>TARA_R110001606_G_scaffold63638_1_pt1 | contig 226325 bp, 190 predicted proteins | sample TARA_R110001606 | Tara Oceans TARA_R110001606 (sample SAMEA4398315) | marine metagenome | biome: Polar Biome; feature: [SRF] surface water layer (ENVO:00010504); material: water (ENVO:00002006), including particulate matter (ENVO:01000060) such as... | depth 5 m | reverse complement strand
ACCAGTTTTGCTTTTTTATTTAACCACAAACGAAACATTCGATCCCCCAGAAATACATATTGATCCTAAAACCTGTGGGGACTAAACTTCAACGGCAATCCCCTGAGCTGCCATAAAAAAGCAAAAGGTCCAGGCCTAACCCGGCCGGGCGGCACGCATTGAACCAGTTTCGCTTTTTTATTTAACCACACACCCAACATTCCCCCCCAGGAATACAGATTGATCCGTTTCTTGTGTGAGGACACAACTGGGAGCTGGGAGCTTGTGAAGACACAAACAAAAACAGGTACTGGTTAGAATGCCTGCCTGTCACGCAGGAGGTTGTAAGCAGCCCACTCAGTCAACACTGTGTTGATAATTGATTCTTCACTCATTAGTTTTATCATCAGCAACAAATAGCTCGATGGAAGGTGACTTGAAAAGCCGGCTGATGACAGACCGGTCGAAGCGGAACATAGAAAGGCTGGCACAGGAAATCGGTGCCGATAAGGAGAAATTTGCGGAAGTGATGGCTATCTTCTTCAGCGGGCCATATCGGGTCACTCATTTCTCGGCCCACCTGCTGGGGAAATGCTGCGACCTCCATCCTCACCTGATCCTCCCCTATTTGGGCAAAATGATTGACCTGCTGGATGAGGACGTGCATGATTCGTTGAAAAGGAATATCCTTCGTACCATGCAGTTTATCGACGTTCCTAAAGAGCATTGGGACAAAACTGTGCAGTACTGCTTCGAGCTGCTTCAGTCGAAGAAAGAGCCTATAGCCGTGAAAGTATTTGGCATGACCGTGCTGGCCAACCTTTGCGAAAAGTTGCCTGAGCTAAAGAATGAGCTGAGGATCATCATCGAAGACCAGATGCCTTACGGCTCAGCTGGCTTTAAGAGCCGTGGAAGCAAAATCCTAAAGAAGCTTCAGCAATAGCCGACGCTACTCCCTGCTCCAAAGCTTATGCTGCAAGATCTTCTCCAGCACAGCCTCTCTCCAAAGTTTGCTAATGGGCACGGTTCCCTTTTCAGTGGCGATCTCATTTCCTTCGATAGACTTCACCTTATCAATGTTCAAAACATACGATTTGTGCGTTTGAACAAACTGATTCGACGGTAACAGCTCGATCACCTTTTTCAAAGTCAAATGTGCAATATGCGTCTCTGTCAGCGTCTGCACCTTCACGTAGTTCTGCATGCTTTCTACATACACCAATTCCGCCAGGCTGATTCGTTCAATTTTCTGACCAGTCTTTATAAAGAAGTAATCGGCCTTTATTTCATTTTGTGTATTGGCCTGCAGGTAGTCAAAGGCCTTTTGCACCGCCTTTAGAAACCGATCCAATGAGATGGGCTTCAGCAGGTAGTCGATTACGCTAAGCTCATACCCTTTCAAGGCGTACTTTTCATACGCTGAAGTAATAATCACCAGCGGTGGATTTTTGAGGGAGGCCAGATAGTCGAGGCCGGTAATGTGGGGCATTTCAATGTCGAGAAACAGCAAGTCTGGCGTCTCCAACTTTAGCATGGCATCAAGCTTCAAGGCATTTTCGCAGGTACCTATGAGCTCCAGGTAGTCAACTTTTTCCACATAGCTTTTTATTCCTTTTACAGCGAAAGGCTCATCGTCGGTTATGATGCACTTAATCTTCATCCAGTGTCAGTTTAAGCTTTGCGGTAAAAACATCTTCACCTTGCTCTGTCGTCAGTGCATGTTTGCCAGGATAAAGCAATTCAAGCCGCCTTTTCAGATTGGCAAGCCCAAGCCCACCCCTTCCTGGCTCCTCTATCAGTGCACTGTGCGATGCTATAGGCTCGGTGGTGTTGGTAATGCAAAACTCTATCCCATCGTTGCCGGCATCCGACATCTTCAGGCTGATCAACTTCTTGCCGCCTACGTATTTAAAGGCATTCTCCACCAAAGGGATGAAAAGTAACGGATACACTTTTTTGTTCACGATGCCGGCATCGAGGTTGATGTCCACCTGTAGGTTAGACCCGTGCCTTACCTTCTGCAGGTCGATAAAGGCATTGATATGATCCAGCTCCTTTGCCAGGGTGGCCTTTTTATCCTTTTCCTCATAAAGCTGGTAGCGCAGGAGCTCAGCCAGTTTTTCCACTGTTTTCTTCGCATCGTCCACGCTTTCATCCATTTGAAAGTAAATAGTGTTGAGGCTATTGAAAAGAAAGTGCGGATGGTACTGACTTTTGAGCAGCGCCAACTCTGTTTCCACCCTGTCTTTTTCTATCTGCTCCAGCCGCTGCGCCTGCTGCATCAGGCTTCTGAGGTAGTATCGGCCTCGCCTGATCGTAAATATGAGCAGCAGATACAGGATGGGGATGATATTGATTTGTACAAAGTCACGCAGAGAGAGCCCGTCGTCAGTAAAGGCGACGAATAGGGTAATGGTCAAGTTGACGGCAGCCGCAAAAACCAGATATGAGATCACCATCTCTCTGACAATTGCCTTTGATGATGGCTGAAAGTTTTTGTTAAACCTTCCCTCCAAAAGAACAAAGCACCATTCGAAAAGATAGCCTACCGAAATAGCCATAAGCAACTCCAGTAGATAGATGCTCAGCGGCCTGCTGCTGGGGAATCCGCCCTGATTTGGGTTATCGATCAGGCGGATGGACACATATACAACCAGCCCGAAAATGAGCGGCTGTATGCGTGTCATTTTGCTCTTTTTGTCGTTCAAAGGTTCCTTCTCCATCGAAGCATCAATATAAGCAACTACCCTTTTCAAGTCAGGTTTGAGGCTTTGTTTTCTCCACTTTCAATTCCTTTACCCCAAACAAAAACCTAGCGATACGGAACGGTCTGATCAGGTACTCATAAATCACCAGCGAGCCGATCAAAGACAATGTACTGACGAACAGATATTTGGCCAAAATGGATTCCTGAACCTGGATCACATAGTAGCCAATGGCGATGATCACTGTTTGGTGGAGTATGTAAAACGGATAGATAGCCCGGTTGGCGTAGTCAATGATGGGATGATGCTTGTTCAAATATCGTTTGGCATAGCCCGATGCTGCCAGCAGCCACAACCAGGCATCTGCCGCAAGGATACAAGTTGCCACGTATTCCCATGCCGGATTGATGCCCTCTATATCCCAGGGTTCAAGCTTGTTCCACCTGAAGAAGTTAATAACGACAATGCACAAAATGGCCAAACCGAGCAGTTTTCGACGATGAAGCTCCACGGTGTCCCACAAACTGGGAACGGCCCCCACAAGGTAGCCTGCCACAAAGAAAGAACACCAGTAGAAATGCCAGGGTAGGTCATTAACTAAATCGTGAGTATCGGGATTCCAAAAGGCCCAAAAGCCACCGATGATCACTGTTGGGAGCATTATAACGGCAATCTTGAAATTGCCCATGGAGGTAACTATCCTGGTGGCTAGTGCTTTACCCTTCTCCGACCTGATGTAAAGAAACAGCGGCAGGCATACCACAGAGTAAACAAACAGGTACAGCACAAACCACATGTGGTGCCAGGAGAAATTACCTTCCGGATATGGAACCAGCTCCAAAACTTTTGGGTAGAAAGAGAAGAATGACGAGTAGTTGGCACCATTGAACTGCCTTTCGAAATAAATCTGAGGCGGCACTATCACAAACACGGCAAACAGTAGCGGAACCATGAGCCTGTTGTTCCTCTCTTTCACATACTGCCATGGACTCCTTTTCCTCAGTGCCAGGAATGTGCCATAGCCGGAAACAAAAAACAGCAGTGGCATCCGAAACCTCGAAAGCCAGAAATTAAACTCCAGCCAAAGGTTACTCTGCTCTGCGTTTTTGATATGCCAGCCGGACTCAGCAGCAAAAAGCATGGCTGTGTGGAAATAAAGTACCAGCAGTATGGCAATGATCCTTAGCCAGTCGATGTCGTGTCGTCGTTCCATGAGTTTTTTCTTGGCAAATGAATAAGAAGTCTTCGCCTGCCTCAAATAATTTTGACGAAATCATTTTATGAGATGACGAAAATGATTCGCTTGTAAATGAAAAGGCGTTTGGAGAAATCTCCCAATATTCGGCATATTTCGCAGGCTTCAATAATTTGATCCGATCACAAGCTTACCGCCCTGGTCTAAAAAAAGCCCACCTATGAAAAAAATATAGATCAAAGCAATCAGCGTGGCAGCAAGACAGGGGTGTCGAAAAAACTATATGAAAACGTACACCAGACAATTCATCAACAAACTGCTTAGCGTTTTCCATACGGTATCAAGTCACTTTTTTATTGCAAACCACCGACGAAGTTGATAATTGGAAGCGCCTTGTTCACTTTGATATGGCGATTATGTATATTGTATTTCGAATAAAACAGCTGCCATGGGCCGAATTACCGTAGTCATATGCCTGCTGCTCCTCTCCTCCTGCCTCGATCCGCTTGAGGCTCCGGCACCCGATTGGCAACCTCAGACCTTTGCGGACGGCTTACCAAACCTGGCATTCCGGCTGAGGGTGAGCACCATCAGCCCGGGCAGTGTGCGTTTCAACAACTATTCAAGTGGCATGCTTGAGTTTACGTGGTACCTTGGCTACAACAACGATAACGGCATTGAGGCTACCACTAACACGCCAGCACCGACACTTAAGTACCCCAGAAATGGTCGGTTCAATGTACGATTGAAAGGGATCGGCACTGACAGTACGGTTTACTGGGGTTCCGACTGGATAGAGATCAGCAATTTACCTGACTAGTCCCCTGCATTTGGGCCGCCCGCTTATCGATCCATCATCTTCTCAACCAGTGCCGACACTTCGCTGGTAATTTCATCCAGTTCGGTTTTCAGCTTGTCCTGCAACAGCGACAGCTCTGTGTCGGTGAGAGACTGAGAAGTTTGGTGACTGTGCGGGTGATGATGGTCTCTGTGGTCTGTTTCTTCTCCAACGGCCACCACCTTCTCCTCCCAGGCTTCCAGTTTTGCGCTCAGCGTTTTCAATTCCTCCGAAAAAACAACCAGCGTCGTGTCTCTGGCCAGAATTTGCTCCATCGATTCAAAAATAGATCTTGTTTCGGCTTCGGTGGCCAGCAATTCCTCATGGGCCTCAAAAGCTTTCTGATAATCCTTACCCGCATTTCCCGGGCTACAAGAAATACCAAACACCATTGCAATTAAAAGAAAGGGCTTAAAATTCATAGATAGTCTCTTTTTCACACACCAACACCTAAGCAAAAGCTACGAAGCCGCAAGGTATTACCTCGTGCAATAAAATCAACTTGTTTAATGAATTTTAAGCCCTAAAATCAAGTGGCCCTGCCCATGGCTCAGACCTGGCTCAGCTTAAGTTTATCCCCGAATTTCTTTTTGAGTTTCTCCACCTTGGGGCGGATAACAAATGAACAATACGGTTGAGACCCGTTGAGCTCAAAATAGTGCTGATGATAGTCCTCCGCTACGTAAAATTCACTGTACGGACTTATTTCAGTAACTATTGGCGAGGCAAAAACACCGCTCTTGTCTAGTTGCTCTTTGTACCTGACGGCGAGCTCCATTTGCTCCTGATTGTGGTAAAATACGACTGACCTGTATTGCGGCCCTACGTCGTTACCCTGCCGGTTGAGAGTGGTGGGATCATGCGTATTCCAAAAGATTTCCAATAGCTCGTCGAATGAAACCAGTTTTGGGTCAAAGGTGATTTGCACCACCTCGGCATGGCCTGTTCTTCCACCACACACCTCTCTATAGCTTGGATTCTTCTCCTTGCCGCCAGAGTAGCCCGACTCCACTTTTATAACTCCTTTAATATTTTGAAAGATGGCTTCGGTGCACCAAAAGCACCCAGAACCGAACGTTGCCTTTTCCAATGTGATCTCCTTTTTGATATGGTTTGCTACTTACACTCATGCGCTACCAAATAACACAAACCAAGCCCAATAGTTTCCATAGCGCCAGCTATTCCCGGAGATTGGTTAGGCAGCCGACATTAGCCCAACACCCTGCTTTCGTAAATGTTTTGCAGCTTGTTTCGGTCCTCATCCGTTAAGTGGGGATTTTGCAGCATGCGGAACAGGTCGCTGCGATTCGATATGCCATATTTGGCGAGGACATCATTTTTCTTCATCTTCTTTTTCCTCTGCCGAATCACAAAGAACATCACGATTTGCAACACAAGAACGGGAACGAGGAACCAGAGAAGATTAGTAATACTCATTACTTATAATTTTTGTTATCAATAATCAACAGACAATATAGCCAAAAAAAAGTTGCATCAACAGCCTCCCGAACCGACAAATACCGTCGTATGGAATGCCCCTTTGTTTACCTACTGTTATTTAACGGATAAGTTTCATGAAAGTAGGTTAATAATCGCTAATTTTTGGATTGAATAGGAACAGCCGACAGGAGAGCCCAAGGAAAAATGGTCAAAAGCGTTGATATTGAAGAGTTTCTGGAGCTTAGCAGGCAAAATCCGGTGGTAGACGTGAGGTCACCATCAGAGTACACTTACGGAAGAATCCCCGGAGCGGTGAACCTGCCCCTCTTTGAGGATGACGAAAGAGCTGAAATTGGCACGATCTACAAGCAGCAAGGAAAGGAGGTGGCCGTGAAACGTGGGCTGGAAATAGTGGGCCCCAAAATGCGGCCGATGGTTGAATTTGCCGAGCGGCTCACCTTCAAAGACCATATTTTAGTGCATTGCTGGCGGGGCGGCATGAGGTCGGGCAGCGTAGCCTGGCTGCTGCAAACCTATGGATTGCCAGTGATTACACTCAAAGGCGGTTACAAACGGTTCAGGAATTATGTGTTGGACAAGTTCGCCGATAAGATGGAGCTTATGGTTATTACAGGCCCTACGGGTTCCGGCAAAACCGACTTAATCAAAGCCCTGGCAGCCAATGGTCAGCAGGTGGTAGATTTGGAAGGCCTGGCCCATCACAAGGGATCTGTTTTCGGGGAGTTGGGCCAAGAGGTGCAGCCTTCCTCAGAGCATTTCCAAAACGAGCTTTTCTGGGCCATCAAAGACTTTGATTTTTCTCACCCTGTATGGCTAGAAGACGAGTCGATAGGCATTGGCAAAGTGATGATCCCTGAAGCCTTCTGGCGGCAAATGGGCAAAAGCCCCCGTGTGCATTTTAATATGGATAGAAATATCAGAATCAAACGCCTGGTGTCGGAATATGCCAGCTTCCCGGAGAAGGTTTTGGACGAAAAAATCAACGTGCTCGAAAAGAAACTGGGTGGACAGCATGCAAAAAGCGCTCTGGAACTGCTTAGATCGGGAGACTTTGCAGGTGTGGCTGACGTGCTGCTGGTCTACTATGACAGAGCCTACAAAAACGCCTTGATTCGACACAAAAATGACTTGTTGCTGGAAATAGAAGCCGATCACGAAGACTTTGCCAAATGGGCTGAACTAGTTATAGAAAAAACGAAAACTCAATATGTCTGAACCAATAAAGCTTACCCAATACAGTCACGGCGCAGGATGTGGTTGCAAAATTTCGCCCAAGGTATTGGAAACCATCCTGAGCAAATCAACCGACAAGACTTTCTTTCCTTCCCTGCTGGTGGGCAATCATACCAACGACGATGCCGCTGTGTATGATTTAGGAAATGGCACCGCCATCATTAGCACCACCGACTTCTTTATGCCCATTGTAGATGACCCTTTCGACTTTGGCGGCATCGCTTCAGTAAACGCTATCAGCGATGTGTACGCTATGGGGGGCACTCCTATCATGGCCATTGCCATACTAGGCTGGCCCATCGATAAACTGGCGCCTGAGGTAGCCAATCAGGTACTGAACGGAAGCCGCAAGGCGTGCGAAGAGGCGGGCATTCCTTTGGCTGGCGGCCACAGCATTGACGCACCCGAACCTATTTTTGGATTGGCAGTAACGGGCACGATACCGGTGACCAACGTGAAGAAAAACTCAACGGCGACGGCAGGGTCGTACCTTTACCTGACGAAGCCCCTGGGCATTGGTATCATCACCACTGCGCAAAAAAGAGGTATTGTAACCGAAGAGCACCTGGCAGCTGCAAAAAAGAGCATGCTCACGCTGAATAAGCTGGGAGCAAAGTTGGGGAACCTCCCCTACGTGTCGGCAGTGACGGACGTAACCGGCTTTGGCTTGCTGGGGCATTTGGCTGAGGTGTGCGAAAGCAGTGGCGTATCTGCCACCATCGACTTCGACAAGGTGCCAAAGTTTGATTTCCTCGACCTTTATCTGAATCAGAAAAGTATTCCCGGAGGCACCGTTAGAAACTGGGAAAGTTATGGTCACAAAATCGGTGATATTTCCGACTATCAGCGGTCCATTCTGGCAGATCCACAAACAAGCGGTGGATTGCTTATTGCCGTTGATGAAAATGAGGTTTTAGCTTTTGAGGATTTTCTGAAAATTGAAGGAATGCAGTTACAGCCATTTGGCTACCTCTCTCCTGAAGAAGAATATGTAATTCGGTTGAAATAATCGAATGACGAGCAAAATGCAATAGTGGTTTCGAATAGAAAGCCTGTTGTAGCTTATGATACCAAACAATGCCTATGAAAAAAAACTACTACTGCTTCGTTCTGTTACTATTGTTTGTATTTGACGGAAATGCGCAAGGTACTCCCGATTGGAAAACGAAGATAGAGCAGCTGGAAAAGGCATTTGGTATAGACATATACTATCGGAATGAATGGGTTGACGCTTCCAAGGTGACTATCCCCGACACTTCTCTTCCGAGGGACCAAGCGTTGCAGTCCTTTCTCGCACCTCTCAGCCTTTCATATATCACCTACCGGAAAAAGCTGGTTGTGTTACTGCCCGATTCAACTGCGAGAAAATTCGCTTCCAGCTCGGAAGACTATGGGTCTCAACTAAAAATTCCGGAGGGAGTCACCATCATAGGCGACCTAAAATCGTTCGGAACTCAAAGGAATGCCACTATTCGGGGGCGTATCATCGACGCAAACAGTGGTGACCCATTGGTCGGTGCGAACGTGATGCTTGTAGGCACCAACCGATCTACTAGCACCAACGAAAAAGGCGAGTACTCCTTCCAGGTGCCTGTTGGCCTGTACGACCTGCTCATAACAACTGTGGGGTACATCGAAGAAAGAAAGCCCGTTGCAATTGTCGGCGATGGGCAGCTAAGCACCGAACTATTTGACACCACTTACGAGCTTGAAGAGATTACTATCCGGGAGAGAGCGTTTGAAAACAATGTGACAGATGCCAAAATGGGTATCAATTCGATAGATGTGGCCTCTATCAGGCGATTACCTTCATTTCTCGGGGAGGCTGATGTGATAAAAAGCCTGACATTTCTACCCGGGGTGAGTTCCGTGGGCGAGGGTTCTTCCGGTTTTAATGTGAGAGGAGGAAATTTTGACCAAAACCTCATCCTCATGGATGGTGCCCCTGTGTTCTATCCGTCGCACATGCTTGGTTTCTTCTCCCTCATCAATTCAGAAATGGTGGACAACCTTACGCTCTACCGGGGCGGAGTGCCAGCCAAATACGGTGGCCGGATAAGCTCGGTGCTGGACATCCGGCTCAAAGAAGGCGACAAGAAACGGTGGAATGGCAATGTGGGGCTAGGGCCTATCACCAGCAAGGCCTTTGCAGAAGGGCCACTGATAAAAAACAAAGCGTCGCTTGCCCTTGGTGTTCGGGTGGCCAGCGCCGACTGGATTTTGAAGCGAACAAGAAGTATTGAACTTCGGGAAAGCGGAGCGAGGTATATCGATTTTCAGGGCACCATCGACGCATTTGTTACCGACAAAGACAAGGTAAGGCTCTCCGGCTATATGAGCGGCGATAGATTCTCATTTGCTCAGGACGCTATTTACAGCTATCAGAACAACATCTACTCAGTTTCATGGACACACTCCTTTCCGCAGAACATTTATCTCAAAGTAAATGGTGCCTCCAGCGATTACGATTTTGAAGTGGAGAACACCGAAACATTGCGTGAATACATCATGCAAAGCGGTATTCATTACAAGGATGTAAAAGCAGACCTCACTTACGACCCCGGAAACGGCTTTCAGGCAGAAGTGGGGGTGTTGGCCGGTAAGTACAATATTGAGCGAGGTGAATTGGAGCCAACTACCATCTCTTCACTGGAGGCAGCCCGAAGTCTTCAGGACATGAACGGAATCGAAAAGGCCGTATACGGATCTCTCGAGTGGAAGCCTGCTTCATGGCTTACGTTGTCGGCCGGCAGCAGGTATACAACCTTCGATCAAAAAGGGCCATTGAAAATTTATTCCTATGATCCGGCGCTGGCCAGGGATGACGACGCCATCATAGACTCTACCAGCTATGCCAAAGGTGATGTAATCAATACCTACTCAGGTTTTGAGCCACGAGGCTCTGCAAGCATTAAAATAGCCGAAGAGCAGTCGATTAAGATTGGGTACAACCGCATGAGGCAGTACATTAATATTGTTTCAAATACCGCCGCCGTCACCCCTTTCGATATCTGGACAACCAGCGGCACTCATTTCAAGCCTGTTATCGGAGACCAGTACGGCATCGGATATTTCCGGAACTTCACAAAAAATAAGCTGCAAACATCGGTTGAGCTGTTTTATAAGGAAGTGCAAAATGTGACCGAGTACAAAAATAATGCTGACCTCTTCCTAAAAGACAATATTGAAACAGAATTGCTTCAGGGTTTTGGCCGGTCTTATGGCGCCGAACTTCTTGTTCAAAAAGATGCCGGGTTACTTACAGGATGGGTCAGCTATACCTACTCCCGAAGTCTGAGAACAATAAACGGAGAGCTGGAGGAACAAAAGATCAACAGGGGCAAAGAATACGCTGCCGACTTTGACAAACCTCATACGCTAAACATTGTCTCCACCTATAAGCTATCACGGCTCTGGAGGTTTTCGGGCAATTTCACCTACAGTACGGGGCGCCCTACCTCCTACCCAATTGATAAATATGTATTCAATGGAATTGTGGTGGCTCAGTTTTCGGAGCGTAACCAGTTCAGGGTGCCAGACTATCACCGGCTCGATATCGCATTTTCAGTTGACGGCACCAACAAGCGAAAAGCCAAGGTGGAAACCTCGTGGACGTTTTCGCTATACAATGTTTACGGTCGCAAAAACGCCTATTCGGTCTTTTTTAGCCAACGAAACTCTGACCCGCCTGTAACTCCCTACAAACTTGCCGTGCTTGGGATTCCGTTCCCTTCAGTCACCTTCAATCTTAAATTTTTGTAGAGCAGATGCGGTTCACAGACCTAATGCACCGATTGAAAACAGCGCCGGAAGGAGTTCGCAAAAGAATGGCATCGAAGCTGTCCTGCGCATTCGTGCTGCTATTGGTATGTGTTAGCTGTATTGAACCATATGAAGTTGACGTACCCAAACAAGACAATATCCTTATTGTAGAAAGTATGTTGCTGGATCATCCTGACTATCAACAAACCAGGTTGTATTTCCAACATCAGGATGGGCCTCGGGAGCTCATCTACCATGCCATAGTCAGCATTTCAAATAAAGCGGGAGACTCCTGGCCGCTGGTCGTCACCTACGACGGATCATACGTCCCCCTTTCTGGCAGCATTGAGGTGGCGGCTGGGGACGAATTCCAACTGGAGATTGCTATCGGAGATTCGATTAGAGCCGTTTCAACCTGGGAAAAAGTTCCTGAGCCATCGGCAATTGATACCGCTTTCATGGAGGCGAAATACCGGTCCGTCGTTAACAACAGAGGGATTGAGACAACTTCGAAAGGAATCGAAATTTTTGTAGCAACAAAGCCAGTTGCTTCAGAAAACACTTACTTGCGCTGGACTTACGAAGACACCTACGCCTATGATGCACCCATGGCATCAGACCTTTGCAGCGAGTGTCAATACTGCTACATAAAGGAGGAAGTGGAGAACTTTATCGAACTGGCAGAAGTGTTGAGTAGCAAGGGGAAAGTTCTTTCCGGCAAGTCAATTGAGTTTATTGAATTCGACGAACGGTTTGGGATCAGGTTCGCCGTATTGGTCAAGCAACTTACCATTACAAAAGCAGCCTACGAATACTACAAATCCATCAATCAACTCAATGAAGCAAGAGGCAGCATTTTTGATCCGCCACCGGCAGTGCTAAGAGGAAATGTCAGCAACAACCTCAGGCCCACCGAAACAGTTTACGGCTTTTTTGAGGTGGGAAAATACAGCGAAGCTTCAGCCAGAATAACGAAATCCGACATCGACTTTCTGATACCCTCGTTTTATGAAAATTGTTTGGTTCCAAACCCTGGGGCTGACTGTTTCGACTGCCGGGCAAGGGAAGGCGCCACCAAAGTCAGGCCCGGCTACTTTTGATCTTATGATTAACAGGAAACTATCATATGGCCCTTTATTCACGCTCTTGTTGCTTGCCGGGTGTATTGAACCGTTTTCTCTTGACATTGAGCGTGTTTCCAACCAGATAATCGTGGAAGGAATTCTCTCCAACCATCCCGAGCTACAATCGGTAAAGCTTCGTCAAACACCAAACGACCCTCTTGGTTTTATTGAATTAGAAGGAGCGATAGTAAAGGTTGAAAATTCGAACGGCATAAAATTTTCTTTTTCAGAAGTCGCAGCAGGCACCTATTACCCCATCACTCCCATTGAAATCACCAATGGAGAGAAGTACCGGCTGCTCGTTGACCTGGGAGATTCCGTGCAAATAGTGTCAAACTGGCAAAGTGTTCCGCCGCCGCTCAAAATAGAGACGGCATATGTGTCGCCAACTATTGAGCAATCTGTCAATGACAATGGATACTTAACACCCTATTACGGCTTTTCCTACTACGTCACCTCTGATTATACCAATCCGACAAGCACCTTTGTCCGCTATTCCTACCAGTCGGCCTACATTATGGAGTCGCCACTGCGGAGCTCCCTTTGTTCGGATTGCACTGGCTGTTACATTGTCAGCAATGCAAAGGACTTCATAAAAACCGCATTTGTGGAGAACGGTAGCAGAAAGCGACTTTTAAACTTTCAGATTGCATTCATCAACTCCTCCTACGAGTATTCCATCAAAAAAACCCTCCGGATATTTCAACACTCCATTAACGAAGACACATACGAGTATTACGCTACCATTGAGCAGCAAAAAAACCTGAAAGGCACCATATTCGATCCACCTCCGGCTATTGCGAAAACCAACCTAAAAGATGTAAGGAACCCTGAAAGAGTCATCTACGGCTTCTTTGAAGTTAACAGCGTTGATGAAGCTTCGGTAAGTACCAATGGCAATAGTGCGCCTTTTGCAGTGCGCACATTTGATGAAATATGCACCCCCTATAACTTATACACCAATCCGCAGTGCGCCGACTGCCGTGTGAAAGAAGGTGCTACAAATGAACGCCCCCACTGGTTCTAGATGAAACGACTAACCTCATATCGATATACCGTAAGAATACTGGCGCTGCTGCTGCTTGCTGTTCCCTCGTGTGTGGAGAAATTTGAGCTCGACATACCAAGGTCTACTCAGAACTATGTAGTGGAGGCCATTCTACTTGACGATGCAAGGTTTCAGAAGGTGGTGCTTTCAAAAATCAACCTCGACGGAAAGTCGGAACCATTCGACGATGCAAGGGTCGTTCTGCAATCAGACAACGACGATATGGAAATAGCACTTGAACCGAGAGGCGAAGGACTATACTCCCCATTAGTGTTTGTGCCACTTGCCAGAGGAGACAAGTATCGTTTGGTGATCGATACTGATGAAGAGACAAAAATTGTGTCAGACTGGGAAGAGGTACCAGATGCTATAGCACTTGAAGGAGGCTCCTGGGAATCGCACACCTTCGAGTTTGTGAACGACAATGGTGTGACGATAAAAAGAAATGGAATTAACTTCAAAGTCAATACGGGTACTTTTCAGTCTCCAAACACCTTTCTGAGATACGACTTCGAAACCGCCCATATCAATGAAGCACCCTTTAGAGACCCAAGGTGTGATTGCCTCAACTGCTATATTATCTCAGGTTCAGACGAGTTCCTGAACATTACCAGTGCCACGGAATCGGAAGGTAAATCGATTAAAGATCACCTCATTACGTTTCTACCTCTTGATAAGAGATTCAGCTTCCGGCTTACCATGCTGGTTCGTCAGACTGCGATTACAAGGAATGCTTTTCATTTCTATCAGTCTATTGATCAGCAAAGAAACCTGAACGGCAGCATCTTCGATCCACCACCGGCAATTATCAAGGGCAACCTGTACGTGGAAGAGAAGGAACACATAAATGTGTACGGCTTGTTTGAGGTAGGACGGCTATCAGAGATTCCAATTACTATTTATAAGAGCAACATCAAAAACGAGTTCCTTACCTACCTCGACATTTGCTATGCAGGAGCGAGGATCAACAATATAGAATCCTTTTGCTTTAGCTGCTATGCCGAAGAGGGAGCGAGTCCAAGGCCCTATTACTTTGAATAACTATGAAATACCTACTGCTACTTCCGTTATGCGTTCTTGGTCTGGTTAAAGCCAGTGCACAAGACGATTCACCGGAAAAGCTTGTTCCCGAATTCATTCACCTGACAACGGACAAGCCTTTCTATTTCGAAGAAGAAAGACTGATTTTTCAGGCTGTTGCATTGAGCAACAAAACGTTCAAGGTGGTAAAAAGAAATGACGTCATCTATTCGGAACTATTGAACGCCAGGGGAGAAACGATAGGATCGGCCAGGTTCTTGTGGGTAAATGGCGTTGCCAGCGGAGAATTTCGGCTGCCTCTCCTATTCGATGAACAAGCGATACACTACCTCCATGTGTTTACTCCTTCCCTTCTTAACAATACCGAATGGGTGGAAGCCTCTATCCCCATCAGCACTTATCAAATACCCTCGTCGGCCACTGAAGAAAACTCAATAGCCCAATTGGCTACAAAAGAGGAGCCCGGTTTGGTTATTTCTCCTGACAACGGAAGAATATACTCTCATCTCCCCAACCAGGTCTTTTTCAGAGTGACGAATCCAGAACCAGGGATAGCGTACAAGCTTACAGTTGAAAGGGAGAACGGCTTCAAAGACACCGTCTCTACCGGTGGCGAATTGATGGGAGATTTCATCGTCCATCCAACTACTAACAAGCCCATTACCTTGCAATTGTGGGACAATGCAACGGTGGTTGCTTCCACAACTATACAACCGGAGGAAACCCCCGGTATCACCCTTGAGGTGGCAACCGACAGTGCTAAAAACCTGGAATTAAAAATCTACAGCACCTTCGACCTATCCAAGAAAGTCGAACTGGAAATAAGGCAGGGCGACCTGCTCGCTTTCAAAAGAATAGTGAGTATTAACCAGCCCATAATGACAATGCTTGTGCCTGCCAGTGCTTCGGAGAGAACGGCAGCTTATTCAATCATTGTTCGGGACGAGGCAAAGAAATTGCTACTCGAAAGGTTCGTCTTTGTTGAGGATCCAATTGAGCAGCAACTAAAATGGATCAACCAGCGGAGTAAGCTGCCATCAGGAAGCACCCCTAACCTGCTGTTTGTGGTCAATGTCGATAGTATCGATTTTTCGGAGGCCTATCTTTCAGTTAAACTGGTGGATGAAAGACTTCCTACGCTAAACGGCAACAACCTGAAAACTGCCGGACAAACCTATGCCAGCTATCAGCTAAAGCGAGCTGGGATATTTTCGGACGACGTTCCGCTGGCGTTTGATGACTTGGCCGCCAGTCAAAAAGAGGCCTGGATCCAGACCAGCCGTAGCAAGGTCACTATCAAACCTCCCGTTCTGGTGGCCGATTCGATACAGCTGGCGCCTGATCCGTTCCAGAAAGGTTTTAGAATAACGGGCAGGATAACGTTTAAAGAAACTGGAGAGCCTTTACAATACTGTCCACTGGCCCTGGCTAACACCAGTGACTTTTCACTATTCCGGTTTGCCAAAACGACGAAAGACGGGTTCTTCAAGTTTGAAAACCTTACGTTCGAGGGTGAAAACGAGCTGTTTTTGGCTCTCCAGAGATACTATGATCATGATGTAGACATCGTCATTGACCAGCCCGTGTTTCCCCAGTTTAAAAGGTCAGTTGCAAGCCCCCCCAAGATCGCTTCACGTAACAAAACGGCTTTACTAAACGAAGCGCTGGAGAGAAGCATTATCGACAGCGTGTACACTGGCACATCCGATGTCGTAAAAGTATTCCAGGAGAACAATTTCATCAGCAAAATTGCCGGCTTCTTCCTCGAACCAACGGAAGTAATCGATCCGCTCGTGTATGTGCCCTTCAACGAAATGAAGGATGTTTTCAAAGAGATTTTACCAAGTGCCTATTTACGGTTCAAGAAGGGGAAGCCGCTGATACGCATGGTCCACAACACCATCCAGCTACCTTCAAATGCAGTTGTTACCGGATTAATGGACGTTCCTGCACTGATCATTGTTGATGGAGTGCCTATTTTCAATCAAGCTGAAGTGTTGAGTATTAATCCCGCCCTTGTCACCAAGTATGAATTGTATCACGGTCTTTTCACTCTTGGTCACGAAGTATACCTGGGTCTTGTTCACATAGTGACCAATGTCGACTACCTGAACCAAAAAGAAATCAAAGGGCTTCACAAATTCAAGTACACGGGCGTTAATGCTTCGAACCCCATCACCATTGGCCCAACAGGAGAAGCCAACAGTCCTTACCTTTCCCCTGTGGGTTTTTGGGTTACCAATATAAACCCCGACGACAAGGGAGTGGTGCAGTTGCCTATTCGGTTAACCAGTGTGCCTGGCGACTATTGGCTAATGTTGGAAGTTGTGACACCCAACGGAAAAGGCATGGTGGAAAAATGGCCGTTGCAAATTGAATAGTGCCAAAGCGGGATGGCTGCTGGCTACGCCAATAAAAAAGCAGGCCATCAATGACAGCCTGCATTTCATTCAATTATGTCAATAATGTTTAAGCAATTGCAATTTGCCTTACGGGCTTTGGTTTGGCCTCCTCACGCTTAGGTATACTTACATGAAGTATGCCATTTTCGTAAGTTGCTCCAATTTTTTCTGTGTTAACCACATTTTCAGGAAGCGTAAAGCTCCTCTTAAATGAGCTGTACCCAAATTCTCTCCGTGTGTAACGCCCATTTTCGTCCTTTTCCTCATTTTTCATCTCTTTTTCAGATGAAATCGTCAACAGGTTGTTGTTTACCTCAACATGAAAGTCTTTCTTGTTGAAGCCGGGAGCCGCCACCTCCACATTAAAACCCTCTTCAGTTTCCTTCACATTCACGGCAGGTACACTTGCACCTGGAGAATTTACCAGTCCATTTTCAAAATCGAACAAATCCCTTCCTAAGAAGCTGTCAAACACGCTTGGAAACTCTGGGAACAAATTGGGGTTTCTTCTAATTAGTTTCATATCTGTTTTAAGTTTTTAGTTGAACATCTATGACACCAACTATACAAGAGAAATGCCAACGCAGAAAAAGTCGAAAAAGTCCTAATAATATGGACATAATGTCCGATTTATGGGTATTTTATGCAATATTAATGACATTATGTCTTGTTTTACGACGCCACCCAACTTCAAGTGGGACTTACCCCGGCTCACGTGGGAATTATCGACTACTCAGTTACAACCTGTGGATAACAGCCAAAAAAAAGATTGAATCAAAAAGCCCTAAAACGATGTCACATTTAGCCTGCTTAAGCATTTAGACAGGCTAAATGTGACATTAACGTAATAGTAAAGCGCTTTTTGAGGCATCCTCTTACAATAGCAGCTGTAAATAGCCTAATTACCTGCCTGCTGAATCTTGGCCCAATCGTCTTTGAGCGTCACGGTTCGATTGAACACCAATTTATCAGCAGTTGAGTATTTGGTGTCGACGGTAAAATATCCTTGTCTCTCAAATTGGTAACCAACACCTGCTTCAGCCTCAGCGAGCGATGGCTCCAGCGCAGCGGCCTCAATGATCTCAAGAGAGCCCGGGTTAATGTTCTTCTTCCAGTCCTCTCCTTCTTCTACGTCCGAAGGGTCTTCCACATTGAACAGGCGGTCGTAAAGGCGCACCTCTGTTTTATAGGCATGCCTGGCAGAAACCCAGCTGAGGGTACTTTTTACCTTCTTACCAGTTTGGTCTTCGCCACTTTTGGTTAGTGGATCGTAGGTACAATAAACTTCGAGAATCTCTCCGGTGGCAGGGTCTTTCTTAAAATCGACGCACTCGATGATATACGCATACTTCAGCCTCACTTCCCGACCTGGCCCCATCCTGAAAAACTTCTTCGGTGGGTCTTCCATAAAGTCCGACTGTTCAATGTATATCTCTCTTGAAAACGGCACCTTTCTCGTTCCGCCATCCGGATCCTCGGGATTGTTGGTGGCATCCATTAATTCTTCTTTGTCCTCAGGATAATTAGTGATAATCACTTTCAATGGCCGCAAAACACCCATTTTCCTCGGAGCGATTTTGTTGAGATCTTCCCGCACGCTCCATTCTAGCAGGCCTACGTCAATGATATTATCCCTTTTGGCCACGCCAATCCTGTCAGCAAAGGTGCGAATAGATGAAGGCGTATATCCTCTTCTTCTCAAGCCCGATATCGTTGGAAGCCGTGGATCGTTCCACCCGTCTACGTACCCCTCCTCCACCAGTTCAAGCAGCTTACGCTTGCTCATCACTGTATAATTGAGGTTAAGCCTGGCAAATTCTATCTGCTGAGGGTGGTAAACACCGAGTTCGTCAATGAACCAGTCGTACAATGGCCTGTGCACCTCAAACTCAAGTGTACACAGGGAATGCGTGATGCCCTCAATGCTATCCGAAAGGCCATGTGCAAAATCGTACATGGGGTAGATATGCCATTTGTCGCCCGTGCGGTGGTGGTGAGCATGCTTGATGCGGTACATCGACGGGTCACGCATGTGCATGTTCGGATGCGCCATGTCTATTTTTGCCCTAACTACATGCGCACCGTCGGGAAACTCCCCCTTGCGCATTCTGTCGAACAAGTCCAGGTTTTCTTCTACCGACCTGTCTCTGAATGGGCTGTTCTTGCCAGCTTTTGTTGGTGTGCCTTTGTAGTTTTTAGCGAAATCCTCTGAAGAAAGGCTATCCACATAGGCCTTGCCTTTTTTTATCAGCTGTTGGGCGTATTCGTATAGTTGATCAAAGTAGTCGGAAGCATGATAACGCCTGTCTTCCCAGTCAAACCCAAGCCATTTTACGTCCTCCATGATGGAATTCACATACTCGTCGCTTTCCTTGGTTGGGTTGGTATCATCAAACCTTAGGTTGCAAAGCCCATTGTATTTTTTGGCAGTTCCAAAATTGAGGCAAATAGACTTGGCATGACCAATATGCAGGTAACCATTGGGCTCCGGAGGAAAACGAGTGTGCACCTTCCCGGCAAACTTTCCAGTTTTGTTATCATCCTCAATGATTTGATGAATAAAGTTGATCGATTCTTTCTTTTCTTCCGTGTTTTCAGCCATGAGCCCAACCTGTGTTTTAAAAGCTGCAAATTAAAGCAATATTCTGCAACCAAGGTAATTTGCGCTGACTAAGATGCTGTAGAAAAAGAAAAGCCTGAAAGCTGTCTTGTGATTGCCTACACCAGACAGCTCAAGGCTAACCAAACCGGAGCTTAAAAGCTTGTCCTGAGCGAAATAATAAAATTCCTCCCTGCACCAGCCATTCCTGACGAATAGGGCTTATAGCGTTGGTCGGTCAGGTTTTCGATACCACCGGAAATGATAATATCATCGGATATTTTCTGGCTCACTTTAAAGTTAAGTGTATACCACGATGGTGAATAAGGGTTTCCTTCCTTATCTGCCGCATAAATCTCCGTCTTGCCTTTCTCCTCCTCAGGCATGTCGGCAAAGCCAACACCCCCACTGTATTGAGCGTAAAAGTCCAGTTTCAGGTTTTTCACACCATACATAAAATGGCTGACGCCAAAAGCCGGAGCGGCATGCCTGGAAGGGCTTTTTGATCCGTCGTCCAACTCCTCTTCTCCAACTTGCACATTGTAGCGGGACGACAGTGTGAAGCCCTCAGGCAATTTAACTTCAAGACCCGCCTGAAAACCATAAACGGTGGCTCTGGCAGCATTTTGAATGGCTTGCACCTGGCTCAGCTCGCCGTCGTATACGATGCTGTCAAGACCATTTAGCGTAAAGTCCCGGCGCACGAGGGCATTCGAAAGCACTGTGTAGAAGGCCGTAGCATCCAACTTGAGGAAGTCGCCAAATACCTTTGCCATACCCACCTCAGCATTGTAAGCATACTCTGCTTCAAGGTCAGGATTGGGCACTACCACCGCCCCAGGCTCTGAATCAAACACCTTACCCACGTCGTCCACATTGGGTGAACGAAAGCCTGTGGAAAGGTTGGCACTGATTGACAGCTTCTCCCCTGGTGTTAGCACTACACCGGCACTTCCGGTCAAGGCGCCATTGTTCAGGTCAGCGGTTGAAAACGGGAATGGGTAAAATGAATTATCGAAGGTAGCATTCAGTCCAAAGCTATTGTAGCGGCCCCCAGCCTGCACCAACAGCAGGTCACTCAATCTGTTCTGGTAAGTAGCATAAGCCGCATACGACGACCAATCGGACTGCGGATACCTGGCAGGGCCAACGACTTTCTCTCCTGTGGAAATATCCTCGTTGATTCCTTCGGAGTCCACTTTATCGTAGATCATCTCCAGCCCATAGTAGAGCTTCTGCCCTGCTACAAGCGACTTGGAGAAGTCAAGATTGGCAGAATAGGCATTTACCTTTTCAATGCGGATGGCACGGGTTGAGCCATTAATGTCCCGGTCAATCCGACTCTCCTCAAAAAACTGATGCGCCAACCGAAGTGTGACCTGGTCAAATAACCCCGTGTTGGTGGTATAGGAGGTAGTCAGGTTGTTCATCATCCACTTCTGCGGGCCGTACGACCATTCGCCGTACCTGGGCAAGCCATTTTTATAGCGAATATGCCTGTCGTAACGGGCGTAGTCAGAAGTTTCCGAATAGTGAAATGCATAAACGATATCCCAACGCTTATTCGGCACAAAACGCACCTTCTGCATCATGTTGGTTTGCTGGTAGCCGCTGGGGCGCTGCACGAGTGGATTATCGTTGGTCACAACTCTATCGACACTGTCAATCCGCTGCACGTAAAAAGGCCTTAGGTAGTCGTCGGGCCCCTTGGTGCCCATTCGCAAGTCGCCGTAGTCATTGTAAGAAAAGCTGGTCACCGACGACCACTTCTTCCAGCCAACATTGAAATCCAAATGAGCGGTTTTTTCACTATTGGCAGACGAAAACCTGGTGGCAGCACTTCCTTTTGTCAGCGTTTCGTCGGTAAGGCTAAGGTGCGGAGTGAGCGTTGTGAAACTCATCACACCACCAATGGCGTCACTTCCATATATCACCGACCCTGGGCCAAAGAATACTTCTGTATTTTCCGTAGCGAAGGGGTCCAATGAAATGACATTTTGCAAGTTTCCACCTCTGAAAATGGCGGTATTCATGCGCACGCCGTCCACAGTGAGCAGAAGTCGGTTGGTGGCAAAACCCCGGATCATAGGGCTTCCTCCACCCTGCTGGCTTTTTTGGATAAAAACCTGACCAGAAGCGCCAAGCAAATCAGCTGCAGTTTGCGGATTGAGCAGGGCAGCATCCTTGGGCGTAATGGTGGCAATGTGCACAGGCACATCCCTTGTCGACTGGCTCCATTTGCTGGCAGAAACCACAACCTGATCCAGCGAAATATTGGAAGGCTCCATCACCAAAACCCGATCACCAGCCGCCAGCTCAGCATAAGAGCTAACAATACGATTGTAGCCCACCAGCCTGACCTCTATTCTATCAGCACCTTCAAATTCAGAAATGTCGACCATTCCTGACGAATTGGTCATGGCAGTGGCCCTTGGCGCTTCACTGTAGAGCGTCACCAGTTCTAAAGGTTCATTATTCTCTTTGTCTATTATTGTTAAAATCTGCGCATAGCTCACCAGCACCAGGCTTGTGAGCAGGCATGACAGTATCAGTCTTCTCATCTTATGATAGTCAGTTTAATCGAAATACAAATAAGCGCTGGTACCAATTCTTCAGAAGAGGCCAGGCCTTGATTAAAATGCAGAAATCAAACTGATTTGGGTGGTGGGCTCGGAGGGCTTGCGTATTTTGAGCTGTAAAATAGATGGATTGGCTCGTGTTTTCCGGGTTTGCGCAGCTGGCCAAGTGCTGACCAGCTAAATTGATCCAGTCTGTAGGGCGTTTTAATCACCTGAACAAGGTGACTGGCAGCATTGTCATCCTGAAAATCGTGTGTCAATTCTTCAAACAGTATCCCCTCAAAGACGTCGGTAATAAATGTTTCTTCTTTGTCCCAATAGCAGGTGTAGTAAACTGAATCCGGCAACTCCTGCACGGAGATAATATCATAGAATTGCCCCTTGTAGCGAAACTCTTTGCTGTGCTCCCAAACAAGCTCCTTTTCAGCTTCTTGTTTGGATAGCCTAAGCACCGTTTGTTCTGACTCGCCCAGTCCCTCAAAAATTCTCCCGATCACATCGGCCTGAATATTCATCCTGCTCCAATAAAAAATTGAGTAGTTCAGCCAGAAGGGTGCTGAAATACAAACAAGAAGAAATATGGACAGTAACCTTTTCAATATACAGTGTGCGAATTCCCATTCCGCCGGAGCGCCAACGGTGATGCAGGCAATGTAATTGGGTTTGCCATCAAATCAAATACACATTATTTCAAGTGCTTTGCTTGATTATCAAAGGTAAAATTGAGTTTATTGAATGAGGGTTTGAATATCCAAGAATGTTTTATGCCATTATAGAGGAAACTCTAAAACTTATTTAATTTCGAGGGGTTTGTACTTTGGTCCTGGTTTTACACCTGTTAAGCATTGAATGAAGCATCTACTACTTTTGGTTTTCTCTGGTTTGACACTGCTTTTAGTTGCCCCAACCAGCTCACAAGCCCAATCAAGAGTCATTACCGGCCAGGTAACTGACATCGACAATTTCTCCCTTCCGGGGGTAAACATCTATGTCAAAGGAACCACCACGGGAACCATCACCGACATTGAAGGAAATTACAGGCTTGAAGTGGGTGGTACAAACGACGTGCTTGTTTTTTCATACATAGGCTACCTGACGAAGGAAATGCCCGTGACTGTAGCAGCCACAATTGATGTGAAGTTGGAAGAAGACGCCCGTCAGCTCAACGAGGTCATTGTTACAGGCTATTCCTATGTAAAGAAAAGAGATATTATTGGAGCCATAGCGTCTGTTTCCGCCGAAGACATCAAAAACATACCGGTGGTGAGTTTAGATCAGGCCCTTCAGGGCAAAGCAGCCGGGGTGCAGGTGACACAGTCATCGGGAACGCCCGGCGGCGGCATCACTGTGAGGGTAAGAGGAAACACCTCCATTTCCGCTTCGAACAGGCCGTTGTTTATCATTGATGGTGTGCCGGTAGAAGATGGAGCCCTGGCACTTAGAAGCTTCGGAGGGCAGAACGACAATGCTCTCTCTACGCTGAACCCTAACGACATTGAGTCATTTCAAGTATTAAAGGATGCATCGGCCAAAGCCATCTATGGTAGCCGAGCAGCCAACGGCGTCGTGTTAATTACCACAAAAAGAGGTAGCAAAGGTGCCAAGACCTCCGTGACCTTTGATGTGCAAAGGGGTGTTATCGACCTCACCAACAAGCTGGACTTACTTTCGTCGGAAGAACTGGTGACCCTTCAGCGGGAGTCTATCACCAATGCTGGGCAGAACCCTGACGAGTCTGGGATTATTAAAGGTGTGACGGATGCCGTGAACACAGACTGGATTGACCAGGTGACCCGCCAGGCGATCATGGAGCAGTACCAAATGAGTATCAGTGGTGGCGATGAGCAGACTAGCTTCTATTCAAGTTTCAACTACCGGGGAGAAGAAGGCGTCATTTTGAACAACCAGTTTCTAAGGTTTGCCGGCACACTTAATATCGACCACAAAGTGACCGATAAACTCAAGTTTGGCAACAATCTCACCATATCAAAAACCAGAAATGATCGCATCAAGGGTGACAACTTCCTTGATGGTGTATATTCAGGAGCCGTCAAGAGCCTCCCATATTACTTTCCTTTTGACGAAAAAGGCAATATTATCGGGCCGGGAAACTCCAACTATGCCGGCTTCCCCAACTTCAACCCAGTTGGACAGGCCGTGCTACCCCGATTTCAAACGAATACCCTCAAGGTGCTTGTTGGTGTATTCAGTGAGTATCAGCTCAACGAGCATTTTAGGGCCAGGGCTAAATTCAGTGTAGACTACAATGACGTAGCCGAAGATCAATTTGAGCCCTCCAGCACAGCTATCGGCGGTTTTCTGGCATCGGTGGGCGGCCTGGGCTATGGTGTTAACTCTACCGGCACCTACGTTACCTATATCAACACCAACACTGTTTCCTACAACCAGACCTTTGGCGACCATGTTGTTAACGCAACGGCCGGAACTGAGTTTCTACAGCGAACCGAGACCTCCAATTTTGTGCAGGGTCGCCTCTTTCCCAGTGATGACTTTACGTACATCACCTCAGCGGGTATAGTGGACGCCGGAAGCTCCAACAAGGTGAACAGTGGACTCAACTCCTATTTTGCAGAAGCCCGCTACGACTACAAAGAAAAATATTTTGCCAGTGTCACCACTCGTTACGATGGCTCCTCAAGGTTCGGCACCAACAACCGATTTGGTCTTTTCCCTTCGGTTTCTGCTGGGTACCGGATCACCAACGAAGCCTTTTTCCCTAAAAACACCATCGTTGATGACCTGAAAGTCCGGGGTAGCTATGGCTTTACCGGCAACGAAAGAATAGGCGACTTCGCCTTTCTGGGCACTTTCGCTTCTACCACATACAATGGGGTGACCGGAACCGCTCCTGCCAACCTGGAAAACCCTGACCTCCAGTGGGAAGTGACCCGTGAAGCCAATGTCGGCATTGACCTCTCTCTTTTCAGCGGCCGCCTGCAAACAAGCATGGATGGCTACAGCAACCTGACCAGCAAACTACTTTTCAGCCAGCCAATACCACTGACGACAGGCTTTGGAAGCATTCAGGGAAACATTGGAGAAGTATCGAACCTCGGAGTGGAGCTATCGGTTAACAGCATCAACTTTGATGGCGACTTTCGCTGGTCGACCAATCTCAATATTGCCAAAAACGATAACCTCGTAAAATCTCTGGCCGACACCTTGCCCCTGTTTCGTGGTTACACTGCCAATGGAGCTGGCAATACCAATATTGTAAAGCCGGGGTATCCTCTCGGTACGTTTTGGGGACTCAACTTTCTTGGCGTTGACCCGGCTACCGGCGATGCCATTTATGAGGACATCAACGGAGATGGACAAATCAGCCCGGATGATGGCAAGGTGATAGGCACAGCACAGCCCGCTTTCGTTGGAGGAATCACCAACAACCTCTCCTACCGGGGATTCGATTTGAGTGTTTTCATTCAGTTTAGTTATGGAAACGAGCTACTCAACTTCAGCAACTCTACCCTGCTGAACTCTGGTGAAGACATCAATAACAACCAGGTTCGAAAGGCCCTCGACAGATGGCAAAAGCCCGGCGACATCACCGACGTTCCCCGCTACGAACTGGGAAACACGCAGAACAACTGGCACAGCAACAGGTTTCTTGAAGATGGTTCCTTTCTAAGGGTAAAGAACGTTTCACTTGGTTATAATCTTCCTACACGCTACGTAGAAAAAATTAAGGCGCAGAGCATAAGGATCTACGGCTCGGCCACCAACGTGTTTACATGGACAAATTATACGGGTAACGATCCTGAGGTGAGCACACTTGACGGCTCTACCACAGCGCAGGGAATCGACTTCTTTACTTTGCCGCAGGTAAAAACAATGATGCTGGGTATAAACGTGAAATTTTAGGAGCTAAGAAAATGAAAAAAGCAGCATTGATCATATTGTTCCTGGTTACAGGCTTTGGCTGTACCAATTTTCTTGATCCAGAGCCCGTCGCTCTTTTGATAGACGACCTGGCGCTCAATGAGGCCAAAGATGTGCCTTCTGTCGAAATTGGGCTCTACGGTGCCTTCAGAGGCATTGCAGCGCCCAAAGTCATTGCCGGCGATATGACTGCCGACATGCTGATTCATATTGGTACATTCAATCAGTACCGGGAGTTCTCCAACAAGCAGATTACGTCAACTAATGCTTCAGCCGCTGCGCTGTGGGGAAGCATCTACCGCACCATCTATGTCGCCAATTTCATTCTCGAAAAGCTGCCGGGAGTGCCGGGAGTTACTGAAGCCGAGCGAAACGAAGTCACAGCCACCGCCCGTTTCCTGAGAGGCTACGCCTACTTCGTTGGGGTGTATACTTTTGGCGCAATGCCCATCACCACAACCTCAGACCTGGAGTCGAACAGAAATGTACCCAGATCAAACGTTGAGGATTTGCTTGCGTTCATCGAAGCGGACTACGCGGCTGCCTCCGGTGACGCTCTTCCTGAAAGCCCGGTAAATGCAGGCTTTGTTAGCCAAAGTGCAGTGGTGGCAGCGAGGGCCAGGCTTGCCCTTTATCAGCAAAACTGGGCCGAAGCTGAGGCGCTGACTTCTCAAATCATCGACAGCGAGAACTACACACTTGTTGACGACTACAGCGACATTGTGCTCAGCGACTTTACCGATGAGGCAATACTTGAAGTTGGCTACACGGTGAACGACGACCCGGGCACAGACGCCAACTATGGGCTTAACGACCTCTTCAGAGGAAGGAGAGAAATCATACCAAGTAATCAAACGGTGGTTGCACTGAACAATGACGAGGCCGGCGACCGGTTTCGTAATATTTCATTTGATCTTTCCGAACTGGGCGGCGTTGACAACGGCTGGTCTGTTGCCAAATACGGCACAGCCGATGAAGACAATAACAACATCATCATATTCCGTCTGGGTGAAATGTACCTGATAAGGGCTGAAGCAAGGGCGCAACAAAACAAGCTCTTCGGGAGTGGTAGTGCGCTGGAAGATATTAATGTACTGAGAAGCCGGGCCAATGGCGCTCCGGCTGTAGCCAATTCAAAAGAGCAGGTACTTCAGGTAATTGAGAGAGAAAGACTGTACGAGTTGGCCTACGAAGGTCACCGCTGGTACGACCTTGTAAGAACAGGAAGGGCAAAAGTGGTAATGACAGCATTCAACACCAACTGGCAGGACAAGTTTGAATTGTGGCCCATTCCGCTAAGAGAAATTCAGTATAACCCAGCGCTGCAGGGCGCACAAAACCCAGGCTACTGATACCTATGAGCAAATTGAAAACATACAGATGGGTGATAGCGGCCGCTTTTATGTGCTGTTTGGCAGGGTGTGAGCCGGAGAGGTTAATTTTCAAGGGGCCGTATCATGTTCGGTTCACTGAGGAAACTGCTTCAGAGCTGGAAAGCTACAGCGAGGAAATAGCGCTCTCGGTGCACCTGGTAGGCCCGCAACGAAGCGAAAAAATACAAATGAGCTATTCAATTGCCGGCGATGCCCGGGAGGGTATTGACTACGAGGTCTTGAGCGAAAAGGGCATCGTGGAAATTCCAGCCAACGAAAGTTTTGGTTATATCACCATTCGTCTGATCAATAACGCCAACAACATACTGGAGTCGCAGGACATCATATTTACCCTGGAGGGTGTTTCTCCGGTCGATTTAGCCATCGGACAAGGCGACAGTGAAATTGGCAGAACATTGACATTTACCATTTTTGATGACTGTATTCTCGGAGGTTACTACACAGGATATGGCCCATCGAACACTGTTCCTATCGAAGACATTCGCATTACCAGTGCCGATTGCAACGAGTATTTTCTTTCTAACTGGGACATCAACCTCCCGATTTTCAATTCCAGCACCGAAAGAGACCTCATTTTCAACGACAACTTCGACAATACCCTCACTATACCGGAACAGGAAGAACAAACGCTGGTAGAAGACCAGGCAACAATACGTGGGTCAGGCATTGTTAATCCGTTGACAGGTGAGATCACCCTCACCATAGAATTTGTGGATGTAGAGGACATTGAGCCTCAAACGGTAACATTTAAACGACAATAGGCGATGAAAAGAATTCGACTATCTGCATATATCACCTGCATGCTTCTGCTTGCCCTTTTTTCGTGTAGGGAGCAATTTGAGCCGGAACCCTTCACCTATTCGCAACTCCTTACAGGCAAGGTGTCCAAAACCTGGAGATTGACAGGTATTTCCATTCTCGAGGATGGTGCACCCACGCAAAATATTCCCGTACAAGACAATGACTGCGCTTTTGACGACAGGTATGTCTTTTATGCGAATGAAGAAAAGAAGTTCGAGGTACAGAATGGCGCTACCAAATGCGATGAATCGGAGGGAGATATAGTAGTGACTGATATTTGGGCTTTTTCCAATGCCAATGCCACCCTGGAAATGATATTACCTATCCTTTCAATCGACACCCGGCTTCCCTTCATTGTAAAAAGCCTCAAAGACGACCGGCTTTCCATGGAAATTTTCTTTGATGGCGGCAGCTATCGTTTCGTACTACAGGCAGTAAAAACCCAAGACTAAGACAAAATGAGGTTTTCAATATCTATCGTCGCTTGCATAGCCTTGTTGCTCACCGGGTTTTCCGACAATGTGTACCAGGTTCAGCAAGAAACTGAGCCCAACCCTCCCATGCGAACCTGCGAAACGATGGAGCAGGACAGCCTGAATCAGCTCAAATATGCTGACATGCGCAACAGGCTTGACTTTGAAACAAGGATTCAGCAGAAGACGAAAGAAATAGAGCTGCAGCAAGCCAGTGGCAGGGGCTTTGCAGGCATTATTACACTTCCCGTTGTGGTACATGTTGTCCACAATGGAGAGCAAGTTGGTCAGGGCCGGAATATTAGTGCAGCGCAAGTGGCCTCTCAACTTGAGGTACTGAACGAAGATTTCAGAAGGGCGACCGGCACCAATGGTTTCAATAATAATCCGGTAGGCGCCGATATCGAAATTGAATTTTGTCTGGCATCGCTTGGCCCCAACGGCGTTGAGCTGTCTGAGGCGGGTATTCACAGATACAACGGCAACAAAGCCGCCTGGACTCGCACCGACATCGAGGGTTTCCTCAAGCCGAATACCATCTGGAATCCCAACGACTATCTCAATATTTGGACCGTTGACTTTGAAGGGGAAAGCGAGCTACTGCTGGGATATGCCCAATTCCCAAGCGAATCAGCACTTACAGGCCTTCCAACAAGCGGCGGATCAGCTTCCACTGATGGTGTGGTGGTGAGATATTCCAGCTTTGGATCTTCAGAAAAAGGCAGTTTCTCGGTGATGTCGCCTCCCTACAACAAAGGCCGGACATTGACACACGAGGTCGGTCACTGGCTAGGCCTGCGCCACATTTGGGGCGACGGGCCATGTGGTTCGGACGATTTTGTGACAGACACTCCCGAAGCTGCCGAACCTACCAGAGGGTGCCCGGCAGGCAAAACTTCTTGTGGTTCTGTGGATATGGTGCAAAACTATATGGACTATTCTGACGATGCCTGTATGAATATCTTTACCAAGGGGCAGAAATCGAGAATTCTTGCGGTGATGGAGCTCAGCCCACGGCGAAAGTCGCTGATAAACTCGCAGGTCTGTGGCGAGCTGGTAGCGGAAGCCCCCGTTCCTGACTTCACAGCAGACAAGCAGCTTTCGCTCCGTGACGGCAGCATTCGTTTTACAGACCTCTCCTCTAATTTCCCCACAAAGTGGTCGTGGATTTTTGAAGGAGGCACTCCTACCCTGTCGAGCGAGAAAAACCCTTTTATCAAATACACCGCCGAGGGTAGCTATGCCGTGAAACTAGTTGTGTCCAACGAATATGGCGTTGCCGACACTTTGACAAGAGAAAACTACATTGTCGTTTCCAGCGAAGGAGTTTGCAGTTCGCTCGACAATTTTGGAACATCAACACCAACCATCCAGCCGCTGCCAACTATTTACAAAGACAATCCGCTGTCCAATCCGAAGGGTTACCTGTCGGGGCACAATAGTATCAGAACCTCGGCGATCTCGGAGTTTTTTGAGAACAAACCTGGCTACGAAAACCTTAGCGGCGTGTCTATCCATTTTGGGAAAGCCGTCTTTGCTGATGCCGAAGCCACAGCACGTGTTGTAGTGTGGAATGCCAGAGGCCCTCAAAGCAGCCCCGGCGCCATACTGGAACAACGGGAAATCCTGATCAGGGAAATTGCTGATGACATTGCCGCCAACAAACCAACCAGCATTGTTTTTGGACGACGAGTACCCTTGTTCGGTGTTGGCTTCCATGTAGGCATTGAGCTAGATTATGGAGGAGGCGATACTTTGGCATTGATAAGCTCCAGAGACAGCGAGGTGGCTATACCAACGGCATGGGAAAAAGACAGTGATGGGAATTGGAGTCCGTTCAGTACTTCGTGGGGACTCACGATGAGCCACCAAATGGTGCCCAAAGTGGGGATGGACGCCTCGGTGCAGCTGAAAACAAATAAATTGATTGTAAACCCCGGAGAGCCTGTTACCTTGAGTGCCACCGGCGCCTCCATATTTCAGTGGGAGTCTGCAGAAGGCAGCCTGACCACAACGCTAGGTCCAACAGTAATAGGCAAGCCCACAAAAACGGCGACTTACAAAGTGCTGGCCAGCGGTGGCGATCTCTGCGTTTCTGAAGCAGAAATTACGATCTATGTACGTGACGTCACCTCCGTTCCACAACCGGAGACTACTGAATTGACGATTTACCCTAACCCGGCAGTGGATGGGGCTGTTACACTCGCATTCTCCAATGCATATGTTGGACAAGTGAACGCTACCATATTCAATGTGCTGGGACAAAAACTTGTGTCTCGCCAATGGATGAAGTCAGGCACGGCATTTCAGGAAAAGTTGGAACTGCCCGGGGTGAGAGGTGCGGTAATTATGGAGGTTAGGGCAGGAACCGAGCTCCACAGAAAGAAGCTGATTGTGAGATAAACGAATGAGGGCATGCTGTTAACATGCCCTCATTTCATCTCATTCTAAATGCATTTTACAGACCAATTTGGCCCTATTAAAGGTATCCGATCCGCTGGAAAGCTAATACCTACTTTTCAAAAACGTAGTTGAGCGTAATATTCACCGGAACAAACAGCGCATCAAATTCAGCGTCAGTCAAACTGTCAACATATGCCTGAGTCAGAGTGTCAGCAACAGCATCTTTGATCAGTCTTAGCGAAACCGCCTCACTCCAAATCAGTTCTACCTCATCAACATTTTCAATATTGTATTCTTCCTCGATAGCGCCAGAATCATTTGATGTAATTGTCAGCGTTTCACCATCCTTTGCCCACACACCGTCGTCAGTTGAATCGGCTCCAGGCAAAAATATTCTCCTCTTAAACGTATTGTCAGCCAAAAACTCAATCTGATAATTTTCCCAGGTAACCAGTTGCCCCAACGGAAGCACTGCTCCCTCCCAGGAAGTGAACTCTACGGGCGCATTTGTCAGCTGAAACTCTGACAGCAGCCATTTGCCCTCTAATGGGTCTGGAACCCTTGGCTCGTCGTCCTTCCCACAAGATGCCAGCAACACCAGGCCAGCGAGTCCCATTAATAGTAGTCTTCTTTTCATATAGTTGAATTTAATTTCCTAACGATTTCGTTCTCTATTTTTAGAGGTATAACAAACACCCAAGCAAACGCCTCTATTTATTAAATTTAAAAATTATTTTGGGAGTCGTTTATGAGTAGCACCAATTATATCGCCCTTTGTATTCTCGTCTTTCTCAGGCCAATTACAGTGTCTGCTCAAACCAATCCTGTGCAAAATAGAAAACAGTCAGTAGAAATTGCTAATAAATTCTACCAAAGTGGTCTGCAACTTCAACGAAGCGGTTATTTTATTGAATCAACGTCTGCTTTTGACTCTTCTGTCCACTACAATCCGCAAGTGGCCGATGTGTATTTTTCCCAGGGAAGCAGCTACGAAGCAATAGATGATTTTGCCAGGGCACTTTATGCTTACGAAAAAGCCATCAATCTTCAGCCTGGTTTTGAAGGTGCCCTGTTTCGGAGGGCGGTTTGTCTCTACAAACTCAACCTTCACGAAGACTGCATTGCACAGCTCAATGGTTTGATTGCAAGCAATGGTTCGTCCGAAGAAACAAAGGCAATCTTCTATCGCTACTCTCCTTCCGGCGAAGTAAACATCACCGCCGACAATCAACTCAACGCTGAGTACTATCTTTACAGAGGCTTGGCCTTCGCCGCTCTGAAACAAGAGCAGTCCGCAACTAGGGATCTTGACAGTGCCGTAAGTATATCCGGCGGGACGTCCGACTACCTGGTCAACCGTGGGTTGACGCTTCAGAAGCTTGGCAGGGAATCTCAGGCCATTGCTGACTACGAGGCTGCTTTGGTAAAGAACCCTGATAACCAAACAGCTCTGATCAACTTGTTTACACTCGACGCTGCCAGGGCCAGGAAATACCTGAAAGAAAACGAGAACATCGTCACTGGAATCATGGTGCCGGAGCTGCTGGCGCAAATGGGGTTTGACGCCCACAACAGAGAGCAATATGACGAAGCGATAAATTACTATTCCAGGGCCCTGGAGATCGTTCCTTCTGACCCCGACTGGTTGATGAACAGGGCTATTTGCTATGGAAAAGTGGGATTAATGGAAAAAGCTGAAGATGAGTTGTTACGGGTGGTGTCCTTGTCTGGCTTTTCCGAAAAAGCCTATTTACACCTGGCCAACATACTTTTTCTGGAAGAAAAGTATGAGGACGCTATTTCCTTCTACAACCTTTATCTGGCCATCGACATCAACTACGGCACTGCTTATTTCAATCGTGGTATTGCACTGAGCAAAACAGGCGAAACCGATGAGGCTTGCAAAGACTTGATGAAAGCTGGACGCTTGGGTGTGAAAGAAGCCGTGAAACCGATCGAATCAATTTGCAACAACTAAACAGGGCCACATCAAAATTGCTTTTGGTACATCAGGTGCAGTCCCTTTAATGTGAGGTGAGGATCTGTTTGGTCAAACACCTCCTTCAAAGGCTCCAGCACAAGAGATAAGCCACCAGTGGCAATCACCTTAAATGACTCACCCGGCTCCTGCTCTTTGATTTTATTGATCACCTCTTTGACCAGCCCCACATAGCCGACAAGGATGCCAGCCTGAATGGCCTGAACCGTGTCCCGACCGATGAAGGTTGTTGGGTACTCAAGGGGGATTATTGGTAGCTGTGCCGTTTCCTGAAAAAGAGACTTCATAGCGGTCTTGATCCCCGGAGCGATGTTTACTCCCAGTATTTCCCCTCTTGCCGACACAACCGTAAATGACAAAGCGGTACCAAAGTCAACGACAATAGCCGCCGACTGGTGATAGGTAAAGGCGGCGGTAGCATTGGCTACCAGATCGGAACCTATCTCATAGGGGTTCTTTATTTTCAGGCTAAGGCCCTTATATATGGCCGGGCCGGCAAGCAGCGGTTGTACAGAAAACAACCTTTCCACCACATCCTCCATCACCGGCGTGAGGTTGGGAACTACACTGCTAATTATTATGCCGCTAATATCGGAATAGCTAAGTGCGTTTTCGAGAAACCAGGCCCTGATTCTCTTTTCATACTCGGAAGCAGGCAGGTCACGTTGTGACGGGGTTCTGAAAACAAGCCGGGGCTCTTCGTCTGTAAACAAACCAAAAACAACATCTGAATTACCTATGTCTACAACCAGTTCCATTATGCTACCGTTATCACCACTTTGCCTGTTGTCTTTCCACTTTGAAAAAGGGCAATCGCTTCCTTCATTTCATCGAAACCAAAGGTATGACCAACCATGGGCGGGCCAATCTCAAGCTTCTCCAGCTCACCAAGCGAGTATTGCAAGATCTCCTTTTTCTCATACAGCCAGATCAAATTAAAGCCCATCACCGATTTGTTGTCGCTAATGAGCTTGAGCGGGTCTATTTTTGGTCTGCGCAAAAACTTCAATGCAAGCTTTATTGGATTGAGTTTGCTCCCTGTTTCAGCGAAATGGGCCGACCCGTAGATAATCATTCTGCCCTGAGCGGCCATAGCTTTGTAGCTCATCTGGAGCACCTTCCCTCCTATGCATTCCAGCACCATATTGAACGGACGTTCTTTAGCCGTCGCTTCCAGTTTAGTTTCAAATGATTCGTCTCTCACCAGCACCTCATCGTAACCCTCGCTGATGAGGAGGTCTTTCTTGCCAGGTGACCCAATCGTTCCTACGGTGTACGCATCCATCTTTTTTGCGATGCGGTTCGCCAGTATGCCGACGCCCCCGGCAGCACTGTGAATCAGGACTTTGTAGCCTTTTTGAATATCGCCCAATGAAAAAAGTGAGTAGTAAGCTGTTAAAGCCTGCACCAAATATGCGGCTCCTTCTTCGAACGACCACGCTTTTGGAATTGGGCTGAGGTAGTCAGGGGACTGTACAATATGCGTTGTATAAGCACCGAAGCGAGTCACTCCCATCACCCTGTCGCCTGCTTTGAATTTGGTCACATTTTTACCCACTCGAAGTATTTCGCCTGAAAACTCCAGTCCTGGAATGAAAGTCCCTTTGGGAGTGGCACTGTAAATACCCAGCATGGCAAAAATGTCAGCGAAGTTTAAGCCTATCGCCTTAACGGCAACCAACACACTGCTATCATCCGGCTCGGCTATCGTCGTTTCCACCATTAGCAGCCTGTCCATACTTCCTGCTTTGACCATTTGCCAGGCCCTTCCACCCGCCTCTCGTTGTTCGTTCATGGCTGCAAAATATGCCTAAATTTAAATTTTAAGCTACTTGTCGAAAAAATTATCGAAAATGCTTGACAAATAGTGGTGTAAACGATTTATAATTACATCAAAATTCAAAAGCCCGTACTGTTTATTTCAAATGGACAAAAAGAGAGTAATCAAAAGTTATGAGAAGCTGGATCAGGCGATGAAGGACCTGCTTCTAGAAGCCTACCCTTCTGGGTTTACCGGCAATGTGATCAGGCTCACAAACGCACAAAATGAAACTTATTTTGCTGTACCTCTGGAAACTGAGGAAGCCAACTACCTTATTAAGGTACCACTTGAATCGATGAAGAGTAAAGCCACACCTGCCGACGACGATGACGATGACGGGTTTGATGCGGGCGCAGATGACGTAGATGAAGTTGCCGGGGCGGACGATGCTGACGATGCAGATGACTCTTCAAGCGATCCCTCTTACAACCAGGGGTTTGACGACGATATCGATTAAAAAATAATTATATCCACCATTGCATTAAGTGAAATAACTTACTCATACATTTGCGTCCTAAATCAAAACCTAATATGAAAAAGACGCTTATGTTGCTGGCTATGACCAGTTTCATTGCAATTAGTTCTTGTCAATCAACCAAAACGGAAACCGCTGAAGCAGCAGCTGACTCCACAGCCCTTGAAACCTCTACCGTTGTGATGGAAGAAATTTCAGCGGCTGACAGCACGCTGGCATCGGATTCAACCGAAATTGTTCAGACTGACTCTATCCAGTAATAAGAAAGGCCCTCAACGGGCCTTTTTACTTATATCTTAACCAGCTCTTCTAGCTTGCTCTTCGCCCCCTGAACTGATAATAAAACAACACCATTTCAACAGCCTTTCTGATGGCTGTGTTGACAGGGTAAAACTTGCTACCCAGTTCCCAGTCTATCCCCATCAGCTGTGACTGATAGTCGTACATCATTGGCACAGCCATGGTTCCATCGCTGATCGCTCCCACCGTTGTTTGATATGGCACAGGCTGATCAGCTTTGATCAATTGGCATGTAACAAGCTTCTTCTGTCCATTTTTATCCCGGGAAGCCGCATAGCCAAACAGTCGGCAAATGAGGCCCCGGTACTTATAGTTGCCACAAAAGCCTGAACCAGCACCAACTACCAATGGGTTGAACAAATGACAAACAGTCGATTCGCTTTCTTCATCCATTTTAGCGAGCATCTCCTCGGCTTTGTCGGTTTTGTAGAGGTGATAGGCCAACGGGAGAAATTCCAGAATTGTGGCAGAAAGATCTGACTTGGTACAGCACTTTCCGCAGCCAGTAAGGCATTTTAACGATGATTGTGCCTGGAAGGTGCTAATCTCTTTTTGCAGGCCGTCGAAAACCCTTTCAACAGCGGCAACTTTCTTATATATTGACAAATAATAGCTATAGGGTCGCAAAGCTACGCATTCAATCAATCGGTTGTGCGTATTGCGAAAAATAAAGTGTAAGCAAAACTAAAGGACCAACTCTGTTCATTTTCCTCTCAAAAACTTCAGGCCATGCCGCTCGATCAAATTCAAAATCTTGTTTCCTCCGGCGCTAATGAACAGTTAGCTGTTGCCCTAAAGAAAAGCCCGGAAAAAGCCCGTCTCACCACTTCCATGGGCGTATCGTTGGTCACATTTGCAGCCTATTACAGAAACCTGGAAGCCATAAGAACAATTCGGGCATATCTCGACCATGTCACAATTCATGAAGCCTGCTGCATTGGAGAATTAGATACAGTGAAAGAGCAACTTGATAAAACACCGGAAGTACTGAACTCCTTTTCCGCTGATGGGTTTACACCGCTTGGGCTTGCCTGTTTCTTTGGGCATGTAAACCTGGCTGCTTATTTGATAGAAACTGGCGCTGATGTGAACATTGCTGCCAACAATGACTTCCGGGTGGCGCCCATTCACTCGGCCTGCGCCATTTCAAATGTACCCATTGTAAATCTGCTGATAGCTGCCGGCGCCAACGTGAACCTGCCCCAGCAAAAAGGTATTTGCCCCATCCATTCGGCCTGCCACAACGGAAGCCTGGAAATTGTCAGAATACTTGTAGCTGCCGGAGCTGACCATAAAATTGCAGATGAAAGCGGGAAAACCCCAACCGATTATGCACTGGAGAAAAACTACGATGAGTTGGTAGCCTATCTTAAGACATTGAGTTAGCCGGTTACCCAACCTTCTTTACCATCGCCTTATAGCTATTTAAAATCAATTTCAGAATATCTTCAGGCCACTGATAACCACCAGCAATGTAGAACTTCTGATTGACCTCCAATTCTATCCCAGTGTAGGACGAGCTGTCGAATTCCTTCCTTAAGTAGGTGGTAAAGCCATCGGACTTGCCCAGGTAGGGCTCGTTAAACTTCACTGCAAACTTATCACTGAATGATTTCATTTCACTCTTCCATTGACCGCAAAACTCTTTCTCAGGTTTTTTTTTCGGATCAAAAAGCAACCCGATGTCAACCTTTCTTTCCTTACCCTCAAATATTGGAGTGAAGGTGTGCACCGAAATATGCACCACCCTATTGCCCTTGCTCACCCATTTGTATATCTGAGCATAAACGGTGTTTCGGTAAGGTGTATAATACTTGGTCAAGATATGTCGCCTGACTATTTTTTGCAGCGGTTTGGTGTATTCAGAAAACAAGGACTTATGATTGCGTGACCGGTTAAGCTCCACAAGCAGCCGTGAGGTGGTAGAGAAATAAGAACTATCGGCCTTTATCGCTTTCAACTGCTCAAATAATGCCAAAGCACCAATATCAAGCCCTCTGTGGGTTTTCAGCACCTCCGGTGTTTTGTTGAACAGGTACTCATACTCCTCGGGAATTTCATTGCCGCCATGCTCGCAGGTCAATATGAATTTTACCTTACTCATCTTTTGGCCGACGGCAAAAACATTGTGTTGTTTTCGAGACAGCCTGCCAGCTCTTCGTAAAGACCAAGTAAGGCCTCATGACTAAAGCTCTCTCCAAGGTGCTTAATCATTCGTTCCGACAGGTTTCCCTGTGCTATGATAGCTCTTACGATGGCATTCGATTGATCCTTGTCGGCCATGTTGACTAAATGCTCCCAACATTTGGCAGCAGTAGCGGCCTTTTGCTCCATCCCAAAAAGCTTCAGGTATTCTCCATTGGAGATGGCATAGTTGCTCCCCTCTTTCACAACACCGAGAAAAATAGCTGCCAAATCGTCTTCATGCCAGCTCTTTTGTTCTTCGAAGCTACATAGCGTTTCGTTCACGAGTTCCTTCAGCAGGGCCACAATAATTTGCAGCACAGCAATATCGGCTGCAGGGCATTCCTGTATGTCTATAATTCGGATTTCAATGGCGCCACGGTCGAACCTCGCAATAGCCCCTCTAGAATTCAGGAAATATTGATCCAAAATGCCATCGGTGTCGTAGCTGTTGATATCTCCTCTGATTCGCTGAAAAATTTGCTTGTCGTATTCGGCTTGGGTGAACAATTGCTCCGGCACCACTTTGCCTGCAATAGAAGGCACTTTCTCCTGGTTGTGGCGGTATGTCTCCAGCCTCGTGTCTACGAAGCCGCTCAGTTTACCATCCAATATGGGCGATGATGCAGTTAATGCTGGAATGATGGGCAGCAACACCCTGATGGCGGCATGCAGCCTGGCGAACTCCTCGTCACCCTGAAATGGCAGGTTGATATGGGTGCTTTGCAAGTTGCTCCATCCGTGGCCACGGCAGTCGAAGATGCGATTGTAAAGCTCGTAAATATCGTTGTTCTCATGCGGCCAAATCACAGTTTCCTTAAATGGATCCATCCAGGGGTGTGCACCGCCGGGTAGCAGCATGGCATCGAAAGGTGCCAAAAGCCTGTTGATTTCCTGAATGTTTTCGTGAAATGGCTTGTCGAGGCCGTTGAGTGTGGCTGCTGGCCCGTTGGTCTTTATCTCTATTACGTGAGACACCAATTCGTTCGACCAGGCAATTGGCCCCCGGTACACATCTGCAACAAACTCTCCTGTCACTTGCTTGAAAAGCTTGTCAGCTATTGGCAGGACATTGAGACCCTTTCTGGAAACGACCATATACTCCATTTCCACACCAAACCCTTCGAACAAGTGCAAGTTTCGCTTCTGCTCTGTCATAGACTTAAAGGGTTTTCTTTTGCTCTATTCTGCGTAAAAGGGAGCCAAGCACTTTCCTGTAAAGTTCATCCTTCAGGCAATAGTCCTCTATGCCATGATCAAGGCTCGGGTTGTCATTTACTTCGATGATATAAACGCTGTTGCCTTTTTGCTTGATATCAACCCCATAAAGACCACTACCGATCAGGTTGGCTGCTTTCAGAGAGGTTTCCAAAACAATTTCCGGCACTTTCTCGATCGGCATAGTTTCGGCGTTGCCAAACTGGTCATCGGTCTTGGATTTCGTCCAGTTGTAAATCTGCCAGTGGTCTTTGGCCATATAATATTTACAAGCATAAAGCGGCTTGTTGTCGAGAATTCCAATGCGCCAATCGTAGTCGGTCGGCAAAAACTCCTGTGCGATAACCAAATCCGAATCACTGAGCATTTTGTCGAGTATCTCGTCCAGGCTCTTTCGGTCAACTGCCTTCATCACTCCCACAGAAAAGGCGCTGTCCGGCTGCTTGAGCACAATAGGAAAGCCCAGCATCGCCTCCAGATCATTCCGGTTGTCTTTGTGTACGATGACTGTCTTTGGTGTCGAAATTTTAGCTTTGCCCAATGTTTCTGCCAAAAACACCTTGTTCGTACATCGCATAATCGAAATTGGGTCATCGATCACAGGTATGCCGTCAGCAAAAGCCCGCCGGGCAAAGCGGTAGGTATGGTGATTGACGGCTGTGGTCTCTCTTATAAAGAGCGCATCATACTCAGACACTCGGCTATAGTCCTCCTTGGTGATAAGGTCAGCATAAAAGCCCAATTCCTCCCCTATGTCGATAAATTTTTGGATAGCCTTTTTATCAGAAGGTGGGGCCTTTTCATTTGGATTGACCAAAATGGCCAAATCGTAGATGGTTTTGGAGCTGCGCTTTCCATCATAGCGCTTTTTCTTAAAGTATTCGTTGGCCGACTCCTCTAGAAATGGCTTGTGACTTTCCGGTATTTCCTTGACTGAAATGGGGCTTATTCCCTGCAGTACCCATTTTTTCTGAAACTGAAACTGGGCCCTGAGAATCGGTGCCTGAAACAGGTTGTACAGCGCCTTGCTCAGTGTGTCGTATTGAGGGCTAAGGTTTTTGCCAAAGTAAATACTTAGCGCAAACTGGTTCGATTTGATCTTAGAAAGGCTCTTTTGGATCAGCTCATCAATTTCGTCGGTGATCACCCTAACGATGGTGCTTGACTTCAAATCCTGAATCGTTGTTACACTGGGGATCACTTTCTGCCCCCTGGCCTCAGCCAGCAGCGAGACGTAGTATCCCGCCGACTGGTACCAGTAGTTTCTGGCCAGGTTAAAAATTCTAACGTTCTTTATGTCAGCGTATTGCGGGTTGGTGAGGTAAGATCTAACTGCCACCACCTCCACTCCTTCAATGTTGAGCTGCCAGTCTTTAGGGTTGTTGATAACAACAATTTTTCTCATTCTTTATCTGTCGGTTCTAAAATCAACAAGTTAGCATCATAGGTTACAATACCCAACAAAATGGAGTTGATAAGCCTGTGAACGTCTACTTTATATTCGTTCTCTCCCGAAAGAGGATTCTCCTGATAGGGATCCGACACTGAAACGATTCCGTGTTCGTCTATGGCCGTCAGAACGACGAAGTGACCCATTGGGTATCCTTTCAGGTCGTCATAAATCGAGCGCCCCTCATCGTTGGCATACTCCCTTTTGCAGTCGTACAGGTAAGTTGCACTTAAGCCAGTGAGGATAGGGCGTCTTCGGTCGAGGTACTTTCTAATGAGGTCCACCGTTAAATCCTCAAAAGCGATTTCACCACCCCTGGTCAGAAACTCGATATATGAGTGGGTCGCATTTTCAAATTTCTTACCTCTTTTATATTTCAGCTGGGCTTTTAGTTTCTCAATCAGCTCATCGTGCGTCAGCGTGGACCAAACAGGGTCAAAAACATTGAGGTTATAAGAATGCATTTTTGCCTTGTATCCCCTTTTTAGCGCATGAATGCCTAATAGGTTACCCAAGGTGCCACCTTCTTCCAAAAATGTAACCTCATCTATTACCTGTTGCAGATTAATAAAGTCGTGATAATAGTTGTAAACCGCATGCAAACTGGTTGGGCCGCATGTTTCGTCATCTGGCTGGTTCAGTATTTTGAAATAAGAAATTTTTGAGTGCATACGTTCATGGGTTCGCACATCAAAGATTACTTAAACTAGTCAGATTTTAATGTGAACAAACGCTAATTATTTTACTGAAAGGGTAACTTTACCCCCAACACAAAGAAGTTATGAAATTAGCACTGATAGCACACGACGGTAAAAAACCAGAAATGGTCGCTTTTCTGCTTGGCAACAAGGAGTTACTCGGGGGGATTGAGTTGATTGCCACCGGCACCACGGGCGGACATATCGAAAATGCTGGCCTGCAAGTTCACAAAATGTTATCGGGCCCGCTTGGGGGGGATGCTCAAATTGCAGCCATGGCGGCGGAAAAAAACCTGGATATGGTCATCTTTTTCAGAGACCCGCTCGACAAGCACCCACACGAACCCGATGTTCAGATGCTGATGAGAATTTGTGATGTTCACAACATCCCTCTGGCTACCAATCCAGCAGCCGCCAACCTTTTTCTAAAGGCAATCAAGAAGGCCTGATTGCCCTTTGCGGATCAGAAAAGGTTAAGTACCCCTTTGCGCCGGAAACGAGTGAAATCGTAGTCCGGCATTTTTTTGTCCTTGAAATACTTGTCCTGCATTTTTGAAAACATCGCATGAATGCTTTCAGCCAGAGGCCCCTCTCCCCTCATTCTGCGACCAAACTCGCTGTCATTCACCTGACCGTCATGAATCGAACAGATTTGGTTCCACACCTTGGCAGCCCTGTCGGGAAAATGAGTTTCCAGCCACTCCCTGAATAGAGTACCCAGCTGACCATTGAGCCTAACCAGGGTGAAAGTGGATGTCAGCGCTCCGTACTCTGACGAAAGCTTCAATATCCTTGGAATCTCTGTATTGTTGAGGCCGGGTATAATTGGCCCCATCATCACCCCACAGGGAATACCCTTCTGTGTAAGCTTCTCCATCACCTTCAGTTTCTTCAGCGGGTGCGAAGTTCTCGGCTCCAGTACTCTTCTCAATTCCTCATCTAAGGAGGTTATGGTGAAAATCACGTGAACAAGGTGCTCCGAAGCAAGATCCGACAGCACGTCCAAATCTCTTTCGATCAGTGCGTTCTTGGTAATAATGCCCAGTGGATTCCCATATTTTTGAAAGACCTTTAATAATTCTCTCGTAATACCGTACTTCTTTTCCGCTGGTTGATAGCAATCGGTGTTGCCTGAAAGCATTACTACCTGGGGCTTCCATGAAGGGCTCAGGAAAGATTTTTCCAGCAGCCTGGGAGCGTCGGGCTTCACCACGATTTTTCGTTCGAAGTCCAATCCCATATTATATCCCCAGTATTCATGCGAATTGCGGGCATAGCAGTAAATGCAACCATGCTCGCAGCCCTGATATGGGTTAATGGAATAGGTAAAAGGAATATCGGGGCTTTCATTCTTACTCATCACCGTCTTCGGGTGCTCGACTATGTATTCTGTGGGCACTCTTTCCTGAAGCAACTGTTCATCAATTCCCTCTTCGTGGTAATTGCCTCTCTCCTGACTGGCAAACCTGTTGTTAGGCTGCAAACCTGTTCCTCTTCCTTTCATTTACTAATTTTATTAGCCCAATATAATTAGTATTTTAAGTGAAATCGGCATCTGCTACTAAATATTTTACAACCGAAGAAAAAATTACTTTGCGTTAGAATGGTTAAGCTCAGTCCTTTATTTTTGAGCCCTGAAATCAAAAAAGCAGTATGATCGACTTTATAGAAGAGCTTAAGTGGAGAGGCATGTTGAACGACATGATGCCCGGAACAGAAGAACAGCTGAAAAAAGAAATGACCTCGGCTTATATAGGCTTTGATCCAACCGCAGCATCACTCCACATAGGTAATCTGGCTACTATTATGCTGCTTGTCCACTTCCAGCGCGCAGGGCACAAACCCTACGCACTCGTAGGCGGCGCCACGGGCATGATAGGCGACCCCTCGGGCAAGTCGGAAGAGCGAAACCTGTTGGATGAAGGGACACTTCGCAAAAACCAGGAAGGCATTAAGGTGCAACTGGAGAAGTTCCTCGCTTTTGATAGCGGCAAGAATGCGGCGGTGATGGTCAACAATTACGACTGGTTCAAAAAATTCGGTTTTCTGGAGTTTTTGAGAGATGCCGGCAAACACATCACGGTGAATTATATGATGGCCAAGGATTCGGTGAAAAACCGTTTGGAAACAGGCCTTTCCTTTACTGAGTTTTCCTACCAGCTGCTGCAAGGCTACGATTTTTATCATTTGTATACCGAGCACCAGGTAAAGCTGCAAATGGGTGGCAGCGATCAGTGGGGTAATATCACCACCGGCACAGAGTTTATCCGCAGAAAGGCCAGCGGCGAAGCCTATGCGCTCACGACTCCCCTGGTGACCAAGGCCGACGGTACCAAGTTTGGCAAAAGTGAAGGCGGCAACGTTTGGCTCGATCCGGAAATGACCAGCCCTTACAAGTTCTACCAGTTTTGGCTCAATTGCTCCGATGACGACAGCCACCGGCTGATCAGGGTTTTTACGCTGCTTGGCAAGAACGAAATAGAAAAACTAGAGAAAGAACATGCCGAAGCCCCACATTTAAGAATCATGCAGCAGGCCATTGCCAAAGATGTAACGACAAGGGTACACTCAGAAGCTGATTACAATATGGCTGTGAAGGCCTCAGGTATTCTTTTTGGCAAAGATGTAACGGCCGAGTTGGAAGAAATAGACGAAAAAACCCTGCTACAAGTGTTTGAGGGTGTGCCGATGGTAGAGATCAGCCGGACAACCCTGGACAATGCCGCTACCATAACGGATTTACTTTCGACCGAGACCAACAGCGAAATTTTTTCTTCGAAAGGCGAAGTACGCAAAATGATTCAGCAGGGTGGTGTTAGCATTAACAAAATAAAAGTGAGCGACCCCAACGAGAAGCCAGCTTACAAGCTGCTCCAGGGCAAATACCTGCTTTGCCAGAAGGGAAAGAAGAATTACTATTTGATCAAAGTTGGATCATAAGAATCGGTAAATGTCAAATTTCCAGCATGGCGTTTATTTTCTGCTTTTTGAATAAAAAAAACCGTGGCTCTCACCACGGTTTTTTGCTTTTAGGCTAGTTGCTATTGACTATTTTTCTTCTTCTTTGCTGGCAACAGCTTTGTCTTCACCTCCCATTTTCTGTACTGCTTCTCCATCTTTCAGTCTTTTGGAAACAGCCAGGAATGGCCCGGAAATGACTTCATCCCCTTCTTTCACGCCGCTTAGCACTTCAATGTTCTCAAAGTCGCTGATACCAGTTTTTACCTCCACCATTTTGGCTACGCCATTGTCGTTAAGGAACACCACCTGCAACACTTCGTCTTTCTCGCCAGTAGCTGGAGTGCTTGCTTCAGCGTTCTCTCCCTCCTTGCCTTCGCCGGCTTTCTCATCCTTGCTGCTTCTGGTAGTAACAGCCGCCAGTGGAACAGACAACACATTATCTTTCCTCTCCGTGATAATATCGACGCTGGCAGTCATCCCTGGTCTCAGCGGATTCTTGATGCCCTTCTCATTTATCAAGTCTTTGTAGGAGCTGTTAAGTACTCTGATACGCACTTCAAATTCGGTAACTGCATCGGCGGATGCTTTATCATTGGCTGTGTTGGCAATCTGTGTCACAACACCTTTAAACTCCTTTTCAAGGTAAGTGTAGCTGTCAACCTGAATAAGGGCAGTGTCGCCTACAGCGATTCTGATGATGTCGTTTTCATTCACATTCACCCTTACTTCCATCTTGTTCAGGTCGGCGATGCGAAGCATCTCAGTGCCGGCCATCTGCTGAGTACCAACCACACGTTCTCCCTTTTCTACGCTAAGCTTCGATACCGTTCCATTCATAGGCGACAGCACCGTTGTCAGGCGAAGGTTCTCTTTTGCTTCATTTACTGAAGCCTGAGAGCTTTTTACGATATACTCGGCCGCATTTACATTCTCTTCGGCAGAAGAAAGGTCGGTTTGTGCCACCTTGTAGTTAGAGTCGGCCAGCTCCCAGTCTGCATCAGAAATTACTTTCTCCTCGTACAGCTTCTTCTGACGGTTGTACTCCAATTTCGCCCTGTCAAAATTAGCCCTGGCCCTTTCCAGTCTGGCTCTTGCATCTGCCTCATTGGCTTTTTGCTGGTTAAGATTGGCGAGACTTCTGTCCACAGCTGACTGCCAGTTGTCGGGACGTATCTTTATCAGGCGATCACCGATCATCACAGAGTCACCTTCCTCCACATTAAGTTCAATGATTTCACCAGCAACGTCTGGGGTCATCTTTACTTCTATTTCAGGCTGTATGGCCCCAGAAGCACTAACTTTTTCGACAATAGTTTTCTTGGCGACATTGCTAAATTCTACTTCCATGGATTGCTTTTTGCCAATCCAGCCCTGCGATTTTCCAACCAGCACCACTACGATCAGTACAGCAACAACCCCGAGAAGAATGTAAATTAACTTATTTGATTTCTTTTTCTTAGCCATGATTTAGAAGGTTAATTCTTTTCCCTGATAGAATTCTAATATTTTTAAACGAAACAAATAGGTGTATTTAGCTCTCACCAAACCAGAGCGTGCCCTGAACAGGTTGTTGCTGGCTACCTGGTACTCAACAAAGTTGACAGCACCCAATGAGTAGCGATTTTCAGTGTTTTTAAAAGACTGCTCCAATGCGCTTACCTGCCGTTCGGAAGCGTTGTATGACTTCAAGGCAGCATTTGCATTGTTGTAGGCAGTTTCAATATTTTGTCTCAGTGTGTTCCTGGTTTCAAGTGCCGAAATCTCCGCTGTCTTCTGGGTGATAATGGCTCGCTGCACATTGGAACGAGTCGTAAACCTGTTGAAAATGGGGATGGACAGGTTGAGGTTGATCTGCTTGCTCAGGTATTCAGAAAACTGATCGAACACCGGGAAGTCTGGCTCAGTCCTCACAACGTTCGGCACCTGCTGACGAGTGTACACAAGTTGTGAAGGGTCACTCTCGAGATAACCTATCGGGAACTCAGCAAAGGTTGTCCCGTCAAACACTTCTCTTTCTCTGTCTGCTATTTCAGAATAGTTAGTATTGAAGCTCCCGCCCAAACTCAACGTTGGCATGATTCCTCCCTGTGCAACTCTCAGCCCCACCTCAGCAGACTGAACATTCAGATCCGCACTTTTTATCTCAGGCATGGCCTCTAATGCAGTTCTGTAAATGCCTTCCACGTCATCGTCAAGATTTAGTTCGTCAGGAACGTCCACCTCAGGCACAATCAGTTCTACTTCCGTCGTGCTGGGCAGCAGCAAAGCCTGTTTCAGGCTAAGCAGCGACAAAGCAAGATCGTTTTCAGCGTTGATCAGATCCAGTTCATTGCTCGCCAGTTGCGATTCCAGATCAAGCTGGTTTGTGATAGGCAGCGATCCGGCATCAACCAGCTTCACGGTTCTGTCCAGTTGGTTCCTGGTTGACTCCGCCTGCAGCCTGGCCGTCTCTACCAACTCCTGGTTAAGAATGACATTCAGATAGGATGTAACTACGGTAACGATCACATCATTTTTTGACTTTTCAAGGTCAAATTCGTTAGCGTTTTTGGTCAGCTCGTTGCGCTTCACTGTGTTATGGAGCTGCATACCGTTGAACAAAGTAATGTTACTACTTCCCTGCACGCCGGCGAAATAGAGTGGAAGCGTAATGAACTGATTGGTTGTAGGATCGACTGATCTACCCCAGTTTCTACCGGCACCCACTCCCACATTGGCATTGGGAAGCCTGTTCATTTTCGATTGCGTCAGATTCACCTCCGCTCCCCTTAATGTCAATTCACTCCTTTTAATGTTAAGGTTTCGCTCCAGCGCAATGTCCACTGTCTGTCGCAAATCCAACACCATCTTTCCTCCGTCGATGGCAGGCGTATTCGATTGACCATAAAGGAAATGAGAGGTAATAATTAGTCCTAAAAAAAGTAATCTTCTCATTGTTGACCTTTTTATTTATTTATCAATATCTGGTATGTATATGACTTCTTTCACCCAGTCGAGGTTTCTCAGGTATTCAAGAGAAATGGCTTTCAGACCCGAGTCCATCTCAATAATCAGGCAAGCCAAATCGTTTTTCCCTTTTCGGGAAACCGTCATGGTAGCAATATTGCAATCGTCGTGAGAAAGAATATTCGCTATATAAGCGATGCTTCCCTTTGTGTCCGACGCTGTGATAATGATCGTGTGAAGGTTGGCCGTGAAGCCGGATGAAAATCCATTGACCTCAGTAATTTTGATCAGCCCCCCACCCCTGCTTTCTCCAATCACCTGAACCGTTTTTTCTCCCGCTTTCAGGTCGAGCTTAACCGTGTTTGGGTGTCGTGTCAGGGCGTTACCCACCGACTTGAAGTTGTATTTCAGTCCTTCTTTGGCAGCATGCTCAAATGCCTCCTTAATTCTCTTATCGTCTGTTTTATAGTCGAGCAAGCCCGCCACAATGGCCCTGTCGCTGCCGTGGCCTTCGTAAGTCCTGGCAAAGGAATTAAAGAAGGTAATGGTCGCTTCCTCCGGCTGCTTCCCTAAAATCTTTCTGGCGGTACGGCCAATGCGTACCACGCCAGCTGTGTGCGAGCTCGATGGCCCAATCATCACTGGACCTATCATGTCAAACACACTGCTTCTTTCTACCATTTGTTTAAGTTCGATTCAGTAAATTTTTTAAACTCTGCCCAATTTTCTGATCGAAATCATACTGCAACCGGCGCCTTTATCCCTGGATAGGGCTCGTAGTTCAACAGTTTAAAATCTTCGTATTGGAAATCAAAAATTGATTTCACGTTCTTATTCAATTCCATCGTCGGCAGCGGCAATGGCTCCCGTGAAAGCTGAAGCTCAGCCTGCTCCAAATGGTTGGAGTAAAGATGAGCGTCTCCAAGTGTGTGCACAAAGTCTCCGTACCCAAGCCCGCAAACCTGCGCCACCATCATGGTAAGTAATGCATACGAAGCAATATTGAACGGCACACCCAAAAACACGTCGGCACTGCGCTGATAGAGCTGGCAACTCAACTTGCCGTCAGCCACGTAAAACTGAAAAATAGTGTGGCAAGGAGGCAACCCAGACTTAGCCATTACCGGAATTTCTTTCGGATTCCAGGCAGACACCATCAGTCTTCTGGAGTCGGGCTTACTCTTAATGTCGTTAATCACGTCCGTGATCTGATCGACACCTTCAAAGTCTCTCCACTGCTTGCCATATACCGGCCCCAACTCTCCGTATTTCTTAGCGAACGCAGCATCCGTTTTTACTGTTTCAACGAACTCTTTCAGTTTTTCCTTCCACTCTTCGCTGTATTTTGGATAGACTTCCTCTTGTCCTGTTTGCTTCAGGTAACTTTGAAATGGCCATTCATTCCATATCCCAACACCATTCTTCACCAGGTATTCAATATTGGTGTCGCCCTGCAAAAACCACAACAGCTCATAGACAATAGACCTGAGGTGCACCTTTTTGGTTGTGACCAGAGGGAATCCCTCCGACAGATCAAACCTCATCTGGTGCCCGAAAATACTGATCGTTCCGGTGCCGGTTCTGTCTGTCTTTTTGGTTCCTTTTTCAAGGATCAACCGCATAAGGTCATGGTATTGCTTCATGTTTTTTGCTTGTTTCTTTGATCCTTCAAAGCTACCAAGCCACAGGTAATTGAGCTAAAATTTTTTATCTAATTCGGCCTTACCGAGGGTGCTCCATAGTGAAGTACCTGAAAGGTAGTATCCTGACCTATATTAACGATATAAAGAAAGTCGTACTGCCAGTCTTCCAGGTTTTCGAATTGGCTGTTGCCAATCAGCTGATTTACCATAACAGGAACGGTGTTTGAGTGCCCGGAAACCAGCAGGTTCCCTCCTCTGTTCTTATCCACCTCGATCGACAGAAACTCTTTGTTTCCCGGATCATACTCAGTCACTGCCAGGTTGTTTTCTCTTGCAATGGCTTCGACTGTTTCGTTTGTTCTTTTGTAAGGTGTGCTGTAAACGGCTGTCAGCTGAACATCGGCCAGCGTCTGCATCAAAGCGACAGCTCTCTGCATTCCCAAACTGTCTAAAGATGGATCCTTGGTGCCATCATTAGCTTTTTCAGCATGCCTTACCAACACGATAGTGGTTGTTTCAATTTCGGCGACCTTTTTTACAGGAGCCTGACAACCAGTGAACACAAAGCCTATTGCCAAAAAAAGAACTAAAAACCTTTTCATTTCCTTCATTAAGATTCGGGCTAAACCCTTTCTTTGCATTAGTAGTTAAACATTTTGAATTATTACAACCAGATAAAAAAATATGGCACAAAGCAGGGAGATGCTGAAGGTAGGAGACAAAATACCCTCGTTTGAATTGCCTGACCAAAATGGCAAATTGATCAGCGTCGACAGCCTCATAGGAAGCAAAAACCTCGTTATCTACTTTTACCCCAAAGACTATACTTCGGGCTGCACAGCCGAAGCATGCAGCTTTCGTGACCACTATGAGGTTTTCAAGGAATACGATGCAGAAGTAATAGGCATAAGCACAGACGGCGCCAGCCGGCACAATGCCTTTGCAAAGTCGTACCAGCTTGGCTTTATACTGCTCAGCGACAAGGGCAAGAAAGTAGAAAAACTCTTTGGCGTTCCCAGGGCACTTTTCGGACTTACAACCGGCAGGGTTACTTTTGTTGTGGACAAGGAAGGAATCATTCGTCATGTATTTCAATCGCAAACACAGGCCACCAGACACGTGGACGAAGCCCTTCAAATAGTGAAATCGTTAAAATGAAAGAACAGGAAATAAAACTGCTCACCTCGTTTAGAAGAGAATTGCATCGGTACCCGGAGTTGTCGGGAGAAGAGAAAGAAACGGCCAAAAAGGTGTTGTCGTTCCTGGAGCGTACGAACCCGACATCTATTCATACCGGTATCGGAGGACACGGCCTGGTAGTAGTTTACGACAGTGGTCAACCGGGCCCATCTATCGGGTTTCGATGCGAACTGGATGCCTTGCCTATTGTTGAACGAAATTCGTTTGGCCACAAATCTGAAAATGAGGGAATCAGCCATAAATGTGGTCACGACGGGCACATGGCCATAGTAGCTGGCGTGGGGCTGTATTGCCAGGAAAACCCTGTGCGTCAGGGGCAGCTAACACTCATTTTTCAGCCAGCAGAAGAAACCGGCTATGGGGCTCAATCGATGTTGAATGATCCAAAGCTGGAAAACTTTTTACCCAAACAACTCTTTGCCCTGCACAATGTGCCTGGCTTTGAAACGGGCGCAGTTATCTGTAAAAAAGACGTTGCTTGTCCGGCATCGGAAGGGTTGATTTTTTCCCTGGAAGGCAAGACATCCCATGCTGGTCAGCCGGAAAAAGGAAACAACCCCGCTCCTGTGATAGCAGCCATCCAACTGAAAGCACAGCAGTTACACGATGAGCACTGGCAAAGTCAAAACCGCACAAAGATCACAACGGTAATGATGAATTTGGGTGGCAGGGCCTTTGGAGTAAACCCTGGCAAAGGTTCAGTGGCTTTTACGCTGCGCTCCGACAGCAACGAAAAGTTGGATACCGTCAAAGCCGAGCTGATCAGCTTTGCTGAGGAGGAGTGTAAAATAGCGGGATTGGCCTTGTCGCTGGAAGAAAGCGATCCTTTCAAAGCAGTGGTCAATGATCCCGACACATTTGAAGCGATTCAATGGGCCGCCGTGGCTAAAGGTCTGGCTTTTGAAGTTGCGGAAACACCGTTCCCCTGGTCGGAGGATTTCGGTCGTTTTAGTGAGGTGACCTCCACGGGCTTCTTCGGTCTTGGAGCAGGCCTGGGATCGCCTGAGTTACATCACGACACCTATGACTTTCCCGATGAGTTGATTCCAGTTGGAATAGGGATGTTTTTGGAGCTTGGCAAAGGGCTGTGGGCATAAAAAAAGGCAAGCACTTCGCTTACCTTTTCCTTTGATTCAAGTTTTTGACTGTTAAAATCCTCCTATCTTCAATGTCAGGAAATAGTTGATGCCATTGAAGTCCTTTTCTGTTGTTTCGGCGAGATCGAGGTCTTGAGTGAAACGCTTGGAAACCCCGAGGTCAAGCCTGAAATTTCTTGCGATGTTTACTTCGAGGTCGACGCCCGGTTCTACATACCAGAAAACGTCGTTGTCCTGAGAGACGTTTGGGCCTCTGTTGGTTCCGCCATAGTCCTCCCAGTCGAGTACATAGCCCAGCCAGCCAGCGCCCGCCGATACGGGGAAAGTGATGTGCACCACCTGATTGCTAAAGAAAATTGGCTCCAGAAAGAACCCTCCGTAGCCACCCACAGCTACTACCCTGTTCTGCGGGTCTATGTCGTCGAACTTGGCTGTTGGCACAATGCCATGCCCCTCAAGACCTATGCCGAGGGAGCGATTCACAATCCAGCCTCCCCTCACACCTCCGAGCACCATTGGCTGTCCACGGAACTCGGTCGCCCGAAAGGAAAGGGCGCCAAAGCCACCGCTGTGGTTTAAGCTGCCAGAAAGTGTTTTGATATCACTTCTGGAGCGAGAACGAGATTTTACATAATAGTGCCTTTCCGGCTCATCACGATTGTCACTATCCGACGGCAGTGTTTCGTAATACTTAATGGTTCTGTTGCCGTCCACTTTTTCTTCAGGTTGTGTGGCAGGGATGGTATCGGCTTTAACTGTCGTGTCGGCCTTGTATGTGATGGTTTGTGCGTTGGCCACCGAACAAAAGGCTGCTGAAAGTGAAAGCAAGCTTAAAAAAGGGATCAGTTTCATTGATTATTCTAAGTTAAATTCTGAAGCAAGGACGAGGCTGGGCGAAAGAGGTTTCCAAGTTCGTGAAAAAAATAATTACGTGCGGAATTCCCTCTATGCGGTCTTTGCGCCTTTGCGTAAATACAACACCCCAAATTAAACTCACCTTTCCTTTCACAAAATCCACTCATTTCTAACGGTAATCATTAATTTTGCCAGCTAATTGAAAAACCCCTGGTAATGGCTGAGTACAACTTCAGAGAGATTGAGCAGAAATGGCAGAAAAACTGGAAAGAGAAACAGGTATTCAAAACCGGCTCTGACACGTCCAAACCTAAGTTCTATGCGCTCGACATGTTCCCCTATCCTTCCGGCGCCGGACTACACGTCGGTCACCCGCTGGGGTACATCGCTTCCGACATCGTAAGCCGGTACAAAAGAATGCAGGGATTCAACGTTCTTCACCCGATGGGTTTCGACTCTTTCGGCTTGCCTGCCGAGCAGTATGCCATTCAAACGGGGCAGCATCCATCCATTACTACCGACACCAATATCAAGCGGTACAAAGAGCAGTTGGAAAACATCGGCTTCTCTTACGACTGGAGCCGGGAAGTTAGGACGAGCGATCCATCGTTCTACAAATGGACGCAGTGGATTTTCAAGCAGCTGTTCAATAGCTGGTACAACAAAGACAGCGACAAAGCAGAACCAATTGCCGGGCTGATTGCCAAATTTGGAACCGAAGGCAACGGCAAAGTAAACGCTGTTTGCGATGACGATACAGTGCCATTTACGGCCGTCGATTGGAAGAACATGTCGGAAGCTGACCAGCAAAGAACATTGCTAAAGTACAGGCTGACGTACATCAACGAAACCACCGTGAACTGGTGCCCTGCATTGGGTACTGTGCTTTCCAACGACGAAGTGAAAGACGGCTTCTCCGAAAGAGGTGGCCACCCGGTGATCAAAAAGAAGATGCCGCAGTGGAGTATGCGCATCACGGCCTATGCCGAGCGTTTGCTGGAAGGCCTGGACAGAATCGATTGGCCGGAGCCCATCAAGGAAATGCAGCGCAACTGGATTGGCAAGTCCATTGGCGCTGAGGTTGACTTTAAAATTGAAAATTCGGAAAAGAACATTAGGGTTTTCACCACCCGTATTGACACCATATACGGTGTCACCTTTATGGTGCTGGCACCAGAAGCAGAGATTGTAAAAGAACTGACCACTCAGGAGCAAAAAGCTGAAGTGGAGCAATACGTAGAAGTGGCCAAAAACCGCTCAGAGCGGGACCGTATGGCCGATGTGAAGACTGTTTCAGGCGTTTTCACGGGTTCTTACGTGATCAATCCTTTCTCTGGCGAAAAAGTACCTATCTACATTGCCGACTATGTGCTGGCTGGTTACGGCACAGGCGCAGTAATGGCGGTACCTAGCGGTGATCAGCGTGACTTCAACTTTGCGAAGCATTTCGGCTTACCCATTACACAGATCATCGACGAGCAAAAAATAACCGACACCGAAGCCGACCCTACCAAGCAGGGTAAAATGGTCAATTCGGGCATGCTGAACGGATTGACCCCGCTGGAAGCGATTGAGAAAGCAGGACAATATGTGGAAGAAAAAGGCATTGGTGTTCGTAAAGTGAATTTCCGCATGCGGGATGCTATTTTCGGCCGCCAGCGTTACTGGGGTGAGCCTTTGCCAGTTTATTTCAAGGACGGCATCCCCTATCTGCTAGAAGATAACGAATTACCATTGGAGCTTCCTGATGTAGACAAATTCCTTCCCACCGAAGATGGAGAGCCACCACTTGGCCGGGCCAAGGACTTCAAAACTAAAGAAGGCTACCCTTACGAGCTGACTACCATGCCTGGCTGGGCGGGATCGAGCTGGTATTTCTTCCGTTACATGGATCCGCACAACGAAAAGGAGTTCTGCAGCAAAGCGGCACAAGCTTATTGGCAGTCCGTCGACCTTTACATTGGTGGATCCGAGCACGCCACCGGGCATTTGCTGTACTCAAGGTTCTGGACGAAGTTTCTCTATGACCTTGGATTGGTAACAGTGGACGAATATGCCACCAAGTTGGTGAACCAGGGAATGATTCAGGGACGATCGAACTTCGTTTACCGGGTGAAGGGTGAAAACAAGTTTGTATCGCACTGGTTGAAGGGCCAATATGACACGGTGGCCCTGCACGTGGATGTCAATATTGTGACCAACGATGTGCTTGACCTGGAGGCTTACAAAACATCCAACAAGGATGCGGCCACAGCAGAGTTTATACTCGAAAACGGTAAATATGTTTGCGGCTGGGAGGTCGAAAAGATGTCCAAGTCGAAGTACAATGTGGTCAATCCCGACGACATGATCGAAAAGTATGGTGCCGACACGCTGCGCTTGTACGAAATGTTCCTTGGGCCGTTGGAGCAGTTCAAGCCCTGGAATACACATGGCATAGACGGCGTGTTCAAGTTCTTGCGCAAGACCTGGAGGCTATTCCACGACGATAAAGGTGAATTGAGCGTCTCTTCTGAAAAACCAACAGCTGATGAGCTGAAAGTACTTCATAAAACCATCAAAAAGATGGCAGATGATGTGGACAAGCTGTCGTTCAACACCAGCGTAAGCAGCTTCATGATTTGCGTGAATGAGCTGACTGACCTGAAATGCAACAAGAAAGAGATTCTTGGCCCATTGACACAGATCATTGCGCCTTATGCTCCTCACATTGCCGAAGAACTTTGGGAGAAGTTGGGTAATGCCGAGAGTCTCACTTATTCGAAGTTTCCTGAGTTCAACCCTGAATTCGTCAAAGAAGACGCCTTCGAATACCCAATTAGTATCAACGGAAAGATGCGCCACAAAATGAGTTTCTCTGCTGATGCCTCACCTGCTGAAGTTGAAAAGGCTGTGCTTGCTGACGAGGCTGTGCAGAAATGGACTGAGGGAAAGACACCGAAGAAGGTAATTGTGGTGCCGAAGAGAATTGTGAATATTGTCCTTTAAAGAAAAACAGGTAAAAAAAACGAATGGGAGAGTAAACTGAATTTGCTCTCCCACTCTCCTGCTATTAATTCTCCACTTTGCTTTATTTCGGCATCAAACGGATAATCTGTCCCGGCCCTTCCGTTGAAACATAAAGGTAGCCATCAGGCCCCTGAGCTACGTCACGGATGCGGCCCATACCATTCAGCAGGCGCTCTTCTTTCAGCACCTTGCTGTCTTTTATTTCAAGCCTGGCCAGTGTTTGTCCGGCTAAGGCACCCACAAACAGGTTGCCTTTCCATTCAGGATATTTGTCGCTAGTCACGAAATCCATACCACAAGGAGCAATAGATGGCACCCAGTAGTGTATAGGCTGCTCCATGCCGTCTTTTGCCTTGTCGTTGCTGATGATGCTGCCATCATAGTCGATGCCGTAAGTAATTCTTGGCCAGCCGTAGTTTTTTGCCTTGCGAACGATGTTTACTTCGTCACCGCCTCTCGGGCCATGTTCGTGCTCAAACAGTTCGCCTGTGGTCGGGTGAAATTTTAGTCCCTGAGGATTCCTGTGGCCATAGCTCCAAATGGTAGTTTTGGCATCAGGTATCCGCACATAGGGGTTGTCTTCCGGCACTCTTCCATCATCAAAAATTCTGTGGATCTTGCCACAATCATTGGTAAGCGTCTGCGCATTTTCCATTTCGCCTCTCTCTCCTACTGAAAAGAAAAGGTAGCCATCCTTATCAAACGCCATCCGTGCGCCAAAATGCTGTCCTTTCTCCGTCAAGAGACCTGCCTTAAATATTGTCTCCTGACTTGTCAGTTCGTTGCCTGAAAGCTTCCCTCTAATGATGACGGTATTGGCTCCGCCTTCACCTGGCCCGGCGTAGCTGATGTATATCCATCCCGTACTTGCATAGTTAGGGTGAAGTTCTACATCAAACAGACCACCCTGGCCTTTAGTAGACACAGCAGGAATGCCTTTGATTTCGGTTTTCTCTTTGCTGCCTTTGGCGATCTTCCAAAGCTTGCCCGGCTTATCGGCCACCAGCATATCGCCGTTGGGCAGCCAGGCCATCGACCAGGCGCTTTCAAAGCCTTTGGCAAACACTTCCGTTTCAAAAGCAAAAGGTGCCTTTTCTTTTGTCTCAGCGCTGTTGCTTAGCCTTCGGCTAAATCCGGTGATAATTAGTAGTGATGCCAGGAAGGCAAGGGCGTAGATATTTTTTTTCTTCATGTTTATTAAAGGTCTCGCAGTTTAACTGGGATAAGCACTCAATTGTTACATTTCAGGAGTCAGGAGTCCTAGCTGTGATGAAAAAATCTCTTGACTGATCGTGGGCCGGCACTCCTAAGAAATGTCAGCTTTTGTAAAAATAGGACAATTCTGGCTGAGATTGGTCTGCTTTGGATAATTTTACATTTTATGACAATTTTAAATGAGTTAAAGACTTCACTTTGAGAAGTAAATGACCGTCATGATTCTTACCAAAAGCCAACCTATGCAACGTACCATTTGGAAGTACACCCAGCTATTATTCTTAGCCCTGCTTTTTGCTTGTCAGCCCAGCGACCAGTCGTCAAATGTTGACGTCAATGCCTACTACAGCCCCAATGAAGACCTGGGAGTGCTTTTTCACGACGTACAAATGGCGCAAATTTTTTCTGACTCAAAAACATTTGTGGACAGTGACCCCTTGCGGCCAGCCGGCGAAATTGTGGCTGAGTACATGGAGAAAAAAGATCAACCCGGCTTTAGCCTTGGCGAGTTTGTAAGCGCCAATTTCAGAAAGCCGAAGCCAAGAGGCGCTGATTACGTACCCGACACCACAAAAACCTTTACCGAAATACTCACGGAAAAATGGGATTACCTCACCCGCTCCCCAGATGAAAAGAGTTATAGCTCGCTGATTCCCCTGCCCTACAAATACGTGGTGCCTGGCGGACGCTTTGGTGAAATCTACTATTGGGACAGCTATTTCACCATGCTGGGCCTTCAGGTGTCCGGTCGGGAAGACCTGATGGAGAACATGCTGGACAACTTTGCCTACCTGATCGACTCCATCGGCTTTATTCCCAACGGCAACCGCACTTACTTTCTCAGCCGCTCCCAGCCGCCTTTCTTCGCTGCTATGGTGAACCTGCTGGCTGACTCAAAAGGTGATTCAGCAGTGGTGAAGTACCTGCCAGCTCTTGAGAAAGAGTATGCTTTCTGGATGGATGGCAAAGAGACCCTCAACCAGGGCAACCCTGCCTACCGCAGGGTGGTGATGGTAGATAACGGCCTCATAATGAACCGCTATTTCGATGACAGACCGGAGCCAAGACCCGAATCGTACAGAGAAGACGTAGAGCTGGCCGAGGGGCTTAGCGAAAATCAGAAGGTAGAACTGTACACTAACCTACGGGCAGCCTGCGAATCGGGCTGGGACTTCAGCACCCGCTGGTTTGCCATTGCTGGTGATTTCAAAACGATCGTTACCACAGAAATCCTGCCGGTGGACCTGAATAGCCTCATGTACAACCTGGAGTCAACCATTTCCAGATTGAAGGCTTTTGCTGGAGATGAGGATGGAGCACAACAGTTTGATCAGTTGGCCAGCGACCGAAAGTCACTCATCCTCCAGTACTTCTGGAATGACGAAAAAAACTACTTTGTTGATTATCACTGGCCGTCTGCGGCGCAAAGAAACTTCATCACTCCCGCCGGCATGTACCCTCTTTATTTCGGACTGGCAGATGAAAGCCAGGCTCAAAAGGTTGAGGGAGCCGTAAGACGTAACCTGTTGAAGCCAGGTGGCATTACCACGACCAACATTATCTCAGGTCAGCAATGGGACGCCCCGAATGGCTGGGCTCCTTTGCAATGGATGACCATCTATGGTTTTCGCAGGTATGGCAACGACCTGCTGGCTGACCAAATCAGCGAAAGGTGGCTGAATTTGAACTCCCGTGTGTTTGACAAAACGGGCAAGATGATGGAGAAATACAATGTGCTCGACCTGAGTCTTGATGCCGGAGGCGGAGAATATCCCACGCAGGATGGATTCGGATGGAGCAACGGCGTTGTGTTGCGCCTGCTTCACGACGAAAGAATCGACAACAACAGGTAAGCTTTTCAATATCCTTTTTAGTTTTGCCGTCAAAGCATTAACCCTACATAGAATGAAGAATATAGCAGTGATTGGATCAGGCACCATGGGCAACGGCATCGCTCATGTTTTTGCATTGAAAGGTTTTAAAGTGGCACTTGTCGACGTGTCGGCGGCGGCCCTTGAGAAAGCAAAAGCCACCATAGCAAAGAACCTCGACCGCCAGGTAAGCAAGGAGCTGATCAGTGAGGCCGACAAAGCAACGGCGCTCTCCAACATCACCACCTTCACTGAAACTGCCAAAGGTGTTGCGCAGGCTGACCTCGTGGTGGAAGCTGCGACAGAGAAAATGGACATCAAGCTGGAGATTTTCCGGCAACTGGATCAACTCACCCCGGCAAGCTGCCTGTTGGCCTCCAACACTTCTTCGATTTCCATTGCCAAAATCGCATCGGTCACTTCAAGGCCCGATAAAGTGATAGGCATGCATTTCATGAACCCTGTGCCTGTAATGAAGCTGGTCGAGGTTATTCGTGGCTATGCCACCAGCGATGAAGTGACAAAGCAAGTGTTGGAGCTGTCACGGACTCTAGACAAGATCCCGACTGAGGTAAACGACTATCCAGGCTTTGTGGCCAACCGAATTCTGATGCCAATGATCAACGAGGCCATCTATTCTTTGTACGAAGGCGTGGCTGGTGTGGAAGAGATAGACACCGTAATGAAGCTGGGCATGGCTCACCCAATGGGCCCACTACAACTGGCTGACTTCATTGGACTGGATGTGTGTCTTTCTATCCTCAAGGTGATGTACGATGGCTTCGGCAACCAAAAATATGCCCCCTGCCCTTTGCTTGTCAACATGGTGACTGCTGGCAAGCTGGGGGTCAAAGCTGGAGAAGGGTTTTATCAGTATACAGCTGGGTCGAAGGAATTGGTGGTGGCGGGGAGGTTTAAGAAATAATGCCGCTGCAATCGGACGCCCGAACCATTAACAGGCAAGCCCTGAAAGGGCGAGATAAAAAAGGGTGGTGGCAAAACCCCACCCTAGCAAAAGAATGGTTCGAAATAAGTCATTGAGCTGACTTGCTGCTAATTGCTTTCGCAGCTACCCACCCCCCTGACCACGCATTCTGAAAATTAAAGCCACCGGTAACGCCATCAATATCAAGTACCTCGCCAGCGAAGTAGAGGCCGGGAACGATTCTGCTCTCCATAGTGGCTGGGTTTACTTCATCCAGGCTCACACCTCCACAGGTAACAAATTCTTCTTTGAAAGTTGTTTTGCCATCCATATCGAATGCGCAGCGTATCAGCATCTCGCACAGCCTGTTCTTATCTTTTTTGGATAAATCCAGCCACCGCCTTTCTGGCGTAATCCCGGCTCTTTCAACTATTTTTTCCCACAAGCGACCTGGCAAACCGTACATTGGGTTTCCAAAAACTACCTTTTTGGGGCTCTGCGCAGCATGTGATTCTATCTCACCCCGCAAGGCTTCTTCTTTCTTGTCGCCCAACCAGTTCACCAGAAACAGTGACTTATAGCCAATTTCCGCCAGATCCCTGGCGCCCCACGCTGAAAGGCGCAAAACAGCTGGGCCGCTGAAGCCCCAGTGCGTGATCAGCAGCGGGCCTGTTGCCGCCAGCCCACGGCCAGCCACCTTTACTTCCGCAGATGGCACCGCCACACCGGAAAGCTCTTTCAGCCCACCTTCCGGCACATTGAATGTAAAAAGAGACGGAACGGGCGGCACAATAGTGTGCCCGAGTGCCTTGACCCAGCTAAACCCATCTTCTTTGGGCTGCCCACCGATGGTGACCAATATTTTAACGGCCTCAAGCGTTGCGGTTTCACTTTTCACGAGGAAACTTCCCGAAGTCCTTTCCAATGCCTTTACAGCAAAATGAGGGATAAGCTCGACCTTATACTTTTCCGCCTCCTTCAACAAGCAATCAATAACTGTCTGCGACGAGTTGGTCACCGGAAACATTCGTCCGTCAGCTTCCACTTTCAATGGCACCCCTCTTTCTTCAAACCATTTCACTGTGTCCCGGGCATCGAACTGATCAAATACCTTTTTCAGGAATTTGCCACCTCTGGGGTAGTTCTTGACGAGCTGCGAGGCATACTGACAGTCGTGTGTCACATTGCAGCGACCGCCGCCCGACACTTTCACCTTCCCGAGCCACTTGCTGGTCTTTTCTACCACTGCGACCTTCAAGCCGGGATTTTGTATGCAGGCATTCACCGCACCGAAAATCCCAGCTGCACCTCCTCCTACTACTACCAGATCGTACCTGACTGCCATTTGCAAATTTCCTTGTAAGAAGCCACGAAAATACGGGATTCATTCAAACAGATAAATTAGATTTGTCTTTAGAGATCAAAAAGCACCAATGGCTAAGAAAAAAGCACCGGCAAAAAATAGAACTACCCGTAAATCGTCTAAAGACTCAGGAAGCAATTCGGGGCTCATACTCGGAATAGTGATGATCCTGGTAATAGGACTGGCATGGTATCTAAAAAATAATGATGGCCTGCCTGACTTTCTTCAGACAGGGCGCAAGCAGGAACAGACCGGAGAATCCCCTAAAAAGCCTTCCGAACCGGTTGAGAAAAAGGAGCCTGGCAAAAAGCAGTCAACTCAAAAGCCTGCGAAACGGGAGTCAAATGAGGAAAAGTCATCGGCCAACAAACCAGCTGAAGAAGCGGAAACACCCACTGATTACGACCATTACTACTACACCACCTCCTTTGATTTCGCCTGGCCGGCTTACAGCCAGGGCGACCTCATTGTAGAGCATGAGGGGTACACCCTTGCTTACGATGAGGATATCGAGCAGCCCAAGTGGGTGGCCTACCGCCTGACTGCCGAAAACATTAGCAAAAATGTGGCTCAGCGAAAGGATAACTTTCGGCCGGACAAAGACGTGCGGACTGAGTCTGCAACCTTAGCCGACTATAAAGGGTCTGGGTATGACAGGGGGCATCTGGCGCCAGCCGCCGATTTTAGCTGGTCGCAGTCCGCTATGGATGGCACCTTCTTTCTTAGTAACATGAGCCCTCAGGATCCTTCCTTCAATCGGGGAATTTGGAAACAGCTGGAGGAAAAGGTCAGAAATTGGGGAATGAGAGACAAAGAGCTTTTTGTGGTGGTGGGCCCAATCGTAGAAGGTGGAGCCAAGAAAATAGGCAAGAACAAAGTGGCTGTTCCTCAAAAGTTTTACAAAATTGTTCTGGACATTTCTGAACCCGAGCTGAAGGCAATTGGTTTTGTGATGGAGAATAAGGCCTCAACCCTCGGAATAATGGAATATACAGTGACTATTGACTCCATCGAAAAGATCACGGGGCTGGATTTCTTCCCGATGATTCCTGACGACCTGGAAAAAAAATTGGAGAGCACAATTAATAAAAACCTCTGGAAATGAGAAGTTGGACAATGAAAAGCATGGTATTCTGCCTATTGATCATCTCATCGTATGGTGTATGGGCTCAAACTGGTCAGGGCCGTGCCAAAGCATTGCTCGAAGAGGCCAAGGGTTATATGGCCAAAGAAGATTATCGGGCTGCCGACAAAAAGTTTCGCCAGATTCTCTCTCTGAACGAAGTAGTGCCCACTGAGGCGTTGTACTTTTTCGCTTTCACGTTAGAAAAAAACCACCAACTTCAAAGCAGCCGCAATTTCCTTAATAAGTACACTGATCTTACCGGAAAGTCCGGTGAGTATTTCAACGAAGCCAGAATGCTGCAAAACAGGCTTGATGTGCTGGCAAGAGAGATTGAAGCCTGTGAATATTGTGACAACGATGGATTCAGACTGATCACCTGCAGCCAGTGCGATGGTTCGGGGCACATCGATGACAAGTGCCCGCTATGTCATGGTTTTGGAGAGATCACCTGCCACAAATGCCTGGGTGAAGGCGTTCAAATTTCCAAGAATCAGTTTGGAGATAATGTGTATAAGACGTGTGATGTCTGCGCCGGAAAAGGCAAAGAAACCTGTACTCAATGCCATGGTGAAAAGCATGTGGTGCAGGACTGCCCCCGTTGCAAGGGGCTGGGAAGAAGTGGATCGGACGTGCTCTGTAACCACAAAGAACACTTCATTATCCCCTCAATGACGCAAATAAAGAACTAGAACCGCCTATTTGCAATACTGAGAAAGTGCCTCGTCTGCATCTTTCACTCCCAGTGACTTCGCCGTTTTAAAATCGTTACAGGCATTGTTCCCCTGCTTGAGGCTGATTTTCAAAGCACCCCTGTACAAGTAGGCCTCTCCAAGATCATTGTTAAGGCTAATGGCATTATTGTAACCTCCCATCGCCTCCTTCATCATGCCCTGGAGGTGGTAGCTCCGCCCTAAAAGAAAATAAGCCTGTGAATTGGAGCCGTCGATTTCAACAGCCTTTCCAAAGTTAAAGGCGGCATTGTCATACTGCCCGTCTCTGTAATAGTATTGCCCTATGCTCAGCAGGGCTGCCACATTCTTGCCGTCAAGCTCAAGGGCTTTTCTAAAGGCCTCCAGCGCCTTATCATACTGCCCCAACTCCTCATAAGATCGACCCTTGTTGTATACGGATTTTACATGCGTTGGATTGAGTGACAAATACTGGTCGTAGGCCTCAATGGCCTCCTTGTATTGTCCTTTTTCAAAAAGCAGGTCTCCCTTCACCACAGCTTCGTCTTTGCACGAAACCAGAAACACCATGACTACTAAAAATCCCTTCAGGAAATTTCTATTCAAACTCATCTGACAACTTTGAGATAATAAAATTGGTTACACCCTTCCAAAATGAAGGTGCAAATAAAGTGAAAATAATTAAGTAGGCAGAATTGATTGTATGTTACACAGCAACGTCGTTCTCACGCAAAGCACTATTCAGCGACGTCTTTTTATCTGTGCTTTCTTTTCTCTTTCCTATAATCAACGCACAGGGCACCTGAAACGTGCCAGCTGGGAACTTCTTAGGAATTGTTCCTGGTATCACTACCGAGCGCTCGGGTACATACCCTTTATACTCTACCGGCTCACTACCCGAAACGTCAATAATTTTGGAGCTCCCGGTCAGCACCACGTTAGCGCCAAGCACAGCCTCTTTGCCAATCCTGATCCCCTCCACGATGATGCACCGTGAACCAATAAATGCATTGTCCTCCACGATAACAGGAGCTGCCTGAACGGGCTCCAGCACACCGCCGATTCCGACGCCTCCACTCAGGTGAACGTTCTTCCCGATCTGCGCACAGCTCCCCACCGTTGCCCACGTGTCAACCATGGTGCCCTCGTCTACATAGGCACCAATGTTCACATAGCTTGGCATCATCACCACGCCTGCGCTCAAGTAAGAGCCGTAGCGAGCCACGGCATTTGGCACCACCCTCACACCCAATTTATCGTAGCCTGTCTTCAGCTTGATCTTGTCGTGATAGGAGAACGGGCCTACCTCAATGGCCTGCATTTTCATCAGAGGAAAATAGAGAATTACTGCCTTCTTGATCCACTCATTTACAACCCACTCATCTCCCACTTTTTCGGCCACACGGCGGATCCCTTTGTCAAGATCGTCGACAATTGTTTTGATGGCAATTGCCGTTTCCTTGTCTTGCAAAGTTGCCCGGTCGTCCCACGCATTCTCTATTAATTCTCTTAATTCCATTCAGTAGAAATTCTATTAAATTATCTTCGGCCAAAGGAATCGGATTTCCTTAGCGCCATGTTAAAGAAACAAATTGTGATTGGTTCGGTATTGAAACCTGTGGATGACATACGTCACTATCACAAGCTTGCCCTATCAATGACGAAAACAAATAAATATGGTTTTAATATCATAGGATTCAATTCGAAAAATCACTCCGCACACCCCGATATTATATTTATCCCTCTCTTTCACTTCAAAAGAATCTCGTTCGGGAGACTCTTCGCCCCTCTCAGATTTCTCTTGAAATTGATTAAACTAAAACCTGAAGTAATAATAGTTAATACATCTGAATTACTGCCTGTTAGTATTCTATACCAAATAATATTTGGCACCCGAGTTGTGTATGATATTCAGGAAAATTATCAACAGAACATCAAACACCTTTCCCCTCTTCCCACCTTTCTGAAACCTCTTGCTGCCGCATGGGTCAGATGGATTGAAACAATATGCGCCCCATTTGTCACGCATTTCATGCTGGCAGAAAACAGCTACACTTCACTACCCTTTATTGGCCGCCGGTGGACTGTACTGCAAAACAAAGCCCTGCCCCTGCCTGCCCCTATCGCCAAAAAGGCAAACCTCAATGCCCCGGTATTTCTTGTGTCGGGCACGCTGTCTCTTACCTATGGAATTCGGGAAGCCATCGAAGCCTTTCTAAAAATTCACGAAACTATTCCCGGAAGCCAGCTGCACCTGTGTGGTAAGGTGCCCGATAAAAAGTCGATTCAATATGTCGCTGAAACGATAAGGGTTCACCCCTCTATCATGCTGACAGGAGGAGCCGATGGAGTGCCTTACGAGACCATACAATCTGCCATTGCTCAAGCCGACTTCGGACTGGTGTTTTATCCTGACAATCCAGCCATCAACGAGTGCTTTCCTACCAAGGTTTGGGAGTACATGTCCTATCGGCTGCCGATGATTATTCAGGAAGAAAAGATGTGGACCAACTACTGCCTGGAAAAAAAAGCTGCTGTTATTTTTAAATCCGGGCAAGCTTCAACTGGCGAACTATCGTCGTTACTGAACAGCACCTTCTACCCTGCCACTATCGACTACAACGACATCTACTGGACAACTGAGGAACACAAGCTTACCGAGTTGGTTAGCACGCTTATGTTGGGTCGGTAAGCACCTGCTCGGACCTCTTTGACCAAGGCGTGAACGTCTCTTCCTGTTTTTGCGTTACGATATCGGTTGAAAAATATTTTTAGATAACTCTAAAATATTTTTACCTTTGAAGAAAAATAATTTGCAATGCTAAGCTTTGCCGAAGAAAACTACCTGAAAGCCATATTTCATTTGTCTGACAGCGGTGCTACTGAGGTGTCTACCAATGCCATTTCTGACCACATGAGCACAAAGCCAGCGTCGGTCAGCGACATGATCAGGAAGCTGGATGAAAAAGGGATGGTGACCTACAAAAAGTACTACGGAGTCAATATTTCCAAGAAAGGAAAAATCATGGCTTTGCAAGTCATTCGCAAGCATCGGCTTTGGGAAGTGTTTCTGGTTGATAAATTAAAATTCAATTGGGATGAGGTGCATGAAGTGGCCGAACAGCTGGAGCATATCAGGTCGGGGCTCCTTATCCAGCGCCTGGATGAGTTCCTCGATTACCCCAAAGTAGACCCTCATGGAGATCCTATCCCCGATGAAAACGGTGACATGGCCGTTGCAAAAAAGACACCTCTGGACAAGGTTGAGGTGGGAGTCAAAGGGAAGATTGTGGCGGTTAACGACGAAGGCTCTTCCTTTTTACAATACCTCGATAAAATCGGTATCTACCTCGGCGCCAGGCTGGAGGTAACCGGGCGGGTCGACTTTGATGGTTCCATGGAGATACTGATAGATAACAAACAAAAGGTGTTCATTTCCAGAGAAGTGTCTCAAAACATTTTGATCACAGACTAAACATGAAAAAATTGATATTGAGAATAACCCTGTCAGTCGTAATCATCAACATACTGTTCTTTGGCTGCACCCAAACCACTCAAAAAAGGCAGAAAGATGCGAAGCTCAAAGTGCTGGCTACTACGGGAATGATTTACGATGCTGTACTAAATATTGCAAAGGACTCCGTCGAAGCGGATGCATTGATGGGGCCTGGCGTTGATCCTCACCTTTACAAAGCCACCCAGGGAGACCTCCAGCGACTATCAGCCGCCAACGTTGTTTTTTACAACGGCCTTCACCTTGAAGGGAAAATGGGTGAAGTGCTTGAGAAACTGGGGCGGCTGAAGCCAGTTGTGGCTGTATCAGAAGAAATACCGAGGGAAAAACTCAGGGACACGCCCGTTTTCGCAGGAAACTATGACCCTCATATTTGGTTCAATGTGGACCTGTGGAAAAACGCAGTGCTGGAAGTTGGCAAGACGCTGAAAGAAAAAGACCCGGACAACGCCGCCTACTACCAGCAAAATCTGGACATCTATTTGAAAAAGCTTGATTCGCTTCACAGCTGGGTAACGACAGAGATAGCCACCATCCCCGAAACACAAAGGATTCTGGTTACTGCGCATGATGCATTCGGCTACTTTGGCGATGCTTATAATATTGAGGTAAATGGGCTTCAGGGCATCTCCACACAATCAGAGTTTGGCCTTAAAGACGTAGCCGATCTGGTGAATCTTATTGTTGACAGAAACGTCAAAGCTGTTTTTGTTGAGACTTCGGTATCTGAAAGAGCCATCAATGCCGTGGTAGATGGCTGCAGGCAGCGTGGACATGAAGTAGTGATTGGTGGCAAACTCTATTCCGACGCAATGGGCGAATTTGGCACACAAGACGGCACCTATATTGGCATGGTGACGGCGAATGTAAACACAATAGTATCCTCGTTAAAATAATTTGGTAAGATGAACATACATGCAGAAGATCCGATCATCGAAGTTCACGACCTCACAGTCAGCTATAGTCAAAAGCCGGTGCTGTGGGGAATTGACCTCTCTCTTCCCAAGGGCAGCCTGGTAGGCATTGTGGGGCCCAACGGCGCCGGAAAGTCAACCCTTATCAAAGCCATTATGGATCTCGTGCCGCTTAGCAGCGGTTATGTGAAGCTGTTTGACACGCAACTCGACAATGTGAGGGAAAAGATCAGCTACGTGCCCCAGCGGGAGTCGGTCGACTGGGACTTTCCAGCGTCGGTTCATGATGTGGTGATGATGGGCCGTTATGGAAAGCTGGGGCTTTTCAAAAGGCCACGGCAAGCCGACAGGGAGGTGGTGCAGGAGAGCATGCGTTTGGTGGGCATGGAGGCCTTCAAAAACAGGCAGATTTCACAGCTGTCGGGTGGACAACAGCAACGGGTGTTTCTGGCTCGGGCATTGGCTCAGCAGGCAGAGGTCTATTTTATGGATGAGCCATTTGCCGGTGTGGATGCCGCCACCGAAAAAGCAATTGTAGAGTTACTGAGGAGAATGTCGAAGGAAGGTAAAACGGTAGTGGTGGTGCACCACGACTTGCAGTCAGTGGCCAAGTATTTCGATTGGCTCATTTTGCTGAACATGCGCCTGGTAGCTTCGGGGCCCACAGTCGATGTATTCAAAGAGGAGCTTTTGCAGGAAGCGTATGGAGGCAAGCTCACCATTCTGTCAGAAGTGGGAGACTTGCTTACTAAAGGGCGCTTCCCCAGCAGGGAGAAAACAGTGTAGGCAAACCAGGCGACCCTTATTATGGAAGACTTTCTTTATTTCTTTTCATTTCAGGATCCCAACATCAGGTACGTGGTGGTGGGTTCGGTGCTACTGGCTATCAGTGCGGCCATTGTGGGTTGCTTTACCTTTCTCAAGAAAAGAGCCCTCATTGGAGACGCCGTTGCACATTCAGTGCTTCCCGGTGTATGTCTGGCCTTTGTTGTCACAGGAACCAAGAACCCAATTTACCTGATTATTGGGGCGTTCATTACCGGCTGGCTGTCTCTCCGGTTCATTGACATGATCGTCAGGTATTCCAAACTAAAAGAAGATACCGCCATTGGCCTTACGCTGTCGGTCTTTTTTGGCCTCGGTATTCTGATCCTTACGGCTATCCAGCATTCCGGCAACGCCAATCAAAGCGGTCTGGATCAATTCCTTTTTGGCAAAGCAGCCTCTCTTGTTGGCCAGGACCTGATCGTGTTCGGGTCGGTCAGTGTTATTTTGCTACTGGTTGTCGGCCTCCTCTTCAAAGAGCTAACCCTGCTTGCCTTTGACGAACAATTTGGCAAAGCCATTGGCATGCCAGTAAAGGGACTGGAGCTCGTTTTGACGACCCTCACCGTGCTGGCGGTAGTGACAGGCATTCAGGCTGTGGGCGTGGTGTTAATGGCTGCCATGCTCATTACCCCGGCAGCGGCAGCCCGGTTCTGGACCGACAAGCTGACCACAATGGTGTTCCTTGCAGCGCTCTTTGGGGCGATTTCCGGCGTTTCTGGTGCCTACATCTCCTTCGTGGCTCCTGCCATGCCTACGGGGCCATGGATTGTGCTGGTGATTTCTTTCATCGCCATGAGCTCGTTCTTCATTGCGCCAAGGAAGGGCATTCTCTACAAGCAGTACCAGCAAAGAAGGTATCAGAAACAAATCCTGGAGGAAAACATCCTCAAGGCATTTTTCCACCTGGGTGAGGCCGATGACCAATACTATGGCCACCGTAAGATAAGCGACCTGATCTCCCAGCGACGTTTTGTGATGGGGCGGTTAAAAGGCGGCCTCCAAAAACTTGTGAGGAGCGGTTTCCTGAAGCAGGATCGGGAAGGTTGGGTACTTACCGAGGAAGGTAAAAACAAAGGGCAACGCATAGTGAAGCTTCACAGGCTTTGGGAGCTTTACCTGACCGAGTACCTGCGCATTGCGCCCGACCATGTGCACGATGAGGCCGAAACCGTCGAGCATATCATAACGCCGGAAATAGAGGCTCGGTTGGAGAAAAAACTCAACTATCCGTCTGTTGATCCTCACAACGAAACAATCCCTTACAGATAAGCCATGGAAGCGATATATATCATCTTAGCAGGTTCTTTGGTGGCCGTTTCGTGCGGCCTGGTGGGGAGCTACCTCATCCTTCGAAAAATGGCCATGGTGGCAGATGCCATTTCTCATGCCGTGTTGCCGGGTATTGTGATAGCGTTTTTCATTTCTGGCAGCCGGGACTCCCTGCCCATGCTTTTGGGAGCCGGTGCGCTGGGCATCATCACCACTTTTCTCATCGAATTCTTCCACAAAAAGGGCAATCTCCAAACCGACGCCTCCATTGGTGTCACCTTCACATGGCTGTTTGCCCTGGGCGTTATTTTGATTTCTGCTTTCGCTGGCAAGGTTGACCTCGACCAGGACTGCGTGCTGTACGGTGAAATTGCTTACGTGCCTATTGACCTTTGGATCACCTCCACCGGCACCATCATGGGGCCAAGGGTACTCTACATCTCCGGATCTGTGCTGCTGGTGGTCATTGCCTTCATCTTCATCGGATACAAAGAGTTGTTCCTCACCACCTTCGACCCCTCCTACGCCGCCATCATTGGCATCAACACCACGCTTTGGCACTATTTGCTCATGGGAGCTGTGTCGCTTACAACGGTGGCATCTTTCGAATCGGTTGGAGCTATTTTGGTGGTGGCCTTGCTTATTGCCCCACCTGCAACGGCCTACCTGCTCACGGAGGATTTCAAGAAAATGCTTATTTTCACTTGTATCATTGGCGTAATTGTCTCTGTGCTGGGCTATTATCTTGCGTCTTATATTGACGGATCTATCGCCGGTGCTATGTCGACGGTGGCGGGTTTAATCTTTTTGGTTGTATTTTTGTTCTCTCCTACGCAAGGAGTAGTGTTCAGAAATAGAAGATCGAAACTTTCTATGACTTTAAAAGAGGAACCGATATGAAGCAATTGATTGGACTACTGTCCCTAGCCATGCTGGCCATTGTGGTCACGGCGGCGGCACCGGCTGAGCCAACCACCACAGAATGGACGTCTATTGACCAGCTGCCTGAAAAGCTGAAAAAGGAGCCCAGACCGGTGATTGTGGAGATGTATGCCAACTGGTGTGGCTGGTGCAAGAAGATGGACAAAACCACTTTTGCTGATCCCGAAATTGCATCGCTGGTAAACGAATCTGTTTACGTCGTCAAAATAAATGGAGAGACAACAGATAAGTTTACCTTTCTGGGGAAGGAAACCAGTGGCAGAGAGATGGTAAAGGCACTGGGGATTCAAGGATATCCCACCTTCATTTTGGTAGACAACGACCAGGAGAGACTTGAAATCGTTTCAGGATACAAAACTTCGCCGCAGCTCAAGAGGATCATCACCAAGCTGGCCAAAAAATAAGCTTTGTAAAAACCCAATACTCAAATGACAAAATTCAAATTCGAAATAGGTTAGTGCTTTGAATTTTGTTGCTTGTCTTTTGTTATTTCTACCGAGTCTTTCATACAAACAAACAGTTCATAACCCTTGGGTGCTCTCTCCTACTCTCAGTTCGACGATACCATAGTGGCGCTTGCTACCCCTCAGGGCATTGGCGCTATTGCCGTTGTTCGCCTTTCCGGGCCTCAGGCCATAAGTATTGCCAATGCAGTCTTCCATGGCAAAGATCTCAGCGCAGTCGATTCACATACCATCCATTTTGGCACTATCAGAGAAGGCAAAGAGGTCATCGACGAAGTGTTGATGTCGGTCTTCATTGCCCCCAGGTCGTTCACCAAAGAAAACGTGGTGGAGATTTCCTGTCACGGGTCGTCTTATATCATCAAGCGCATCATTAACCTCGTCGTGAGCAAAGGAGCCCGGTTGGCCAAGCCAGGCGAGTTCACCAAAAGGGCATTTCTCAACGGGCAATTCGACCTGGCCCAGGCCGAGGCAGTAGCCGATGTGATCAGCTCCGATTCCGAAGCGGCCCACCAGGCGGCCATGTCGCAGATGCGGGGAGGCTTTTCAAAAGACATCAAGCAACTGCGGGAGCAGCTCATCCACTTTGCCAGCATGATTGAGCTGGAGCTGGACTTCGGCGAAGAAGATGTGGAATTTGCCGATCGCCACGACCTGGCAAAGCTGGTGACTGACCTGAAAACTATCATCAACCAGTTGATCAAGAGTTTCGACCTGGGCAACGTGATTAAAAACGGCGTGCCTACTGTGATTGCCGGAAAGCCCAATGCAGGCAAGTCTACCCTGCTCAATGCATTGCTCAAAGAAGAAAAGGCCATTGTGTCGGACATTGCCGGGACCACCCGTGACTCCATCGAAGATGAAATCAATATTGAGGGAGTAGCGTTTAGGTTCATCGATACGGCCGGCATCCGAGAAACAACCGATGTAATCGAAGCGCTGGGTGTGGAAAGAACACACAGCAAGATGAAGGAAGCTTCACTGATCCTTTACCTTTTTGACCTGGTGAACGACAACATCACCGACATCAACAAAGAGATCAACAAGCTGGAAAACCTGGGCAAGCCGTTTATTCCTATCGGGAATAAGATAGACAAGGCACCCGCTGGCCTGGTAGCTCAGCTAAAGGAAGATGACAGGTTTATCTTTATTTCTGCATCGCAGCAGCAATACCTGGAAGAGCTGAAAGACAAGATCCTCGATCAGGTCAACCTGAAGAACATCCGCAGCAGCGACACCATTGTGACCAACGCCCGCCACTTTGAAAGCCTGCTAAAAACAAGCCAGGCCCTGGATGATGTGCTCACTGGCATCGGCTCCAACGCCACTGGCGACTTCCTGGCCCTGGACATCCGGCAGGCCCTCCACCACCTCGGTGAGATAACCGGTGAGGTAACGAATGACGATTTGCTGGCAAATATCTTTAGTAAATTTTGTATCGGGAAGTGATTACTTTTCATTTAGTACGCTAAACCCTTCTTTTACTATCATTTAGGCTGTTTTTACTTCCTTTTCTTGTTGCTAATCTGCCCTTATTTTCCTATCTTTCGTTACTAATTTGTTGCTGACCACTCAATATTTGTTGTTAGCAACAGATTTTTAAGATAGAGGTGAGATAATGTTACATAGGGATACATCCTGATACAAAGGGATACACTTTGATACAGAAACAAGCCGAAAAAGGAAACACTATGAGCAGCAACATTCGAGTTCCAAAAATCTGTCAGCATTGCGGTACTGAGTTTATCGCCAAGACAACTGTGACCAAATTTTGTGGTGATAACTGTGCCAAGCGTGCCTACAAGAAACGCAAGAGAGATCAGAAGGTACAGGAGATTGCCCCTACTGCGGTACAGAAACAAGAGTACAATCAGGAGCAAGTCAAAGACAAAGACTTTCTAAGTATTGCCGAAACCTGCAAACTACTTGGAGCAAGTAGAATGACTCTGTACCGTCAGATCAAGAACGGAAAAATTCAAGCTGCGAAAATTGGTAGCCGTACCATCATCAAGAGAGAAGAAATCGAAAAACTGTTTCAGGCATGAAAGTAACACTAAGAAAACGTAATCAAGGTGGCAAGACCAGTCTATATCTCGACTACTACCATAAGGGAAAAAGGAAAACCGAATACCTCAAATTATACCTTTCTCCGAATGCCAAAACCAAGGAGGAAAAGGAAGTCAACAAAAAGACTCTTCAATTAGCTGAGACTATCAGAGCACAGCGACAAATTGAAATCCAAAACGGTGTTTATGGGTTCCGAGACAATGAGAAATTGAAAGGTAGCTTCCTTGCATACATTGAGCTACTTGCCAATCAGAGACAAGACAGTCCAGGCAATTTCGGCAACTGGACAAGTATGCTGAAACATCTAAAGGCATTTTGTTCCTATGAGGTATCCTTCTCAGATATTGACAGGCAGTTTATTCAGGATTTCAAATACTATCTTGATAAGAAAGCTATAGCACACGGCAGTCAGAAGCTATCCCAAAACTCAAAGTACTCCTACTTTAACAAGCTGAGAGCAGCTTTAAAGCAAGCAGTGAAAGACGGTATTCTACCGACTAACCCAAGCGAAGGAGTTGACGCCTTTAAACAAGGTGAGCCTGAAAGAGAATTTCTAACCTTGGAGGAACTGCAAGCAGCAGCCAATACAGAATGTGAAATCCCTCAGATGAAAACGGCATTCATATTTTCATGCCTCACTGGTCTGAGGTGGTCAGACATCAATAAGCTTCTCTGGTCAGAGGTGCAGCATTCAAATGATAACGGGTATTACATCCGATTCAGACAGAAGAAAACCAAGGGAGCTGAAACCCTACCTATTTCAGAACAAGCCTTTGGCTTGCTCGGTGAAAGGCAAGCTCCGGAAGAACGAGTATTCAAAGGATTGAAATATTCTGCCTGGCATAACCTGAAATTGCAACAATGGATGATGAAAGCTGGTATCTCCAAGACCATCACTTTTCACTGTGCCCGTCATACCTATGCCACTTTACAGCTTACGGCAGGAACTGATATTTACACAGTCTCAAAGCTCTTAGGCCATAAGGAATTGAAGACCACCCAAGTCTATGCCAAAATCATAGATGAAAAGAAACAGGAAGCAGCCAACAAAATCAAACTTGACCTATGAGCAATCAAACCAAGATACTTGACGACATCTTATACCAGGAGCTTCGCCCTTGGTTAGGAAAAAATAGCCTTGATCAAAAGTATGCTTCCAAACTCAGCAGCTTAAAGGAAACCTCCACAGATTTTCAATTCAAATATGAAATCAGCTTTCACAGGCCATTCGATCACAAAACAAAGTACTATTCCAAACTGATATTGAATAATGTCAAAGCGGAATGTGTCAGACTTGTGGAGCTGATCAAGGAGGATAACAATGAAAACTTAATCAAGTATTGGCTTGAAGACACACTTAACAAGCGGATTAAAACACGTTTAAAAGACCTTGGAAAATTGATTAAAGAAAAGGACTATGCACTTTCGTACATAGATCCTAAGAAAACATCCTTTGAACTAGACCAAACCCATAAGGCAAACACATTCATCGTCCAGCTTCTAAAGCTTGCATACATGCAGCTTTACTTGGAAATCCAAGATGCTTTCAGCACTTGGATAGATGATCAATTCATACTGGAAGACTTTTACAGCCAACTACTCTTAGAACCTGTCCCGGACAAACATTTCTTGAAGCCAGTTCAACTAATTGAAGTTGAATCCAAACCAGTACCAGCAACCAAAACGGAAACCGCAGCAACAGCAAATTCATTTCATTCATTTACCTACAAGCAGCTAAACACCAACCCAGATAAATTGACTGATTTATGGGATAGCCTAAAGCTGAATCATTTCATTAGCAAATCCACAACCCTACTCAATTTCAAAAAGGTATTCTCAGGAGGTGAAATTAAAACACCTATAGAATGGACAGGCAATATCAGCGAGCTATTCTATTTCATTAAGCTGATATACTCAGAACATAAATTAGTAGATGACCTCAAGCAAAAGCAATGGGAAGTGACTTGCCTTTGTTTTGTTGACTCAAACGGCAATCCATTTGAAAGATCAAAATTTAGGTCTCAGAAGCGACCTGCTTCAACGGGTGATAAAATTGATAAGATTGTTGAGCTGCTGAAATAACCCACTCTGCACTATACTCCTTTTATCTTTTTTCTGTTTTTGTTTAGCCCTCTTTTGCCTTAAAAGTGGACTATCAATTTTTACAACCCACTCTGCACTCTGCACTCTACACTGCACCATGCTTTAGAGCCTCATAACGCCCCTTTTAGCCTCCTACTTTAGCATCGTATTCGACAATCGGATATGACTTTTGGCCAAGAGTCCATTACACATTTCATAATCGAAAACGTCATGGACGAAATATTAAAGAGACTCGAGATAATCGAGAGACACGTATTGGATCAGAACCTGATCATGAAGCAGGTACTGAATTTCAATGAAGCATGTAGATTTCTGGAAGTATCCAAATCACACTTGTACAAGTTGACAAGTGCGGGAAGTATTCCACACTACAAGCCTAATGGGAAAAAGCTCTATTTCAACAGAGCTGAGCTAGAAAGCTGGTTGCTTCGCAACCGCAATTCCACTCAGGAGGAAATAGACCGCAGAGCTGCGGATTACCTAATCAAGAAAGGGAGGGTAAAGCTATGACAGAGGTATTCGATATGCTCCTGACACTTACTCAGGACATAAAAACAATCAAAGCATACCTCCTCAATTTCCATAAGTCACGATTGGAGCAATTCAGTGACGAATGGATTGATGGTCAGGTAGTGATGCAAACGCTACACATTAGCAAAAGAACCCTTCAATCCCTTCGGGATAGTGGGGTTCTTCCCTACAGCCGAATCAATGGCAAGTTCTATTACAAAGTTTCTGACATGGAATCTTTACTGGAATCCAACTACTCACCTTCAAAATCAAAGCATTATGGAGATAAGTAGGGAAGCCATATTGAGCAAAACACATTACGGCCTGAATATCTATGCCCATGTGTTACGTCACTACTATCAGGGCGAAACAGTCCTATCCCTTTCGGGAAGGGACTGTAAACCTGCTAAGAATCCATTCAATGCGGACAAGCCCACATTGATGGTGAAAGTAGTTGACGGCATTGCTACGCATACCGATACAGAAGAAGCCATTGCACAGGGCAATGTCTTTGATTTTGCTTCATTGCATTTCAGCCTCGAAGGGCAAGCCCTTCTCGACAAGATCAATGAAGAACTATACCTGAGAATTGGAAAGGAAAGAGGTTTTTATCACCAAGCGGAAGAGCAACCTGCGGTTGCTCTTCCTGAAATACAGAAACCTACACCACCAGTATTCAGCTATTTCAAAAAGCCTGTTACCAACACAATCCCAAGTCGCCAAGTCTCCTTGATAGAGGTGTACCACCTTATCAAAGGCAATGATTTTGCTTCGTGTACAAGTACACTTCGCAATATCTCCGAGCCAAAGGATGCCCGAAAGTATAAGGCTCAAAACTTCGATTATGTGACCTTCTCAGGGTCATTCTCCAAGCGGAATGATGCTAACCTCCAAAGACATTCAGGTTTACTCACAATCGATTTTGACCACATTGAGGACATTCCTTCACTCAAGGAATCATTACTCAGCGACCACTATTTTGAAACGGAGCTACTGTTTGTATCTCCTTCAGGTGATGGGTTGAAATGGGTAATACCGATTGACTTGACACAGGCAAAACACCAGGTCTATTTCAAGGCAGTGGCAAACTACGTTTCCCACACCTATCAATTAGAAGTTGACCAATCAGGAAAGGATATTTCAAGGGCATGTTTCCTTCCGCACGATACAGATATATTCATCAACCCTAAATACATATAGGTTATGGAGCGAAAAACATTCAATCCGCTGGAATGGCTTGATAAGCCAGACCAACAAGTAAAAGTTACAGAGCAAAGCAATTACAATACAACTACACAACTCGAAGAAGTTGAACGAATCATGCAAGGAATTGAGGCCAACCGAATAGATGTTACCTCCGCTTACAGCGATTGGGTAAACATCGGCTTTGCCTTTGCGGATGAGTTTGGCGAAACAGGTAGAAACCTGTTCCACCGAGTCAGTCAATTTCACCCTGAGTATTCTATACAGGAGTGCGACAAGCAGTTTGATAATTGCATGAAGGCAAGAGGTCAGGGAGTTTCTCTGAAAACCTTCTTCTATCATGCTAAAGAAGCAGGAATACCATTGACTACTCCAAAGAAGGAAAGACAAGTCTATAGCCCTGCAAGCAGGTCTGAGCATCAAAGTAAGACCCTAACAAGTCAGGAAGAAATCAAGAAAGAACCGGAGCAAATGCCAACCTTTCCTGATTCCCTATTTCCTGAACTTCCTGAATACTTACAAAGGGTAATACAGATAGCAACCTCTAATGAAGAAAGGGATATTCTACTCCTTGGCTCCTTAGTGGCTATTAGTGCCTGTTTACCCAAAGTGTCAGGCATCTATGATGGCAAGCGTGTCTACTCCAATCTATTTCTATTCATTACCGCCCAGGCATCCGCAGGTAAAGGACGTTTGGTACATTGTCGTCAATTAGTGAATCCAGTACATAAGGAGTTTAGGGAACAAGCAAAACTCCACAAGCAACATTATGAACTGGAATTGGCTGAATACAACGCCAATAAAGGAAAGGTTGAAGGAATAGAGAAACCCGAGAAGCCGCCTGAAAAAATGCTATTTATTCCTGCAAACAATAGCTCTACTGGAGCTTATCAATTATTGGGTGATAGTGATGGTAAAGGACTGATATTTGAAACAGAAGGTGACACACTTGCACATGCTTTTAAGAGCGATTACGGTAATTATAGTGACGGCTTTAGAAAAGCCTTTCACCATGAAACCATTTCCTATTATCGCAGGACAGACCGTGAATATGTGGACATTGAAAGCCCTTGTCTTTCTACTGTCTTGTCAGGTACACCCAAGCAAGTAGCGGCACTCATTCCGAATGCAGAAAACGGCTTATTCAGCCGTTTCATATTCTACTATATGAATGTTCGGCCAGTATGGAAGAATGTATTTGCTTCGCAAATTACCAATGGATTAGACGACTACTTTGATGCGTTAGGCAATGAGTTCTTTAGCCTTTACAGTTCGTTGAAAGCTGGACAGGATGTTCAATTCTTTCTCACCACTGACCAGCAAGACCAGTTCAATCAGTTCTTTGGTCAGATACAGGAAAAGTACATGAGTATTCAGGGAATCAACTATATGGCTACCATCCGAAGGTTAGGATTAATTGCCTATCGTTTCAGTATGATATTCTCCGCTTTGCGGATCATCGAGACGGGTGAAACATCATCCAAGATGATTTGTGAGGAAAGAGACTTTCAAGCTTCGCTTGCTATGGTCAAAGTATTGGTAAAGCATTCGAGTAAAGTATATGCGGAACTCCCAGAGGATGTTCAGAAACCTACTCGATTAAATAGGAAAGAGAAATTCTTAAATAAGCTACCCAAACACTTCAACCGTCAGAAGTACTTGGAAGTGGCAGCAGCTTTGAGTATCCCCCACAAAACAGCAGAGGGCTATATCACTGACTTCTGTAAATCAGGACTGATTCACCGTGAGTCTCAGGACAACTACATAAACACCTCGATTGAGGAAACTCAGGATTCTGAGGATGCTAAGGGAAATTAATCCTTGGTATCCTCCATTTTCTTAAAATCCTGAACCTCTAAATTCATACCCATTCCTACATTATTTCTTCTTTTGTTTTCATATATTTGGCATTATTTGTCAAGTTTATTATTGCCAACATGCAGAATTTTGGTACTAAACTGAAAACGTTAAGATCAAAACAAGGACTGTTAATGCGACAAGTCGCAGCAGCTGCAGATGTAGACACCTCTATGATAAGCAAGTTTGAGAATGGCGACAGACTCCCTACGAGAGAACAAATCGAAAAACTCGCTTTGATTTTAAAGGTTTCTGAAGATGAACTGCTTATTCAGGCTTATAGTGAAAAAATTGCCTATGATTTAATCCAAGAACCACTTGCAAAAGAAATTGTTGAACTGGCATTAAAAAAACTACAATCAATAAAATGAACTAACTCAACTGCAAACCTATATGTCCAGCCATACCTTCAACATACTCACATTCAATCATCCTCAGGAAGAACAAACCTTTTACTTCACTGACCAGGAACAAGACAACCTCACAAGGATGTACAAATCGCTTGTCCCTGATGAGGTTATTGAAAAGTATGGTGAGCAAGACCACTATTACACATCATTTATAGTGGAGCAGGAAGGTTTCTTAGCAGTATCAAAACCGACTAGTCCACAATTTGAAACTAAGACAAACGAGCAGGGTGAAGAACGTTCATACACCATCCGAAATTCTACCTTTTCCCCTTCGGTATTAAAGCGATATTACAATTCACTCATTCATAGCCACTTCAAAGGGAAAGGGTTTTTAGTAAAGCCCAATTTTATAAGTGATACGGAAGTTTGGCTTCCAAGTACCAAACAAGACACCACAGGCCAGTACAAGATATTCGACCGCTTCTCACTCAAAGTACAGTTTAAGACAGTTTCTGATAGTCTGGAATTGTTGGTGACATTTGAAGGTAAATCCAAAATCTTCAAAGTTCCTGTCTCCACCCTATTAGAGGATGTATCACCAACAGATATTAATTGGGTAGTGTACGAAAAGGGTCTGTACCGTTTTGATGAGTTGCCTGATAGTGGAAAAAGAGAATATGACAAGGTGTATCCAATATGGAATTTCGAAATCAGAGATGCACTAATACAAGGAACGGAAGCCCCGGACAAAACCAATAAGTACAAAAAGTTTAGAGAGGGAATCGACAAGTTCTACAATCAATACCTGAATACAGAGGAGTTCAAAGCAATCATTCCAATTACCTCAAACGGATTCATACCAGTTAATAAAATCAATATAGGGTCTGTAAACAATTCCAGTAACCGCCTTTTATTCGGTGAGCAAAAGTCTGGCATTGTGCCAATGGATGGAATGAAAGAGCATGGCCCCTTTGATTTTAGCTCTACTTCTAAAATCCATTTCTTTTTCATCTTCCATAAGGACGATCAACATATCGCCCAGAAGATGGACGGTTATTTCAAAGGATCAGAATTTGGCTTCAAAGGATTGACCAAGTTTATTCATACACCTTACCACACTGAAAAAGGGTTCAGTATCAGGTTTGAAGATAGGGACAATCCATGGCCAGAAATATATGAAGCGGTTACTAACAAACATTTTGAATTCGATATTCAGTACATCGCCATTTATATCAGTCCATTCTCCAAGAACACACCAGACAAATCAAGAAGGAAGATATACTACAAGCTCAAAGAGTTGCTTTTAAAGGAAGGTGTGTCCTCACAGGTAATTGATGGAGAAAAAGTATTGACCAACGAAAAGTACTACTACAGCTTACCGAATATTGCAATAGCCATCTTAGCCAAATTGAACGGCATCCCATGGAAGCTGGATACAAAGCTCAAGAACGAATTGATTGTAGGGATTGGAGCATTCAGAAACTCAGAGGTTGACATACAGTATATCGGGAGTGCTTTTAGCTTCGCTAACAATGGGAAATTCAACCGTTTTGAATGCTTCCAGAAAGACCAAACAAAGGAGTTGGCAGGTTCAATCATCAGAGCAGTAAAGGAGTATGCAAATGTAAATACAGGCATCAAACGGCTTGTGATACACTTCTACAAGAGCATGAGGCAATATGAACTACAACCGATAGAAGACGGCCTTAAAGACCTTGGATTAGACATCCCAGTATTTATAGTTTCCATCAACAAGACAGAATCCTCAGACATTGTTGCATTTGATAACAGTTGGAAAGACCTTATGCCAATGAGTGGCACTTTCATAAAGGTTGGGTACAACAAGTTCCTGCTGTTCAACAACACAAGATATAACCCAAAATTCTACAGCTTTCATGACGGTTTTCCGTTCCCAATAAAGCTGAAAATCTTTTGTACAGAAAAAGAATTGGTAGAAGAATATAAGACAGTGAAAGAATTGATAGACCAGGTATATCAGTTCAGCCGTATGTATTGGAAATCAGTAAGACAGCAAAATTTACCCGTTACCATCAAGTACCCTGAAATGGTCGCAGAAATGCTCCCTCATTTTGACGGTAACGAGATACCCGAATTTGGAAAAGACAATCTTTGGTTTTTGTGATTTTAAGCAAATCTTAAGAATCTCTTAAAGGCTGCTTAATGATTGAATAAAGAAATTTGTAAAATGAGAATATTGATAGTAGAAGACGAACAGGGCATATCTGCTTTCCTTAAACAAGGGTTGGAGGAAGAATCTTTTGCTGTTGATGTAGCAGACGAAGGTAAAAAAGGATTGCAACTCGCCTTGTCAGGAGAGTATGATTTGTTGCTATTGGATTGGATGCTACCCGGTCTTAGTGGTATCGAAATTTGTAGACAGTTTCGCAAAGAATACCCGTCAACACCCATCATCTTTCTGACAGCTAAAGACACGCTTGATGAGACGGTATTTGGTTTACAGTCAGGTGCTAATGATTATATTAAAAAACCGTTTCATTTTGAAGAGTTATTAGAGCGTGTTAAGGTTCAGCTACGACCGAAATCTGGCGAACATTCAATTTTTGTATTAGGAGGGATTACTTTGAATACAGAAACATATCAAGTTCATAAGGGAAATCTGGAAATAAGTTTAACTCAAAAGGAATTTGCTTTGCTAGAGTATCTTCTGCGTAATAAGGGGAAAGTTTGTAAAAGATCAAGAATCATTGAAAGTGTTTGGGATATTCACTTCGATTTTAATACAGGAGTAATAGATGTATACATCAATGCATTACGCAAAAAACTCATGTTGTCAGAGGAAGAAAATTATATTCAAACCGTTCGTGGTGTTGGTTACATCGCAAAAGAATTATGAGTCTCAGTTTCAAAAATAGGATAGCTTTTAATTACATGTTTGCCACAGCACTTATTATGACTGTGGCATTCTGTTCTATTTTCTTTGTAGTGCAAGAAACTGTTCTAAGAAATTTGGACAATGATTTGAGTTATGAAGCAGAAAAGCATACAAATGAAATAGAAACTATTAGAGACAGCCTTCGATTTAAAAATAAAGCGGAATGGGAAGAAAAAGAGCATCGTGAAATTCAAGTCAACCCTGTGTTTATTCAGTTGATTGATAAGCAAGGTAGACTTATGGATAAGTCCCCCAATTTAAAACAAGACTACCTCTCCTTTAAAGAGGCAAAATTTGGAGGCCATTTTGATTCAAAGCTTAATGACCGTGGGATTAGACAAGTACAACTTCCAATAGAAAAAGATGGCAGAATAAAGGGCTACATTCTTGCAGCTATGTCCTCAGAATCGGCAAAATCTATCATTCTTAAATTAAGGAACGTTTTAGTCATTTCCTTTTTTATCATATTGGCGGGTTTGTATTACGTTTCACGCCTATTGGCTGGCAGAAGTATAAAACCTGTCCAGTTGGTATCCAATACGATTACACAGATAACAAAATGCAACCTGAAAGAAAGAGTTGAGTTACCACAACACAAAGATGAACTCTATGAGTTATCATCAAACTTCAATTCTCTAATTGCACGTATCGAAAATGCTCTCGAACGTGAAAAGCAATTTACCTCAGATGCTTCACATGAGCTAAGAACACCTTTGGCAGCACTTCAGGGAACACTGGAAGTGTTAATTAGAAAGCCTAGAACACAACTAGAATATGAGCAAAAAGTAAAATACAGTTTGTCTGAAATCGCAAGAATGACAAATATCCTGGAACAATTGCTCTTACTCGCTAGGTTTGATGAGAGTGTAAAGAAAAACGATGAAGATTGGGTACCCCTGCCAACTATCATTAATGAGTCATTAATGCATTTTAAAAACATTATAGAAGAGAAAGCACTGAAAGTAGATTTTCAATTTGATCAAGATAAAAAGTTTTTAGTTCCCCAATATTACACCGATCTCATTCTAGAAAATATACTTAGTAATGCTATCAAGTATTCTAAAAACGACTCGGTTATTAAGATTACAATAGAAGAAATTGGTACTCATGTGGTGTGCACCATCCAAGATCAGGGTATTGGTATTAACAATGAAGATTTACAGCATATTTATGACAACTTCTTCAGATCTGAAGCTCTCAGTCATAAGGGCATATCAGGTAATGGTTTAGGGCTTTCTATTGTTAAAAAAGCTGCTGACGCTATTAGGGCTAAAACTACTATTACAAGTAAACAAGGAATTGGGACTATGGTTTGTATTGAATTTAATGGCTCTACCAGTTCTACCAACTTAAACTTAAATCCATGATAACCGAAACTTTCAATATAAAGGGAATGATATGTACAAGATGCCTAAAAGTTCTAAACAACGAGTTGCGAAATACTGGTGCAGAAGTAATCAATATTCAGCTAGGAAAAGTAACAATTAAATACAAGCCAGATAAAGTTGAAAAGAAACTTATTTCAAGAATTATTCAGGACAATGATTTCGAAATAATTGAGGGGGAAGATGTACTGTTGGCAGAACGGACAAAAAGATGGGTGATTAATTATGTTTGGAATACTGATTTAGAAAAAAACATATCTGAATATTTGAGTACTAATCTTGAAAAAGGATATATTCAGATAAGTAGAAATTTCTCAAAAGTATTTGGTCAGACTATTGAACGATATTGTCTTTTGTTAAAAATTGAAAAAGCAAAAGAAGCAATAGAAGTTGATGGTGTGTCATTTAAAGAAGTTGCCCACATGCTTGGTTATCAAAATAGTTCTGCTTTGGCAAAACAATTTAAAAAAGAAACTGGAATAACTATGAAGCAATTTAGGGCTCAGAGTGAAATAGGTAGAATCCCAGTAGATAAAATATGATAAAGAATAGGTTTAATCGGATACAAACTGCTCTTGGTTTTATTAGTAATTTTATAGATACATCAAAACTAACTGTTCATGTATAGGATAAAAATAATCATAGCTTGTTTAGTGCTTTGTGCATGTACCCCCTCAAAAAAAGAGAGCGCAGAAAATGAAAAAGAAGAGATGCCTGCTCAGGAAAAATGGAGCTATGCTGGAGAAACTGGTCCTGAATTTTGGTCTGAAATTGAGAAAACATCGGAATGCAACGGCCAATTCCAATCACCAGTAAACATAAATACCGCTAATGCTATGTCTGGTTCTTTTAAAATTGACATTACAGACTTTCATTATGAAAATGTTACCCAAGTAAAATCAATTCGCAATAACGGACACACGATAGAGTATGATTTTGAGGGACAAAATAACGCATTGACATTTGATGGTGAGAAATTCATATTGAAGCAATTTCATTTCCACTCTCCATCAGAACACACTTTCGATGGAGTAAGGTACCCACTTGAGTTACACATGGTGCATTATAATGAACAGTCTGGCAAATATGTCGTTTTTTCGATTATGGCAAAGCAAGGCCTCCCTAGTAAAACATTTGACTTTCTTGGCCAATATCTACCCATAGAGGTGGGTGAAACAAAGAAAGTAAATGCGCCTTGTCATTTGAGTGACCCTTTTGCGAACATAACTCAAGGAACTCTTTTTTACTACAAAGGGTCGCTCACCACTCCTCCTTGTACTGAAAAAGTAAGCTGGTTTGTTTTAAAAGAACCGTTAACACTTTCAGAAGAGCAAATTAAGGTTTTGAAAAACCTTATGCCTCTAAATAATTACCGAGGTGTACAACCTTTGAATAATCGTAAAATTGAATTTAAAAGAATTTCAAATTAGAAACTCTTTTGTAAAATATATTTTAGACCAAAACATTTAAAATAAATGAAAAACTTAAAATATAGAACAATAGCTGCATTGATCATTTGCATGGTAAGCTTAAATATCTATGCTCAAACAGATACCACTGAATATCGCATAAGCATCAGTGAAATGTCAATGAATATTACAGGTAAAGACCGAACTGCTTTAGCTATTGACGGACAAATCCCTGGACCTACATTACGTTTTAAGGAAGGCGACTATGCCGTAATTTATGTCAAAAATGACCTTGATGTTGAAACTTCAGTTCATTGGCATGGGCTTATTCTTCCCAATTTTTATGACGGGGTTCCTTATTTAACCACTCCACCCATTGAACCCGGAGAAACACAGAAATATGAATTCCCATTGGTTCACAGCGGTACTTACTGGTATCACTCACATACAGGCTTACAAGAACAATTGGGAGTATATGGTTCAATTGTCATCGAACCTAAAGAGGCTAAATTTCAATATGACAAAGATTTGGTTTTAGTGTTTTCTGACTGGACAGATGAGAATCCAATGCACGTACTAAAAAACCTTAAAAGAAAAAACGAATGGTATTCTATTAAACGAAATACCGTAACTCCTTTAGCGAAAGTTATTGCTCGTGGTGGACTTGGCGCACAACTAAAGTTTTGGAAACAAAGAATGCCAGGGGCAGATATTGCGGATGTTTATTATAGTGCATTTTTAACCAATGGAGAAAAAACAAAACAATATCCGGAATTTAAACCTGGTGAAAAAGTGCGTGTACGAATGATAAATGCTTCTGCTTCTACATATTATTGGTTAACCTTTGGTGGTGGTAGCCCAACAATTATTTCAGCTGATGGAGTTGATGTAGAGCCAGTACGCAAAGACAAACTCCTCTTTGCCATTGCAGAGACCTATGACTTTTTGATCACCATACCTGAAAGCGGAAAGCTGGAGATAAGAGCTTCTTCTATGGATGGTGCGGGGCAAACCTCTGCCTTTATAGGTTCTGGAAAAATATTACCAGCCACTGAAGTACCAAAACCTGATTATGTTGGCATTATGAAAGCAATAGCTAAAATGGATATGAAAATGGGAGCCCCTGCTATGATATTCAACCCTTCTAAAAATAATGGCCTAGACAAAATGAAAAAATATGGTGCGCAAATGAAAGGAGATATGTCATCTATGGATATGGGCAATATGGAAGGGATGAACATGGAAGAAAAACCTAAGGAAATGGAGATGGGAAAAAGCGACTCCATGCCTTCCATGAACATGCAACAGCCGAATATGATTAATGGAAAAATGAACATGGGTTTAACCAGTAAAACGTCCGTGTTAGATGGTGCAGGTATGGGGGTTGATAAGGGATACGACTTTTTAAAATCAACAGAGGTAACTACGCTACCAAAAGACCAGCCAGTTAGAGAGATAGAATTGGTCTTGAATGGAAATATGTGGCGATATATTTGGAGTATGAACGGAAAAGTGTTGGCTGAATCAGATAAAATAAAAATAAAAAAGGGTGAGGTAGTACGAATTACTATGAGAAACCTTACCATGATGAACCACCCTATGCATTTACATGGTCATTTTTTTAGAGTGGTGAATAAAAATGGCGAATACTCTCCCTTAAAACACACGGTTAATGTAGCACCTATGCAAAACATCACCATTGAATTTGATGCAAACGAATATGGGGATTGGTTTTTTCATTGTCATATTCTATACCACCTTGAGGCGGGAATGGCTCGGGTATTTAGCTATGGTACACCCAGAGATCCAAAGTTAAATCGATACCCACTATCCACCTTAATTAAAGAAACTAATAAATATTATTCATGGGGAATAGCTTATGGAGCAAGCCACATGGCTGCGGTAGAGTTGACTTCCTCTAACGTGCGTAATCAATTCAATTTTGGCGCAGAAATGGGATGGAATAAAAATTTCGAGTCGGACATATCTTACGAAAGATATTTGAGTGACTACTTTAGAGTATATGGTGGTGTCAATATTGAAAATGAAATACCTAATGACCTAGGTCAATTTAGTACTGTGGCACAAGTAGGTATTCGTTATTTGCTCCCTTATTTTATAAACGCAGATTTAAGTGTAGATAACCAACTAAGACCACAGGTGAGATTTACTGCAGAATATCTGATTTTCCGTAGGGTGGCAATTTTCGGAAGGTATGAATACCGTTCAGATTTTGGCGCAGTGAACACATTGGAGGTTGGCAAGAATTATATGTACGAGCAGGTCTGGAATGCCGGGTTGGACTATATCATATCTAGAAATTTTTCTATTACTGGCAGCTACGACAGTAGGTTTGGTGGCGGTGGAGGCTTAACTGTTAGATTTTAACAGCTTTAATTCATGAACATAAAACACATTACAGTAGTAAGTGGATATTTTATAGCCATATCTATTCCATTGATATTGGCGTACTTTTTAGAGCCATTAACCGAAGAGGGGTTTATCGCACAATTAGGAATGTTATTTGGTTTGGGTGGTATCATGATGGTGTTCTTTCAATTTATAATCTCTGCACGGATAAAGTGGCTTGACCGATTGTTCGCCTATAACAACTTGATCTATTTTCATAGAAAAATGGGTGTATGGGCATTTCTATTTATTGTAATTCATTTTATGATGTTAACTATATCGGAGCAGTCAATGGACATGTTGTTGGGCTTTGGTGAACCATGGTATATCAATTTGGGTAAAATCACTTTCCTAATTCTTACAGGACAGATTTTGGTCAGTATTGCTCATAAAAAAATAAATATTAAGTATGAACGATGGCGTGTTATTCACGATCTTCTTGCCGTTGGTTTGCTCGTATTGATGTTCGTACATAGCTTCTACGCAGGAAGCGATTTAGAACTATTTCCATTACAAGTACTATGGTTTGTTCTCCCTCCCATTGCCCTAGCCTTTTTTCTTTGGCAAAGATTCTTTCTCTTCACTTTCGCCCCAAAGTATAACATAGAAAAGCTCACTAAAAAGGCCAACAACACTTACACGATTCAATTTGCTTTAGAAGATGGCAATGAACCCTATCCACATAATCCAGGGCAGTTCCATTTTATCAAATTCACAAATTGTAAACATTTAAATATTGAAGAACATCCATTTACAATATCATCCAGCCCAAGCCAAAAATCTTATTTGGCATCTACAATCAAAGCATCAGGAGATTTTACAAGTCAGATTCATCAACTCCAAGAAGGAGATAAAGTAAAAATAATTGGTCCATTTGGAAAAATGTCTTTTATGGAAAAATCACATTCTGGACCAATTGTATTTATCGCTGGGGGCATTGGCATAACACCATTTGCCAGTATGTTGCAATATATGGCTGACATGAATCATCAGCGGGAAGTCACATTATTCTATTTTAATGCTACTGAAGCTGATATTGCTTTCAGAGAGGAATTAGACATTATTTCAAAAAACACCTCCCTCAACTTGAAAGTAGTACACATCCTCAGTAAACAAGATAATTGGGAAGGAGAAAAAGGTCTGTTTAATGTCCAATTATTGAAAAAATATTGTGCCGATTCTATCTCGACTAATGACTATTATGTGTGTGGTCCACCACTTATGAGCCAATCCGTAATTGGAAGCTTAAAAGAATTGCATGTGCCGCTGAATAAAATTCATAGTGAAATGTTTGGACTTGCAGAATCTGGTTCACCTTCCACACACCACCAAAAACAAGCTCAATCCGTATCCAGACTTATAGTATCAGGGCTAATATTGCTAGTCATTTTGATAGCTGGGATTCGCTCTAATTGGATGTTGTTTGGACAGGATTCTGAGAAAGAAAAACAGGGCATGCAACGTTGATTATGGATTAAGCAAATAGTGTAATATGACATATATTTAAATAAAACAAAGTAATTATGGACAGACGAGATTTCATTGCAACAGGTGCATTAAGCACAGCAGGGATGATATTTTTCCCGGGTAATCTGCTCGCTAAGGAGAGCAAAGAATTATTAAAGACCAAATTTCCACAACCCTTACCATTCAAACAAGATGGAGAATGGAAAGAGTTTGAACTTTATGTTGATGTCAAAATACAAGAACCGGCACCAGGTTTCTCATTTCACACATTGGCATTTAACGATATGGTGCCTGGACCAGAAATAAGAGTGAATTATGGTGATAAAGTCAGGGTTAAATTTAAGAATAAGTCAAAATTAAATCACACCATTCATTGGCATGGAATGCATGTACCATGGCGTATGGATGGAGTACCTATGGTTAGCCAGCTTAGCGTAATGCCAGAAAACGAATTTATTTATGAATTTGAAGCAAAACCTATAGGAACACATTTTTATCACTGTCACTGGGGTACGGTACTGCATATGCAGGCAGGTATGTTCGGCAGCCTCATTGTTGAAGACCCTAATGATACCATTAAAAAGCAATTCCCTTATGAGAGAGAATATACATTAATTTATTCTGCCCACGATGTAAACTTTATCAGGCAAGAAATGAATAGAATGTTGGAGCGAATGGAAGAAAGGTCTTATTTAATGAGTAAAGGAAGATTTGACCATGAACGTTGGGCAGTCTTTAATAATCATGACCAATTAAATGAATCTATTAAAAATGGGTGGGAACCACCATACGCTTTAAACAGACGTGCACCTGCAGGAATTCCACAGGCTGATTGGTTTACAGTAAATGGAAAATCTTATCCTGATACACCATATCTTTTCATTAAATCTGGTGAAAATATTCGTGTTCGACTCATAAATGCTGGTGCTGAAATACATAATTTACACTTACATGGTCATGATTTTTGGATGGTAGCTGATGATGGTATTCCTATACCACAACCTTGGAAAAGAAACACAGTACCCCTTACACCAGGAAAGACTTACGATATTATTATCGAAGGAAACAATAGAGGTATATGGACATTTCATGACCATGACACCCGTAAAGTGACTAATAATGGTCTGTACCCAGGTGGAAATCTGTTAGCTCTGGTTTATGAAGATTTACCTGAAGATGAATTGATTATCTCTAAGTATTCTGGAAACCCAATGTATAAAAATACAGGGATGAATATGAATTCAAATATGAAGAGTATGCTAATGGGCGATGACAAGCTACCCAAAATTGCCTTAGACGAATAATCACCAATAAATAAAGAAGAAATGAAAAAATATCAATTAACTATAGTATTCCTTGGGTTAATATTTATGCAAGGATATGGTCAAGGAAGAGGTGAAGATTTATTACCCGAAATAGAAATTGGCTTTAAAACCATTACAACAGGCAATTATTTTTCAAACAAAGGCATTCCATCCTTAAACATTCCAGTGTTGAATGAAGGAGAGAGAACCGTTTCTGATTTTTCGGATAGTTATTTTATGATTGGTGCTAGACAGAAACTATATAAGGGATGGAGAGGTCAAATGGTTTTGGGATTTTCTTTTCCTGATGCAAATACCGGACTGGGTCAGGTTTTCTACAATCAAATAATGGCGAGAGTTGAAAATAAAAAGAATATAATCACAATTGGGCGCACAACTACTCAAACAACATTGGGTTCGTTTACTACCTTTCGTGATGATGATGTAATGCAGTTTAATTATATTTTAAATCCGTTCTCAAGTGGCATTAACACAGAAGACAACCAATATGCAAATGTTCTTGAGTACACCCGTATATTCAAGAATCGGTTATATGTAACATTACATGGTGAAAACTATCAATCTTTCAGTAACCCGAATGACTATTCTTTAAATGGAATTGGAGGTTCAATAGTTTACAGAGTACCTGAAAGTCAGGTTTGGAAAAGGGAAATTATAAAAGAAATTGGGGTAAGTTCGGTGAACTTTGACATTGAAAACCCGAATTCGCCAGGTTCAAACACTTATTTAAGTAATCTAGCCAGCTATGTAGGGTTAAATATTCACCCTGATCCTGTTCATTTCGTTGATTTTAAATTAATGAACATAACAAATTTTGGGATGGATGGTATTTCAGATATAACGAGTTATGATGATTATACAAGGAGCAAAAGCCAATCATTTTTTGGAATGGTTCGTTATTTAAACAGGAAACTTGAACGACCTAATTATCAGATATCATTAGGTGGTGGTTACAAGTCATTATCTGAGATTAATGGTGGAGCCAATCAGTATGTTCTTATTACAAATATGTTTTACAGAATAGGTAACAATTTTGACTTTTTGGTTCAATACAGGTATCACGTAAACAGAGGTGAGTTAATTCCTTTGCTAGGTAAAAGCCAACATAGATTTCAAGTAGGATTATCTTTCTCCTTCAATAAAATATTCAATAATCAGTTTGATGACAGAAACTCAATCTTGAATCTAGAACATGGGTATATTAAGTAAGTTTCATGAACAATATATTAAGTCATATTAAAACAATATTAATCCAGACTATCATAGGTGCAGGAATATTTTACTTTTTCCTGCACCCTTTTACCATGGTTTTGTACTGGTTTGAATTGAGTGACATCCCTTATTCACTCTCTAAATTTCAAGAAATATTCAGTCAACGACTCAACGAATCATTTAGTTTCAATATGAGGGGAATGGGTGGTCTGCTTACACTTTTTGGTGCTGTTTTAGGATTAATTAGCAGTTTATTTTGGATTAAAATCAAGATTAAAAATGTTCAAATAGATAAGCAACAAAAATTATTGCACAGAGACCTATCTGAAATTATAGCAGATGGCGAAAGCGAGCGGGTCGAATTTAAATCTTCCATACGGTATGACTATTATCGAAAAGCAATCAATCGCGATTTAGAAAAGGTTATTGCCAAGACCATCACTGGTTTTATGAATGCAAAAGGTGGAAAATTGATTATAGGCGTTGATGATGACGGTAATATTATAGGTTTAGATAAAGATTTAAAAACCCTAAAGCACAAGAACAAAGATGGATATGAGCGTGAAATTTTCAGGATAATTTCAACACAATTAGGTCACGAGGCTTGTTTCAGCAATTACATTTCATTTTACAAATTAAACGGAGAGGATGTGTGCGTAATAGATATCGAACCTTCCAAAAAACCCATCTATGTAAGCGATACCGAAAATACAACCTTTTATGTTAGGACTGGTAATGCTACATACCCCTTGACGGTCAGGGAAGCAGTTAATTATTTAGAAACCAGAAAATTATAATCTTATGTAATACGTCCGCAGGTAAGATTCACAGCAGAATATCTAGTACCCCGAAGGGTTGCAATATTCGGAAGGTATGAATACCGTTCAGATTTTGGCACAGTGAACACATTGGAACAAGGCAAAACCTATTCTTATGAACAAGTCTGGAGTACGGGACTCGACTTTATTCTGTTCAGGAACTTTTCCCTTACCGGAACCTATGACAACCGTTTCGGAGGTGGTGGAGGCTTAACTGTTAGATTTTAATTTAGTGTTTATTCATATAAAAATTTTATTAAATGGCAGATAACTATTTAGAAAACCACTACATACACCGGAGTAACTGGTTAAGAGCTGCTGTACTTGGAGCCAATGATGGAATACTATCAACAGCTAGTCTGGCTATTGGTGTTGCTGCTGCAAGTGATCTTCGTGAGCCAATCATATTGGCTACCCTGGCAGGATTAGTGGCGGGAGCACTATCAATGGCAGCTGGAGAATACGTATCAGTAAGCTCTCAAACCGATGTAGAAAAAGCAGACATAGAAAGAGAAAAGCTGGAGTTGAAGGAAATGCCTCAAATAGAGTTACAACGTTTAGCGGAAATTTATGAGCAAAGAGGGTTAAAAAAAGAGACGGCATTACTTGTTGCCACTGAGCTAACTGCAAAAGATGCTTTGACAGCACACGTTAGGGATGAGTTAGGTGTTAATGAAGTGAGTCAGGCCAAACCACTTCAAGCGGCCTGGGCATCTGGTGCTGCTTTCAGTGCCGGAGGTATTCTTCCACTATTAGTAGCGCTATTCCTGCCATTAACACACATGGAATATTACCTCTATGGATTTGCCATCTTCTTCCTTATCATCTTAGGTGTAATGGCAGCTAAAACTGGAGGATCAAGTATCAGTAAAGCCATAATAAGAATAACCTTCTGGGGTACGGTGGCTATGGGTTTAACTGCATTAGTAGGTCATCTTTTTGGTGTTAGTCTCGGATAGATCTTAATCTTAAGCCAATCTTAAGAAAGGCTTGAGAAAACCTTTAGAGAACCCCTTGTATTTTTGGTGTGTAATTAAAACGATACACATCAATGTTAGAAAAAATCATTCAGTACAGCATCCATCACAAATTGATTGTATTGCTGTTTTCAGCAGGGATCATTGGGTTTGGGTTTTACTCTCTTTCAGAAATCCCCATTGGTGCAGTACCTGATGTCACTAACAATCAGGTTCAAATTATTACTACTTCGAGAAACCTCTCTACAGAAGACGTTGAAAAATTTCTGACCTATCCTGTTGAGTTGGAAATGGCCAATCTACCAGATGTTAAAGAGATTAGGTCTGTTTCTAAGTTTGGGCTTTCTGTGGTTACAGTTGTTTTTAATGATAACATTGGAACCTATCTTCCAAGGCAATTGATTGCCGAAAAAATAAAGGCCGCAGAAGAAAAAATCCCTTCTGGTTTTGGAAAGCCATTCATGGGTCCAATCACCACAGGACTGGGTGAAATTTATCAATATGTCATTGAGGTTGATTCTGCCCATCGTAACGACTATTCCTTGTCAGACATTAGAACGATTCAGGACTGGGTGGTTAAAAGACAGCTTTCTGGTATCCCAGGCGTGGTAGAAGTAAATACGTGGGGTGGTTATTTAAAACAATATGAGGTTGCAGTTAATCCAGAGAAATTAAGAAGCCTTAATATTTCACTTACGCAAACATTCTCAGCCCTAGAAAAAAATAACAGCGTAGCTGGCGGTGGATATATCGAAAAAACCAATCAAGCTTATTTTATTAGAGGGGAAGGTTTAGTCAGTTCTTTAGAAGATGTTGAAAACATTGTCATAGAAAATAGAAATGGCATTCCCATATTCATCAAAGATGTAGCAACTGTAGGGTTTGGCCATGCTACACGCTTTGGAGCTATTACTGGTAATGGAGAGGGTGAAAAAGTGCTTGGGCAGGTGATGATGCTCAAAGGAGCAAATTCTAAAGCGGTAATTGATGCCGTGAAAGAACGAGTGTCTCAAATCTCTCCTTCACTACCTCCAGGAATTAGTATCAACCCTTTTTTAGAACGTAGTGAACTCATTGGAAAAACGACATTCACTATTGCAGAAAACTTAATATTAGGATGTTTGATCGTCATTTTCGTTGTGGTACTGCTGCTCGGAAATATCCGCTCAGGGTTAGTAGTTGCCTCTGTCATTCCAATGTGTCTGCTGTTTGCTCTTTCGCTTATGTATATTTTCGGAGTAGATGCCAACTTAATGAGTTTGGGAGCCATCGACTTTGGAATAATCATAGACGGAGCGGTCATAATTGTTGAATTTATTGCATTTAAGATCACAGCTGAACGGTCTAAAATCATAGCACTTCCAAAGGCTGAAAGACAGAATTTTATAGACAACATTACACACCTGGGAGCCAGTAAAATGATGCATTCAGCTGTGTTTGGTCAACTCATCATCATCATTGTATTTATTCCTATCCTTTCATTGGTTGGTGTAGAAGGTAAGATGTTTAGACCTATGGCTATGGTATTTTGTTTTGCACTGATTGGGGCGATGATCCTTTGTTTTACCTATGTTCCTGTCATGGCTTCACTATTCATTAAGCCCTCAGACCCAAACAAAAGAACAATCTCTAAACGCCTTATCACATTTTTAGAAGACAAATACCGACCAACTATTGCTTGGGCACTGAGAAGAAAAAAAATAGTGCTGAGTTTGGCTGTTTCACTATTGATAGCTGTTGGTTTTCTATTTACTCGAATGGGTGGTGAGTTTGTCCCTACATTAGACGAAGGAGATTTTGTGATTCAGCCTGTGCTAAAAACAGGAACTTCTTTAAGCAACACGGTCATTGCCACTACAAGAATTGAAAGCATCCTCAAACGATTTCCAGAAGTAGAACAAGTAGTCAGTAGGATTGGTGCTGCTGAAGTACCCACAGACCCAATGTCCATGGAAGAAAGTGATGTCATCATTAAGCTAAGACCTAAAGGTGAATGGGTATCCGCTACCAGCAAAGATGAACTGGCAGACAAATTCAAGGAAGCCTTAACAGAAATACCAGGAGTAGATTTTGAATTTACACAACCTATTGAGATGCGATTTAATGAATTAATCACAGGTGTGCGTGCGGATCTGGCTATTAAGATTTTCGGAGAAGACTTAGATATACTTTACAAAAAGGCTTTGGAAGTTGAGAAAGCTATTCAAGGTATAGAAGGTGCTGCTGACATCATAGTGGAAAAAGTAGCGGGGCTTCCTCAAATGTCAGTAAAGTATGACAGACAAAAGATTGCCAAATATGGCCTCAATGTAGAAGACTTGAATAACCTGATTACCATGGGGTTTGCTGGTAAAGTAGCAGGAACAGTATTTGAAGGTGAAAAACAGTTTGATTTGGTGGTAAGATTTGATGCATCACATCATGTGGACATTCAGGATATTGAAACAGCAACTGTTCAGCTTCCTAATGGCAATCAACTCCCTTTGAGTGAATTTGCAACCATCACTTACACGAAAGGTCCTGCCAAAATATCAAGAGACAATACGAAAAGAAGAATAGTTGTAGGTGTAAATGTGAGAGGCAGAGATTTAGAATCAGTAGTACAAGAGGTTCAAATGGCCATTGAGCAAAAAATCAAGTTGCCGACTGGTTACACCGTTGAATATGGTGGCCAGTTTGAAAACCTGAGAACTGCCAAAGAGCGATTAATGATAGCTGTACCTATCGCTCTGATTCTCATTTTTGTGCTTTTATATTTTGCTTTTGACTCAGTGAAAGAAGCATTGATTATTTATAGTGCCATACCCATGTCTGCCGTAGGTGGAGTGATTCTTTTGTACATCAGGGATTTACCTTTTAGTATCTCAGCAGGTGTTGGTTTTATTGCCCTATTTGGAATAGCAGTACTCAATGGAATCGTATTGATTGAAGAGTTTAAAGAGTTAAAGTCTCATGGTATAACTGATATTAATAGACGCATACTTGTTGGCACAAAGAATCGTTTGCGACCTGTATTATTAACTGCTGCGGCAGCAGCGTTGGGTTTTTTACCTATGGCCATCTCTACCTCTGCGGGAGCAGAAGTACAAAGACCTCTAGCAACGGTAGTGGTAGGTGGCCTCATATCTGCAACCGCTCTTACTTTGGTTGTATTACCTGTACTCTATGCACTTTTTGATAGAAAAGGACATCTGCCAAAACTAAAAATACCGAAAGCAGCAATTATACTCTTGCTTATGTTGACTATTCCAATGTTAGGTCAAAGTCAGGACAATACAATCACGCTTGAAGGGGCTATTCAAATAGCCATTGAAAACAATGCTGGGTTAAAAGCATCGAATCAGAGGATTGAGCAGAGTAAACAATTAGAAAAAAGTGCGGTAGATATTAACAAAACAGACTTTTATTTCAATAAAGATCAGAACAACATTGCACCAAATAACCTACCACTCAATGTTTTGGGCATTAGTCAGTCTATTCAATTCCCTACCGTTTATAGTGCACAGCGAAAAGTGGCACAAAGCAAAACTCAATTGATAACTGACCAATATCTTTTAGATAAAAGGAGCATTACTAAAGAAGTATCGATAGCCTATTTTGAAATAGTGTATTGGCAACAAATGCTTAAAAATTATATCTATCTGGATAGTCTGTACGCATCATTCGAACACGCAGCAAATAGAAGGTTTGAACAGGGAGAATCTAACTATTTGGAGAAGTTAACCGCTGAAACTAAAAGAAAAGAGGTTTCCTTAATGCTTAATCAAGTGAAAGAGAGTATCAATAAATCATATATCACACTAAACCAATGGCTACAATCTGATGCCTCCTTAAAAGTTGTGAATGATTCCATGATCAGAATTGAGCTAGTTCCAATTGATACTTTGAATCATCCAGCTTTAAGCTATTATGCAGATGCTTTGAGATTATCCAGTCAAGAAGTCTCTTTGGAAAAAAACAAGATGTTACCTGATTTAAGTGTATCTGTTTTTCAAGGCACAAACAATGGTACGGGTACTCAATCTTATTCAGGTTTTCAGGTAGGCATAGCGGTACCATTATGGTTCGGTAATCAGAAATCCAAAATATCTGCGGCAAAAACAGGAGTAAGCATATTGGAACTTGAAAGCAAAAATTATAAAACCCAGTTGGTTGCAAAGTATGAGGCTTTACACGCTGACCTCAGACGGTTATCAGAAGGAATAAATTACTATGAATCTACAGGTAAACAAGTAGCAACAGAAACCTTATTTCACGCCATAAAGGCATACCAGAGCGGTGAGATTAACTTCCTACAATACACCCAGCTATTGGACAATTCAAAAAGCATAGAAATTAACTACCTGACCACTCTCTTTCAATACAATATGACAGTGCTGGAAGCAAATTATTTAATGAACTGAAAATGAAAAATATTAATATAATACCAATGAAAAAACAAGCTCTAGGCTTATTGATTGCAGCTGCAATTGTTTCTTTGACTTCATGTTCTTCAAAGACAGATCAATCAAGTACAGATACAGCACCTATTGAATCGGTTAATGAGAATAGTTACCACTTGAGCAAAATCCAGTTCTCATCATCAGACATGAAATTTGGAAAGCTTGAAACCAAATCATTCCATGATATTGTCAAAGCAAATGGTATGTTTGATGTGCCTCCAGAAAACCGAGCTACTATAAGCACCTATTTTGGAGGTACTGTGCAAGGTATCCAGTTGCTCACAGGACAGCGAGTAAAAAAAGGTCAGGTACTATTTACTTTAGAAAACCCTGATTACATCCAGATGCAGCAGGACTATTTAGAGGCAAAAAGTCAACTTACTTATTTAAAATCAGATTTTGAAAGACAGAAAAATTTGGTTCAAGATAACGTAACCTCACAAAAAAATTATCTAAAAGCAGAAGCAGACTATACAGTCACAAGCGTAAAAGTGGAATCTTTAGGTAAGAAGTTGGTATTGATGGGCATCAATCCTCACAGTCTTTCTAAAGAAAATATCCGTTCGACTATTAATGTCACTTCTCCAATTAATGGTTTTGTTACACAGGTTAATATAGCTAGGGGAGCATTTTTAGCCCCTTCTCAAACAGCTGTTACCATAGTGGATACGGATCATTTGCATTTAGAATTAAACATATTCGAGAAAGACCTTCCTAAGGTTAAAATTGGACAGACTATACAATTCAAATTACAAGAGGGTACCATTAAAGAATACAAAGCCACTGTTCACTTGGTAAACAAAACGGTAGATCCTGAGAATAGAACGGTGGGTATTCATGGGCATCTAATTGATGAAAAACTCGCAGATAGATTTAATCCTGGAATGTATGTGGAAGCAGATATTTTGACAACATCTGAATCAAGAAGTGCTTTACCGCAAGATGCATTGGTTGAAATAGAGGGTAAATATTTTGTATTGGTTCTGAGCAATTCAACTACCGAGGGTTACACTCTTATAAAAAAAGAAGTAAAAATTGGCTCTTCTAACAATGGATATTTAGAAATACTTAACAGCCAACAATTTAAAGACAATTCGGAAATTTTAACTAAAGGAGCTTTTAACTTAATAACAGAGTAATTATGAATAACGCACATTTTCATTTAGTAGTGAATCATCTACCAATAGTAGGTATTTTAATTGGTACATTAATCCTAATGACTGGTATAGTATTGAAGAAAACTGAGGTTAAACTTACTGCACTCGGTGTATTCGTCTTTAGTGCCATTACTTCTATTATTGCCTTTTACACAGGCGAAGGAGCAGAAGAGGTGCTAGAAAATATTGCTGGAATCAGTGAAACACTCATACATACACATGAAGAGTATGCCGAGTCGTTTTTTACCATCACAATCATTTTGGGAGTACTATCGTTGGTTGGTTTTGTCGCAGAATTAAAGAAGTTTAAATACACCAAATATTTAGCGATTCTGATTCTTCTACTAGCCATAGCAGATGGCGTTGTAGCCAAATATGTGGGTACAAGTGGTGGCGAAATTAGACACTCTGAAATACGGAGTAATGCCAAAATGATTCCTTTAGAAAGGGATAATGATGATTAATTTACCAGACGAGAGTGATACAAACGGACTCTAACCTTCCCACACCCATGTGCTTCCAGTAGGTTCATTGCATTCGTTCGTACCTCACTCTTTTCATTCACCCACTTCCTGCACCACACTGCAAGAGCATTCCTTCATTCCTTTCCGTTACACTCCAATCCATTCAGTCACGCACTTGCTTTTCCTACCGCACACCCCAACGCAGGTAAAGCGGTGTTCGTCAATCGTTCCGTTTTGTTCCGCAAAAACATATCTGCAAGGGTAAAATATACTCCTTTCAGTCGCCCTTGCATATACCGTTCACTTACCAGATGGTTTGTGCTCCAGTAGGTGCTCACCACCTGCCGTTCACTTGTTTTGCTACACACACTACTCTCAATCCTCACTTGCAGCTACTTCATCCCCCCAAAACCAAATAAGGTGTTCGCTGTACTCACAGAAAAATAAAATTGGGGGTCTGTCGCTGCATGTGTTTTTGCTCGCCTGCGGGTCGCTGCGGGCTGATCGGGCTGTCATGCTTTTTGCAATTAACCCAGTGCCTACAGTCGCTTCATTTCAGTCACTCGTTCCTCTTTCCTTTCATTCAGCCACTTTCAGCACCACACCCAAGAGTAGCTCATTCTCTTCACTACACGAGCCTACTCAGTTCCATTCCGCAATCCGTCTGTTATGCCTTCAAATTGTATTTATTCGATTGATTAAGATGTCAAATACTCCAACACGAACAACAGTCATTAATTGCTTCATTTCACCCCAACAATCGTTTCGTTCCGGTCAATCGCTACCCTTGCCTTTCCTGACCCTAAAGCAAAAAATCACGCCAGCCCTGCCGTAAACGGTAGCTGTCTGCCGCCCTCATTCTTCGGGCTTTTGCAGCCACCACCCTTGCTCCACTCGCAGGCGGCTCGCATAAATGGCTACGCCTTAGTTTACCTGCGTTTCCCACAATTCCAACTTCACAACCAAATGAAGGAAAAGAACATAGCTAGATACAGTTGATGGATGGGGAAAGGAATAAAAACAACAACACAGTACAAAGTTACAGGCATGCGGTTGTGAGAGTTTGCAAGGGTTCGCTACGCCAGTTTTAAAAAAATCTCCACCCGGTGGGTAGTATTTTTTCTTCACTGCCCTTGCCACAATCACACCGTCCTGTGATGAGGCACTATGTTTAAGTTATTATTTAGAGTTCGTTTCGGTAGCAGGTGGCTATTGGCGGGCGTTCGTACTTCAGGTCGTCCATTCTTCATGGGCATTGTTCGGTGTGGTGTAGTTGATTACACTATTCGGCTCTTTTGGTTAGAGCTTAGTTTTTCAGAGCTGCCCTTTTAGGGTGGCTTTTTTTGTCCTTTCCGAAAAGACAGTCTTGAAGACAATAAAAAAAATGAGACAAGCAAAATTAGGTGGGTTCCCACATGCCCAACGCACAATAGGTTTGTCAAGGTCAAGCCCTACGGGTTTTGATAAAAATCTCCACCCTCCGGGTAGTATTTTTCCCAAAAACCTTGTCAACCCTGCTCCACCCACCTTTTCAAGAGCTTTCTCTTTTCTTTTTTTTCCTTTTTTCTTTTCTCTTTTAAAAATGTCTGTGCGGAGCGTAGCGAGCAAAATTTTAATGGCTCACTATATGAAAACGCACAGCATCAAATGCCACAGACAGGAAACGATTTACAAACAACCTCATTTCTTTATCCTGAATAAAGGTTTGAATAGCGGAAAACCCCTCAATACCCCTTGCTCGAATTGCTTTGTATGTATTGCAGAAAATGAAGCAGTCAGAGAATTTCTGTATTGGCTTTGTTTCGGATTGTGGAGGTCAAAATCATTCCATTTCTATTTGAAAGGTTCGGTGATTCCATTCATAACTATAGATGAGATCCGAAAGGTGATCAGAGAGAGTGAAGCCAAAGCAAGCATTAAGAAAAAAGCATTTGATAAGTCGATTCAGGCACTAAAACTATTGGATGTCAACGAACAAAAAATCAAGCTCACCTTAAAAATGATAGATACTGCCAGGCAGTCAATATTCCACAACCTAATGAAAGAATCAGGAACAGGTTAACTCCTTGATCTGACAAAAGAACAGGGCAACAAAGGCAAAATAAAGCACACCAAAGCAACAGCAACTAAGAATGAATCTTCGCCTGTTTCTTGTAGTATTTTAGATGGTGAAGGGCAAATCCATGGTAAGTCCGTGTCAAGTCCAAGCAAATGTTTAATCCTTAAAAAATCGTAAAAAGATGGGAAAAATTAATCAAGGTATTCTCGGTGGTGTCTCAGGACAGGTTGGGAATGTAATCGGTGGAACTTGGAAGGGCATCGATTACCTACGCATCAAACCTTCCAGTGTAGCGAACCCAAGAACTGAAGGTCAAGTTGACCAGCGTTCTAAGTTCTCAACTGTATTGAAGTTCTTGCAGCCAATGACAGACTTCCTTAGAGTTGGTTTTAAGCAGTATGCCAACAAGATGACCCAATTCAATGCGGCCATGTCATACAACCTGAATAATGCCATTACAGGAGCTTACCCCAACTTCATGGTAGACTATGCAAGTGCATTGGTTACAAGAGGTAACTTGACTGGTTCTGCGAATGGTGCAGCTTCTTCTCCAAGTGCTGGAAACGTAGAAGCTACCTGGACAGACAATTCAGGAAGTGGTAGTGCTCAAGCAACGGACAAAGCTCTGATTGCTCTTTTGAATACCACAAGAGGTGAGGCAGTTTTCACAACTGCGGGACCAGCAAGATCAGTTGGTACGGCAACCATTCCAGTGCCTTCTGAGTACTCAGGAGAAGATGTTGAAGTCTTCTTAGGGTTTGTATCAGAAGACGGAACTAAAGTTGCTAACAGCTCTTATTTAGGCTCTGTAACAGTTGCGTAAAGCGATTGGTGTTTTCGATAAAAACCGCTTCCTTTGTGAGGCGGTTTTTTTATGTCCACTCCGCTCCATTTTTCCTTTCTTTATTCCTTATTTAGCTGTTTAGCGATAGTTTTTGTTGCTTATTTGTACCTATAAGCACGCAACTACCTGATAATCAACCCGCATTATATTTTGTATCGGGAAATGAAAATTAAGATAGCAGACATTAGTCCATATCTGGAAAGCCTTAGTGAGAAAGAAAAGGATAAGCTGATCGCCCGGTTGCTGACAAAAAACCAGGCTGAGCTGGAGACAATTTATTTTCAGAAGGTGGCTTCAAAAAACGACCTGGAAGATCTATTTGCCGATGTAAAAGCTGAAATAGAAGACGCCATGAATGTTTATATCAATTATGGTGTCATACAAAAGAACCTTGCCAAAGGCATCCAAAAGGCTACACAGGCAATCAACCGTTATAAGGCAATTGATCGGCGACCGGAAAAAGAGGGCGAACTGATCATGTATATGCTGGAGATCATTTTTACGGATTTCGGCAATGAATTCGGCACTTGCTGGACAGTTTTTGATTTTAGGGTAGCGCAAGCGATATCTAAAGTAGTCACAATTGTTACCAGGAAAATCCACGCAGACTACAGAATGGACTTTGAGGGTAATATTAACCGCTATATAAAGAGACTCAAATCTGTGGCTTCCCACAATGATGTGATTTACAACTTGCCAGACAAGATAAATTATTGACCAGCCTGCGCATGATGCAGTGGTTTCAACTCAATGGGGAAAACAAAAACTTCATTTTATCAGTCATATGTTATAACATAATAGATGTGAAAATATCAGTCTACTTACCCGATAGCCTTAAGAGTCGTCTCGATTCCTATGTCAAAAACAAAGGATTGACTTCAAATGCTGCTATTCGAAAAGCCGTCGAGTTGTTGCTGAGCCAGGAAAAGCAAAGTAAATGGGGAGGCTGGGTCAATCAAATAGAGCCTGATATTGAATTCCCTTCAGTGGATGACCTGAGAAAAGACCTGATCCCGCCGAAAGAAATTATCGACTAACCAATATGCTTTGCATTTCACATCGGAAAGTGAGCACTAGACACCCACGTCACTGGCACGGTAATCCGCAGAACTACTGTTTTCTGTGTGTGCCGCCCATCCCCTCTTCCTTTCCAAAATCATCTCCAATGCCCTATCTTAGATAATTATCACGCACAAGATTATGCACAGAAGAAAATTCATCCAGGCTTCAGCCATGGCGGCAGCAGTTGCAGCCAGCCCTTCATTCCCTTTATTTTCGGCTACTAAAGCGCAGAGAAAGTTCAAGCTAGCCCTCAACCCGGGCATTATCGGGGTGAAGGCCAACTTTGCGCAAACCTTGGATTACGCCATCCAGTATGGTTATGAGGCCATTAGCCCGTTTACACAGGAAGTGATGAAAGACTACTCGTCGGCTCAGCTGAACGAAATCATGGCGAAGATGAAAGCGAACAAGATCAGCTACGACTCGACCAATATACCTGTGGAGTTTCGCCGGGATGAAGCCAAGTTCAAAGAAGACGTGAAGGAACTGCCAAAGTTCTGCGAGGCCATGCAAAAACAAGGCGCCACACGGATCAACACCTGGATTATCTCCTCCCATCCCACGCTTACGTACAATGAAAATATGCGCCAGCATGCCAGTCGGCTAGGTGAATGCGCCAAAATAATGAATGACTATGGCATCAGGCTTGGTCTTGAGTACCTGGGCATGCGAACACTTGTGGCCGGGAATCGCTATACATTTATCAGCTCCATGAAGGAAGGAAAAGAACTCATTGCTGCCATAGGAACTGGAAATGTTGGGTTTGTGCTGGATAGCTTCCACTGGTATTGCGCTAACGACACCCTGGAGGACATCAAAACCCTCACACCGGCTGATATCATCACTGCCGACATCAACGATGCCCGATCAGGCTTCAAACGAGAGGAGCAGCAGGACGGAAAGCGGGAGCTCCCACTTGCTACTAGCGTGATCAACATGAAAGACTTTCTGCAGGGTTTGATCGACATCGGCTATGATGGACCTGTAAGAACAGAACCGTTCAACCAGGCCCTTAACGAGCTTGAGAATGACGAGGCGCTGACAACCAATATGACCGCAATGAAAAAAGCCCTGGCTTTGGTGGGGATGTAGCATGCCTCAAAGAGTGAAGAATGACTAAACTTTTTTTTGAGAATAAAAGCAAATCGGCGCCAATAGCGAGAAATTTCTGCCCTAAACATAATGTCCTACGAAGAGAACGATAACGACCCGAGACAGCTGCCTATCTTCAAAAAAGGACAAGAAATACTCGAAACGGTCCGACTTATCGGAAATCTGATTCCTGAGGACAACGAGGTGTTGCAGGACATCAAGGGCCATATGCTGTCGGATGCTGCTTTGCTCACAGTAAAAGTAGCTGGGGCGGAAGCAGGCGACCTTTACGACATCAGAATGGAAGCAGCGGCCATCATCCGAAAAGCGGCCAGGGACTTGATGGTGCAAAACCACAGTCTCGACATGTATGGGTTTAAAGAAGTGCGATACTACCAACTGGTACGGGACCTGATAGAAGAATACCGGCTGCTTTTCATCGATTGGGTCGCCGGGTTTGACACCAGCAATTATATCATCGACCAATGGGGCTTGTTCAATCCTCCCGGGAAGGGGCCTTTTGACGAAGATGATGATTAATCACTGCTACTAGTTATTTCATTCTTATATCCTCAAAAAAAGACGCCCCAAACCAATAGGCATCACCATGGTGTAATCCCAAATAATCAATTAAATTGAGAGGATAAACCTAAACCCATGAAACGACTACCCTTCATTTTTCTGGCAGGAATTCTCCTTACCTGCCAACCCCTCCAGGATCCGGGTTCCTCTGCGCTTACTATTGGCACTCCTAAGGCTGCGGGTTTCTCCCCCACTCGTCTGGCCAGAATCGACGCCTCCCTACAGAACTGGGTAGACAAAGGCTGGATAAATGGTGCCGTTGGCTTGATCGCACGAAATGGCAAAATTGTTTACTATAAGGGCGTTGGCTACGACGATCCGGAAACTAAGGAGGCGCTAGAAAGAGAAGGAATTTTCAGAATTGCTTCACAAACGAAAGCTATCACAAGTGTGGCTGCCATGATGCTGTACGAGGAAGGAAAATTTCTGCTGGATGACCCGGTGGCCAATTATATATCCTCCTTCAAAAACGCTCAGGTTTTGGATACGTTCAACCCGGAAGACACCACTTACACCACCGTTCCGGCGAACAGGGCGATTACTATACGAGACCTGCTTACTCACACCTCCGGCATAGACTATGCACAAATAGGCAGCCAGGAGGCGCAGGCAATTTACGCTAAAAACAATATTACAGCTGGGTTGGACGTGTATGAGGGAACCCTGGGCGACGCAATGAACAAGCTGGGCAGCCTGCCTCTTGTACATCAACCAGGCGAGCGATGGACATATGGGCTCAATACTGATTTAGTAGGCCGCCTTGTGGAGATCTGGTCCGGGATGACGCTGGAAGAATTCTTCAACGCCCGCATTTTCAAACCACTGGGGATGGAAGACACCTATTTCAATATCCCGGAAGCGAAGGCTGACCGTTTGGTGAACTTCTTTTTGGAGGACTCCACCGGTTTGAAAAAAAGTGAAAAAGCCCTGGGTGGTGATATGAACTTCCCTCTTCGGAAAAAAAGCTATTTCTCCGGTGGCGGTGGATTGTCGTCCACCATTTACGATTACGCTATTTTTCTTCAGATGCTACTGAATGGCGGAGAGTATGATGGAGTGCGCCTGCTGTCACGTAACACTGTGCGGATGATGACCATGAACCAAATTGGTGACCTGACATTTGGGGTGAACAAATTCGGATTAGGATTCGAGGTTGTTTCAGCAGCAGGAAGTGGCAAATTCCCCTCCAATGAGGGCACCTACAGTTGGGGCGGTGCATTCTCCACCAGTTATTGGGTTGACCCCAAAGAAAAAATGGTGATCCTTTTCTATCAGCAAATGTGGGGTTCTCACACCAACACGACTGGCAACACCTTTAAAGTGCTGGCTTACCAGGCACTGGTTGACTGAGGGTAATATGTGAATACTTGATCGTGGGGAGAGTTCCTTTAACAAAAGGCCATTAAATAAACTAATTGACAGCAAAATTGCTAACTTCACACACCGGCGAATTTTTATGCGTCACTACTGCTCTAGAGTTTAATATTTCAGTATTGATCAAGTTTCTGATTATTTGAAGGAAATGTAACTCTCAAAAGGCTGTAAGATGGCTGAAATAAAAGTGGTTGTTGTCGACAGTTTCGAACTTGCCAGGTATGGGCTCAGGGAAATCCTCCAATCCCATCCGGATTTTAACTGTGTCGCTACTTTGTCCGGTGGAAAAGAAGCACTTATTTTTTGCGAAACACACCAGGTCGACGTTATTCTCATCGACATCGCCTTACCTCAGCTTGACGGTATCGAAATAACCAGGGAGATTCTGAGCCATGGAAGGTCAGAGAAAGTAATAGGGCTCATTTCCAATCACAGGCTTGAATACTTGCAGGGCATGATTCGTGCGGGGGCCAACGGCTACCTTCTTAAAACCGCCCACAAGGACGAAATTGGAGAAGCTATTCGCAAAGTGCACCGGGGTGAAGTTTATTTTTGCGAAGAAGTACAAAAGGACCTGGCAGAAATCATCAGAGGCCATTTACATTTTATGCTTGTAGATCATTTGCCCAGTGACCTTACCCGCCAGGAAAAAAAAGTGCTCAAGTATATATCAAGAGATTTTACCAATAAGGAAATCGCACAAGAGCTGTTCATCAGCCCCAGAACAGTAGAGACCCACAAGCGTAATTTGATCAGCAAGTTGGGCTTAAAAGACACCAGAGACCTACGTCGCTATTCATTGAAAGTAGCCCAAGAATAACAAAACTCGTAGAAAACACGCATAAAACGCTTAAGTGTCATCACTTAAATTGTACTTATATAAGATTTTTTTTAAAACAAAAGTGTTGGCTTTTAGTTGACGATAGTTTTTCTTGCTAATTACAGTAGATGATTAAGCCCCGGTAAACTATGAGCTATTCCAACCTGCTGATAAATCTGAAGCCGTCCTTTTCGGCCGGTGACATGGAGGCGCTTCAGGCATTTCACAGTTTTTACCGAAAATTTCAAACCCAAGTAACTCAGGATCTACGGAATACCCTGTCAAACCATACCATCTTTGGACCAATTCTAAAAAACCAGGATCTTGATACCCAGCTAAAAGAAGAACAGCTATCCAGCGAACTGCAAGATGCTGCCATCATGAAAGGTGAGTGGGAACCCTATACCCGCCACCTCATGAGGCAGGGAGAAGCTTATGGCCAAATGGGCCTTGAATTCAACGACTGGTACAGCGTAGTAAAACTCTTCAGAGAAAAACTGCAACCCTACCTGGTTGAGGAGTATCACGGTAATGTGGATCATCTATTAAAAGTATGGAACGGCGTTGACAAACTCCTGGACTATACCATGTCGTCGATTGCTGCGGCTTACATGAAAGCCAAGAACAATCGGATATTGGAAGAAAAAGCAAAAACCCAGACGGCACTTGAAGAGCTGCAATCGATACAAGAGCGGTTCCAGCTTGCCATTGAAGGCTCCAGTGCAGGCATTTGGGATTGGGATATCCGCACCAATGAAGTGTTTTTCGCACCCAGGTTTAAAGCGCTGCTGGGCTACGAAGAGCATGAATTTGCCAATCAATTTGATTCCTTTGCAAATGCCCTTCATCCGAGAGACAAAAAATATGTTTTTGAAAAAATAAATGCTACGCTGGAAAATGATGTTCCTTATGATGTAACCTACCGCCTTAAGACGAAAAAACGTGGATACCGCTGGTTCCTTTCAAGAGGCAAAGTGCTTCGGAACGAAGAAGGAAAAGCCTACCACATGGCTGGCTCTATAGCTGACATTACCAATGCCAAAAAAGCGGAAGAGGAAGTCAAAAAGCTAAATGCTACGCTGGAGCAAAAAGTGAAGGAAAGGACCACCGATCTACAGCAGACCAACGAAGAACTTGAGAGTTTCAGCTATACCGTGTCTCACGACCTCCGGGCGCCGCTTAGAGCCATAGACGGTTTTTCTAAAGTGCTGGTTAACAAACTCGATGGAAAACTTGAGCCAGATCAACTTCACTACCTTGAAGTCATCATTGAAAATGTAGGAAAAATGGGGCACCTGATTGATGACCTTCTCGCATTTTCAAGAATGAGCAGGCGGGAAAAAAGAGAAGTAACGTTTGACACAAGTCAGCTTGTCAGAGAAGTTTTCGACGATCTCATGCAGATAGAAGACGGGAAAAAAACCATTCTGAAACTGGACAAGCACCTGCCTCCTATGTTTGCAGACAGGGACATGATGAAGCATGTATTCGCCAATCTGCTGGGCAACGCTGTCAAGTTTAGTGGAACCCGGGACGAACCATTAATCGAGGTCGGTTACCAGTCTGATCAGGAAGACCCTGTATACTTTGTGAAGGACAATGGAGTAGGTTTTGACATGAACTATGCAAAAAAGCTATTTGGTATCTTCCAGCGCCTTCACAGCGAAGATGAATTTGAAGGTACTGGCGTAGGGCTTGCCATTGTGCAGCGCATCATCCACCGGCACGGAGGAAAGGTGTGGGCTCTATCCGAGGAAGGAAAAGGGGCCATTTTTTATTTTTCACTGAAAAAAAATAAGAAGCAGAATGACAAAGGATAATATTGTTGAAATCCTGCTCGTTGAAGACAACAAGCACGACGCTGAACTTGCGATACTGGCGCTCAAAGAAGCCAAGCTTTTTAACAACGTCGTCTGGCTCAAAGACGGCAAAGAGGCACTAGATTTCCTATTCGGGAGGGGGCAATATTTGGAGAGAGATGTCAACCACCATCCAAAGGTGATATTGCTCGACCTAAAAATGCCCAAAGTAGATGGTTTGGAGGTTCTGCAAGAAATCAGAGCCAATGAGAAAACCAGGAAAATTCCGGTAGTTGTACTAACGTCTTCCAGGGAGGACAAGGATATCATCAAAAGCTATGAGTTGGGAGTAAATAGTTTTATCGTCAAACCGGTGGATTTTGATCAGTTCACCAAATGTGTGAAAGATATCGGGTATTACTGGGCCTTGGTTAACCAGTTTTCTCTATAGGACTTTAAAACGAAGTAAAAATGAAGCCGGAGAGCAAAGCAGACTATGCGGGAAACTCACCAAAAAAAGAAACTGAAGATATTAATTGTCGAGGACGTTGGCAGCGATGCAGAACTAGTCAAGCTAAGCCTGACTAATTTCGACTACCTATGCCACTTCGAGGTATGCTCATCCAAAAATAGTTTTTCAACTCAAATTAACCTTTTTATACCCGACATTGTCCTGTCGGATTTCAATCTACCTGGATTTAGTGGATTGACTGCACTTTCTCTATTACGGGAACATGACGACTTGACTCCATTTATCTTTGTAACAGGCACCCTCACTGAAGACAACGCTGTGGAAGCCATACGCCAGGGGGCAACTGATTTTATTCTCAAAAAAGATCTTGGCCATTTGCCTGCCGCTGTGCTCCGGGCGATGCGTGAAAAAAAACACAAGATGGGCAAGCAGGAGGCGTTGAACAGTCTGGAAGCAAGTGAAAAGCGCTTTGCAGCACTTGTTCAGGAAGGCTCCGACCTCATCGGTGTACTTGATATTGAAGCCAACTACCTGTTTGTCAGTAAGTCGTCCAAAAGAATTTTGGGGATAAAACCAGAAGACTTTATCGGGAAAAATGCATTTGATTTTATCCACCCCGACGACGAAGCCTGGGTTCGCCAAAAATTCAGTTCACTAACAGCAAATAAACGGGTGCAGATTGGCCCCTTCCGTTTCAAAAATAGCAAAGGTGATTGGCGTTGGATCGAAACTATCGCCACCAACACCTTAGAAGAGGCAGCGATCAAGGGCATCATCGTGAACTCCAGGGATATCACTAATAAGATTGAAAGGGAAGAATCGCTCAAGCTAAGCAATGAAAGGTACCGCCTGGCATCGCTCGCCACCAAGGACATCATTTACGATTGGGAGCTGGATAGTAACCACGTAACCAGAACGGGCGACGGCATCAACAGGTTGTTTGGCTATACACAAAACGACCTGCAGTCCGACGCCCGGTTTTGGGAGCAGCATGTGCACCCCGATGACAAAGATCTGGCTTATAAAAAGTTGCAAACGGCCCTTGGCACACCTTCAGAGCGCTATTGCGAGCACGAATATCGGTTTCAGAAAGCCGATGGAAGCTTCGCATGGGTGTATGACAAAGGCTATATTATCAGGGACAAGACCGGCAAGGCAATCCGGCTGGTCGGCGCCCTAAGGGACGTGACGGAGCAAAAAAACCAGTTGGCCCAACAGGAACTTGTTGCTTTCCTACGAAGAGAAATTGGCACCCCAGGCCCGTTTAAGCAAGCGGCCATCAATCTCCTCAAGCTTATTACCGACTACGCAGGCGTTGAGGTAGGCGAACTATGGTTGACCGCAGTCGATGACACGCAGCTAAATCTGGTGGCTCACTTTGGGCGATCAAAGAAATCCGAGGCGCTGTACCCATTAGCCCGTCAAAATCACTTTTTTGAACGGGGAAAGGGCCTTCCCGGCAAAGTATGGGTCGGTAGAAAAATTGTAGTCTGGCGAAACCTGGACTCGAATAATGACTTTCAACGACGAAAAGAAGCAACAGAAGCCGGGCTTTCTATTGCCTACGGAGCACCTATTCTTTACGGTCAAAAAGTAATTGGTGTTTTTGTATTTTTTGACGGGGGTGAGCACCATAGTTTGACCGATCTCTCCAATGTGCTATCGACCATTGGAACGCAACTGGGCCCCGATATTCAAAGAAAGAAACTGGAAGAAGAACTCAATAACTTTTTTGAACTGTCGACCGACATTTTGGCCATAGCTGGAACAGACGGTTTCTACAAGAAAGTAAACCCTGCCTTTTCAAGAGTTCTTGGCTATAGTGAAGAAGAATTGCTGAAGATCCCATATCTGGAGCTCACCCATCCTGACGATAGGGAGCGAACCAAATCCGAAATGGTGGCATTAAATTCAGGCAAGTCGACCCATAACTTTGAAAGCCGATATGTATCCAAAGAAAACAAAGATATCTGGCTCTCCTGGTCGGCCACACCCCTTCCCGAGCAAAAGCTATTGTATGCTGTCGGCAAGGACATTACTGAAAAAAAGAAGACAGAAAAGGCCTTGAAGGAATCTCTTGATCAACTCAAAACGGCGCAACAAATTGCTAAACTCGGCTACTGGACACATGACTTCAAAACTAATGAGCCAAAGTGGGCAGAAGAAATGTTTATGATCTGGGAGCAGGATCCTGCTAAATGGAAGCCCACATTCAACAACCTGAAAAAGACCGTACATCATGAGGACCAAAAAAAGCTACTTGGGCTTAATTTGAAAAAACTGGAAGGTCTTCGAAGAAATAGCAAAGAGTACAGGATTGAAACCCCCTCGGGGGAAATAAAATGGATTTCCGAAATCATTACAGTTTATAACGAGGAAAACGGGCAACCGGAAAGAATGGATGGGGTGGCCCAGGATATTACCGAAAGAAAGAAATTAGAGCTTCTCTATCGGGAAATTGGGCTGCTGGCAAAAGTGGGTGCCTGGGAACTTGATTTAGTGGAGCAAAATCTTTTTTGGTCGTCGATCACAAAAGAAATTCATGAAGTGGCCTACGATTTTACACCCGAGCTGGATCGGGCCATTGATTTTTACAAGGCCGGAAAAAGCAGGGATACTATTACCAGATACGTAAATATGGCCATAGAGAGCGGAATGGCTTTTGACGTTGAACTCCAGATTGTCACAGCCAAAGGCAACGAAAGGTGGGTTCGAGCAACAGGAAAACCCGTATTTATCAACAACAAATGCGTGAGACTTGTTGGAAGCTTTCAGGACATTCACGCCCGAAAGGTAGCTGAAGAAGAACGCAAGGAAATATTGGAAAGTATCACGGATGGTTTTTTTGCTGTTGACAAAACATGGAAGGTGATCTTCTGGAATACGTCAGCTTCCCAAATGCTTGGTGTATCAAAGGCAGAAGAAATTGTGGGTCAGGAATTGTGGGCCGAGGTGCCCATTCTGAAGAAGTCCAGGTTTTACCCACAGGCACACCATGCGCTTGAAAAACAGCAGCCTTTCGTTGCCGTAGAAGAATTTAAGGCACGAAAACGCTGGTTCGAAATTTCATTATTTCCCAAATCCGGCGGATTGTCAGTCTATTTCAAAGACATTACGAAAGAAACTGAACAGCAGCAGCAAATTCTTAAGATCAAAAACAACCTGGACACCACCATCAATAGTACCAATGACTTGATATTCTCCATCGATGCCAATATGCGCCTGATATCTGCAAACAGGGCATTTAGGGATCGCTTGAAGGTTGCCTTCAATACAGAAATAAAAGAAGGCTACCCCATCGTACTTCCCACAGAAGACCGGGAAGCAATGGACAAATGGAAGAAACATCTGACCAGGGCGCTGATGGGTGAACAGTTCACAGTGACTGAAGAGGACGTCGTGAACGGTCATACCTTTTACTCTTTGGTTTCCTTCAACCCTTTCATGGAGAGCGGCCTTTGCGTAGGTGCTGCCTGCTTTGTAAAGGACATTACCGAACGAACAATCCACTTGAACGCCATCGAAGAGCAAAACCAAAGACTACGAGATATCGCCTGGATGCAGTCGCACGTGGTGCGAGCCCCCGTGGCACGAATCATGGGGTTGATTGAGCTGATCTCATCGGATCATTCCAAGGAGGAAGACAAAGCTCAGTTGCTCCAGTACGTAGATTTGTCGGCAAAGCAGCTCGACGGAATCATCAGAGACATCACCGCCAAGACAGCGAAAATTGATCCGTTAGGCGATGGTGATTGAAACCGCTTTGAGCAAAGTTGATTGATTTGATAAAACGTGGTACTCGGAAACGTACGGATCGCAGAGAAACACGGCCTTCTCTCGGGGTGGCCTATCCAACCTCCTTTCGATATCTTATAAATATCGAGTCCCTACGCCCACCTGCTGAAGATTTTAGGGCTACTCCGAAGGCTTAAAGAAGATGAAGATTTGGATAATGAGCCCGATGACAATAAGCGCTCCTATTTCAAGCTTTGCTATGAGGTTGCTATTTTCGATCGCCCGATTTGAGTAGTGTATTTGCCTTTTTCCCTCTGCCAACTGCACCTCTGACAAAACGTCGAGGTTACTGCCGATCCTCGTAAAATAGGTTTCCGCCTTCTCAATGGCGGCCACCTGTTCTGAAGGAGACTTGCCGTACAATTGCTTTTCAACCTGAAGCAGCTTGTCTAGATTATTCTCAAGCGACTCAAAATACTGTGCCTCCTTTGGAGTAAGCTCCGTAGCGGCATATTTCGCCACCAGGGTCTGAATGGAGTCATTGGCTTTTTGATTCGCTTTGGCCATTTGCTCGTGGTCGCTGGTGTATAGCAGCTTGTTCTTGAGATGTATTTGGCGGGAAATTTTGTAGATATAGTCTTTGGCAACAAGTCGGTCGTCCAAAACAGTCTCCAGAGACTGCTGCACAATGTCGAAATGATTGTTGTCCATGATGTTCGTGGCCAGCACGAGCAAAAACACGACCAGCGAAGCCGCAGCAATCTTAATCTTTTGAAAATGGGTCAGTTTACGCATCATATTGGGTCAGTTTCTCACAGTCACTACGGGAACTTCCACCGTTGGTTGACATTGTTTGACGAGCTCCAAAGTTTATCCTTTGAATGGTGTTGCAGGGCTGCCTTTCCAGCTTTGTTCAACTAAATATAGATAGAAACCTTCCGGGCCAGGCGGCAGGTCTATATTCGCTAAGTAGAATCGGCAACCATCTCCTACTTTACATACACGGTCTTCACGTTTACAAACTCCATCATGCCGTTTTTGGCCAGCTCACGACCATAGCCAGAACTTTTAGTTCCGCCGAAGGGCAATCGTGGATCCGACTTCACCAACTCGTTGACAAAATAAGCGCCGTCGCTGATGTCGGCTGCAAAGCTTAGCGCTTTGTCAATATTCGTCGTACATATCGTAGTCCCCAATCCAAATTTCGATTGTTCGGCCAAAGCCAGGGCATGCTTTTCATCTTTGGCTTTAATCATTGGCGCCAGCGGTCCAAATGTTTCCTCGTCAAAGGCAGGCATGCCCGGAGTAACATTCGTTAAAATAGTAGGCTCGTGAAAGCATTCGTTTTGCTTTCCGCCCAGCAAGAGCTTCGCCCCAGCTTTGATCGACTCCTGCACCTGCCGCTGAAGCTGATCTGCCAAATCCTTTCGAGCCAGCGTGCCTATCTGAGTGGCGTCGTCCATGGTATCTCCAGCCTTCAGCTTTCCAACTGCCTCGACATACTTTGCGACAAACTCATCGAAAACACCTTCGACGATGATAAAGCGCTTGGCGGCAATGCAGCTCTGACCGCAATTCATCATTCTTGCCGTGAGTGCCGTCTGAATAGTTTTTTCCATATCGGCATCCTCCAGTACGATAAAGGCGTTGCTTCCTCCCAGCTCAAGTACTGCCTTTTTCAAGTACTTTCCAGCTGTTTGAGCCACCGACTTACCTGCTCCCTCGCTGCCAGTGAGCGTAACTGCCTTTACAGTATCATGAGCGATAACGTCCTCAATTTTGGTGTGGTGAATAATAAGGTTTTGGAATACTCCTTCAGGAAAACCGGCTTTTTGGAATACTCCAGCTATTTGTTCAGCGCAGCCAAAAACGTTGGGGGCATGTTTGAGCAAGGCAACGTTGCCGGCCGTAAGAGAAGGTGCAGCGAACCTAAACACTTGCCAGAAAGGGAAATTCCAGGGCATGATGGAAAGGATACATCCCATGGGGTCGTGTCGTACGAAGCTTTTTTGCGCCTCCGTCTTTATCACTTCGGCAGCCAGGAAGTCAGCGGCATTTTCAGCGTAGTAGTCGCATACCCAGGCACATTTGTTCACTTCTCCTCTTGACTCAGAAATTGGCTTGCCCATTTCCTGGGTAATCATTTTAGCATACTCCTCTACATTTTCACGAAGTACAGCGCCAGCTTTCGCCATTAAGCGGGCTCGTTCAGCAACAGGCACCTTTCTCCAACCATGGAAAGCCCTTTGGGCTTTTTCAATCATCAAGTCGACTTCCGCCGCCGTTTGCTCTTTATATATTCCTATTAACTTTCCGTTGTAAGGGTTAATGCTCTTGAATTCCATTTTCAAATCTTTAGGTGATAAAAATAATTAGACTTTCCGCTCCCCTTCACCGTGGAACCACTGAGAGTATATGCTCTCCATCTTAAATCTGTACAATTGTTGCTCGGGGAAGCAAATGATGTGGCCTGTACTTTTTGCTGTCCTAAAATTAGTCAAAAATATCGCTTGTTTTCAAAAATGCATCAGCGTATCGATCCTAAACCTCATTCGAAGCCCGGTAGCAGGTTATTTAAAAAATAAAGTACCAATCTCGTCGTAAAATATGGGCATAAAACTGGGATATGTCAATAAATTAGACTATATTGTGAATTCCGTGACCAATCTCCCTTGAGTTCTTTTGGGAGTAAAGTTTCGCATTTCCACGGAGCCATAGCATCTTTTAAGATAAGAAAATGACCCTTAGCCGGGACTCGGGAGACTCTGCCTTGGCCCTACCTACGCCCCGTTTTTTGGGCACTTTGAAGCGGTTTGCACTTACCTGAAAACAATAAATAATTATAATTAATATATGAGTACTGAGACTTATCAGAAATCAAAAGAGCTGAGTTTTGAGAAAACCCAGGATTTGATCAAGAGACGAAAGGCTGTCGTCGCCAATGGAGTAAGTATTTTCGTGCCGTCGTCGGTCATGGAGGCACATGGAGCCACCATCATTGATGCCAATGGAAACGAGTTGATCGATTTTGCTGGAGGAATTGGGGTAACGAACGCCGGTCATTGCCCGCCACCAGTGGTGAAGGCAATTCAGCAACAAGCAGAAAAGCTGATCCATGCCTGCTTTAATATTTCCACCTATGAGCCTTACCTCGAACTGAGCGAAAAATTGGCTTCGCTTTTTCCGCACGGCGACAGCACGAAAGTGATGCTGACCAACACCGGAGCTGAGTCGGTGGAAAATGCCATCAAAATTGCCCGTCAGGCCACCAAACGACCTGCAGTGTTGTGTTTCAGCGAAGCATTTCATGGCCGCACTATGATGGCCATGACGCTCACTTCCAAAATTAACTATAAAACTGATTGTGGCCCCTTTGCCCCAGAAGTGTACCGCTTGCCCTTCCCAAATTTCTACCACGATGGGCATGGACTAAGTGAAGATGATTTTGCGGAGCAGGAACTTCAGAAGCTTTACGATTCCACACACACACTGGTCGACCCCAACAGTGTGGCTGCCATCATCATAGAGCTGGTTCAGGGCGAGGGTGGCTTCAACATCGCACCGAAAGCTTACGTGGAGGGCTTACGTGCGTTCTGCGATGAATATGGTATCATGCTCATATTCGACGAAGTGCAGAGTGGATTTGGGCGGACTGGAAAATGGGGCGCTTATGAGCACTATGGCGTTACACCTGATATTTCAACCTGGGCAAAATCAATGGGGTCTGGCATGCCCATCGGAGCAGTGATTGGCAAACAGGAAGTGATGGACGCTGCCGCCGTAGGGACAATCGGAGGCACGTATTTGGGCAATCCGGTTTGCTGCGCCGCCGCCATTGCCACCATCAAGTACATGGAAGAAATCAATTTGAACCAGAAAGCCGATGAAGTGGCTAAAATTGTGAATGATCGCTTTCTGAAGCTAAAAGCAAAGTGCCCGGCTATCGGCGATGTCAGAGGACTTGGTGCCATGCAGGCGATTGAGTTCGTAGAAAACGGAGACCCCAATCAGCCGGATGCTGATACCGCCGCCGACCTCACCAAGGCATGCCTGAAAAGAGGCCTCATTCTATTGACAGCGGGTACAAACAAAAATGTAGTGCGTGTACTTAGTCCGCTCGTTATTTCCCATGAGCAGCTTAACAAAGGACTAGACATTATTGAAGAAGAACTACTAAAAATAACCAATTAAATATGACGCCATTCTCAATAGCAGGCATACAAATGCATGTTTCAGCAAGCTATAGCAATATACCTGTGATGAAACATAAAATTGAAGTAATGATGTCAGTCTACCCCTGGGTAGAGATGGTCGTGTTCAGCGAGCTGGCCCCGTTTGGCCCACTTACCTACCATGCGCAGGAGTTTCCTAACGACTCCGAAAAGGAGTTTTGTGAAATAGCTAAAAAACACGGCATATGGCTTGTGCCAGGCACCATGTTTCAGAAAAAGGAGGACAAAATATTCAACACGGCCAGCGTGATCAATCCTCAGGGAGAAGTGGTGGGCAGGTACAATAAGATGTTTCCTTTCTACCCTTATGAGGTGGGTGTAACCGGTGGCGATGAGTTCCTGATTTTTGACGTGCCAAAAGTAGGACGCTTCGGCCTTACCATTTGCTACGACATGTGGTTTCCCGAAACCTCACGCACCCTTGCCGTCAACGGCGTGGAAGTAATCCTCCACCCTACACTAACGGCCACTATTGACCGTGATATCGAACTGGCCATTGTGCAGGCGACTGCCGCCACTAACCAATGCTTCATTTTCGACATCAACGGCCTGGGCGACGGCGGAACAGGCCGTTCGATCATATGCGGGCCGGATGGACGTGTATTGCATCAGGCAAGTACAGGTGAAGAGCTCATTCCAATCGAAATAGATATGGAGAGAGTAAAAAGAAGCAGGGAAATGGGTGTGCTTAGGCTGGGTCAGCCCCTGAAAAGCTTTCGTGATCGAAACGTCAGCTTTGAGATTTACAAAGACGGAGCAAAAACACCTTACCTGGGCACGCTAGGCCAACTCAACAAGCCCACCAGGCTGGCCGAAATTAAAGAGGCGCTTGAAACCGATATCCCCATTCAGGAGGCGCCTACCGTGTTACAGTCCTGGATGAATAAACTCAAACCTTAAAACCAAAAACTATTCAATATGAAGACAGCAGTGAGACATGTGAAGAAAGAAAAGCCTTTGAACTTAAAGCACTATATCAATTGGTTTGAGATACCTGCCTATAGCTTTGAGAGAGCGGTTGGTTTTTATAGCCACATTTACGGTGTAAAAATGGACAGTACCGAAGCAAATGGCTATTCAATGGCTTTCTTTCCCGCCAAAGGTGGTATAGGAGGAGCTGTGGTAGTCGGTGAGGGTTGCGTGCCCAATACAACTGGCCCCCTTCTGTACCTCAACGGCGGCAAAGACCTTGATGTCGTACTTTCCAAAGTAGAAGAAGCAGGTGGAAGGGTGATAATGGCTAAAACTTTGATCAATGAGGCCGTCGGACATTTTGCCTTATTCATGGATACGGAAGGAAACAGGCTGGCGCTGCACTCGAAGGCCTGACCTACGCCCGCCTAATTGCCACCGTTCGTTGTTCCACTTAAAACAAACCCTATGAAAGTCGTGAATATGCCCCAAGAAAAGTCCATTTCCAGTGCCGGTCACTATTACAACACCGGCCAGTTGCGGACAGAACTCTGGACCGAATTAAAGGAAAGGGTATACAGCCTTGCTAGAAAGCGCAACAGAGGTGAGTTGGAGAACGACAAAGCCGGGATCATCAAATTGATCAAAGAACTTCGTGAGATCGAACAGTACTTTGCGTTCCCGGGTAACAATACGTTGAATGTGCTGGTAGATTTTTTAAAGAAAGATGAGCTCCAGATTCTGAAAAACTCAGTAAAGGAGGTTTTGAGGTTATTGGTGAGTGAAGACTATCGTCACAACCCCGAGACGTTTTCACTGGGCACTCTTCTAAAGGAAAAGGAGAACAAGCAGGGAAATTCACAGAAATCAAAGAAGAAGTACTTCGAGGTTTTGGTGGTCGACAACCTGTCTTCCAAAGAGGAACATTCTATCTCGAAGAAGCTTGACGATGTACGTGATGAAAAGGATGTGTTTGTCTACCAACTGGTTTTTGTCAAATCATTTCAGGATACGTTGATCGCCCTGGTGGCCAATCCAAATATTCAGGCTTGCGTCATCCGTTACGAAATCCCCTATAGATCGAAGAACACCAACGGGATCCTAAAACCCTTTTTAGCCAGCTTGTTTACAGAGAACTATGAAGAACATCACGACTACGACCTGGGCATACTTTTGGGACAGGCCATCCGAAATCTGCGACCTGAGCTTGACATCTACTACGTAACGGACAATGCCGTCAACAATTTGCCAGACGCAGCACTAAAGACGTTTCAACGCATATTCTACCGAAGCGAAGATACCCAGGAATTACACCTCAGCATTATCCGGGGTATCAAAGACCGGTACAAAACTCCCTTCTACACGGCACTGAAAGAATACAGTCAAAAACCTACCGGTGTTTTTCATGCGATGCCCATCTCCCGTGGCAACTCGATATTCAAATCGAACTGGATAGATGACTTTGGCGATTTCTATGGCAGAAATTTGTTTTTGGCAGAAACCTCTTCCACAACGGGAGGTCTTGACTCTCTGCTGCAACCCACCGGCCCACTGAAAGAGGCACAGGAGCTTGCCAGTAAAGCCTTTGGTTCAAAGCGCACCTACTTTGCCACCAATGGAACATCTACTTCAAATAAGATCGTCCTTCAAGCTTTGATAGAGCCGGGCGATGTGGTGCTTATCGACAGAGATTGCCACAAGTCGCATCACTATGGCATGGTGCTGGCCGGCGCCTACGTCACCTATTTAGACTCCTACCCTCTTCAGCGATACTCCATGTATGGCGCAGTACCACTCTTTGAGATCACCGAACGCCTCCATACGCTTAAAAAAGCGGGGCGGCTAGACAATGTGAAGATGCTTTTGCTCACTAATTGTACATTCGACGGGCTTGTGTATAATGTGGAACGGGTAATGGAGCAGGTGCTGGCGATAAAACCTGACATGATTTTCCTGTGGGACGAGGCATGGTTTGGCTTTGCTGCCTTTACTCCCACTTACAGGCAAAGAACGGCCATGTATGTAGCCAACAAGCTATGCAAAAAGTATAAAACAGCGGCTTACAAAGAGCAGTACAAGCAGCACCTGGCCGACCTTAAAAAGAAAGGTGGTGACCAAACACCGACGATGCCTAACCCCGAACTAGTCAAGATCAGGGTATATTCCACGCAATCCACCCACAAGACACTATCGTCTTTTCGTCAGGGATCAATGATCCATATCTATGATGAGGAGTTTGAGCGCAAGGCAGAAACCTCGTTTCACGAGGCCTACATGACGCACACCTCCACCTCGGCCAACTACCAGATACTTGCTTCTTTAGATGTGGGTAGAAGGCAGGTAAGCTTTGAAGGATATGAGCTGGTGGAAAAAAGCATTGAAATGGCCATGCTGCTTCGGGCAAAAATCAGTGACCACCCGAAACTCAAAAAGTACTTCAAGATCCTGACGGTTAAAGACATTATACCCGATCAATACCGCCAGTCGGGGCTATCGGAGTACTACAACACCGAAAAAGGCTGGCAAAGGCTTGAAACCGCCTGGGCAGAGGATGATTTTGTGCTTGACCCAACAAAAATCAATATGCATATCGGCGCTACCGGTGTGGATGGTGACACTTTCAAGAACAAGTACCTGATGGATCAATTCCATATTCAGATCAATAAAACCTCCAGGAACTCCGTTTTATTTATGACCAATATCGGTACCACCAGAAGTTCGGTGAGCTACCTGATAAGTGCTTTGGTGAAGATAGCGGAGCAAATCGACGTTCAGTTTGACTCGCTGAATCCGGAAGAAAACCGAATTCTTCAGGATAAAATCTACTCACTCACTGAGCAGGCGCCGCCGCTCCCCGACTTCAGCTATTTCCACGATTCGTTCAGGGCTGTAGCCGGCATACCGGGAGGTAAAATGAGGGAGGCTTACTTCCTGGCCTATAAGGAAGAAAAATGCGAATACGTCAAGCTATCATCGTGCAAGGACTTGATGCAGCAGGGACGTCAGGTGGTTTCATCTGCCTTTATTATCCCCTATCCGCCAGGATTCCCGGTACTCGTACCCGGACAGGTAATGACAGTAGAGATACTTGATTTTCTCCAGGCACTTGATGTAAAGGAAATCCATGGGTACCGGGCAGATTTGGGGCTGCGCATATTTACCGAGGCGGCGCTCAACCGACACCAGTCGGGCAGCTCACTGATGGGTGCCTCGGCAGCTATGAGCGGCATGGTTGGTATGGGAGGTAATGGTAGAGTCAAAAAAGCCGTACCAGCGAAAAAGTAACGATGAACAGTTCTTCAACAATTGACCGGGCGGCACTGAGCAAAGGAATTGGCCGGGCAGGCTTCTTCTGCCTTGCCTTTGGTGCTATGATAGGCGTTGGCTGGGTAACGGCCATGGGGCCATGGCTACAAACCGCTGGCCCGATGGGTGCAGCCATAGCCTTTGCGATTGGTGGACTGCTCATGCTGTTTATTGGTTTTTGCTATGCCGAGGTAACGGCCATGTTGCCAGTTTCAGGGGGTGAGGTGGCCTATGCCTACAAGGCGTTTGGCACCTCCAAGTCGTTTTTGGTAGGTTGGTTCCTGTCGTTTGGCTATTTGTCAGTTTCAGCTTTTGAGGCTATTTCGGTCGGGAAAATACTCAGCTACCTCTATCCTGCCATCGACCAATGGCCGCTTTATGCCATCAATGGGGAAACTATTTTTGGTAGCCATCTCCTGTTGGCTTTCCTTTTTGTCGCCCTCATCACCTGGATCAACTACGTCGGCGTTCAAAACTCAATCCGGTTTCAGGTTTATCTAACAGTCGTTTTTCTCCTCATCGTCCTCGCAGTCGGAGTAATGGGCTTTTGGGAGGGGCAGGTGAGCAACCTTCAACCCTTGTTTGCTAAAGGTGCTGACAAAACAGTCATTAGTGGTGTCATTGCTGTATTTGCCACAGTGCCTTTTTGGCTGGTGGGTTTTGACACTATACCGCAGGGAGCAGAAGAAGCAAAAGACAGTGTGAACCCAAGGATGATAGGTATCCTCATACTCGTATCTATTGTTGCGGCCGTGCTGTTTTACATTTTGCTCATCTTTAGCACTTCCATGGTCACCGACTGGTCTTCGATAGTGGGGTCGGACTTATTTACTGCCGAAGCGTTTGAATCAGCTTTTCAATCCAAATTTTTAGTAAACAGCATTTTGATAGCGATTCTCATTGGCTTGCTTACCAGTTGGAACGGCTTTTTCCTGGCTGGATCCAGAGTGCTTTTTGCTATGGGACGAGGTAAGATCATTGCGCCACCTCTGGGAAGGTCACATCAAAAGTATAAGACGCCCTACTACGCTGTGCTGTTCAGCGGCGCCATCACCTTCATCTCTGCATTGCTTGGCCGTGGTGCCATGATTGCCTTTGTTGATGTGGGGTCACTTTGCATCGCTGCTGCCTTTTTGGGAGTGTCGTTTTCTTACCTCAGGTTGAAAAAAGCATTTCCTGATCAGCCGAGGCCTTACCTTGCTCCTGGCGGTAAACTAACCGGCTATATAGCGATCGGCGGATCCATATTGATACTACTGGCAATCACCCTTCCTGCAAGTCCCGCCGCATTGAAGTGGCCGCTGGAATGGGCCATATTACTGGCTCTTTCAATACTGGGCACAGTTTTCTGGCTAATGTCAAAACAGAGCAGAGAAAAAACCACTCGTGAAGAACGAGACTATTTGATACTGGAGAGGTTTAAATAACCCTTTCCTTCTTAACCGAACGAAAAAACAAAACACAAATAACCATGAAGAAAGAAACAGGAACAGTAGCCGTCAAAAAAGCTACACCCAAGGCAGCAAAATCAAAAAGCCCAAGCGTACTTAATGGCATATCTGACATCCGACGGTTCTTTTATCGCAATGAAACGCCCATCTACTTCATAAGCGCCACCAACTTCAACCTGCTGGGCGCCGATGAATGGGTAAAGGGCTTTAAGTTCATTTGCTACATCGAGTGCTTCGATGGCTTGCACCCCAGTGTGTTTTCGCCTAAAGAAGAAATGCCCCACGAAGAGTTCCAGAGTATCGAAGACATCAACAACTATCTGCTTGAACACAAAGAGGTAGTTGACTACATCAAGTCACGTGGTGACAAGGGCAAAGCTTTGTTTCTGATGTTTGATGAAAACACGGAAAAACTGTCCAAACAACTTGGCCTGGAAGTCTGCTTCCCTCCTGCCAAAATGAGAACTTTCATGGACAATAAGGTGAACACCAATCGGATTGCTGAGAAAGCTGGCGTTCCCTGTGTTCCTTACATTTTGTCGAATGTAAAAAGCTACGAGCACATGACTTCAATCAGCAAGAAAAAGCTCGGAACCGACCTCGTCGTCCAAACTCCTTTTGGCGACTCTGGCCACACCACCTTCTTCATTTCAAATGAGCAAGAATGGGAGAAGTACGAAGAAGAAATCGTAAAAGAAAAGGAAGTGAAGATCATGAAGCGGATCAATTGCCGTGGGTCGGCCATTGAGGCTTGCGTAACACAGCATGGCACCATTGTAGCCCCACTGATGACTGAACTGGTAGGCTTCAAGGAACTTACGCCCTACAAAGGCGGCTGGTGCGGCAACGAGATATTTGCCGATGCCTTCACCCCTGCCATCCGAAGAAAAGCAAAGAAATATACTGAGCAGTTTGGCAACCAACTACGGAAAGAGGGGTACAAAGGCTATTTTGAGCTCGACTTCCTTATCGATCAGGATGACCAGCAACTGTATCTGGGTGAATTGAATCCACGGATCACAGGAGCAAGTTCCATTACTAACCACGCTGTTTTTGCCTTGTCTGATATGCCTCTATTTATGTTTCACTTGCTGGAATGGATGAATCAGCCATACAAAATAAGTGTCAATGCTATCAACAGGCGTTGGTTCAATCCGGAAAACATAGACTCATGGGGCCAGTTGGTAATAAAATACACAGACAAGAAGATTCAGGTCATCACAGAGGCACCCCGTTCGGGGATTTACAAAATGAACGACGATGGAACGATCAAGTTTTCGAGGATGGACACCCACCGAAGGGCTGTTGAAACAGAAAACGAAGCCTTCTTTCTTCGCATTAGTCGAAACGACGATTACTTTTACGAAGGAGCTGACATGGGTATCCTGGTAATGAGGGGGCGGCTGATGACCGACGATTTCAAACTCAGACCACGGGCGGAAAAATGGATTAAAGCCATCAAAAGCATGTACAAAGCAGTGGACTATGTACCCACGCCAGCCAAACCACAAGCCGCTGAAATTGGCGGATTCAAAATGATGTAAACTATGCCGCTATCGTTCAACTGCCTTCAGGAAGAAAAACCCGGAGAAAAGTGGAAGGCTTTGTTTGATAGAACCTGGCCTCACTATAAAACCTGGTTTCTCTCTGAAGGCTACATGGCCAGAAAAGGCTACCTCACGTCTGCGAGCCAGCTGGCCTATCATATGCCGGAGCTAGTGCCAGTGTATCAACAGCTCATGGGGCTGGCTGGTGACGGCGACCTTGAGGGCAGGTTCCTGTCTATGTACTGCCCTCCTGCCTATATGACGGCTTGCTCGCAGGTGGCTTGGTCTCGTGACAATGACATTTCGTTGATCCGCAACTACGACTACACTTTCAAGATGTACGAAGGCACGATGCTGTACACTAACTGGTTGCAACCGGTGATGGGCGTTAGCGACTGCACCTGGGGCCTGCTGGATGGAATGAACGCCTCGGGCCTTGCCGCTTCCCTCACTTTCGGAGGGCGACGGGTAACTGGTGAAGGCTTCGGCATTCCGCTCGTGCTGCGTTATGTACTTGAAGTGGCTAAAAATGTGGATGATGCTATAAAAATCCTGTCACGGGTACCTGTTCACATGGCTTATAATGTGACTGTGCTGGATAAGTCGGGACTGTATGCCACCGTGTACCTCTCACCCGACAGAGCGCCGGTGGTGCTGCATATTCCGGTAGCTACCAATCATCAGTTGGAGGTGGAGTGGACCGACTATGCTTCTCTCACTGGCACCATCGAGCGAAAGAAGCTGCTGGAGGAGCTGGTTGCCTCGCAGGTTGAAACAGAGGCGTCCGTCCTCACCAAATTTATGCAGCCGCCTTTGTACAACACTAACTTCGATAAATCGTTTGGCACGCTTTACACCATCATGTACAAGGTGCAAAGCGGCGAATTGGAGGTGCATTGGCCTGGCGTGAGCAAAAGGCAGTCTTTCGACGACTTCAGGGAAGAACGTGTAGAGCCATTTTCATTTCAAGGGGTTAGTGAAGGCAGTTGAACAGGGAATACTTGCGGAACATCTTACTATCTCTGAGCATGTTTGCCTGGCGTTAATTGGTTGGTAAAATACTCAATCTTCACCTCTACCTCGTTGCCAACTGGCAAGCCAAAATAAGGCATTCCTTCCTTCCAGGAAAAAGGTTGAATCCTCACCTGCCGACTAGCCCAGCCGCCTCCTTTCACAGGCATGGCATGGTACACAATATAATCCTGTCCGCCGGAGATAATAAAAGAAGCATGGCCTGGGCTGATCACTTGCTCTGTTCCGGAAAACACCGGCTTTTCGCTCTTCTCCCACAACTCAGGGAGCATAGGATCTCCTCCTTTCAGTTCAAGCAAACCCAAACAATAATCGTTGGACCAGCTTCCGCTAGCGGAGTAGACAATAAATGTGCGACCACCTTTCTGCAAAACTTGGGGGCCTTCGTTGATGGTAGGCAACTCCTCGCTGGAGCCTCTCTTTTCCCATTCAAACTCCGGACTCGATATTTTCACTCTTTGTGAGCTTATCTGCGTCGGGCTGCTCATCTCAGCTATGTATAGGTGCTGAGCCTCGTTCACTTCAGCTTCCCAACCTGACCAAACGAAGTATATTTTACCATTAAGCGTAAACACAGTGCCATCAATGGCCCACTTGTCGGTATCATCACTTACCTTACCGGTATAAGAGAAGCCGGTATGTGGAATATCGGAGGAAGATGACAACACATGCATTCTGTGATTTTTGTTTTCTCCATCATCTGCCGCAAAGTAAACATACCACTTACTGTCGATCTTGTGTAGCTCTGGTGCCCACATCTCCCGAGAGTAGGCTCCTGAATCAGGGGCTTGCCAAATCATATGGGCTTCGGTTTCATTCAGCTCCGAAAACTTCCCCACCGACTTTACATGAATAGCCCCGCCTTCTGAATAACAATAGTGAAATAGGCTATCCTGTTTAATGATCCAGGGGTCGGCACCTCGCTCAACAATCGGGTTGATCACCACTTCAAGTAGTTGGCCTTGGGCATTTTTGGGCCGATCGCTACATGCTGTCAGGGTCAGAATGAAAGGAAGAAAGAAGGCAAATCTTGTCATCAGACTAAGTTAGTTTTTCTCCCGGTGAAGTTAAGATACACTGCAATAAATTGATGGCTACTTAAAATATGTTGAAAAAAGTAGCCAATGCCTCACCTTCTTAGCTCTTCCATGTCAGCCAACATTTCTTGAAGCCTGTTCATCACATTCCCATAAATCAGCTTCAGTTCAAACTTGTAGAGGCGGCCACCAAAGAACGCCAGGAGGACAACTACCAGCATTACGCCGATGATCCCGATGAGGGGAATACCACCGACTAAATAGGTCTCGGAATAATGAGTCAGTATTTTGTTCATCAGCGCATCACCCAATATCCTTCCATCAATCTCAAAAAACCAAAAACCGGCCAGCATGGAAAGAAACACCCAGGGGTAGTTGAATGCCGACATTTTTGTATTGACGGAAATCTGTTCCTTCATCCAGTCATCAAATGCTTTGAGGTATTGATAGCTGCTTACGCTTTTATCAATTTTCTTTAATCCATTCGAAAGCCGCTTGTTAACGACTGCCACCGCATTGAGAAGCAAAAACATGGGTACTCCCATATAAGCCATGCCGAACAAAAAACTTACCGGTAACAACACGACAGAAAAAATGAGGATGGCGATCAGATTAATCTCAAACATCCTTTTAAACTTATCGACAATATGCTTCGACTTTTGGTTGTATAACTGATTGATCTTCGGTGCCACCAAAGCATCGCTTACTAAAAATCCCTCCTTCCAAATAGCTTCAATTGACCTTTCCATCCAATATTACTTTTAGTCGATCCTTGATTCGTTTGATCCGCACACCAATATTATTGGCATTGGTGCCGGTTATCTCGGCGATTTCCTGATAGCTCTTTTCGTCGAGGTAGAGCAAAACCACTCCTCTGTCAACCTCAGAAAGCTGTTTGATAGCAGCGTATAACTCGTTGAGCGACTCGTTGGCAAATGCCCGGGTATCTTCGGTAGCCTCGTCGGGCAGGTAGTCGGACGCAAAGTGCTGCGGGTCGTTTTTCCTTTTCTTCAATAAGGTAAGGCAAACATTCAGGGCCACCCGATACACCCAGGTCGACCACTGCGACTCCTCTCTGAAGTTGGCATGGCTCCTCCATACCTGCAGGCATACCTCCTGATAGTAATCTTCAAAATCTTCCTGGGTATTGGTGTATGCCCGGCAAATCTTGATGATGATACCCGAAAACGGCAAAATCATGGACGTATAAAAGTCGCTACTCAAATCTTTTACCTTGGTTGGTGGCCAAAGTTGGGGATTATTACACCCGGGGCATTCCCTTTTTGATATTTTTTGAGGAGCGGAGGTGAAATCAGCAGTTATTGATCACAGCGTCGACAAGAGGCGTTTACGTTCAGTTATTTAGATTCAACATTTAACACCCTATTCTGTGCTTCGGCCTGTGCGTCGAGATACCGCCCAACTACCAAACCAAAAGCGATTCCAAAACTAATCCCGAGAGAGCTCCCGAGGGTTTTGTCAATCATCATTCCAAACATGCCACCAAAGGCCACCCCAAAGGCAATTCCCAGTGCTGTATAGTGGCCTTTTGCTATAAGGGAAAACTTGTCTTTCAAAAACTGCTGAAACTTAGCTAGCTTCCTTCTGAGGTGCCTTTTTCTGTTTTCCTGGTAGGCATCCAATTCCATGACGTCCAGCTCGCTTTCTACTGCGGCAAGGTCCTCTGCGGACAACTGTCGGGTTTGCAAGTCCAGCAGTATACCAATCATGTTTTGTAAAATCTTGATCTCAGATTTTTTCTCGGCCCTGGCTTTTTCTGTCTTGAGCAGTTCAATGGCTTCATCAATTTTCATAAGCGTTTTCTCTGGTTAGTGGCAGAAAGAAAAAAAACTTACACCTGGAAGTTTTTAAAGTGGCTCTCCCTACGCTTATGATAGTGAGTCAATAACCGTCGGATTCATTGCAAAGTTGTTTTTCCCTGGCTATTTCTGTGGGTTGTCGGCCTGCTCACGGTACTCTGTGGGCGTTACTTGATACACCTCTCTGAAACTTTGTGAAAAATAAGAATGACTTTCAAAACCAACTTTGAACGCCACAGTGGCGATACTTTCTCCTTTCTGAATCAACTCCGCAGCTTTTTGTAGTCGATAGCGCTTTATCAGCTCATTTGTTGTAATGCCTAATAGCGATTTTACTTTTCGATTGAGCGTGCTATTGCTCATCGCCATCTCCCTTGCCACTGTTTCAACTTTCAGAGAAGTGTCATACAAACTTCTATCCAGAAAACGATAGAACTTATCAATAAAGGCGTCGCCAACGCTCAATGCTGCTGTCGGTAGTTCAGTGGCCAGGAGTTGTTGCTGATAATGACTAATCAAATTACGTTGTTGAATCATTGCATTTTGGATACGCAATTCTAATTCGTAAAGGTGAAAAGGCTTGGCAATGTAGCCATCAGCGCCAGCTTCCAGTCCCTCAACTTTTGACTCCTGTGCCGTTTTGGCCGTGAGCAGGATAAAATATATGTGGGAGGTACGAAGATCTTGCTTGGATTGCCTGCATAATTCATAGCCATTCATTTCGGGCATCATTATGTCTGAAATAACCACATCAGGCAGCCTGTCCAAAAGTATCTCCCATCCCTCCTTTCCATTCCTTGCAGAAACGACAACGTTATTCTCCGAGAGGCTTTCCACAATGAAGGCCCGGAGCTCATCATTATCCTCAACAACCAGTACCAGCGGGACATTTTCCCCTGACTCTGCCGGAGTAAAACTAATGTCGTGTTGTTCCACATCATGCAGCGGCATTTTTATCACCGGCATATACACCGTGAAGCAAGACCCTTGTCCAACAACACTTTCTACAGTTACCTCGCCACCCATCAGGCTGACCAGTTCGTTTACCAGTGACAGCCCAATGCCCGTGCCACCATGCACCCGGGTGGATGTTTCGTCTACCTGATAAAACCGATCAAATAACCTGGGCAACTGCTCTTCAGGGATGCCAATCCCTGTATCTCTCACCTCTATTCTCAGTTGATCGTCCTGTCCTGCCTCCACCACAAGGTGAACCTGACCATGAGGCTCAGTAAACTTGATGGCATTGCTTAGCAGGTTTTGCAACACTGTCTCCAAATGAGTTTTATCAAACTGATAGAAACCATCAAGGCTTTTGTATTCAGCTGCAAGCTCAATGTTTTTTGTTTGTGCCATTTCCTGAAACTGCTCCACGCAAGATTTTACGAAGACGTCGAGCCGACCGGTAGAAGGATGAGATTTCATAAATCCCGACTCCAGCTTGGAGATGTCCAACAATTCATTCACAAGCTTCAAAAGGTGGCTCCCGTGGCGATAATTATTTTCCAGAATGGATTGGACCTCTTTGGGAAAATTTTTGTCTCGCAGTTGTTTCTCCAAAGGTGAGGGGATCAGTGTGAGAGGAGTGCGAAACTCATGTGTGATATTTGAAAAAAACCTCGTTTTCATGTCGTCCACCTCTTTCAGACGAATATTTTCCCTTCTGTTAAATTCCTCTTCCTGCTGTTTGATAATCTTTTTTCGGTAGCCCCTCCAGTAGATGTAAACCAACGAAGAAAGAGCAAGGCCATAAAGTGTATAAGCCCACCAACTCAGCCAGAGCGGCGGAAGTACTTTGATCGTCAGTTCCCTGACATTGGAACTCCAGATCCCATTGGTGTTGGAAGCATTCATGGCGAGGGTATAAGTCCCGCTCCTTAGCTTGTCGAATTTTATTTTTCTGTCGGTACCGCTGTAAACCCAGTCCTGGTTATAACCACTCAATTTATAACGATACTGGTTCTTTTTGGGGCCATTGAATTGCATGGCAGCCATTTCCAGTAAAAGCGAATTCTCCTCATAGCCAAGCTGAAGCCTTTGCAATTCATTCAATGGGGCGGTAAGAACCGGATGGCCTTTGGAAAAAGACTGCACCTGGTTGTTAATGGAAAGGCTGGTGATTTTCAGCTCAGGTTCAAAATCATCTTCCACAAACTCGTTTGGATCAAAAACAGAGTAACCTATGGTACCGCCAAGCGCAATTCTTCCATCCGGCAGTGTAAACGAATGGTGTCGGTTAAATTCACTCTCTATCAACCCATCTTGCTTATAATAGGCAGTGATCACCCCTGTTTTTTTGTTCAATCTGCTGATGCCATTAAAAGTAGCCATCCATAAGTTGCCCAAACTGTCCGGCACAACTGCGCCCACACTGTTGTCGGAGAGTCCATCTTTAGCATTATAAACGTGAATTGTTTTCTTTGTCGACTTATCCCATTTCACGAGGCCATCGCCTAGCGTAGCAATCCACAGGATATCGGGTTGATCTGGATCTTGAACAATGTCGATAAGGCTTGCATTGTCACTTGCTGGGTAAAAGCGCTCAATGATTTCTCCATCTTTGACCTGGTAGAGGGTATTGTTCACTGAGATCACCCACTGAAAATCATTGTCGACCACCATGTCCGACAATATTTCCTCCGTCAGACTATTGATTTCCTTCATTCTAACTTGTTGCGGAGGTGAGAGGTCATTGACCCAACTGTACATCCAACCATATTTTCCGAGGGCCCAGCGTTTATCGCTGCTTTCACCAAGCCCTACAAAGTATTCGATGCTGCTCTCCCCGGTTTCAACCGGTTCTAGCTTCTTACTATTCAGTTTAAACAGTTGCCTGGCACCGTCGTAATTGTAGTAGTCGTACTTCAAATACATCTGTCCTTTTCCTGAAGAAAAGTATCGGAAATCATATGCCCATTCATTGGCTTTCCAGCTAGCCGGCAATTCCGCAGCCGGAACTCCAACTTCTCCCATGAGGAGGTCGGCCACAAAATTTACCTTGTATTCGGCGGAGTGAAAAGAAGGGGTAAGCAGATTGACTTTGTACAATCCTCCTGTATTAATCCCAACCCACAGCGTATTTGACCGATCAATCAAAAGACCTGTTACGACAAATTTTTCCCGCTCAGGGTAAGCCCACAGCACCGTGATGTGGTCGTCCTTCTCCACTCTGAAAATATAACCCTGATATTGAAAAACTGGCCTTTGCTGAAGATCAGTGATCAAATTGAAAATCTTCGAATTATTTATTACCGGCACATTTGGCACAGAAAGTTCTTGATACCTATTAGTCGTTTCATGGTACATGAACATTCTATTTTCGTAGGCAAACAAGACTTTGCTGTCGGGCAAGCATACAACCGGACATTTGTTTCTGATTCCGGGTTCGTAGTTGAAATCAGCCGGAACAGGAATCAGTGTCAAAGGATCTTTTGTGCTTTTCGCTACTGCAAGGCCCCTATCCGTCATGTACCAAAAGCGACCCTTTTCATCGATGTCAAATCCATACCCGAACTCCGTGCTATCCTTCGAAGCGAAAATATCACTTACCTGTGTCAGCGTGGAGTCAATATGGTAGTACTCAGTACCATTCTTTACGAACCAGTTTTTCTTTGCATTGTCGCTGACAAAATAGACAAACCGGGCAGCTTTTGGCCCCATGTTAAACTTGAAGTGCAGGTCATCTGATCTCATGAAGGGCTGTACGTCCCTTTGTACTTCGAAAGTCCTGGGGTTCATCAGATCAACCCTATAATTAAAGTTCAGTATCCAAAGATTGTTGGCCTCGTCGATAATAAGGTCCAGGATTTGAGAGGTAGACAATCGGTTGGGGTCAGGGGAATTACTGTTGAACTGTAGAAATTGGTGCCCATCGAACCGGGCAAGGCCATTCAGCGTGGCCAACCAGATGAACCCGTCACCATCCTGGGCCAGGTAGGACACATAATTCTGCGGCAGCCCGTCTTCTACCTCGTAATGCACATAGTTGTTGTACACAGGATCAATCTGTCCGTAACAAGCGCAAGAAAGTAGTAGAACAAAAAGTAAAATGTTGCATTTGAACATCAAACTCAATATAGAAAGCAATTTCGAATAATCGTTGAAAAAGTATCTCTCACCAGCCTGGTTGACAAGTCTCACCCCGGCATCACAATTGTTCAAAGTACTGCGTGCAGAGAGTAGTGCTTGCTACAGTCTCGCCAAGGTGTTTTCTTCGAATGACTAAGTAGAAGCGGAACCGGTAATTTCCTCATCAAAATCAAAACCCCACCTCCCTTCTACCAAACTTATTAATACCTTTGCGGCCTAATTCGGTAAAATATGATCTCAGTTGATTCGGTGGGTGTGGAATTTAGCGGCACTACCCTTTTTAGCAATATCACTTTCAATATCAATCCCACCGACCGCATTGCCCTCATGGGTAAAAACGGTGCCGGCAAGTCCACCCTCCTCAAAATCATCGCCGGAGAAAGTAAACCCACGCTGGGCAAAGTAACAGCACCGAAAGAAGCGGTCATCGCTTACCTGCCACAGCACCTGCTCACTGCCGACGAATGCACGGTGTTTGAAGAAACATCAAAAGCGTTTTCCAAAATCCTGAACATGAAAAACAGGATGGAAGAGCTGAATCACCAGTTGGAAACCCGCACCGACTACGAGTCGGATGCTTATAGCAAGATCATTGAGGAGGTGTCGGAGCTGAGCGAAAAGTACTACAGCATTGAAGAGATCAATATTGATGCGGAAGTAGAAAAGACATTGCTGGGGCTGGGCTTCGTGCGGAGTGACTTCACCCGCTCTACCAGTGAGTTCAGCGGAGGCTGGCGCATGCGCATTGAACTGGCCAAAATTCTGCTGCAAAAGCCCGACCTCATCCTTCTCGATGAGCCCACCAACCACCTCGATATCGAGTCGGTGCAGTGGCTGGAAGACTTCCTAAAAAACAGCGCCGGTGGCGTGATGGTCATCAGCCACGACAAAGCCTTTGTCGACAACCTGACCAACCGCACCATCGAAATCACCCGTGGCCGCATCTACGACTACAAAACCAACTATTCCCACTACCTGGAGCTGCGCAAAGAGCGCCGTGAGCAGCAGCAGCGCCAGTTCGACGATCAGGCAAAACAGATTGCCGAGATTCAACAGTTCATCGACCGCTTCAAAGGCACCTACTCCAAGACTTTGCAGGTGCAGTCCCGGGTGAAAATGCTTGAAAAGATTGAAATAGTGGAGGTAGATGAAGTGGATACGTCTGCGCTGAACATCAAGTTCCCTCCCGCCCCACGGTCAGGAAATTATCCGGTGATCGCCACCGATCTTGGCAAGTCATATGGCGACCATGTCGTATTCAAAGACGTGACACTGACCATTGCCCGTGGAGAGAAAATTGCCTTCGTAGGAAAAAACGGCGAAGGCAAGTCGACCCTGGTGAAGGCCATTATGGGCGAGATTCCAATCGACGGCACCTTGCAGGTAGGCCACAACAGTGAGATTGGTTATTTCGCTCAAAACCAGGCCTCGCTGCTCGACGAAAAGCTGACCGTGTTCGAAACGGTGGATGAAATTGCCAAAGGCGATATCCGGTCACGCATCAAAGACCTGCTGGGCGCCTTTATGTTCAGCGGCGACACGATCGACAAGAAGGTGAAGGTGCTCTCTGGTGGTGAGCGCACCCGACTGGCCATGATTAAGCTGCTGCTACAGCCTGTGAACCTGCTCATTCTCGATGAGCCTACTAACCACCTCGACATCAAAACCAAGGACATCCTCAAAGATGCGCTGAAGGCTTTCGAAGGCACCCTGATACTTGTGTCTCACGACCGTGATTTCCTTGACGGCCTGGCGGCAAAAGTATTTGAGTTTGGCAACAAGCGGGTAAAAGAACACTTCGAAGACATCAACGGCTTCCTGAGGAACAAGAAAATGGAGAATTTGAAGGAGATTGAGAGGACTGGGAAGTAGAAATTAAAGAGGTTACTCTGTGCGATTTAGCACCGAGTAACTCCTTTGATCTTGGACACGCCTAACCTGACTTTTCTAGCGCTTTTTTGACTTTTCCCTTTTCTCTTTGAAATACGCTTTGTCAGCTACATAAATGGTCTTTTTCACCTCACAATAGACTATGCTCTTGTCTCTGTTGGTTAGTGACGTAGTTTTTACGATTTCAATTTCATTTTGCAGCCCCACTTTGCTTCTGATTTCATCGACCTCTTCCAATGAGTAGGTGAAATCAGCGTAGATGTTTTCCCTGGCCGGGCGCTTAAAGAAAATTTGTGCCGATTTGTCCCAAACCACAAAATCGTCGCCTATAAGGTTCATCAACTGCACCATCGGGATGGGATCGACTGCCGCAAACATACTCCCTCCAAAAATGGAGTTCACATAGTTTCGGTTTTTGTAGCTAATGGGCAGCTTGATTTTTATTTCCAATAGGTCTTTTGATACATAAATAATCTTAGCCGTGCTTCTTCTGTACATCGGTGATAGGTTGAATCCGTATTTGAAGAGCTTAGGCTTCCCTATGTACTTAGAACCTATTTTTGCGATTGTTTGATAGATAGACATTCTCTGCGTGTGCTGATGGTTTCAGCTACCCTTGTAATATACGTAATTGCCCATTTTTTTGGTTAGAAAAAGTTCACCAGGTGGTGTTCATAGTACAAGTTCCTCGTTCAAAAATAAAACAGCACTAATTCAAAATCTCTACAGAATCAGGTCGTAAATTGATGCAAGAATTTTCCTTGTTTTCCACCTATGCTCCTGCGCATTTACCAAGTTATTGCCGCCCTCCTCGCCATTTCGGTGCTGCCTCTCTCTGCACAAAAAATAGAGAAAGCGAGCTGGGAGCTTGTTAGTGCCGAAAAAGACCTGAACATTTATACCCGTACCGCTGAGGGGTCACCAATCAAGGAAATCCAGATCACCACGACCATAGAAAGCACCATGCAGCGGGTGACCGACCTGCTCAGTGACGTGCCCAACTACAAGTTGTGGGTGTACAAATGCAATGACGCAAAACGGATCAAAACCACATCGCCCAACGACTTTCACTACTATGTGGAAACTGCTCTGCCCTACCCGTTCAGCAACAGGGACTTGCCGGTGCACTCCGTACAATGGTGGAACAGGGAAACTGGTGTCTACCACTCTCGTTCAGTCGCCGCTGCCAACGCTGTTCCGCAGAAAAAGGGAATTGTACGAATCACAGAATTTGAGTCGAAATGGGAGATAAAGCCAAGCAACGATGGCAGGGTAGATATTGTATACACTGCCCGGGCCAACCCCGGCGGAGAAATACCTATTTGGCTAGTTAATATGCTCATTACCAAAGGGCCACTGGAAACCATGCAAAAGTTTACCGAGCTGGCCAGGGTGTTTGAAAGCAGTGAGGATTAACTCATGGTGCCTTCAACACCTGGAGGTACCTCGCCATCCAATACGGCAACAAATATTCGTCCCCGGCTAACACTGAGTTGCCCCCGCTCCCACCATCCAACTCAAAGGGATTGGCGTTGTGCCGGTGGATCCGGCGCTCGCCGGGGGTTAGCAGCACCTTTGTTGTTTGGCCACGAAAGTTGGGTTCGAGCAGTTCCAGGTCTTTGCGATGTGAGTTCTTTACTACATACGACATCTGATCGAGGCCAAACTCCTGCAAATGCCAGCGCACATCTTCCAAATTGATATCACCAGCAGTTCCATAAGCTAAAAGATTCCAAAGTGCGTTCCTCTCTGGCAATTCTATCTTCCAGTGGTCGGTGATAATGTCTGCATAATGCTGTTTCAGGGTATCATTGAGTGCATAATAATAAAGAGGCCAGTAAGTGAGAAAGGCCATTTCGTCATCGGAATGGTTCCAACCGTCGCCCATGGTGTGTCCATCGTACATCACAATGTGTTCTTTCATGTCGTACATGCTGGGAAGCATGTTTTTGAAATAGCCAAACTCGTTCATCACTTTGAACATCTCAGTTTTGTAGCTCTCCTTTTTGGTGAGGGAAAAGGCCAGTTGCAGCCCCGCAACCAGGTGGATACTGTTAAGCTTTCTATCGTACACCTCCGCCGGGTACATGTTCACATACTCAGGATTCCAACGCCCCCAGGTAGTGGGTTTACCATCCAGGTCTACGAAGTAGTAGTCATTATCAAGAATATGGGTCATAATGGCATCAATGAAGTCGGCTACCCTTTTCTTTTCCTCCGGCGCCTTCGCAATGAACTGATCCATCAGTGAAGCTACAAACAGATAGGCGATGTATTCATCGGAGCTGGTGGTGCCCTTCCACTCCCAGCCTTCCTCTGGTGACTTCCGCCACCTGTCGGGGTCATTCACTTTATAGCCCTCCCGCTCGAACGTCCTGGAAGGGAAGCCCTTCAACTGATTGACAGTCAAAAGCCGCTCGAAAGCTTCAAACGATTCCCAAACATATCGTTTAGCCACCTCTTCTCCAGTGACAGCATAACGAAACACCTGACTGCCCAGGTAAAAGGACGTCCACAGGCCATCATTGTCGTGGTCAATGATTTCCTCAGACCTTAAATCGTAAGCTACCGGCAACTGTGGCGCACAGACAAAGCCATACCGCATGTGGTACTTGCGAATGCGGTCCTGAAAGAATTCTGTCTTTTCAGCGAGCGTAAAGGGCATTTGTTCAATCATATTGAGCCCCGTGGGTGTGAGCAGATAGATATTGCCATTGGCATCCGCTGCCATGTCGATCACTTCGTTAACATCCAGCCATCGTTTAGAGGCAAAATATCGATACCTGTCAGTCTCTTTTCTAAAAGCTCCGTCGGCAGTCGAAAACCAAAGCTCGTTGTTTCCGGTCAGCAACATCTTTCTTATGGCGGGCACTGGCAGGCTTGATTCGGTATCTGTCACCCTTTTGCCCTGAAGATCGATAGCGTAATAGCCATTTCCTGTTCCAACAGTGATTCCGCTTTCACCAAACACCAAAGACGTCATGCCAAGCCCTTCATGCATCACCTTCCAGGCCTTTCCTTCGAGTTTGTAAATAGCTTTGGCTGTGAGTGCTAAGAATTGTCCTTTGGCAACATAGAGGTCAATTACTGCTTCTTTCGGTACTGTCAAATCGGCTATCTTTTTATTCCTATCAAAAAGGGCTGCCTTCTTCTCACCCATCAGCAACACCTTCAGGTCTTTGTTAACGCTAATGCGGCTGTACAGTTCTGGCTCAAGCTTTGTATCCAGCGTACCTGCGTATCCATTGGTGAGAAACTTATCTTTGTACAGATAGAAAATGATGCCAGTGCTCTCTTGCGTGGTGATATCAACCGGTACCTTATCGGCCAGCGACTGGTAGGTGTGGTCAGGCGCCAACTGGTAATCAGGGAAGTCACGAAAGAGCCCCTTATCGGTGAGAACATGAACTATGCTGTTGTAGTCGACCACTACCTTTTTGAGTCGGGCATCACCAAAACCACCAGGCACCTCATAATGATGCCCAACCAACTGGACATAGGGCTCGTCTGCCATTTGTGCTGCTGCCGACCAGGTGCTGAAAGTCGCCACCAGCAAGTAAAAAAAGCATCTATGCTTCATAATAATTGGATTAACAGGTATAGCGCTCGTTATTCAGTTCTTTCCGGAGTATTGGGAATCTTGTTGATCAGTACATTTGGCTTACCAGCTTTCTTCACCAAATCAAAGGCATCATACAACTCTCCCTTCGCTGTAAACGCATTGTACGACGCTGTATCTCCTCCCACTTTTATCACCTGAAACAGCTGCGTATTGGCGGCTTTGCGCTCCATCCATTTATCATCGCTGATGTCATACATCTTGGGCCCGCTCACCGACACCACGTACATCGTGCCAGAGCGATCCTCCCTCACGCCTGCCCCTGTCGATACATTGCTGACCATTCCTCTTCCGTAAGCATGATCATGCCCCTGTAGCACGAGGTCTACCCGGTGTTTGTCGAACAACGGCTTAAAACTTTCTCTAAGCGTCAGGTTATCCCGATTGGGTTTGGTGGAAAAGACGGGATAGTGAAAAGTGATCACCGTCCACTTTTTTGGGTTATTGGTGAGTACAGAATCCAGCCACTGCGCCTGCAAGGCTCTGAAGTGTTCCGATTCGTCTATCTGTTCGGCATCGAGAGAAACGACCTTCATCTGCGGAAAATCAATTACATAACAGGTTTCCTCCAGGCCGACAGGGCCGTTTTTTGGCAGGTTAAACTGGGGGCGCCATTGCGGAGAAAGCACCACATCTTTGTACTCATGGTTACCCGGCGTCATCACCGCCGGCACCATAGCATGAATAAAACCGCCGGCATGAAACCATTCTCCCCATTCCACATCCCTATCGTGCCGGTTGATCAGGTCGCCTGCGTGCAACATAAAGTCGACATCTTGCAGGGTGTGGTAAGCCTCCCTTATCACCCTCGACCACATCGATTTCACGTCGTTTTGGGCATCACCGAAATAGATAAAAGAAACCGGGCCATTTTCTTGCGGCATCTCGATCTGGTACCATTCTGACCAATATGGCTCAGAGCCCACCCGGTACACATATTTCCCTCCCGGCAGCAGCTCATTAATAACTGCTGAATGGTAATTGGCCGATATTTCAGGTTCTTCTTCCCGTGCGACTGTCAGAGGTTCCGTAGCGGCTGCGATGGTTCTAACACTGTCTTTGAACTCAGGGCCATCGGAAGCAACAGCCACCTCCACAGTACCTTGGGTGATTTTGGGGGAGGTGCGCCAATTAACAGCTACCGAATGAATAGGATCTTCGGTCAGATTAAGAATGACCCGGTCAGGTTCGTTGCCTGGAAAAAGCAGCTTCGCATTCGGGAGGCTGTCGGCTGGGCTTTGTTGATGACTATGCTCATGGCCGTGGTGGTCTTCAGCGCTGTTTTGCTGGCAGCTAAAAAGCCCAAACACAGCGACTAGCGTCATAATACCGAGTGAGCCGAACCGAATCAATTTATTTAAGATCATTGCAATGTTGTTGTTAGTTGAAGATAATCTCTTTGCCTTTTACCTGGCCTAAAGTAATTATTTTTTCTTCCTGCGAAGATGAAGATTTGTTAACAGGAAGAGAAGCAGTAGAAATTGTCGCAAGAAATTCCAGAATAAATGGCTAAGTTTTGACATTGTTTTAACCAACACCCCATCAAAAAATGACACCGAAACGTCCATTCCTTATCCTTTTTCTGCTATTCGCTGTTGGCTTATCCGCTACGGTCGTTGCCCAAAGCAACCTAACTGCGGACAATGCACTGGAGAGTTATTTAAACAACGGCGACCAAACCTATGAATGGGTGGTGACAGATACCTTCGAAACTGAAGGAGTAAGGGGATATCAGCTCATTTTAACCTCTCAAAAATGGAGAGAATACACCTGGAAACATCAGCTAACAGTATTTGCTCCGGCAAAGATTACCCAAACCGAAAGCCTCCTGTTCATCTCCGGCGGCTCAAACAAAGACAGCCAGCCCAACCTGAGAAGCAATCAGGACGAGCTTAGCAAAACCATGGCTCATATTGCGGCTACCAATAGCGCCATCGTGTCTCTTATCCGCCAGGTGCCTAATCAGCCCCTTTATGGCAACAAAACCGAGGATGTGTTGATCTCCTACACCCTGCACAACTTCACCGAGACAGGTGATTATACCTGGCCCCTGTTGTTTCCCATGGTAAAGAGTGTGATGAAGGGAATGCAGGCAGTACAGGAGTTTTCAAAACAGCGACTGCATCAACCAGTGAACGAATTTGTGCTGTCGGGGCTTTCCAAACGTGGCTGGACTACCTGGCTCACCGGAGCCAACGACGACCGGGTAATTGCCATCGCTCCTATGGTGATTGACGTGCTTAACATGCCGGTAAGCCTGCAATATCATCTGGAGGCATGGAACGAGTACAGTCCCGAAATCAATGACTACGTGAGCCTGGGCATTCCTCAGGCCTCGGCTACCGAATCAGGCCAGAAAATCAATGCCATGGTTGACCCATATTCTTACCGGGCAAACCTCGACAAGCCAAAAATGATCTTCATTGGCACCAACGACCCCTATTGGCCAGTGGATGCTATCAAGCACTATATCGACAGCATTCCTGGGCAAAATTTCATCCACTATGTGCCCAATGCCGGCCACGACATTGACGATCACCCACAGACTTTTAAAGCATTAAACGCATTTTTCGGCTTCTCTGCCGATGGGAAAGCTTATCCGGCATGTGATTGGGCCATCGACATTAAGGGAAAAGAAATTGTGCTGACAGTCACTCCTTCACCAAAAAAACTGGTCGATGCCACGCTTTGGCTGGCAACATCCGCTGACCGGGACTTCAGGGATGAAGTATGGGTGGGGAAAAGCCTGAATGCATCAAAGGCAAAGGCAGTAGTAGTGAAAGAAGCCTACCCTGCTTCCGGTTTCAAAGCATTTTACGTTGACCTGAAGTATTTAGACACAACGGGAAATGAATTCACCGAGAGCACCCGGATGCTAGTTGCAAACCCTCAAAAAGTGTTTGTCGACTGACGCCTGCAGGATCCAGGACTCATACTCTTCGCAAGAGCAACCTGGTATTTACACCAAAGGTTCTCCCCTCTCTGCGGGCTTTTAGTAATATTACTTACTTAAAAGACTCAACCATGACCAAGCGAAGTCTCGCCCCGGCAGTGCTGTTCGTTTCCTCCTTACTTTGGTACGGATGTGCCAGCACCACCGATACGCCGCCAGTTGTCGAAACTGGGGTATCACTCGAACTGGCCAACTATCGGAAAACGGTCATCAGCGCACTCGGCTACCAGCTATCATTCGACATCCCGGACGACAAATCAGAAGACATCCCGGCCTCGGAGGTTATCACTTTCAACTTAAGTAAGAACGACGCTGATCTCCAGATAGACTTCAAAGAAGATTCCGATCATGTTTTAGAAGTAGTTGTTAACAGCACGACTATTCCTGTGGACCACCGGGAGGAGCATATTCTCGTTCCGAAAAGCGCATTGAGGCCAGGCTCCAATAGTATCAAAATCACGTTCGTTGCAGGCAACCTCTCCCTTAACCGCAACGACGAATATCTTTATACACTGTTAGTGCCTGACAGAGCCCGCACAGTCTTTCCCTGCTTCGATCAACCCAACCTGAAGGCTTCTTATCAACTGAGTCTCACCATGCCTGGCCAATGGCAGGCACTTTCCAACGGCCCCCTGGCCGATTCGGTGATTTCCGGAGAGCGAAAAACATTTAACTTCATGCCTTCGGATACCATTAGCACCTATTTGTTTGCTTTTGCGGCAGGTAAATTTCAAAAGGTAACCCGAACCGTCGATGGCCGCACCATGAGCCTTTTTCACCGTGAAACCGACGAAGAAAAGATTTCCGAAAGCATTGACACAATATTTTACCTGCACGGCAAAGCTCTCGATTTTCTCGAAGAGTATACGGCCATCCCCTATCCGTTCAAAAAGTTCGACTTCGTTGCCATTCCCGACTTTCAGTATGGTGGCATGGAGCATGTGGGAGCCATTCAGTACCGTGCTTCGTCTCTTTTCCTGGATAAAACCGCCACCCAGAGCCGCAAAATTGGCAGAGCCAACCTCATTGCGCACGAAACAGCTCACATGTGGTTTGGCGACCTGGTCACCATGGACTGGTTCAACGATGTGTGGATGAAAGAGGTGTTTGCCAACTTCATGGCCGACAAGGTCTCGGAGGTAACTTTCCCAAATACCGGCAGCGACCTCAAATTTCTACTGGCGCACTACCCCGCAGCCTATGCCGTCGACCGTACTCCTGGTGCTAACCCTGTGCGCCAGCAGCTTGATAACCTGAAGGACGCTGGCAGCATGTACGGAGCCATCATCTATCATAAAGCGCCCATTGTGATGAAACAGCTGGAAATGCTAATGGGAAAACAGGAGTTCCAACGAGGTCTGCAGCAGTACTTGTCTGAGTTTGCCTTTTCAAATGCGACCTGGACTGACCTGATCAATATACTGGATCAACGAACCGGTGAAGACCTGCTGGCATGGAATAAGGTGTGGGTGGAAGAGCCATTCAGGCCCGTTTTTAGTTATGATATGAAGACCAATGAAGGCTTGATAACGGCCTTAACCATCTCTCAAAAGGAAGAAAAAACGAATACCGCATCCTCCGGTGATAAAGTTTGGTCGCAAGCGTTCAAAGTTGGCCTGAGCTATGGCGACAGCCTCATTCAGGTGCCTGCGTTTAGCTACCGTGCGGTAGCGGACGTCGGCCAGGCAACAGGCAGGCCTAAACCAAATTATATTGTTTTCAACACCTCTGGCGAAGGGTACGGTGTGTTCCTAATCGACTCGGTCATGCTTCCTTACATCGGCACATGGAACGATCCGGTTGCGAGAGCATCAGCCTATATCAACAATTACGAAAACATGCTCAATGGCGACGGCATTACGCCCACCGAGCTGTTAGCACTGAATACTGCTCTGCTCTCTCAGGAAACAGAGGAGCTTTCTGTTCGACAACTTACCAGTCAACTAAGTGCGACCTATTGGCAGTTTATTACCCCATCAAACAGGAAGCTGATCAGCCAATCATTGGAAAGCGAAGTTTGGGCAGCTATGGAACAAGCCCCTTCGGCCAGCATCAAAAAGATGCTATTCGGGGCATTCCAGGAAATAGCCACCTCAGAAAAAGGAATGGAAAAGCTGTATGGCATTTGGAAGTCGCAAGCGCCACCAAAGGAGGTTAAACTATCTGAGGACGACTACACTGGCCTGGCGGCCACGCTTAGCCTGCTGAGTCACCCAAAATCTGACGAAATTCAACAGCAACAGCTTGCAAGAATTAATAATGGTGATCGGAAAAAACGCTGGGAATTTCTTCTTCCTGCGCTATCAAGTGACACCGCAACCCGCAACACTTTTTTTGAGAGTTTGAAACTAGCCGAAAACAGGGAAAAGGAATCGTGGGTGACGACCGCTGTTTCCTACCTGCATCATCCGGAAAGACAGCATGTCTCTATCGGCTACTTGAAAGAAAGCCTTGAGCTACTTTCTGACATACAGGCTACTGGCGATATATTTTTCCCGACTGCCTGGCTAAGCGCTACTTTCGGGGCCTACCAAAGCGACGAAGCGGCATCGATCGTCAACAGCTTTCTTTCGGCCCACCCAAATTATCCTCTGAAACTGAAAGGAAAGATATTGCAAACAACCGACGACCTGAACAGGGCCAGCAGGCTGCTGAAGAGTCAATCAAATCTCTGACCTTAATTGATCTTAATTAAGATGAAAGGGCTGATTACTCTTTCTTTGCACTGTTCTTGTTGTTAATAGAATCACGTGAACAAGCAAGCTGAGCACAATAGACACGCCTACCTCCAAAAATGTGAGCATATGAACACTCGCTTTAATATGGTGAGAATCATTGAGCAACTCCCTGCCATTGTTCGATTGAATTTCTGTTAATTGGTGCAGGTCACTTAGCATAGCATTGAAGCGATCCCCGCCTTCGTTTTCCAGCATTGCCAGTGCCTGCCTTGAATCATTTGCGTACGACAGGTCTATCACCTTGTTCTCGAGTTGGTCGTAAGCCTCCCTTCTTTCCTTAAACTCACTTAGAAGACTCGCCTCATCCAGTACAAAATAGGTTTTTTCAATTTCAGTCAGCAGTGAGTCAATTTTGCTATCATAGGTATCGAGCTTGTCGGTTAAATCAGTTTTCTCAATACTCGGAGCCAACACATTCTTTTCAAGGATCAACCGCTTTTGATAAAGTGTTTCCGTGATGTAGAAAAACTCAGTCGCCGGCATTAACCTGTCATTGTAAATGGAGGTGAATGACCTGTCCATGCTGTCTATGTCTCTTTGCATTACGAGGTTGCTTATCACAAGCAAGGCAACTATTATTGCTAAAATGACAGAAACTCGCATTTGATTGCCTATTTTGAAAGCCCACCTCATCACATAGTTCTTTTAAAATGCCATTAACGTGAATTCACCTGATCCCAGCATCCTGACTGACATAGTTAAGACAAAAATGCCGTTCGGCAAATACAAGAATGTTTTAATATGTGACCTACCCGAAAACTACCTTGAGTGGTTCAAGAGTGCCGGCTTTCCGCAGGGGAGGCTTGGTATGATGCTTTCTACTATGTATGAAATTCGGCTCAATGGGCTGACCGACCTGCTCAGTCAACTAAAAAAAATCCACAGAAACCCATAGGTTACAGAAGCCGTTAAACCCCCGAACGGCGCCGTTGCACTTATGTAAATACAAAAACAACCAAGATTTCTTATATTTACAATGTCAATTGGCTTAATAATTGCGTTAGGTGTGTAAATTATTTTTGTGTATGAAATTAAGAATTGTTCAATTAACCCTGATATCAATTCTCGCATCTGCCTGTATTACCGGACTGTCGGCACAATCTACGGACAGTGTGAGCATCGTCAAGAAGTTTGATGAATTGGTTTTAAAGTGGGATTTATTAGCCGTAGAACTGGGCCAATACGAAGGCCTGGACAAGTATTGTACTGATAAGTCCTATCAGGACAATGTAATCAAGACGCTCGAAGAAATTCACCATTATGATACACTGCTCTACCAAACGCTTGCAAAGAAAGCACGGTACGACAAGAGTGCAGAGATCAAAAAGACGCTCAAACAAATAGAAGAGTTTGAAACTGAGTACAAAGGCCCCAGCTTTCTGAAGAAGCTTCACGATGAATGTGTCGGGCGGAGAGAAATAGAGAAAGACTACAAAGAAACCAGAAATGACATTGGCATGAACTCCTACGATGGGCAAGTGCTTGTTCTGGAAGCAGACCTTAACAAGTATGTCCAGCACATCACCAGGTTAATGGATCACATTGAGGAGCATATCCACCATTTGCATCTTGAATAGCCGCCATGTGGCAAATACGTAATTTCTGAAATCCGCCCCTTCTTCGGTTAACCTGGCGCCCTGCCTGTCGTATATTTGTGTATTCCTGCATCCTTCCAACCGAAGCCTGTTCTAGTTAAATCACCTGGTGTATCCATGGCTGTTTTAAAACTAGATATAGATGAAAAAATATTTGCTTGTACTAATTACTGCGGCAGTTCCGCTGCTACCGTTGCAGGCAAACGACGGTGAAAACGGGATTTTCAAAGACTTTAAAGAGCTAACCCACAAGTGGTATTTTGTCTCAGATAAGCTTGTAACCTACAGAGGATTGTCAAAATACTGCGGCGACCCCACTTTTCAAGATGAAGTGAAAAGTGTATTAAAAGAGATCCACGCCTACGATAGTGTCCTTTATATTCGTGTGTCTTCGATGATGAAGGAGAACCCAAGCAAAGAGTTGAAAAAGACGTTGAGACAAATCGGCCATTTGGAACACAAGCTAAATGCCCTCTCGCTGTCGAAGACGTTGTACAGTGAGTGCCACAACCAAAGGCAGCTCGAAAGAGAGTACAAAAAAGTAAAAAACTATTTTGGTGCCCACTCCTTTGACAACCAGATTGTAGTTACAGAAGTCTTCTTAAAAAAGCACGTTGACCGGATCAACAAAATTATGGAAAACATAGAAGACCACTTCCATCACCTCGACGCAGATTAAGTGGACCAGGAATCCGATGTGGGAAATACGTAATTTTCCAAAATTGTCAGCTCACCAATATTTGAGCACCAATTCCGTTCCCTACATTTGTTGTATTCCTGCAACACTACCACATGTTCTGTACTAGTTTGTTTACAAAGGCATTGCCATTGCACAACTAAACATATACTATGCTCAGACGTCTTGCTCTTGCCGTTTCCTGCCTCTTTTTGGCTGGAAGTACATACGCCACTGGTGACCAAAATGAAAGTGCCCTTCTGGTCAGTAAATTCAACGACCTTACCAACCAATGGGCTTTGATCTCTTACGACCTCAGGACGTACGACGGGCTTAAAAAGTATTGCGCAGACCACTCCTTTAGAAGGAATGTAGCAGAGACCCTCAATGGTATCCACCATTACGACAGCCTTTTATATGAAAGACTAACTGTAAAGGCCAGGTTCAGCAACAACCATGAAATCAAGAAAGTAATTCATCAAATTGAGGCATTTGAAACCAAGTACAAAGCTTCCAACTTTTCAAAAACCCTCTCGGAGGAATGCTCCGATCAACGGTCTCTTGAAAGGAATTCAGATGAGTTAAGAAACGACATCGGCATGAACTCGTACGACAGTCAGGTAATTTTGCTGGAGGCTACTCTCGATAAGTATGTAAAAAATATTACGAAGCTAATGGATCATATTAATGATCACATCCACCACTTGCACATTGATTGAGTAGTCCTTCCGCTAACGCTTCACAAACGCTAATACCTGTGGCAGTTCCGGGCTAACTAGTACCCTACCTTCAATGTCAACTACCGGCAATGAGATGTTTCCCATGAATCTGGCAGCTTCAAGCTTTCTCAGCATCTCATCTGCCTTATCCTGATCGGCATCCACATCATAAAAAGTATACTTTATGTTGAGGGAATCCATCTTCTTTCTGAAATTAATACAGTGATCACATGTATTAACTCCATAAACAATCATTTGCTTTTGAGTAGCGCTTTCAGCTGCCTTGTTTTCAGAAGTATCCTTCGTAACTGGTCCGCACGAAAGCAATAAGACAAATACCGAAAGGATGGAAATGGCCGTAATGTTATTTTTCATAGCCCAATCTTACGGATTTTTTATCTTTATCCATACTGGTTTTGTACATAGTAGGGAGGGCTTTACACGATGGGTTGCAACTCGTTTTGGCCAACACGTGTCATCATTTCATTATTCATTTGCAATGCCCGGTAAAAGCCTTGTATATTAACGCTGACGATACAATCAAAATGATGCAAAAGATCAGTCTGTTTCTTTTACTATCTGCCATTTACTTCGGCTGTTCGGTAAAGGTGGTGTCTTTCGAGAACCCCAGAACAAACTTTGGAAAATTTGAGGAGTACACTCTTAAGCGGCCAATGGCCGATAACAAGGATTTGACACCTGAAGGTAAGCAATTCATTGCCAGCTTCGAAAACGCCATTAATTCCGAGATGAAAAAGAGAGGCTATGACCTCACCTACTCTCCTGACCTGGAGGTAAGCTACGATATCGTTTCGAGCCGACAACGGGATACAAATGTAAATAGAAGCCCCTACTACTATAATCCGTGGTACTATGGAAACTACTACAATGTGTCGCAGACCAACTACACCGAAAGCATTGTTATTGTGGAGATGAAGGACGCTACCACAGGCAAAACCGTGTGGCAGGGTAGTCTCGACCTTCGCTACACACGCAATTCCAAAAAGAAAGACAGCATTATACCTGATGCTGTCGAACGAATCTTCAGCGACTACCCCTACCTGGCCGGTAGCAACAAAAAAGTAGAGGTCGAAGGAAAAAAGAAGAAAGGGTGACAATAAAGTATCATGGTGCAAGTGTTTAGTTAAATACCATTCTTTCCCTACCTTTGCGGCTTCAATTGCAAAAATTCCATTTATGATTTCTGTTTCTAACGTCTCTCTCCAGTTCGGAAAGCGTGTATTATTTGATGAGGTCAACATCAAGTTCGTTCAGGGTAACTGTTATGGTGTGATTGGAGCCAATGGCGCCGGCAAATCCACATTCCTTAAAATTCTATCCGGTGAAATGGCCGCAAATGCCGGGCATGTAAGCATGGAGCCTGGCAAAAGAATGGCTGTTTTGAATCAGAATCACTTCGAGTTTGACGAGGTGCCTGTTATTGAAACGGTGATGATGGGGCACAAAAAGCTATGGACAATCATAAAGGAAAAAGATGCCATTTATGCAAAGCCTGATTTTTCAGAGGAAGATGGCATCAAAGCTTCCGAGCTGGAGGCAGAGTTTGCAGAAATGGATGGCTGGAATGCAGAATCGGACGCTGCTGCCATGCTCAGTGGCCTTGGCATCGTAGAAGCCGACCACTACAAGCTGATGAAGGAATTGCCCGGCAACCTGAAGGTAAGGGTGTTGCTTGCCCAAGCCCTGTTCGGTAATCCCGACGTGCTTATTCTTGACGAACCTACCAACGACCTCGACATCCGCACCGTGTCGTGGCTGGAGGACTTCCTCTTGGAATTCAAGAACACAGTCATCGTGGTTTCTCACGACAGACACTTTTTGGACACCGTGTGTACTCATGTGGTTGACATTGACTTTAGCCAGGTGAAGCTATACACTGGTAACTATAGCTTCTGGTACGAATCGAGCCAGCTAGCCCTTCAGCAAAGAGGGTCTGCCAACAAAAAGGCTGAAGAGAAAAAGAAAGAATTGCAGGATTTCATCGCCCGTTTTAGTGCCAATGCTTCCAAGTCGAAGCAGGCCACCAGTCGGAGGAAGCTGCTCGAAAAAATCAATATTGACGACATTCAGCCCTCCACCAGGCGATATCCAGCCATTATATTCAACCAAAGCCGCCAAGCTGGCGATCAAATTCTGGAGGTAAAAAACCTTGGCTATTCCGCCGACGGAGTCAATTTCTTCTCCGGACTGGATTTGTTTGTTAACAAGGGAGATAAAATAGCGGTGCTTAGTAAGGACAGTATGGCCATTTCGGCATTCTTTAAAGTGCTCATGGGAGAACTGAAGCCTACCAAAGGCGAGTTCAAGTTTGGCCAAACCATTACAACGGCCTACCTGCCTAATGAAAACGACAAGTTCTTTAATACAAGTGACAACCTGATCGATTGGCTGCGCCAGTTTTCAGAGGGAGAAAAAGACGAAGTGTTCATCAGGGGCTTCCTCGGAAAGATGCTTTTCTCCGGCGAAGAAGTCTTTAAAAAAGCAAGTGTGCTTTCGGGTGGCGAAAAGGTGCGTTGTATGATCAGCAAAATGATGCTGGCTCAGGGCAATGTACTGATCCTGGACGAACCCACCAATCACCTCGATTTGGAATCCATACAAGCATTCAACAACGCCCTGGCAGATTTCCCTGGCACGGTGCTTTTCACCTCTCATGATCATCAATTTACCCAAACAATTGCCAATCGGATCATAGAACTAACGCCAAATGGTTGCCTTGATAAACTGATGACTTACGATGAGTATGTGGAGAACGAAAAGATTACAGCGCAGAGAGAAGAGCTCTATGCCTGATCGGCTATAACCAGGGCAAGCGTTTTGAAAAGCTTTCCATCGGAAACGAGGTGACCGCTGCTCAGCATCAGAAAAAGCTCTTCTTCACGTACAGTGTTGTAACGCTTTTCGGAGGTGAATAGCTCAATATCCGACGGAGGGCTGTCCAGGGCCTTTTGCAAAAAAGCCGGATCGGTAAAATCGGCCGCCTCCCCCCCATGCATCCCGCAAAGAACAATTTTCTCCTGGAGACATTGATAGGTCATTACATGACTCCTTGTTCTGATTTCCAAAAACTCAGTTTTCCTCAATACGTCTTCGAAAACCACGTCGCTGAACAAATCCACTATTTTGTCGGCCTTGGCGGGAGTTTCCTTCTTCAACTTCTCCCAGTCGTCTGCGGTAATGCCATTGACGATCAAATAGTCAATAAACTCCTTTTCAAGTGTTGTCAGTTCTTCCCTTGTCAGGGTACGGTACTTTGCCATAGGTGGCAAAGATAAGGCTCAAAACCTTTTCATTGCGCCAAAAATAGCACTAGAAATTAGTTGGTTCAATTTCTCCTCTGCAACGCTATGACAATTAAGCTCCCTCCGGCCCAGCTAACATTGAGACAGGGTTTTCAGCTTGCTTGCCAATGTGCACAGGAAAATCCGCAACTAAGTTTTATATCAACTACCTTTGTGCTCAAGAATCTCAAAATGATCGATCAATACTTAAGCAATCTGGGCATTTCTAAGCTCAACGAAATGCAAGAGGCTACAATAAAGGCCGCTGGAAAAGAAAAAGAGCTCATCTTACTTTCCCCCACAGGCTCTGGCAAAACCCTGGCTTTCCTACTTTCCCTTCTCCCACGCCTGGTAAAGGATCAGCAGGGGATGCAAGCACTAATCATCGCACCTTCGAGGGAGCTTGCTATCCAAATCGAACAAGTAGCCAGGGGAATGGGTAGCGGCTTCCGTGTCAATAGTTTCTATGGAGGCCATTCACTCAGAACAGAGTTGAACAACCTCAGCAACCCCCCAGCTATCGCTATCGGCACGCCAGGGCGGCTGCTCGACTTGATCACAAAAGAGGCTTTCGAAACAACGAGTATTAAGCACCTTATTCTGGATGAGTTCGATAAGTCGCTAGAAATGGGCTTTGGAGGTGAAATGTCAAGCATACTTGAACATCTCACCAACCTTAGAACAAGGTTTCTAACTTCTGCCACGCAGGCTGTCAAAATCCCTTCTTTTCTTAAAATGTCTGCGCCTTATACGCTGGACTTCACCACCAGGTATGAAAACAAGGAAAGCAAGTTGGATCAAAAAATGGTAGTGGCCGAGGGTAACGACAAGCTTGATGCCCTCTTCAAGCTCCTGTGTCTTCTGGGTAGCAAGAAAAGTTTGATATTTTGCAACCACAGAGAAGCCGTTGACAGGATCGGCGAGCTGTTGTCCGTCAAAGGTGTGGAACACAGAACCTATCATGGAAAGCTGGAGCAGGACGCCCGTGAAAAGGTATTGGCTCAGTTTCGCAACGGCAGCGTCAACGTATTGCTCGCTACAGACCTGGCGGCCAGAGGGCTTGACATCGCCGAAATTGAAAACGTGATACACTACCAGCTTCCTCAAACGCAGGAAGCCTTCATCCACCGGAATGGCAGAACGGCCAGAATGAATGCTTCTGGCAGCTCTTACCTTTTGCTGCTTCAATCGGAGAAGCCACCAAAGTACCTGGCCAAAAAGCCTCAACTGGTAAACCTGCCGGAAACGCTGCTTACTCCCCCAGCCCCCACCTGGTCAACACTTGAGTTTTCGGCCGGTAAAAAGGATAAAATCAATAAAGTAGATATTGTTGGTCTGCTCTTCAAAAAAGGTCTTTTGGAAAAGGGAGACATCGGCTTAATAGATGTAACCGACAAGGCTGCCTATGCCGCTGTAAATAGAGAGAAAGCTGTAAAAACTGCCATCAAAGTGAGTGGAGAAAAAATAAAGAAGGTAAAGGTCAGGGTCTCGGTACTTTAGAAAAAGTACGAAACCGAAAACACTGTGAATAAAAACAGAAAGGCCCGCTTCGCAGCGGGCCTTTCTTTTGCAGATATAATGAATATGACTTAAGCAGCTGCCTTTTTGGCGTCAGCAAGTGATACCGCCTTGTGAGGTTTGATCTCTATTACACCCATTTTATCAAGCAGCTTGATAATATAGTAAGTTGGATCTATTTCATGCCAGCGAATGCCACCAAAATTTGCACGATTCCCGTATTTGTGGTGGTTATTGTGATAGCTTTCGCCCATCATCAGAAAGTCTACGGGCAAGAAGTTCCTGGAAGTGTCGCCAACCTCAAAATTTCTGTATCCATATTTGTGAGCAAACCAGTTGATAATCGCTCCATGAATAGGCGACAAAATAAACTGCAATGGCAGAAACAACCACAACCACCATGCATCAGCATACAAATAGTACACTCCTACATATAACGCACCCCAAAACACTCTTGAATACCATGAACGAGCGAATTTATCAAAGGCATCCCATTTTGCAACGCCTTCAGTGAATCTCTTCTCCGGCACTACTCTTCCACTGGCAATATCTGAGTAAATGGTTTTTGTTTTCCACATCATCTTGAAAATGGTCTCATCATACTTTGGAGAGTGAGGATCATTTTCTGTGTCGGCAAAAGCGTGGTGCATCCTGTGCATCACACCATAGCCGTAAGGGCTCAAGTAATTTGACCCCTGAAATATCCAGGTAAGTACAAAGAATACTTTCTCTGTGAACTTACTCATCGTAAACGCACCGTGCGCTGCATACCGATGTAGAAAGAACGTTTGAAAGAACAATGACAAGTACCACTGGGCAATAAAAAAGGGTATGATAACTTCCATCTTGTTAGTAGTATTTTTTTACGGTTTAGATTTGACCTGTTTGTGATCTATTCCCTTAAGACAAAGTCAAATTTAATTTGTGACAGAATTAATAAAATATTTTTTTTCGTAGTGGCAACATAGCCATTTACCTGGCCAACTAAGCCTTTTGGCTGATCTCAAGTCTCAAATCCTCAATGAGCTCTTTGGGCTCCCCAAATGAGCAGGCTTTCTTGAAACTTTCGATAAGCTGGGCTGAGCTTACCATATCGAAATTTATCTTGCTGGTATCTATTGCCAGTTTCTCCTTAGCTCTGGAAAACAACTGGCGACAGTTCTCTTTCTTTTTATTGACAATCTGCTGAAGTTCGTCGTACTCAATATTGAACACCTCCCTCAGCAGGTACACTGCTCTCTCCACAGGCTCCAACTTTTTATGCAACATTGCCAATGCAGTGGAAATTTCGTGCTCTATGTCGATATGAGAAATTTCCAGCTTCTCAACAAACTCCATTGGGTTAATGGCATCAAGATATTCGTTCTTCTTTCGTTTGATCGAATTGAGATGATTGATGCAGCTATTGGTCACCGACTTAATCAAATAGGCCTTTGTGTTTTTTATCTTCTCCTGATCGAGTGTCAACCACTTCAAAAAGGTGTCCTGCACAATATCCTCAGCATCTTGCCATGAGCCTACCATCTTCATGGCGAGCCTGTGAAGTAGAGGTTGGTAAAGCGTTATCGTTTGAGCCTGATTCAATTTCTTAAATTATATGCAAAGGTAAAGTCAATACCCTTAGTTAGCACTATTTGTTTTCGATTATTTACCTTCTGAACAATCGAAAGAGCAATAAAGTGCAATTTCGTACGGTATTTGACAAGGTTGGATTAATGTGCGCTGGGGAAAATGATGGCGAGCGAATGGCAAGTGGGCAGCCGATCAGGCCCAAAAAAAGCAAAACGGGCAGGGATTAGTCATCCGCTGCCCGTTTCATTTTTCACCAGCCTTAACCAGTGAAAAACGTCAAGCTATTGTTCATTCGCCTCAATCGCAACGTCACCTGGGTGGCACTACGCTCGACAAGATTCAAAGTACGCCGATCACTCGACTTTCCTTTTTCTTCCCTGAGCCCTGCTGGCTCAGCAAACTATCTCTCACTTGATGTATTGAATTTCCATATAAAAATTTGCAAACGCAACTGCCTAAGCACCCACTTTTCAACAACTTATACACGGGATTATCAACACCTGAGCCCCTGTTGTTCACGATTATATCAACATGATATCCACATTTGTCTTCTGGTTTACTTTCTCAATCCAGGTTTCAACCTAGCTTTGCTTCATGTACATAGCCATCAATAAAGCAACCACACTGGCCCTCAGTATTTGGGTATCACTTCTCGTTGCATCCTGCGAGACAAAAAAGAGTCCGTCTTCGAGCGACGAACCAATCACTACTCGCATTCAGCAAATGCCTCCTGCGCTTCAGGAAGGCCTTAAGGCCCATGGTGGCCTTGAAGAGTGGGTGAAATATGGCACGTTGACTTATACAGTGGCCTCCAAAAATATTCCAGAAGACCATTTGGTAGACCTGAATAGCAGAAAAGTACTCATCACCACAGACAGCACCTTCACAATGGGTTTTGATGGGCAAGACGTTTGGGTTAGCCCAAACCTGGCAGCCTACCCAGGTTCGTCAGCAACTTTTTACCATAATCTTGTATTCTATTTCTTTTCTCTTCCTTTCGTGGTCGCCGACCCAGGGGTGAATTACACCACTTTACCAGACATCACATTTGATGGAGTGGCTTGTAGCAGGATCAGCATTTCTTTTAGCGATAATGTGGGTGAGTCGCCTGACGATCAATATATCCTATGGTTCAGAAAGTCAGATCATTTGCTTAGCATGATCAACTACTCTGTTACGTATTTTGATGCTGCTAATGCCAGCAAATTCAACGCCATGGTTTACGATGAATGGCAAACGGTTAATGGCTTAAAGGTTCCTAAAAAATGGACCTCCTACAAATGGGAAAACGATTCTCTTGGAGACAAACGAGGCGCTACTTTAATAACAGATGTGTCCTTTCAGGAAGGAGCTCCGGATGCTGCCTTATTTCAAAAGCCTGAAACAGCCGAGATCGATAAAGGCAATTAATAGTTATTTTTTCAAATGATGAAGCTTGGAGACAGGCCATTTCACGAGCCATTTGGAACCTGTTTTCAAAGCTCTGTTGAGAATGGCCTTTATCTCTACATGCTGCGATGTTCTCAAATGAATCATGTAATAAAAGCCCCGGAATTGTACGTCGGTTACCGTAGCTTCCACCCCTCTTCCTTCCGCCTCTAACGCCACATCTTCCGGCCGAACCATCCACTTGCCGTTTGCTTCACTGGTCTTCACTCCTATTGATTCCAGGTTTTTTCTGGTAAAGATGTTTGCCTCTCCGAAAAAAGCAGCTCCATAGGCCGTGGCTGGCTGGTTGTACATTGTCTTTGGGGTCGCCAACATGTCCATTTTGCCCAGCCTTAAAAGAAGTATCTTGTCCGCCAGGGAAAGTGCTTCTGACGGGTCGTGTGTGACCATAATAACGGTGATGCGGAGTTCCCGGTGAATCTGCTTCAAAACAGTCGTCATCTCGCTCTTAAGCATCACATCAAGGTGGCTGAACGGCTCATCCAGCAGCAGCAGCTCTGGTTCATCGGACAGGTTAACAGCCCACACCACTCTTTGCCTCTGCCCGCCCGACAGCTGATCCGGCCTCCGCTCTTCCAGGTCTTTTAGTCGGCAGATTTTAATAAGTTCTTCTACTCTTTCCGATTTGTACGGATCGCTGAAGGCCCTCAGTGCATGCCTTAGGTTTTCCCTCACCGTCATCTTCTCCTGTAGCTCCAATTCCTGGGTAATGAGCTTTATATGGTTGTAGCCAGGAACTAACCGGTCAGCAGGGCCCTGGATAATACTACCCCCCCAGGTGATTTTTCCATCGCTTAAATCCACCAGTCCAGCTATCGACCGCAACAATGTCGTTTTGCCGGACCCGCTGGCGCCAGAAATGACCAAAAAAGAACCCCGGGGCAGCTTGAAACTAAGCTTCGAAAGCGCTCTTGTTTCAACCCCGGGGTACTTTACACTGCATGTATTAACTTCCAAACCTTCAGGCATGCCCAAAGGTATTTCATTTTTTTAACCCAATCGAATTTTAATCAAGTTGGCCAATAATTTAAGGCTTTCGTCGAGATAGACGTCTTTCGGTTCTTTTCTATCTGTGCCAGCTTCTTTCACCTCTGAGTCGTTTATCTGAGTACTAAGGTCTCTGATGGACTCCCTGGCTGCTCTCACGTTATCGATTTCAGCCTTTCTTATGTTGTAGTTCAACGAAATTTCATTTTTCGAGCGAGCTTTCTTTGCTTCTTCTATGTCGTACCGTAGCTCTTTAAACTCCGCATTGTTCTGCAAGTCAAGCGAATAAATGCGAGTAAGTTGCTCTATTAGCTTGCTGTCGATTTTATTTACCGGCGTAAAACTTGAGCTTCTGATTTGGTCCCATGGCAAAGCGCTTGGCTGCGAGCTTTCACCAAAGCTGTCCGCATCATAGGCAGATGGGAACTCGATATCAGGCTTCACGCCCAGGTGCTGCGTGCTGCTCCCGTTGACTCTATAATATTTAGACAGCGTAAGCTTTACCTGCCCCAGTTTGGCTGTTTCCTGCGGCAAAAACTGATCAAGATCGACAAGCTGCTGCACTGTGCCTTTGCCAAAAGAATTTTCGCCAATGATGATGCCTCTTTTGTAGTCCTGAATGGCACCGGCGAAAATTTCGCTAGCCGATGCACTAAATCTATTGACCAAAACTGCCAATGGCCCATTATAGGCTATCTCACTATCTTTATCAGTTCCCACGTCAATTGATCCATCTGCATTTTTTACCTGCACTACAGGCCCCTTAGAAATGAATAGACCAGACAAGTTAATGGCTTCCTGAAGGGAACCACCTCCGTTGAACCTCAGGTCCATCATCACGCCGTCTACACCATCAGCCTCCAACTCAGCGAGGAGTCTTTTCACATCCCTGGTAGCACTCTTATAGTCCTTCTCCCCTTTTTGAGCTCCCTCCCAGTCAAAGTAAAAAGTCGGCAGAGTAATCACACCAAGCTTATAGGTCGTCCCGCCTTCGGTATAAGGCACAATCTTTTTAGAGGCCGTTTCCTCCTCCAGCTTCACTTTGTCCCTTACAAGGCGCAACTCAACAGGCAAAGAGCCATCAGGTGCATCGTGAGGAACAATTTTCAAACGAACAACTGTTCCCTTCGGTCCTCTGATCAGCTGAACGACATCATCCAGGCGCCAGCCGATTACATCAACAAAGTCTTCTTTGTCTCCCTGAGCCACCGCCACAATTTTATCGTCCTTGTAAATCTGCTTGCTCTTGTAAGCCGGCCCGCCAGGAATCACCTCATACACTTGCGTATTGTCCATTTGCTGAGTCAGCCTTGCACCAATGCCCTCAAGGGATTGTGCCATATCAATCTGAAAGTTCTCCGATGTGATGGGCGAAAAATAGTTAGTATGTGGGTCAAAAGCCTCGGTAAATGAATTCATGAACATCTGAAAAGCATCTTCGCTGTTATACTGTTCAATCATTTTGTGATAGCGTCCATAACGGCTTGCCAGGGTGGTCTTGATGTCTTTCCACTCCTTGCCTTCAAGCTTCAATCCCAGCGCCTGGTATTTGATGGTCTTTCTCCACAATTCGTCCAACTCGTCAAACGACTTAGCCCAGGGTTCTTTTTCCCGATCTGGTGTAAACATCTCATCCGAGGTGAAATCAGGCTCGGTCTCTAATATCTTGTTCACCTTGCTGATTCGATCCAGGGCTCTTTCCTGATACAACCTGAACATTTGAAATGGCACATCGATATTTCCGGTAAGCAGGTAATTGTCGAAATAGTCCTTATAGCGTTTGAAATATTCAATATCGGATGCGACAAAGTACATCCGGTTGTTGTCCAGGTTGGTGATATAGTTGTTGAATATCACATTTGAGAGAGAGTCATTCAGCGGTGTTTTTCTGTAATGATTCTGAAGAAGCAGGCGAGTAATGAGGAGTGCCTCTTTGCCGTGTTCTGCATTTGGTACAATCAGCTTTGTTGTGTCAGCAATAACTTCGGCTCTTGCGGCTGAAGCTTGAATATCTGTGCCCAATAGCATAAACAGAAGGGCGATCCATAGGAATGATGCTTTATTCATAATTTTGTTTTGTCAATAATAATGTATCCAACGAAAATTAGGCCAGAATGATCTTTAGAAAAGAAATATTTCCATGATCGGGAAACAGTTTTGGCAGCTTACTTTTTCTATCCGGCATATATAGCCCGAAGAATTTCTGAAAAGTATTATTTAAAAACAAAAAAAGCAGGTTTCCCTGCTTTAAATATCATTATTTGTTTGTGGTGGCTAATACCTGACCACTTTGCCACTGCTATTTTGGTCGGCAATCAGCCGGTCAGGCGTTCCCTTGTAAGTAACTCTGCCGCTGCTGCTAACATCTGCCATCAGTTCCCTGGTTACCGACACATTCACCTTCCCGCTGCTGCTGACGTCGGCCCTCACCTTTTCGCTTTCCAATTCAAAGCCATCGTAGTAGCCAGAGCTACTCCCATCTATTTCCTGCGAAGTGGCCCTGCCACGAAGTGTCACCCGGCCACTGCTCGACACATCCACCTCAAGGTCACTGCAATTTACTGCCAGCGACATTCTGCCTGAGCTACTGGCATCGGCATAAAAAGAAGTTGCATTAATAGTTTCTTCGGCAGTGACTCTGGCTGACGAGCCTACTGACACCCCTTCAAGTTCCCGATAGGTCAGCCTGATTTTTATACTGCCCCTCCAGTTTCTGTTCCACCCATCAAGATGTATCTTCAGCTTACTGCCCGACACCTCAGTCAAAATGTCTTCAAGATCAACCTCGTCGGAAGTGATTTCAGCCCTTTCTTCGTTGCCCTTAACCAACTCGACCTCAATAGATTGAGAAACGGATAATTGGTTGAAAGACGGTAGCTTTCTGGTTTCCTTCATCTGGGCATTTACCTGAAAAGAAATGAGCCCGACAAAAAGTAGTATAATAAGATGTTTCATGTGTGCAGTATAGTTTCGTTAATTAGTGCTTTGGTGAAAGACCGAAATTTAGGACAGGGGTTGCAATTGTTTGAAAAACTTTTCGTTTCGATGAGGAAAGAAATTATACCGGCTAATTAATGATGAGATTTTGTGTGTTGTCCGTTGTTTTTCTGGTGGCTGGAAGTTTGTCGGCCCAGAGCCCTGCAGGAAACAACAGTAGGGTATTAGAAGTAAGCCCCGAGCTTTCGGTACAGACATTAACCCCCAACGATCAATGGGAATATGAGCTTTCATCAGGTGAAAAATATTTCACTTCGCTAGTGGTCAAAATATCAGGCACGGATACTTTCGAAAACTCTTCCCTGGTCGCCGACGGCAGCATTTACCCCCTTGAGCTTGATGAGCACGCCGACTTAGACCGAGAGCTACAGAGTCTTCCTGTCATCTTCGACTTTCCCAGGCAAAGTACCAGATTGCTACTACCCAACGTGAGTGAGTCATTTTCAGTCTATTACATTAATGCAGGCCAATTGGCATCTTCTGCCCGCACAGCCGGTGAGCTCAAACCATTGATCACAACGCCAGGCAGCTGTGAAGAGCCCGAAAGCGTCGATCAATCCGAATGGCGAAAAGGTCTTTCCGCCCCTTCTTATTCGAGGAGTTATACGGAGACAGAACACCTCATTGTCCATCATTCTGCCACCTCCAATTCGCTTACGGATTATTATAATGTGGTTCGAAACATTTATATCTATCACACGCAGGTAAACGGCTGGTCCGACATCGGCTACAACTATCTGGTGGCTCCTGACGGCACTATTTTTAAGGGTAGGGATCCTGGCGATGGAGAACAAGACCTTGTGCTTGGGGCCCATTTTTGCGGAAAAAACTCTACCACCATGGGGGTGTGCATGATGGGCGACTATAGTAGCACAGAGCCGAAGGAAGAGGCCATTTCTGCACTCGAGGCACTGCTCACATGGAAAGCCTCCAAAGACATGCTGGACGTGCTGGGAAGCTCCCCTCATCCATTAAACGGCGATTTAAATACCATTGCAGGACACAGGCAGGGCTGTGCTACACAATGCCCCGGCGACAAAGTATTTGAACGGCTTGAAACCATAAGGCAGGACGTCTTTGCAAATTTGCAGGCTTGTAGTGATCCGCTGGTGGTAAGCACCGTTACGTTTTATCCAAACCCAAGCGAAGGAGATGTGCTCATTGAACTGCCAGAGGAAACGGAACTTGAAGCTGTTGATTTGGTGACAATGAGTGGACAAAAACAGTCCATTGGACTAATCAACGAGGGCCTTAATGGGTACCGTGCAGTGACCTCCTTTCTTCAACCCGGAGTTTACGTGATGATGTTCAAACTAAAAAATGAACTCCCTCAATACAAAAAAATAATTCTTCGATAAACGTCTACCCTCTCAATGCGCTTTCACCTCAGCCAACTCAAGAACCTGAGCAAGGTAAAACTGCCTGAAGTATAGCTCTCTTGACTCCTCGTCCAGAAAAGCATCTTTTGCCTTATTAAAATGTCTTACTTCTTTTGTTTTTAGCAATTTGAGAAGTCCTTCCGAAATTTTGTTATCTAATAGCATGGCAATAATAATTATAAGTCTTTGCTTTTCAGGAAAGCAACATTAGCTCTTAACGTTGCTACCCCCCATTTTTGTTACTTTTTTTCCTGGCTGATCCAGTCAGGCGAAGAAGCCTACATGAACAAAGCAGTGCTGCGTGTAGTAACCTTCCTCTACTTATTGTCAACAAAAAGACGGTTTACCCCCATGCTGTTTTAAAAAAAGAATGACTTTATTGATTTTTTTTGATGATGACCTTTGCACTGGACACGCTACTCATGCCGAAATAGCCGAGTATTACACCTCCATCATCGCTCAGGTATTTCAAGTTTCCCCTGACCAGCGAGGGTGGCGTGCTGGTCGACTTCCCGAGGCCAATAGCCTGTGTATTAAGGTTTTTCAGGTATTCAAAGGCGGCGGCGTCAATTGTATATTGACTCACAGTGACGGTGTCGTCTACCTGAAACAATAGGCTTGATAGCTCAAAACCGAATTTCTTTCCGTTAAAAAAACGATCGGTGATCAAAATCAAGTCTTCAGCTCGGTCATAAGAAATTCCATTCTCCGATACTTTCCATCTGTAGTAGTCATTCTCAGTGGCCGGGTCCGATACGAAGCCCGTCACCAAATAGCCTGAGGTAAATGATAAAGTTTCGGGTACAAAAATATTTGGCACGAAAGAGTAAGTAAGTGTGTCGATCGGTGGCGCTGCTTTAAAAGAGTTTTCGGTTGAAATAATGACCTTGTCGTCCCATTCAATCACCAATTTGTAATTGACACCCGGAGTGCCGACAAACTCCGCCGAATCCGTTAAATACTCACCAGGAGTTTCTGGATTTTCGGTCAAAAAGTAGTTAACTCCCTTAGAGGTGATGTATACCTTTGCATCAGATATTTTTGGGTTTGTTTCAGGAGAATCAAATGGCAGCGTCTGAGAAAGCCTGACACGGTAAGGACCAGGTTGATCGGTAATCCACCCTTCTACCACCAGGTAAGTGCTACCGGATGGCAGGTCGATTGAGATGGGATCCTCGCAAGCCTGAAGTAGAAAAAAGGTTAAAACAACAAATAGCAGGGCTGATTTTCGCATCCGTCAGAATTTAAAATTATATGAAACTGAGGGAATGATTGTGCCCAGCACAGAATACCTGATGGTTTCCGTTTGGCTGGGGTCCAGAGCGCTTTGTCTGAAAAGGTAAGAATAGGCGTTCCTCCTGGCATATACATTGTAGATGGAAAACGTCCAGCTACTTTTAAACTTCCTGTCGAGACTTTTCCTGCTCACGTAAGTCGTCGACACATCCAACCTGTGGTAGTCAGAAAGCCTGCCTTGATTACGTTTTGAGAAATTGGGCACTATCACGCCATCATAAACATATTTTGCGTCTGGCAGGGTTACGGGGCGCCCTGTGCTGAAATTAAACGTAGCAGAGAAGCTCCACTGCCTGCCTTCGTCATAAATACTGACCACTGAAACATCATGGGTCCTATCATAGTCGCTGGGGAAAAAATCACCATCATTGAGTGTTTCTTCCACCGTTGCTCCCTTTATCTGCGTCTCTGCTCTCGACAGGGTATAACTTACCCAGCCACGAAGCACTCCCTCAGGTTTCCGCACCAGTAGCTCAGTACCATAGGCCCTTCCCACTCCGGTAAGCACCTCTGTTTCAATAGTTTCATTTAATAGTAAGTCGGCACCATTCTTAAACGCTATTGTATTTGACAGCGACTTGAAATATGCTTCCAGCGAGACTTCCAGGTTCCCATTAAACACATCTCTGTAATAGCCCAATGTCCATTGATTCGACACCTCTGGTTTAATATACCTGTCGCTGAGTTTCCATATGTCAGTAGGTGCGGGTGAAATGCTATTAGTAATTCTGTGGATGTATTGATAGTTTTTGTTATAGCTGGCTTTAAGTATTGAGGCTTCGCTTAATTTATAGCTCGCAACAAGCCTGGGCTCCAACCCTTCATAAAAATCGATAATTTGACCGAATTTATACTGCAGGGTGTCGACAATCGATGTCCTGCTTTTTGGTAATCCGTTTACGTAAATATACTCATTTGCCGGCCCCAGGTAATAGAAACGAGACCACCTTGCTCCTGCCACCGTTTCAATCCGCCTGCTCCACTTCTTCTCCCAACTACCATACAGAGCAGGCTCCACGGCGTGCTCCGAGCTCAGTTTTATTTCCACCACCGAGGCGTCTTCCGTAAGGGGTATTCTGTCTCCGGGATTGAGCCTGTGAATAATCGATGAGTAGCCAAAATTGTAGGTATTATCGGGGTTTGAATAAAAATTGAAATCGGACTTAAAGGCGTAGTTGAAGATGTAAGACGTTCCTATGAAATTGGAAATTTCGGAAGGATCTTCCGTTTTATAGCTGTACTCACTCAGCGTGAATGTATGATTGCTGAACAGACGGTTTCCAAAAATGTGGTTCCATCGGGCAATCAGCGCACTATTGCCCCAGGTTCGCTGAAATGTTTCTCCAATCTTGTTCCGGTCTTTCCCAACATAGCCCGATAGATACACCTTATTTTTTGAGTTCAAATCGTAGTTGAGTTTCATATTGAAATCAGCAAAGTTCAGCGTACTCCTCCTTACATTGTTGTCGCCCAGCTCATAATTGATATTAAACAATGACGACCTCACCGATGTCAGGAATGAGCTTTTCCCTTTTACAAGGGGCCCTTCCGCCACCAGCCTGCCTGACAAAAGCCCAACCCCTCCTGAAAAGGCAAATCGTTCCTTGTTGCCCTCCCTCTGCCGCACACTCACCACTGAAGACGTTCTGCCGCCGTAGGACGCCGGTATATCACCTTTATATATTTCTATGTCGTTGATCGCCTCAGGGTTGAAAACGCCCACTAGTCCAAAAAAATGAGATGTATTGAAAATGACGGCCTCATCCAGCAGGATCAGGTTATTGTCGGCCGAGCCACCTCTGACATTAATTCCTGTAGCATCCTCACCGACGTTCCTGATGCCGGGAAGCAACAGGGCTCCCTGTAGCACATCCACTTCGCTGAGAAAATAGGGAATCTTTCCGAAGATGTTCCGGCTTATCTTGTGATAGCCGGTGTTTTTAGTTGTCAGCAAAATGTCAAAATCTTTCGGAGAAACGACCAATTCGGGCAAATTGGCCTTTGCTGACTTAAGTGAAAAGTTTTGTTCTATCGACTCCGCCAAAGCCAACCTGGTCTCGATTGGCTCATAACCCACAAATGAGATACGAACATCATACATTCCCTTAGGCAATGAGAGGGAGAAAAAGCCATAGGCATTGGTAGACGATCCGGTTTTAAGAGAATCAATCCAGATTGTGGCACCAATAAGGGCCTCGCCAGTGCTGGCCTCACTCACCTGCCCCTTCATGGTGACGTTGTCATTCTTCAGTGGAGTGTTCTTTTTGACGGCTATCAGCAAGATTAGGTTGCCTTCAAACTGATACTTCAGGTTTTCAGAATACACTATCTTATCGAGCAAGTCATCCAGCAAAATAGTATTGCCATTGACTTTGATCTTCTTGTCGAAAGGAATCAATTGGTCAACATAGGAGGGCTTATAGGAGGTTTGATCAGCTATCAGGCGCAAAGCTTGCCTGACAGAAAGGCTCGTTTGGCCATCAGGCACCCGCACAACCACGTCAGAGTGACTCTGAGCGACTAATGCTGAGCTTGCCGACAGCAAGCAAAGGTGAAAGATAAAACAGACTCGTAAAAACGTTGGCATACTCCCGAAAGCGACCTCTAAATAAAGACATGTTTCGTCTATAAAAGGTAACTATAGGAGTAATAAATAAAAAAAGAGGTTGGAAGTTCCCTGTTCTAATTCTCGCAGGGCTCTGCAAGAATTACATACGAATCTCCTTTTTGCACCACTGATCCATTCAGTAGCGTGGCTATCACGTTCAGGCTTTCCTGAAGGCTGAGGTTATCAAGGGTTACACTTACCTTGCACGCCGTCAATGCTTCATTGCCCAGTGTGATTTTAGCCTGGTAGTGATCTTGTACTTGTTTCAGTACTTTATCCAGTGGCCGATTAGAAAAAGTCATCATGCCTGTTTTCCAGGACAGAAAATTCATATCGGTTATATCAGATCTTCTAATGACATTATCCTTCATCACGACGTCCACTTGCTGATTTTTCTGGAGCGTAAGAACCTTTTCAAGAGCAGAGGCCTCAACAGTTCCATCGATCACTGCAAGCCTGACGCCTTCTTTCGTGTTTTTCATATTAAACTCCGTACCCAACACTTTTGCAGTCAAACCGTTCGACTCCACAACGAAAGGGTGCTCAGCATCGTGAGCTACCTTAAAATAGGCTTCTCCTTTCAATTCTATTTTCCTTGGTTCATCCTCAGAATAAGATACCTGGCCATTGGCATTGAGCCAAACTAGGGAGCCATCAGGCAGCGTAATCTCCTTTACCTTCTCATCGGCCTTAACTATGGCGGTTTCGGAAAAAACCTGACTAGTCAAAGTGGATTGAAACACAAAATAGCTCCCGATGATAAGAGCAAGGCTCGCCGCAGCCCAGTAGAAGTACCTTAAAGCAACCACCTTCTTTTCCTCAGTAAGTCTACTCTTCACTTTACTCCAGGCACACTCGACATCTGGGCAATACGCAGACGTGTCAAGGGACGCATGTTCCCATACCTTAATTGCCTCTTGAAGCTCAACTGAATGATTAGCATCGACGCCCTCCTCAGTGTTAGAAGTGGCTTTTGCCTTACCGTTAAAATATTCGACTAAGTCTCGTTGCATTATAATCAGGTGTATTCTATTAGATGTCAAGGATTTTAATCTCAACCCCCAAGCTATCTACAAAAAGTTTTCGATTAAGGCCAGCAAAATTATTCCCAGCTTATCAACATACGGCTTCAGGCTCACTCTGAGCTTTTTGAGCGCTATGCTCATTTGATTCTCTACTGTCTTTACTGACAGTTCCAGCTTTTCAGCAATCTCCTGATAGGTAAGCCCTTCTTCTCTGCTGAGCACAAAAATAACTTTGCATCGCTCCGGCAATAAATCAATCGCCTTCTGGACAATTGAATATAGCTCATTGTACTCAATTTGGGTTGGGTCTGACAAGTCGGCCTTTTCGCTCAAATTATCCACATCCTCTTTTTTCAACTCTTTGGGCAGTTGAAGTTTGAGGTAGTTGATTGACCTGTTCCGAACCGATGCTACAAGATAGGCTTTAACAGAATAGCTGATATTAATTTCTTCCCGCCGCTCCCAGAAGTTCACGAAAACCTCCTGAACCACTTCCTCTGCCACTTCGTTATTGCGGGTCAGTTTCAGCGCATAACGGCACAATTCCGTGTAATGCTGTTTGAAGAGTACTTCTAATGAAGATAAGTTATCAGGAAGCAGTTGGCTCAATTTTAAAATCTATAAAACTCTACAAATACAGCCGAAATTAGCGATTGGCGGGGAATACTAAAAAAGGAAAGCCCCGTAAAACGAGGCATTTCCTTAACAACCAACCAAACCTAATGTTTATAAGTTCAACGAAGGCTATCAGAAAATATTGGGCCTTCATTTGTTTTTAACAATTTGAAATAGAAAGACCCTAACTACCCTCGTCTGGTTGGAGTGTGGAAAGTAAATAATTGGAGAGCACGTAGTAGCCTAAGTTGGTGCTGGCGGATGTTCGTCCCTTAGTGGTGAGTAAAAAAACCATGTCGTATTCAGGCATTACAAACATGTAGTGATCTTCATCGCTGAGTGCATAGAAGGTTTTATTCTCGGGAAAATAGACTGACCATGAGCTATCATCTGAAAACCTCCACCATAAATACCCTATATCCGAAAAGCTGGAAATCCGATGCTGAGTATTTGTCGACAACCCGACCCAGCTGGCACTCACAATTCGGTTACCGAGCCAGCTTCCATTGTTGAGCATAAGATCTCCAATCTTCAATAAATCAAGCGGCTTTATAGCAAGTCCCAGCGAAAGGTCACTCAACCCAACGTCATCTTTTCTCACCGTCCAGTCATTGATTTGCAGAGGTTTAAAGAGCCACTCACTCACCATCTCGTCGACGGACAAACCAGTAGCAGATTCGAGCGCCTCGAGTATGATAAGGCTGCCCGCCGAATTCTGAGAAAACCTTTGGCCTGGAATGCTCTCCATTGGTTTTTTAAGCAGAAACTCCACAGCACTTGGAGCCGTTTTTATCACATTCACATCGTTGGACGAGGAGTTGACTCCTGACAGCGTTTCGTTCCACGAAAGTCCCGATTTCATGGTGAGAATATCCTTGAACCTGATTCTCTTTTTTAGTTGGTCAGCTTCGAAATACGACTGGCGTTCGGGCAAATACTTGTAAACCGAGTCCTCAACACTTTTAATGAAACCGCCGTCAATAGCAATACCTGCCAGCAGAGAAACAATGATGTTACCCATACTTCCTATGCCCTGAAGCGAGTCTCTTGTGTAGAAACCATAGTAGTCTTCAAAAACCACCTTTTTGTCTTTCAAAACAAGCATACTGCCAATGCCGCCAAGGCGACCCGCATCAAAAAGGCTGTCTAATGCCAAAAGCAAAGGCTCATCGAAACCCGACACCCTTGGATCTTCGTAAACCCAAGGTGAGTCATCGGGCCGTACGTCATCATTCCATTTGCAGCTCTGAGGAAGGAGCATGAAGACGGCGACAATAAGAGGATGGATTCGACGCATCAAAATAGCCCTATTTTAATCATGACATTCAATGTGAGTCCTGAGAAGTCATCATCGGATATTTCGGGGATATCCAATCCTTTGACCAATCGATAGCCTACCTCGCCGTGCAAGATGGCAAAAGGCAGGAATTTATAATCGCAGCCAGCGGATGGCTGCACAAATAGCGCATAGTCTTCGAACATGTTATAGAAATTGTCCCGCCGTTCCCAAAACACCTTCCCTTGCCCTACTCTTGCATCAAACGTAAACTGAAAGGGCTTTTCCAAAGTAGTTTTGTATCCTGCCCACAAGCCTGCATGGCTGTATTTCATACTGAATTCGTTAGGGAAAATCAGTCTTTGATTGTAATCTCCCATATAAACAGACCCATAAGCGCCAACATGGTAGTGGCTGCGGAATAAAAAGCTTAAACCACCTCCAAGATTCACACCGTTTGCCTGCCGGAGGTAGGCGGGTTCAACATAGCCAGCAACCCAAACACCATATTTTCTTGCCGGTTTATTGATTTGCTTCGTTCGCAGTTTGACAGAATCAACGGCAAGTGAATCAACAGCCTGTGATAGTGCCTGCCCAGTCACTGCCATCATTATCAAAACAAAAAAACCGATTTTCATAGTTTAAAAAACATGGTGACTCTATTACCCCCTTACTCATCTTTCTCTAAGGTACTCAATTCAATGCTCAATGCCTTTGTGGAAATCTGTGTCTCGTAGAACGAAAGCCCGAGGGAAACCAAAAGTAATACGAGACTTGCGACAAACAGGTAGTTTCCCAATTGGCTTTTATCAAGGTATAAGAATAGAATGGAAAGTACACAACCAAGAAAGCTTAAAATACCGAACGCCTGCATATTCCTAATGAGTGAAAGCCGTAAGCGCAGGTTCTTAATCTGCTCCCGGACTGGCACATTGTTTTCGCCATGGGAATCAGCTTGTCTTTTATGGAGCCCTCTGATCAGGCTGGCAATCGCTAAAAACCTGTTCGTATAAGCCAAAATCAACAATGTGATAGCTGGAAACAACAGTGCCGGAGTGCTTAATTCTAGTTGCATGTCACAAATTTACCCTATCAATTTTTTGTCTTTGCCATTGAAAATCTCTCCCGATCAATAGCTGAATTTTGCTTAAGCTAACAAAAGATTTTGCAACAACCTTGTCGAATGGAGTAGTTTCAATATCGAGCATCTTGCTGATCTCACTCCCCAGTAAATACGCCATAAGAGCCGAAACAGGCAAATGAATAGCACTATTCCGCATTTCATTTTCTATATGTTTCCTAAGCGATGCCGTCAACTCTATTCCTTCATTAGAGCTAACAAAATGCCTCTTCGCTATGTGCTTTTCAAGCAACAACGCCTCCTTTACGTTACCCTTTAACAACTCTTTTTCAATCCCCAGCAGGTGCCCAATCAGATTCCAGTATTGTAAAAAATCCTTACTTTCTGCCCCCTTTACATCAACCCCCAACTTTCGCAGGCCACGCAGCACTATCAGCGAGAACGCCAGGTTTGTCCCAGCCATGTCCTCCTGGTTGATGGGAAGCCCCCAATCGTTCTGCCAAAAGGGTTGATTCTTTATGTAAGACCTGGTGAGCGCATGCATGAGCCTCACTTTGAGAATACTTCTAAGGCCCTTTCCATTGGCATCAAACGCTCCAGGCTCAGACACATCAAGCACAAACGAGGCTGTCTCGGTGAGCCGCTTGCCGGGGGCTTCTCTAAGCCGTTTGGAATGATACAAAACTTTAGCACCGTTGGCGGCGGCATAGCAGTACGGGAGTGAATAAAGCCCAAGGCAGAGCAGAATCAAAGGTTGATGTTTTGAGAAAAATTCCTGAGTGCGCTTCAAGCGCTTAGGCAGGCTATCTTCGGGCAATACCTCATTTTGATTAATGAACCTTATCAGCTCTTTTGGCCAGGTATCGTCGGGCTTCTGGTTATTACGAGAGAAGTTCTTCCATTTGTCCGACGCCCAGAGCTCAGGCATATCTCGTTGAATGACTTCAACAACAGCGTCGGCGGGAGGGTCGCCAATGAGCCTAAATTTTTCTAAATCCATAAAAAAAGCATGCAGTTGATGGTATAACCCTGCATGCTTCCTATTAGTTAACTAAAGATCAAAAAGATTTCAACACTTTACATGAAGATCCATTCTTCACGAACGTATATTTTGCATTCTCGTATTTATAAAATTTCACACCCATTAGGAGAAATACACCCACTTTTTCGGGCAGTCCTTTTGGAGGAACTATGGAGAGCTGGGCGGTAATCGGCTGGATAGCTATTTTTAAATCGGGAAACATGTTGCTTTCAAATGAATCGGTTAAGCCATGGTGATCAGGATTGCATGGCCTGTAAGAGGCTTCTTCTTCATCAAAATAAAAGTCTGAAATAGAAACCAACTTTGCTGTCAATTTGAAATGAGTGGCTTCTGCAGGGAAGGCGATATTGCTCTGAGGAACAAAACCTGGAAAGTGCAGAATGACATGTCCCCGCCCCTGCCCAGGGTGGACAAAGTATTTCGGATAGAAAGTAGTGCCAAATGGAAATTCAGGGTTGAATTCAAAGCCTTCTACCTGCTTGCCATATTTACTCGGAGTTAAAGGGCGCCGACCAGTTGGGCCATCAACACCTTTCACCAAGCCTCTGAATTTAGCAGTCAGTTTTCCCGACGAATAGGTTTCGCATATATCACCCAAATCGCCAGTCATAGTCATGCGCATGGTTCTTGCCATCATGCTGGCCACACCGAATTCCTTTTGATTGTTCCTCAGTTCCTGATATGACTCTTTACTTTTGATGTCGTTGGCAGAAGGCCCTCCTTTTCTGGCTACTATTGTCCTGTCTACACCACTTATCTTATATACTCTCCAATCTTTTGGGTTGTCAATGGCACTTTTCCTTAGCTCGAGGTTTTCATTCATTTTGTTGGTTGGTTACACAATTCTACACTGATTCCTAAAACCTATAATGTCATTAAATCAAAATATTACTTTTCGAATATTCCACTAACCAGGCCAGTTAGCTACTGATTTGAAATATTATCAAAAAAATAGCACAGAAGCAAAGTTTGGCAAAAAAATATGATCTACGACATGTAATAAAGCCCGCAGTCAACAAATTAACATGAAATATTCACCATTTATTAAACTTGCATTCATCCAATATCCCTAGATTTGCTCGCCTCACATTTGATTTAAAGTATTACTTTAAGTGTGAGCGTTATTTACTTTTTTGATATTTTCAGCAAAGATGCTACGTACCCACTAGGAGAATTCTTCTATCTTTTTCCGATTCAGCCTCATGTAAGATTTAATGCAAAATCAAACAAAAACAAATCTCCGTTACAGGCTAAAGTCACTGATAAATACTTTTGTAACCGGAGGGATGGAGCCTTCGAAAGCCTCCCTGTCAATCAGTCTCGGTTTTCTCTGGGGCGTCTTTCCACTAGTAGGCACTTCTACGGTTCTTTGCACCGCCAGTTCACTGTTCTTTAAGTTGAACATGGCTATTATCCAGGCAGTTAATTACATCGTTTATCCTATACAGTTGGCCCTTCTGCTTCCTTACTTCTATATAGGAGCGCCTTTTACCGGGTTTACCATCAATGGTTCATCCATCGACAAAATTGGGGAGTTTTCTTTTTCACTCAATAGTCTGGCAGAAATTTCCGGAGACTTGCTTTTCATTGCGGTCAATATGCTTCTGGGATGGCTGCTATTGGCCCCGCTGGCATCATTCATCATCTATTTGGTTTCAAAGCGAGTGTTGACAAGCAGGCAAAGTAAGGTCAGCTCAATTGGCGACAACGGTCGCAACTCAAAAGGCTAATCAACCCCTTATCAAATGATTGCAACAAATTTTCTATATTTAAGTATTTCCTGTTGCATCTTTGCATCATTAAAATCACAAACTGTAAACAATGTCCGATAAGAATTCTTTAAACTCAAGCCCTAACATCTTCGGGCACTTCAAATACGATGGCCCTGCCGGCCTGGTAGTTTTTCTTGTTGCTTTGCCGCTGTGTTTAGGTATTGCGCTCGCATCTGGAGCACCGCTCTTTTCAGGCGTTATTGCCGGAATTGTTGGAGGCTTAGTGGTAGCCTCCTTTAGTGGATCTCAACTCGCTGTTAGTGGCCCGGCTGCTGGTCTAACAATCATCGTTCTCAACGCTATAGATGATTTAGGTTCCTTCGAGTCGTTTCTGCTTGCAGTCGTCATTGCAGGCGCTATCCAGCTCTTGCTGGGCTTTCTGAAAGCCGGTGTTATTGGTAATTTCTTCCCTTCTGCAGTAATCAAAGGAATGCTTGCTGCCATCGGGCTTATATTGATACTGAAGCAAATACCTCATGCTTTCGGCTACGATTCGGATCCTGAGGGCGATATAGAATTTTTTCAACCTGACGGGCAAAACACCTTTACCGAGATTTTCACTGCCCTCCAAAATTTGAGCATGGGTGCGATTGCTATCTGTCTTATTTCGCTGGCTATTATTCTTCTCTGGGACAGGCCTGGTATCAAGAAAAAGGCATTCTTCTCTATCGTTCCGGCACCGTTGGTAGTGGTACTCCTGGGAATAGGCGTTAATCAGCTCTTCATCAAATTCTTCCCTGACATGGCTCTCGGTCAGAGCCATCTGGTTTCGTTGCCTATTATTGGTAATCTGAGTGAGTTTGCCAACGAGCTCACGTTCCCGGATTTTGGCCAGCTAGGCAACCCGGAAATCTATGTCGTGGCCATTACCCTTGCCATTATTGCAAGTTTGGAGACTCTATTGAGTTTGGAAGCTACCGACAAATTGGATCCTTACAAGCGGGTCTCCCCTCAAAACCGAGAGTTGAAGGCGCAGGGCATTGGTAATATGGTCTCTGGACTAATTGGAGGCCTGCCACTAACGGCCGTTATTGTGAGAAGTTCCGCCAACATAGATTCTGGGGCGCACACAAAAATGTCGGCAATTATCCATGGTGCTTTGCTGCTTCTCAGCGTGGTTGTTATTCCACATATCCTTAACCTGATACCGCTGGCTGCCCTTGCAGCTATACTGATAATGATTGGCTTCAAACTTGCCAAGCCATCATTGTTCAGATCGATGTTTCAAAAGGGAATGGGGCAGTTCCTGCCATTTGTGATTACAATCGCAGCAATTCTGTTGTCAGATTTACTTATTGGCATCTCTATTGGCATGGCCATCGGCTTGTTCTTTGTGATAAAGAGCAATTTCCATGAAGCAATTATTGTCACTGAAGATCACGCTAACTATCTGGTGAAATTGAACAAAGATGTTACTTTTCTTAATAAGTCGGCCCTGAGAACCACATTACAAAATATTCCCAAGGGAGCCTACGTGATAATTGATGGCACCAAATCAATTTTTATCGACAACGACATATCTGAAGTTATCGAGGATTTCGTTGAAACATCAGAAAATAGAAACATAACGGTTGAACTGAAGAAGTCTTCCACGAGCTACAATCACTTGTTTAAGAAATAGTACACATGAAGCCTTACGAAAAACTGTTACTTGAAAATAAAGCGTGGGCACGTGAACGTGTTCAGTCCGACCCCAATTATTTTAACCATCTTTCTGAAATACAATCACCGGAGTTTTTGTGGATTGGTTGCGCCGATTCCCGGGTGCCGGCCAACGAAATCACCAACACTGAGCCAGGTGAGATGTTTGTTCACAGAAACATTGCCAATATGGTGGTGCACACCGACCTTAACATGTTGAGTGTTTTACAGTATGCCGTTGAGCACCTCAAAGTCGATCACATTATTGTGACCGGCCACTACGGTTGTGGGGGTGTAAAAGCAGCTATGACCAACAAAAGCTTTGGCTTAATCAATAAATGGTTGAGAAACATAAAAGAAGTATACAGAATTCACAAAGAGGAAATAGATCAGCTACCCAACGAAAATAAGAAAGCAGACCGACTGGTGGAGCTTAATGTGATTGAGCAAGTCCATAATTTGGCCAAAACATCGATAGTGCAGCAGGCCTGGAAAAAGGAGCAGCGTCCGATGCTCCATGGTTGGGTATATGGATTGAAAGATGGCATTTTAAACGAAGTATTTAGGATGGATCCAAATACTCAGCTTGATCCCATCTACATGTTTGACTTTGACGACGTGAAATAAGTGTACAGAAAGGTATCTCTTCTGAGGGCCAGCATGTGGATGCTGGCTTTTTTTCTACTAGCTACCTCCTTTCAGGGATGTTCCAGCCATTCCTACAATATAAAAACTGTGAAGCCGAAAGTGCATCACCGCTATTACAATCCTAAAAAGGACAAGCACAAAAGCAGGGTAAAGAAGGTTAAAATGAAATCGACCTAGCGGCCATTAATTGGTGCGGTTGCTGGCGACAGGCTTACCGGGGGTGTTTGTTTCGGTCTTTGCAACGGCTTTCTTTCCACTATCCTCAGAGGTTGAGGTCTTAATCACTTTCACAGTGTCGTTATTCTTCCACTGATAAAAGGTAGCTCCTCTAAATTCTCTTATTGGTGATGTGTAATAGGCTTTTTTTGCGCTCTTCTCAGGAGAAGGTGTTGCGTTTACAAACCCGGCCAACATTAAGAAAGAAACAACTAAAAAGACTTTTTTCACTTCGTTTTTACATTTATTACTCTTCGAAGGTACGCATAAACCATGGCTATTGAAAGGCTACTTGTCGTTATTACTACGACCAGGGCTATATTTTCGATCAACCGCCTGATTGGAAAGATTAACAAAACGGAAAAACCTTACATGAATGACATTTTATTTCAGAAGTTACCCTTCTCCATAATCAGCATTTGATTCTGCATTTCTTTTTTTACTTTGGAACACAAAACCGTTGACTATATGAAAAGACTTACCAACCTGATCCTCATTGCTATTCTATTGTATGGCTGCTCTCCGAAAACGAATGAGCCTCAACGGGTCTTTGACCGTGGCTTGACAGCAAAAAATGGGATGGTCGTTTCAGCACACCCATTGGCATCACAAGTAGGGGCTGACATACTCAAAAAAGGTGGCAATGCTGTGGATGCTGCCATTGCAGTACAGTTTGCGCTGGCTGTTGTTTATCCGGGAGCAGGGAATATCGGCGGCGGTGGTTTTATGGTGATCCGCCAAAACGACGGTTCGGTTGATGGCTTGGACTACAGAGAAGAAGCGCCAGCGGCTGCATCGAGAAATATGTACCTTGATGAGAACGGCGAAGTTATCGAAAACCTGAGTTGGCTGGGACATTTGGCATCTGGCGTGCCTGGTTCGGTGGATGGAATGGTGAAGGCCCACGAAAAATATGGCAGCCTTGGCTGGGAAGAGTTGCTACAGCCTTCTATTGATCTGGCTGCCAACGGATTTGCGCTTACCGAAAAAGAAGCAGGGGGACTGAATCGGGGAAAAGACAATTTCATCAAGTACAATACCGTTAGTCCCGACTTTGTTTTAAAGGACGGCGAGTGGATGGCAGGCGACACTATATTTTTGAAAGATCTCGCCAAAACACTTTCTCTCATTCGTGATAAAAAAGAAGCAGGGTTCTACGAAGGCGAAACCGCCGATCTCATCGTGGCCGAAATGCAACGTGGAAAGGGCATTATTACGCTGGAAGACCTGAAAAACTATGAAGCTGTTTGGAGAACCCCGGTAACTGGCTCCTATAGAGGCCACAAGATTATTTCTATGGCTCCTCCTTCCAGCGGCGGCATCGCATTGTTGCAGTTGCTACAATCCGTGGAGCCCTACCCTATCAGTGAATGGGGCTGGAACACAACCAAAACAGTACATTTGATCACTGAGGCCGAGAGACGTGTGTACGCTGACCGGGCCAAGTACCTGGGAGATCCCGACTACTTCGATGTGCCCATGGCCGGACTGGTCGATTCTGCTTACAACAAACAAAGAATGTCATCTTTCAATCCTGAAAAGGCTTCTCTGTCATCTGAGGTGACCGAGGGAAATCCCGTGGCGCTGCTGGAATCGGATCAGACCACGCACTTTTCTGTGGTGGATGCTGAAGGCAACGCAGTGTCCGTAACTACCACACTTAATGGAGGCTTCGGGAGCAAAGTGTTTGTTGCAGGCGCTGGCTTTTTGCTCAATAATGAAATGGACGACTTTAGCGTGAAGCCCGGCTACGCCAACGCCTATGGTTTGGTGGGTGGTGAGGCCAATGCCATTGAGCCTGGTAAAAGAATGTTGAGTTCAATGACTCCTTCTATTGTGGAAAAAGACGGACAATTAATGATGGTGGTAGGTACGCCAGGCGGGTCGACCATTATTACTTCCGTATTTCAAACAATCCTCAATGTGATTGACCACGGCATGGGCATGCAGGAAGCAGTAACTGCCCGGCGGTTTCACCACCAATGGCTACCTGACTTGATCCTAACCGAAACCGACGCACTTACAGCTGAGGTTACCTCTCAACTGGACAGCATGGGCCATCACTTCAGAGATGCTGGAAACATTGGCAGGGTTGACGCCATTCTCGTGTTGCCTGACGGCATGCTGGAGGGCGGTGCAGATCCAAGAGGTGATGATACGGCCGTTGGCTACTAAGTGATTCAACATGTTTTAAAAGGAATGATGCGTGGGCTATTGCTTTTATTCTTTTACATGGCTGCTATGTCGGCCAACGCCAGGCAACGACCAGCGGAGCTTGGCGTGAAAATTGGTGTGTTGCCGAAAGGAGAACACAATGCTATTACTGACGTAAAAGGCGTAAAAGTTGGGCACTTCACACTCATTCAGGGAGATGACGTAAGGACTGGCGTCACTTCTATCCTCCCCTATGACGGGAATATCTTCCAATCGAAAGTGCCTGCAGCCATTTACCTGGGCAACGCCTTTGGCAAACTTGCCGGGTACACCCAGGTGAAAGAGCTTGGTAATATTGAAACGCCCATCCTACTCACCAATACACTTGCTGTGGCAGATGCTTCCAGGGCGCTGGTAAAATACACGCTGGAACTGCCCGGCAACGAAAATGTACGTTCGGTCAACCCTGTTGTCGGAGAAACCAACGACAGCTACCTGAATGATATTCGTAGTTTTCCGCTCCAGCCGGAGCATTTCGTAGCAGCCATTGACGCAGCGACATCCGGAAAAGTTGAAGAAGGCAACGTGGGCGCTGGCACTGGTACAGTTTGCTTTGGGTACAAAGGTGGCATTGGCACGTCCAGCCGGAAACTCCCCGAAACACTTGGAGGCTACACTGTGGGCGTGCTTGTTCAAACCAACTTTGGTGGCAATCTTACGATTGATGGTGAAGCCATCGATGAAATACTGGAACAATACCCCTACCGGATGCAAATCCTTGGCTCGGTGGACGGTTCGTGCATGATAGTGGTTGCCACCGATGCACCATTGGACGCCAGAAACCTGGAGAGACTTGCCAAAAGAGCTATTTTGGGGCTGGGAAGAACGGGAGGCATCGCTTCTAATGGAAGCGGTGATTATGTGATAGCCTTTTCCACTGCCGAATCGCTGAGGGTGCCTTATGACCCGCCCAGCCCTATACTACAACAAAATGTGCTGGCCAATGATAGCATGACACCGTTGTTTATGGCTGTTATTGAAGCGACAGAAGAAGCCATTATCAATTCACTGTGGGCAGCGACTACTATGACCGGCTTCGAAGGACGAACGATGAAAGAACTTCCAAAAGAGGAAGTATTGAGGATTTTGAGGAAAGCAGGTAAGCTCAAAAAATAGCTTTCGGCGGCCGGATCATGCCTGCCGCCAGAAAACTTCAACCAAAAATTCCTGCGACAATTAACATAGCTGGTTATTCCTTCTCAAAATTTACATCCCAATGTCAGATAGAAAGTTCTGCTATTGGCTGGTAAGATGCCTGGGCCGGGATACATCTGAATTCTCCTGCTGAAATACCGGGCGTCAGCTACATTATTCACACCTCCAGAGAAATGATACTTATCAAGAAAGCCCAGGTTAAAGGCCCAGTCGATGACTGTATAAGAGGGTATTACTCCCACAATGCCCGACTCGGAAAATTCTGTATTGTTGGCATCGTTGAATTGCTCGCTTACGTAGCTAACCTGAATAGTGGAAGAAAAGCTCTTGTGTGTGAATTCAAGTCCAGCTCGTTCTAGCCAGTCGGGGACGTTTTCGACATGGTTACCGTTGAGGGAGACTTCCTGATTGCCGCTAGCTATAGTCACATCCAGGTATCTGGCATTGGTGTAGGCCAGCGAGTTAAATAGCCGCAAGTCAGTATTCGTATTGTTTTTCATACCTCCCAGCAACGAAAAATTAAGGTACATTTCCAGGCCTTTGATCTCAGAATTACCGACGTTGGTGGTGAAAAGGTAGGAAGTATTGCCACTCCTCTGCATTGTTACTTTACCAATTCTGTCTCCATAAAAAAGGTAGTACCCATTGATGTCAAAATTCAACAGGTTGCCTATGCTTCCCCTGTAGCCGACGTCAATATCATACCCACGACTGTCTTTCAAATTGGGGTCAACTATACCCAGTTGATCGGCTGGTGTAATGTAGGCGTATAGGTACGGTCGGTACGCCTGGGAGACGTTTCCGTAAAGCTGGGTCTCATTGGTTAACTGATATTGCAAACCGGTACCGAAAAGAGGAAAGTTACGCTTGCCGGCATAGCACACGGGAAAAGTGGCATTGTTAATGACTCCTGTTAAATCTGACTTGATCACTTCGTACCTGAACCCAGGCGTTACAGAGAGCTTTTTATTCAGGTAGTAGACATTTTCTGCAAAAGCAGCATAATTGATGGTTGAGAATGTTAAATCGGTGCCATAGGGTGCAACGAGAGTGAAATCGAAATCACTTCCTGTTGTTCCTGTTCCCTTCTGTCTCCTCCTGGTCGTCCCATTGAAATACCTCACCCCTGCTGAAAGCACACTCTTCACTTGCCCGAGGCTGTATTCGTGTAGAAGCCTTGCCTCGGTGGTAACACTACCATAAAAGTCCCTGTCGATCTGACGTGGATTGAAAGAACCTATGTCCGTGTTGAAGGTGTCCCTAACTGTTGCAGGGTTGATATACTGTATGCTGCTTCGTTCACCCCAAACACCATTGGCAGTTAATTCAAGTGATGTAGAGGAAGAAAGCTGGTAGTTGAAAGTAACAGCCGGAACGTTAATGATAGGACTAAAATAATTTCTTGACCTGTCGGATTGCCTGGCATTGTCCTTGTGTTGTGCGTCCGTTAGTCCTCCAGCAATCTGCTGACGGTAGTCCATTCTGGAAAATTGCAAAGCTACGCTACCCTTATTGGAAAACCTGTACTTGACATTGGCATACCAGGCATCGTAGTTAAAAGCAGAATTAGGGCGCCAGCCGTCGCCATGTCGATTGTCGTAATAGGCGTAGTAACTTACTTTCCCTTTTGTACCCCCTACCGCATTGTATGAATTAAAAAGGCTATTAGAACCGAGTGTCTGCTCACTTTCCAGCGAAAACACTTTGGTGGAGTCACCTTCTTTCATCACATAGTTCATCATCCCACCGTACTGACTGCCGAACTGAAGGGCCGCTGAGCCACGCACAAGTTGTACCTGCTTTACCCCTTGCATAGGCACTTGATAGTGGTTTTCAGGATAGCCAAATATATCTGAGTTGGTGTTGTATCCATTCTGCCGCATATTCATTTCGATGGAACGATGGGCATCTGTTCCTCTCGTGCCTATATTCATTTGGGTGCCGGCACCATCCATATCCCAAAGATTGACGCCAGGCATTTTTGCGAAGACCATTCTGCCAACATTTTGAACGAGATTGGCTCCACCGTTATCCAAATCCACTGTTTCCGTCTTTTTACCAGCAAATATGTTAGCGCCAAGTATGTCAGGTAACGCTTGCTTCTTATCGTGAAAGCCCTTAACGGTTACGGCATCGAGAATTTTTGTTGAAATACTGTCTGGTTCGTCTATTTCCTGCGCTTCTACTGAACTCCAAATGCAGCCCAAAGCGAATAGAAACCGAAGTTTAATGTTTTTCATGTAAAATTGAATTTCAGCGATGCAACTACTCGCAGTCACAACCCCTGGTTTAAAAGATGTGAAAACGATGGTTGCGAAATACTATCAAGGGTTACAAAAAAGTCCGCCATCTGCTTTAATAACAGACAGCGGGGAAACCTCCTGTTTGCCGTATCCAGCACCCATCTTTACTTAATTAAATTCGGTAAGTCAATTAGCTCCGTCATTTTTAGCTCTCTCAATGCTATACTGCGCCACTTTTCTGCCCTGATTGGTGCCAACTACCGCATCAAACCTGTAATGAATGCCACCGTACACCCTTGAAATGGCCGCTTCTTCAGCCCAGGAGTTACAGAGCTCGGCTTCCTGAGGAAATATATAACCCAGCACGGCTGCGCCTGCTGCCGAAAACACACTGTGCCCTGAGGTATAACTAGGAAAATTTGGTGTTCCCGCAATGGTCTTAAAGCCGGGAATAGTTTGAATTGGTCTTGGGTAATGGTAGTAATACTTAGTATCCCAGCAACTGATGCCGGCGTCCATGATGGCCATGTTCATATAGGCAAAAGTTCTGGCGGAGCGAATCGGGTTTTGCTTGTACTTGATGATAAAGTCTTTGGCAAAACGGTTCCAATGGCCTGGTGGAGTATAGGTACCCAAGCCATCCTGCCAGAAATTGGCAATCGCCCGCCACTCGTCGGTCATGTTGTCCGCATAGTGCTTGAGCTCCTTCACATTTTCCTCAAACTCTGCTGATCCTGGAGCCGGAGGAGCAATTGGCCTCACTTCTTCTACAGTTGGCACATTCCACATTCTCACCTTGCCGAACAATGGTGTAAGGCCAACAGGTCTGGTGGGTAATTCAAGGTTATCCCATTGCCAGCCAAACCTGGCAAAAGCCGCCGCTTTAATAGAATCAGACACTGCTTTGGGGGCCTGGGCCTTTTTCATACCATCACCGGCTGCCCTTGCAAGCGCCACTTTAGCCACTTCCTGGCCAATAAACTCACCAGCTTCAATATCACTTCGCACATTGATACCTGCCCACATCAAGCTCTGTAGATGTTCTTCAGCTTTGGCTGCCAGGTATTCCTTTTCCAAAGGAAACATAACGGACAATACTTCCCTGGAGCTAGCGGCTATCACGGCACCGTCGGATGGATACGAAGGAAGACTGCTCTTTTCATAGGCGGGTGCAATAGCATCGTCAACATTATACGGAGCCGGCCTATTAAACATATACTTATAATGCCATGCTGAAATTAGCCCATCAAACTGCGCCACACTCAGGTAGGCAAAGGCCCTGCAGGCGTAGGGCGGGTGTGCAAATGGGAAAGCCGGAGGCCCCTCTGGGCTAGCCGGATTAGGTAAGGTGTAAGTATCATCTTCATTTGGCCCCGGAATAAGGTTGTACTTTGCCACCAGTTCGAGGGCAATCTCATTCCAGCGAATCAACGGGTTGTTGGTCCAGTACTTCACTTTTTTACGTTGATCATCCGTCAGGTTAGCGGAAGCCGACTTCAGGTCAGTGAGCTCGGCGATATACGCATCTGATGTAATATCGAACGGTGCGTCAATAGCGACCTGATCTGCTGAGGTTTGTAAAATGGGTGTCCACGAGCCGGCCTCCTGGTCGAGGCTGGAGTAAGTGTAGTCAGCAAAACTTGCCATGGTTGGCAGTTCATCGTCGCACGAAGTAATCGCTAGCACAAGACAAATGCTGACAAAAATTATGGTTATGTTCTTATTCATTGATGTCGTTTTAAAGTTTAGATTTTGAATTGGTAGGTTAACCCAACACCTAAATTATTTGACTTGGCTGTGTTTTTGCCGCTTACTCTTTGACTGTAGTACACCAGGGCACCCAGCCCCTTCGCAGCTTTTGGATAGTATTGAGCGGTCAAACCAACCTGACCGAACTCCACCTTATTTGTTGGTTGTGCAGCATTGTATTTTCTGATGTCATCACCGGAGGTTGACATTAATCCCTGGTAGTTGCACTCCACTTTAAGGGTGTAATTCCACAGCCAGCTCCCCACAACAGCCTGATAATTCCATGCGTCGGGCACGTCCATCAAAGCAGTGTAGTAACTGCCATTGTTGTAGTAATAATCTCTTTCAGCTTCCGTTTGCCCTCTCCATAAATGCGCCCCTGTTACCCTGGCATAAATACCTTTGTCGAGCTGATAATGCACAATACCCCTTGCACCAAACTCAGGCGCTCCAAACCCTAGGGAATACGGCATGTAGTCTGACAGATAGTTACTCATCGGGGTGGAGAAACTAACCGTAGTCAGCAGTGCCAGCTTCCCTGGCCCCAATTGTTTGTTCATCAATTCTCCCTTCAGGGAAATTCCGATATCCTGAAACCCTTTGGCACCGGCAAACTTGCCGCCGTTTGGCTCACTGGATTTCGTTTTTACATAGGGAGTCGCTACAATGAGGTTCACTTTGTCATGCAAACCAATGGCGATCATAGGCAAAACCGTGTTTCTCGTTACTGTCTCGATCGTTTGATTCACCCTCAAGAGGTCGCCTTCCCAATAGTGGTCAAAAGAGCTCATATCGTAAATCAACGCTACACATGACTCTCGTTGTTTCATCATGAAGGCATCTGTAGGCGTTTGTGCTGCCACCTGCGTCAGGCCGATAACAAAGGCAGAGATACCAAAAAGTATATATTTATTGCTTTTCATTAACTGCTAGATTAGAATTTAAGGGTAATGAAATTTCAGGCACACTTGTCCTTTTATAAGTTGATCGACAACTCGCCGGTAAAGTCGCAAAATTTACCTGCCACCAGTAAAGTAAGTCTTCACATCAGCGTATCTACTGGTCATGCTTAACGCCATAGGGCGGGTATTTCTTTAAGGTAAGTGGCTTGAAAAAACTAGTTTTGAGATCCGGTAAAGTCGTTTACATCAAGAGTATGCCGGGCCATTCCAAAACGATAAGTGAAACCGAAGTTGATCAGATAGTCAGCAAATGCGGCATCGCCGTTGACCAACTCCCCTGTTTCTTTGGTTCGTTGCTTATCAGAAAAATTTTGCACTCTTGCCCTATCTACCGCTACTGGCACCGTTAGACTAAAAGCCATGTTGCCAACACCGTAGTTGACACCTGGCTCAAGCGACATTATATAGCCTGGTCTCCTGAATCCCTCATCCCCTCCGATGAGGTCGCTTGATGGCACACCCTCCAACCTTGCTCCGCCATACAAGCCAAGCCCCTGCACAGGAGTGACGTACAATGCACCCAGACGGGCTGCGTACTGATCGGACACAGATAATTCTGAAGCAGATCCCCGGAAATTGGTAGTCGAATATTTCTCTCTGGGATTCACCATGTAGTACAACAATGCGCTCACCACCAGCTTCTCTGAAATGTTATGGTAAGCCTGTGATTCGAATGTAATGCCAACGCCACCATCGCCTGGCTGTATCGACTGATCGAGGCCAGAGGTGATCACCTGGTCACGGTTAGGTCCCTGGTTATAGAATTTGCCCTTTGCCCGGTAGTTACCTGAGGGAAGCTTCATGCCTAAGCCAAGCGAAATATTGGATCCTGCATGTGTGGCAGGGTCGAGCAGCCAGTAGCTCGCACCAAATCTTATGTCTGCCAGCCCGCTTGAATGGGTCCAATGCCTGTCGCCGAGGCCATTGGGTGGATTGCCGCCATGCTCGTACATCGACGACCTGGCGTGATTAACGAAAGGAAGAACAAAATTTACTGAAAGCCGGTCTGAAATGCCGTAGGCTATCAGAAAGTCGAAGAAATAAGAATCGTTTATTACCTCAGTGCCGTTTTCAACTCGCTCAGTTTCTTCATGCTTTCCACGAAAATGTTTGTACGAATGGAAATACCTGAAATTGGTTGCTGCGTTCCACTGTCCTTTGCCAAGCACAGCACCGCCTCCAACGTTGACACCGGCCCCTGACCTAACGGCAATACATCCTTGTGAAAAAGCCTCGTTAGCAGCCGCCAACAGGCATATCAAAACTATATATATAGTAAAAGTAGATTTCATTTTGAGATGATTTTAGTAAAAGAAAAAGTATTGAGTAGACCAATTCTGAAAAGCCCTACTTATCATTTCTCACCGCCTTCGACAGCACAAAGCTTTGCCAGAAAACCTGCCGACGACTTACTGAAGCACCAAACAACTATAAACAACCTCGTTTGTAGGAAACCAGCTAAAGTTTCGCAGCAAAAGACTGATGTGTCGGCGATGAAGAAATAACGAGATGACTACCCAGAATCGGTCTGATTCTGTCTTAAACTAAAATACCTCTGGGTGGAGGGCTTTGGATCGAAAGGTAAAAAATGTAATTGGAGACAACGTAGTCGGCATTCTCTACGGAATAAAAACTACCGTAGGAAGCCCTTTCCATTGTCACATTCGAAATCATGTAATCTTTAGAAAGCGACTTTGAAAAATCAACCTGTTTAGCCGTGGAAGCATCCGGCGCTGTGAAGGTACTCACATAGTCCTCAATGGCTTCATGTAGCTTTTGTTGATTGTGGTCAGGAAGGCAAACGATGTACAGTGTATCCGCTGCATATTTTTGTTTGACCAATCGATAGAACTTTCCTTCTACCTCGATAAGCCCATCAACTCTTTCATAGTTGGCCTGGTCAGGCATGTAGGCAAGAGACACCGCTACCTTGAACTCAACTAACTCTTCTTCATTGAAATTGTCTGAATCCAGGTCGCTAACTACTTGTTGTTCAAAGTTATATTTCAAACCCATGAACACACCGTAAAAACCGATGATGTTCAAAAGGAACAGAAAAAGAAGCGATATGGCGGTGATCCGACGCAATGAAGTAGGTATACTTTTCCGAAATGTATTCATTTAGCTGAATTATCCCAAACCCACCCTAAAGGAATAATTTACTATATTTCGCATGGATATCTGCAACCAACCGTAAGTTCATAAGTACTTTAAGCATTACGCCATAAGCCTGTTAGTTCAGACTCTTTGGAATACGTGCAAAGTTTTTTCTCAAAAACTCAAAACTTTCCTACATCTATGAGCTTACCATTCGATCACCTTGTGATTAAAGTCGATGACTTAGAAAAAGCCACGCAAACATTCACTGCGAGCGGCTTTGTAGTAACAAAAGGAGGCGTACATAGGGGCGGGTTCTCTGAAAATGCATTAGTGATGTTTAAAGACGGAAGCTTTCTGGAGCTGCTGTCGATCAGAAAAGGTATCAAACCATTTCTTTTGAAGCTTTATTCTAAAACCCAGGCTTTCAGGTCTCTCAAGTACTCGAAGAAATGGGGGCTTTTTCACAGGTTTTACGATCGGGCTCTTTCGCTGCCTGAAGGAGTGACCGATTTCTGCCTTTTGTCAGCTGATATAAAAGCAGATTTGACGAGGGTAAATGATGGCGGACTTTTCGTCACTAAGCCAATGGCAGCAGCCAGAAAGAAGCCAGATGGAACAAAGATCACCTGGCAAATGGCATCGACCCTCCTCACTGAGCTTCCATTTATTCGGGGGCCCTATTCCACTCCCTCAGCTCCTTCCGAGGAAACCACAACGCATAAAAACGGAATTGTCGGCATCAAATCAATTACACTACTGGCGCTTGATTTTAAGGAAATGATGCGTAACCTGACTACCTTACTAGGCCAGGAACCCCAGCAGAATGCGGCTGAAGAAGACAAAGAGGCCAGATATATTATTGGTTCAACTACCCTCATTTTAAAGAAATCGTCCGAGAATGATGCGCTCATCAAAAAATTGAGAAGCAAAGGCCTGGGGGTGTTCGGGATCGAGTGGGAATTTGGTACAAGTGGTTCGCAAGTAGATTTCGATTTTTCTAACTTACATGGATTAGTAATGCTTTAGTGCAGCAGCCTTTTTTTAGTAAACCTTGAAGGGTTGGCTGACTAAGACAAACCAACCTTAAATGAAGAGATTAACTTACCTCCTACCCCTACTCGGGGCAATCATTTCATGTTCTTCGCCTGATTACGACGTAATTATCCGCAACGGACTTATCTACGATGGGTCGGGCAGCGCTCCTATTAGTGCCGACCTGGGTATTAAAGCCGATACGATTGCGGCCATAGGCGATCTGAAGGAAAAGTCTGGAGCAACGGAAATTGATGCCAAAGGCAAGGCAGTGAGCCCTGGCTTCATCAACATGCTAAGCTGGGGAACTGAAACCATCATCACCGACCCAAGGTCAATGAGCGATATCAGGCAGGGAGTTACCCTTGAAGTATTTGGTGAGGGTGTATCTATGGGCCCACTGAGCGACAATATGAAGGCCGACTGGGTCAAGAATGCGGAAGAAGAAACTGAGGTCACCCCAGAATGGACTACTCTCGGAGAGTACCTGGAGTACCTGGAAAACAAAGGCGTCACACCCAACGTAGCTTCTTTCATCGGCGCTACTACCCTACGTATTCACACTGTTGACTATGATAATCGCACGCCAACTGAAGAAGAACTGGACAGCATGCGGTTGCTGGTCAAACAGGGGATGGAAGAAGGCGCTTTGGGTATCGGTTCATCTCTGATTTATGCTCCTGCCTTTTACGCCAGCACTGAGGAGTTGATAGAACTGTGCAAAGTGGCTGCTCCCTACGGTGGCCGGTACATCACCCACATGCGCAGCGAAGGCAATCAGCTACTGGAAGCGGTTGACGAAACGATCAGGATCGCCAGGGAAGCTGGTCTGCCTGCCGAAATCTACCACCTCAAGGTGGCGGGCGCTGACAACTGGTGGAAAATAGACACGTTGCTTACGATGATCGAAGGAGCCAGAGCAGAGGGAATTAAACTCACCACCGACATGTATACCTACACTGCTGGCGCTACAGGTCTGGATGCTGCTATGCCTCCCTGGGTGCAGGAAGGTGGACCGGAAAAATGGAGAGAAAGGCTCAAAGATCCAGAGATAAGAAAGAAGGTGATTGAGGAAATGCGAACGGCCACCAATGAATGGGAAAACCTGCTGCTATCTGCCGGTTCGCCAGAACGGGTTGTGCTGCTTGGCTTCAAGAACGATTCGCTGAAACCAATCTACACCGGAAAAACCCTGGCGGAAGCCGCTGCAATTCATGGTAAGTCTGCTGAGGAAACCGCTATTGATTTGGTGATAGCCGATGAGACCCGGGTGGGTACGGCCTACTTCATGATGTCGGAAGAAAACGTCAAGCGCCAGATACAACTGCCCTACATGAGTTTCTGCTCTGACGCTGGCTCGGTGATGCCGGAGGGCAAAGTATTGGAGTCGAGCACCCACCCACGCACTTATGGCAATTTTGCCCGGCTGCTGGGCAAGTATGTGAGAGACGAGAAAGTGATTTCTCTGGAAGAGGCAATCAGAAAGCTATCTTCGATGCCAGCAGAAAACATGGGTATAAGAAAGAGGGGTCGGCTTGTGCCTGGCTATTATGCCGATGTGGTAATCTTTGACCCGGCGACGATTCAGGATCACGCTACATTTGAAAACCCTCATCAGCTTTCCACAGGCGTGACCGACGTTTGGGTAAATGGCGTGCAGGTACTTAGTAACAGTGAGCATACAGGAAGCTTTCCCGGAAGAGCAGTAAGAGGCCCGGGATGGGTTGGATACAAAGACTGATCAGGGGTGTGGATGTCATTCCGTGGTGAAGTAATCGGCAGGAAGAAGATATAATCAACCGGCAATTTTACTTGCTACAGTTATTCTCCTATCTTAATGAAACTATACTAACCTGACCATGAAAACTGTAGTTATTACGGGTGCCACTGCCGGAATTGGCTTTGAGACTGCCAAACAATTGGCTCAAAAGGGATACAGGGTTATTCACCTTGCCCGGAATAAAGATAAAGCCAGAAAAGCCGACAGCCTTATCAAAGCTGCCGCCGGCCACGAGAATGTGCATCATATTGTAGCTGATTTGGCCGATCTCCGTTCGATTCAGGAAGCTGCTGGCAAAATCAAAGAGATTTCCCGTAGGATTGATGCCCTTATCAACAACGCTGGTGGGGTTATTGACACAGACGACCGAAGTAAAGATGGCATTGAAATGAACTTCACCATCAATCATCTTGGGCATTTCTACCTGACAAACCTTTTACTAAATGAACTGCTGGCTTCCAAAGCAAGAGTCATCAATGTGAGCTCGGAAGCACACAAAATCGGATACCTGAATATCGAACAAATAAAGAAGAACAAAGGCCTGACATCTGGCTTCAAAGGATATGGTGACGCCAAGCTATGCAATCTGTTGTTCACCAAATCACTTCATGAACGATACAGCGACCGTGGGCTTACAGCCTTCTCCGTTCATCCAGGCGTTGTAAAAACCAATTTCGGTCATAACATGAAAGGTTTTGTGAGTGGCGTTATCAAATTTGCGCAGCTCTTTATGATCACGCCTGCCAAGGGAGCTTCCACGTCGGTTTATTTGGCCACGAAAGAAGGAATTGAAAAAAACAGCGGTGGTTATTTTAAATCGAGGCGCTTAACCACTCCTTCCACCCAGGCCACAAGCGACAAAAATGCCGAGGATCTTTGGGCACTAAGTGAACAAATGATAAAGGAAGCCCTGGAAAACTAGTTACCCTTCACGACAGTGAACTCAACTCTTCTGTTGAGCTTTCGAGTCTCCTCCGACGCATTTGAAGCGATAGGTTTGGTTGGCCCAAAGCCTTTACCAGTCAACCGGCTCTTGTCGATTCCTTTGCTGACCAGGTAATCAATCACGGTCTGCACCCTGCTTTCCGACAATTCAATATTGGGTTTGATAGGCCCCTGGTTGTCAGTGTGACCTGAAATGAGTATTTCTACTTCCGGGTTGTCTTCCATCATTTTCCTTACCCTTTCAAGGTCTGCTTCTGAGCCCTTGATCATATTGGCTGTGCTTTGCTCAAAAAGCACATGTGAGAGTGTTACCGTGTTGCCCACAGACAGCGGCTGCAATAATACTGTCTCGTTGATTTCCTCTCCATCAAATGTCTCAACTACCAACTGTTCCTCCAGATACCCTTTGGAGGAAACCGTGAGGGCGTAAGAATGGCCATTCTCCAGAGTAAAACTAAAGGTTCCGTCGCTAGCCGACTGGTAATTGGTGTTGTAATCCGACGTTTGGCCGGACACTGATATGTTTGCAGCCAGCGCCCCAAGTGTTTTCGCATCCCTCACAATTCCCGTAACCTGAGTGGTGGCTACTGTTGGGGCTTCTACTGTCGGTACTACTTCCGGGTCGATAGACGGTTTAACAACGGCCCCAATAAGTGGCGTTTGCGGAATAGTGTCCAGCCTTTGAGCTACAATGTCCGACTTGATTTTTACTCGTTTGATATCGCTATAACCCTCGGAGTTCTGCGTGCTGGTAAGGTAAGCGAAATCGGCACCAGACTGAAACGAAAACGACAGCTCGGTGCCGACAGTATTGACTTTATTGCCAAGGCTGACCGGCTCCGACCAGTTTCGCCAGGAGTCGTCAAGCCTTTCTGAATAGAACAGGTCTCTTCCTCCCAGCCCCGTAATCCCATTGGAAGCAAAAATTAGTGTTTTATAGTCTTCGGCCAGGAATGGTGTATTTTCCTGAAAGGCCGTATTGATCATAAAGCCAAGATTTCTGGGCGAAGAGTAGCTGCCATCTGATTCTCTGAAGCATACGTAAAGGTCTTCAGTACCATAGCCACCAGGTGCTTCTATCGAAAACAGCAAGACTGTTCCGTCCGCTGTCACCCAGCCACTTTGATGACTGCTCTTGTTGCTGAAGTATTTAACGTTCAACCTTTCTGGCGCCGTCCAACTGCTGCCATTTCTACGACTGGTAGCCACAGCCTTACTGAGTATCCCGTCCTTGTCTTTGTAGTCAGTGGAAAGATACATCAGGTTGCCACCTTCGGCAAAACCTATGATAGCATTGAGTCCATCGCTGTTCAATGGTGTACCTAAATTTTGGGCTGGGAGCCATTCTCCAGAGGCCGACTGCTCACTCATCCAGATATCACCCTTGTCACCCTTGCCTCCCACATTGGCAGCATGCTGCACCCTGGTAAAGAACATCATAGTGCCGGAAGGATGCAGCACTGGATTTTCTTCAAAGGAAGGAGAGTTGATACTACTTCCCACAGTCTCCTGACCGTCGTAAATAGTCAGGTTTTGGGCTTTGAGTAACACGGAACAAAACAGAAAGGCGGGAGCTATTAAAAGCGCTAAATACTTCATTAAACAGGATTTTCGGCAAAGTTAATAGAATAACGAACAATCATGCCCGGATTAGGTAATCGGTACGGCGAAAATTGGGTGAACGGTCGGATGGAGATACCTTTGAAGCACGTTTTAGTCCCTGGCATCAAAACTAGTATCCTCGATCTCTATCAATTTTATTCTTCAAAGGCTGCCCTGCCAACATGGCCTTATAATTAGCCACAATCTGGTGAGCTGCAGCATCAGGGTTGGTGATGCTGGCTATATGCGGAGTGATAAACACTTTAGGATGCTCCCAAACCGGATGGTCCTTTGGGAGAGGTTCGTTTTCAAATACGTCCAGAAAGGCACCCGACAACATTCCGTTGTCGATAGCTTCTATGATATCGTTTGTGACCTGGTGATGCCCTCTGGCGGCATTGATCAGGTAGGTGCCTTTGTTCATGTCGGCAAACAACCTCCTATTTAAGATCCCTTTGGTTTCAGGAGTAGCCGGCAGCAAGCACACCAGGACGTTTATTTGTTTGAGAAAAGTGCTTAGCTCACCTTCTCCGGCGAAACACTTAATTCCATCCACATCCTTGCGGCTATTCGAATAGCCAGATACTTCAAAGCCAAGGGCTTTCAGCTTCCTGCCAGCATCCTGGCCCAGCACGCCAAAACCCATGATGCCTATCCGGCAATCGACTTCAGGCGGTGATTGCTGATCCCAAATGTGTGCTTTTTTATCGGCGAGGTATTTCTCAAACCGCCGTTGATGATACATCACAGCCGAAACGACATAGTTGCTCATCGAGAAACTTAGGCCATCATCAACGATGCGAACTATGGGTACCCCTTCTGGTAGCTCCGGGTCTTTGAGTACATGGTCAACCCCTGCCCCCATGGAGCAAATGAGTTTAAGGTTAGGAAAAGCCGTCAACGACCCGGCAGGATGGCCCCACACTACTGCACAGGTTATTTCTGATTGACCACCAGTCTCCGGCCAAATGCTAACATCAAGATTTTCGTCTACTTTGTTGAATGCTGTAATCCATTTACTGAAATCCTTGTTTGGTGCAATAATTACTATCGACATAGCCTATTTTCTGCTTACAAATGGGTTATCCTTAATATAAAACCGCCACGGTTTCAGTGCATCTTCCCCGGCGTAAGCCACCCCTATTCTGGTGGTGGTAACTATTTCTTTCTCAGCCACGGCGATTCCTCTTTCTTCCAGCCAGATGGCAGGCCCTAAAAGTGACTCCCCTGTGTTGGCTACTTTAATGCCAAGGGCCTCGCCTACTGTTCCGGGTCCTGCCGATATCCTTTTGAGGGAGCTCTTTTTTCGTCGCTCCATCATTGCATGCCCACCTTCGAGCGGCTCCAGTGCCCTGATCAGCACTGCGTCGGCATTACCCTCCACATTAGTCACCACGTTGACCATGTGGTGGATGCCATAGCACAGGTAAACGTAGGCGACGCCACCTTCCTGGAACATCACTTCAGTGCGGCTCGTCTTTCCAAACCGGCATGCATGGCAGGCCATATCGCCCTCACCACTATAGGCTTCTGTTTCAACGATCACTCCGGCAGTCAATTCTCCGTCAAAAAAAGTGCACAAGACTTTCCCCAATAAGTTTTTTGCCACATGCACTACATCATTTACCACATAAAAGTCTTTTGATAGCGGTTTCGCTGCCATTTCGGTCCTTGTTGTTTACGTGCTGAATATTAATCCATAACTTCGGCTGAGCAATACAAAACAACGTTCAAACAAACCTTCATCAAAATATGAGAAACATTTTTGCACTTGCAGTAGCATTGATTTTTACCGTGCTGTCGTCCCATGCGCAAATCAGTACGCCGGCGGCGAGTCCGTCTTGCAGCATCACCCAACAAATAGGCCTAACAAACCTGTCGCTGGAGTATTCAAGACCTAGCGCCAGAGGCAGAACAATCTTTGGTGACTTACTGCCTTATGGCGTTGAGTGGAGAACGGGTGCCAACTCACCTACGACTCTTACTTTCGACAAGCCAGTAGTGATCAAAGGACAGGAGTTAGCAGCGGGCAGCTATGTCATTTCATCGGTGCCTGGCAAAACGGAGTGGACGGTCACTTTCTCACAAACCGATCAGAAGGTGATGAGCCTCAAAATAATGCCCGTTGCCTATCCTATTCACGTCGAAACATTGAGTATCCAGTTTGAGAAGATCACCGAGACTTCAGCCGACCTCCAAATTCTCTGGGAAAAGACGCTGATCGCCATCCCGATGGCGTTTAAAACTGACGAGCAGGTAATGGCGCAAATTGAAAGCTTTGCCAAAAACCCCGAAGCCAGTTTGGCCAACGCTTATTACCAGGCTGCTAGTTACTACCTCAACACTGGCAGAGACCTGAACAAGGCTTTGGAGTGGGTGAATAAGGCCATTGCCGTAAACGACGGGTTTTTCTGGCAGCACAGAACCAAAGCACTTATCCTTGCTGGCCTGGGCAAATACAAAGAGGCCATTGCATCGGCGCAAGTCAGTACTGAGAAATCGAAAGCCGCTGGCAATGCTGACTATCCAAGACTAAACGATAAGTCGATTGCCGAATGGCAGGCTAAGAAATAATCGAAAAAGGTCGCAAGGGTGTCAAATGATGTCTTTGCGACCTTAAAATCATTGGCAAACGAACTTTTAGTCTTCAAAGACTGCTTTCTTATTATCAAATGAAACACTATGGCACTGATTAAAGACAGCTATTTGCCTGTTCCCTGGGATTTCAGGGAGGTGATGGAAGAAGTAAAAAAGCAGGAAAAAGATGGCGTGATTTACTACTTCACTACTGAACCGGAAATGGAAAGTGCTGAAGGCAAAATTTTGGATATCGTCGAAACGCCTGAAGGCGAATTCCTGCTCACGTCCAAAGGCCATAAGGTTCGGTTGGACAAGATCGTCACACTTTATGGAAAGCCCGGGCCGTCTTACCATATCTACGATGGCTACGCCAATGTGTGTTTGAATACCCACAAAGACAATTGCTGAGTTGGAAATAAGAAAGATCAAAGCCGAAGATACCTGGCCAGTCCGGCACAGAGTAATGTGGCCCGACCAGCCGTTTGACTTTGTGAAGGTGGATGAAGACCACGAAGGCATCCATTATGGGCTTTTTATTGACGATGAGCTGGTATCCATTGTTTCACTCTTTCTCAAAGATGGCAAAGCGCAGTTCAGGAAGTTCGCTACTGAAGTTGAACACCAGGGAAAAGGCTATGGTACCTTTTTACTTAACTACCTTTTGAAGGAAACTGATGGCCTGCATGTATCATCCGTGTGGTGCAATGCCAGAACGGAGAAAGCCGGGTACTACGAAAGGTTCGGACTTCTGAAAACAAACACTACCTATTTGAAGGGAGGCATCGAGTTTGTGGTGATGGAGAAAGTGCTTGTGTAAGACGCCTGACTTAATCTCTTTTTTAATTTATTGATGCTATATTGAGAAGGTAAAGCGAAATACAATGAAGGTGCTTAATTATCGAATTTTATTGAGAGAGGAACCGGAGGGTGGGTTTACGGTACTTGTCCCTTGCCTTGAAGGCTGTATAACTTATGGTGAAACCCTCGATGAAGAAAAAAAAAATGCCCGAGAAGCAATAGAACTATTCATTGAGTCGCTGGAGGCTGATGGCACACCAATCCCGTCGGATAATTTTCTTGAATACACGCTCCATATAGAGCATGCCAGATTCCAGCAAAAGTGATTTGCCTAAAGGCACTTTCAACTCCATTTTACGCCAGGCAGGCCTGGAAAAATAAGCTATTTTTACTTCTTGTAATTTGCAATGGCGAACATACGATCTAGTCGTTCAATGTTTTAGGCACAATCAGGTTTGTCCCCAGCTGCTCATTCATCTTTTTGATAAAATAAGCCGACAGCAGTGGCGACTCCAGCTCTATGTTTTGGTGAATAAAGAAGTAAAGCTTCTCCAACCCCTGCTCCTTCCACGCCTTTATCCGCACCAGCCAGTCATCGAGGCGTGGGTAATCTGTAGGGTGATTGGCGCCCACATAGCGAACAAATGCATGGGGAGTAGTTAATCGCATGTGCATCATGTCTCTTCTTCCTGCAGTGTCTACCAGCACATTGGCCACTCCTTTGTCTTCCAGCAGCTGATAGAATTTTTCAGCCGAGGCGGTGTCAGTAAACCAGTCTTCGTTGCGCACCTCGATAGCCATTGGAATCACCTTGGGAAATTCATCGATGAATTTGATAACTCTGTCAAAGTCTTTTGGTTTGAAGTTGTCGTGCATTTGCAAAAACACCATCCCAAGCTTTTCCTCGAGCCCACTAATGGCGTCGCAATACTCATCCACTACCTGCTTGGTGTCGACGAGCCGCTTAAAATGGCTGATAGAGTTCGTAAGCTTAGGGAAGAACTTAAAGCCCTCTGGCGTTTTCTCCTTCCACTTCAGCACCTGGTCCTTTTTTGGAGAGTTATAAAAAGTGGCATTAAGCTCTATACTATTAAACTGTGTGCTGTAATAACTCAGCTCGTCTTTTGTACCCTTTGGATAGAAGTTTTTCAAATCAGTCTTGTTCCACTTCGCACAACCTACAAAGGCCTCAAAACTTCCGTTTCCTTTGGAGAGCACTTTAGCAGTATCAGGATGATCAGAGGGAATTGTAAAGTCAATAATACCGGGGTCAGGAACGGAACCGAATTTCATTTATTTGAGCGTTTAATTGGGCGTCCAATATACGCAACTCTTCATTTTCATAGGAAGTATTTCAGTCAATTGATAATACAGCTTACTACAACATCACAACAGTCCGCTTCAAATCGATAGTTGCAGCAAGGAGAATTGCCGATACTTGTACAGGACGATTGATAGTGCAAAATCCTCTTACATTCAAGTCCATATATTTCATTTGTTAATCAAAACCCACAGGCAGTTTGTCTGTGGGTTTTTCAGGTCTGAAAGACGCAAGGCAAAGCAGTTCGATCCACTTCATTAGCATAATAACCCCTTCTTTGGTAACTTTTAAGACAATTTGGCTATAGCCAGGCAAAATGAAACTCCAACAGACGTAGATGACAATCACAGATATAAAAGGCAGTGTAAAGCTGAACAACGGCATTCAAATGCCCTACTTTGGGTTGGGTGTTTTCAAAACCAAAGATGGGAAAGAGGTAATTGATGCTATACATCACGCTTTAGAAAATGGCTATCGACTCATAGACACTGCTGCGCTCTATGGAAATGAGCGTGGCGTTGGCGATGCTGTAAGAGCATCAGGCGTCCCCAGAAAAGACATTTTTGTCACCACGAAGGTGTGGAACAGTGAACAAGGTTATGAGCCAACGCTGAGAGCGTTTGACCATTCGATAAAGCGACTGGGACTTGATTATGTTGACCTCTTTCTGATTCACTGGCCCGTCAAAGGAAAGTACAAAGACACCTGGAAAGCACTTGAAAGGCTGCTAAACGAAGGCTATATACGCTCTATTGGTGTCAGCAATTTTCTACAACATCACCTTGAAGATTTGATGAACAGCTCGTCAACGGTGCCTGCTGTCAACCAAATAGAATTTCACCCACGCCTGGTTCAGCTGAGCCTCCTGGATTTCTGCTCCGAGAAAAAAATTCAGGTGGAGGCCTGGAGCCCGCTGATGCAAGGCGGAGTGTTTAAAATTGAAGCCCTTCAGCAATTAGCCAGCAAATACGGAAAATCGGTTGCTCAGGTAGTTTTGAGGTGGAATCTTCAAAAAGACGTAACTACCATCCCAAAAAGTGTGACCCCATTGAGGATCAAAGAGAACGCAAACATTTTTGATTTCACAATAACCCCTGAGGACTTGGCTGCAATCGACCAACTAGATAAGCATCAGCGAGTTGGCGCCGATCCTGACAATTTCAGCTTCTGAACTATCCCTTAATGATCATCTCGCCAGGGTGTATTTTTCCGTTGGAAAATATTCTTTTACAAAGAACTCTTGTAAATTCCAATAATGGCGATTTGAAAAAATATGCCCAAATTTGCTGAGTGTAGACTACCCTTTGAACATTATACCATAGTTTGCTGCAAGAACCGGAAGCACTGACATTTGTAATGTTATACTATGGAGAACAAGAAGCATTTCGTCGGCCTGACGGACGAACAAGTTCAGGAAAGCAGGAAAAAGTACGGCAATAACTTACTGACTCCGCCTGAAAGGGATCCGCTGTGGAAGCTTTTTTTGGAGAAGTTTGAGGATCCCATCATCAGAATACTCCTCATTGCCGCCTTCCTATCCCTCATTATATCCGTTGTTCATAATGACTATGCTGAAACGATAGGCATTTTCTGTGCGATATTTCTGGCTACGGGAGTCGCTTTTTGGTTCGAAATGGACGCCAACAAAAAGTTTGATATCCTCAACAAGGTCAACGATCAGGAGCTGATCAAGGTCATTAGAAATGGTAAAATAGGTGAAGTGGCCAAGACTGACGTTGTCGTTGGCGATATCATCCTGCTCGAAACCGGAGAGGAAGTCCCCGCCGATGGAGAGTTGCTTGAGGCCGTTTCGCTGCAAATAGATGAGTCGACGCTTACCGGCGAGCCACTCATAGACAAAACAACCAATCCAGCTCACTTTCACTCCGACTCCACTTATCCATCCAATTGGGTGATGAGGGGCACAAAAGTAATTGACGGGCACGCCACGGTGGAGGTTAAAAAAGTAGGAGACGCCACAGAATTTGGCCAGGTAGCCAAGAAAGCCACCGAAATGACGAAGGAGGACACTCCTTTGAACAAACAGCTGGATCGACTGGCCAAGCTCATTGGTGTGGTTGGGTTTATTCTGGCGGTGCTTACCTTTTCTGTTCTTTTTGCCAAGGATATGTTTTTTGGAGCCACTGAGGTCCCATTGGTGCAGCTGGGATCCGCAGGAATCGTCATTATTGCGATAATGGTGGTACTGGTGAAGGTATGGCTACCTATTGTGTACGATGGCATTCAGCTAATGGGCTACGACAAGGAAGTGCCTGACAGTGTTGAAAACGGAAGCTGGTTCCGATGGCTATCCTATGGCGTCGTGACTTTTGCCGTTTTGCTCGGTATCGGCTTCGCTGCCGGATTAGATATAACCAGTGCCGAGTCCTGGGCCTCGATCGACCTGGCAAAAATCATTCTACAGCATTTCATGGTGGCGGTTACGCTTATTGTGGTGGCAGTACCTGAGGGCCTACCTATGAGCGTTACGCTAAGCCTTGCTATGAGCATGAGGCGCATGCTGAAAACCAACAACCTGGTGCGAAAAATGCACGCCACCGAAACTATGGGGGCCACCACAGTCATTTGCACTGATAAAACAGGTACGCTCACACAAAATCAGATGACCATTTACCAAACTGATTTCTTTGGTTTGAAAGACCAACAACCAAAAGAAAATAGTAATGCAGCCAATCTGATTAAAGAAAGTATTTCTGCCAACACAACAGCCCATCTTGACCACTCTAACCCTGTCAAGAGCAAGTCTCTTGGCAACCCCACAGAAGCAGCGCTGCTTTTCTGGTTACACAAAAATGATATCGACTACCTTGAGCTAAGAGAAAAGGCTGAAGTCATCGAACAACTGACGTTTTCTACAGAACGTAAGTACATGGCTACACTCGTTGAGTCGCCTACTCTCGGAAAAAAGGTATTGTATGTGAAAGGGGCTCCGGAAATTGTGATGTCCAAATGCAAAGATGTAGCCTCCGATGCCACGCCAAGGCTCATCAAAGAAGTAAAGAGCGACGTAGACAATAAGCTTACTGAGTACCAGGGCAAGGCGATGCGAACATTGGGCTTTGCCTACAAAATAATAGAGGATGAAACGCCAGCCAGTATCAAAGACCTGGCTGACTTTGACTTGACATTTCTTGGAATTGTAGCCATTTCCGACCCGGTGCGGGAAGAGGTACCCAATGCTGTAAAGGATTGCCACAATGCCGGTATTGATGTAAAAATTGTTACCGGAGACACACCTGGCACCGCCAAAGAGATTGGCAAGCAGATTGGCGTTTGGAAGGATGAGGACGGTGATTTACAGATAATCACAGGAGTTGAATTTGCTGCGCTTAGCGACGATGAGGCACTTAAGAGGGTCCAGGGGTTGAAGATCATGTGTCGTGCAAGGCCTTCCGACAAGCAAAGGCTGGTGCAGTTGCTGCAACAAACTGGCTCGGTGGTGGCTGTTACCGGGGACGGTACCAACGATGCCCCGGCACTGAACTATGCTCACGTAGGGCTCTCGATGGGCTCTGGCACCTCAGTCGCCAAGGAGGCCAGCGATATTACCCTGCTCGATGATTCGTTCAATAGCATTGCCACAGCAGTTATGTGGGGGCGGTCACTCTACCAGAACATCCAGCGCTTTATCCTGTTTCAGCTTACTATCAACGTAGCGGCGCTATCGATTGTCTTTCTTGGCTCACTCATGGGCTTTGAGCTGCCTCTCACTGTCACACAAATGCTTTGGGTCAACCTGATCATGGACACCTTTGCAGCAGCAGCCCTGGCCTCGCTCCCACCCGATCACAATGTAATGAAGAGTAAGCCCCGGCATCCGAACGACTTTATTATTACACCCGTCATGAGCAAAAATATTTTGTTTGTCGGGTTCTCGTTTGTCGTGCTACTTGTAGGAATGCTTTTCTACTTTACCAAAACTGATGGTGAAATCAGCGCCTATCATTTGTCGGTTTTCTTCACTGTGTTTGTGATGCTGCAATTCTGGAACCTGTTCAACGCCAAGGCCTACGCAACTGGTAAGTCTGCCTTTCATGAACTGAATAAGGGGGTTGGCTTTATCATCGTTGGTATTTTGATCGTAGTGGGTCAGTTTATGATTGTCGAGTTTGGTGGAGAAGTTTTCAGAACAGTTCCGATATCACTGAAAGACTGGGGAATCATCATTGCAGCCACGTCGCCGGTACTTTGGATAGGAGAAATATCCAGACTCATCAAAAAGTAATTGACCGTAAAAAAAGCCGGCTTTCACCGGCTTTTTCTAGTTATCCTTTAATGCGAAAACTGTCTTAGGCGGGTAAGGCCTCTCTGGCAGCTCTGTCCGGGTCGTTTTTCAATTCACAGGTATCGTTAAGCACCATGGTCTCGCCGTTTTCTTTGGTATAGGCAGCCCATGTCGGCAACGCTCCGGCGTTGGGGTCGCCAGTGCGCATAAACGACAGCAACGAAGCCGACATCTTCTCTGAAAGCTTTCTCGGACGGCTTCCGCCTCCAGTATGCGTGTACATTCTGTCAGTGTTGGCATACCAGAAACAGATGTCGATGCAATGGAAGGCCCTCATGCGGCCATCGTACATTTTCGGCTCCCAGCCAAACCAGGCAAGATATACAGGGGCTTTCTGCCCAGACTTGGCATTAGAAGTGTTGATGGCACCCTGACGGTTAGACGCAGCGAGGGCCCATACCTCAGCCGGTTTGGCATCAGGAAAATTCGCTTTGTAAGCATTCACTACCTTTTCGGCATCGTCGCCAAATCGTGGCTTTAGCTTTTCAACAACGCCTGCAAAGTCAATAGCTTCCAGCTCAGGGCTCGCTCTGGTTGCAGACCACTCATGAAAAGTTGTACAAACCATTAGCGGCATGCTGGAAGCTGCTCCGTTCGGGTCGCTGAAAAACTCATCAGCTGGTAAACGCACACCGTCGGCCACTGGCCCGAAGCCTCCTCTGCCACTCCCTGAGTTCAAGTTGTCTTTTCTCGCTTTGTCAATGGCTCTGTAAGCTATATCGAGGTACTCCCTCCAGGAAATGTCCTGTATTTTATCGAGGGTAGCTGGTGTAAGCCCTGCTTCTTTCATCACATATTCACCCAACTTCTGAGAGTAGCTCTGGTCGACCCCTTTGAGCATGGATCCGCTAAGCGCCACACCTTTGTGCACCAGCTGTTGGGCTGCCGGCATGGCCATTACGCCGGTAACTTTAGCGCCACCACCCGACTGTCCCATAATAGTGACATTGCCAGGATCTCCTCCAAAATTGGCAATGTTGTCACGTACCCATTCCAGCGAGACAATGATGTCAAGCATGCCCACATTGCCGGATGAGGCATATTTCTCTCCTCCTACGCCAGAAAAGTCAGTAAAGCCAATTGGCCCCAATCGGTGATTGATCGAAACAAAAACAGCATCTCCCTTTTTACTAAAGTTTTCGCCGTGATAGCCGTCCTGCTCAATGGCATTGCCGTTGGTAAAACCCCCACCATGCAACCACACCATCACAGGGCGCTTTTTGCCGTCGGTGGCAGGTGTCCATACATTCAGGCGCAAACAGTCCTCGCTGACGTCGTCGTAGTTCCAGTGGTCAGCGAACGAGTAGTGCACATTGGCATAGCGATCATCCATGATTTGTGGAGCCGTGTTTCCCCACCAAATGGTTGGCTTCACGTCGGTCCATGGCTCGGGTTTTTGAGGTGGCATGAACCTGTTTTTTCCTGAGGTGTCTGCTCCATAGGGTACACCCAGGTAAGTATAGACGCCGTTGAGTATATAACCCCTCACTTTTCCCGAGGTGGTATTTGCCACGGCGATGTCGTCTCCAATGAACAGGAACTGCTCATCATCGTGGATTTCATCAGCCGTGGACTTATTAGCATTTGCATCGCAAGATGCGAGCGGCATGGTAGCTGCCAGGCCTATTCCGGCGGTGCCCAAGCCCATTTTTTGTATAAAGTCTCTTCTTTTAGTCTTCATGGTAGGTATGTCTTTAAGTTCTTGGTTCACTTTCATCATTAAGTTATCAATTCCAGACAATTGATCAATGTGTTATATTAACATATTATACGAACGGGAAAAGTACGGAGAACTTGTCACATCAGCCTTTACTTAGCCAAAGGATCAGGCCTCATCTGAAACTTGAACACCTTGCTTGTGGTGCCCTTGCCGCCTTCCATGTGAAAAGGCGTTCGGGTGCTGATGGTAGCCCACACTCCTCTTCCTTTCCACCCAGCTTCGGGGTCGTCGATTCTGCCATCCATCCACTTGGTAAAGAACCCCAGAGGGTAAGGAACCCTCAGGCGCACGAACTCACCATCTTTCAGTGCTAACAAGGCCTCTGACTCATTGCCTGTATTGATGGGCACATTTTCTCCCAGCCCAAGTGTGTTGAATTGATCTACCCAGGTATAATAACTGGCTTCGGCGCTTCCTGGTGCATCCAGGTTTTTAAACTGCGGCAAAGGTTCAGGATAGAACGTCCAACCCTCGGCACAATGCTGGCCTGTGGCATCCGGGCCGTTGAGCGGCGCCTTACATTTGCGGCGGTCAAAGCTGGCCAAATGCCCACTGGCCAGGGCTACCCAGGCCACGCCGTTTCTGTCCACATCCATACCACGGGGAGAAAAGCCTTCAACAGGCTCTCCCGACTCTTTCAGAGGTAGCTCATAGTATTCCACCAATGCTGTTTCGGGTGGGTTGGTGCCCGGATCGAGGCGAACTACTGCCCCAGGGTAGCCAAGCGAAGAGCCCCACACCGATCCGTCAGGAGCTGGCGATACGGCATAAAGCCCTTTAGTGATGCGCTTGTCTTTTTTGGGATCAACTGGTTGATCCGGTTCCACATAGTCGTCACGTTTGCCATTGCCATTGGTATCGAGAATGAGCGCTGTCCAGCCCTGAGAGGCTTGCTCATCGCCCGTTTCTATGTATTTTTTAGTGTTGAGCCACCCTATTACCTGCCCTCCCCCGCTGGTCCACAGTGTGTTGTTAGCATCTTCGGCAAACATCAAATGGTGGGTACTGAAACAAGTCCTTATGGTCGTGTATTTCTTGGTGTCCGGGTCGTACAAGCCAAGGTGGCGATACGAGCGATCCACGGGAAATAACTTAGCGGAGGGGTGGTCAGACCCCGCTTTGCAGAAATCAGGGTTCTCTGGCATGCCTACGTTGGCAGTAATCCATACTTTTCCCATTTCATCCATCATGGGATTGTGCACGTTGGTTTTACTGTCCCAAATAGCTTCATCACCCCAATACACTGACGGCTCCAGCACTTCGCCGGAAACAGACTTTGTTTCCGGATCCCTTACCGTAAGCGGCACCTGCCCTGTTGTGCTGGTCATAGGATCGAGCACAGGCAAATAGTCGGTGCTTAGCTCGGTGGCTCCGTAAAGTTTTCCGTTGGGGTTGATTGTCGGATCCCGGCGATCAGTCGACACTACATCGTGCATATAAGCCTTGGGATCCGCCCAATCCCATTGGCTGATCACCACATTTCTCTCAATCCCCTGTGGGCGTGAGGGTGCTTCAGGCACCTCTCCTGCCGCAATACGGTCTGTCCAGTCAGCAAACATGCTGAGCGTTCCCTCAGCTCCAATCTGGTGTATACCCGACACCATACTCGATCCTGCCTGGCCTGATCGAATACGGCGTGCCCAGGCGTCCTTAGATGAACTAAACGTCCCAAGTGTCGGACGAATCTCCCTGGTGCCCTTGCTGCCGAGCTGGTGGCATGCCAGACAGGTGCCCGACTTTATCCTTGACAAATACTGGGCTTGTGTGAGTACGCTTTCTGATATGCCGTTTCCATTGACACCTGTTCCAGGAAAGCTTTGCTTGTCCGGCACATGAAGCAAAGAAAACCAATAGCCACCCGGGTAGTAGGCAGCGGCCGCTTTGGCATCGGGCGCTGTGACTGCCTCTAAGTCAATTGACGAACCGGGCTTCGCTTCCTTTTTTGGTGAATCGATGAGCCCGTAGCCCCTCACCCAAATGGAATAGGTAGCCTCGGGCAGGTCGGGCAGCAAATATCGTCCCTGGTCATCGGTAACGACAATTTTGGCAAACCGGGTGGGCAGATCAAAAGTTTCTGCAATCACCCAGACGCCCGCCTCGGGGCCGCCGGGGCCGGCGACAATACCACCGATATCATCAGCATCTATACCAGTCGCAGCTTTATCCGACTGACAGGCGCTGTAAATTCCAGAAAGGAAGAATAGGATGGCAATGGTGCTGTAAGCAGACTTCTTGCCTGCGAGCGAGATTTTGAGCTGGTTCATGAGTGAGTAGGTTGGCACTTATTAAAGATAACCAGCTGGTTATTAAGGGCAAAGTGTTTAGTTCGTTTTGTGATGAGTCGGCCTACCTTGTCGCCGGACGGATTTCCGCCCATACACCCAATTCGGCTATTCATTGTAGCCTGAACGGTTTATGTAAACTTTTTAAAAGTCTCATTTCTGTTGGCGTACAATTTCAAATTGTATATTTGTTTTAACTTTTACAGAGAAATGAAACTACTACTCGAAATAAAAGATGATAAGGCCGATTTCTTCATGGAATTGTTGAAAAACCTTCCATTTGTAAAGGCTCAGAGTGTGCTATCGGATAAACAGCAACTGTCGGCAGAATTATCCGAAGCTGTTGAAAACCTAAAACTAGTAATGGACGGCAAGATGAAAGCCAAGCCTATTGATGAGTTAATCAATGAGCTATAGTGTATATTCAATTCCACCGTTCGACAGGCAGTTAAAACGTCTTTCGAAGAAATACCCCTCTCTAAAAAATGATTTTATTCGTCTGGTGAGTTCACTCCAAGAAACCCCTGAACAAGGCACAGCTTTAGGAAGAAATTGTTATAAAATCAGGTTAGCCATCACTTCAAAGGGAAAAGGGAAATCTGGAGGCGGCCGGTTAATATCGAACATTGTTGTCTCCAAAATCTGTATACCTATTAACCATCTACGATAAAGCTGAACACGAGACTTTGACAGACAACGAACTTTCAGAACTCTTAAAAAAAGATACCCTAAACCTCCATTTCCAGCAAAGCACTGCTCAAACTTTTCCCATGCGTGTCGAGGGCGAGAGAGGTGGTGACGCCACTGAGTAACGCCTTGTCACACACAAACAACAGTGCGCAAACATTGTGCATCTCGTATCGTCTGATTTCACCTGCTACAATGCCCTTCATATGTTTGCTCACAGCTTCCACTGTCACTTGCTCGCAAAGCATCGGATAGTCCGCCTCATCGTAGGGTATCAGGGAAAGCGTGGAAGTGTTTCCTTTGTCGCCTGCCCGGCTGTGCGCTATGTCGTATAATTTCATATCTCTTTGACGGTTACTTGTGGAACAACCAAGCCTCTGGCCAATAAAACCGACACAATGCCCACAATCTCATTGACGTATTTTCTGGCGCCGCCACCACCTGCAGGGCCATTGGTGTACAAGGCTTCCGCCTCCTCGCCTACCAGCGAAGCCACTTCCATTTTCTGTGCTCTGCCAGCTACTCTCAACCTCACTTCAGCCGGCTCATTTTGCTGATCGAAAGCCCCTCTGAAAACAGCATTCAAACCAACAAAATCTACCCTAAGCTCATCCATTCTGTCTTTCAGCCGCTCTTCGATAATCTGTCCTGCCAGCTTGGCCTTTTGAAGCGCATTGGTGCCTGCGTACGAAATTTCTCCCTCTCCAAGCCAAAATGCCTGGTATCCCACACTCACCTTCAAAGTAGAAGGCCTCGCCTTGCCACCGCCGCCAGAAACATGCACCATGTCCTTGCCAATTTCACTTAGCTTCACGCTGGTAAAGTCGGCAATCACATCAGGCGTGTAGTACTCATGAGGATTTACTACCTCGTAAAGTAGCTGCTCTTTACTTGTCATTAGGTTGATCACGCCACCAGTGCCGTTCACTTTACTGATGACCGCCGATCCGTCGGCCGACACCTCTGCGATTGGGAAGCCCAGCTGGGCGGGATTCGGCACATCTTTTTTACCCGGACCCATAAAATAGCCCCCGGTGATTTGTCCTGCACACTCAAGCAGGTGGCCAATCACTGTTCCTTTTCCCAAAATATCATAGCCGTCCGTTTTCCAACCAAATTCATGCACCATAGGTGCCAGAAACAGCGATGGATCCGCCACTCTACCGGTAACGATAATATCGGCACCCGATTCCAGGGCAGGAAGAATGGCGTCTATTCCGATGTAAGCATTGGCAGAAACGAGTTGTCCCGATTCATTAAGTGGCCTCCCAGTCTCAAGGGCCTGTTGATTCGGATCTATTTGCCCAAAAACGTCGTCGCCAGTTACGGCTGCTACCTTTACCGACAAGTGCAGCTCTTTGGCTATTTCCAGCACTTTGTCGACTGCAGCCAGGGGATTGGCTGCACCCATATTTGTGATCAGCCTCACTTTGTTTTTCACCAAATGTGGAAGTAGCGACCTTATCCTCCGCTCGAGTAGTGGGTCATATCCTTTGGATGGATCGCTTTGTTTTCGTTTCTGCGCCAGGGCTATTGTTCGCTCGGCAAGGCATTCCAATACCAGGTAATCGAGGTCGCCTTTTTCGGCAAGCACAACGGCCGGTTCCAACCTGTCGCCAGAAAAACCTGCCCCACCGCCGATTCTTATTTTTTTCTTCATGGTTTAGAAACTTATGGCTCCAATGAGCACAGACATCGTCAGCATAATCATTGTGACTAAAAAAGCCCACGGGATGGTTTTGCGTTGATGATCGCCCAAGTCCACCCCTGTGAGGCCTATCAGCAGAAAGGTGGCTCCTGTTAGCGGGCTTACAGGAAAGCCCGTGGTCATTTGTCCCATAATAGCTGCTCTGGCTACTTCTATGGCCTCGCCATTGAAATGCTCAGCAGTGGTTCCCAGCAGCGGCAGTACACCGAAATAGAATGAATCCGGATCGAACAGTAAACTGGCAGGCATGCTCACCACTCCCGTCATCAAGGCCAGATGATTACCAATACCCGACGGAATATAATTAACAGCCGTAGCCGCCATGGCTTCTATCATGCCCGAGCCTTTCAGAATGCCGGTAAAGCATCCGGCAGCAAACAAAATGCTAGCCATTAGCAAAGCTGCTTTTGCATGTGCATCTATTCTCTCCCTCTGTTCTTTGAGGTTGGGGTAGTTCACGGTAATGGCTATCACAAAAGCGACCATAAAAATAACATGAGGCGGAGCAAGGGCAGCAATAAGTGCGGCAATGGAGGTAATAATCAGCGTCGCATTCAGCCAAATTAATTTTGGACGATGCAGGCTGGTATCCTTTTCGATGGCGACCGCAGAGACGTTAGTCTGCCCTCGTTCGCTCACCCAGCCCCTTTCTTTTTTCCCAAGGAAATAGGCAATCCCCAGCACCGCCAACAACCCGCAAATGACAGGGATTAAAATGGGGTTGAATAGCTCTGTTACCTGAACCTCCAGCGCCGAAGCAGCTCTGATGGTGGGCCCGCCCCAGGGCAGTATGTTCATGGTGCCAGCCCCCAGGGCAACCACTGTCGCCAGTGTAGTTCTTCTCATTCCCATGGCGTCATAAAGAGGTAGCATAGCCGGCACTGTAACGAGGAAGGTGACCGCACCGGAGCCATCGAGGTGGACGATCATGGCGAGAATGGCTGTAACGACAGTAATCCGTGCCGGGTCGTTACCAGCGGCTTTCAATAGGCGCTTGATAACAGGCTCAAAAGTGCCGGCATCCATCAGGATGCCGAAAAACAAAATAGCAAAGATGAACATCACCGCCGTGGTAGAAATGGTTTTCACTCCGTCGGTAATATAGGTGGCGATCTCCGTTGTGAACCCACCAATAAGCGCTGTGGCAATGGGCACCATGATAAGCGCCACTACAGGAGACAGTTTTTTGCTCATTACCAAAACAAGCAAAAGCACTATGGTCAAAAGTCCGAGAAATGCGAGCATATTTTATTTGTTTGCCGACAAAATAGCCGACATCGTGTCCAACGCTTCGCCGTCAGGGATCAGCTTTGCTTCAACTTTAGTTCCCAATAGCATTACTTGTTTGGCGTCCGGCTTGTAAATGGGCCATTTGGGCAGGGCCTTCCCATTGGGGTCTCCTGTTTTGACGAAATTAGCCCAGTAGGTAGACATCGTTGCTTCCAGTTTCCTGTCTACAGCTTCCCACGGACGATCCACAAACTCCAGGTTGTCGTAGGCGTAAGGCACCTCTCCAGTGTGAAATGCTCCATATTTGGCATACTCACCTGTGCCTGGCACTTTTCGGGTGAATCGGTAGACATACACATTCGTCTTCCCCTGGTTTGCCTGCACATTGGCCCAAGCATAATTTTGTAAACCAAAGATCATGTCACGGGATAGATTGAGTTGTGATTGAGCCGCCTCAGCGTCATCAGAGGCCGGATAGTAGGCCAATACTTTCCCGGCATTGCTTCCGTACTGCTGATTTATTTGCGCCTTGAAGTCATCTGCATTTTTTACAGGCCCAAAAAGCAGGCCTTCGTCCTGGTTCCAGCCGGTGAGCAAATCAACAGGGTTTTGCTTGCCTGCGGCAAATGTGTCGGCAATATGCTGAGGGAGCACATAACCATCTATAATCGGTCCTCTGATACCCAGTTGGCCCTTCATCAAATCCTGAGGAGACAGCTTTCTTAAATCTGCCAATCCTGTAGCGCCTGCAGCTTTCGCAAAAGCAACGCCCGCCTCTTCTGCCTGTGCCAGGGCCTGTTGATTCCTCCCAAAATTGGCTCCACTCTCAGCAATTGCTTTATTGAACAATTCCCTTGCCAGAGGAGTGGCCACCATGCAATTGACACTCATGGATCCGGCCGATTGGCCAGCGATGGTCACATTAGCCGGATCACCTCCAAAGCCTTCTATGTTTTCTTTGACCCACTTCAAAGCTTCTACCTGATCCATCAGCCCATAGTTACCAGATGCGCTGTTTGGTGACTCCTTTGTCAGCTCTGGGTGGGCAAGGAAGCCAAATACGCCTACCCGATAGTTGATGCTAACAAAAACAATCCCTTTGCGAGCCATGGCTTCTCCGTCGTAAATAGGCACGCCACTACCGCCGCTGCTAAAACCGCCGCCGTAAATCCAAACCATTACTGGGAGCTTTTCTTTTGGTGACTTTGCTCCAGTCCAGACATTGAGGTAAAGGCAGTCTTCACTGATCGGTTCTTCGGGAATAAGGAATTCCTGGCTCCACATGCTAAAAGGTGCAGGTTTGCCTTGCATTGGGCTTGGCCCAAATGCTGTACATTCCTTTATCCCCTGCCAGGGCTGTACCGGCTGAGGCGCCTTCCAGCGCAACTCGCCAACTGGTGGTGCGGCAAAAGGGATGCCTTTGAAGCTAGTGATCTTTCCATCGACTGTGGTGGCTCCCGACACCTTTCCTGACTTGATCTGGACCAAAGAGACAGCATTTTGCCCCATGGTTGGGTGAAGATAAAGCAGTAAAGACCAAAGTAAGAGGATAGCAGTTTTCATAGGTAGTTGGATAGTGATAAGCAGGTTCAGCTATCAATTTACCAGAAACGAAGTCAATTTTAATGCGTCAATAAAACATATTGATACATGACATAAAAAAAACCTCAGACCGGTCTGTCTGAGGTTTTCTATTTAGCATCTTAACGGAACGATTTACATCCCCGCCTCTAACGGTGCTGCCTCTTCATTCAGGAACAAGATTTCAGCAATTTGCACCAAAACCTGGTCGGGTGTGGCTGTATCGCTCCTGAAAACAAAGTACACGTCGTGAATGCCTTCTGTTGGCTGAATTTTAGCCTGAGCCTGTGAGTTTCTCTTCCTTCTCCAGGTAACGATATCTTCGCCTTCCGCAGGTCTGCCAAACCCAACATTTTTCTGACCTACAGTGTTAGTAGTACCTAACAACGCACCGGTTGGCGAGTCAAGATGCACTTCAACATAACCTCCGGCTGCACTTACCCTTGGAGAGGCGACCACAAACAAATCAATCTGCTTGATGCCGGTTAGGTCGATGTCTTTGTAGCCAATATAAGAACCGCTACCCACCATGTTGAAAGTAGTACCTGGCGTGGTTAGTAAATTCACACCCTTTCTGATCTCAGACTGTTGAGGATCCAATGAAGGATTTCTCAGCGCCACAAAGTCATCACCAGAAAGCGGGCCGACGGTACCTGCACCTTTGTCAGCATAAGAGGCTCTGAGCAGGTAGCCGCCCTGTCCGTCTTCGCCTTCGGGCACTTTAGGAGTTACTGTACCAGCCAGGGGAAGCGATTCCACTGTAGGCTTTGTCTCCAGCATATTGAGAATGAACATCACCATTCTTTTGGCATCGGCCTGACTCAATTGCGGGTGAGCGCTCATGGCATGCTCGCCCCACACGCCGCTACCTCCATTGATTATTTTGCCTACCAGCATATTAATGTTGGCGTCAGTTTTGGGGTACTTAGCAGCTACTGCGTTGTAAGCAGGGCCTATCGATGCCTGCTCGTACTGGTGACATGACTTACAATCGCTGGTTTCAATCAGGTTCTTGCCAATGTTCAAAGCAGCCATCGACTCTGCACCACGCTGCTTCGAAGCCATTTCGATTGGGTCATAGCCAGAGGGCACGTAGTCGAAAGTAATGGCTACTTCGTTAGGCTTGATAGTACCATCAGCACTACTTCCGTCTTCCTTGTCACTCACACTTACAGAATAAGCGAGCGACTTTTCGCCGAAATAGAAGCTCCGGTTGGGTACCTGGAAATCAATAGACACCACTGGTGGTTCATTGCCTGCCACCACTTCCATAGAAGCCCTGTTCTTCTCTCCTTTGGTATCTGTCACCGTCAGGCTCACCTGATAAGTACCTGCCTGCTCAAAATTGAACGATGGGTTGGCTTCAGCGAGCGTCTTGTTGACGCCGCCGTCCGACACCACCTTCCATTCATAGGTCAATTTTCCCTGATCGTAGTCGTCGTAATCCGTCGTTCCTTCCGATGATAACTGAGCTGTAAAAGGTATAGCGCCTGCATTTTTGTCAATGGAGGCAGCCACAATCGGCTTCCTGTTGCCTGCATTGTATTCTATTTTAACGATTCTTGAGTTCGCATTTCCCCTGAACCAGGCGCTGCCATACTCAAGCACATACAGGTCGCCGCTTGGGCCGAAGTCCATGTCTATAGCACTTACGAAGCTTTCGTTGGGCAGGAATCGCTCCATGGATTGGTAGTCGCCATTTTCATCCATGGTTACTGACATGATCCAGCCACGCATGAACTCCACAATCAACCACTTGCCTTCGAAATAAGATGGGAAAGGTCTGGGCGCTCCGGCAAAGTCGGCCTTGCGGAAAACGGGGCCTCCTGTGGCACTTCGCCCTGCCGTTCCCACCAAAGGGAAAGTATCCGACGGGCCGTATGGGTAGTAGATGAAAGCCGGCACTACCGGAGTAGGCAATTCTTTCAGACCAGTATTGTTTACCGACTCGTTTACAGGATGGTTCACATCAAAAGCCTCTCCGTAAGTGTCGGTAGCCAAATCATGGCGATTATACGGCCTGTTGTTGGCAATAAAATACGGCCAGCCAAAAAAGCCCGGACCTTTGGCCTGGTTGAACTCGTCATAGCCTTTTGGTCCCCAAACAGAATCAACAGATGCATCCGGACCAACTTCGCCCCAATACAGATATCCCGTTTTGCTGTCCAAAGTTGGTCGCCAGGGGTTTCTGTGGCCCATGGTGTAAATCTCTGGCCTTGTTTTCTCTGTGCCCTCGGGGAAAAGGTTGCCTTCAGGAATTGTGTAACTACCATCGGCTTCAGGATGGATACGAAGGATTTTGCCTCTCAGGTCATTGGTATTACCCGGCGCACGTTGGTCATCAGAGCTTTCCATGCCAGGGCGTTCGTCAAGGTTAGAAGACCCTGTTCTCGGGTTCACCGTATTATTTCCAACAGTCAAAAAGAGATTACCTTCTTTGTCGAATACCATCCCACCGCCGGTATGGCAGCATTCTTCTCTCTGCGTCGGCACTTCCAGTACCACTTTTTTGGTTGATGCATAAAGTGAGTCGCCTCGAAGCTCCCAGCGAGCCAGCACGTGTTTAGGCGTGTCAGGATCAGCATAGTACATGTAAATCCACGAATTTTCTTTGTAGTTGGGGTGAGCAATTACGCCCATCAGGCCTTCTTCAGCCTCCCTTACTCTACCTTCCTTGTTAGTATACTTGGTATTCACAGGAATGGTAGCCACCAGCGTTACTTCGCCGGTGTTTTCATCCAGTATTTTTACTCCTCCTTTTCTCTCCACAAACAGCACACGGCTATTGGGAAGGAAGGTCATTTCCATCGGTTCATCCATGCCTTCTGTCAGCACCACTTTGGTAAAGCGATTGTCTTCAGGTGGTTCGTTGGAGGTTTGCGTCTCAGGTTGCTTGCAAGATTGCACAAGCAGGCAAATCGATGCGGCATAGGTCAACACTGACCTGCCGGTAGTTTTTAAAGTAAGTACCATGTAAACGAAGTATAGTTGTTGTTCAAAAGCTGTGCTACCGGCTGTATAAACGCTTGCTTTCCTATGCATTTGACAGCAGCCGACAGAACATTGCGACAGTAAGGTCATTAAAAGGGAAATGAAATTCTACGAAGAATAGAAAATCCGGTAGAATATCAGGATAAACTATCGAATTTTAACGTCGACTTGGTATCGGCGAAAGTAATTCTTTGTGTCAAAACATCACAATAACTTTTTAACCCCGCCTGAGTGATGACAACTTTTTACAACAGTTCGTGTAAAACTTGGCTTAAACAACCGTTACAAATCCGATCTTTATGTTACTTGCCTTATATGGTGCATCCGCTAAAGGCGGTTTGACAACGGCAAAACTCCAATCTACTTAAACAATTGTCCTATGGTGAAGCTTTTACTTGGTACCAGCATCGCAATAGTTAGCTTTATCAGCTACCTGTTTGCACCGATTGAAACAAAGAAAGAAACACAAATCACGTTGTGCTACGCTGCTCCATCAGACGATAGCATGGCTTCCTTCGCTACCGATCCGGCTTTTATTGCTCTCCATCCTGCCCCGCTCCCCCTTCAGTACGACGCCATGGGAGATAAAGTGACTTTCAAAGCAGCCGATGGCACCGATGCAACCGGGTACATGGTGAAAGCCAAAAAGAAATCGGACAAATGGCTGTTCGTTTATCAGGAGTGGTGGGGCTTGAACGACTATATCCGCAGACAATCGGACACCTTTTACAACGACCTGAACGGAGAGGTAAATGTGCTTGCGCTTGATCTTTATGACGGCAAGGTGACCGACGTGCCCGCCGAAGCAGGCAAGCTGGTGCAAGGTGCTCAGGAAGGTCGCCTGGAAGCCATCATCAAAGGAGGCATTGTCTATGCTGGCCCAAAAGCTAAAATTGCCAATGTTGGCTGGTGCTTTGGTGGCGGCTGGTCGCTCAGATCAGGGCTGCTGGGAGGCAAGCAAACCGTTGGCACCGTTATGTACTATGGCATGCCGGTGAGAGATGTGGAAAAGCTCAAGCAGCTCAGCGGAGACGTGCTGGGTGTTTTTGCTACTGAAGAGCGAATTTCTAAAGAAGTGGTTGAAGAGTTTGCTGCCAATATGAAAGCTGCCAACAAAACCCTGATGTATAAAATATACCCGGGCGTCCATGGTTTTGCCAACCCGAGCAATCCGAAGTACGACGAAGAATCGTCGAAACAGGCCTACGCAAAAGCCATTAGTTACCTCAAAGAAAGATTCAAAATATAGATCACTACCAGGCCCGAACTTCGGTCTCAGGCCTGGACTTTACTCGTTTTTTTGGCAGAAAATTGCTCTTTGACAATCATTACTACACACCCCCGACTACTGTTTCCAACTCATGAATTACAACTTTTCGTTATTGCATCTTCGTTCAGTCTTCACCCTTGTTCTTTTTTTTATTGTAGCCACGCATGGGCTCTTTGCCCAGGGAGGTAAAAAGGTGAATGTGAAGGGAAAAGTGGTCGACAGCCAGTCGGGCGAGGCCATGAGTTTTGCATCTATCCGGATATTTGCACAGGACGATCAGTTCATAGGAGGAAATGTTACTGACGACAAAGGAAATTTTACTGTAGAGGTGCCCGCAGGCAACTACTATGCTTTGGTGGAGTTCATGGGCTACGAAGCGCACCACACCAAGAGCTTCCAGGCTTCTTCAAACACCGACCTTGGCACTGTACAGCTTGACGCCTCGTCCAGCACGCTGGAAGAAGTGGAGGTGCGAGCCGAGAAAAGTACCATGGAGCTTTCTCTCGACAAGAAGATCTTCAATGTGGGGCAAGACCTGGCAAATGCCGGTGGCACAGCTTCCGACCTGCTAACCAATATCCCCTCTATTGCCGTCGACCCTGAGGGCAATGTGAAACTGCGTGGCAGCGACAACGTAATGATATTGATTGATGGCAAGCCATCAGGACTTGTGAGCCTCAAAGGCGCCAGCGGCTTGCAGCAAATGCAGGCAAGCATGGTCGACAAGGTGGAGATCATTACCAACCCCTCGGCCAGGTACCAGGCGGAAGGCATGGCAGGCATCATTAACATTGTGTTGAAGAAAGACCGCAACCAGGGCTTCAACGGCTCCTTTCAGGGCATCACGGGCTATCCTTACAACTTTGGCGGCGCTGCCAACCTTAACTATCGCCACAAAAAAATCAACTGGTTTGTCAACTATGGCATAGCCTGGCGCAAGCAACCCAATGTGGCCTCTCTTTACCAGGAAGTCTATTCTGGCGATACTACCTACATCTCCAGGCAAGACAGAGACGGCTATCTCAAAGGCCTCAACAACAATATTCAGGGTGGTGTTGACTACTTTTTCAGCGAAAAGAGCATCCTCACCCTCTCCTATCTGTTCAAACGAAGCGATGGCAACCGCATTACCGACCTGACTTACAAGGACTATCACTTTGATGAGAACAATTACCTTGGCTACACGGCTCGCCGACAGAATGAGAACGAAGCGGAACCCAATTCAGAAACTACCCTGACCTGGGAAAAATCCTTTGAAGAAAAAGGCCACAAATTGCTCACCACAGTGAAGTACATTGACTACTGGGAGCGGTCGGATCAGATTTTCACCCAACGCTCATTTGATGAGAACGATGTTGCCATAGATGGTTCGGCCCAGAAACAACATGCGCTGAATGACGAGTTTGAGAAGCAATACCTGCTGCAGCTAGACTACACCAAGCCTATTGGCAAGGAAGGTAAGTTCGAAACGGGGCTCAGGAGCAGCCTCCGGAACATGGAAAATAACTATGTGGTGACAAACGTGGACGAGGCTGGTGTTGAAACTGTAGATCCTGCTTTGAAGAACATCTTTCTGTACGACGAGAACATACAGGCGGCTTATGCCATTTTGGGCAACAAAAGCAACAAGTTCACTTACCAGGCTGGCCTAAGGGCCGAATATACTGACGTAAAAACGAGGCTGGTAGAAACCAATGAGGAGAACCCCAGAAGCTACCTGAACTTCTTCCCCAGCGCACACCTTACCTACACTGTAGCCAACCAAAACTCTTTCCAGCTAAGCTACAGCCGGAGGATAAGAAGACCATTCTACAATGACCTGAGCCCTTTCGTGACGCTGGCCGATGGCAGGAACTTCTTTAGTGGTAACCCAGATCTGAATCCTGAATACACCGATGCCTATGAAATTGGACACCTGAAATACTTTGAAAAAGGCTCTCTCACTTCTTCGTTTTACTACCGGGAGTCGAAGGAAACCATCGACCGCATCAGGGTGGTTGACGACGAAGGCAATGCCCGCACACTGCCACAAAACCTCATCGGTCAAAAGTCGTTCGGCCTTGAGTTTACCAGCGACTATAACCCATTCGAGTGGTGGAAGCTGGACTTTAACTTCAACTTTTTCCATGCTGAAATTGACGGCACCAACATCATCGATACCTACAAGCCCACTACCTATAGCTGGTTTGCCCGTCAAACTTCCCGCTTTAGCCTGCCGGGCAACCTAGATATTCAGCTAAGGGGCAACTTTGAGGCACCACAGAAAACAACACAGGGCACACGGAAGGCGCTGGCCTACATCGACCTGTCGTTTGCCAAGGAAGTGCTGAAAGGTAATGGCACGCTCAACCTCAACATCATGGACGTGTTCAACAGCCGGGTAAGCCGGTACACCACCGAGGGGCCTAACTTCTTCACTGATGGCCGCAGCCAGTTCCGCAGAAGGCAAATCAATCTCACGCTGAACTACCGCATCAGGCAATCGAAGTCCGCCAGGAGTAAGTATGTGATTGATGAGGGGTGAGTTTCCAGCATATTGAACCTCACCGGTAATTCTGGTAATGGTAAACAAAAAAGTAACCAAACATTGATATTAAACCTTTTCGATTATATTTTTTTAACTTTACGCATACAATTATCAAAATAATTTAATCATTTTCGGTGCGTGAAATCCGATATAGATAATCGCACCAAACTTTTCTTAATTTTTGCAGTGGTAGTGATTTTGGCTGGTTGCAGCTCAAATGAAACGGATCAGTTTCCAGGAATTTCTGGTATTGGAGGTACGTATGCTTCGAAATGTAATGACACCATTGTGACTCCCGTCAGTTCAAGAGTGTTATTCGCTGGGCCTCAAATCGACCAAAACGTTATCACCAAGTACTATTGGAATTTCACCAATTCTTACGACACAATTACCTCACAATTCTTTCACTACTTTAACGAACCAGGCCTATTTGAATTAACTGTTTCCAACCTAGAGAATCAAGGAACTAATTGTAGTTTTTACTATAATGTTGTTGGTTTTGACTTTGATCAGCAGACGATGAAATCAAGAGGAGCCTTCGTACTGATTAACGAAAAAACATCCTACTTTTTTGACTACTCTAATAAGTTCCGAATTCATGCCTTTCGTAATTTTAGTGGTGCTCCTTTCGGCACAAAGGAGTCATTCGAGGTGCCCATTGACAGCTATCCAATAACAATATTTTTAGATAAGGGTGAGGACAATTTTTTGGTTCAATTCAGCAATTCCTTTGCTAAAATAAATTTAAATACCGGGCTGTCTTTTAATAAAAATATCACTTCATCCTATACTGGGGATATTCGTGAAACATCTTCAGGTAGTTATTATGTGATAACTAACAATGGAGTGGAAATCGTATTGAATGTGATTGATGCCAAAAATGGCGTTCAATCTGGTAGCTATATTTTAGCAAGCGACGCTTATCGGTACAACTACCCGATAGTAAGCAAAGACGTCCATTTTATAAACGACGACGAATATTTGATCTTGACTAACGAGTACGATAGCATAGGTACGGATAAAACAGTTCTCTCAAAAAAAAGTCTTTCTAACAGCCAAACGACTTACACAGAGTTTCCAGATGTCCTTTATCAGGATATCGTGAAACTAAACGGTGAATACCTTCTGTACAACATTGGCAGCAGCGCATCAAAAATTAGCGATTTGAATGTTATTAGCCTTAATGAAGACCTTACAACAAATTGGCAACAAACTCACTATTTCGACTTTCGCTTTGGTACAATGAGATTGGAACACCGTGTTCGTTTTGTTCGATTCCCCGATTACTTATACATACTATTTGACAACACCATGGTGGCATTAGATTCGTCGGGAGATATTGTATTTGAGAAGGAATTATTCGAAAACATGGTTTTTAAAATTGATGATGCGAAACAGATAGGTGAACAAATTCTAATTCTAGGAACTCTGGAAGACCACAGCGATATAAATCTAAAAACCAACCCAATAGCATTTTTAGTTACAAAACAGGGCGAAATACTTACTAGCAGATAAACTTACAGCTATATTGGGTGTAACTAGCCTACAGCATCCGTGATCAAAACAGCCTATGATCAAAGCCCAATAAACCTTATATTGTCTATCATTCACCTACAACTACAGTCATGGACGAAATCAAAAAAGAAGACATCAAGCAGGAAGTATTTGACTTGTACGATTACTATGTACACAACAAGATCGACCGCAGGGAGTTTGTCGAGAAAATATCCTTCTATGCCGTAGGCGGCCTAACGGTGCCTGCCATGCTCAACTTTTTGATGCCCAAGTACCAACAAACCCTGCAGGTGCCTGTGGATGATCCAAGGCTGAAGACTGAAACCGTAGGTTACGACTCTCCCAAAGGCGCCGGCAAAATGAGCGGACAGCTTTCCAGGCCAGTAAAGGCCAAGGGCAAGCTGCCTGGCATTGTGGTAGTGCATGAAAACAGGGGCCTCAATCCTCACATTGCCGACGTGGGTCGCAGAGCCGCACTGGAAGGCTTTATTTCCATGTCGCCTGATGCGTTGTTTCCCCTTGGTGGCTACCCTGGCAACGACGACGATGGCAGAGAGCTACAGCGCAAAAGAGACCGTGACGAAATGCTTGAAGACTTTATCGCAGCCTATGATTACCTGAAAGGGCATCCCGAGTGCAATGGAAAAATTGGCGTGGTAGGTTTCTGCTTCGGCGGCTGGATATCAAACATGATGGCCGTGAAGATTCCAGGACTGAAAGCATCTGTTCCCTTCTATGGCGGGCAACCAACTGCGGAGGAAACGGCACAGATCAAAGCGTCTATGCTTATACAATACGCAGGTTTAGATACCCGAGTGAATGAAGGATGGCCAGCCTACGAAGAGGCTTTGATAGCCAACAAGAAGGAATACAAAGCCTATATCTATCCTGACGTAAACCACGGCTTCCACAACGACTCAACGCCGAGGTATGATAAGGAGGCCGCTGTGCTTGCCTGGGGAAGGACCGTGGAGTTTTTTAAGAAGAAGTTGGGGTGAAGGAAGACGGAAGACAGAAGACGGAAGGCAGAAGATCGTAGTCGGAAGATGACCACGAGATATAGTAGTTCGTGCCGACGTCACTAACGGCCGTGAAAGCCCCTACTTGCAAGCCCTGAAGGGGCGAAATACCAACAGGATGGCGGCGGCAGCCCCATCCGAAAAGAAGGTCTGAAGTCGCCTCAACGTGACACCGTTATGGGGCCTTCGGCAGTACTCAGCCAACGACCTTACCCGGCTGGCAGCATATTCCGAATGGCTGAAATCCGCCATTTGCCTTTTTGCTTCACTACCACAAAAGTGCTCCACATTTTCCGCTCTGACCCATCAGGGTTCTTTATTTCATAGCGACAGTCGGCAATAGCACTTGCTGAGCCCAGGTATCGGATTTTGTCAATGGTAAGCGTTCGGGAACCGGGGTTGCTGGTCGAGCTGCGCATCATGCCATTAATGGCCACCCTGATACCTATCCGCCATTCTCCGTTAGACACCAGCTGGTCAATATCCTCAGTGAGGATGTGCTTCAGCAGCACAGTGTCTTTGGTTTCCCTGGCCTCAGAGTATTGATCGATGAGCTTAGTGATTGCTTTGTTATTTTCAGTTGCCTGCCCAAAGACAAGTTGAAACAGAAACAGACATAGCACGGATAGCAAGGGAGCTTTCATTGTCTTCTATTTAGTAAGTTAAGTAAAGTCAATTTAAGCATTTAACTGTAAAACCCTTCCCCTGCAAAGCTGCGGGTACAAAGTCTTGCAGCGCAGCCGACGACTACGATTGCATGATCCTCAGGTACTCCACCCACGGCCCTACTTCGGCTTTATATTGTTTGGCCATCACTCGCACTATCTGGCCAATATGGTTCAAATCGTGAGCGACCCAGGTGGCCAGCAGCTGCGCCAGTGTCACTTCCCCAAAAGCCGGATGAATGCCTGTTTTCGCCAGGTCTTCGTCGCTAATGTCCATAGCACGAAGCCGCTCAATATTGCTCTTACGCAGATTGCTGAACTCCTGCAAAAGCTGCCGTAGTGTCTTCTTCCCGCTTTCTCCCATTTGGGCGAAACGGTCAAATGGTTGGAAATGCTTGTCTGCCCCAGGTGAAAGAATAATGTCTACCCTGGGAATCCAGTCCGTTTTTTCCCCATGAATCAGGTGCCCAACCACATCATAGGCACTCCAGCTCTCCCCTCCTTCATTGCTGGAAGTCCAGTCGGCAGAGAGGCTGTCCAACAAGCTGCTGAGCACTCCTGGTGTGCGTTCCAGTACTTCAATTGCTTTTTCGAGATCAAATTTCATTTTCCAGCGTATTTTGTACAAAATGTGCCTGGGAGTTTTCGTTTCATCAATTCGGCGCTTTCTTTTATCTCAAATTTCTGGAATTTTTGCTTATCATGAGAGCAATATCGCTGTAGAGGCCGTTTACTTCCTACGGCTGCTGAGCTTTGTGTCAAAAGCCTTTTTGAAAAAACACTTTATTTAAGTGCACATTGTTTGAAAAATTTACCAGAGAATAGCGTCTTTTTTTCTATTGCATCGTCTATATTAAATGAACACAACCGACATGCACACTACCGAATTCATCTGGACATCCTTTCATAAAGAGCTACAAGCATTTATCAGGCACTCGCTGAAAGACGAAATGGCAAGTGACGATGTGTTGCAGGATGTCTTTGTAAAAATCCACACCAGGCGGCATACACTGAAAGATGAGGGAAAACTGGTGAGTTGGGTGTGGCAAATCACACGAAACACGGTGCTGGATCATTTCAGAACAAAAAAGCAATTTACCGAGCTGCCTGACGACCTCGTATTGCAGCATGAGGAGAATCCCTTCAATGCCACGTTTGCCCAATGCATGTCACCTTTTATTCACAATCTTTCTCCGCAGCACAAAGAAGCCATTAAGAAAGTAGACATTGAGGGAATGCCGCAAAAACAGTTTGCTGAGCAGGAGGGCATTAGTTACACAGCTGCCAAATCAAGGGTGCAGAGAGCTAGGCTTCACCTGAAAGACTTGTTTTTGGAATGCTGCGCTATTCCTGCTGACAAGTATGGGAACATTCTGGATATGATCCCTCAAAAAAATTGTCGTTGTAAGGAGCGTCCTTCTCCCCATGCCCTCGTCTCTTCTATGTAAACCAAAACATATATTATTATGGGAGACGATTGTTGTGGTGGAGGTTGCTGCGGAGGCGGTAGCTCTACAGGATGCTGCTAATCTGAAAAGACAGCATTTCGAAAATGAAGGAGGCCGGGAGGTCTCCTTTTTTTGTTTGGAGTTAAAGTATATCAGGTTTCAGTCAATGTTCGGTGCGCTTGGCCAAATCCCGAATAATTAGATAAGCGGCTTACCCTGATCTCGTCAATTCTTTTAAATTAGCTTTATGAAAACACCTACTTACTCTCGCCGCAGTGCACTTAAATACCTTGGTGGCACCGCCGGCCTCATGGCATTGCCATCCTTTGGATTTAGCAGCCCCACTACATCTCTCGTTGAAGACAGCGCCACCGGCATGCTGAAAAGTGCCGCAGGCGACTTCATTCCTTGCCTCAACATGGCCACGATCATGGGGCATAATCTTGGTTTTGTCAAGGAACTCGAAACAGCGTCCAAAGGAGGCTTCCGGGCTGTAGAAATATGGATTCCTACTCTGCAAAAGTACCTCGATGGCGGTGGAACGATCAAAGAAGCGGCCAAAATCATCAAAGACCTTGGGATCAGTGTTGAAAATACTATTGGCTTTGCTCAATGGATAGTGGATGACGAAGCTACCCGAAACAAAGGACTGGAGCAGCTAAAGAAAGAAATGGATATGCTGGCACAGCTGGGCTGCAAGCGCATTGCAGCGCCGCCATCAGGTGCCACAGCAGAACCAGGGCTTGACCTTTACAAGGCGGCCGAACGGTATCGCACTATTCTTGAGATGGGTGACCAAACTGGTGTTGTGCCGCAGCTGGAGATATGGGGGCATTCCAAAAACCTTCACAAGCTCAGCCAGGCGTTATTCGTGGCCGCAGAGTCTGGACATGCTTCGGCTTGTATCAACCTGGACATCTTCCACTTGTACAAAGGAGGTTCCAGCTACGACACGCTGCAAATAGCCAATCCACTGTCAGTTCAGGTGCTGCATGTGAATGACTACACCAACATTCCGAGGGATGTTGTGAAAGACGCAGACAGGATATATCCCGGAGAAGGGTTGGCACCTACCAAAAAAATACTCCAGGCATTTCAGTCGCCAAAGAGGCCACTGATTCTGTCTTTAGAAGTGTTCAACAAGGAATATTGGGCGCAAGATGCGCTGGAAGTGTGTAAAACGGGGCTGGCTAAAGTAAAGGCAATTGCCCAGGGGCTCTGATATAAGCCAGTTTTATTGCCATTCGAAGAATAGAAGCCACTTCCCAGCCCTCGTTGGGGAGTGGCTTCTTAGGTTTTAGGCGGTCAAAATTGCTTTAACCTTCTTTACTTCTTCATCAGAAAACGAAGTGTTTTCCAAAGTCTTGGCATTGTCTACCAGCTGTTCAATTTTGCTAACGCCAACAAGCACTGATGTCACGGCTTTGTTATGCAACAACCAGGCAATCGCCATTTGCGACAGTGATTGGCCTCTTTCAACAGCTATCTTGTTCAGTTCTTTGATCTTGGGAAGATTTTTTTCCACCGTTTCCTTTTCCAGGTAGGTCATGCCCTGCCCTGCCCTTGAATCAGCTGGAATGCCGTTCAGGTACTTGTTGCTCAGCATGCCCTGCTCTAGTGGGCTAAAGGCAATACAGCCAACTCCACCTTCGGTCAGCACGTCCAGCAAGCCATCTTCTACCCAACGGTCAAGCATCGAGTAGCGGGCCTGGTGGATCAAACACGGCGTGCCCAGGTCTTTTAGAATAGCGATGGCTTTTTTGGCCTCCGCCGCAGGGTAGTTGGAAATACCCACATACAAAGCCCTTCCCGACCGGACAATGAAATCAAGTGCTCCCATGGTCTCCTCCAGTGGCGTATGTGGATCGGGTCTGTGGTGATAGAACAGATCAACATAGTCGAGGTTCATCCGCTTAAGACTCTGGTCAAGGCTATTGACAAGGTATTTACGTGAGCCAAAGTTACCGTAAGGGCCAGGCCACATGTCGTAGCCAGCCTTGCTGGAAATGAACAGCTCGTGGCGGTAGGGCTTGAAATCGTCATTGTACATACGGCCAAAGTTGGTCTCAGCAGATCCAAACGGAGGGCCGTAGTTGTTTGCGAGGTCAAAATGAATGATGCCCATATCGAACGCTTTGCGAAGTAGCAGCTGAGCGTTGAGCAGATTGTCCTTGTGGCCGAAATTGTGCCATAGACCCAACGAAATTTCAGGAAGGAGAATACCACTCCTGCCCGAGCGGCGATACTTCATGCTCTTGTATCGGGCATCGCTGGGTAAGTAAGTGGTTAATCCTGATTTGTCATGTATTTCCATAAGTTTCTAGTGTGTTTATATTTTCAATATGGCCCAAGGCCCTAACCCTTCTCTCTATCTAAAACTGTCGGCTAAAGGTAAACTGCGCTGCCGAAAAGTTGTAGCCCTTTCTCAAGAATGTTCGTATTCCATGGTCTGTCCCCCGACAGACTTCGCCGGTCGTTGAGTAGATCAAGAGTCACGAACCTCGCTCTCAACCTCAGGCTTGTCGCCAGCAAACTGACTGGCGTACTCCGAAGGGCTGACACCAAAGTACTTTTTGAACCTGTTTCTGAAGTATTGCAGGTCATTGAAGCCCACGGCATACGTAATTTCAGAAACAGTCAGCTGATTTTGTTTCAGCATTTGGGCGGCCCTTTTGAGTCTTATGGTTCGGATAAATTCAACCGCTGTTTGGCCCGTTAACGCCTTCACCTTTCGGTAGAAGTGCATCCGGCTCATGGCCACCTCTCTGCCTAGGTCCTCCACCCTGAACTCTGAGTCGCCAATATTGTCTTCGATGGTTTTCAACACCTTTTTCATGAAAACCTCATCCAGAGGAGTAATGGTGATCTCTTTAGGTTCCAGCACCAGCTTCCGGTTGCCCATGAATCGCTCCCTCATCAGCTCCCTCGTTTTGATCAGGTTGCGTACCCTTACCTCCAAAAACCTGGAATCGAAAGGCTTGGTGATATAGTCGTCGGCCCCAGTTTCCAGGCCAGTGAGTTTATCCTCCAAATCAGCCTTGGCTGTGAGCAGTATCACTGGCACATGGCTTATCCGACTGTCGGTTTTTACCAAATGACACATTTCCACTCCATCCATCAATGGCATCATGATGTCAGAAATGATAAGGTCTGGCACCAGCTCTATACATTTCTCCAACCCAATTTTGCCATTTGGAGCGTCAATAATCTCATAGCTATGCTCCAGGCTTTCTTTCATGTAGGTGCGCAAGTCTGTATTGTCCTCCACTATGAGCACCAGCGGTTTGCCTTCCTTGGGGTCTGTCTTCACAATAGCAGCCTCACCAGTGCTTTGCTTGTCTCTTTCTTCCAACTCTTCCACCACATGACCGATGCTCACAGCTCCAACCTTTTCCGGCTCCACAATTTCACTGTCCTGCAAATGCGCTTTGCCCATTGGGATGAGCACCTTGAAGCACGAGCCCTCACCAAGCGTACTTTTTACTGATATCCTGCCCCTGTGCAGTTCCACCAGCTCCTTGGTAAGCGAAAGGCCTATGCCAGTCCCCTCCTGGTCGCCGTGATGGTCAACATCGGCTTGATAGAACCTATCAAAAACTGACTGCAGATGTTCCCTGGGAATTCCGACACCACAGTCTTTAACCGTGATTTGCACAAACTCCCCGCCTGCTTCACTGTCAGTCATTTCCATCGAAATCCGGCTCACATTGAGCGAAATTTCACCCTCGCTGGTAAACTTAAAGGCGTTGGACAGCAGATTCGTTACAATCTTTTCAACTTTATCATGATCGATATACGCTTCCAGAGGAGCGTTCGGATGGTTGTAGGAATAGGACAGCTTTTTTTGGGTGGCATAGGATGAAAAAGACGCTGCAATTGGCTTCAAAAACTCGACAACATCGGTTCGGCTGGCTTCCAGCTTCATGCTGCCACTTCCCAGCTTTGACAAGTCGAGCAACTGATTAATCAATCTTAGCAACCTCTCGCCGCTTCGGATCATGACGCCGTACTGTTTTCTCACATCACCACGAAAGGCCCCCGAGTACATCGACTTCAGTGGGCTTAACATCAAAGTGAGCGGAGTTCTGAACTCGTGTGATATATTGGCAAAAAAGTTGGATTTCATAGCATCCATTTCTTGCATTTTGGTCAGCTCCATGTGCTCAAGTCTCAAGTCGCTTTTGAGCCTTTCTCTGTAGATAAGTACTTGCCTATACCAGAGAAGCAGACCAATCACCATACTTATGTAGATAGCGTAAGCCCACCAGGTGGCCCACCACGGGGGAGTTACTATTATTCGCAACGAGGCACCTTCTTCATTCCAAAGACCGTCATTGTTGGAAGCCTTTACCCTAAAAACATAGTCGCCATGCGGCACCTTGGTGTAGCTGGCGGTGCGTTGAGTACCAGCCTCGTGCCAGTGCTCGTCATATCCTTCCAGCATATAAGAATAGCTGTTTTTAAAAGCCTGAGAATAGTTAAGCGCTGCAAACTCAAAGCTAAATTCGTTTTGGTGATAGGTCAGCGTAATTTCCTTTGTATCGATGATGTTTTGTGCCAAAACTGAGCCTTTTGCGCCCGGCCTCACTTCTTCATTGTATATCCAAAAGTTGGTGATGTACACGGGGGGTATGTGTGGATTCTCCTTTACTTCTCCCGGATAGAATGAATTAAAGCCATTTACCCCACCGAAAAAGAATTCGCCGGACTGACTTTTCAAATAGGCGCCCCTTACAAACTCCTGCTCCTGTAACCCGTCTGCAGTGCTATAGTTTTTGAAGCTCCTACTTTCAGGATCGAATTCACTGATTCCCTGGTTGGTGCTGACCCAAAACATGCCCCGGTCATCCTCCAGAATGCCATTGACTACATTGTCGGCAAGCCCATCGTTTTTTCGGAATGTTTCGAAGGTTCCTTTTCTGTAGTCAAATTTATTGAGCCCTGCCCAGGTGCTAACCCACAGCGTGCCTTTGCTGTCCTCGTAAATGGCATTAACCACATTGCTGCTTAAGCTGGTGGAGTCCTTGGGGTCTTTGATATAGGTTTTAAACACAGGCTCTCCATCAGTGCCAAAAGTCATTTGCAGGAGGCCACCACCTTCAGTACCAATCCAAATATTATTCCGACTGTCTTCAAACATGGTAAACACCCTGTTGTGACTCAAAGATTCGGGATCGTCGGGGTTCACTTCGTAGTGCAAAAATGTGCCCGTTTTCCTATCAAACAGGTCCAGCCCTTCATAGAAAGTACCCGCCCATAACCGCTTCTTGCTGTCTTCAAAAACCGAAAACACATAGTTGGAACCTATGGTCGTCGTATCCTGGGGGTCATTTACAAATCGCTGGAAGGTGCCGGTTCTTTTATCAAACTTATTAAGTCCACCCTCCCATGTGCCCGCCCAAAGGTCTCCATAGCTGTCGATCTCCAAAGAAATGACGGAATTGCTTCCTATGCTTTTGGGGTCATTGATATTGTGAACATAGCTTTTCACCTCATTGGTTTTCCTGTTGAAATGGTTGAGACCTCCACCGTCGGTACCTATCCACAAGTTGCCTTCCTTGTCTTCCACAAAACAGATGACGTCATTATTGGCCAGGGAATGCCCCCCGGATGGCGGCAGAATATGATGAATGAACTTGGTCTGATACTGATCCCATTTATTCAAACCTCTGTTGCGGGCTGCCAGCCACATGGTGCCAATATTGTCTTTGTACACAACCCAAATCGAGTTGGCGCCCACACTCGTTGGGTCAAGTGGGTCGGGCCAAAAATTGGAAAACTGCCCGGTTTGCCTGTCATAGATCGACAACCCACCGTTTTCCATACCAAGCCAAAGCCGGTTGTAGTTGTCTTCGCTGATGCTAAGCACAATATTGTGCACCAGGCCCGTTGGGTCTACGATATTGGGCATCACCCTTTGAAACTCTACACCATTATCTTTCGGCACCAGACGGTTCAGGCCCTCTCGTGTACCCATCCAAATTTGACCGTCACTGTCTTTCAAAAAAAAGTTCAGGTAGTTGCTGGAAAGGCTCTTTGCATTGCCAGGCTCGTGACGGTGATGGATAAATCTTTGCCCGCCAGCATCAAACCTGTCAAGCCCGCCACCGTAGGTCGCCACCCATATATTGCCGTAGCTATCTTCGCAAATCGACCTCACGTGATTGTTGGCCAGGCTGAGGGGGTCTTTCACATCATTTGTGAAATGCTTGAAAGCTTTTGAACCCGCATACACCACATTCAATCCACCCCCTTCGGTACCCACCCATACGTTGCCCCGGTTGTCGATACACAAATCCGTCACCCAATTATCGGAGAGGCTTTCGGGATCATTAGGCTTGGATTGGAAGCGGGTGAAGTTGTCCAACTTTCTGTTGTAGCGGTTTAGTCCGGCATCGGTTGTCCCCACCCAAATATTGCCTTCTTTATCTTCTGCCAGGCTGGTGATGAAGCTACTGCTTAACGAAGTGCTGTCTCCATGAATATACTCATATACCTTAAATTCAATCCCATCATACTGATTCAGTCCGTTTCGTGTGCCAAACCACAAGAAGCCATGCTGGTCCTGGATGATGCTCGTTACTGACTTCTCCGAAAGGCCGTCAGTGAGTTGCTCAAACTTAATATTGCTAGTCAGCGCAGAGTTATTCTGCGCTATAGCCAAATCGGCTACAACCTGACACAGCCCAATCAAAACGAAATACCTTATCCACCCCATGCTCTTCCACATTGCTATCGCTATTGAAAAATTCGCCCCTCTATAAAGATCAGGAAAAATCCAGACCCATAAGGGCACCTTTTTTAAAACATTTATAATATCTCCCAATAATAGCATCTCTCAAAGTGCTTTTTTCAGAAGGTTACAAATACAGTGGTCTTTTGAAAGAAGTGTCGGCAGGTTTGGGCGATACTATAGTTTACTTTGTATTGAGTATATTATGTATCAATGTAGAGAAGCAAAAATGCCCGGAAACTAACCGGGCACTTTTGTTAACTACATTTTTATATTTACCAAACTTACTAACAGCGCATTGTAGCTGGTGAGTTTATCGTCTCACCGAAGCCACTCAGCTTATTTCTTGCCGGAGTTGCTCACGAAAGCCACTGATTTACTATCAGGCGACCACGAAGGCGTATTAATAGTTCCCTGCCCACCATATAAGTAGGCCAATACCTTAGATTCACCACCAGCAGCTAGCATAATCTTTAAAGTAACTCTTTTGTATGAAGGGTGTGAGTTGACAGGAATGGTGGGTGGAAAAGAAATGTAAAGTATCCACTTGCCATCAGGCGACACGTGTGGGAACCAGTCATTATTCTCATCAAAGGTCAACTGCTCGTTTCCTGTGCCGTCAGGCTTCATTCGCCACAGCTGCATGGTGCCCGACTGGGAGCCGTTGTAGTAAACATACTTTCCGTCAGGTGAGTACTCGCAACCATCTACGTGTCCCGAAGTGAATTTCGTCAACTGAGTCTCCACTTTCGTTTTGATATTGGCCTTATAGACATTGTAGATATTCCCCCCGTTTCTCTGAGCTACATAAACCAACTCTTTGTTGTTCGGAGCCCAGCCATGAAAGTAAGAAGGGGTTCCTTCCGTTATCAGTTCGGGTGTTCCTCCTTCCAGCGGCAGCACATAAACCGTGGAGCCTCCACCCGGAAGTCCATCCCTGTGGCTGCTTACTGCAAGCAGCTTGCCATCAAAGGAGATGCCGTGGTCATTGTTATTTCTTTTTAAATCACCCGTATTCAGCTTCTTCGGCTCCCCACCAGCAATGGGCATGGTATATATTGACCCATCCATGTTGAACAGCAGCTCCTTACCGTTAGGCATCCAATTTGGCGCCTCAAAGCGAGCATCCTTTTCGTAAACAACTGTTCTTTTTCCATCTGCGATGGTCATCGTTTCCATGCGGCAGCCAAGCCATCCGTCTTGCCCTGGATTGTAGTTGTCGGCCACTGGCTTGTCGATCCTCACATTCCAGGCAATGCCCTCTTCAATTACTTCAGGGTTATGCGAACCCACGAAAATGCCCGCAAATACCTCATCTGGCATATATGGCATGACGTGAGAGCCAATCAGCTGAAGTGGCTCGCCAAAATGTGCGGCTCTCATGATCAATTCCTTGCCAGAGCGCTCAAGTTGGATTATTGTGTAGTTACTTTTTGGAGAAAAAATCTCGTCTTCCGGATCACGCATAAAGGCTCCCCTCAATTCCCTCCACTGTAGCACCGTTAGCCCGTCTCCATGAAGGGTGGCACTAACGTGGGCTGCCTTCTCGTCCAACGACTCCCTCACCATCCAACCAATTTTGCGGTGTGGATCGACGCCTGCGCCATTGAAACCAAAATTGGCCGTCAGGATAAAATCACCTTTTAGCTTTTGGTGAGCAAAGTGAAATTCGTCCCTTTCAAACCAGATGTTGTACCCCGCACCTTTGATGGAATAGGTTTGTGTTTGCTCGTTGTAGGTAGCACCTCCTTTATTTTTCGGGTTGCCCACATCCCCGTGGTCAGAAAATATTCCGACAGGATTTTGGGCGTTTGTTATGCCAATTGTTAGCAAAAAGCTTAATGCAAGTAGTTTAATTCTCATGGTGCTGTTTTTTTATAGTTTAATTACCCAGGCAGACCTGGAGTAGCCAAGGAAGCGGCATCTGCGGTCGAGGACGCTTTTGGACTATCACGGTAAAGGTGGATACATTTCGGCCAACCATTCGATGACTGATGTAACAATGTCACTAGGCATTTTAATTTGTTGGAATCGGATTTGGAAGAGAACCAGCGACATGAAAATCTGGGCAAAGCTATTTGTAACTTTCCCACGTGGTAAAAAGCTCTAATCCAAGTTAAGCTTTTTTGCTCCAAAAAAATATGTCACCTTTTAAAAATGAAAGTGCTTCCCTTTCGTCTTTCGTGGGAGTAAACAAACAAGAACCATAAACGAGTATAAATACATGGAAAGAGGGCGGGGATTACCCGCCCCCTCGACTTTGGCCTTTTACTAGATAAGTTATAAATAAGCTCAATATT
>TARA_R110001606_G_scaffold63577_2_pt1 | contig 228310 bp, 194 predicted proteins | sample TARA_R110001606 | Tara Oceans TARA_R110001606 (sample SAMEA4398315) | marine metagenome | biome: Polar Biome; feature: [SRF] surface water layer (ENVO:00010504); material: water (ENVO:00002006), including particulate matter (ENVO:01000060) such as... | depth 5 m | reverse complement strand
CAATGCCACCTTTAGAGGGTATCCGGTGACTATCGATGCCCTTAGTGTGGGCCGAACGCAAAACTACTACGGCTTCGCTATTTCTGGAAAAGTGGTGATGGGTGAAGACGTAAGTGGTGACAACGGAGCACCTGCATTTAACCTCTATTCTATGGTTGAAAACGCTGTGCTGGACAAAAGCTACATGCCAGCCCCCACGCAAGGAGCATTCAACCTGGCATCGGCTCAAAATGGCCTTGATCAATTGGAAGAAGAACTGGCGGCCATGGAAGAGGAGCTCACCCAAAAAGTGGAGCAGCAAACGGAGGCACTAAAAGGGACGACTGTTGACTTGATTGCTTCTGCCTCAGGAAGCCTGGGTGGGCAGGCCCATGATTTAGAGGCCCTGGTAAATGTTCCTGAGGAACCTACAGCAATTGACTATGAATCAATCGCTGATCGCAAAGAGCGGTTGCTGGCGTATTTGGAGCTTTTCCGGGAGTTGGCTAACGACCCCACGGTTGTTGATGGCTTAATTGAACAGATTCAGAATAGCGAAGAGGATTTTGACAATATATCGGACGTTGTAGCAGAGCTGAAGCGATTTGCCACCAATTTTGCCATTGATCAGGTTGCTTCTCTGGGTGACGGCTTTTTGATGAAAGTGGAGCAAGCTACCAACAATATAAATGGCGTCATCATTGGGCAATCCAACCAGCTAACCAGCTCGGTAAAGCAGGAAGTGGATCAGGCAGTGACAGCAATTATTTCCACAGTTTCTTCAGATGTAATAGCAAGCCTCTCCCAAGATGCTCCAGACGCTTCTTTAATAGTAGAAGCAGTTGCCAACTCCACCAGAGAGGCCATAGTGAATGAACTCACCATAGCACTCAATTCATCGGTTAATCAAAATATCGTATTTCCAGTTACTTCTTTCATAAGCACTAATTTGAATGAGAGGGCTAAGCGACTCGTTAGGCAAACTGCAGAGAACGTGGTGCTTGGTGCCATTAACCAGGATCAGAATCCTTCCGAAATTATGCAAGGCGTTCTGGACGGATTTGATGATGAGCTTAAAGGCCTTGGAGATGAGCTGGGTGCCCAGGTCGACATGGACAAGATGCTGGAGGCTATCAAAAGTGTAGGGCAAGATTTGATAGCCAACATAAGCGCAGATCGAATTGTCAATCAAATCAAAAAGGGAGCACTGGAGGCGATTTCCGGAGCCGTGGCCAAAAAAGCTTCAGCTGCGGCCAACGAAATGGTCAACAACCTTCTTGGCGATGAGGTTGGCATTTCAATACCAGTGGACTTCGCTGTGGTAGGCGGGAAGCTCCTGTCGGGGGCTAACCCGAAGGATCTGCTTTTCGACCCAATTCCGATCAGTGTGCGCTCCCCGGCGCTTGATCTCAATGGAATTATTCACTTTACAAAAGGACATGCCCAGTATGGAGACTCGTGGTCGGGCGATGTAGACGGCTATGTGAAAGTTCCCAAGCCTTTCCAGATACAGCTCGCCTACCTGAGCGGCAGGAAAGACAATCTGAGCTTCTGGATGGCTGAGGTTGGCGGCGGAAGGACGCCAGTGCCGGGTGAACCTGCCGATGCAGCAAGCCTGGGGCAACCGATGCAAGCTTCCACAATCAGGGAAGTGACGGATGAAATTGAACTCGGTGTAGTCAAAGTAGTGGCTTTGCAAGGGAGGGTTTATCGCCACATGGCGGCCAATGGTTTGGAGGGCATTGTACCTGATGGCAACAACAACTATGGGGCTTACCTGCACATGGTGGCTTTTGGCCCACAAAATGGTAAGATGCTCCGGTTGGAGATCGATGCAAAAATGGATGTGGCCACTACAGGCGACTTTACAGTCGACTTCCTGGGCAATGGCCAGATGCTTAGCAGTGTTCCGCAAGTCACGACCATTGATCAAACAGCGGTTATTAAGGGTACTATTACCTTAAAGTACAATTCGGCGGAGCAGCACTTTTTTGGACACCTGGCTGCCTCTTTCGAAAAGCCCGGGGTGCTTTGTGCCCAGGGTAGCTTGCTGGTGGATGTGAAGCCCGGCGCCTGGCGGGTAGCTTTGGGCAGCCAGCAGGAGCGACTCAAGTTTATCCTGAACTGCGCCGGTTTTGGCCCCACAGGCTGGCTCGACCTCAACCAAAACACCGCCAATCTGGGGCTGGGACTGGAATTCATGTTCCGGCCGGACCCAATTCACATCGAAATCGTGGTGGCAGCGTTTGACCTCGTGATAGAGGCGGGTGCGGCAGCCGGCGTGCAGGTAATTGCGCAGTACAATCCCAGCTTCCAACTCCAGGAAGCAGGCCTTTGGCTCGAGCTATGGGCGCAAATATATGCCCAGTATCAAAAGAAAGTTTCCGGCAAAACGGGCACCATTACCCTGGTGGACATTTACCTGGCTGCCAATGCCAATATGAGATTCAACCCCGCTCCCAGCATTTTATATGGCAAAGTGAACGGCCACTTGCAGATACTGGTATTCAGCTTCGGGATTAATAAGGATTTTCAAATGAATTTATGATGAAAAAGATAGCGCTGTTTGTTACCATATTCTTCTTTTTACTATCAAACAGCTTGTTGAGTCAATCTGCCGAGGAAGCTTATTCAGCTTACATAAATCAAGTGAAAACGGGAACTAGCCAAGCTCAGCCATACAGTTTATTGAGATCAACAAACAATACGGCCGTCTTAAAACGATTGATTGCCGAAAGTCTGAACGACACAACAGTTTCCGTAAGAAAAGCCTGCTACCAATCTCTCGACGTCATGCAAAAGAGCGCCATTGCTCCTGTAGCTAAACAACAAATACTGGCCCTTCAGCTACGGGGCATGGAGGTTGAGTCTTCAGATATAGTTGGCTTATCCATTCAAAATCTTAGTTCTGTGCCGCCTTCGCTGTTCAATGCCTCGCAGAAGACATTGTTTATCCAGACGCTCGATCGGCAGGTGGCAAAGAAGGAGGTTTTGATAAAAATGGTCGGAACGCTGAAAGACGAGAGCGCCGCCCCAGCTCTCAGACAGTTGTCGCAACCCGGCAATTCGGCAAAGGTGCGGTGGGCTGCCTACCTGGCATTAGCCAGACTGGGCGATCAAACGGCCATCAACCTGGTGAATAACAAAGTGAGAGGAATTGAAGTAAATGACGATATGGTCTACGACATGGCCCCGTCAATTATTTACACCCAGCAAAAGCAACTCTACGACTAAATGGTAGAATTGCTCTACAGCAACGAGAAGAATTGTGAGTCCGCCAACCCTGACCAAACCAACGCCATCAACTGCGCCTACCGGATATTGGAGCTACTGGCATCACAGATAGTAGATTTTCCTATTGCAACGACTGCTTCCGGTGACCTGAAGACCAACAATTACCAGGAGGCGCTGGTAACAGCAAGGGAGTGGTTCGCTGATCATGAGGATTTTCGGATAAAAGACATAAATTGATCTACATTTCTTGACCAGATGATGAGATACGGGTCTAAAGCAACCTTTGAAGCGCCGGGGGCCTGTTTTGACTACTTGAAGGTAGCACACATTGAAACTCCGGAGGTGCAGTCGGACGATTATTACCCATTCGGCCTCGCTTTTAACTCTTATCAATCGGGCCTTAAGAATGACTATCTGTATAATGACGGAGCTGAAAGGCAAGATGATCTTGATCTGAATATTGACCTGACCAAATACAGAGCCTATGATCCGGCAATAGCTAGGTGGTGGCAGGTCGATCCTAAAGCTGACTTTGAAGACTTGGTAAGTTGGAGCCCTTACAACTACTCCTACAATAACCCAATCAGGTGGAATGATCCAGATGGGGATTGTATTCCCTGTCAAATATCTGGACTTGTAACAGCCACGACTGCTACCGTTTCAAAATATGTCGAAATTGGTAAACAGGGTGTTGCTCCAGCACAAAGACTATCATCTGGTACTTCAGGATCTGTTCCTTCCCAGGCCGGGATGGATTCCAGAACTTCAGCGACAATGAGAACTATCGGAACTGTTAATGACATTAATACTGTCGCACAGACTGGAAAGCAGTTGAGCCAAGAAATAGTAAAAGACAGTGGATCAACTATGAATACTACAGGAGACGTGATTGCCACAGCAGGACTTGTAGTTAATGCTATCCCAGGAGGGCAAGTAATAGGCACGGGAATGGTAGGTTTAGGTGAAGGAATGTCTGCTGCCGGAGCGATAATGGAAGCCGTGGTTGATGCCTCTAATGGAAACTATTCAAATGCAGTAGGCACTGCTTTAATAGAAGGAACTACTGGTGCCGCATCAGGTGCTGTCAATAAACTAAAAGGATCAGGTGCAATTGATAATTTAAGCCAAAGCATCTTGCTAGGAATAAATAAGGCGGTAGAACAGATTGGGTACTTCATCAACGGTGAAGTTGATAAACAGAATCAGCCCAAAGTAGAAGGAGAAATAAAGTAGATATGGATTTATATAACTTTTTGATAGCGGTTGTTTTTCTATTACTCTCTATAGTATTAATCCTTTTAGCGCAAAAAATGCCAAAGGGAAAGGAGGATATATCTTGGTCCAGGTTAAGGATGTATTTTGCGTCCGTTGTCTTCCTTATTACTGGTTTATTTTATCTATTTAAGAGCTTTTAGCATGAAACTTAGCTTCATTTTCCTAGCACTGTTGACTTGTCCCTTGGTGAAGTCGCAGTCATTTGAAGGTGTGATCACCTACCAAATATCATATTCAAGCAAGCTACCCAATGTTACTTCTGAGCAGTTTTCGTCAATGATGGGGACAACTCAGGAGTATTACATCAAACATTGGAAATACAAGTCTGTTTCCAATGGATCACTATCTGAATGGCAGCTTTATGTTCCCTCAGAAAATAGGCTTTACAATAAGTTTAACATGTCAGATACACTACTCTGGAATGACGGTGGTGTTAACGCAGATAAGGTTGTTAGCTATGAAATTAAGAAGAGTCAAGCTGAAGTACTTGGCTATAATTGCGATGCATTGATTTTAAACACACAATCGGGGAAGACTATTTACTATTATAACGACAAGCTTAAAGTTGATCTCAATCTGTATAAAAATCATCGATACGGGAACTGGGCATTGATAATGGAACAGACAAAATCGTTAGCGTTAAAAATGGAGATTGAAACGCCTCAATTTTCAATGACCAGTGTGGCTGTCCAGGTAAAGGAAATGGAGTTACCAGACAGTTTCTTTGCCCTACCAGAGGCTCCGGCTAAAAAGAGCCCTTATTAAAAGTAGTCCAAACGAAAGCAGGCTCTTTTACTTCCAGGGCTTAGCCGCCCCAATCTCGAGCAGGTAATCAGACAGGTTTTCACCATCATGCACCACCTCAGCTAGATAACGGGCATACCTATCCCGTCTTTCCTTCTGTGTCTGTAGCGTAACCAGAGAGCCTTCCGGGCAGAACTTCTTAGCCTTGGCCCGAGCACTCTTGGCTAATCGCAGCTGGTAGGGCACATCTGCTGTAAGCTCAGGAGCGTTAATCCGTGCCAGGCGCACCTTCTCTTCTTTCTTCACATAGAAGCCCAGGTCTACTTCTACTAAAAGCGTGTCTCCATCAATCCAGCGCAGTACTTTGGCTTTATACTCATACATGCCATTACATTTTTAAAGGTAAAAATGTAATCTACTGTAGGTCATGGGAATAACAGTTGAAGGCTAATTGGCGGATGAACGAAGAAGTGAATCAGTTCATTGTGTTGGATGAATCAAACAATAAATTAAATCGTTAACTTTAAACGACGAAAAGCTGATACAAATGGACTTACAAGCAGAAAAACTTCTACTTATAGAACAATTGGCCAGGTTGCAGGACGCCGCCATCATCCGAAAGGTTAAGGAAGTGTTGCAAAGTTCCCATCAGGAAAAAGCCGTTGGTTACAATGCCGATGAAAGCATTATCACACAAGCCGACCTGATATCGAGGGCGGCAGCTTCCAATAAGGCCATCGAAGAAGGCAGAACAAAAAGCATTGATCGGGTGAGGGAAAATGTGAAGGGTTGGTAGAATGAAAGTGGAGTTTACCGACCCGGCAGAGGAGAGCCTCCGAAAGATTTATTGCCGTTACCCGGAAAATATTGCCAACAGAATAGTTGAAAACATCCTTCTAAGGGCAGAAACCCTGTCCAACCTAACTAATAGAGGCCGAATAGTTGAAGAACTTCGTCCACTCAATCAGGGCCACCGGTTTATACTTGAAGGCAATTACAAGATCATTTACCTTCAAAAAGAAGATGTAGTTTATGTGACTGATGTATTTAGCATGAGGCAGGATCCAGACAAGATCAAAACACGACATTAGCCCCGCTCCGAGCAGTTAGCCAGCCACTGGCACTAATCGCTAGTGCGAGTTTGAATCCGGTTGGGGAACCCGGACGGAGTCTCGTACCAGTAGCAATAAACACAAAGAGCCCTTCCAGCAATGTGAGGGCTTTTCATTTCCACGGCTTAGCCCGGCTGGAAGCGGCGCCAATCTCCAGCAGATAGTCAAAAAGGTTTTCACCATCATGCACCACCCACCCCCATCGCCCTCGTTTGAGCGATAGCGGAAATGGGGTGTAGTGAGACTTGCGCTTGTAGCGCATACATACAGCCCTAAGCCACCGCTAATGCCCTGGCCCAGCCGGAGCCTCATGCCTTTGCTAATAGCGACTTATTTTTCCACCTCAAACACCTTCTTCCCCTCAAACATAGTCCACAGCACCTGTGTGGCCTTCAGCGACTCCGGGCTCGCCGTGAGCACATCCCGGTCGAGCAGGATAAAGTCGGCCGACTTGCCAATCTGAAGCGAGCCAATGCGGTGCTCCATCATCAGGGCTTTGGCCGCTTCGGAGGTGTAAGCGTAAAGCATCGCCATCCTCGGCATGCGTTGGCTGGCGTCGAGCACCCCCAGCGCCCCTTTCCTGGTTTCAGCATAATACATCGCCTCAAACGGATTGGCAGTGGACACGGGCCAGTCGCTGGCGCCGCATATCGTGGCCCCCGCCTGCAGCATCGACCGCACCGGATACATCCATTGGTAAATCGATGGATCCACATAAGGCTTCACGATGTCAATGGTGGTTTCGTCGCCCAGGGCCCAGAGCAGCTGAAAGGAGGCCAACACATTCAAGTCGGCAAAGCGGTTGAAGTCGGCAGGCTGCACAAACTGCAGGTGGGTAATGGTGTGGGGCAAGGCCATGCTTTTGTTGGCCTTCCTCATGGCCTCAAAGCCATTGAGGGTTTCCGTCACCGCCAGGTCGCCAATGGCATGCACATGCACCAGCAGGTTTTCCTTGTCGGCCAGGGTAGCAAACCGGGCAAATTTCTGCGGATCCATCATCATCACCCCCTTCGATTGTGTGCCGGTGTACGGCAGCGACAGGGCCGCTGTATGGGTAGGGTGCTCCACCACCCCATCCGCAAATACTTTGAAGCCCAACACCTGCAAGTTATTGCCATTATACTGTTGTTGCAGGGCCTTTACAGCAGCCATCTGAGGTAGCGGGTCGGCATTCACCTCCGCCACCACCGTAGCGGCTATATGGGCAGTGAGTTGGCCTTGTTGCTCCAAACGCTGGTACCAGGCCAACATATTGTCGTGAGGGCCGGGCAGCCTGGCAGCGGAGGGGTCGAGAAAGGCAGTAATGCCGAAGCCATTGTTGTACTCCATGGCTTTGATAGCCCCCAGGCTGAAGTCGGTGTCGGGCTCCAGCACGGCCTCAATTTTGTGCTGACCATCTTCAGAAACAAACCCATTGCTTTCCCCGTCGGCAGCCACACCGAAATATTTTTTTTCGTCGCCCGTGAGCGAAGCCAGGTAGGCTTTGGTGACCCCCGCCCGTTTCAGCATGGCTTTGTTGGCCCAGGCGGTATGCCAGTCGGAGCCCCGCAGAAACACCGGCTGGGTTTTGAACTCGCCACTATTGAAAAGCTTGATCACCCTGTCCAGCGCTTTCCAGGTGCTGATGTTCAGGCCATAAATCACCAGCACATCCCCGGTCATGCCTTCTTTTTTCTTTAGCGTTTCAAGGGCAAACTGGTGGATTTGGTCAACGTCCAGAAACAGGTCGTTCACATTCGCCTTGGTCAGCCCCATACCCCCGTCAATGCCGTGGTTGTGGCTATCGACCAGCCCGGGCATCACAAAGCCGCCTTCCAGATCAATCCACTCGGCTTGGTCGCCCACTTTTGCTTTCACCTGTTCGTAATTGCCAACAGCTACAATGGTTTTTCCTTTCACGGCCAGGGCATCGGCGTAAGGCTGCTGCGGATTGGCAGTGAATATTTTGGCGTTAAAATACACCTGCTCCTGGGCCTGGCCAGTTAAAAAGCAAGTCAGCAGAAGGAAAAGGCCGAAGTATTTCATAGAAAATGTGGTTTGGGGGTAAAGGCAAGATAGGGAAAGTCGGCAGTATTTTCCGGCTGACGTACGGGCTCTTTTGTGTTTGCACCTCCTTTTTACAGAACACACAAGCCTAAGTCTTGCTGATGAGCGGGAGCAGCTTGTCGAAGAATGATCGCCGGGACTTTGGGCAACCTGGTTGGAAACATTTTCCTGTGAGCTCCAATTGGGAAACGGAGAACCTTAACGAACCTACATTTTCCGAATCACAATTTCCACCCGCCTGTTCAGGCTTCGGCCTTCGTCGGTTTCATTGTCAGTTTTTGGCTTGGTATCGCCGTAGCCTTTCGCCGTCGCCCGGCCCGACAAGCCCTTTGTTTGCAAATAGTCAATCACCGCCTGCGACCTTTCCTGCGACAACTTGAGGTTGTAGTCGGCAGTGCCCGTGTTGTCGGTATGCCCCGCTATTTCAATTTCCATTTTGGGGTGGGCCTGGAGCAGCTTGATGATTCTGTCGAGCTCTGCAAAGGACTCTTTCTGCAAAACAGCCTCATTGGTGTTGAAGAAAATATTGTTGAGTCTTACCGAAGCGCCCACATTGATGGGCGCCAGCAGCAGATTTTGCTGCAGCTCTGCGTACATGTTGATGTCGCTGGCGTTGAGGTTGGCACTTTCAGGAATATACCCTTCTCTTTCAGCGTTGAACCCATAAACACCACCCGCTGGCAAAATGATGGTATAGCGTCCGGTAACAGGGTGCGATGATGCCTGCCCAAGCTCTTTTCCCACATCTTCCAGTGAAAAATACTTGATTTGAGCCTCAATCGGCTGGCCTGTTGAGGCGTCGAGCACAATGCCGGTCACCAGCACCACTGGCTTGGGCCGTGCCGAGGCTGGCAGGGGGATTCTGAAAATGTCGCTGTTACCCATCGAGTGCTGCACCGATGCCAGGTAGGCATATTCGCCCCGGGCGTCGAGCGTGTAGTTGGCTTCCCAGGTATTGGTGTTGATGTCAGGCCCCAGGTTTTCCGGTTCGGTCCATTTTGTCCAGGTGTCATCGAGGCGCCGACTCACAAATATGTCGGCACTGCCGTAGCCGGGATGGCCATATGACGAAAAGTAGAGTGTTTCGTTGTCGGCTGCGATGAAAGGGGAGAAATCCATGGCAAACGAATTCACTTCCTGGCCCATGTGGGCAGGGGCTGACCAGGTGTTGTCGCTTTTAAGAAAAGAGCAATACAGGTCCATGTCTCCTTTGGTGTCGTTTCTTTCCAGCGCCATCACCAGCACATTCTGGTTGGGCGACAGACAGTAATCAACAAAGTCGGCATTGTTGTAGTAATCATTGATCACCAGGTTTTCAGGTATGCTCCAGCCCGTCGGGCTTCTTTTGGTGAGCGACACGCCGCCGCCCAGGTTCCTGCCGTCGGGCAGGTAGGTATTGGCCACCAGCAGATTGTTGCCATCAGGTGCAGCAGAAATCACGAAGTTGTTGCCACTGTTGTTGAGCGGCGCCCCAATATTTTGCAGCTCCGCCCACTCGCCCACAGAGTCCTTCTCCGAAAACCATATGTCGTCCTTCTTCAAGCTGCCAAAGTTCTTAGGGTGCTCTCCACGGGCCACATACAACGTGGCGCCGTCAGCAGAAATAACAACGCCTTTTTCGGAATACTGAGAGTTAATTTTCGAGCCGAGGTTTTCCTTTACCGTGTTGGCAATGGCGCTTTCAGCCTGCCTGATCTCAGGAGTTTCCTGATATACGTTGAACTCGTAAACTTTTACAGACACCTGGCCTCTGAGGTGAAACCCCAAATAGGTGCCCTGAAACGGGGTGAATTTTGCCTGCGCCAACAACTGACCATTAAACTCAAAGAAAATTTCGTCGCCGGTTTTTCTCACTACTATGGTATGTTTTTTAGCCTCCTCGAGTGGAGTAGGCAGGAAGTCGGGCCGCAGAATGGGTGTTACCTTTTTCTTTTTGAACGTGTAGATATGAAAAAAGCCATTTTGGCTGATGTCCATTGCCTGGTAATTGCTGTACTCGTCGGCACCCCACACCAGGCCGAAGCTGCCATTCCTGAAGTTTCTTACCTCCACTATCGTCTCAAGCTTGAAGTCTTTGGAAGGGTCGAGCTGAAAATGTTTCTGATTGAAAAACCCGATGTCGCCATCAGCCACATCCATATACATGGCCCCTTTGGCAATCATGCTTTTAGCATAAGGCCGTTCAAACAGCGACCAGCCATTTCTGTTGTCTTCAAATACCTCGTGTAAGGCGGGAGTCTCTTGCGCTTTCACGCCATGGCAATAGCATAGGAGAGAAAAAAGCCCAGCAACTAATATGCGATGTCTATTCATTGGAAACACTATGGAGCCACTGCTCCGCTTCAGATAGCTGTTCAAAAAGTTTAAACTCAAAGTCTTTGACCCTGGTTCCCAAATCTACGGCAGAAAACCGAGTAATAAACTTAGAAGAATGCACATGCGCCATATATCTTAAGCCATTGGCAACACTTTCTCTCATGCGTCCTTTTTCCAGCTCGTCGTTAAGAGCCACCCAGTTCGCCTCAAAATGGGTATTGTCGTTCAGTAGCTTGGAGCAACCGGTTGTTTTCAGGAGGGCGGAGTACAGCGACGACCCTTTCGAGATATACGCCATAGAAACACTGCCATACCAGGTGCACCTTATCCAGCCATTTTCAGGCTCGTAACCAATTTCCAGATACTTGACGCCTTCGTCTGTGGTGATTACTTCCATTCAGGGTGCTCTTTGTGTGGTACAACTTCAACATACCATTTGCCTTTACTAAAGACGAATGAAATTATAGAAAAGGTGCAGGCCAATAGTTGAATGTAGTAAAAAAGGCCACCCTTGGCCCATCTTTCGACGGCAGGCGCATGGGAATTACTGCGTCAATCATCCAGCAGTCGTCATAAGGGGGGTATTTCTGGAGCGACAACGACACCATATAGCTATGCACCTCGCCTTCACTGTCTTCGATGAGTACCAGAAACTCTGCCTCGCTTTTTTCCTGAAAGTGAGTGCGGATTTCAAAGTGCCTGCAATTAATCAGGGGCCTGAAGTTTTCGTTGTGCACCATGATGTTGAATCGCTCAATAGGCCCTGTGTTTTCTTTATTAGTGGGTGAGGCAAAGTTCCAGGCGATCTCTATGCCGTGATCCAGCTCCGGCGAGTCGTTTTGTTGCAAGGCCAGAAAGTTGATATGAACTACTTCCTGCGGACTCAGCGCCGGATGCGGCAACTCCCGGGGAGCACAACCAACAAACACAGCCAGTATCAGAAGGTAAATTAATCTCATATGTAACAAGCCTACATTAATTTTGGCATTCCCAAAAGGCGGCATCCGACTTTTAGTCGTTCAACAAACCGGCTTTTACCTTGAAGCCGGACTTAACACTCAGCTCTACATCTTCAGAAATCACTTTGTCCGTTACTGCTTTTACCCGCAGCGAATAGGTATCCTGAACGATGTACTCCTTAAAATCATCTCCTGAAGTGGTCAGCGAAAGTGTGTTGCCCACATTGTCAGGAATATTCTCTGCACTGGCAAGTAATTTTTCATCAAGCCCATCGGCATTGATATAAACGTGCAACGACGACAAGAAACTAAGATCCCGATCCTCCGGGGCGCTTACACTAATATCGACATTTTCCAGATAAATTTCTTTTACTAGCTTTTTGCTGGTGTTGTTGCCACTAAACTGCGATTCGGCATCGGTAGAAATTGGTGGCGTAAGAATATCGAGAGGAAGGTTGATGCCAAGAGAAGAAGGCACCGTTACTTCCGAGGTGTACGACATTTTGAAAGTGACAAGGTCGTTGAGCTTGTTGCAGCCTGAGATGAAGGCTATAAGGCACATGGCGAGACTTGCAGTAATGATACGGGTGGAAATATTCATAGCTGATAACACAATTGATTGATATATTGATAACGAATAGAACTAGCGAACCAACATGATTTTTACACTGCTGGCATTGGCCCTGGCCCCGGGCATAGCCATTATTTTGTTTATCTACCTCAAAGACAAGCACGAAAAAGAGCCAAAAGGGCTTTTGCTCAGGGCCTTTCTTTTTGGCATACTCAGCCTGGTGCTCACACTGGTAGTTTCGGCTATTGCTGACAAGTTTGTGTCTCTCGACCACTCCAGTGCTGAAGACCTGGCACTTTACGCCTTTGGCATGGTAGCACTTATTGAGGAAGGAAGCAAATATCTTTTCGTAAGGTATTTCCTTTATCCACACAAAGAATTCAACGAGCCCTTCGATGGTATTATTTACGCAGTGATGGTGAGTATGGGATTTGCTACGGTGGAAAACCTTTTCTACGTGTTTGAGGGCGGTGTAAGCATTGCCATTATGCGAATGTTTACCGCTGTGCCGGCACATGCTACTTTTGCGGTGCTCATGGGTTTCTTTTTGGGTAAAGCGAAATTTCAACACAAAAAAGCAGCTTTCGGCCTTATTGGACTGGCGGCTGCCACCATTTTGCATGGCGCCTACGACTATTTTCTTTTCATGGACCATGTGCCCGGCATTTGGCTTGGCGCCATTGTTTCTCTGGTTATTGGGCTTTATCTGTCAAAACGAGCCATCAAAATGCACCAGGAAGTTTCGCCTTTCAAACCACTTACAGGGTTTTAGTTGTTGACTACCAGAAAGAAGCGTCGTAAATTTTAACATGAATATTCCTCAAGCCACCAAATTGAAGATACATCAGCTGATTGCTGACGGTAAAAAGCTGGAAGCGGTTAAGTACGTGAAGGAACAATTTGGCTTGGCGCTTAAGGATGCGCTAAAACTCGTGGAGGCCCTTGCGAAAGAGGTGCCGCTTTCGGGGGATGGCTATCAAAAGGGATCTTTTGCCCGCAGCAGTTTTTCCGGGCCCGACAAGGTCTTCTACATTCTTTCCAGGGTATTTTTGGGTGTGGCAATTCTTCTGTTTGCTATCGGTGGCACTATTGCTTACGACACCAACGAGGAACTGAACCATGCCCTGCAATTGCAGGGGAGGGTAGCGGAATTTGCCTACGGTTCCGATGGAGGCTCCATACCCGTAGTGGAATTTACCCACAAGGGCAAAAAACAAAGAGTGCAGGGCTCGGTAGCGTCCACTCCGCCGGCCTACGATATCGGCGAGCCGGTAACAGTATTTGTGATTGCCGATGAGGGCTACGAAAAGATAAGGATCGACGGCATTTTTGAGCTATGGATAGGGCCCATTATCCTCACCTTTATTGGCACTATCTTCCTTTTTATCGGAGGCGGCATGTACGCCGTCAGCAGATAGTTTTATCTCTGCATTAAACCTTTTGTGTGTTTGTGTATCTAATTAGAAAACAACAAACATGAAAAGGATAGTAGTCACATTCATTGGTGTAATGGTAGCAGCTACCACACTAATGGCACAAGAAGAACAGAGCTCAGCAAAAACTGAAAAACGTGTTGAGAAAACGCCGGAAGAAAGAGCAAAGGAAATGACCACCCGGCTAAAGGAAGAGCTTAACCTCACCGATCAGCAATCGGAAGAGCTCTACGCTATTCATTTGAAATATGCCGAAGAGCGCAAGGGCGTGATGGATGCTGGCAAAGAAGAGCGGGAAGCCCAAAGAACTGAGATCAAAAGCATCAATGATAAGCAAAAAGCAGAGATGAAGAGCGTTCTGACCGAGGAGCAGGTGGCCAAGCTCGATCAATTGCAGGAAGAAAGAGCACACAGAAGGGGCGACAGACCGGAGAGAAGCCAAAGGCGCAGGGGCAGAGGGTAAAGCTATCGGTTATTAGGCTACCTGAATGTCTGTTATCTCCATTTGGTAAAAACCGGCATTGCGAGTGCTGGCCAGCCAGGTGCCTTCATAGTTTTGCCAATTCTCCCAGCTGAACTTTACTCCCCCAACGGGGATAATTCTCACCCAGAGCTTCCACGCTCTGGGTTTGAAGTTTTCGTCCAGCAACCAGAGGTAGCTATCGCCCGGGGTAACTCCACCAGAAGTATAGGTAACCAGAAGTGCAGATCCGTCGGGTGTTTCTACCAGTCGCCGTTCAGTGCCCGGGTCTCTCACTTTGAATGGCGCCACCAGCCAGAAGGAGTCGTTGGCAAAATAAGTCCATGCAGTTTGAATCAGTTCATGCAATTGGTCGCCTTCAAGAGGTTTCCCTTTTTCAGAAGCGGAACCCTCAAAGGTATCCGGGGAAAATTCTACTTCTATATCGCCCCAGCGGACGGTGACAATGTTTTCTTGCTTGTCCCACACATAGTGATGCCTTCCGGCAAATGTCCACGACAGTGTTTTGATCTGCTGATAGGCATCATAGTCGATAGCCGCCAGCATCTTATCGGCCAGAGCCTCTGCTTCTGGGCCTTGTTCCCCCTCGGGTAAAGGATCACTAGCTATCCAGGCAGCACCAGGTCCCAGCAATACCAAACAGAACAAAACAATCCCTGCAATCTTCAACACCTTTATCATAGCATTGAAACTGAAGACTGCCTGAAAAGTTCACGTTATTTCAGCATCGGGAACAGGGCCCTTATCTCCTCGTCGTTGGGCTGGCGGCCGTATTCGCAGATCTCAAAAGTCTCCACATTGGTGGCTTTTGCCACCCGGTCTTTGCCATACCACTTTTCAATGGCCTTTTTGGCCTCGGCTGAAGGAGGCCGTATCGACTTTTTGGTCAACCAGGCTTTTCTAGCCTCGGCGCCCTCGGGCACCTGATCGGCATAGCCGCCGATCCACGGCAGCCACTCGTAAAACTGCGAGACATGAGCATCCAGGGCATAGCCTTTTTGCTCCGTTACCTCGGTAATGTCCACAGCGATATCTGGTCGGAAAGGATTAGGACGCTGAAAGCCATCATAGCCGTAAAGGAAAACAGGGTTCTTTTTCAGCGCAGGCACCTCCGGCGCAATATTGGGTACTGCCACCATGTAGGCAGCATCCTGCACCAGCACACCCGTGTAGCGGTGATCGGGGTGGTAGTCGTTAGGCCGGGGAGCGATCACAATGTCGGCGTTCCATTTGCGGATTTCTTTGATCACCTGCAGGCGCACTTCAAGGCTTGGCTCCAGTTCGCCATCGTGATTGCCCAGCACCACATATTCGGCAATGCCAAAACGTTTAGCTGCTTCCTGTGCTTCAGCCGTTCTTCGTTTGGCCAGCGCCCCGCCGCCAGTTGTCTGGTGGCCGGCGTCTCCATTGGTAAGGGAAACAAATTTGACCTGGTGGCCCATTTTCGCAAAAAGAATGGCTGTGCCGCCTTCATCCTGGTCGCAGTCGTCGGGGTGAGCGCCCAGTACCACGATGCGCAATGGCGTGGCCGATTGCGCAGCGGCAAAACCGATGGCCATGAAAGCAAAGAGAAGGGTGAGAAGCTGTTTTTTCATAAGTAGGTGGTTTAAAGCATAATCATCATTAATACACGTCACCTCGAACCGACGCAGGAGGGAGAGGTCTCCCCAACGAGCGTCTGCTCATTTTTAAGAGACTTCATGCCTCGCAGACGCCTTTCTGGCTCGAATCGAATTGACGCTGGATAAGGTAAAGAATTTCTGGGAGAGAATGATCAGACTTTACCGTAGCGGCGGAAGGCGGCGATGGTTTGGTAGATCATAAAGCCAATCAAGATGCGCCCGAAAATATCCAGGGCATAAGAAGCCCAGCTTAGCTTTATCCCTTGCACAAAGTCTAAACTATGGGTGGGAAGTAGAAAGGTTAGGAAATACTTGAGATGTAACGTTACGCCGCTTTGCCAGCCATCTTGAAAGAAGTGACAACAAACTCCTGGAAGGGTAAGAGAATAGATGAGGTAGCAAACAGGGCTAACCACAAAGATGGTAAGCAAAGCTCCCCTTATCCAGCTGCTGCCATACTCCGTAGAAATCTTATGCATCCAAAGAGATCCCGCAGCGGACCACTTTTTTTCTTTCAAATAAGCTTTGCGTTGCCAGTCGAGATAAGATGTATAGTACTCAACCTCCTTATCCCTATTACCCTGCTTTTGCATGGCTAAAGTGAGCTGATTATATGTCTCAGCACTGCGCTCTGGCTCGGGGTGTTTATTGTCAATGGATCCAATATCTAAATTTGATGGTATATAGCCACCAATGGTTATGACACTGTGTAATCTACTATTACTAATATGAATCGTTCGAAACGACTTAAAGTTGGCTCCTCTGAAAATGGCATGCCCTAAGTCAGAATTCTTAATAGAAATGAAACCCCGCCCGAGTATTTTTGACCTTAAGCCGTTGACATCAAGTTTTGACTCGTTTAGAAACCCTCGAAACCAGAGGTATTCAACGTTAACGTTACTTAGATAGATTGCCCCATGTTTAAGTTTCACGGAATCGAAAACTATTTTGCTAAATGAGCCTGTAACTTTTACGCCAGAGTGTACAACTATTTCATGGGAGAAAGACAGAAAAGCCAAAGAATATTCTGCGGTCACGATCTCAATCTCCTGAAATTTTCCCTCAAAAAAATTTATCCTTTTGACTATTGCTAAAGGAGTCACAGAAAATTCAATGAAACCGCCGGAATAGGTTTGAATTTGACTGACCTCACCTCCTGAAATTCGCACGGGCCCGTGAAATTCGCCTCCCATAAATTCTATACCCTCCTTAAAACTCCCGCCCCCTATCCAAAAGTCTTTATTGAATACTGCTTCATCAAAAATGTTAAGTGAACCTCTAAAACTTCCACCGCTAATCCAGAAGTCATCTTCGAAGATAAAACTACCGATATTTATATCCTCTTCGAACTGCCCACCCTCAATTTTGAACAGATTTCCAAAAGATCCCTCTTCGAAAGAAATACTTTTTTTGAAGGAGCCATTTTTGATAATAAATTGATTAGTAAACTTGCCCCCAAAGAAAAATAAATCCTGTTCGAACAGAGAATCTTGAATTTCTATTTTGTGATTATGCCCAAAGCCATTCTGGAGAAATAGCGCCTCGCCAAGGATATGAACACCGGCAATTGAGACGACTGTCCCCCAATCTTTTTCTTCTTTTAAAAAACTAATTTCTTCTCCATTAAGAGTCGTCACTATTTTTCCCTTTAGCGCCTCAATGAAAGCCTCATTTGAAAGAGGAATCAGCTTTTTTCTTGGATTCTTATGCGACATTGGTTGTTCAGAAAAAGGAAGATAATCATTTGGATGATGAACTACGCCATCGCAAACCTCAAACCACCGGATGATCCTTCCAAGGGCTCTCTGCCTTGATAAACCTCCAGTCAAAATAGTCTTTCACCGCCTTGGTGCCGCTTTTTGTCAGCTCTTCAATTTTGTGGGCGGGCAGGCTGAAATCTGACGTACGCACGTCGAGGGTATCGATGAATACCGTTCTGTTCCAGTCCTCCCCCTGGAGGTGGGCCTTGTTAGCCGCTTCCATCATAAAGTCGAGCAGAGCCACGGCATAGGTTTTCAGGTTTTTGACATCGGCTGGCGGCGTGGCCCAATCACGTTTCGCATAGGTGATCACGTCTTTGCTGTCGAGCCGGAAGCCAAGCGTTTCCATGTTAAGAATGCTTCCGTCTTTACCGGCCAGGGAGTTAACGGGATTAGATACGTACTCAGGCTTGTCGAACAAGTTAACAGGGTAGTTGTAGCTGACGCCACCATCTACCATCACGTTGCTGCCGTTTTTGAACGCCGCAAAAAACACCGGCAGCGACATCGACATGCGCACAACCCTTCTCACAGGAATCGATTTGTGCGCCTCGTTTTCGTGCGAAAAAACCTCAGCTTTTTGCTCCGACAGATTGGTGACAGCCATGTAGAGGTATTTGAAGGCCGTGTTGCCACCTTTGATGGCGTCGTCGAGGTCGCCGAAGGTGAAGTCTTTGGTGCCAGTTTGCTTTTTCACCACCTCGCCAATCCAGTCCATAAAGTCGTCGCCTTTGTACCAGCCAAACTTGTTGAACATCCGGACAGCATTGCCGATCAGGCCATTGCCATCCTGAAAATCGGCAAAGTTGGTCGTGCTAATGAGCTCGCCTACCTGGCTGGGCGTGCAGCCCAGGGCCAATGTGCAGGCGTTGATAGCACCTGCGGAAGTGCCCGCCACCCGCTGCAGGTGATCGAGCATGCCCAGCTTTTGCAACTCATCAAGCGCACCGCCGTAGGCGATGCCTTTTACACCGCCGCCTTCAAATACGAGGTTTCTAAACCCAAACGAGGTTGATTTAATAGTTTTTGCCATGGTAGGAAAGGTTATGCTTGAAGAAGAGATTCAAGGTAGTCTTTGGTTTTTGCGCCATACACACCATCAATTTTGAGGGTGCCACTTTGGCTTTGCATCATGCGCAGGGCTTCGGCTGTTTTTTCGCCAAAAAAGCCATCTGAAGTGCCAGCATCGAAGCCGGCGATTTTCAGCGCATCTTGTAGCTGCACCACTGTCGCCCCTTTGTTGCCCTTTTTAAGAGGAGGCTTGGGGAGAATGAATTGTTTTTCGGTGGTAAGCCTGCGATAGCCCAGCACCTTGGAAGAGTCGAAGCCGGAAATGGACACCATATTGGCCTGGTTGCCCCCCAGGGTGTAGCAGCGGCTGCCGTCGGAGGAAGTACCCATGTAAATGCCGACATGGCCTTCCCACGATTCGATGGCCTTGCGCCAATAAACGATGATGTCTCCGGGCTCGGGTTGCGTAGTGACGGTGCCCACGGCCAGCCAGCTCCGGGCGTTCAGCTTGGTGCTCCGCTTGAGGCCCGCCTTCAGGCAGCACCAGCTCAAAAAAATACTGCACCAGGCGGTTTCGTCGTCTTTTACGTCCTGGAATCCTGCCTCACTGGCGTACTGGAGAATGCGTGCATTGTGTGCCTGCCCTGGAATTTCCTTTACGCCAATCTCAGCACAAGCGATCTTTATCAGCTCTTGCATGGTATTGATTTAAAAAATAGTAACAGAAAATTAATCGTTAACCGGTGCTCCCGATATCGGATATCAGGTCAAAAAATTCTCTCGAATCCAGCAAGTGTTCTCCCTTTGTAGAGGATGAAGACTTACTCCGCTATTCATGGGAAGCACCACCACAGGTCAGAGAATGAATATACTACAAAAATCAGAATTAGCGAACCAATGCTGCCTGTCTTAGGAGCTTTACTTATGAAAACGAAGGTTTTATGTCAAAAATCAGAATATCTGTTTTATTATTGTACGAAGAAGAGCGATTAAGGCAGCCAGACTTATCAGCCTTAATCGACCGTCCTCCAACTGAATGTTGTGTACTTCAGGGTTTTTATTTAATTTGAAACAGCATAAAGGCTTACCACTCAAAACAAGTTATTTACGAATCACATTTAATCCATGAGTATCAAAACACACATAAGTGCACTAATCCAACTTGCGTCAGCTGACGATGATTTGGCTGATAAGGAAAGAGAGTTGATTTTTTTAATTGGTGAATCTGGTGGACTAAGCCACAAGCAGATTGAAGAGCTTCTGGAAAATCCTTTGGATCTGAATATTCCAGACAGCCTTAGCGACGACGATCGGTTCGAACTGCTCTACAATGTGGTGCAGCTGATGAAGATTGACAATGAGGTGTTCCTGAGTGAAATCAAATTTTGCGAGGAAGTGGCCGAGAAGCTTGGCTTCAGCAGAAAAGTAATCTCTGAGCTTTCGGCGAATATCTATTCCGATCCTGCTATTACTTCGGACAGAGCATTGCTGAGACAGAAGGCGATGAAATACAAGAAATGAACTAAACTAACCTATAACCAATTAAAAGCCCGTCACTGATCGGGCTTTTTTTGTGCAATAAAGCACAAATGACAAAAAGGGGTGCAAAAGCTTAGCGGGATTGCTTGTTGTCGATGAGGGCCTTGAAAAAATCTTCGTAGTGGTCTATTGTTTTTTGAATCGAGAACGTTTCGAATGCAGTTTTTTTTCCGTTTTGTATCAAAGTATTGCGTAAGGTGTCGTCGTTAAACGTTCGCATTATTTGCCTGGCAAGACCACTGATATCGCCATCTTCGAAAAGAAGCCCATTCACCTCATTTTTCACCACGTCCTTAATCCCGTACGCATTGGTAGCCACCACTGGCACTTCCAGGGCCATCGCTTCCACCAGCACCAGCCCAAAGCCATCCATTGTCGATGCCAACACATTTACTTGCAACAGCTTGTACAGGTTCAACACCTCTGTTCGGTCAAGCAAGCCGGCATAAATGACCTCATTTTTTATGTGATGCATTTCAATCCATTTATCAAGGCTGCCTGGTTTTATTCCGGCAAACACCACCCTGATGTCGGATGGCAGCAATGCAAGTGCCTGAATGAGCTGGGGCTGTGCTTTCATTCGGGATACGCAACCAACTATCCTGTCCCCTTTTCTCAAGCCAAACCTCGTTCTCAGCTCCTCCACCTTTTCAGAGGACACAACATCATATTGACTGGCTGGTGTGCCGTTGTAAATCACCTCGAGGTGGCTTGGTGGATATCCATTTTCGATAAACACCTTCTTCAGTTCGTCTCCCACCACCACAACTTTATCTGTTCCCTTCACATAAAACCAATTCTGAAGGGATCCTCCCATGCTTCTGGGTCTTTGCCGACGGGTATGAACCACTATCACCTTCTTTGCCATCAGCCATCGGGTAAAAATGGAGATGTATCTGTCCTTGCTCGACTGTGCATTAATTATGTGAATGTTATTTTGCTGGATCAACTGCTTTAGAAAAAGAACGTCTTTGAGGCTGAACCTGCCACGAAATTTCATCGGGACTAAGTTGATGCCTGAATTTTCAAGAAGGGCGTACAAAAGAGATTCTCTTCTGCAGCCTACGTAAACGTTATGCCCTTTTTTGGCCAGGCCAAGAGCCAGAAACGAAATGGAGTTGGTGGAGCCAGCCATTTTACCTTCATAGGTCAGTAAAAATATGTTCATCGCTGATAGAGATTGATCATGACTTAGTCTACTGCTGTGCATTTGGAGAACAACCGTAGCTTTTGCCTGTAAAATACTTGAGAAGCGGCATTGGAGTACAAGCGAACCGCATTGTTGACAATCAATTAACAAATGCTTGATTTTGAATCAATAGCCGATTCGTTAACTTGTCGTGAATATGGATACCATTGCGTGGAAACCGCTAACCTACCAAAATTTTGAGGCCCTGAGTGTTGCTCGAAAACAGTTACATCAGGCCGTTCAGCAGGTGTCTGTTGTGGGGCGAATATACCTTCCCAAGGTGAAGGACGACAAACATGCCAACCTCGTGTGGGTGCCGCAATTCCAAAGGCTGGCCGGTAATTGGGTAGAGGGCTCAACTAAATTTCGGGTTTCTCTGGATCTGGCTAATCTGTCCATTCATTTGGTCGACGACGAGGTAAAGACGATAGGGGAATATGACCTCAAAGGGAAAACGCAGGCCCAGTCGATGGTTTGGCTGGAAGAGCAGCTGGAAGGATTGGGGCTGGACACGGCCCAGTTCGCCATCAACCTTCCGTATGAAATTCCTGATTACCCGACAGCCCATGGAAAGCCATTTGAGCAAAAGGACGCCCGGGCTTTCGAAGAGCTTGCCTGGTATTTTCACAACGCTGATCATATTTTACGGCCGCTGAAGAGGGAGTTCCCACAGTCCACCGACGTGAGGTGCTGGCCGCATCATTTCGACATAGCGACACTTATCATCCTGAATGACACAGGCGACCCGGAAACGACCAGCAGTATTGGTATAGGCATGTCTCCTGGCGATCAATTCTATGATCAGCCGTACTTCTACCTTTCTCCCTGGCCATACCCTTCCAGAGAGAATCTCACACCCATGAGTCATGGTAAATGGCACGAGAAAGACTGGCTGGGCGCTGTTTTAACTGCAGAGTCTCTTTTTGACATCGAAGATCCGGCGCAGCAGCAAAAGAGGGTATATGCATTTTATAAAGAAGGGCTCGATCAGTTGGTAAGGCAGCTAAAGCCTAACTTGTAGGGCGGCGAATATTGAAGTGTTCTTCCAGTTTGATGTAAAAGTCATCCTGGTTGAGGAGGTAGTGCTCGGTTCTTTGCCCCCGGCTATTCACGATCAACATTTTCTCTGTTAAAGTTTTTCTGCCATCTGGCGTGGCCTGAGTAATCATTTTTCCTTTTCTGAAATGACTTTCAGGCTCAGTTTGCTGATAAAGGCAACGGGGGATAAACTCTATAAGTGTTCTTCTTTTTGGTGAGAAGAGGTATTTTTCCTCAAAGGATTGACCGTCATCCGACTCATCAAGCCACCAGCCCTCGTCGTCTTTCTTCCTGATTCGGTAAAATTGGTTGAGACTCATTTGCATGTTCTCTTCCAGCACTTTGAGGGGATAGACAGGCCCTTTGCCATAGCCCACGTCGCAAAGAAACACTTCGCCTTCCAACTGCACCAAAATGCACATGTGCTCGAATTCGGGAGAGAGTTTTCCGTCAGGCTTTGGCATTCTGGCGGAGGCCATGTAGCAGGTAAACCCCAGCTGGGAAAGCAATATGTAAAAAAGACCGTTGAGCTCGTAGCAGAAACCGCCTCGCTTTTGCTCAACTATTTTTTTATACAACCTGTCCGTATCAAGCAGAATTTCCCTGCCCCAATGGATATCGAGGTTTTCGAATGGAATATGTAGTAAATGCTGGTAATGAAGGTGCTTGAGGAAACGGGCGCCTGGAGCCTCCCTGGCTGAAACGTCTATCCGGTGCAAGTACTTATCAATATCCATCTGAAGAAGCTGTTGTTTCAAAAGAGAAACCTTGTGAGGGAGTCCGGCTGCGGTGGAAAAAACCTGCCGCAGCCGCACTGAAACCTATTTCGGGCTTTCCATGTAGTCAAGCGTTAGAGCGCAAAGAGACTTTATACCCAGCAGCATTCCTTCATCATCTACATAAAAATCAGGTGTGTGGTGAGAGGCCACTTTTGAGGCGTCCTGCCCCTTTGGCATGCCTCCCAGAAAAATGAAAAAGCCCGGTACTTTCTCCTGAAAGAATGAAAAGTCTTCAGCACCTGTGCTGGCCGCCGACAAAATCACATTTTCTTTACCAGCCACTTCCTCAAGGCTCGGTAGCATCTTGGCAGTCAGTGCCGGGTCGTTGTAGGTGATGGGGTATCCCTTGTCGATCGTCACTTCGGCGGTGGCACCCATTCCTTCGGCCGTATGCGTGGCGATGGAGCGTAATCTCTCGTGAATCTGGTCTCTCATGCCATTGTCCAGCGCCCGGATAGTGCCAACGAGTGTCACTTCTTCAGGAATGATATTGCTTCGAACACCACCATGTATACTGCCAAAGGTGACAACGGCAGCTTCTTTGGTCAGCATCATATTTCGGCTCACGATGGTTTGGGCGTTGTTAATGATTTGAGCAGCGGTTACTATTGGGTCGATGCTGCTCCAGGGAGCCGAGCCGTGTGCCTGGCGCCCCTTCACTTTGATAGTGAAACTGTTTACGCTGGCCAAGGCTCCGCCTGGCTTATAGCGAATGCTTCCTACTTCAGTGGCGGAGTTGATGTGCAAACCAAAGATGGCGTCTACTTTTGGGTTTTCCAGCACCCCTTCCTTTACCATCAGTTCGGCGCCACCCTCTTCACCTTCCGGCGCACCTTCCTCAGCTGGCTGAAAGATGAACTTCACGGTGCCTTTTAATTCGCTCTTCATTTGGCTCAGCACCTCGGCCACGCCCATCAGAATCGCCACGTGGGTGTCGTGTCCGCAGGCGTGCATCACCGGAACTGACTGGCCGTTGTACTCTCCCATTACCTTTGATTTCCAGGGAAGGTCGTTTCTTTCAGGCACCGGAAGGGCATCCATGTCCGCCCTAAGGGCCACTACCGGGCCGGGCTTTCCTCCCACCAGTGTTCCGACAATGCCGGTAATAGCCACACCGGTTTTTACCTCCATACCGAGGCTTTTTAAGTGGGCTGCAATTTTTTCGGCAGTTTTAAACTCTCTGTTTGATAGCTCAGGGTGCTCATGTATGTCGTGTCTCCAATCGATGACTTTGGGTTCTACCTTTTCGGCCAATTGATAGGCTTTTGTTTTCAGCTTCGAACCAGCAGGCGCTGGCGAAATCCATGCCTGGCAGGTGAGCATTAATAGGGCCAAAAGGCCAGTGTATACAGTTTTTTTCATACTCGGGTTGGTTTACTTTTGGAAGATAGATAAAAACGTGGTCGTTTATGCGTTTGAATTTTTCAGCGGAAGTATTATTTGACAGATAATATAGACCTGTCTTTTCAGCAAATAGTGGGCTGTCTGATGGAATAAATTCAAAAACCCTTAAATTTCAAAAAACCACCCACATGAAAACCATCAAGAGGCTACTGAAAGGCATCCTGGTCTTGATTATTTTACTAGTCATCTCCTTATATTTTTATCTGCAGCACATTAAGCCAAAATACAAGGGCGACTTAACCCTAAGCCCGCTTGAAAACAAAGTGGAGGTGTGGTTTGATAGCTATGGCATTCCACATATCTATGCGGAAAACAAAAGTGATCTCTACTTGGCCATGGGCTACCTTCATGCACAGGAGAGGCTGTTTCAAATGGAGCTGGTGAGGAGAATTGCGCCAGGGAGGTTGTCGGAAATACTTGGAAAAGATCTTTTGCCGACCGATAAGTTTTTCCGCACGTTGGGGATACATCTGTCGTCGCAGGAAGCGGCGAAGAAGCTGCGAGCTCAAACCAATAACCCCACGCTGAAAGAAGCAGAGGCTTATCTGAGAGGGATCAATGAATTTTTGGAAAAGGGCCCAACACCGTTGGAGTATGAGCTGCTTGGCATTGAAAAAACACCTTTTACCCTGGAGGATATTTATAACGCCGTAGGCTATATGTCGTTTAGTTTTGCAGCGGCGCATAAAACCGACCCACTGGTGAGCTTTATTAATGCCGAACTCGGTGCCAGCTACCTGAAAGACCTGGGACTAAAAGCAGACACCACCAGGCAAATGATCCCGAGCTACTTTGGAGATCCCATTGGCTTGAATGAAAAGTCTTCTGCTAAGTTGCTGGAAATGCTTAACCAATTGCCTGTGTCTCCTTTCATAGGCAGCAATGGCTGGGTATTGGGGCCATCAAAGACCAAGTCGGGCAAGGTGCTTTTTGCCAATGACCCTCACATTGGGTTCTCTCAGCCTTCTGTGTGGTACGAGGCGTATCTGGAAACGCCCGACTTTCAACTTTACGGTTACCACCTGGCTGGCTACCCGTTCGCAATTTTGGGACACAATCGTCAGGTGGCCGTTGGCCTGACGATGCTCGAAAATGATGATGTTGACTTTTTCAGAGAAACAAAAAACGAAGCAGATAGCAATCAGTACCTGTACAAGGGAGAATGGAAAAGCTTTGACTATCGGGACGAAATAATCAAAGTTAAAGACGAGGAAGACATAGTTTTTCAAGTGAAAACCTCCCTCCACGGCCCCGTTGTCAATGGAATGTTGGGCGAGATAGTTGGGCCTGATCCGGTAGCCATGTGGTGGACATACAACAAACTCCCCAATCAGGTGCTGGACGCCACACGCAAGCTAAACAATGCGCAGTCGCCGGGCGATGTCACCGACGCTCTCAAGCTTATACATGCCCCAGGCCTCAATGTGATGTACGGAGATGCCAAAGGAAATGTGGCCTGGTGGGCAACTGCACGTTTGATAAAACGGCCAGAGCACGTCAATTCCTTCACCATTCTTAACGGATCCACAGGGGAAGATGACCCGCTTGGCTATTTCGATTTTGCCGAGAATCCCCATTCTGTGAACCCACCAATGGGCTATGTATTTTCTGCCAACAACCAGCCTGACAGTGTAAATGGTTACTATTACCCGGGCTATTATTTGCCGGAGGACAGGGCCAGAAGGATAAAGCAACTGATCGACAGCAAAAATGATTGGGATAGCGAGGATGTAAAAAAAATGCTCATGGACGAGACTTCGCCAGCCGTGGTTCAAAATATTGGCGTGCTGCTAACGGCAATGGAGAACGCATCTTTATTAGGAAATGATCAAAAAGCACTCGAGCTGCTGCGAGCCTGGGATGGCAAGTTTGGTGGGCAAAGTGCTGCGCCGATTATCTACACCAGGTGGCTGTACACCATTTTGGAAAAAGCAATGAAGGATGAGCTTGGTCAGGACAAGTTTGACCTCTTCATGTCAACTACTGACCTCAGGAAGCGAACCTTTCCACTTCTCATTGCCAACGATAGTTCCTCCTGGTGGTACAATGCCGACAAGAAAACTGTTGAACCCCGGCAAGACGTGATTTACGGAGCGCTTATAAGTGCAGTGGCCTCGCTGGAAGACGACCTGGGGAGGAACGTTGACAAATGGAGATGGGAGAATATCCATACGCTAACACATAACCATGCCCTGGGTGTGGTGCCACTGCTGGGAAAGGTTTTAAACGTAGGCGATTTCCATGTTTCTTCGGGTGAGGAGGTGATCAACAACTGGGGCTATCCTGTCACAAGCGAAAACAAGTACAGGGTGTCATTTGGGCCCAGTACACGGCGAGTTGTTGATTTTTCAGACATAGAAAACTCGGAGAGCATTTTGCCAACAGGCCAAAGCGGCGTTTTTCACAGCAGACACTACGACGACCAGGCCCAAATGTATGTAGAGGGAAAGTTCAGGAAGATGGCCATTAACAAAAAAGAGCTCACCACTAGTGGCAAGCTCCTTATGCTACTTCCCGACAAAGAATAGCTGTCGGTAACCGTTCGGTTTACTTCATTTGAGAGTAAACCTTTGCCTGAGATTGTGGAGTCTCTTTAACATTGATCGCTAAAGACACGATTAGTACTCCTAAAAGAATAGCCACAAGGGCCGAAACATTTTTTCTGGAACCAAACATCCTAATAACTCCCTTCGTCTTCTTATTTCCTGTTGACTGTTGCCAACCATTGTTGTTTAGCGTTGCGCCGAAATTCATAAACACCTCACTCTTAATATTACAATTACCATAACGAAACAGCACATCGTTTTGTTTCAGTGCAAAATTACTAATGCAAACAGAATAATTATAAATAATGTAAGAAATATTCAAAACAATTCATTGCAATCGTTTGCTTCAACTTATATGAGGCATTGCTGAGAAGAAATAATTTATCCACCTCTTTTTCAGAAGGTTGCATAAGGCTGGTTAAAGCATGATAAACCCCCGATTTAACGATTTTTGCCATAAATGATCCAACCAAAGCACCCAGCTCTTGTTGGAATGTAAGGTTTGACCAACAAGGGTTGCATTAAGGACAACCACCTCCGTAGAGCGCCGGTCTATTCGTACCTCAAACTATCAACGGGATTTTTCCTTGCCGCAGTAAAAACCCTCAGAAAAGAAGTAGAGCCTGCGATGCTGAGGATGATAAGAAACGGCACAAGAAAGCTGACAAACCCTATGGGCTTGTAGAACTTAAAAATGGACTCGATCAGCATGTCAGTAAGATAGTAGCCGCCTAATGCACCCAGGGCGCTGGCTACCACCACCATTAAAAGAAAGCTTTTGCTAATGAGCCAAAGAATCTGCGGAATTTCGGCCCCCATCACCTTTCTTATGCCGATTTCTTTTACCCGCTTGATCACATTAAGTGATATGAGGGTAAATAGGCCAATCACCGACAGCAATACGCTGACGACGCCAAGAAAAACAAAGATGATGACAATATTTGCATTGACTTCATGGGCTTCTTTGAGAGTATCCTCCTGATAAAAGCCGTTGAAAGGCTTGTCTGGAAACAGGTCCAGCCAGTTTCGTTCCATGGCCTTGTAACTCTCTACAATTTTGTCGCGGGCTACCCGGGCGATGAGAAAGTTGACATTATCTTCTCTGGAAAGCCTGAAGGCATAGGGCTCAATAGGGGAAAAGAAGTTATCAGAATAAAAATTTTTGATCACGCCAACCACAGTTAAGTGGAGCGTATCGCTAATAGATACTCTTTGGCCCACCGCCTCCTTCCAACCAAACGCCTCCACAAACTTTTCGTTGACAATGATGGAACCAAGTCTGTCGCTTTCGGCAAGGTCTTTTCCAAAAGGCCTCCCTTCAGCCATTTTCAAATCCATGGTTTCGAAGTACTCGGGGCCAAAGTCCATCATCATCACTTCCCGTTCCACATCACCCGATTTGATAGTTCTGCCGTAGTTCCAAAAACCAATATGACTGGCCGAGGCCGCCAGGCTAACAATGTCGGGATTCTTTTCCATCGCCGATCTTAGCGTGGTGTATTCCTGCAGCGAGCTCACCCTGGCGCCTATTACGCTTTCCTTTTCAAACCCCATATCGGCATTCTCCTGAAAAATGGCATTTTGATAAAAGGCCATGCTTGCCACCAGGGCCATAATAGTGAAGGCAAATTGCATCATCAACAGCCCTCGTGAAAGAGAACTTGTGGTACCTACTTTCAGGTTGCCTCTCAAGATCTTCACTGGTTCGTAGCGGCTCACATAAATGGATGGATAGGCTCCTGCGATAATCGCTGTCAATATCATTAGGCCAACCAGAAACATGTAAATCTCGGTGTTTTGAGAGAGATCGAGTGTCAGCGTCATGCCTTCCCACATAGCACTGTAGGCTGGCACAAGAAACGATGAAAGGCCCAGAGCAACCACAATGGCCAATGAGCACAGAACAAGGTTTTCGGCCATAAATTGCATAATAAGCTGCTGCCTGTTGCCTCCAATTACTTTTCTGATGCCGATCTCCTTAAGTCGCTTGCTGGACGTGGCAATGGAGGTGTTGGTAAAATTGAAGCATGCGATGAGTAGTATAAGTGCCGACATCACAATGGGAGCAATAATGGCCGCCGGGTGCATGGCCTGAGGAAACCAGTAGGAATAGATATCCCTGCCGGAGAAAGGCATGTCTGGCATGTGCTCTAAATAAAACGACCCTATCAACCAATCGGGCCTGGCCTGATTTTGTTCCGGCACATATTTGGTAAGAAGGGAAGCTACTTCGTCAGGAGCAAAGCCATTTTTTGAGAAAAGGAATGTGCCTCCAACAAAGGGTCTCCAGCTATTGTCGGCGATTCCATTCAGATCCAGCAAATTTTCAAAAACAGTGATAGCGTCAAACTGAAAGGTTGAGTTCTCAGGCGTGCTTTCGAGTACTCCACCCACGATAAATTCCCTGGTCTTTTCATCGGATGTCACCAGGGTAATAATCTTACCAGTGGCGCTTTCGTCACCAAAATAGGCTGTGGCCATTTCTTCAGAAAGGAGGAGCTGCGACTTATTATCAAAATTGTCGAAAGAACCCTCCTTCATTTTGAAAGAGAAAACGTCAAAGAAGTTGGAGTCTGCAAACGTTATGTACCTGTTGAAAACCTTTCGGTCGACCTTTAAAATATAAGAATCACCAGTAACCCTCACTACTTCATCTACCTGAGGGATGTCTTGAGCTATTCTTGGCCCCAATGCAACGGGTGTGATGCCATAGGGAACAGGCTGCCCTTGCACATCTTTGTTGATTTGCACCTTGTAGATGTTTTCCCTGTTAACATGCTGTTTGTCAAAATCATAGGCAAACCGGGTATTGAGGTAGGCGATGATGCAGCAGGCCATGGAGATTCCGAGCCCCAGCACGTTTATGAAAACGTAAAGCTTGTTGCGACGCAGGTTTCGGACGGTGAGTTTGAGGTAGTTCTTAAACATGATGAGTCTTTGATGGAAATAAATTAAAGACGCCAAAATATGCCCGGGGTTGCATTGGCGCCTTGTATTTACTTTTTCGACCTTAGACGAAAGTGCTACTTTTTGGTGCGGTTTTTCCTGCTTATTTTATCCAATCAATTAAACCCATCTACTATGAAGAGGATTCTACCAGTCGTTTTTCTTTTGTCGTTAACCACAACCGGCTTTGCCCAAAAAGACAAGGATAATATTATTCGCAGCATTGACCAGAAGGAAGATTTATACAGTAAAACGGCGATGGACATCTGGTCCTACGCTGAGGTAGGCTATCAGGAGTACAAGAGCTCAGAGGCTCTGCAAAAAGTGTTGGCAGACGCAGGCTTTAAGGTCGAAAGCGGCGTTGCCGGCATTCCAACTGCTTTCACGGCTAGTTTCGGAAACGGCAAACCCGTGATAGCCATACTTGGCGAATTTGATGCACTGCCAGGACTTAGCCAGGCGGCTGTACCGGAGAAGTCTCCGATAGAGGGGGGAATAGCTGGCCATGCATGCGGGCATCATTTGTTTGGGGTAGCATCTGCCGCTGCCGCTATTTCTCTTAAGGATTGGCTGGCCTCCTCCAAAACTTCCGGAACCATCAGATTTTATGGCACGCCAGCAGAGGAGGGCGGCTCAGGAAAGGTTTACATGGTGAGAGAAGGCTTATTCAACGATGTGGATGCCGTCATTAACTGGCACCCTGCAAGTGTGAACAGCGCCAGCCCTGGCACATCATTGGCCAACAAAACTGGCAAGTTCAGGTTTTATGGAATTGCCTCTCATGCGGCGGCGGCTCCCGAAAGAGGACGGTCAGCGTTGGATGCTGTGGAGGCTATGGACATGATGGTGAACATGATGAGAGAGCACATAAAAGAGGACGCAAGGATACATTACGTGATTACCAATGGCGGCACAGCACCGAACGTTGTTCCTGACTTTGCAGAGGCCTACTACTATGTTCGCCATAAAGACAACGATGAGGTGAAGGACATGTGGAACCGCCTGGAAAACGCCGCTAAAGGGGCTGCCCTCGGCACAGATACAAAGGTCGAAATAGAAGTAACCGGAGGTGTATACAGCCTGCTGCCCAACGAGACGCTGGCCAAAATAATGCAGACTAACCTGGAAAAAGTAGGAGGCTACACTTACACTGCTGAGGAAAAGGCTTTTGCTGAAAAACTATCTACTACGCTTGGCAAGAGTGCTATGTCGCTGGATTATACACAAAAAATTATTCCGTATGAAATGAGGGCCGGAAGTGCTTCTACCGATGTAGGCGATGTTAGCTGGAACGTGCCCACCGTAGGCCTTGCCGCTGCTACCTGGGTGCCGGGCACTGCGGCTCATAGTTGGCAGGCGGTTGCCAGTGGTGGCACGTCAATAGGCGTTAAGGGAATGATGGTGGCTGCAAAGGCGATGGCAATAACAGGCTACGATCTGTTCAAATCCCCTAAAGTACTTGAGCAGGCAAAGGCTGAGTTTAATGCTAAAAGAGGCACAGACTTTGTTTACGACCCTTTGTTGGGTAACAGGCCACCAGCGCTTGATTACAGAAAATAACTTTTTGAATGGGTTGTTTTTCCTATCAATTGTTGCCCCTTCTCACTTCCTGAGAATTAGCAAAGATGAAGGGAAAATGGAACGGAGAATCTTCCTGAAGAAACTGAATGGCGTCGGCTACAGTTTCCTCAGGAATTTCTTCCATAGGAACGTGACCGGCATTCTCGTAGATCTTTACAACTGAATGAGAAATACTTGTGGCAAAGGAGTCAGCAACGTTGTACGGAATCCATTTGTCGTGCTTTCCCCATTGAATCAAGGTTTTCTGCTTTATTTTCGAAAGCTCATCGCTTCTGTCTATGTGTGCAGTATTCATTCGGTAAATGAAAGCCCGGCGATTGCCTTCTCTGCGGCAAAGGGATTGGTACCTTTCCACAAGGTCTTCATCAATTTTCGAGTCGTCATAGTACACCTCCTCGAGATTGTTTCTCACCATAAATCTTGGCGTTGAAAACCTCAGAAATGTATTGAAGCCTGGTGCTTTGGCGAGTCTGAAAATAAATGGTGGTGGGGCATCATTTGGATAGCCGGCTGCATCGATCAGAATCAGCTTTTCAACCCTTTCCGGATAATCGATGGTAAAATTCCACGCAATTTCGCCGCCGAGAGAGTTACCAGCAATATAGCAACGACCCAATCCAACAGTGCTAATGAATTTCTCCAGAAACTCACTGTAGTGTTTCATGGAATAGTCGTTGTCATGGAATGGGCCTGTTAGGCCAAAACCAGGGAGATCGATGCGCACCACCTGATAATACTGCGAAAGCTCCTGCGACCACTTGTCCCAGGTTTGCAGTGATGAGGCAGTGCCGTGAAGAAGAATGATTGGAAATCCTTTTCCCTCTGATTTATAGTGAATAGGCTGGCCATCAATTTTCACGAATCGGGACGTTCTCCCTGCATACTTTATCGATAGGTCTTCAAGCGATAAGTCGGCACGGAAAAGCGCCATGAAAACGCCTATCGTGAATAGTACCAACGAAACTAAAGTCTTTTTAAACATACCGTGATCCTTTACTTAACCCTCTCTGCACTAATAATGCCAAATTAATTCATTCGAAAACGAATCGTAGGAAGCAGGTAGATTTTCATCAAAAATACTCGAAAACAAGTATAGCTGGTCAAATATTGGTTCAAATGTAATCAAAAATATAATGCTGCTAACGGTTAAAACTTAATCATACCCTGTTTGTACTGGTAATTAGGGTGTTTTTCATGACCTAAAAGCCACTCTTTTCGCCACAGCCCGCCGCCAAATCCAACCAACTTTTGATCTGTTCCAATCACCCTATGGCAAGGAATAACTATTGGCAAAGGGTTTTTTCCGTTGGCACTTGCTGCTGCTCTGATACACTTCGCATCTCCCAAAAAAGTAGCTTGCTGAAGATAAGACCAACTGGTACCGTAGGGTATCTTTCCCAATGCCTCCCAAACCCGCAACTGAAAATCAGTTCCGATAGGCTTCAGTGGCAGATCAAAAAACTCAAGCTTACCATTAAAATAGGCTTGAAGCTGCTTAACAGACTCTTTTAACAGAAAATCGGTTGGAAGAGAACAAGCTTCCTGTTCATTAATAAAATCAATCCGCAATAGGTAACCCCCAGCAGCAGATAGCTTTAGTTGACCAACCGGGCTTTGAATGATGCATTGATTCAATAAACTACAGGATTATAGGGCTAAACTCAGTGAATGATCCTTCAGGAACAGTCTCCAAAACGCTTATCTCGGTGATTTGTCGCTGACCTCTGTCACCCGATAGAAGAATTTTACCATAGGGCTTGTAGTTGACCCATGGCAGCACAAAGTTGGGCTCGTCCTGATAGGCATCTTTGTAGTAAGCCCATTGAGTTATCAGGCTTTGTTCCATATCAACATATACTTTGTAGCCGTTGTCGGGCGTCACACCCACACCTTTAAACAGCAGGCTTAGCACATGGGCGTTGCGGCCATCCATTGTTGTGTCTTCGCCAACGTATTGCAGGGTTACCCCGCTGTCTTTTAGCTTAAATGGCATGAAAAGCCAGTAGGAGTCATTGATCCACCAGGACTTACCTCTCTCAAGATATTTTGAAAGCGAGTCGGCGCTGGTAAACTCCTGGCCTTTCTTCATTACCCGGCCTGTCATGGTATTAATGTTCATCAAAATAATGGTGGAGTCTCTCGGTGCCTCAATTCTCACATCGCCAGTTTGCTTGTCCCACAGGTGCTTGCGGGCACCGAAGAAATTCCATGCAAGGAACCGGGTGGCATCCCAGCTGTTTCGCCCTCCCATGCTGGTCATCACATCATCGGCAAGTTTAATGGCAATGGCGTCAGAGTTTTTTTCATCGAAACCTTCAGCCGGTGGGTTCTCGACAAACTCACTTTGGCCGTCATTGGTCTCTTTTGTTGAAGGAGTGCAGCTGGTGATGTACCCAATGACAACAGCTGAAAATAAGGCAAGCTTAATTGTGTTTTTCATTTCGTGACGTGCTTAGTCGGTGGTTCGAATGTGGAAATTTCATTTAAGATAGCCCAAAATCCAATGGCACTGAAAACTTTGATATAAAAATGAATAATCGAATTGAACGGTTGGCTACAAACATTCTCCGGTTGGCTACATAGCCGTTTACTTTCGCCGGTCATTTGCCGTTCATTGTATCATCAACTCAAAATGAATTTCTAAGAATAGCTTCCTGTCAGAATTATTGGATAGTGAAGCTTAAAAAAGGACAAGCTTATGAAAACGCTAATGATGAAAACTTTTACAACTGTGGCAGTATTCTGCTTTGCTGTTGTTGTGGCGCAGGCTGCCGGGGAGGATTCCCTCAAAACAAAGACCTACAGAAACGACTTCAAAATTGTTGGGAACGCTTCCAGTCTGGAAATAAAAGTAAGGGGCTCAGTCAAAGTAAATGATGCTGATACCGAGGTGACGGCCATTACGCCTGGTGGCTATCTAACAATAAGAAAAACAACTTTTGGGAACAAGAAGGAACTCACTATCAGTAGTAACGATGCAGGCCAGCTGTCTTACGAGTTTTATGATAACAGAACCCAAATCAACTTTGAGCCAGAAGGAAGAAAATGGCTGGCCGATGTTCTCCTCGATGTGATTCACTCTACCGGCGTGGCGGCTGAGGACAGGGTAAAGAGGTTCTACAGGAAGGGTGGCGTTGATGCAGTGATTGACGAAATAGAGGAAATCAATAGCTCAAGCGGTAAGGGAGAATACTTTTCGTTCCTGTTGGAAACCAATGGACTCTCTGAAGCCGGGCTGTCTAAAATTGCACTCGCCATTGGCAGAGATATTCCGTCCAGTTCAACCCGTGGCGAGCTACTCAGGGAATATGACTATAAGTTTTTTTCGAACAGCAAGAGCGCCGCAGCCTATTTTGAGGCAGTAAATAGCATCCCATCGAGCTCAGAATCTGCCTATACGCTGCGCCATGCGTTGCAAAAGCACAAACTGGAGATCTCTACTAAAATTGCGTTGCTGGATGCGGTGGATCATATCCCTTCGAGTTCCGAGCGGGGGTCTGTGTTAAGACTGTACAACAGGCAGTTTGATAAAGACCAGCGCATACAAGACAAATACTTTGACGTGGTCGACGATATTCCTTCCAGCTCGGAAAGGGGCAGTGTTTTGAGAGATCTGATGAGGGACGAAAATTTGGAAGCGTATACTTTCAGCAAAGTGCTGTCATCCGTCAGTCATATCCCTTCCAGCTCAGAACAAGGTGAAGTGCTGAAATACGCCATTGACAACTCCAGCCAACTTTCGAACGAGCTGTTTGATGAACTAGCTTCTACAATCAGCCGAATTGCCAGCAGCTCCACACAGGGTGAGGTCTTGAAGTTTGCCATCATCGAAAAAGAACCTACACCGTCGCAGTTGGTGCCATTGATCAAAGCGGTGCAGAGCATTGCCAGCAGTTCTACTCAGGGGGAGGTTTTAAGAGCTGCGTCGGCCAAAATGCGCAACGACCCCCAGCTCAGCGATCTTATTTTTGAAACGGTCACAAGGATACCAAGCTCTTCGGAACAAGGAAATGTTTTGCTAACTTTCATGAAAGACGGTAACGTACACCCTGATTTTCTTATGAAAGTAATTGACGCTTCTGAACATATCGCTTCTTCCTCGTCAAGGGGCGACGTGCTGGTGAAAGTGGCTGAAGTTATGCCAAGAAATGACACATTCAGAAAAGCTGTGTCGGAAGCTGCCTCTAAAATACCTTCGAGCAGCGAGTACCGCAGGGTGATGGAGAAACTTTATTAAGCACCACAGCCACCCATGAGAAAATGGTTGTTGAAATCATCAGGAATGGCATTTATCGCAGTAGGGATATTCAACTATCTCTATTACGGTAAAACCGGAGAGCTTCCCGACCTTACAGCCCACCTTGCTGCCTATTTGTTGGTAGTGGCCATGGGCGCTGTAGCTGGCATTTCAATAGTCTACTCCAACATCAGGTTAAATGCAGTCATTTCCTGGAGGAAGTCGCTGGGCGTCCGGTTTCTTGCCGGTTCACTTGTGCAGGCTGCAATATTGGCTGGCATTGTTCTCCTGGGCCTTGAGCTGTCCAAAGGACTTTTTCCTGAACCGGTTTCGTTCGAAACGCTGAAGCCGGAAATGATCAAATTAGCGCTGCTTCTTTTCGTTCTGATCATCGTCAATGGAGTTTTTGATCTGTCGTACTTTAGCTTCAGCGAATACTCTAAAGGCCGGCTCAACCAGCTTAAGCACGAAAGAGAGCAGCTTGAGCTTCAGTACGAGCTCCTGAAAACACAGCTAAGTCCCCACTATCTGTTTAACAGTCTCAATACCATCTCCTCTCTGCTCGACGACTCGTCAGAACAAGCCGAGCAGTTCATTCGACGGCTGGTGCAGTCTTACCAGTATCTTATTGCTTCTCAGGATAAAAAACTGGTAACTGTAGAGGAAGAGCTGGCTTTTGTAAGAGCCTATCTGTTTCTCCAAAAAGTACGATTTGGCAATGCGCTTACTCACACAATTTCAATCGGGGCCAATAAGTTTTCGGCTAACATACCGCCGCTTACGATACAGCTACTGGTCGAAAACGCCATTAAACACAACGACTTTTCGGAGCTGGATCCAATGGAGATAGTGATTCAGGAAGAGGAGGGTAACTATATCTGTGTGACCAATGAAAACCGGGGCATAGTGGATGAGGCAGAGTCTCTACAGGTGGGCTTGGCCAATATCCAAAAGCGATATGTTTTTTTTACCGATTTACCAGTTCGGATTGTAAACGACAAGCTTTTTAGCGTCTCCGTTCCTTTACTTCCTCATTTATGAAGCGTAAACTTTTTTATAATCACTTGATATCTCGGTTGTTTGCCCCTCTCCCTTTGGGTATGCTCATTTACATGCTTGTGCTGCTTGTGTTTGATAACCTGGGCTCACTTGGTGAGGTGTTTTTCGAAAAAGAAGCTTTGTTGTGCATAGGAATTACCTATTTGGTTGCTGAATTGCTACGGGCCATAGCCAATGGCTTTGTGCCACGAATTGAAAGCAGTGACTTTATCAAGCTCTCGTTTGGCTTATTATTTCTTGCAGGGTTGCTGGTGACCCTGCTTGTGGTGTTCGCCAGCATCAGCGCTTACTTTGTGTGGGCAATAGGCTATAGCTTTGGCACCTTCACCACCGAATTGTCTACCTTTTTATCCATCTACGGATTTATTTATGCTCTCTACTTTATAGTGCTCGCCTCCGTCATTCTGTTTACGCTTGAAACAAACAGGGCGTTGGACAAAGAAGGGGTACTGAAAAAGAACATAGACCTGAAACTGAGGATTTTTAGCAGGGTCATTAACCCGGAATTTCTTTACAAATCGCTCGAAACCCTGATTTCGATTCTTTATAAAAAGGACAAAGCCGCCGATAAGTTTATCCAGAAGCTTTCGCATGTGTACAGAAGTGTGCTCGACAGCCGGCACGAAGACCTTTCGGAAATGAAGTCTGAATTGACGATCGCTGAAAGCATAGTATATCTTTATAACCAGCAGTATGATGGAAATATTCATTGGCTGCCGGACAGCGAAGCTATCGAAGAAGAGGCTTACCTTTTGCCCGGAAGTATGATGATTGTGATGGAGTGGATCATCGCTTCGAACATGATCAACCAAAGCCGACCGTTGAAAATATTTGTCAGGCGAGAGGAGGACTATTTGACCATTGAATACACTCTTTGGGAAAGGCTGATGCCAACGGTGGAGGGCAAGGAAAAAATGATGGAATTGCTCCAGTCGTTTGAGCATTTTACAGAGCGACCCCTCCTGATAGTCAAAGCCGACAATAAGGGATTTGTAAAACTACCTCTTCTAAAACTCGAGAAAGCAGCATGAAAGCCATCATTATAGAAGACGAGAAACCAGCATCAGACAAGCTCAAGAAAATATTGGCGGAAATAGCTCCGGAAATTGAGCTGATAGGCGAAGCGACGACTGTGGTGGCTATGTTGGAGTTGCTCGAAGCCAAAGAAGGCGAGATAGAACTGATACTGACAGATATTAAGTTGAAAGACGGCCTAAGCCTGGAGGCATTCAAAAAGCACCCCGTCAATGTGCCGGTCATTTTCATTACTGCCTACGACAATTATGCTTTGGAGGCTTTTCGCTCGAATGGAGTGGATTACCTGCTCAAGCCTATCGACAGAGATGCGGTGGAGCAAAGCATAGAGAAGCTAAGACAGCTGAAGAAAGGCGCAGCGGTGCAACCGGCAAATGCCATTGAAAACGTACTCAAAAGCTACCTTCAGAAAGACTTCAAAAACAGGTTTATGGTGAAGGTTGGGGAACATATCCGATCCGTGAAGACCGAAGACGTGGCCTTCTTTTACGCCGAGGGGAGAAATGGCTTCATTGTTACCAATACCAAAGCGAGGTATGTGATAGATTATAAAATGGAGACGTTGGAGGCGATACTCAACCCGAAAATGTTTTTTAGGGTCAACCGGACTTACATTATCAACATCGATGCCATAAAAGATGTGCTGATCTACTCCGTTACCAGGCTTAGAATAGTGCCGACGGTGGATTGGCCTGAAGAGATTGTGGTAAGCCGGGAGAAGGTAAGTGCTTTCAAAGACTGGTTCAATGATGCTGGTTGATTACTAGCTGATCCGGCTCCAATTAGTCACTGACTTTTTGAGAGAAGAAATGTGAGATTTGATCACCCGGTGTTTGTCCAGAGCCAGCTTAGGGTCATTGTCAATGATTTGCTGTGCTTCCTCCCTTGCTGCCTGAAGTATTTTTCCATCCTGCACCAGGTCAGCCACCAAAAGATCCATTACACCACTTTGTTGGGTGCCCATCAAGTCGCCCGGCCCTCTTAGTTTTAAATCGACCCGGGCAATTTCAAACCCATCGTTGGTGCCCACCATGGTTTGAATACGGGTTCTGGCCTCCTGGCTTAGCTTGTCTTTTGTCATCAGAATACAATACGATTGGTCAGCACCCCGGCCCACCCTGCCCCTGAGCTGGTGTAGCTGGGCCAGTCCAAACCTCTCCGCATTTTCTATCACCATCATGCTGGCATTGGGTACGTTGATACCTACCTCAATCACTGTGGTGGCGACCATCACCTGAGTAACGCCGTCAACAAATCGCTGCATTTCAAAGTCTTTTGCCTCTGGCTTCATTTTGCCATGCACAATGCTGAGCTGGAAGTCCGGAAAAGCCCTGGCAATGCTTTCGTAGCCATCCATCAGGTCCTTGAGATCGAGCGATGCCGACTCCTCTATGAGCGGATAAACAATGTAGGCCTGTCGACCCAACTGAATTTGTTCCCTGATGAACCCAAACACCTGGAGCCTGGCGGCGTCCGTTCTGTGAATCGTTTTGATGGGCTTCCGGCCTGCGGGCATTTCGTCAATCGTGCTCGTATCCAGGTCACCGTATACCGTCATGGCCAGCGTACGAGGGATCGGCGTAGCCGTCATCACCAGCACGTGCGGATAAAACTCTTCGTTTTTCTGCCAAAGCTGGGCTCGTTGTGCTACGCCAAAGCGGTGTTGCTCATCAGTGATGGCCAGTCCGAGGCTTTTGAATTGCACAGGCTCTTCCAGTAACGCATGGGTACCCACCAATATGTGAATATCGCCAGAGAGCAGTTCTGCCAAAATCCTTGTCCTCTCCTTCTTTTTGGTGGAGCCGGTAAGTTTGGCAATGCTCAGGCCCATTTTGTCGGCGTATTCTTTGAGCCCGGTATAGTGCTGACCGGCCAGAATTTCAGTCGGTGCCATGAGGGTAGCCTGGCTGCCGCTGCCGATAGCCAGCAGCATGCAAATAAAGGCCACCATCGTTTTTCCGCTTCCTACATCGCCCTGCAAAAGGCGGTTCATTTGCTTGCCCGACCGCATGTCGAGGTAAATTTCCCTGATAACCCTTTTTTGGGCGCCAGTCAGCTCAAACGGCAAATGGTCATTGTAAAAAGTGGTGAGCAGAGAGGTGTCGGCCAGCACCAGGCCTTTGTACAAGTCCTTTCGGGAGCCCTTAAGGCTTACTAACCTGAGTTGAATGTAGAAAAGCTCTTCGAACTTCAACCGCTTTCTCGCCCTTTCTAACCATTCACTGCTCTTCGGAAAGTGGGCATTTACCATCGCCTCTTTTTTGCTCACCAGGCCAAATTTCTGCAGCAAAAAGTCAGGAAGCGTTTCGTGGATATACGGCAAAGCAACCAGCAATAGCTGCTCCTGAAACTTCGAGATCACTTTGCTGTCGATAAAGCGGGCCTTGAGCTTTTCGCTGGTGTGGTAAATGGGTTGCAGATACCCACCTTTCCTGTTTTCAACAGTAAGCGGTTCAATTTCCGGATGGGCAATGTTGAACTTGCTGCCAAAAGCGGAAGGCTTGCCATACACAAGGTAGGGTGTATTTACCCGGAGCTTCTTAGAAATCCAGACAGCGCCCTGGAACCAAACCAGCTCCATTTCTCCGGTTTCATCATAGAATTGGGCCACGAGCCTCTTCTTTCTGCCAATACCAACAGTTTCCATTGATCGGATTTTCCCCATCACTTGCACAAAGGATTCCTCGTCTCTTATGTCTCTGATTTTGTGAAAGGTTGTCCGGTCTTCGTACCTGAACGGATAGTGCTGGAGTAAGTCACCGTAGGTAAAAATAGACAGCTCTTTGTTCAGCAGCTCCGCTCTTTGAGGGCCAACGCCTTTCAGGAACTCTATTCTGGTTTCAAAAAAGCCGGACATGCGATGGGTAATGGTTCTCTACTGTATGCCTATTTCCACTCAATGGTGTTGAGCATGTGGATGATATCGAACTTAATGTACTCAATAACGGGCTTTAAAGAATCGTTTTTTGTGGAAGTCTCAAAATAGAGTGCTCCACGAATAAAGTGATTGGCAGAATCAGTGGCGTGAAACTGAAATTGGCTGGGCACTTCTCCGGTCAGCTCCGACACTACGGCCCACCCACCATTTGGTATAACCAAATCCATCTGCTCAATGGAATACGCTTTGATATTGTGCTTGGAAGTGAGTTTGTATGAATCTTCAAAATACTCTCCGAGCAAACTGGTGTCATTATTCACAGGCTTATAGGTCACCTGCACCAATGCTTCCATTGTTGGGTAGTACAAATCAATCCAATACCTTTCGGCCATCCACGAAGAGTCCTTCAGAAGCTTTGCATGAGCAGAGTACTGAAACTGATAAGGAAAGGAGTCTGGCAGAGCAACATACTCACTTGGCGGAAGGTCGATACGGTTGTATCCTTTCGGCTTGGGTAGGTAGGTGCCTTCGCAGGCAACACTCAAAGCAAGAACGACCGGGAAGAATAGAAGAAAGAATTTAAGCTTCATGCCCTTAAATTACTTATCCTTTTGGAGACTTTCCGCCTGGAAGGAGGGGTTTATGAAAACCCGCACTCTTTTGATCCGCTTGTTGTCTGCCGACACTACCGTGAAAACAAATCTCTCAAAGCGAATTTTCTCTCCAACATTGGGAAGCTTAGAATTGATCTCTAGAATTAATCCACCAAGGGATTCACTGTCGCCTCTCACTGTGTCAAAGATGTTGCCTTCCACACTCACTACTTTGCAAAAGTCGTTCAGCGAAATTTTACCTTCAAACACGTAAGTATTGCTGTCGAGTTTGTTGTAAGCGATCTCATCTTCGTTGTCAAATTCGTCGTTAATCTCTCCGACAATTTCTTCGATCAAGTCTTCCAGGGTCACAAGCCCGGAGGTCCCACCATATTCATCGACAACGATGGCCATATGCACCCGCTTCTCCTGAAAGTCCTTAAATAGTGCATCAACTCTTTTACTTTCGGGCACAAAAAACGCCGGGCGCATCAGGTTCTGCCACAGAAAGTTCTCGTCTTTGTCCACAAAAGGAAGCAGGTCTTTGATGTAAAGAACTCCTTCTATCTTGTCAACAGTTTCTTTATATATAGGAATCCTGGAATAGCCCGTCTTGTTGATCTGATCCATCAGCTCATGGAAGTCGGTCTCAAAATCGATGGCCGTGATGTCTACACGGGATCGCATTACCTGGGTCACGGTGAGTGTGCCAAAATTTACGATACCCTTTAATATGCCCTTTTCCTCCTCCGTGGCTTCAGTTTCTGCGGTCAGCTCCAATGCATGATTGAGCTCATCAATCGACACGTTGTAGCCCTTTCTTTCTACTCTTTTTTCAACGATTGAACTGATCGACAGTAGCAACCACGACACAGGCCTGAAAATAGTATCGGCTACATTCAGCAAGCCCGACGTGCTCCTGGCAAAGCTCAGGTTGTTTTGATTGGCATATACTTTTGGCACCACCTCTCCAAAAAAGACAATGGCCAACGTGGTGATTACAGTCAGCACAGCCACAATGTATCCGTCGGCTGATTTCGAACCCACTATCTCCCAGGTGACATAGGTCGCCAATGTCACAATGGTGATGTTGACCAGGTTGTTCATGATCAAAATGGTGGCCAAAAGGCGCTGCGGCCCCTGGAGCAGGCTCATAATTCGCTTGTCCTGAGAGTTGGCAGACGTGCGGCACGTGGCAAGATCACCGTGATTCAGGGAAAAGAAAGCTACTTCCGACCCCGAAATAAGGGCAGAAAGGTAGAGCAGCAACGCAAATAGAACGCCGCTAAAAATGTAAAAGGAGACATAAGTGATACCTAAGTCTCCAATTAATGTCAAGTATATACTGGGGTATGGGTCTTCCATTGATGGATAAAAGCTGCAATATAGTGCTAAAACGGCAAATCATCCAGATCGGTTGGCTCTGCTGCCACCGGAGCTGGTTGGGTGGAGCCACTGCTTTGGGGTTCTGATGAGCCTCCGCCGCCGTCTGGCCTTCCTCCAACAAGGGTCATTTCCCTTCCCACCACTTCAGTAATGTATCGCTTGTTTCCGTCTTTATCGTCGTAAGAGCGGGTTGTGATTTTCCCCTCAATATACACCTGGCTGCCCTTTTTCAGATACTTTTCAGCTACTTCTGCCAACGGAGTCCATAAAACAACGTTGTGCCACTCAGTGTTGGTGACTTTGTTTCCTTCCTTGTTTTTGTAAACCTCACTGGTAGCCAAAGTGAAGTTTGTCACGGCCCGTCCGTTCTCGAGGTGCCGTATTTCCGGGTCTTTTCCAAGGTTTCCAAGCAGAATCACTTTATTTACTCCTGACATAAAGATTTGTTTTTTGTGATGTTTTGATAGATAGGGATATTAAAAATAATTTAAAATAAGGTATCATTCAAATAATTGGTGATTAAGACTGGTTTAGAGATACCAGCCGTGTCACTAATACTGATTGCATTCAACCCCAGCCTTTCGCTCAATAGCCTAAAGTCTTCATGCATCAAAACCCTCACCCTGAAAAAACGGGCATAAATGATGCGATGAGTCAACACATGTTTATAAGTCGCTGAAATATCTATTAGTTCCCAACTTTCCGGCGAAATCAAACGCTTGACTTCCCCCAGCGCAGCATCCTCATCCAACAATTCCTCTTTTTCCCGGATGAAGAAGTCGTGAAGGCCGAGCCAGATATCTTTATCTTTTCTTGACCCCATAAGGACCTCCTCACCGAATTGAAAAACAAAGTAGTTAAAATACCGGTTGAGCACCTTCACTTTTTTTGTCTTTACTGGTAAGTTGGCCACCTCGTTGTTTTTGAATGCGAAACACGAGTGATTGAAAATACAATTTTTGCAGTCGGGAGCAGATGGTGTGCAATGAAGCGCACCAAACTCCATGATGGCCTGGTTGAATTCACCCGGCGCATCGGATGGAATAAGTGAGGCGAGCCGTCCTTCAAATACCTTTCTAGTGGAAGCATTGGAAATATCGTCGTGTAATCCAAACACTCTGGAAACGACCCGGTAAACATTTCCATCGACTACAGGCACTGCTTCGTTAAAGGCAAAGGAGGCAATGGCAGCGGCTGTGTAGGCGCCTATGCCTTTCAGTTGCAGAAGCTCTTTGTGGGTGTTCGGGAACTTGCCGTCGTATTGCGAAGCCACCATTTGAGCACATGCATGGAGGTTTCTTGCTCTTGAGTAATAGCCTAGCCCCTGCCATAAGGCCAGCACTTCTTCCTGGCTTGCTTCAGCCAGCGAGCCGACGGTGGGAAACCTGCTAATAAATTTCTGAAAATAAGGAAGGCCCTGAGCAACACGTGTTTGCTGAAGTATGATTTCCGAAAGCCAGATGGCATACGGGTCTTTCGTTTCACGCCACGGAAGATCCCTTTTATGCCTTTCGTACCATCTTATTAAAATGTTTGAAAATGCCTGATTACTTTCGGCCACGATGAGAGAAATACTTTCGTTGAGGGCACAAAATAAGCGCTTTTATTTAACTCTTTCTTTTTTATTTCTACCCCGCTCATTTAAATTTGTGCCCATTAAAAAAATCGAGTAGCAAAGCATAATTAAAATATAGAAGAGGTGACTAAAGCAGACGTAATAAACGAAATTGCAGAGAAAACGGGGATTGATAAAGCAGATGTGCAAACTAGCGTAGAAGCTTTTTTCACTGTGGTAAAAAGTTCGATGGCAGATGGCAGTAATATTTACGTTCGTGGTTTCGGAAGTTTTGTAAACAAGAAAAGAGCCAAGAAGATTGCCAGAAATATTTCTAAGAACACGGCTATCGTCATCGATGAGCACTATGTGCCTAGCTTTAAGCCGTCGAAGGTTTTTATTGAGAAGGTAAAAAGCAGCAACAAACTGAAGTAGGAAGTCCTATTTCCAGCAAACAAACTTCATGTCAAAACAACAAATTGTCTTAACCATATTAGGGGTTGGGCTGATCATCGTTCTTTTCAGTCTTCCCAAGGTAGTCGTAGACAATGACGGTGATATGGCTGAAGTACCGTCAGCAACGCAGGAAGAAAATGCAGGAGCTGAAGAAATACCAGGCGCCCACGAAGTAGAACTGTCTGATTCTGACCAGCAAAAGATACAATATTTCAAGGAGCAGTTAAAAAATCCAAACAATTCAGCTATCTTTGCAGACTCTTTGGCGAACACCTTCCTTTTGGTACAACAATTGGACAGTGTTGCCAAGTACGCTGACCTCCTTGCGGAGGTCGATCCGTCAATAGAGGCAAAGGAGAAAGCGGGTAATTATTATTACGAAGCGTTCGGTTTTGCGGCGGATGATGCCAGGGCAAAAAAGCTCGGAAGTAAGGTTCAGGAATTGCTTGGGGAGGTTTTAAAAGCCAATCCGGACAATTTGAGTGCTAAGTCAAAAATAGCCATGACCTACATCTCTTCACCGAATCCCATGCAGGGAATTTTGATGTTGAGAGAAATTCTGGAGAAGGATCCTGACAACAAAGAGGCCCTTTACAACATGGGCATTCTTTCGATGCAGTCGGCACAGTACGATAAGGCGGTAGAGAGACTTGAAAAGCTCTTGACAATTGACCCTGAGAACATCCAGGCCATGTTTTATCTTGGTGTAAGTTATAAGGAGTTAGGCGACAAGCAGAAAGCTAAAGCCTGGCTTATCAAAGCGAAGGAAACGGAAAACGATCCGGCAGTAAGCGCCGCAGTTGACTCTTACCTTCAGGAATTGAATTAAAAAAATTGTTTAACAAATAAAGACATTCGCATATGCCTTGCGGAAAGAAAAGAAAGAGACATAAGATCGCTACTCACAAGAGAAAGAAAAGACTCAGAAAGAACAGGCACAAGAAGAAGTAATTTACTTTTTAAAACGGAATCAGTGTGAGCAATGAATTAATAATAAATTCGACTCCACAGGGATCCCGGATTGCCTTACTAAGAGACAAGCGATTGGTAGAGTATCATCAGGAAAGTGATGATCATCAATTTAATGTTGGAGATATATATTTAGGCACTGTAAAGAAAATCGTACAGGGCCTAAATGCTGCTTTTATTGATGTCGGCTACGAGAAAGATGCGTTTTTGCACTATCTCGATTTAGGCCCGCAAGTGCAGTCGTTGAATAAGTTTACACGACTTGTACTTACAAACAAAAATATAAGCCACAAGCTGGCAGGCTTTAAACCCGAAAAAGATATTGATAAGCTTGGCAAAATCAGCCAGGTACTTACCAAGGGTCAAAAGATACTTGTACAGGTTGTAAAAGAACCAATCTCCACAAAGGGCCCCCGGCTTTCTTGTGAATTGTCCCTTGCGGGACGGTACTTAGTTCTTGTACCATTCTCAAATACTGTCAATGTTTCTAAGAAAATTGACAGCAGCGATGAGCGCAAACGACTTGTTCGTTTGGTGTCGTCCATAAAATCCGAAAACTTTGGTGTTATCATCAGGACTGTCGCTCAGGGCAAAGATGTTGCTGAGCTCGACAAGGACTTAAGAAACCTTGTTTCCATTTGGGAGGAAGGGATGAAGAACCTGAAGACAGCCCAATCGAAGGACAAGATCATCGGCGAAATGAGCAGGACTAACTCTATTCTGAGAGATGTCCTCAACGAGTCGTTCGATGCCATCCACATCGATGACAAAAAAACCTTTGCCGACGTCCGTGCCTACGTTAACAAAATAGCACCCGACAAAGAAAAAATCCTCAGACAATACACCGGTAAGGTTAAAATATTTGAGCATTTCCACGTAGAAAAACAGCTCAAGATGTCGTTTGGCCGCTCTGTAAGTGTAGCCGGGGGAGGCTATTTAATCATTGAGCACACCGAAGCGCTTCACGTAATTGACGTTAACAGCGGCAACAAGTCGAATGCCGAAGAAGACCAGGAGTCGACGGCCTTGCGTGTGAACATGGACGCCGCATCGGAAATAGCCAGGCAGCTCCGGCTGCGGGACATGGGTGGTATCATTGTGATCGATTTCATTGACCTCAAAAAGCAGGATAACCGGAAGAAGGTTTATGAGAGGATGAAGCAGGAGATGAGCACCGACCGCTCCAAGTATACTGTGCTTCCTCTTTCAAAATTTGGTCTGATGCAGATCACCCGGCAGCGGGTAAGGCCAGAGATGAATATCAGCACGAGAGAGGTTTGCCCTACTTGTAATGGTACCGGCAAAATCACTGCCTCAGTAATAGTGGCCGATCAGATTGAGAAAAACATAGAACACATCTTTGGCAAGCAAAACGAGAAGAAGCTAACCATTAGCCTTCATCCGTATCTTTATGCCTATTTCACCAAAGGGATTTACTCCAAGAGAGTACAGTGGTTCATGAAGTACTACAAGTGGGTTCACCTTATTGAGGACTCATCACTAGGACTGACGGATTTCCACTTTGTTAATTCTACAGGAGAAGAAATAGAGCTGGTTTAAAACTTTAAACCGAGCTCCAATTGGAAGTAATCGCTCTTGACAATAGGTTTTGCGTCAAGAGCGATTGTTTTTGAGGCCATGTTGGTCAGCCCCCGGTTGTAGCTCAAGCCCCCAAACACAATAGTGGATATTCCAAGTTCCACTTCTGTACCAACACCCAGCACTGCCGACGCATCCACTGGCAGAAACTTTTCCACAAAAAAGTAGTCGTTGTTTTCAGGCGAGTCAAATATCTTGACGTCGATCATGGCCCCCACATGAAAGTAAATTCTACTGCCCGGCAGGTAGTCATCCGTGTACAATTTCAGCAATGCAGGAATCTGGAGATATTGTATTTTATATTCTTCGGTGGCATTGGCATATGAGCCGCCGTCTTCTCCGGCAAAATTGATCCCAACACTTTTTGGTGCAAAAGCAAGCCCTGTCGTGAAACTGTAGGTATCCGTAAAGGCAATCTCTGTCACCACACCCAGCACCATTTTGAAACTCGCTTGCTGTGGCGACAGAATCAAAGTATCGGACAGGCTGGATACCCTGTTAATATTATAAGAGGGAGAAAACCTGAGCCCGATTTTTACCTGCGAAAAGGCAACACCAGAAATGAGGCAAAAAATGGAAAGGATAAAAATTCTTTTCATAAATGATCGTTTCTTTACGCAAAGGGGCAAAGTCGCTGACCTTGCTGAAAAATAGTTTAATTCAATGTATCCCAGTTTTTTCAAAGTGGGATAATCTATAGTTTTAGTCCAAAGTTGATACTATGAATCGAAATTATGCATTTCTACTCATTTTCTTTGCCTTCGCTGCTTGCGAAAACAAGGAATGTGAGATCAATCCCGAAATAGCGGCGATACCCATGGAGGTTTCTATTGAAAGGAAGGAAGTTCCACTTTTTAAGTCGACTACTTCTGGTGAGGTGAGGGCGTTTCTTGAAGACAATCCGACGTTAGCTGACTACTTTTTGGATGCCAATCAGTATCCGTCCGACAGCGTGTTGGCCAATCAAATGATCAAGCTAATTCCCCACCTCGATTCATTGCAAATGGAAGTAGACGGAAAATTTGTGGACATAAGTTGGCTGGAGTCGCAGTACGCTTCTGCGTTTCAGCACCTCAAGTATTACTACCCAACCGCTAAAACGCCGAAGGTGCAAACCATGATCACGGGTTTTTATCGGGACATCTATTTTTCGGACAGTCTGCTGGTCATCGGGCTGGACTTCTTCATCGGCGACGACTCGAAGTACAAACCCAACAATGTACCAGCCTATATTGCCCGCCGCTTTAAGCCTGATTATATCGTGCCGGCTTCTTTTTTCTTTTTGTCCGACTATTACAACAAGGTTGACTACGGCGATAATACGCTGCTGAATGAGATGATCACCGCTGGTAAGACGTACTATTTTACAGAGCGAATGGTGCCGTGTGTACCCGATTCTATTATCATAGGGTTTTCTGAGGAAGAGCTGAGAGAAGTGCACAAGAATGAGGACGTGGTTTGGGCAAATTTTGTGCAAAACCAGCTGTTGTATGAAACTGAGCCAAAACTCATCAACAAGTTCATGGGCGAGCGGCCAAATGTGTATGAGATAGGAGAGAAATGTCCCGGACGTATAGGCGCCTGGGTGGGTTGGGAAATTGTAAGGTCTTACATGGAGAACAACCCGAAGGTCACCCTGCAGCAACTAATGGAGGAAGATGATCCGAAGAAGATTTTCACGCTGTCTAAATACAGGCCTAATCCGCATTAACGGCCAAGGAACGTTAGCCACTTTGGGATTTGTTTGTTAAGACTGTAGCTCCTTTTCGCAAGGGTTAGCGCATTTTGACCCATGCTTTCAAGTGTATCTTCCGCTTGAAGTGATGGCCAGTGCTTGTCAAAAAACGATTGGGGATTAAAAGGGCTGTAAACAACTCCGCATTTTTTGTCTGTGATTTCATCACCGATCCATCCGCCGAAGTTGCAGAGGATGGGTTTTCCAATCGCCAGGGCATCGAAGTACTTGTTCGGACTGCCCGTCCATAACTTGTCATATGGTCCAAAAGATAAATAGGCCATCGAAGCAGTTTTGAGCACACTTATAGCGGCCTCCTTGCTGGAGTGCGGCAAAAGCGAAACATTAAAAAGCCCTTTTTCGGCGATCCTTTTTTTAAGCAAGGGCTCCTCCGCACCTTCTCCCATAAGAATGCACCGGAAATTCTTCAAGCCCCTTTTTTGAGCTTCTTCAGCCAAATCGATCAGGTAGCTGAGGTGGTTTGCTTTGCCCAAAGTGCCCACGTAGGCGACAGTAAAAAGATCTGTCGGTTCTCTCTCATGCGAGGGGGTGTTGGAAAGAGAAAGGTCAGAAAAATTGGTAACACAAGTGGTTTTACTGCCATAGCCCAGGTCATTAAAACAGTCTACCATCGCAGGACTCATGGCCACAATGCCTTTCGCTGATTTGTAGATGGAAAGCTCCAGGCTCTTAAGGATTCGAATCAATAGCGGATTGAGCAAATACCCCATTTGTGCTGGCACATCGGGCCAAAGGTCGCCGACTTCAAAGAAATACGGAATGCTTTTTCTCCATCGGATCCACTTGGCCAGCGCACCAATGCTCAAAGGGGTGCTGATAGCATAAATGAAGTCCGGCCGGGATAATGAGTTCACTTTCTTGTAGGCAGCAATAAAGAAGGCAGTGAAGGACCAAATCCGCCTAAAAAAACCCAGGTCGTTAGAGTAATGGATCGAAAGATAGTGAACGGGGTAGCCGTCGATCAACACCGTTTTGCTCTCTTTTTTATTCCAGGCAGTCACTACCTCCACCTCATGACCAGCTTCCTTTAAGGCCCGGCACAAGTACCACGAACGAATGCCTCCGCCTTCTTCTGGCGTTTTATAGTACTGATGAAGAAGGATCACCCGCATGGATTAACGCTGCTTCAGCGAGTTTTCATAGTAGCTGCAAAAGGACGTGATGGCGCATTCGTCACATTTCGGAGTTCGTGCCAGGCATGTATACCTGCCGTGCAGGATCAGCCAATGGTGGGCTTTGGGTATATGCTCCTCGGGGATGTATTTTACAAGCTGTTTTTCTACCTCCAGTGGTGTATTGGCGGTTTTGGTTACCAACCCAAGCCGTTTCGATACCCGAAAAACATGGGTGTCTACGGCCATTGTAGGCTGATTGTATATCACCGAAGCAATTACGTTGGCAGTTTTTCTCCCCACACCAGGCAGGGTTTGAAGATCCTCAATTGTGCCCGGAACTTCGGAATTGAAATTTTCCACCAGCTTTTTGCCCAATCCAATCAGGTGCTTGGTCTTGTTATTGGGGTAAGACACACTTCTGATATACGGAAAAAGCTCGTCGAAAGTGGTAGCAGCCAAGTGAGCAGGCGTCGGGAAATCCTTGAAAAGAGCAGGCGTTACCAGATTGATCCTTTTATCTGTGCACTGGGCACTCAGAACCACTGCCACCAGTAATTCAAAGGGGTTGCCATAGTGCAACTCCGTTTCTGGCTCAGGAAAGTGCTCAGTAAAGAAATTTATAAAAGCCTCGTAGCGCTCCTTGCGTGTCATCAGTCTCTCACTATTTAGCGATAGACTGCAAATTTAGTTCTTTGGCTTTATCAAGGATATTTTTCACCGAGTTTTCAGAAGGAAAATAGTCGACGCAGCTAAGCTGCTGAGTGATCTCAATCAGCTGAGCAAACTGCTCCTGCACTTCGCTATCGCATAGCAAAGCACTTTCGATTTCGTTATTTTCTATTTCTGAAGTCTCTCCATATACATACCGTATCAGGTCATTTTCTGTAAATGTTTTTGTCATAGGCTATACTTGTTTGCTGCATTCTCTTCCTCAGATTAATGAGAGCATACCGCATTCTGCCCAGAGCGGTGTTGATACTAACACCTGTCGAATCAGCAATGTCCTGAAAGCTCATTTGCATGTAATGACGCATAATCAATACTTCCTTCTGAGCTTCGGGCAACTCCTGTATCAACTGCCGGAGCATTTGATGGGTTTCCATCTTAATCTGTTTATTCTCGATCGGGTCTTCAGCAAACTCAAGGGTGTTGAATACCTTGGAGCCATCCTCCATCACCACCACAGGGTAGCGCTTCTCCTTTCGAAAATAATCTATGGCCAAATTATGGGCTATTCGAAGTATCCATGGCAGGAACTTTCCTTCTTCATTATACCGGCCAGACTTAATCGTCTTAACGGCCTTTATAAATGAATCCTGCAATAAATCTTCAGCCACATAACGGTCTTTTACAATTAAATAAATCGTTGTATAAACTCTGTTCTTGTGCCTGTTTAACAGTGTACTAAAGGCTTCTTCGTCCCCGTTTCTGTACAGCGTTACTAATTGGCTGTCACTAATTTCATTCTTGCTCATCAAACTTCACTTTTAGTAACGTAGAGGTTTATGCCATATTGTAACAGTTAGAGGTTTAAAGTGGTTAATTCTATGTGCTTCGTGCACTATTATTTCTATGTTAAGATGTGAATTTTAGTCATTCATTTCCGCACATAAAAATTTTTTGCACAAAAGTTTTGTATAGATAATAATGTGTGGATAAGCTTCGTTTATCTTGGTTTACCTTAAATGAAACAATTGAACTGCAATTCACCATTATAGACTTAAGTTTGCGTTGTAATACCCCCAGGAATAAATGGAAGTAAGCATATTGAATGACAAGGCAGTGGCCTTTGATGACCTTGACCCACGTAAGTATATCATCATAAAGGGTGCCAAAGTAAATAACCTGAAGAATGTTAGCGTCGCCATCCCGAGAAACAAGCTCGTGGTGATCACCGGCCTGTCGGGCTCGGGCAAGTCTTCTCTGGCATTTGACACCCTTTTTGCCGAAGGTCAAAGAAAATACGTAGAAAGCCTTAGCTCCTATGCCAGACAGTTTTTAGGTCGGATGGAGAAGCCTGAGGTGGAGTACATCAAAGGAGTTTCCCCGGCGATTGCTATCGAACAAAAGGTAAATACCCGTAATCCAAGGTCAACTGTTGGGACAACAACGGAGATTTACGACTACATGAAGCTGTTGTTTGCCAGGATAGGTGTGACCTATTCGCCGGTAAGTGGTGAGGTGGTTCGAAGAGATTCGGTTACCGACGTGGTGGACTGGATATATAGTCACAAGGCTGGGGCGAAGCTGGTAGTCACTTGCCCGCTGCGTTTGAAAGCTGAGAGGACGCTGGACGATGAGTTTCGGATTTTACTTAGTAAAGGCTACACCCGATTAGTTCTCGATGGAGAGATACTTCAAATTGAGGATTTGGTTGAGAAAAAGGAAGGTTTAGAAAAACCCGAGAAACTTGAAATACTTATCGACCGGGCATCGGCACAGCCCGAAGATGAAGATAACCAGTACAGGCTTTCAGATTCAATACAAACAGCTTTTTTCGAAGGAGAGGGCACCTGCTATGTGGATGTGATAGGAATGGGGAGGCGTGAGTTTTCAGATAAGTTCGAACTTGATGGTATTCGATTTGAAGAGCCAAGTGTCAACCTATTTAGCTTCAATAACCCATACGGAGCCTGTAGAACCTGCGAAGGGTTTGGGAAAATCCTTGGCATCGACGAAGATCTGGTAATTCCAGACAAGAGCCTGTCTGTGTATGAAGGGGCGGTGGCCCCGTGGCGTGGCGAAACCATGCAAGCCTGGGCACAACCCCTTTTGAAAAACGGAATTAGGTTTGACTACCCCATCCATAGGGCCGTTAACGAGCTCACGCCCGAGCAGTACCAGTTGCTGTGGACCGGCAACAAATACTTTGAAGGCCTTCATGCTTTTTTTAAATACCTGGAGGGCCAGACTCACAAGATTCAGTACAGGGTGATGCTCAGCAGATACAGAGGCAGAACTGTGTGTCCTGACTGTAGGGGCACAAGGTTGCGAAAAGATGCGGCCTATGTGAGAATCGACGGCCACTCTATCACCGACGTCGTGCTAATGCCGGTTTCACAGGTGTTGCAAGTTTTGCAAGGCCTTGCACTTTCTGATCACGACAGAAAGGTGAGCAAGCGCATATTAACAGAGATAATCAACAGGCTGACTTACCTGGATCAGGTAGGCCTCGGTTATTTGACTCTCAACCGCTTAACCAGCACACTTTCGGGGGGCGAATTTCAACGAATAAAGCTGGCCACGTCACTCGGCAGTGCACTAGTGGGTTCCATGTATATTTTGGATGAACCGAGCATTGGCCTGCACCCCAGAGACACCTCAAGGCTTATTGATGTACTGTTAACCCTTCGTAATCTGGGCAATTCGGTAATAGTAGTAGAACACGAGGAGGAGGTGATGAAAGCCGCCGACCAGATCATTGATATTGGGCCCGGAGCTGGCAGCCATGGAGGCGAGCTTGTGTTTCAGGGCGACTGGGCTCAGATACTTACGGAAGATGTGTCTCATACCGCCCGCTTTCTGAACGGCAGAGATGTGATTGAGGTGCCCAAGAAGAGACGAAAGTGGAATGAGTCGGTATTGATTTCCGGAGCCAGAGAGAATAACCTCAAGAACGTGAAGATGGAGCTGCCACTAGGCGTGATGACTGTGGTGACTGGGGTGAGTGGCTCAGGCAAGTCGACTTTGATAAAAAGGATTCTTTACCCGGCGATAGGGAAGATACTCGGAACCGTGAATGAGGCCACCGGCAAGTTTGATAAGCTGGAAGGAGATTACAAACGGATCACACAAATAGAGTTCGTAGACCAGAACCCCATCGGCAAGTCGTCACGATCCAACCCGGTGACTTACGTGAAAGCGTACGACGTGATCCGACAACTGTTCTCCGAGCAACCGCTGGCTAAGCAAAGAGGTCTGAAACCTGCTAGCTTCTCTTTCAATGTGGAAGGAGGCCGTTGCGAAACCTGCCAGGGTGAGGGCGAAGTAAAAATTGAAATGCAGTTTATGGCAGATATCCGACTGTTGTGTGATACCTGCCATGGCAAGCGCTTCAAAGACGAGGTGCTGGAAGTAAAATATAAAGACAAGGACATTGCCGAAGTGCTTGACCTGACTGTGGAAGAAAGCATAAGCTTTTTCTCAGACAAGCCGGGCATTATCAACAAAATGAAGCCGTTGTTTGAAGTTGGACTTGGCTATGTGAAGCTCGGTCAGTCTTCTAACTCACTGTCTGGCGGTGAAGCACAGCGAGTGAAGCTGGCTTCTTTCATTGGAAAGCGAAATGCCGGCAGTAGCGAGCACATTCTCTTCATTTTTGACGAACCCACCACTGGCCTTCACTTTCATGACATCAAAAAACTACTCGATGCTCTCAATGCTTTAGTGAACCAGGGGAATTCAGTGTTGATTATCGAGCACAACATGGAGATTGTGAAAAATGCCGATTGGATCATAGATATTGGCCCGGAGGGCGGAATTGATGGGGGTACCATTGGGTTTGCCGGCTTGCCGGAAGACATGGTAAAGCTAAAGGGTAACCACACTGCTCAATATTTGAAGGAAAAGCTTAACTAAGAGTCTGATGAAAGCCATCACATTTCAGGGAAAGGAGAAGCTGAGCTTTGAAACGGTAGCGGATCCAACGATCATTCAACCAACAGATGTGATTGTAAAAGTAGCGCTAACCGCTATTTGTGGCTCTGATTTGCATGTCTATCGGGAAGATGAAAAGGGGCTGGACTACGGAACTGTCATGGGCCATGAGTTTTTTGGGGAGGTGGTGGAGATTGGAAGTGCTGTCACTGGCCTTAAAAAAGGCGACAGGGTCGTAAGCCCTTTCACGACGAGTTGCGGTGTATGTTATTTCTGCAAAATCGGTCTTACATGCAGATGTCAGCAAGGGCAGCTTTATGGTTGGGTAGAGCACGGCCATGGTCTTCATGGCGCACAGGCTGAGTACGTTAGAGTGCCACTTGCCGATAGTACGCTGGTTAAATCCCCTGATGGTCTTAGCGAAGAACAGGTACTGCTCACCGGCGACATCTTCAGTACAGGTTATTTCTGTGCTGAAAACGCTGGCGTCAGGCCAGGTGGAAGATATGTGGTGCTGGGATGTGGTCCTGTCGGGCTGATGGCTATTCTGGCAGCAAAAATACAGGGAGCAGATGAAATTTGGGCCGTGGACAGCGTGCCTGAGCGCCTGGCAATCGCTCAAAGGTATGGCGCCGTAGCGGTGGACTTGTCAAAAACTGATGCTAAGCAGTTTATTCTTGAGCAAACCAATGGAATTGGTGCTGACGCTGTGATGGAAGTTGTTGGGAATCCTTCGGCGCAGCAACTGGCTTTTGATGTGGTGCGCCCCGGCGGAATTATTTCATCTGTGGGTGTGCATACGGCCAGTAACTTCACCTTTTCGCCCGTTGATGCTTACAACAAGAACATCACCTATAAAACCGGAAGGTGCCCTGCCAGGCACTACATGTCAAAGCTGCTTCCTTTGCTTGGCGATCAGCAAATTGACCTGTCGGCAATTATCTCTCACAGGCTCCCCTTAGCGCAAGGCGTAGAAGGATATAGAATTTTTGATCAGAAGCTGGATAAGAGCTTAAAGATCATTCTGCACAATTGATTATCTGGTGAGATCCAGAAAGATGTCACCCATCAATACCAACTGTATATGGTCATCGGACTTCTCTTTCATTAAGTAGGCAATGCCGTGTACGTCGCCTTCATTCAACAGCTCCAGCGTATCGTTTCTCATAGCCCATTTTTGCGAGTGCTTAAGTGTGTCGGCTGAAAATATGCAGCCAGGGTAACCATAGGCCGTGATAGTTACTTCGTCAGCATTGAATTCAATCCACCCTTCCATGGTCAAGGCGATGTCATCGCCAACATCGGGGAAGGCTTCTTTGCTTGTCGTCCAGTTAGCTTTCCATTTTCCCTGAAGGGCCTTTTGGGTTTTGTCGCCTTCAGAGCAGAAGGTAAGGGTAAGGGCAACAAGTACGACAGCGTATGTTAAAAGACGGCGCATATAGTTTTGGTCACAATTGGATGAACGAAATTATAAAAATGGAATTGCTTTTGCACTCATCTATTTTAGTCCCTGGGCAGTGTGATGGGCAAGAGCCATAATGCTCAGCATTGGGTTCACACCACTGGCCGACGGGAAAGCTGACCCATCGCCAATGTAGATGTTGGGCACTTCATAAAGGCTGCCATCATGTGCCGTTGGATGCGTCTTTTTATCTTCCCCCATTCGGCAGGTGCCCATTTGATGCGCACTGTACAGCGAAAATTGATTTGGGCGCCAACCCCAGACCGGCAGGTTGTGGATAAATTTCTCAAGATCGGCTCTTTTGCCTGTATTGTTAAAGCGATGATTACCGAAATGAGGATAGATGATCTGCTCGCAATCGTTGGCAAAATGGAGTCGGCTCGCTTCTTCCATGCCGTTAATGAGGTGCTTCAAATCGAATCCGTGAAGTTTGTAATGCACAATGGGTTGGCCTTCCTTGTCGATAGTGATGTATCCGGGAAACTTGTCTCGCACAATGGCTATGAAAGAAGCAATGTGCGATGCCTTCAACATGTCTTCTTTGAATTGGTGGGCACCTGACCAGGGAAGAGACATGGCAATGAGGCCGGGATGAGTGGGCGGTGTTTCAAGCTTGAAGCCGTAGTTGCCGTCCAAACGGGCGAATTGATCATTGACAACAGACATCATTGGCCCAAACCAGGCTTCTGATTTTTGAGTGTAGGTGGCGCTAACACCTACGGTGGGGTGAAGGTAGAGGTGTTTTCCTATGTGGTCATGATTGAGCCCACTTCTTTTCAGCAACGCTGGTGTCTGAATAGCCCCAGCGGCTACGACGATTTTTTCTGCTTGAATAAAAACCTTTTTCTTGTGGCCCTTTGGTGAATAGCAAACCGCTTCGGCACCTGTTGCTCTTCCATTTTTAATGGCTATCTTTTCAATTTGGCACTGCGAAAGAAGGCGGGCACCAGCAGTTGTCGCTTTTCGAATATACGTCTGAGCAGTGCCTTGTTTGATCCCATACCTGTCGCCCAGGCTGCTAAAGCCCAGCTTTTGAAAATCTTCTGCGCCAGGCTGTCGTTCATTTCTTGGAATGAGTTCAACTTGCTGACCTAGTTTCCTGGAGCCGTCCAACAGAAGTTTATTTTGCAGGTTGTGAAGGGAGTAGTTGGTGTTAACACCTATTTCTGCTACTACAGCATTTAAGCTGTCCTGAAACGATTGGGAGGTTAGAAAAGGTACACCATGTTCGCTGGCCCATTCCTGAAGAATATAGTCGGGCGTTCTGAAGCTACCAGCCCAGTTGACTGTGGTGCCGCCTCCTACGCAGCTACCAGCAAAAATGCTCACCTGTCCGTCGGAGGAGGTGATGGCGCCCTTTCCGTCATACAACGTCTCAATCATCTTTCCTTCTTCCTGAGTGAAGTCAGCGCCGTGGAGGTAAGGGCCTTTGTCGGCGATGATAACGTCTTTGCCTGCGCCTGCCAGCTCACCTGCTATCACACCACCCCCCGCCCCGCTACCAATCACGAGTACTTCGCAGGTTAAGACACTATCGTTGTCAATCTGCAATTCAGAAAGTCGGGGGAGTTTGTCCGCATCGCCCAACGGTGGGCCGGGATACTGAATGGCCTTGAAGTCGGGGTGGTAACCATCTTCGGTGGAGCTGAAATAGATGAAAGTTGAAAGTTTTTTGAGAGACGAAAATGCCTTCCGGAGCTTTTTTACAGGGCTATTGGACCAGGTGACGAAAAGTTTTTCTCTTTGTTGAAAAGTCAGGTCCAGAAACTTCTTCATAGGCCCCGCCCAGGTCATGCCGAGCAGGTTACTGTCTAATATTTTCAGCAGTTGGATAAATTCCTCACGTGCTGGCCGGGGCTGGGAGGCTATCACCTCTGCAATTTTGCCTGGGGCAACCCTGTCAGCTCCTTTCGAGGCCCAAAAACCTTTGTGCTCGCCACTGGTGGTGTCGGGAGCGATGAAAGTGTTGGCCACTTCCTCCAAAATGTTGCACTGTCTTTCTGTAAGCTTCATTTCAGAAATACTTCATAAGGATATTGAGAATCCGTTTTTTTGCGGCAGTATAAGGCGGGTAAAGCAATTTGGCTGAGGTGAAACCGACCCTTTGTTTCAACCAGGCTTTTTCATTTGAAAAGGCCAGAAACCCAAAATGTCCATGAGACTTACCGATGCCACTTTCGTTCACTCCACCAAAGGGAAGGTGCGGCTGCTGAAATTGGACTACCACGTCATTCACACAGGCTGTTCCTGACGAGGTTTCCAGTCGGTATCTTTTTTGAATTAGCTTATCGTTGGAAAACAGATAAAGCGATAAGGCCTTGGGCTGTCCGTTTATATATTGGATGACCTCGTCGTGGTTTTTAAACGTATTAACCGGAAGTATAGGGCCGAAAATTTCTTCTCTCATTAGTGTGGTGTGAAGAGGCACATTGTCGAGAACTGTGGGAGAAATGAAGTTTTCGGTTTCATCAACGTCGCCACCGTAAACAAGGCTGGCACCGTCTTCAATGGCCGTGCTCAAAGCCTGACAGAGTCGCTGATAGTGCTTTTTATTGATGATTCGGGCGTAGTTAGGCGCCTCTTTAAAATTTTCGCCTTGTCGTTTGAACAGTGTCTCCAGAAAATATTTCAGGTGTTCCATAAATGGCTCTCTCACACTTTCGTGAATGAAGAGGTAGTCAGGTGAAACACACGTCTGGCCACAATTAAGAAGCTTTCCCCAGACGATTTTTTCAGCAGCATCTTTCAAGTTTGCCGTTTTGTCGATGATGACGGGCGACTTGCCCCCAAGTTCCAGGGTAACGGAGCTTAGGTTTTTGGCTGCTGCCTCCATCACTATTTTGCCTACTGCCGAGCTTCCTGTAAAGAAAATGTGGTTAAAAGGCAGCTGAAGTAGTCGTTGGGTTATTTCAGGCCCACCCTGATACACGGCTACCTCCTCCTGCGGAAACAGCTCGCCTACCATTTGCGCAATAAGCTGCGAGGTGTTAGGGGTCAATTCAGATGGTTTTATGATGGCGGTGTTGCCCGCAGCAATAGCTGAAACCAACGGCCCCATACATAAATTGAAAGGATAATTCCAGGGTGAGATAATCAGGCAAACGCCTTTCGGCTCATAGTGCACAAAAGCCGAAGAACCAAAATAAGTAAGCCCAGCGGGCACTGATGCCGGTCTCGTCCATTTTTCAAGGCTTTTCAGGGCGAGATTGATGTCTGCCAACACAACAAAGGTTTCGGAGAGGTCGGCTTCAAACCCAGGCTTTTTGAAGTCGCTGTATACGGCGTCACGAATTTTCGCCGTGTTGGCAAGAATCCAGGCCTTGACTTTTTTGAGCCGCTCAATTCTCGGCCGGTAGCTTTCCTGCCTGAGCAAAAGGGCCTTCTGTGATTGTCGCAAAAAGAGCTCGGACAGATCAGCGTCAAGTGCTTTTGTTTGTTGTTTCTCGTCTATCAATTTCGGGCGTTATTAATCCTTTCTAACAAATTACCACAAATAAGCCTCATTATCTACCGGAAGACAATCAAAAAACGTTTGTGGTAACATTAGGGTAACATTGAGTGATGTGTGGCATCAGGTCAAAGCACATATGCCCGCTACAGGCACGAATTCGTCGAAAAAGACTACGAGAGGCATACGTTATATTAATTTAATGTTAACTTTATGTTACGCAACTTCATAAAGGAGATAGCACTAGTAAGCAAGCGGCAGATGATAAACAGGTTTTACATATTGATTTTTCTAACGGCAAAGGCTTTTTTAGGCTTTGGACAGGAGGTCAATATGTCTGATTTGCGTTTTCATTCTGAGCTCGAAAAAGCGGTCCTCGTTAACACTTCCAGTCAACCAACTTTGAGTTTATTGCTGGTAGCTGATCAGTCAGTTGACCATGAGCGAGCAAAATCGGCCTTGAATACCTATCAGGCCAACCTTGCTTTCTATCAAAACCAACAGAGTAAGTACAGGAGCGAAGAGCAATTCTTGAAATTCTTCTTCTACAGGGTTCACAGAAAGGAACTGAAAAGCTATGAGCAGTATGTAAGTCTGGCGAGCCAATTCGAGACAGGGCAATATGATTGCCTCACCGCTACATCGCTCTACTATTTGTACCTCACGGATTTGGGCTATAAGGTGAATCTGGTAGAAACAGACTATCACATTTACTTGAAGGTTAATGCAGGTGACAGAAGTTTCTTGTTTGAGTCTACTGATCCCATTGCCGGATTCATCTCTTCGGAGATTGAAATTTTTGAGAAGGAAAAAGAATACCTCAGTGCACAGCGCCAGAACCTATCGGGCATTTCTTCTAACACCACTGATGGGCAGAAAAGCTATATCCTGAACGACAAGTTAACCAAGAAGGAACTGGCTGGACTTAACTACTACAACCGTGCTATTGTTGCCTGGAATGCCAAAGACATCCTTAAGGCGGTTGCCCTCGTAGACAAGTCGTTTTTTCTTTACCCGTCTGATCGTATTTCGAACGTAAGAGATTACTTCCGGGGACAAAGCGAGTTGCTCGCTAGTAAGTAACCTGCCCTTGCAAAGCTGAGCACTCCCTGCTTTAGTCGATCCCCCTTTATTGCCTCTTAAGCCTCCCTTCATTAGAAAATTTCGCCCTTCTCTATTAGAGCAATGTGTGTCTATGGCCGCATTTTTTTAAACGACGATGTCTTGATCGGATTTGAAGAGCTTCCGGAAGCAGGTTTTCGTAGAGGCAGACTTCAGACTGGGTCCCAGCGAAGATGCTTTTCACAATTGCGATTTTTGCCAGATTTTGCGGGAGGTGTTAAATAAAAATGCCCGGACGAAGCCGGGCATTTCTGATTTTTTTAAAGTCGGGCAAAAAACTGATTTACTCCATGATCTTAAACTCTACCCTTCTGTTCTTCTCACGGTTCTCTCTCGTGTCGTTGGGTACTTTGGGCTTCGTTTCACCATAGCCTATAACCGTCAACCGTGTCTTATCAATACCATTGTTGATAAAGTAATTATAAACCGCTCTGGCACGAAGTTCGGATAGTCGCTGATTGTAATCTTCCGGGCCTGAGGTGTCGGTGTGTCCGGAAATTTCGATCTTTCCTATTTTTTGTGCTTCAAGCATTTCTTTTACTCTTTCGAGCTCGGGGTAAGAAGCGGTCTTCAGCTCGTATTTTTCAAGATCGAAAAAGATGTTGTTGAACGATATTTCCGCACCTTTTTCCAGCTTAACCATATAAAGATCAAGTTGCCTTGTTTTTTCTTCAGGGTTTGGCTGATTAAGGTCAAGGTTTCTATCAAGAGAAATATAACCGGCAGCCTCAGTGATTACACCATAGTGGGCACCGCCCCTTAGGCTAAAGTGAAACTCACCTGTTTCAGGATTGGTCTTTACTGCACCGATGTCGACGCCGTCAGGAAGCCTTTCTATCATGATGGTGGCAATAACTGGCTTTTGGGTTTTTTCGTCAAGCACCCTACCGTTCAGAGCAATGACAACATCCCTTGGGTTTATCTTGAGGTTCTTATTCTTAACACCGTCTAACTCAGAGGTAGCCAAAAGTTTGTCAGACTCGATGAAAAACTCCTGAATTTCGAACCTGTAAATATCAGTATCCTCATTTTCAGCCCCTCTGGAGAAATAGGCGTGCTTGCCTGAAGTGGGCATATTGAAATAGATATCGTCACTTGCCGTGTTAATACCCGCACCAAGGTTTTCGGGCTCCGACCAGTTTTGCCATGTGTCATCCAGCCTTGTAGTTACAAAGATGTCGGCACCACCGTATCCACTTATGCCTTTTGTAGAGAAGTAGAGTGTTTTATTGTCGTTGGTGAGGAAAGGGGCCTGCTCATCTGAAGCGTTGTTGATATCACCACCAAGGTTTTTGGGCTCTGACCAGGTGCCATTCCCTTTTTTGAATGAGACATAGAGATCTCGCCCGCCGTAGGTGTCGTCCCTCTCTGATGAGATAACCATTGCTTTACCGTCTGCTGAAAGCGAATAGTCTACTCTGGAATTGTAGTTGTAGTCATTCTCAATCTCTATGTTTTCAGGCTCGGCCCATTCACCATTGACAAGCTTGCTCATTGAAGCGCCGGCAAACATTTTTCCTTTTTTACCATATTGGTTGCCCAATAACAGTATCATCTCTCCATTTTCCTGAGTAATTGAAGAAACAAAGTTTGGGCCTTTTGTATTTAACGGAGGGCCGGCATTCTTAGCAATATTCCATTCTTGCTTTTCCTCATTCCATTCCGAATACCAGATGTCTTCAGCATCATCCACGCCTCCAACGTTTTGAGGGTGGTATTGACGGCTAAAAAAGAGGTATTTTCCATCAGGGGATATAATGGGACTATGTTCTACGTAGGTGCTGTTTACGTTTTCTCCCAGTTTCTCAACCGTTTCCAGGTTTTGGTTTACATTCTGAGCGATGTTGACCAATACTGTAATGGGGATGTTTGAGTCGCTTATTCCGATGGCGTCAATACTATTAGGCCCTTTAATAGAACGACCGTCAATTACTAGTCTGATACCCGCAATTTCATAACTCGTTCTTTCGAAGAAAAGGTTTAGCAGCCTGCTCTCGATAGGAATGGCTCTTGGCGTCAATTCAAACAACAAAAACTCGTTGAACGACGCATCGTAGGCATATACCTGTGAAATGGCACCCGGATTTTGCGACTCTGCAATAGCAATTTGCTGTGCTCTTATGGGCTTCTCGAAAGCTACAGTGATAAATTCAGTTCTGTCGGCCTTGTTTGGGGTCCAGGCATTGGGGTTATCGCCTCCATTGGGCAACACATTGGGCTTGTGAAGCACCTGCATTGCTGAGTATTCCAGTGGGGACATCTCTGACGAAACTTCAATGACTCTACTGGCCCAACTAACAGATTCCTGTGCTTTCAGGCTTATGCCAATTGCAAAAGAACATAATACTAGTAGAATTCTTTTCATATCAAGCCGATTCAATAAGGTTTAGGATTAGGGATAAATTATTCTCGAATGACTCGTACCTCAACACGGCGATTCCTTCGTTTATCTTCATCAGTTCTTTCAAGCGTAAGTGGTTGAGTGCCCCCGAAAGCCTTTGTTTGCACTCTGTTCTTTTTTATGTTTTTAGAAATTAGATAATCTTTTACAGCATTTACTCTTTCCAACGAAAGCTCCATATTAGCGGCATCGCTACCCTCAAAGTCGGTGTGGCCTTCAAGCTGAATAACCATGTTGGGCCTCTCGTTGAGCCAGTCCACTAAACGATCCAATTCTTCAAAGGAGCTTGAACTGATCTTTGATCTACCTCTTTCAAAAATAAGATTTTCAAGAGTAATCATTTGATTGGCCCTGTCAGGAGTAAGGCGGAACTCCAAATTAAAGGCAGAATCGCCTGCCTGCAGTGCAACCTTGAATTCTCTATCAACAGCATCATACCCATTTGCCTTAATTTTCATGGTATAAGAAGTGTTATTGAATAGGAATAGCTCAAAGGAGCCATCTTGCTGCTTGCTCTTATTTGATCCCATATCATCATAATAGGGGAGCTTTTCATAGAAAACAGAGGCGACAATAGGTTCTCCGGTTTTATCATCCACCACTTTTCCGGATACTTTAACTAAGGAATCCTTCTGCTGATAAAACCCTGCTGTTGATAAAAAACTAGCATTAGCTTTAAGCTGCCACGCACTTGCTATAAAAAACAGGGCAAGATATGCTGCCGGTGTTATTTTCATGGTAAGGTCGATAGTAATTTTTCCAATAAAAGTAAGCTTTTTCGAAGCTAATAAAAAAAATTATTGAATTAATCAAAGGCTCGCTGATTGAACAGCAAGTAGCCCAAATGAAACAGGACTCCCCATTTTTGTTCTTCGTCATCATAGTAGTTAGCGGCGAAGGCAATGGGACCTATTGGGCTTTGAAAGACTACTCCTGCTGATGCAGCGAAAAATAACTTGCTCGTGTTCTGCTGATAGGCAGGCATTTCATTTGGTAATTTCTCAAGCAGCTGCAATGGTGCAAAAAAATGACCCTCCATCCTGAAATGAAGGTTGTCACGAACAAAAAACATCTGTTTTAGACCGCCAGCGGCAAACTTATTGGATCTGAAGTTTTCCAAAATGAGTGTGCGACTGTCCTGCAATGGATAATAGCCACCACCGGCAATTTGAGTTCCCCGGTAGCTGCTTAGGAGAGGGAATGTTGAAAAATGGCCAACTGCCTGGTAGCCTATGCCATACCAGTTAAGCAACCTGTAGTATTTTTCGTAGGAAATCTTCGCTGTCAGCCAGGAGTGGCTGGCCTCTCTGTAAGCAAGCTCGGAGGTGCTTCCCGGGAAATATTTTTCGGAGGCATGGTATCCGCCAACAGAGGCTTCGAAGGCCTCGCCTTTGGTAGGATACTGATAAAAGTTGAGATTGCTCTGGCTCACCTTTATTTTCCCCGCAAATCCTTTTAACCGTAGTTCGTCGAGTACATCGCTTGTATTTACTTCAGGTATGGCGGCAAAATTATCTCGGGTATAGAACAAGCCTGGGCTGAATGTCAGCTTGTGGTGAGTACCCAGGGGCGTGCTGACGTTGAAAGTGAAATTTCTGTCTACCTGATTGACTATAGTGGGAGCCTTGTCTTTTAAAAGGATTTCAGTAGAATTGATGAAGTCCCACTTGTTGAAAACATATTTAGGCTCCAGGTAGAAGGGGATATACGTTGGAAGGTAGAGCCTGGCACTGGCCTTGGCCGATTGGTAAAACCTGCCAGCATTGACCGCACCGTCGAAGTGGGTGAAGACCTGGCCAAGCCGCTTGTATTGTGCGCCAACCAGCAGGTTGGAGGTACTTCGGCTGGTCATTGTTCCCCCCAAAACCATTTTTACCTTCCTGTAAGGTGATCCTGTCAGCTTTAGTTTGTAGTTCTCGCTTGTTTCGCTCTTTGTGATCTGAGGATACATACTTCTGAAGTAATCTTCAGAAACGATTTTGTAATAGCCTAATTTTATCTTTTCAAGCTCAACAATTTTGTTCTTTTTCTCCAGCAGATTATCGAGGTATTTTGTTTGTCTGGAATTAAACCCCTCTACCTCCACCTCACTGAAGTCGAGAGGGACAAAATCTGATTGGAATAGACTTCTGGCAGCGGTGACTTCCTCCTCCCCAACTCGGCGGCCTATTTTCGATTTGATGAACTCCATTTGCCTTATTGCTGCCACATAGCCGCTATCGGTGATGCTTTTGGCTCTGGCAAAGTCGGTGGAACTGAGCCCCTCCAGATTGGGCTCGATGTAGATGTTACCTTCAAGTCTGGTTGGGTCAGACTTATCAAGCATAAGAAAGAGCAATTGCTCATTTACAAGGTGGTCTGCTTCTTTGGTCGGGTACTCTTTGTACACTTTCGAGGCTACGTTGACGCCAATGATGATGTCAGGCTTAAACTCCTCAATGGCAATGTCCACGGGAAAGTTGTTGTAAATGCCTCCATCGAAAAGATACTTTCCATCAAACTTTATAGGGCGGAAAAAGAAGGGGACGGTCATTGAAGCCCTGAGTGCATCGGACAAGTTTCCATCTTTCAATAGCACTGCCTGCTGAGTGAATACCTCAGCCGCAGTGGCCCTGAACGGCACGAATAGGCTGTCAAAATTGTAAACTGACTTTCGGGATGCCTGCGCCAGGTGTTCGGCCAGGGCGAAGTTAAGCGCATGATCTTCAGCTATATTGGCATTAAAGGAGGCAGTGAAGGAAGAGTCAAGTGACAATTCGACTGACATCCATCGGGAGTCAGGGTCTTTCTGGGTGTAGTAGTAGTTGTAGTCATCCCTGATCACTCCCTTTACCCAATCTTGAATGTCCTGAGAAAGAGCTATTTCCATGATCTGGTCTGCACTGTATCCGGCGGCATAGAACCCACCTACAATACTGCCCATGGACGTGCCGACTATGTAGTCGATAGGGATATTGTTTTCCTCAAGGGCTTTGATTACTCCGGCATGTGCCAGCCCCTTAGCTCCGCCACCGCTTAATACAAGCGCCACTTTTTGGGAAAAGCTGCAACAGTAAATGAATGACATTGAAAGGAGCAAAGTCAGCCGCTTCCTCATATTTGTCTGTTTTGAAAAAATTTTGCGAGAATATACTTCCTAAACTGTTGTCAACAAATTAATGTATTCCCGGAGAGTGCCTCAATCTACAGAAGCATTAAGAACCGGCTTTTCGGTTAGGAAGGTGATAGTGTCTATAGCCGAAAGGATTTTGTCCCTTTCTTTGAAATAGGCCTCTTTGTGTGCATCAGCAATCGGCTGAGAAGGCGGGATTTCGACAGAGAAAGGATCGACCTGAACACCGTTGCGCCAGAACCGGAAGCAAACATGCGGGCCGGTAGCCAGACCAGTGCTTCCTACGTAACCAATAACTTCACCCTGCTTCACAGCCTTGCCAGGCCGCATGCCGCTGGCTATTTTGCTCATGTGAAGGTACTGGGTGGTGTAGGTGGCGTTGTGTCGTATTTTCACGTAGTTCCCGTTTCCTGAATTGTAGGTGGCCTCAGTAACGACACCGTCTCCAACGGTATAAATCGGTGTGCCTTTTTGTGCTACGTAGTCTGTTCCAAGGTGAGACCTGTACCTTTTCAGCACGGGATGAAATCGCCTACCCGAATACCTTGAGCTTATCCGACTAAAATTAACCGGGGCTTTAAGAAAAGCTTTTCGGAGGCTATTTCCCTCCTCATCGAAGTAATCCAGTCCGTCTCCCTGATTGTAGTAAACCGAGTAAAAATCACGGCCAGCGTGATAGAAATAAGCTCCCACTACCCTTGGGATATTTACCACCTCGCCTTCGATTAATTCTTCTTCAAATATGACTTTGAAGTAATCATTGGCATCGATATGAAAAAAATCGATTTGCCAGGCGTACATATCAACCAGCTTCGAAACCAGCATGGGGGAAACATTGGCGTTGATGAGCGTCTCATAGAGCGAAGACTCGATTTTAGCAGCAATAGCCCGAACCTGAAGCACTTTTTCCTTTTGCACTCGTTCTGTATAAACAGAGTCGGACATGTGGAAGACCACAAATTCGGTTTTGTCCGGCTCGTAAGCCATGGCTACGACCCTAGCCGCTGAGTCTTTTGTGGTGAAAACGGTGTAGTTTTTTCTGTAGCCAATTTTTCTTACATCGAAGACTTTTCTTGAGCTAGTGGCGACCTCATAAATTTTGGTGGGATCAATATTGTAGGTCTTGAGAATATCTGACAGCGTCTGGTTTCTCTTTACGATGTCTTCATGCACATTAAAAGAATCCAGATTGAATCCGTAAAGTCTTTCTGGTTCATAGACGGTGGTCACTGTGTCTGCCGTCACCAATTCGGTTTCACCGGTATACTCGGGTTGGTAGGTAGCTTGCTGGTGTTTATATGCGAGGAAAAATAAACAAGAGATAATTACTAAGATGGTTCCTGCCAGAACGTATTTCTTCATCAGGTCGAATCAGGGGTTTATGGTCGAAAAAACGGGTTTGTTCTTCTTCATAGAAGAACTCGCCTCATCCAGAAACGTTACAAAGTTAGCAATATTGAGGTCATAGGCCTTGGGAGCAGCCAAAAGGTTCTCGTTTGGATCCAAAATCACGTAAAAAGGCTGGGCATTGTTGTTAAACCTAGTGATCTGCAAGTCTGCATTTTGTTTCCCAATGGATTTTTTGATTTTACCATCATATTCCGACTCATACCACTGTGATTCGGGCAGCTCGGTCTTTTCGTCCACGTAAAGCGCCACTAGTACAAAGTCATTTTTTAGTCTTTCGAGCACCTGAGGGTCAGACCACACCCTTGCCTCCATTTCCCTGCAGTTCACGCAGCCATGTCCGGTAAAGTCAATAAAAAGCGGCTTCTGTTGTTCCCGTGCGCAGGCAATGGCCTGGTCATAGTCGAAATAGCCAGTGAGACCATGAGGGAAGTGAAGCATGTCGGCGTATTTTGGCGGCTCGCAGATGCTGTTCGATGTAGTGCCTGAATTCGAAGAAGCCCCCTGCTGACGAACAATGCCAGGTAAGTCAAAGTCCATCGTGGATTGTGGAGGTAAATACCCGGCCAGGGCTTTCAGAGGGGCACCGAACATGCCTGGGATCATATAAACCACGAATGTAAAGGTGACGACAGCGAGAATTAGTCTTGGCACCGGCAGCTTCTCCATTTTGCTGTCGCCAGGTAGCTGTATTTTGCCTAGCAGATAAAAACCCAATAAGGTAAACACCACAATCCAGATAGCCAGGTAGATTTCCCTGTCGAGGATATTCCAGTGATAAGCCTGGTCGGCAATGCTCAAAAACTTAAACGCCAAAGCGAGTTCCAGAAAACCCAGCACCACTTTAACGGAATTGAGCCACCCGCCGGACTTTGGCAATGTGCTCAGCCAGTTCGGGAAAAAAGCAAACAACGTAAATGGCACTGCAAAAGCCATAGAGAAGGCTGCCATGCCCAAAATCGGCTTTAAGATCATTCCTCCGGCAGACTCGACAAGGATACTTCCAACGATGGGGCCGGTGCAGGAGAAAGAAACCAACACCAGCGTAAAGGCCATAAAAAACACGCCGATCATACCACCCTTATCGGCATTGCGATCCATGGCATTGACCCACTTATGAGGCAAAGTGATTTCGAAAAGCCCAAGAAAGGACAGGGCAAAAACAATGAAGACCAAAAAGAAAATGACATTAGGCACCCAGCCAGTGGCCAGGTCGTTGGCAATTTCCGGCCCCATAAACGGAGCGACAAGAGACCCGATCAGGGTATAAATAAGCACGATGCTGAAGCCATAAAACAAGGCCATTCCCTTGCCGCTTTTCTTATCTCCGTTTCCGGTGAAAAAAGTAACCGTCATAGGGATCATAGGAAACACACAGGGGGTAAGCAGTGCGGCTAGCCCGGCTAAAAAGGCGACCACCATAAAGCCCCAGAGCGAATAGGCATCCGTGGAATCTCTTTTGTTCAGGACTGCCGTGTCGGCATCATTTGACCCTTTTTTTACTTCCACAGTCCCTTTCTTAGAATCACCAGAGAAGGTGGCGTATGTGAAGTCTTCATCTAAATTGATGCACTTGCCATCTACATCGGTGCAAACCTGATAGAAAAAGCTGCCTGAAAGGTTAACCGGCAGGCTGTTGACGAGAATGGTCTGACGAAATTCAGCATGCTCTCTAAAATAGGTGTATTCCCCTTCCCATAAGTCATCGTATTTTCTTTTCGCCCCAATAGGTCTGATACTATCAATTGCTTCGTAAGAAGGATCGCCCACGAAATCAAACTCTGCTACAATGGGGCCAAGATCAGGATCAAAATCTGATGAATACAGATACCAGGTGTTGTCTATTTTAGCTTTAAAAACGAGGCTAAGCGTATCGCCTACTTTGGGATCATTATTGCTCAGCTCATAACTCCACGATATGGGCTTTTGCACCTGCCCATAGGAGGCAAAAACGGTAAAGATTCCAAACAGACCTAGTAGTATTCTTTTCATCAGTTTCTTCTTTTTCCGGAAAGAGAAAGGGCCAAATTTGACTCCTTAACGTATTCCCTTCGCAGAGAGTTTGTTTGCTTGGTTTTATTTCGCTTTGCTCAAAGTGGCAAAGTGTTTATAAAATAGCGTGATGGTTTCAATTCCTTTGATGTAGTTAAATATGCCATAGCTCTCATTGGGAGAATGGATAGCGTCTTCATCAAGCCCGAAACCCATCAGCAAAGAGTCGAGTCCTAATACTTTTTGAAATAGTGCTACGATCGGAATACTTCCCCCTTCCCGGGTGGGGATCGGGGCTTTTCCCCAAGCTTCTTCCACCGCCAGTGCCGCAGCCTGGTAGGCCGTGGACTTGGTAGATACCATCGCAGGTTCGCCGCCATGGTGGGGCGTTACTTTGACCTTTACGGTTTTAGGAGCCACGCTCAGAAAATAGTCCGTAAACAGTTTTGTAATTTCGTCAGAGTTCTGATTTGGCACCAGTCTCATGCTGATTTTGGCATAGGCTTTGGAGGGGAGCACCGTTTTGGCACCCTCACCAATGTATCCACCCCAAATGCCGTTGACGTCGAAGGTCGGCCGAATCCCTGTCCTTTCTATTGTGGAGAAGCCTTTTTCTCCAAATACGTCAGCTATGTCGAGGTCTTTCTTATATTTTTCGAGCGAAAAGGGCTGCTTCGCCATTGCCTCCCGGTCTGCTTTTGATAGCTCAACGACTTTGTCGTAAAACCCGGGAATAGTGATGTGACCATTTTCATCCTTCATTTTATGGATCATCTCACAGAGCACGTTGATGGGATTTTCTACAGCGCCACCGTACATGCCGGAATGAAGGTCTCTGTTGGGCCCTGTCACTTCTACCTCCACGTATGTGAGGCCACGCAATCCCACTGTGATTGAAGGATGTTCATTGCTGATGATGCCTGTGTCAGAAATCATGATCATGTCAGCCTTCAGCTTCTCTTTGTTGGCTTCAGTGAAAATGCCAAGGTTGTTAGAGCCCACCTCTTCCTCACCTTCAATCATGAACTTTACATTGCAGGTGAGTGAATCGGTTTGCATCATCGTTTCAAAAGCCTTGATGTGCATGTACATTTGGCCTTTGTCGTCGGCAGACCCCCTGGCATAGATTTTCTCGTTTCTGATGGTAGGTTCAAACGGAGGCGTTTCCCAAAGCTCGTACGGGTCGGCAGGCTGCACGTCGTAGTGTCCGTATACAAGAACAGTTGGAAGTGCGGGGTCAATTATTTTTTCTCCATAAACAATGGGATGGCCAGCTGTAGGACAGATTTCAGCTTTGTCGACACCGGCTTCAATTAGCTTCGTTTTTATAAACTCCGCCGCTTTTTTTACATCGTCCCTGAACTTCTTGTCGGCACTCACCGATGGAATTCTCAACAGTTCAAAAAGCTCATCTAAAAACCGTTGCTGGTTTTGCTCGATGTACGGAATCTTGGTTTTAACACTCATGAAATTCTAATTTATCAGGCTAATGTCTCCCCGGATGCTATCCTGTATTTCTTCGGAAAGAAGCACCCGTGGTTTTATCGGGTAAAAGTAAGGAATATTACCAAGACGTTGCAAAGGCAAATCTGCTATGTATCAATGGTATTTGTCCATGGCGGGATGGTAAAAAGGAGCACTCCCCGTCTAACTTTAGGGAAAGGCTTGCTTATCTTGACAGTTGCGGGATTAGAAGCCGTCTTTGTCTTTTTCTATTGTATCGAAGCTGTCCTTCCCAAATGCAGGGTCTGTAGCGAACTGTAATTTGAACGGCTTGTCGATGTTGTAATAGTTTTTGCGGAAGTTGTTGATGAAAGTCATCGTTTCAGCCTCTTCCCCAAGCCCAAGAGCAAAAGCACCAAGCCCAGCTTTTTCTAACGTTGACGAACCTCTTATGGCCTCATTAAATGGTTGGTTGGAAGAGAGAATGAGGAGCCTGTTTTGGTCGAACCTGAAGTGGTACCAGGTGGCTTCCGAAAACATGATGAAAATATTTACAATGTCTCCGAGGGGATCTCTCTTGATTTCAACAAAGCCGTCAGCTACTGCATTTATGTCATTTCTGAAAATATTTGAAATGCCAATCTTGCCATCATTGTACCAGGCCTTGTGAGTAGCATTCCACTGCAGGTTTACCTCCGAGAGAGATAGCGCCTTTTGAAGCTCTGGTGACGTAGATACCAACGGCACGTAATTTTTCAAAGAGTTGTTTTCATAGCTCTTGGCAATTTGATCACTGGTGAGATTGGCGAGGAGATAAACCAAGTCACCCTGTATGTTATTGGCTTGTGGGGCCCCGATGCGCTCAATAATGTCAACCAGATCCTTTGTCATCACGTCGGTTGCGGCAGGGCTGATTTTGAAATCGGCCGTTAAAAAAGCCGTCATTTTGAAGTAAGAGGAGTCGAGTCGGCCAATACCTTTTGCAGATGCCCTCAATGTAAAATCCGGGCTGTTCTTTATAAAGGTCATAGGGCCCTCAAAAATGACGCTGTTGGTGTTTTCGGAGTATATGAATGTGCTACCAGCGTAGGAATTACCGTCTGACTTGGCTTTGTCCTCTATTTTATAGAAATCACCTTCGAGATTATAAGAAAGGATGCCATGAGGCGTAAAAAGATCGAAGTCCGCCGGGTCGTTTTTGTCGTTAATGTAGGTCAGGTATATAATGTCATCAAATGAATCGTAGTGTAGACCGGCGACCAGTTTCTGGCCAGTTTCAGCTGTCGAGGCATCAAAGTTGACAAGCACTTCAGGATTTTCAGTTTTGTTAGTATAGCTGATCCACTGAGAGTCCCGTTCTTTTTTCCAGTCGAGTTTCACCCCGCCAATCAGTTCAAGCGCCCTCCTGTCTGCATACATTTTTGCCCGACCTTTGTACAGGAACCCTGGCGACATCACAAAGTCCTGGTCTTCCAGCACATCGCCTTCCGACACCGTCATCGTTTTGAACCTGTTCTTGGCTATAGGCACATTCTGAAGCTCAAATTGATTGAACTTGATCGTAAAAGTGTCCTGCGCCGCATTGACGAGCTGATACAGAGCGCTGCCAGTGAATTTATTTCTGTCGACAATGGTGATGAGTCCGTTGGTCAGGGTATGGTAACGATTGGCAGTGTCAATCCTGACAATAGCATTTTTAAGCTCCTGAAGTGTTGAGTTCTCAAGGATCGTAATCTCTTCGTTTTCCGGCGTGATTTCCGCATCCGCCACTGTGATGTACGGAATGCCCTGCAGGTTCAACTCGTAGCGGTTGATATCGTAGATACCTGCCGTTGCATTAAACGCCAGCGAATCGAGGTCGGGCCGGGTTGAGTAGAAGTAGGAGTCTTCGATGGCAACGTTTTCCGGCTTGCTCATCGTAATCTTTTGGTCGTTTAGGTTCCAGATGGCGTTGGTAATTGACGTCTTCATTTGTGCATAAGGAAAGCCTATGGCCGCTACACCCGCCTTTTCAGGGTGAACATCTGCCACATTTGCTGCAAGGTCAAAATTCAACGCAATGTCCTCCCCGGCCATGGCTGGTTTCTCAGGGTTGTCAGTCAAAATTTCAAACGCTCCGTGGCGGGCACTGAATTTTGTTTCCGAAAAACTAAACTGCTTCGACTTTACCCTCGATCCTCGTGTCTCCAGCGTACCAAGCCCAAAGGCCCCTTTGGCAGTAATGTTCGCAGCCCCCTGAAGCTTGGCCGTGCCATTATACAGCTCAATGGGGTCACCGATGTTTTTGAGAAACATGCTGTCTTTTTTGGGTAGCCATTTCATTCTCAGGGCTCCCATTATACCTTGTGGGAAGGACGCTGACCCTAGGTTTCCTGGCCTGATTTCGCCACTTTGAGCGATGGCTGAGGTAGAATCCAAATAGAAAATAAAGTCGTTGGAGTATACGGTAGTCGTTAAGTAGTCAATCTTTCCATTTGACCTCAAGCCCTGGTAGCTCAGGCTTAGGCTGTTGTAGAGTGTTCCAGTGCCCCCATACAGCTTATAGCCGCTCTCAGGTATTTTATGCTCAAAGCCCAGCGACTTATCAGGTTGAATAACAAGCTTCTCTTCAAATGGCTCCAGGATGTCTCCAGCATGGAAGGTGCCCTCAAAACTTATACTTGCTCCATCACTTCTGTTGGAGCTGTCTATTTCGAATGGCGGTATCACAAACCTAACTGTTTTGTTATAAGCCCCTTTAAGAATCTCCTTAGAGTCGAAGAAAACAACAGCCTCGGAATCTGAAGTAAAGTAAGGGTACTGGAGGTTTTGCTTTTTTCCTGACTTGTTATCGGGGCTTTCTACAAAGAGGGTTCCGGAGGTAAGTTCGAGGTGGTTGTGCAAGGCTGTCTTTTCTTCACCACCTTCAACTTTGAGTGAGTCAGGCACCGGAATCTGAATCCTGATAGAGTCAATAGTCGGCATGGCAAAGAGGTTGTCGGCATACTGAAACTGAAAGTCCTTTCCTTTGTAAACGAAATCTCCGGCATTCACCATTCCATTAAACAATAAATCTCTACCCTCGAGAATTTTTACTACGCCACTGTCTGGCTCCATGTAAACCTTCAGGTCAGTAGTGATATATACCCTGTCAACACCTCTAACAGTGAGCTCTTTGGTGCCAAAGTTGAGGGTGCCGTTCGGATACCGCTCAGTAAGAGAAGGTACGATTAGATTATCGTAGTCTTTCTTATTCTGATTAGCCAGAATGTAGTGAAAAGACTTGTCCTTCACCTTTATGAAGCCGGTTTCAGGCTGGAAATTGATGAAGCCATTTTGGTAAAGGAAATTCATTGCTGCCAGCGCCTGGTTGTAGTCAAGCTTATAGGCCGTTGTCATGTCGCGGAGGTAAAACTCACTTGCTCCTGAATTTCTGGCATACCGCACCACAGCCATGATAGGGTGATAGCCAAACAAGCCCGGGTACATTGAGAACCTCTTTTCACTGAAATAGTCCTGTGACTCAAACACGGCGGGAATGCGGTTTCTGGCATGCATGATCGAGATGTCGAGACTATCAGCCTTCAAATCCCAGCTGATTTTATCGGCGCTGAAGTCCATCAGGAAAAACGATGACGAATAGGGTGTGCCTTTGAATTTATTCTGGTCTCTGTATAAGGTGAGCAGGTTTTTGCCCTCGTCAAAAACCAGTTTATTCTGAGGGTGGAAGATCGAATCACCATTGTGGTAAATGGTGACCATCGCCTTATCCGACGTTATCAGGGAGTCCTCGAAGGCGTACTTGACGCCCCTTGCTGTGAAAGAACGGCCGAAGTCGTCTCTGATGTTGAGCACAGACTGTCGCTTAAGGGCGGAGGTGCCGTAAAATTTATTTCCTATGATGGAAAATCCCCCGGTATATGTAGCATTTGGGGCTTTAAGTTTTAAAGTGATGTCGGCATAGTAGGAAGTAAACTGAGGAAAATACAGCTCCTCTTTGTCTGTTCTCTGATAGCTCTTAAAGTCGAAAATTCCCTCTGCTTCTCCATCAAACCAGGCAGGGAAGCTGAGGCTGACCTTCTCCGCACTTATTCTTGGTTTAGTGATTTCAAAGCTGTAATCAGTAAAGGTAACAGAGGCGGCTTCGGCACCATTTGCTTCGCCGGGCCAGTTAAACTTACCCCCGCTGCCCACAAACACTTTGTCGTGGATGACAACCGAGCCCGACGTGTTTTGGATGCCGACGGAGTCATAGGGTGTTACTAACCTGAAGTTCACATTGTTGAGCTTTATCACGGGGCCGCTCACTTCCGGGAGTAGTGCTTGACTAACCACTTCTTCCACAAAAGCATCAGCCACTGGCGCAGGCTCCGCTACCGGGTCGTTGCCCCATCCTGAGTCATTGCCCCATCCGCTATTAGCCGGTGTGCCCCAACCATCGTTGCTGCTGTCGGCGGTTCCCCAGCCGCTATCTGCCGAAATTTCCTCTTCGATCGGGGGCTCCTCAGCCGGCAATACATAAGCTGGTTCCGCCTCGTCCAATTCAAAACCATAAGTGCCTCCCTCGGCATATAGTTTGAAGTATTTGGTGTAGTACAAAGCCCTTCGGGCAAAAAATTGATTGAGCATGAGCAAAAACTCGCTGTACTCCTTGTTGCGGTAGGTGTCGACTACCTGGTTATTGATCTTGAGAAGATTTGTGAGCTCGGTGGAGCTGATATTTTCCTTTTGAATGGCGTAGGCTATGTAGGCACCGAAGAACTCGAAATATGGGTAGGTGCGCATTCTCCGATCCCGCATTTTGACGGCAATGTCGATAATGATTTTCTTCTGGTCGGCATTGATCTGACCCGAATTCCACACGGTGACAAAGTCAGCGGCGATCTTGGCCGCACCTTCATTGTCAATCTGTCTTATACCGTTTGATAAATCTTGCCCGAATGTGTTGGGGTCAGTCGAAAAGGTAAACTGTTGAGCCCATAGATGTGAGGACAGCAATAGCAATATTGCTAAGAATCTCATTTTGAGAGATAACCGTTCCCTTAAAAACACCTGCATAACTTCAAAGGTAACGAAAAATGAGGGCCTGTTACTATCTATTCAACCGCCTTTTTTTCGAAAGCAGCAGCGACCCACTTCTCTCGCACCCTATGGGTGGTCTTGCTGAGGCCAAGTGACGAGGCTTTTTCCTCAATTACTGGTAGGTCAGTTTCGTAGAAGCCGCTTAGGTACAGCTTGCTGCCTTCCGGAAGCACAGCGGCATAGTCCGGCATTTCTTCCAGCAACACATTTCGATTGATATTGGCGATGGCCAGGTCGTAAGAAGGGTTCTTTTTTACTTCCTTTACAGTGCCTAGCTGGATCTTGATATTACTGCAATCGTTAATAGCGATGTTTTCCATGCCGTTTTCTATGCACCACTCATCGATGTCGCTGGCATCGATGTGCGCTGCGCCAAGTTTAGCAGCCAAAATGGCCAATATGCCGGTGCCAGTACCAAAATCAAACACTGACTTTCCCTGCAAATCACTATCAAGCAGTAGTTCCATCATGAGATAGGTGGTGGAATGGTGCCCTGTGCCGAACGACATTTTTGGGTTGATGACTATTTCCAACGGAAAAGATGGGTCGGGCTTATGAAAAGAGGCTCTGACCCTGCAGCGACCGGGGATTTCGATGGGGTGGTAGTTTGTTTCCCAGCTTTGGTTCCAATTTTCCTTTGGAATCTTTACTGTTTCGTAGCTGGCGATGCCAAGGAAAGAATACTTCTGAATAATTTCTTTGACGTCAGCCTCTTGGAAGCTCCCTTCCAAAATATAGGCATTAAACCCCTCGCCAGTTTCCTCAAAGGTGTCAAAGCCAATTTCTCCCAGCTCGGCTATGAGGATATCTGCAAGATCCCTGGAGGTCTTAATTTGCAATTCGATAAAGTCCATAGTTGACCTGGATTAGGGTGGTTAACTGCCTATCTGCAGCCGGCAAATGACTCGGTGTCAGTGAAATTAACAGAAAAGTGTTGCTGGCCTTTTTCTTTGACATAATATATCGTGAAGTCGGCCATGCCCCGGTTTTTGGTGAAGTACCAAATCCCCTGCCTGTCGGCGAAAACCCTGCTGCTTTCTTTGAAAATCAGCATGTCGGCAAAAGCTTCGTTTTCATCTTCAAAAACCAGGTAGTCAGCCCTTCTTCGGTCTGTTTCCACGTATATGGCGCCATAAACGCCACAGAAATCCTGGTCTGCAGCAACCATTGGTTTGTCAACAGAAGAAAGGCTTAGACCAATTAAACCGAGGAAAACGAAAATGTTCATTTACTTCATTGCTTTTACAATGTCGACGAAGTCACGTGACTTCAGAGAAGCGCCGCCGATCAGCCCGCCGTCCACGTCGGGCTGGGCAAAAATTTCCACTGCATTGTCCGGCTTCACACTGCCTCCGTATTGTATAGTAATCTCTTCGGCAACATTCTTGCCATATTTTCCAGCCAGATGGGCTCTGATTTCAGCATGCATCTCCTGCGCTTGTGCAGAGGAGGCTGTTTTACCGGTTCCGATGGCCCAAACGGGCTCGTAAGCGATCACCACTTTTTGAAGAGCATCTGCTGAAAGATGAAAAAGCGCTTCAGATACCTGCGCAGTTACCAATTTAATATGATCGTTCGCTTCACGCACTTCCAGCTTTTCGCCGCAGCAGTAAATTGGAGTCATGCCGGCTGCCAGCACAGCATCAACCTTTTTTGCAAAAAGAGCATCTGTTTCTCCAAAGTATTCTCTTCGCTCGCTGTGGCCTATGATGACAAACTGAGTGCCGACAGACTTGAGCATCGAAACTGACGTTTCGCCTGTGTAAGCACCTGACGCATGTTCGCTGCAGTTTTGCGCACCAAGCATTACGTTTTTACTTCCTGCCAAAAGTTTGCTGATAGAGTTTAAATGAACAAAAGGGGTACATAAAACCACCTGCACGTCGCTGGTCACTTCATCCTTCACCATGTTAACCACCTCGGAAGTTAGCTGATGTCCTTCTTCCAGGTTCTTATTCATTTTCCAGTTTCCTGCTACAATCTTCTTTCTCATGATTTTCATTTTAATCGGCCCCAAATATAGCTGAATATGAATATTTAGAAGACCGCATTTGAGTTAATTGTCAGGAGAGCACAAAATAAAATGCTTCATTTTCGAGGTAATACCTACAAAATCGGCACTGAGGAAATTTTCCACAAAATGTTTGGAAACATAATTCGGCATATCTACGTTTGTGCCTTCAAGTCAATTCTTAGCAATTGATTTATAAAGAAGCGTGGAGAGACAGGCTCTATGAAGCGCTAGCAACCGGCCACTCAAGGTGGTAAGGTGCTAAATCCTGATCCGTCGGTTGGCGGAGAATATAAATTGAGAGCAAAATGAAAAATCAGGAATCTCTTCTAGCGACAAGCGCTATCTCATCGCACGGCCGGTCATCGGCTCACACATTTCATGTATTAAATTTTTCATTCAGGGCGGCTTTTGCCTGCTGTTGTTGCTGTATGTGCTGCTAGGCGCTTTTGCCTTTGTCGCTTAGCAGCAAACGACGGACTATTGGCCAGGGAGCCAACCCGTTACAGGCAATTTTTTAATTCAACTTCAATTGAAAAACACCTTATAATATGTCACAATTAAGATTTGAAACACTGCAATTACATGCAGGTCAGGAAGTAGATTCAGCCACACAGTCGAGGGCGGTGCCTATTTATCAAACCACCTCCTACACATTCAAAAACTCTGAGCATGGTGCCAACCTGTTTGCCCTGAAAGAATTTGGGAACATCTACACACGGATCATGAATCCGACAACGGATGTTTTTGAGAAGAGAATAGCGGCCCTGGAAGGTGGTGTTGCTGCAGTGGCAACCGCATCGGGCCAAGCCGCACAGCTTTTGGCCTTGCACAACATTTTGGAGGCAGGCCAAAACCTGGTATCTACCAATCACCTGTACGGAGGCACTTATAATCAGTTCAAAGTTGCCTTCAAGAGGTTGGGGATTGACGTGAGGTTTGTAGAAAATGACTCACCAGCCGAGTTTGAAAAGCTGATCGACAAAAATACCAGAGCACTCTACCTTGAAACGATAGGCAATCCGGAATTCAATATTCCTGATTTTGAAGCGATAGCAGCAGTAGCGAAGAAGCATAATATTCCTTTGGTGGTTGACAATACCTTTGGTGCCGGCGGCTACCTGTTTCGCCCGCTAGAGCATGGGGCCAATGTGGTGGTTGAATCTGCCACCAAATGGATAGGTGGTCATGGCACAAGTATCGGAGGAATCATTGTCGACGGTGGAAACTTCAACTGGGGCAATGGAAAGTTCAAGCAGTTTTCGGAGCCATCTGAAGGCTACCATGGCCTGAACTTCTGGGAAGTGTTTGGTGAAGGAAACCCACTGGGGCTGCCCAACATTGCCTTTGCTATTCGAACCAGGGTGGAAGGTTTGCGTGACCTTGGCCCGGCCATAAGCCCATTCAATTCTTTCCTTTTGCTCCAGGGCATTGAGACACTTTCTCTCAGACTAGACAGAACCGTGCAGAACGCCCTTGAGTTGGCGCAATGGCTGGAAAAACATCCTTTGGTTGAAAGCGTGAACTACCCGGGACTTGCTAGCAGCAAATACCACGCATTGGCCAAGAAATACCTGAAAAGAGGCTTTGGTGGTGTATTGTCATTCAAAATAAAAGGAGGTAAGGCCAACGCAGAAAAGTTTGTTGATTCGCTGAAACTCGTGAGCCACCTGGCCAACGTGGGTGACTCGAAAACGCTGATTATTCACCCGGCGTCGACGACGCACCAGCAGTTGAGCGAGCACGAGCAGCTAAAAGCGGGGGTCGATCCTAATTTATTGCGACTGTCGGCTGGTACCGAGCATGTAGATGACATTAAAGCTGACTTGATGCAGGCTTTTGACCAGCTGAAAAAGTAAATTTTAGTTAATTATATATACAGGTTAATTGATGACTTACCTCCCGGCTATACATCCAGTGGCCGGGAGGAATTTTAACCCAAAAGAAGAGGACTTAGTGAAAATAACCGAGGAATTATACAGGTCGACCCAGCCATTGAAACTTGAGTCCGGTCGGGAATTGACAGAGTACCATTTGCACTATACGACATTTGGTAAGCTAAACCCCGAAAGGAACAATGTTGTGTGGGTTTGCCATGCGCTTACTGGCAACTCGAATCCTTCAGAGTGGTGGCCAGGTTTGTTTGGGCCTGGTAAAGTGTATGATCCTGAGAAGTTTTTTGTGATCTGTGCCAACATGCTGGGGAGTTGTTACGGCTCAACCAATGCACTCGACAAAAATCCCGCCACAGCCAAACCTTACTTTCACGATTTCCCCACGCCCACCAATAGAGACATAGTTGGCGCTTTTATTCAATTAAGAAAATCCTTAGGCTTTGAAAAAGTCCACACCCTGATTGGGGGCTCTATGGGAGGGCAGCAAGCACTGGAATGGGCAATTATTGAGCCTGACGTGTTTGAAAATCTCATTGGTGTTTCCACCAACGCCCACCATTCACCCTGGGGCATTGCTTTCAACGAGTCGCAAAGGATGGCGATTGTGAACGACGCAACCTTTAAAGAAAGCAAACCGGATGCAGGACTTGAGGGAATGAAGACTGCTAGAACAATCGCCCTGCTTTCCTACAGGCACTACCTCACCTACCAAAGAACCCAGGAGGAGGATACAACAGAAAAAACGGATGACTATTTGGCGTCGAGTTATCAGCAGTACCAGGGCGAAAAGCTGAAGAAGCGGTTCAATGCCTATAGCTACTGGAGGCTTTCAAAGGCGATGGACTCACATAACGTTGGCAGAGGCAGAGGCAGCATAGAGAAAGCACTTTCACAGATAAAAGCCAATTCACACTTTGTTGGCATCAGGTCCGACATTTTGTTTCCCATAGATGAGCAGGTTTTTTTGGCCTCCCACGTAGACGATGCCTCGCTGGATATCATCGATTCGCTCTATGGGCATGATGGCTTTCTTATAGAATGGGAAGCAATTGGCGCTTCTATAGAGAAGTTTTATAAGAGGGTGATGGTGGCGGTGTAGCTATGCTTCTCCCAAATCGAGCGTTTCAAGAATGCTATGACTGAACGGGGCGGCGCTGATTTGACCTTTATCCATTCAGGTACAGCATAGCCAAACTCTGAGAGAACCTGCTCAGTAATGATCACCTCATGAAATAACTTTTGAAGGATGTCTAGCCTGTCAATTCGTTGATAAGCAATTAGACAGCTTGTGTCGGAGATAATAATCTCAGCCATTGGGAAACGGCATCTTCAGGTCATCTGCTGTTTCTCCGAAAATCGACACTCCGTAGTTGCCAACGGTTTCAATAAATTCTCGTTTGGAGATGCCAACAAAGGTGGCAGCCTGGCCAGATGACAATATCCCTTTTTCGAAGAGTGATGAAGCAACGATCATTTTGACTTCTTTCTCGTCGGTTTCTTCCGGAAGATTGAGCGTAATTGTTTTCATGTAAGACAAATATAATGCAAAATCGACTAAACGGATCTCAACAGTACCTTCTCCCCCAATTCTCTCAGTACCATCAGTAAAAAGTCAATATCGGCTTTTGTCCTTCTGTAATTATTGCAGTTGATGCGCAAAGCAGGTCTGTTATTAATACGGGTACCAGCAAAAAAGATGCGCCCATCTTCTTCAATCAATTCAAGTATCCGCTCATTTACAGCGTCAACTCTTGCCTGGTTGCTCTTTATTCCATCGTTCTCCGAAACATAACGGAAAGTGGCTATCGACAAATTGGCTGGCCCTAGCATTTCGAAATCTTCGGAGGCATTCACTAGCTCCTGGAAGTACCTTACTATCGCAATATCATTCTCGATTGCTAGCCTAAGCTTTTTCGCCCCGTAGGCTTTGAATGTCATCCAGACTTTCAGCGCTTTAAAGTCTTTGGTGAGCTGTAGCGTCAGATCCATCAGGTCTTCTCGCTCCGTTTTTTCCAAACCTCCCCGGAGGTAGTCAGGCACCAGGCTGAAAGTGTTTTTGAGGTGCTCTTTTTTTCTGACAATGACAGCGGCCACTTGAAACGGCACATAGAGCCATTTGTGTGGGTTCACAAGAACTGCATCTGCCTCACTCATGCCCCTAAAAAGATGGCCAGCAACAGCGGTGCCAGCCGCCGGCCCGCCGTAGGCAGCGTCTACCATGTACCACAATTTATATTTTTTGGCGAGGGCTGCGAGTTTATCCAGCTTGTCGATGGCGCCGTTGTTGGTGGAGCCCGCAATGCCAATGACACCAATGGGCAATAAGCCTTCGTTCAGGTCTTTCTGAACGGCTTCTTCCATCAAATCAACCCTTACCTGAAACTGATCATCTACAGGGATTTTCCGAAGGTAGTCTTTGCCCATACCCAGCAGGTCCATGGCCTTGTCGAAGCTGGAGTGACCCTGACTAGAAACATAGACCGTCATGGGCTTTTGGCCATAAAGGCCCTTCTGAGAAAGAGAAGCAGGCCCCATCACTTTTCGCATCACAGCCAGGTGCAGGAAGTTACCTTCCGAACCTCCACTTACCAACACACCTGCGCTATCATCAGGATAACCCATGAACTGGCAGAGCCATTTGATGACAATTTTCTCCATTTCTGAGTTGGCTGGGGCGTTGTGCCATTTCAGGTTGTTTTGGTTCAGCCCAGCTTTTAGAAACTCAGCAAGTATGCCAACCTGATTGCCTCCTCCGGTGATGTAGCCATAATAATTAGGACTTGGGTTAAAATTCGACATCTCGAAAACGTCGGAGCCAACACTGGCCAGCAGCGACTCAACAGGCGTTTCTTCCTCTGGCAGCGTTTCATTGAATCGCTCCTGAATTTGCGCTGGTGTATAGTTGTGATAGATTTTGGAACCTCGGAGGCGCTTTAACCAGTCGAAGTAAATAGATACCGCTTGCTCGGTGTATTGCCGGAATTCTTTTTCCTGAAAGTCTAGATTCATTTGATGTAGAGAGTTTTCAACAGGCTTAGTTTAAGCGGATAACGTCCTCCTCTTTGAAATAAATGATTACAGGCCGGGACGCAACTTTATTGAGTAGCGGCAAGAGAATTTTGTAGGCCATTTCCTCTGCCTCCTCAAGGATACCACCATCGAGGGCAGATTTCATCATCTGTGCCTCTGCCTGAGCGTAAGCAGTGTCAATAAACTGGTTAAACTCTTTGTCTTCCAGACCAATGCCTCTTTTTAAGTCGTAAAACCTGCTTTTGCTGTGGTCAATTTTGTGGTAACAAAGCTCCGGTTTTGGTAGTTGAATCACCAGCGTATCGCCGTCGATAATGTCTGATGTCGTCACTTTCAAAAGATCGATGCATGCTACAGCCTCTCCAGCAGCAATCAGCACTGCCTTTGAGTCGCCACCGTCCTGAATCCTGAAAATGCCCAAGTCCAGGTATCGCTTGCTGAGTCTCTCTATTTCCACCACATCCTGCATCCGGTACTTCACCAGCTCTAGCTTGCCCAAAGCTTCGATTTCTTTCAGCAGCACCTGGTGTCGCTGATTCACTGTGGCCGGCTCAACAAACAACCCACTGTTGAACCACAGCACTACTCCGCCAACCAGCAAGAGCGCCCATAGCAGAATTCTGAAGATTATTTTGGGTGTAAAGATCATTGTTTGTGAAAATTATAAATTCAATTGATGCTGATGCATAAACATCATAAATAAATCGTGCCCTCGTTATTATCATTCAGCATTCTAAATTGTTAATTTGCATCTAATTACTTCAAACGAAAACGTAATATATACGGGTAATTGTCCTTTCCGAATTTAAAATCACTCAGCCATGAAAAAGTTTCTATTGATTGTTGGTGGATTCATTGTAGTCGTGCTTTTGGCGGCAGCCATACTACCACTCATCTATAAAGATGATATTAAGGCGGCGCTCGACGATGCAATTGCAGAGAATGTTAACGCCAAAGTGTATTTTGATGAGTCTCGCTTCGGCCTCACACTTTTCAAAAACTTTCCCAATCTAACGGTAACACTCGGTGGCCTGGGGGTGGTTGGCATTGATGAGTTTAAGAAGGACACACTTGCAGCAGTTGACCAGGTCGACGTGGTGGTCAACATCATGTCTGTGATCAACGGCAACTACCGTATCAGCGGCTTGTACCTCAACGAACCAAACATCTACGTGAAAGTGCTGGCCAATGGCAAAGCCAATTATGATATCGCCAAGCCCTCTGAGGAACCAGTTGCCGAAGAAACCCCAACAGAAAGTGGCGATGTTCAGTTTGGCATCGACAAATGGGAAATCAAAAATGGCAACATCGTTTATGACGACGCTACCATACCTTTCTACATGGCAATGAAAGGAATGAACCACACTGGAAGCGGCGACTTTACATTGTCGGTATTTGACATGGACACATATACGGAAGTGGATAAGATGACGATATCTTACGATGGTGTGGAGTACATTTCCAATAAGAAACTGACTGCTGATATGGTCCTGAATATGGACTTGGATGCATTCAAATTCACATTCAAGGACAACAAAGTAGCGCTCAACGACTTCGGACTCAACTTTGATGGATATTTTGCCATGCCAGAAGAAGGGTACGACATGGACATCAATTTTTCATCGCCTGAAAACAGCTTCAAGTCGTTGTTGTCGCTTGTGCCTGGTATGTACAGTGATAGCTTCACCGGGCTGACAGCCTCTGGCGATACCCAGTTCAGCGGGTTTGTTAAAGGCATTTACAACGACACTCAAATGCCGGCATTCAACTTTGGCATGAAGGTAATCGACGGCAATTTCAAATATCCGGATCTGCCCTCAGCAGTCAGCAATGTGAATGTTGATATGCTGATCGACTGCGCTGATGGCAACATAGACAATACGCTGGTTGACATCAAGCAATTTCATCTTGACTTTGGCAATAATCCCGTTGATGCTAAGCTGACTATCAAAAACCTGCTGAACTACGACATGGTAGCTAACATTCAGGCAAAACTAAACCTCGGGGAGCTGGCCACTATGTTCCCTATGGAGGGCCTTGAGATGAAGGGTATTTTTAGTATGAATGCCAAATCTCAGGGCGTTTATGACAGCATTGCCAACACGATTCCAACCATTGATATGGAAATGGGCTTGGCCGATGGTTTCATCAAATATGCAGAGTATCCGATACCGATGGAGCAAATCAACATGCACACTACCATTAAAAACGAAAGTGGTAGGATGGCAGAGACAGTGGTGCTGATGGACAAATTCACCATGTTGGTAGATGGGGAAAAGCTTGAATCAACACTAAGGTTTGAAAACCTGGATGACTATACCTGGGATTTGGCAGTGAACGGAGGTATTGATCTCGAGAAAATCATGCAAATCTTCCCAATGGAGGGCATGGAACTGAAAGGCAAAATCGCTGCCAACATGCAGACGAAAGGCAAAATGTCGGATGTAGATGCCGAGAGATACGACAAGCTGGCCACAAGCGGAGGGATGACCGTAAGCAACTTCTACTATGCCGATGCTGACCTGCCCCAGGGCTTCGCTATTTCTGAATCTGAACTTAGCTTCAATCCAAAAGAAGTGCGCCTGAGTAAGTTCAATGCTACGCTTGGTCGTAGCGACATGGCCATGACCGGTGCCATTACCAACTACATGGCCTATGCGCTGAACGATGAAACCATCAAAGGCGAACTGAACTTTTCTTCAAACTCGTTTGACCTGAACGAGTGGATGACCGATGAAGACACCACTGCCACCGTGGAGGCCGACACGGCTGCCCTTGAAGTAGTGGAAGTTCCAAAGAATATCGACTTCATTCTTAGATCAAGTATTACCAGTCTGTTGTATGACAACATGGAGATCAAAAACATGAAGGGCAATATCATTGTGAAAGACGGTGTCGTAAAACTTGACAATGGTAAGTTCAACCTGATGGATGGCCTGTTTGCTATGGACGGGGAGTACGATAGCCGTGACCTGGAGAAGCCCGTGTTTGCCTTTGACTTTTCAATCACCGATATGTCAATCAAAGCAGCGTATAATACATTCACAACAGTTCAACAACTGGCGCCAATAGCTGAGAAGATGGAAGGCAAGTTCTCAACAGACTTTGTTATGGCTGGTGCTTTGGGTCAGGATATGATGCCTGTGATGGAGTCTATCCTGGGGCAGGGTGTGGTGAAAGTCGCTGAGGGTAAAGTAAATGACCTTAAAGTGCTGACCACTTTGTCGTCTGTTTCAAAACTTGGTGATGACTCAGGGACATTGAGTCTGAAAGACGTGATTATGCAAGCCGAAATCAGGGACGGAAGAGTGTGGCTGAAGCCTTTCGATGTGAATGTAGGCAAATACAAAACCACGATTGCCGGAAGTAATGGTATAGATGGCACAATGGACTACGTAATGGCTATGAATGTGCCTGCTGGTGCTGCATCTGCCGCAGCCAATCAGGCAATAGCATCTGTCACGGGAGTGAGTTCAGCTATCTCCTCCAATATTGTGATGAACTTCGGCGTTGGAGGCACTTATGATGATCCAAAAGTGACATTGAAAAGCGTAGATGCAGGCGAGGGTGGAAAATCGGCCACAGATGCTGCCAAGGCTAAGATAGCTTCAGAAATGGATGCCAAGAAAAAAGAGGCCGCACAGAAAGCTGACGCAGCCAAGGCCGAGGCTGTCAAGCAGGCTGAAGAAAAGAAAGAAGCAGTTGTGAAAGAAGTAGAGGAGAAAAAAGAAGCAGCCAAGGAGGAAGTGAAGGAGCAAGTTGAAGAAAAGAAAGAAGAAGTGAAAGAAGAGGCTGCCGACAAACTGAAAGGGCTGCTTAAGAAGAAAAAAGGAGGAGGAGAATAATTCCCGCCCTCACGAGACGTTTCAAACCCTCGGGATGTTTATTGTCCTGAGGGTTTTTTTGTATAATTATATCCAATTAAACAGCCCCAGATATGGCAAAGCAATCATATGTCGGAAGGAAAGTAGTAGTAGTCGATGGCACCCGAACGCCTTTTCTAAAGTCGGGCACGGGCTATCGGGATCTTATGGCCTATCAACTGGGCGCTGTGGCTATTTCGGGTCTTTTGAAAAAAGCCTCTCTCGATGCGGCTCAGGTTGAACGGGTGATCATGGGTACCGTGGTGCATAATATTGTGACCTCAAACGTAGCCAGAGAATGTGCCCTCACCGGAGGTATTCCTTTTACCACACCCGCACATACTGTTTCCCAGGCCTGCATTTCCGCCAACCAGGCCATTGCCCAAGGAGCTGACCTGATCAGGCTTGGTCATGCCGATGTGGTTGTTGCAGGCGGAACCGACTGTGTGTCGGATATCCCGATAGGCTTTCCCAAGAAAATGAGAACCAAGCTCTTCGCTTCTCAGAAGATTCGGTCGACCGGCGAATGGTTGAAGTTTGTTTTGTCGCTCCGTCCGTCAGACTTTAAACCAGAGGTGCCCCAGATTGCTGAGTATTCCACCGGCCGCACCATGGGCCAGGACTGCGAGTTGATGGGCACCCGATTTGGTGTTACCCGGGAAGAGCAGGATGAATTTGCAGCCCGGTCGCACCAGTTGGCTGCAAAAGCCGCCGGAGAAGGGATATTGGCCAATGAGATTACGCCAGCTGAATTTCCGCCATCGTTCAAGGCGATCAAGGAAGACAATACTTATCGGGCAGATACAACGGTTGAAAAACTTGCTAAGCTGCGACCAGCCTTCGACAAAAAGAATGGGACAATAACGGCAGGCAATGCTTCCTTCCTCACAGATGGTGCCGCAGTTGTATTGCTTATGAGCGAAGAAAAGGCCAAAGCCCTGGGCTATGACACATCGGTTCAAATCAGAGACTATGTATTCACGGGTCAGGATCCCAATGAAGAGCTTCTGCTGGGTCCGGCATATGCCACCTACAAACTACTGCAACGACAGAACCTCACCTTGAAAGACTTGGATGTTATAGAGTTTCACGAGGCTTTTGCGTCGCAGATTGTCACCAACCTCAAAGCATTGAATTCCGACCAATTTGCAAAGGAGAAAATGGGACTGTCGGCAAAGGCTGGCGAGATCGAGATGGATAAATTTAACATTCACGGAGGCTCACTTTCTTTGGGTCATCCTTTTGGTGCCACTGGAGCGAGGCTGGTAACTACAGCAATTAATCGATTGAAAAGAGAGAATGGCAAGCTGGCCCTGCTGGCTGCCTGTGCAGCGGGGGCCCATGGTCATGGCATGATTCTAGAAAAGGTGTAATGCATATCTTAAAATGTGTACTGATTTCCGTCGCCCTCGGGTTGGTGCTTTTTTCATGCAAGAAAACAAAAACCGACGCTCCGGAAAGAACTACGCTCGACTCAACGCTCGCTCCGCCGGTTTCAAGACTGACCATCCCTCTCAGCTTTAGCCTGGATGAGGTAGAAGCCCTCATCAACGAAAAAATCGATGGTACCTTTCTGAGAAAGAGAGTAGCGGTCAATACAAGCGACAGTCTTTACTTTGAGCTTACTAAGCAACAGCCGATAATATTGACCTGGAAAGCACCAGACCTTCGCTATCGGGCTCATCTGAAAGTTTCAGGTCAATACATGAAGAATATTTTGGGTGTGAAAATCCAAAATCAAACGCCGATAGAGTTTGAATTGGAACTGCTCTTTAAGACGGAGCTTGGTTTTGAAAAAGACTGGAGCATCAGGCCCAAAACTGTTATTGAGGAGATAGTTTGGAAAAGCGACCCTGTGATGAATCTCGGAATTGCGACCATCAATTTCCGAAAACCTGTCGAGAAAGCGCTGAACGACCACCAGGATAGCCTTACACTGAAGCTGGATGGTTTTATGAAAGAGACCATCGACACAAGGAAAATCATTGAAAAAATCTGGAGCGACTTGCAGCAACCTATCCGACTGAAAAAGGATGAACCAAGGATTTGGCTGCTGGCCAAAGCCGAGACGCTGAAAGCAAGATGGACCCGTGGCCCTGAACGACAAATTACGGCCCAAGCGGAATTAACGGCTCAAATATCAACGCTCGTGGAAGGAGATGACCTGACCGTTGCGTCGGTGCCCTTACCTGAGTTTAGTTTTCAAACAGACCATCAGGACAGCCTGGTGGCAAACGTGCTGTGTACGCTTCCGTTTGACAGGGTCAACAAATACAGTAGAAAAAAACTTGTGGGAATGAAGATCGATTCGGCAGGTTATTCGGCGCAAATCAAGGATGTGGAGGTGTACGGTACGGAGGATGGTTTGGCCGTGAAGGTGGGGTTGACAGGCGATGTGAGGGGCGATGTGTATCTTCAGGGAAGGCCTGTGATAGATAGGGCATCCAAGAGCTTTCGGATAGAAGACTTTGACTTTGTGGTAGATTCTGATGATGCCGTTCTGGCTTCTGCCGATTGGCTGCTCCATAGCTCCATAAAGGCGATGGTTGAAAGGCAGCTTACCTATGAACTCCAGCCCTATGCCGACATGATCCCCATGCTCATCACAAGCGGAATAGAAAAGGGAAGGCTAGCGGAAAAGCTGGAGGTGTATATTGATTCATGGGAGATTATGCCACTGGCTACTCTTATTACTTCCAAAGACCTTCAAATGATTATTCAAGTGAGAGGCATGGCCGAAATAAGGCTGCAGGAAATACGAAAAGATAGTACGCAACAAAAGGCGATCAGCCAATAGAGAACTTCGTGTTTATTTGCCTTACATAATCCTAAATAATCGCCTATATTTACTCTGCATGCATACTAAAGGTCTGGGAGCGTTTCCAGGCGATTCTTAATTCAATTTATCATGGCTTCAAAAGCACAACACTCCTTTCTGACTCTTGAAAAACACGGCGACGTAGGCGTGATCTGGATGGATTTGCCTGGTGAAGAGTGGAACAAGATTTCCATTGACACTGAGGCGCAGTTTCGGGAGGTAATGCAGCAGATTGAGGCAGACTCAGGCCTAAAAGCCTCAGTGTTGATAAGCCGGAAGAAGGGTTTTATGGCTGGTGCCGATATAGAGAAGTTTTTGCAAATGAAGCCGGGTGAATCGAAAGCAACAGCGCAGGCTGGCCATGCTATGCTGCGTGACCTGGAAGACTCCAAAAAGCCTTGTGTGGCTGCCATTCATGGTGCATGCATGGGTGGGGGCCTGGAAATCAGCCTGGCTTGCGCCGGACGAGTGGCAAGTAATCACAGCAGCACTATGATGGCTTTGCCGGAAGTGAAGCTAGGATTGCTTCCTGGCCTGGGGGGTACTTACCGGCTCCCAAAACTCGTAGGTGTGCAGAATGCCCTTAGTATGATTCTGACAGGACGAAATGTTTACGCTTTTCCAGCCCTGAAAATGGGGCTTGTAGATGAGTTGGTTTATCAACCTAAGCTACTTGATGCCGCTATCAAATTTGCCAGAAAGTTGTCGACAGGTCAGTACAAAAGAAAAAGCAAAATGCCCCTGGCTTCAAAGGTGCTTGAAAGCAACCCGCTGACCCGGGGAGTTATTTTCAGCCAGGCAACAAAAATGATGCTTCGCCAAACTAACGGCAACTACCCTGCTCCTTACAAGATACTCGAGTCAGTTAAATACGGATTGAGCCATACCCGGGAGCAGGCTGCCGAAAAAGAGACTGAGCTGTTCGATCAACTGCTTCAGTCTCCCGAGGCATTTCAGCTGATCAATATTTTCTTTGCGATGAATGCCCTTCGCAAAAACCCGATGAAAGAGCTTGCCAGGCCAGTCAAAACTTTAGGAGTTTTAGGTGCCGGCCTCATGGGCGAAGGCATAACGGAAGTCACAGTTCAAAATGGCACCGATATTTTGCTGAAAGACTTGCAGGAGCCAGCATTGGCCCAGGCCAAAAAGAACATCTGGTCGGTGCTGATGAAAAAGGTGAAAACAAGAGCCATCACCAAAGCGGGCGCCGAAACTATCATCAACAGAGTACACACCACGACTACTTACGAGGGTTTCCACAAGGCGGATGTGATCATTGAGGCGGTTTTTGAAGACATCAACATCAAACACAAAGTGCTGAAAGAGACCGAAGCCACTCTGCGCAAGGAATGTGTCTTCGCTTCGAATACGTCGGCATTACCTATTACCAAAATCGCAGAGGCCTCCTCCCGGCCGGAGACAGTCATCGGCATGCATTATTTCTCGCCAGTGCCCAAAATGCCCCTGCTGGAGATAGTTGTTACGGGTAAAACAGCTGATTGGGTAACTGCCACAGCGCTGGAAGTGGGTGTTAAGCAGGGCAAAACCTGTATCGTGGTGAAAGACGGGCCGGGCTTCTACACTACCCGAATCCTGGCTCCCTTCATCAATGAAGCGCTGTTGCTCTTGCAGGAAGGTGCCGAACCGTTGCAGATGGACAAGGCAATGAAGAAATTCGGCTTCCCTGTCGGGCCGATTACCTTGATTGATGAAGTAGGTATTGACGTGGGCGCTCATATTAACAAAGGCGATTTGGAAGTCTTCTTCAACAAGCGGGGGGCGAAGAGCTCCGACTTGCTGAATAAACTTGCCGAAGCTGGCTTTAAAGGGCGCAAGAACCGAAAAGGCTTTCTGCAATACGATGAAAAGACCGGCAAGAAATTGAGAGGGAAAGTGAATGAGGAAGCGTTGCGCTTTATTGAAAGCCGGGAAAGCAAAGCCTTTAAAGATTCCGAAATACAGGATAGGTTGTCATTGATTATGATCAATGAGGCGATTTATTGTTTGCAGGAAGGCATATTGAAAGAGCCACGAGACGGAGATATCGGAGCGGTTTTTGGATTGGGCTTCCCTCCTTTTCTGGGTGGTCCGTTCCGGTACGTCGATGCCAAGGGAGCCAAAACTATTGTTGAGAAGATGACTCAGCTGGAGAAAGAAATAGGAGACAGGTTTAAGCCGGCCGAATTACTGGTGAAGCAGGCTGGGAACGGGAAGAAGTTTTATTAGCAGATAAGGCATATAGTACAAGCGTCAGCTTGTATTATAGAAGTCTTGTTAAAAACCCTCCAAGGGTTCAAAACCCCTTGGAGGGTTGGAAAAACGGCTTGGGGGAAGCCAAGCTGGTGGCACGAAAGACAGAGATTTCAGCGGACGCTGGTGCCGATAAGGTCCAAGCGGACGCCTGAACCGTTGGAGAGAATTTATAAAAGAAAGATAGCATTAGATACCTACAAGAAACCATGGAAACCAAACCAGAGATAGCACGGGAAATAGTTTTGTCATTGCAGGATCGCTTCAGGCCAGAAAAATTGGAGGAAGGATTTGAAACGATATTTCACTTTGATATAGAAGGAAAGAACGGCGGGCAATTTACTGCTGTAATCGAAAAAGGTGCTTGTCGTGTCAGTCAGGGACTGGAGGGCGAGGCGAAATGCACAATAAAAACAAGCGACGCCGTATATGAAGAAATTGAGCTGGGTAAACGCAGCGCCGAAATGGCCTTTATGATGGGCAAAATCAAAGTGAGTGATCTGAATGAGATGTTGAAGTTTACAAAACTGTTCAAGAGGTTGTTTTAGCCAACGGCAACTGCGTTTAAAAATTTAGAACTTCTTAGTCGTTAAATTGACTTATGTAGAATGATGATGTTATTGTTGTAAGCTGAAAAGTATGCCTATGTTGTTGAACGTCATCAAAGCCACATTTTTTCTCTCGGTGCTAATTCTGTTGGCTCAATGCCAACCTAAGGAGGAATTGACCGAAGTGGTATATACTAGCCAGTTTGATCAATCTGATTTGGCAGACATAGACGGTGCAGTCCCTTTCGATTTCAATGGCGATTGGGTTGTTGGCCCCTATAACAGAGGTGGTTTTAGAATTGACCTTTCAGATATGCCGAAGCATGACTTTCTGGAGGTCAGCTTTACTTTGTTGTTACATGACTCCTGGGACGGCAACGCCAGTGGAGATGACGGGCCGGACCGGTGGTATATGGAACTGGACGACGCTCGAATCATGGATGTCACTTTTTCGAATAGCCCTTGCGTAAGCACATACTGTCTTTTTCAATCCTACCCAAAGCGCTTCCCCGACTTCAGCAATCCCAGAACAGGTGCCAGTTATTATTTACCTGGCTTGTGCCATAGGGCTGACCAGTCAGATGGAACCAGCGTATATCAAATAACAAAGACAATAGCGCACACGAGTAAGACAGCCTTCCTTCAGTTTTATGACCGTTTGGTGCAAACCAATACCGACTATCCGGCCTGCGATGAAAGCTGGTCAATGAGCAGCCTGGAAATCAGGACTGTTAGGCTAGAATGACAAGGAAGGACAGCAAGCTAAACTAAATACATATCTAGTTTAACGGTGTGTCTTCACACCGGCCAAAGCCATGGCAATTGATCCCTTTATTTGAATAGCTATTTTTCTTATATCCCCAAGTCGGGTGTTTCCAACTTTCCCAAATAAATCTTTTTCCCTCCTGTAACCTTCCGTACCTTTTTTGGTAACCAAACCAAATCGATCGGAAAAGCTTGCAAAATCGCCTGACCAAAACTGTGGAGATGATAACGGACGAGTGGCTGATGATTCAGGTTCAAAACGATGATCTGGACTATCTGAAGGACCTGTTTGAGCGGTATCAGGTGAGGCTGTACAATTTCTTTCTCCGCATGACCTTCGATCAGGATGTAAGTGACGATTTGGTGCAGAACGTGTTCATGCGGCTGATGAAATACCGCAAGTCGTTCAACCCTGACTATAAATTTAAGACCTGGGTGTATCAAATGGCCCGCAATGTGCACCACGATCACTACCGGAAGAATAAGCAGCTCACCGACGATTTTAAGAAAGTGGAGAATGTCGCCGACCTGCATCATAGCGATGAGGAGGACGAAATAACCAGGGAGCGGGAGTCGGTACTTTTCCAGGCGCTCGACAAAATGCCGGAGGAAAAGAGGGAGCTGATAGTGCTCGGTAAACTGGAAGGAATGAAGTACGAAGAGATAGCAGAAATAAGGAATACGACGGTTGGCAACATCAAAGTGCAAATGCACCGGGCCATCCAGCAACTGAGAGAAATATATTTCAATCATGCAGAAAACTAAGAAACATATAGAGGAGCTTTTGCCGGAGTACATCGGCGGAATGCTTTCAAAAAATCAGAAGGAGGCAGTGAAGCTTCACCTTGATGAGTGTGCAAGTTGTAGACAGGCCTATGAGCAGGAATTGCAGCTGGAACAAGAGTTTTCTCTGGTGAAGCCAGCTCAACCAGGCCAAAAACTCAAAAAGGATGTGTTTGCCATGATTGAGGAGGAGAAGAAAGGCTTGCATTCAAGTCCGAAAGCAAGGCAGGTCTTTTTCTTCTCCTGGCAAGCCATGTCGAGGGTGGCGGCGGCGGTAATGCTGCTGGCAGTTGGTTATTGGTGGGGCAACAAAGGCGATGCTCCGGTCGCCGACAACAATCAGGTAGCCGAAATGAAGGAGGAGATTAGCGAAATAAAAGAAATGCTCATGCTGGCGAACCTAAAGGCGCAATATCCAAGCGAGCGTATACAAGCCGTAAGCCAGGTCGAAAGCTACAACAAGGTTGACCCGAAACTCATCGAAGCGCTGGTGACCACACTGAATACCGATGCCAGCCCCAATGTGCGGCTGGCGGCAGCCAATGCTTTGCAAAAGTTTGCGACTGTCAACAGCACAGTGAGAGCCGAGCTGGTTCGCTCCCTGGAATTTCAGACGGAGCCAATTGTTCAAATTTCACTCATCAACATGATGGTGGAACTCGAAGAAAAGAGTGCGGTGAACAAGTTGAAATCGCTGATTGACAACACAGAGACACTACCTGAAGTGAGAAAACAAGCCCAGTTGGGCATAGAAGTTTTGATATAAAGCATTCAATAATTGATAAGCATAAAACATAAAAGACAATGAAAACAATCAAATTATTTACAGCTGTGCTGGCTCTGACGATGGTTAGCCAGCTTCCGGCAAAATCTCAGGAAGTGGCGTCGAAGGCACTGGCTAGGGTTGATAGAAGAGACATGCGCCCCTTTGGTGAAAGAGAAGGCCAAACCAAGGAATTCAAATTTAAGGTTCCAGGCTCTCCGGAGCAGTACACCCTAAAAGTGTCAAACCTTCAAACCGATATTACTTTTGAGGCTTATTCCGGTACGGAACTGGTCATTACCGCCCTTGACTACGAGGGGATTCCTGAAAAAGCGAAAGGACTGAAGCCGCTTTCCGCTACCGGGCCCGACAACACGGAGATAGGATTAAATATCAAGACAGAAGGAAATGTCATCTCGCTTTCAGGGGCAGGCAAGGCGGCCAGCGACTCTGATTACATCATCAAAATGCCAACGGCGATGGGGCTCTCCTATGAGCAAGAATCATGGCACGGAGGAGGTGACTTTGTAGTCAAAGGCCTTAGTGGCGAAATCAACGTACAGTCGAAAAACTCTGACATTATCCTGACTGATGTGTCAGGCCCCATTGTAGCAAATACGGTAAGTGGTGACATAAACGTTGTTTTCGGCAAGCTGAATGCCACCAAACCCACTTCACTGGCAGCCACGAGCGGCGATATTGATATTACCATGCCCTCGGATGCCAAAGTTAACTTTAAGTTAAGCGTGGTTTCTGGTGAAATCTATACTGACCTTGATTTAAAGTTTGCTGAAAAGGAAGGTCTCAAGTCGTGGGGAGGCATGAATGCCAACCCAACCTTCAACGGTGGCGGCGTGGAGATATCGCTGCGGGCAGTAAGTGGTGATATTTTTCTAAGGAAAAAATAATTCAGCCATGAAAGCCATAGCAATGGGTTTGGTCATGCTTCTGGGAAGCGTGACCTCCCTCCTGGCCCAATACACCACCGAGGCAAATAGCCCGGTGAGAGCTGGTCAGAAGATATACCTGGAGTTTGATTTCTCGTCGGTGATTAAGATTAATCACTGGGATCAGCAGGAAGCAAAGGCAGTTTTAAGTGTGGAGGAAAAGGAAGACTGGCCCACTCCTGAGTTTACTATCAGCGTAGACAATACTACCTCGGCGGTGAGCATCTACATGAAGAAACAACAGTTTGAAGACTACTGGAAAAAGCAAAGAGGCGGTCGTGAAAACTGCTACTGCTCCACCCCCACTATGACAGTGGAGGTGTGGTTACCAAAAGGGGTCGATATTGGTGTGAAAAGCATCAGCGCCGACATTGAAACCACTTTCGACGGTGGTGAGCTGTCTCTTGAGACCATTTCCGGAGATGTGGACATTAAGCTGCCAGCCTCTCAAAACATTTCGTTGAAGGCGTCAACTATTTCTGGCGACATCTATAGCGACCTGACGTTCGAATACCTTGATGGTGGGAAAGGGTTGAAAGAGATGGTTGGCGTGAAGCTGGACGCCAAACTGAACAACGGAGGGAAGAACCTTCAGCTCAAGTCGATCAGTGGAGACATACTCCTTCGAAGATTGTAACACATTTACATTGATAAGCATTGATAGAGGGCCTTCATGGCCCTTTATTGGTTTATGGGGGTTTTCATCTTGTTTTCGGGAAACCTTCAATTATCTTTGTGCCTCAATTCTATACTAACCCAATAGAGAATATAGTTAATTCATTTTTCCGGCTTCAAATATGTCTGCTGATTCGGTTTCAGAAAATATAATTCCGCACAAGCACAGTATCACTCATGTTGACAGAGTAGAGCGAAATGGCTACCGACCCGTGCTGGTTTGGTTGACTGGTTTGTCGGGTTCCGGCAAGTCAACGCTGGCCAGTGAGGTAGAGAAGGCATTATTTACCCAGGGGCTCAATACTTATATTCTCGACGGAGACAATATTCGGTCTGGTCTCAACAAAGACCTGGATTTTGGTGATGAGGCACGCAAAGAGAACATACGCCGCATTGGTGAGGTGTCGAAGCTTTTCATTGATTCGGGCACTATTGTACTCACGGCATTTATCTCGCCGTTTATTGATGACCGAAAGCAAGCCAAAGACCTGGCTGGGGCGGATAACTTTATAGAAGTGTTTGTCGACTGCCCTCTGGATGTGTGCGAGCAAAGAGATGTGAAAGGGCTTTATAAAAAGGCCAGAGAAGGGAAAATTAAAAATTTTACCGGGATCGACTCACCTTTCGAGCAACCCAAAAATGCAGATGTGGTAGTAAAAACCAACGAAGAGTCGCTGGAAGTGTGCACAAAAAAGATTTTGGAAGTAGTTTTGAAAAAAATTAAAAATTAATGGCGAGGTACAATCTTACTCACCTGAAGGAACTGGAAGCAGAATCCATCTTTATTATCAGAGAGGTTTTTGCTCAATTTGAAAACCCCGGGATTCTTTTCTCCGGAGGGAAAGACTCCATAGTGGTTACCCATTTGGCGAGGAAGGCTTTCTGGCCGGCCAAAATCCCATTTCCCCTCGTTCACATCGACACGGGTCACAATTTCCCTGAAACGATTGACTTTAGGGACAATCTGGTAAAGGAGCTGGGAGTAAATCTAGTCGTTGCATCTGTGCAAAAGTCAATAGATGCTGGTCGGGTTCGTGAAGAAACCGGAAAAAATGCGAGCCGCAACTGGCTGCAGATTACAACCCTGCTGGACTCCATCGAGGAAAATAAATTTGACGCCCTGATGGGAGGTGCCAGAAGAGACGAAGAAAAGGCACGTGCCAAGGAACGTTTTTTCTCACATAGAGATGAGTTTGGCCAGTGGGATCCAAAAAATCAACGCCCGGAACTTTGGAACCTCTTTAACGGCAAGAAAAACCAGGGAGAGCACTTCAGGGTGTTCCCGATAAGCAACTGGACGGAGATGGACGTTTGGCAATATATTTTGTCAGAGAACATCGATATACCGTCGCTCTACATTGCCCATGAACGAGAGGTAATCAGGCGTGACGGCACATGGTTGCCCAAGTCAGAATTCACGCAGCTTCGTGAAGGGGAAAAAATTGAAAAGAAGAAGATCAGGTTCAGAACGCTGGGCGATATCACTATCACCGGCGGCATAGAGTCTGATGCTGACACGCTGGAGAAGATCGTATTTGAGGTGTCGGCGCTAAGGCAAACAGAAAGAGGCAACAGATCGGATGACAAGCGATCTGAAACCGCTATGGAAGACAGAAAGAAAGAAGGCTATTTTTAATTAGAAGATAATGTCAGACGGATATTTGGACATGGAACTGCTCCGGTTTACTACAGCCGGAAGTGTGGACGACGGGAAAAGTACCTTGATCGGAAGGCTGCTTTTTGACTCAAAATCGATTTTTGAAGACCAGCTGCTTTCAGTGGAGAACTCCAGCAAGAAAAAGGGACTTGGTCATGTGGATCTTTCGCTTTTGACCGATGGCTTAAAGGATGAAAGAGAGCAGGGAATCACGATAGACGTAGCCTACAGGTACTTTGCTACACCAAAAAGGAAATTTATTATTGCCGATACACCCGGGCATATTCAGTACACCCGAAACATGGTGACTGGCGCATCTACCGCCAACCTGGCACTTATTCTGGTGGATGCCCGAAAAGGGGTGATTGAGCAAACCTGCCGCCACAGCTTCATTGCTTCCCTCCTGCAAATTCCCCACATTATTGTGTGTGTGAACAAAATGGATCTTGTAGACTACTCTGAGGAAGCCTACGACAAGGTGGTGAAGCAGTATGAAGACTTTGCAGCCAAACTTGATGTGAAAGACATCAGGTTTATTCCTATTAGCGCCCTTCATGGCGACAACGTGGTCAACAAGTCGGAGAAAACTCCGTGGTTCCACGGCGGTACGTTACTTCATGAGCTTGAAACGATTCACATCGCCAGTGATGAAAATCACATCGACTGCCGTTTCCCTGTGCAAACAGTTATCCGACCTCATTCTGACGAGTATCATGACTACAGAGGCTATGCAGGTAGGGTATCTGGTGGCATTTTCAAGCCCGGGGATGCTGTAACAGTGTTGCCTTCGGGCCTCACCTCAAAAATCAAGTCAATAGATACGGCAGATGGCCCCATCTCAGAAGCGTTTCCTCCTATGTCGGTGACATTGACGCTGGAAGACGATATTGACATCAGCCGTGGGGATATGATCGTTCGGGACAACAATCAACCCAAGGCAGTGCAGGACATAGATGTCATGCTTTGCTGGATGAACAATAAAGGCCCCTTACCCAGGGCTAAGTATACTTTATTTCATACCAGTAATGAGGTGAAAGCGATCATTAAAGAGGTACAATACAAAGTGGACATCAACACACTCCACCGAATGGAGGAGGACAAAGACATCAAGTCTAATGAAATAGCCAGGGTACAACTTAGGACGACCAAACCGCTTTTGGTGGATTCTTACAGAAGGAACAGAAATACTGGTAGTATCATTTTGGTTGACGAGGCTACCAACGAAACTGTCGCAGCGGGGATGATCATCTGATGGAGCAAACTAAAATTAACAGCCTGATAGGTAAAGCCAAACAAGCTGCCATCGAAGGGGGAAAGGCTATTCTCAAAATTTACGACACAGAGGATTTTGGCGTAGAAACCAAAGGAGATAATTCACCGCTTACGAAGGCCGACAAGGCGGCTCATGACGTGATCATGAAACACCTTAAGAACACTGGTATCCCGGTGTTGAGTGAAGAAGGCAAAGGAATAGGTTTCAGCGAAAGATCAGGCTGGGGTTATTTCTGGCTGGTTGATCCTCTCGATGGCACAAAGGAGTTCATAAAGAGAAACGGTGAATTTACAGTCAACATAGCCCTTGTTAACAAAACGGAGCTAGTGGCTGGCGTGGTGTACACACCTGTGCAGGAGAAGTTGCATTGGGGTATTATTGGCCAGGGAGCTTTTCTGGAGGAAAAAGGTGAGACGATCCAGCTTGATGGCGGAAAATCATCTGGATACTCCGGCCCCGTACGAGTGGTGGCCAGCCGTTCTCACATGAGCGACGAAACGCTTGAGTTTATCAGCCAATACGATAAGCCTGAGATAGTATCGATGGGCAGCTCGCTGAAGTTTATGGTGTTGGCGGAAGGCGGTGCCGACGTTTATCCACGTTTCGGCCCTACCATGGAATGGGACACAGCCGCAGCGCAGGCAGTACTGGAAGCAGCAGGAGGCTCGGTGATAGACAACAAAACAAACGAGCCCCTTAGGTATAACAAAGTGGTATTGCTCAATAACTTTTTCATAGCAAGAGCAAAAAAAGAGGACTAACAGGTTCTCTTTTTTATTTTCACAGCACACCAACTATCCTGTCGCCTTCGTTGTCAGGGCTGTATTCCTATTTAGTAAGCTAATTAATTATCCTATCTTGCGCTTTATTTCTCGAAACCAGACTAAGCAAAAGGGTATCATGACCTTTTCGAACGCAAAATACCGTCTCTTAACCGTTTTGTTTCTGGCCATTTTTATTGGCCTATCTCCAAAGGCACGTAGTCAGGCGATTCCTGATCTTTCGACTATCAATGTTGACAACCTCTCTGACGCTCAAATAGTCGAGCTAATGAGCAAGGGTACGTCAATGGGGTACTCGCCTGACCAGATGCTACAGTTGGCACAGAGCCAAGGCCTTTCTGCTGCTGAGGTCAACAAGCTTTCAGGCAGGGTCAATAAAATAAGCTCGGCCCGGGTGAGTGATGGGAAACCGTATCCAAGCAGTCAAATAAGAGGGCAGCATGATTGGGATAAAATTATGGGCCCAAAGAAGCAGACGGAAAATGAAGAACAGCCCCCGCTAGAAGAGCGTATTTTTGGCTATTCACTTTTTAACAATGAAAGCCTCAAGTTGACCTTTGAGCCCAGCCTCAATATGCCTACTCCACAAAATTATGTGCTAGGCCCGGGCGATGTTCTCTTCATAGATATTTACGGTGCCTCAGAGCAATACTTTGAAGCAAGGGTTAATGCAGAAGGCAAGCTCGTCATCGCCAACTTTGGACCGATCTCAGTGAGTGGCCAGACGATAGATCAGGCTAAAAAGCAGATTACCGACAAACTAGCCGTAGCCTATACAGGCCTTAAGGGAGCGATACCCAATACTTTCATCAATGTTTCTTTAGGCTTGGTGCGTACTATTAAGGTGAACATGGTGGGTGAGTTGAGGTTGCCGGGTACCTACACATTGAGCTCACTTTCCACAGTTTTCAACGCCTTATATGCGGCAGGAGGAATTACAACTAATGGAACTTTCAGGAACATAAAGGTCTTCCGCAAAAACAAGCTTATTGCCAGCGTTGATGCCTACGATTTTTTGATAGGAGGCAAAGCTGAAAATAATATCCTGCTTCAGGAGCACGACGTGATCATTGTTGATCCATATACCTCCAGAGTGGAAGTTAAAGGGGAGGTGAAACGACCTGGCGTATTTGAGTTAAGCGGCGATGAGTCGTTTAAAGACGTGCTACACTACGCTGGAGGCTTCACCGATCAAAGCTACAAGGATCGGGTAAACGTGACCAGAAACAATGACACCGAAAAAATGGTGGCAGATGTTTTCAAAGACCAGTTTGAAATATTCACTCCGAAAAGTGGGGACGTGTACAGGGTTGGAAAAATCCTTGACCGCTATGCTAACAGGGTGCAGATAAAGGGTGCAGTTTTCAGAGCCGGCTCTTATTCTCTTTCTGACGGGCTAACCTTGACTGAGCTTATCAAAAGGGCAGACGGGCCCACCGGAGATGCGTACACAGCCAGGGCTACAATTACCAGAACGCTGGATGATTTGTCGACGGAAACGATATCGTTCGATCTTGCGAAGGTTTTGACTGGAGAAAATGAAGACATTGTCATCCAAAGGGAGGATGTTGTCACTATTTATTCTAAGTATGACCTCAAGGAGGAATACTATGTCACAATTACTGGAGAAGTAAATCAGGCTGGTGAGTTCCCCTATTCTGAAAAAATGACTGTGGAGGATCTTATAGCCCAGGCGAACGGATTGAGGGAAGCTGCGGCTGAATCGAACATTGAGATTACCAGAAGAGTAAAAGACCTCAACTCAAAAGACATTTCTGATATCATTGTGATTCAGGTTGATAAAAGCCTTGGCATGACTTCCACAGGTACGGTGCTCGAACCATTTGACCACGTGGTTGTGAGGAGAAACCCCAACTATCGTATTGAAAGGTTTATCCAAATTGATGGTGAAGTGCTGTATCCTGGCAAGTATGCCATCAGGAATGTGAATGAGAAGATCTCCGACGTTGTCAAACGAGCAGGTGGACTTTCAGAATTTGCCTACCCCAAAGGGGCAACACTTATTCGCCGGACAGAGTTTTTCAACGAAGAACCTGAGCTTTCACGAAAAATGAAAAGCCTGGAGGGGGTGCAGGAGAATATCGAAGGCAGTCGGAAAGACCGTACGGAGTCTGAGAACCTTTTGTCCAACAAGATTGACGAAGAACTCTACGAGAAAGCAATCGACCTTTCCTCTAATGAAGACCTTTCCAGCTTCGCTAAACGGGAGAGACTAGCCGAAATGGGACTTACCAATCCTTTTTTGGCTGGCGGTGGGCTGAAGGAAACCGAAATTATAGGAATAAATCTGGAAGAGATTATGTCGAATCCGGGATCAAAGTATGATTTGATTTTGGAAGAAGGTGATGTGATCAGTATTCCAAAGCAATTGCAGACAGTAAGATTGCGAGGCAGGGTGCTTTACCCTACCACGGTGCGGTATGAAAACGGTAAGTCTGTTAAATATTTTATTGACCGGGCCGGTGGATTCGACAGCCGGGCAAGAAAAGGCCGGACATATGTAGTGTATGCAAACGGGGAAGTGGCAAGGACGAAAGGGTTTTTGTTTATAAGAAACTATCCAAATGTAGAGCCTGGAGCAGAAATAATTATTCCTGTCAAGCCATTAAAGATACCCTTGAAGCCAGGCGATCTTATTGGGGTGGCAACTGGCTTAGCCACCATTGCTTTGGTGCTTAGTCAAATTACTTTCAAATAGGTTTTATGGTACCCGAACAAAGAGCTACACCTGACGATAAAATCTCATTGAGAGAGTTGATTGATCGGACAATGGGATTGATCAAGTACATTCTCAACAACTGGAAAGTTGTTGGGTTGTGCGTTGTACTGGGTGGAATTATGGGTCTGCTTTACACGCTAAGGAGGCCGACATATATAGCCGAAACAACTTTCGCTTTGGAGGAGTCTAGCAAACTTGATCAACTCTCAGGTTTAGCCAGTTCGGTTGGCATTGATGTTGGGGCCTTGGGCGGTGATGAAGAGAATCTTTTCAAGGGCGAGAACATCCTAGAGCTGTATAAGTCAAAAAGAATGCTAATTGATGCAGTATTGACTGACGCTGAACATGAAGGTAAGATGGAGAAGTTAATATATCCATTTGCCAGGGAGCTCGAATGGGATGAGAAGTGGGCATCCAAACCCTACTTAGACGGGATTAGTTTTGACCTACCCCGAGAGCAGTTCACGCATAGACACGACAGTATTTTGTTGGAAGTTGTCGAAGAGTTAAAAAAGCGCTATGTGGTAGTTGAAAAACCTTCAAGAAGGCTCAATATTATTAGCGTAAAGACGATGTTCAAAGACCCCGTCTTCGCCAAAAATTTTAACAGGGAACTGGTGAGGGTAGTAAATGATTTTTATTATTTGAGCAGGACTAGAAAGGCTGCAGAAACGGTTGAAACTTTTCAACATCAAGCGGACAGCATAAAAGAGGCAATTAATGCTTCGATGGTAGGCATTGCGGCTTCACAGGAAGTTGCCCTCAATTTAAACTCTTTATATAAGACCAGAAATGTGCCTCTTCAGGAAAGGCAGATAGAGCTGCAAATCTCGCTTGCAGCATACGGTGAAATGGTCAAAAGTCTAGAGATGGCTAAGTTAAGTCTTCAGGACAGGCAGCCTCTCATCCAGATTATTGATAAACCACTCAACTATTTGGAAAACAACAAATGGAAATGGTACAAAGGCTTAATAATAGGGGCCTTTTTGGGAGGAGTACTGTGTTGTTTGTTCTTTCTGTCCAAATTTTTGTTAAGGTCAGCATTGACCGATGAGCAGAACGCCGCTTATTAAGCCCACAGCCAATGACTTATTTGCGACTGCTGAAGCGACTATCGGGTAACAAGCAGGTTCATAACTTTGGCTTTCTTTTCTCTATACAGGCATCCAACATCCTTATATCTGTCGTCACAATTCCACTTGTGGTGGGTGCCATTGGTGTAGAGCAGCTAGGCTTAGTTGATTTGTCGCTCTCTATTGTGTACACGCTAAATATTATTGTCAGCTACGGCTACAACCTAAGTGCTCCACGAGAAGTCGCTATAAATTTTGCTGACAAAGAAGAACTCTCCAAAATTTTTTCAAGAGTATTATTGAGTAAGCTGGTTCTTGCAGGTGGCGTTGGCCTTTTACTTGTTCTTGCCACACAAAACCTGGGAGAATTCAATAGAAATAGCACCATCCTTCTTTTTTCGGCTGCAGTACTTTTGGCCGAAGCACTGTTTCCCCACTGGCTTGCTCAGGGCCTGGAAAAGATGCACATATTGTCTATTGGCAACCTGGTTAGCAAGGTTACTTATCTTGGCCTTATTTTCTGGTTGGTGAAGAGCCCGGAGGAGAGTTTCCTTGTAAATTTCTTGCTGGGCATCTCAGGCGTTGGGGCCAATTCTCTATTGCTCGTTTATATAGTTAAATATTGGGGCATTTCTTTTAAAAGAGTTTCCTTTCATGAGATTTGGGTGTCCTTAACGGACAACTTCTACCTCTTTTTGTCGTCCATAGCTGGATACATTTCAATCAACAGCGGCATTATTATTCTTAGCTTTTTTGTAACTGACTATATGCTTGGGGCATACAGTCTTGCGGACAGAGTGGTCAGGGTTTTGAGAATAGTACCGACAATTGTTATCCAGGCCATTTATCCCAGGGCTAGCAGGCTTTATGTTACTGATAAACAAGAATTTAACTCGTTTTTAAGAAAATCCTACATTCTGGCGCTGATTGCGTGCCTCCTCGTTTCACTCGCAGCTTTTCTATTTTCTCCGATCATCGTTGAGGTGCTGGCTAGAGAACATTTGACAGAGTCGATAAAAGTATTGAAAATTCTAGCCTTTGTTCCATTTTTTGCTTCCCTGAATATTGCCAATATGATTTTGGTGTTGGTGAGCGACAATAGGAAAGTGTTGGTAAAAGGCACCTGGGTTTCGTTTTGTGTGATGGTGGTAATATGCGTCGGGCTGTCCTATCGCTACGGGGCGCTGGGGTTGGCGTCAGGGCTCCTTCTAACAGAGCTGCTTATATTTACCGTGCAGTTTTATTTTAACTTATTGAGCATCCGAACTGATACTTTACATTTCTACTCCTTAAACAAAGTTTTTAAGCGAGGAACAGACAATGAATAGCAAGGGAGCGACAGCATGATTTTATTTTTGATCTTTTTTTTGGCTGCATGCGCTGTACTCATTATAGCCATCAATGAAATACTCTTGAAAGGGAAAGAGGAGTATTTGATAATTTTTATGTGCCTCTACCTCCCATTTTATACAACCATCCTTTCCTTAGTTTTTCAACAAACCGGCTCAGCGCTACTCGTTAGTCTTTTTCAGCTTTCGAAGGAGTTAATTGTACTTATTGCTATTATTTCATTCCTCCTGTTTAAGAGAGACTTTTTTTCGCTACGATTTCGCTTGGTTTTTATAGACTATGTTTTCCTTGCCTTTTTGGGTCTTGGGCTGCTCTATGTGTTTTTGCCAATGGGTTCAGCTGGCCTGCTTCAGAAGCTGATGTATTACAAGAACATTGCTATCCTTGGCATTATGTATTTTTTTGGACGTAATGCAAAGTTGGTGGACGTGAAGCTTGGAACCATAACCAACATCATTCTTGGCATAGCTGTCCTGGCTTTTTTACTCAACCTTTATGAGTATTTTACTTATACCCACTTTCAAAGCTTAAATGGCTTCGCAGGGTTCAATGAGGCAATAAACAAGAAAGATCCGGAAGGCAGCTATTATCTCAACTGGACTTTTGAAACACAGTCCGGATCGAAACGTTTTGCGTCTTTTTTTTCAGGGCCGCTTGAGCTGGCAGCAGCGGTTCTATTGGCATTTCCTCTTGCCCTTATTCTCTATATGAGAGAAAAGTACCCTGTTCACAAATACATTTACTTGATTATAATGGCTTGTGTAATCACAAGCCTTGTCCTTTCTTTCTCACGGGCAGCACTTGCTGCTTTGTTTATTCAACTATTTTTTCTGGCATTCGTTTTCCGGTTATATAGGTTAATTTTTGTTGGGATCGTGCTTGGTATAGGGGCAGTAGCTTACGTGGTTTTCTGGGCCTCGAAGGATTTTCAGGACTTTATTTACGACACCATCACGTTCCAAAACTCGTCAAGTATTGGCCACCTGATAGAGTGGTTTCAGGGGATAGAAAGCATGATTGCTAATCCTCAGGGGATTGGTTTGGCGATGAGTGGCAATGCGAGCTCTGTTGACGATGCTGTGAAGGTTGGAGGGGAGAATCAGTTTATCATATTTGGGGTACAGTTGGGTGTTTTTGGACTCTTCCTATATTGCTTATTGCTTTTTTTGTCGATCACCTACTCGCTTAAAGCATTTCGGTTTTCCAGAAACACTGAGGATGCTATCATACCATTCGTTGCAGCTTCTGTCAAGGTAGGCCTGCTACTCCCACTATTTACTTCTAATGCGGAGATTTTCTTGTACATAGCTTTCGTGTCCTGGTGGATGGTGGGCTATAGTGTCTCAACGTTAGAGCGACGAAAAAAAATGCTATTTCAAAGAATGAACACTGTACGCATATGAAACAGGAGAAGTGTCCGATGTGTGAGAATAAGCCGAGCCGGGCTGAGTTGCAGAATGGGATGAAAATTTCAGAAAGCTTTACTATTGTCGATTGTGACGCATGTGGTCACCGATACACCTTTTTTGGCGACGATGTTTCAGAAGAAGAAATATATCAGGATGAGCGATACAAGGTTATTGACAACAGAAACTCTGTTTTCGACCGACTGCTTTCTTTCGAATATAAAAGGGTTGTCAATGAAATAGTAAAAAGATACCATTCGGATATTTCTGTGCTGGATTTTGGTTCCGGCAAAGGCAAATTCTTGTCGTTGTGTAAGGCTGCGGGTTTCAGCACCAAAGGGGTAGAAACCTCGTTGCCCAGAGCTAATTTTGCAAGGAAACACTATCACCTGGAAATCGATTCAGATTATTATTCCAAAGGCACACTTGATAGGGCTCCCTTCACGGCGATCACTTCTTTTCATGTTTTGGAGCACTTGAGTAAACCAAAAGAACTGCTAGCTAACCTTGTAAGAGACAATCTTACTCCAGACGGATTGGTAGTTATTGAGGTGCCCAATATGGATAGCTGGCAGTCAATCTGGGCTGGCAAAAGCTGGCTGCAGCTGGATGTTCCTCGCCATATTAACCATTTTAATAAGAGTTCTATTATTTCCGTTGTCGGTGCGGCCGGGCTGCGGCCAACAAAAATAAGCTATTTTTCCTTCCACGTTGGGTTGCTGGGCATGCTGCGCACTTGCCTGGGCCTGGTTGGATATAAAGGAGACATCATTTACACGTTGAAAAATAAGAAAAGCCTTCCTCTCTACCTTTTGATAGCCCTTTTGCTACCATTATCAACTGTATTGGAGTTGATAGCAAGCCTATTTGGCAAAGGAGGTATTATCAGGATTTATGCATCTGCAATAGCTGCTGGTGGTAATGCTTAATTGAAAGTAGGCTAAATTTTTTTGATAGCCTCAATTACCGCTTCAGGGGTAAGTTCAGACATGCATTTTGCATAGCCATACAATGGCACGTCGCATTTTGCATGAGTAAGTTGATCGCATTGGCAGGTTCCGTTGTCAACCACAGTTGAAAGGTTGGAGTAAGGCCTGTACTCGCATGAACGGGTAGGCCCAAAAATGGCGACAATTGGTGTTTGGAAACAAGAGGCGATGTGTAAAACGCCGGTATCAACACCCACGACTAGTTGAGAAATTGATGTCAAGGCTGCCAGTTCGAGAATTGAAGTTTTGCCAGCTAACGAGTAAACGCTTGAAGAAAAGCTGCTTATAAGTGCTGCTGCACTTTCGGAATCGTCTTTTGCGCCTACCACATATACCTGATATTTGTTATTCACCAGATATTGAATCACGTCCTTGAAATAATCAGCAGGCCATGACTTGACGTCTTTCGAGGAGTAGGGGGCTACCAGTGCCACCGGGGCACCGCTTGAAGGTTCTAAAAGCTTTTTTGCATTTTCGAGTGCCTCAACTGACAGCGGTATGTACGGTTGAGGTTTAACCTGGCCTCCCCCGAAACAACCTAAAACGTCAAATGATCTTTCAACTTCGTGCTTATCAACATCGTAAGTCGATGCGAAATCGACAAAACCATTATTGCCCGATCTCGAGTTACCGATTTTGATCCTGGCACCGACCAGCGTGCCGAATAAGAAAACGAACCGACTATCGCCCCTGGAATCAACTACAAGATCAATATTTTCTTTTCTCAACGCCCTAATGAGATGAAAGAGCTCTTTGATTTTTGCCTTGCTAAAGCCGTTGTCTTTTCTCAGAAGCCTCCAGGGCCAGTTGTACACCCAGATTTTGTCGAGATTTTCGTCATTTTTGTAAAGCTCTCTTGAAATGCTGTTAGTTAGCAGAGAAATACTGGAATTGGGGAAGCGACTTCTCAAATAAGAAAATGCCGGTGATGCCATGACGACGTCGCCAATATAGTCTAGCCGGATGATTAATATCTTCCTTGGCGTAAGTAAATCGAAGTCGGTGTGCCTACCTCTCAGCCTCCTGGGTAAACTCAGTACCAGAAGAAGGCAGTTCAGAATGAAAAAGGCTAGTTTCTTTTTCATGCCTTATTTTGTTGCTGTTTTGTTAACAAGGGGTAAAATTTTCGACAGCATCTTATCGGCGCATTTTCTCCAGGTAAACTCTTTCAATCGTAGTTTACCAGCAGCAATAAGCCTTTGGCGAAGCGCAATGTCAAAATATAAAAGCTCCATCTTCTCCAGTATGTCACCGACATTGTACGGGTCGACTAACAGTGCTGCCTCGCCGGCAATTTCTGGCATTGAGCAAACATTGGAGGTAATGATAGCTGTTTCACTAGCGAAAGCCTCGACAATCGGCAGGCCGAAACCTTCCTGCAACGACGGAAAGACAATAAAGGCAGCATCTTGGTAGACAAAAGGCAGAAGATCGTCTGGAACGTATCCACACATGACTACATCTGATTCGAGCTCCAGCTTTTTAATAAGTACCGAAATCTGCTGACTTCTGTCTGAGTGTATCCCGGTTGCTGGCTGTCCCACTATTGCCAGCCTAAGCTTATTCGTTTGTTTGGGGTGCTTTTTCTTTAATGCGCCAAATGCTTCAATCAATCGCTCTACGTTCTTCCTTGCTTCAAAGGTTCCAATGAACAGGATGTACAGGTCTTTTGAAAGACCATTTGGAAGAGCTGCGGGCTTTTTTTCTCTAAGAAAAAGCTCGTCAACCCCATTGTAGGCCACAAACACTTTTGCGCTATTCACTTTCATCAAACTAACTACCTGTTTTTTAGCAAATTCCGACACAGTGAAAATCAAGTCTGATCTTCTGATAGCCAATTCGATAAACGGGATGTAGTAGAAATAAAACCACAAGGCACTTGTATACTCCCTCTGTGCCCGCATATGGGCGTCGTGTGCAATTACCGCCCTGGGACAAGGCCTAAACATGGGTGTGTTGAACTCAGGAGAAATCAGAAAATCGGCTTTTATCAAACGACACTTGATCGGCAAGTGGAGGTGCACCCATATAAAACGCATCAAATGTCCCTTCAACTTACTAGCCACACTTTTTCCTTTGTCGATAGAATAGCCTGGCTGAAGTTCTGTCACTTCAATTCCGGGAGTCATTTTTAACTCAGCAAGCAAATTGACAGTCACCCTTTTTGTGCCGGCATTCTCTAACATCAAATGGTGAGTGTCAACTACTAATTTCATAAATCCTGGGTTGCTTCAAAACTATTATAATTTGAGCGACGAACCTCATTGTCTTTGTATCAAAACTTAGTTCGTTTTTTGGGTGCCTTTGTGATCAAAATGCGCTAGTACTGTTCATTTTGACTTTGAAGACAATTGAAAAATAGCTTTCGAGAAGCGGACTTAATTTACCCCCCATCCGCCCCTTCAAAAACTGGATAACGATCTGAAGAAGGAATATTAGCTTAATGAATGGCAATAAAAAACCCGTTGACCATTTTTGATAATAATTCAATTTACTGGCAAGAAGCATTTCAAACTTTTTGTGATTGAAGCTTTCTTTGGATAAAGCTTTTATTGCCCCCCCCTCCAAATGAATAATTTCTGCAGCAGGTACTATATATGAATCGAGCCCCTTTCTTGATAGTCGAAAAAATAGGTCGGTTTCCTCGTAGTACATGAAGAAACTTTCATCAAATCCGTAAAGGTTATTAAAGGTATCAGCATAAATAAAAATATCGGCCCCAACTATGTAGGGCACTTTCGCTGGGGCTTTCTGGTGTGTGACAGAGTTAATAGCAATTCGACTTTGATAATGTCTGCCAAGGATAAAACTAAGACCCAGGCCTATGTTGCCCAGCTCCTGAAGTACTCCGGGGAAATTGCCGTAAGAGGCTGTAGGCTCTTTTTCCGCAGTCAGAAGCTTACCACCACAAGCAACTATAGAAGGTGCTGACGTTTCAAGAAATTCGGAGAAAATTGATAGTACATCGTTGCAAATCAATGTGTCAGGGTTGAGAAAAAACAGAAATTTGCCAGTTGCGTGACTTGCTCCCAGGTTATTTGCTTTCCCGAATCCCAGGTTCTGCTCTGCCCAGATGGTTTTCACATTTTTTGCTGGGTTTTGCCCCGCCCACAAGTCAAGCACATGTTTTTCTTCAACTTTGGAGGCATTGTCGACGATAATTACTTCAAATGAAACATCTTTGCAGTGGGTTTCTAATGACCCTATTGAGGCGATAGTTAGGTTGGAGCAATTATAGTTGACGTAAATAACAGAAATAAAGGTGTGCATTTTTTCTTCAGACACAACTTATGGATAAAAGATTGGGTCATAGACGGCAAAAGTAGAAAAATCTTTCACATCCTATTGGCTAAACGGGTAATTCAAACGAAGTCGATGCAGAACCATCCAAATAAAGCGAGACAAAAAAGCCTTATTCACACCAGTTAATGAAGATAGCAATTATAGGCTCAAGAGGCTACCCTTACGTGTACAGCGGCTACGAAACACTCGTTAAAGAGTTGTCAGAGCGCCTGGTCAACAGGGGAGTTTCGGTCACAGTGTATTGTCACAAGGCTTTGTTTTTGGAAAGGCCCACCGAAGTGAACGGCATTAAACTAGTGTATTTACCCTCGATAGAAACGAAGATCCTCAGCCAATTTGTCCACTCGTTCCTGTCTGTCATTCATGCTTGCTTTACGGACGTAGATGTAATTTTTGCGGTGAACTCCGCTAATGGGCCATTCGGAATTATCACAAAATTATTTCGGAAGAAAACGGCCATCAACGTCGATGGCATGGAGTGGTTGCGCCCCAAATGGAAAGGCCTTGGCTCCAGGTACTTCTACTTTGCCTCATGGTTAGCTACCAAATTGTATGACCAGATCGTCAACGATTCAGAGGAAATGCGAAAAACATACTTGGACCTATTTAACAAAGACTCTGTGGTGATTGCCTATGGAGCGAATATTAGGAAGTCCGAACAACCTGGCCTGATAGAGAAGTGGGGTTTGACACCAAATGGCTACTACCTAATTGTGGGACGTCTGATTCCGGACAATAACGCAGATTTGATTGTAGAAGGGTTTCACAAAACCAGCAGCAAAAGGAAACTGGTCATTGTGGGGGATGTCCCCTATAAAGATGAGTATTCTTTAAAAATAAAGGCAATGGCCGATAGAGATGCGAGGCTATTGTTTACAGGATATGTAACTAATCAAAACGAACTGGCCGAGTTGTATCACAACGCTTTCGCCTATTTCCACGGCCATGAATTTGGTGGCACCAATCCAACCATGCTCAAGGCAATGGCTTACGGCTCGTGCATTCTTGCTTTAGACACCAGGTTCAATAGAGAGATGCTCCAGGATGATAAATTCGGTTTGTTTTTTAGCAAAAACGAAGACTCCATAGCAGCGTTGATTCTTGATATTGAAAGCATGCCTGTAGAATCTCAACGTATGAAATATGCTTCGTCCAAAGGCATAACGGCAAGATATACCTGGGACCATGTCGCTGAACAATACATTGAAGTGTTCAACAAGCTAAGACCTCAGCGGAAAAAATAGGCAGCATTCACGGTGGCGTAGATATTGTTGACGTCGCGACCCTTCACAAAATAGGGATCTCCTGGCTCTTGTATTAAATACCATTGGTAGTTCCACGATATTGTCCACCTAAAAGTGCTCGACAAAACCAACCGGTTAAATTTCCAGTCGGCAACAACACCTGCACTAAGATCTGTCCAAAAGCGTCTCCAATCCTTGGAGTCTTCGTAGGCATAATACAGAAAGTCGTTATTATGAACCAGGCGCTCCGCAAAAATGCCAATCTTTTTCATGCCCATCCACCAGCTTGTTTCAAAGTAAAAGACGTTGCTCCCTGGCCCGATTCCTGCACCAATCACCTGCCCCTGGTTAGTATAACCTTGCCGAACATATTTATCCGTGTACCAGCTGTCAGCATCTCTCACTACCTCTCTCACTACCTGGCCAAGCTGGGTAATTTCCGCATCAAACTGAACGAATCGATTTTTTTTAATTGGGTATATCTTACTTAGCCCGATGGTAAATGCCCTATGACGGTTTGCCTGAACGAGAAACTCTCTAAGGCCCCTTGTTCGACCGTTGGTGCCATATTCTATGTAAAACTCGGCATTCGATTCCGGTAGCAGCCAGCGAAGGTAGCCGGACGATTGTTGCTGGTTGTTGGTGAGCTTAGGGTTGGGCTCCACCCCTTCTTCCCTTTTTCCATTCAAAAATGGCTGAACATCCCGGAAGGACTTAATTTCCCAATAGTAAACCTGCGAGGTTCTTGAGTAACCTAAAAACAAACCAGGCACCCATTTTGGTTGCCATGCCAGGGTGACACCGGAAAGGTACCTCGATTCGTTTTTAGGAGCATAGTAAAGTTGTGTTTGCAAAAATTTGCGCTCAGGCTCAGGCGGTGTAAACCCGGAGTTTGCCAAAATTCCGGAAATGAATTGCCCCTCAAAAGAACCAATTTCTGTCTGTACAGGACCATTTGTATGGAAGGTCAAATGATAAAATCCGGGAGCATTATTGCTCATGATCAATGAGTTTCTTTTCCCAGGCCCCCACCACAGGCTTTCCGAGGACGCTCCCACAGAAAATCTACCCAAATCATATTTTAAAAATGACTGCCCGGGGTGAAACCTAAAGGAATTTTCCGTGCCAAACCTGACTGGTTCATCGATCGTATTCCACCACCTGTAGATGCGCTGCCAGATGACGTCATAATGATCATCAGTAAACTGATCGAAGGGTTTGTTTTCGGAGTAGATAAGTTCAGGGTTGAGTTGCAGGCTCCATTTATTGTGTTGAAGGAAGACGCCCGCACTGAGCCTTGTTTGCAGCCCTTTGTTGGGTGCAAAACTTCCGTCGTTCCAACCAGTTGGGTGGTGGGAGTTGAATTTGGTAACCAGCGACACGGGCAATATGTATAATGAATCGTCTTTTGTCAGAGGTATTACTTCAAAAAGCCCATCGCTTTTAAACCCTGCTGAAGAAACCTTCTCAAGATTGCTCATGACGGTAAGGGGCCTAACGCCTAAAGAAACCGACGAGTCGAACTGATTGACCAATTGGGACCGACGCAGAAAGTCCTCAGCATTGGAAAAGCCGACAGGCAACGATTGAGCCGCAAGAAGCTTGTAGATCAGGAAACAGAAGGCGAACAAGGATATTTTTTTTGCGGACATCGTTTTCGTTTCAGGATCGGTTATCAAAACAAATAAGTTACTCCCATGTAGCTATGAAGATTAAACCTGTCCACACCCCTGGCGTTTTGGCCTCCGGGGTAAACGAAACCTTGTTGCCATTGATAGTTGAGGGACCGGATAAATTGAATACGAGCATTAGCCACCAACCTGTTAAACCGCCAATGTCCGACTAGCCCGGTGCTGACATCTACCCATGGCCTTGCCGATGACCCATCCCTAAAGGCCCTGTTGAAAAAGTCCATCTGGTGCTCAAGCCTTTCGAACATGATCCCCACCTTCCTGATATCTCTCACCCAGGCCACCTCCAGCGTTTGCGCATTATTCCCCGGCCCCACACCGTTGCCAAGTTGTTGGCCGTAGTGGCTGAAGCCATGGAGAATTGGGAGGTGGGCTCCCCAGCTTTGCCCGCCACCATCTCCGTAGTACCTGATCAAGTGATTAATAGACTGCTGAGACTGAGTGTGTTCAACCCTTATTTGAATATGATCTGCATTGCGAATCTCGAACAACTTAAAAAAGCCGAATAAAAACGCCCTTGCATGCTCTGGCGACATCATAAAATCCCGCCAGTTGAGTGCATGATCTCTCCTTCCAAATTCGAAATACACCTCCGCATGGGATTTTTGAAAGACCCACCGGAGGAAAACAGCGATTTGCTGATCCTGCTTCAAGTCATCCACAGCCAAACCAACCGTTTCTTTTTGGAAAGCCTGAAAAACAGGGAAATAGCCGCCAAAAGATGGGGTAAGATCTTCCCCATACTGTTGGAAAGTTCTTGCAGCGCCTATGAAAAGACCATTCACCCATTTCGGGTTGTAGGATAACATGATTGCAGAAAGGTACCTCCAATCCGGGTTTTTAGAAATGGTGATGCCATCTCCATATAGTGGCAGAAAATCTGGTGGCTGAAGTCGCCCCAATAAAAGTTGTCCTTCAAAATTACCAACCCAGGTTCTTACAGGTCTTGAAGTGGACAGTGTTAGGTGCTCAAAAGACCTTGAGTTGTTACTAAAAGTCAGAGAATTAAACTGACCTGGCCCCCACCATATGTTTTCATTGCCGGCACCAACCCTAACCGGCCCAAAATGTAAAGCTATAGAGCTTTGCCCTGGAAGTATTCTTGAGTAACGGGAAAGTCCAAATCTTTCAGGGGGGTCAGCTGAACGCCAATGATGTAACCGTGCGTCCTGAGTTCCTTGAGAAAATAACGACGAAAACCCTTCGAAGGATCGATTTTCAGCCAATAGCCATTCGGGACGCAATTGAATATGTAAGGGTCCGATTTTTCCATACACTCCTACGCTCATCACGTGTTGGTATCCCCGATTGGGAATCATAGCACCATCAGCCCACCCGTAAGGGTGTTTTGAGTTGAATTGAAATTGATAGGAGGGAGGTAATAAGGCAACTGTACCTTTTCGATTCAATAAGTGTATGGACGAGAAATTTTTCTTATTACTGTCCTTAAGTAAAGCCTTATCATAGGGCTGATAGATGCCGTCTTGTATTCCCATGCTGACAGGATGAATAGGCCTGACCATTAGGGAATGGGAACTGTCTGCCAGGCCCAGCAATTGTGCTCTTCTGATCGACTCCTCATAAACAGGCATACCAGCAGGGAGAGATTGTCCGCACAACTGAAAATTGCCTGTCGAGTAAAATGCGACACATATTGTAAGGCTTCTCAACAGAACACTAATGAAATCCTGCATCGACAGAAATTTGCTTTTCGGCGCCATTTAATTCAAGCTGAAGGTTTCTATTTTTCCTATTGAACAGCCCTCATTACCTGTCCGATTGCCAATGTTTGTTTGAGTTACTCTGTTTTCATGAGTAAAAGACATCTTCGAATCGGCATGTACCATGCTTTTTGAAATTTGATAAGAGTCGGTTCCATATGGCAGGTGTGCCAAGTGACATAATCTAATCAAGGAAGTGGATAAGCCAATTACTGGATTGTTGAAGGAAGGAAATTCTTCCGGAAACGATTGGTATAACAAATAAGGGCTATTGGAAAAAGTTGCCACTATCACATTTTCGGCATCTATCTTCAGATACCAAATATTCGGCCTGTCCGGTTCAGAAATGTTACCATTCCAGAAGTCATATAGGTAAAGGCCGAAACTTATTTTCGGCAACTCATTCCATGCGAGGTCGTCCAGCTTTGACGAGTATCCACTACTTTTATGATTTCTTAGAACGGAAAGAGGTCCAAATGTAAGCACTGTCTCTTTTTCAATTCCCACCAGGCCATGGACTTCAAAATCATTGTAGTAGACAGCTTTTTCCTCCTCTTCAGCCCTCAGGCATTGGAAGCCCACAAAATGGTGTGCGAGAAGAAACCCTTTATGATTTATCCGAGCAGATTTGTGCATTAGACAAAGTAAATCAGAAATACTACATGGTCATACATATTTCACCACAACTGATGCTGAGTGAGCAGGACTAATGTCAGTTTATCACCCAACTCTGGGTAAACGCAATAAGCGGGTATGCAAACCAGTTACATAACAAGAATTAATGCCAATGGTTAACTCCCGTTGGATAATTATCTATATTTGCGACCGTTTACAATCAGTTGGCTGAGCTTCTTGTTTGAGTTTTGTGGCATTGAAGACGGTTGCCAAAAAAAATGTTATCATATTTAATTGAACAAATGAACATAGGTATATCCTTTTCTCGATTGCACGGGTTGTTTAGATTACTTTCAATAATCTTTTTTTTCAGTGCCATTCTAACTTCAAATGATCTGATGTCGCAGTCCATTGGTGATTTGAGCTCAATTAAAGTTGATTTGCTTACAGACCAACAAATTGAGGATCTTTTGATAAAAGCGGAGACATTGGGCGTTTCACAAGATCGGTTGATTGCTTTGGCACGCCAAAGAGGGATGCTCCCCGCTGAGCATGCAAAATTTGAAAGAAGAGTAATACAAGTTAGCAATGTAAGACTCAGGAGAGAGAAAAGGGAAGAATCTTCAGCCGAAGCATTGCGTAAAACTCAAAGATTTGGCAGTGATAACTTGTTTGAGTCAATAACGGGTCGTGATAGCTTGGGCTACGAATTGACTGGCCTTGAGAAGAAGATCTTTGGATATTCTATCTTTCACAATAAGCCCCTCGATTTTTCTCCCAATTTGAATATGCCTACGCCCAAAAACTATATTTTGGGGCCCGGCGACGAGGTTGTAATCAACATTTACGGTGCAACAACCGATAACTTCAAAGAGATCATCACTCCCGATGGCAAAATCAACATGAAACTTATAGGGTTGATTCATATCGGTGGATTATCTGTTGAGGCCGCTATCTCAACGCTTACTGGTAAACTAGCCACCTATTACTCAGGCCTCAGAGGAAATAATCCTAACACATTTCTGTCGCTAACAGTCGGAAATGTAAGGACGATCAAAGTGAATATTGTTGGAGAGGTGAAGAGTCCTGGTACTTATTCATTGCCCTCCATGTCCACAGTTTTCAACGCCCTTTATGCAGCTGGCGGCCCGACTACCAATGGTACATTTCGCCATATTCAGGTGTACCGATCGGGCAAACTCGTAACCGAAGTCGATACGTATCCTTTTTTAACTAAAGGTGACGACAGCACCAATGTGAGGCTGGAGGATAATGACGTCATCCTGGTAAGACCCATTTCAAATAGAGTAGAAGTTATCGGGGCTACCAGAATACAGGGACTTTTTGAGGTAAGGCCTCATGAGACATTGAAAGACTTGATTTACTTCTCGGGTGGCTTTACTGAATTGGCCTTTACTGAAATGATCACTGTTACGAGAATGGGCGACAATATGAAAACAGTTGAAACCCTTGACGGGGCGCAACAGCAACAGTTTTTTCCCAGAGATGGAGATATTTTTACCATTGGCGAAATTCAGGACAGATTTTCAAACCGAGTCCAGGTGCAAGGTCCAGTCGTTCGTCCTGGACAATATGAATTAACTGACGGATTAACTGTAACAGAACTGGTAAAGAAAGCAGGGGGGCTTCAAGGGGATGCATTTTTGAGTAGGGCTACTTTATACAGGACCTCCGAAAACTTCACTCTTAAAGCTGCCTCCATAGATTTGGGTGCTATCCTTGAAGGGAAAGCTGATGACCTGCCTCTACAAAACGAAGATTTGCTGAGTATTGTAAGCATTTTTGATCTTCGTGAAGAATACTCTGTAGAAGTTAGCGGCGAGGTTAATAAAGCAGGAAACTACCCATATGCCGAAAACATGACAATCGGAGATTTGCTACTTAGGGCAGGAGGTCTAAAAGAATCAGCGGCTAACTCAATTATAGAGATTGCTAGAAGAGTTAGCAACGATAATTCTGGAAAAATAGCTTCAATTATTACTCTTCCGGTCAACAATAATTTGTCTATAGCCGATGAAGAAAGAGAGATTATTCTAAGCCCGTTTGATCATGTTTTTGTTCGAAAAAGTCCCGGTTATCAGGAACAAAAGTTGGTAACCATTGAAGGCGAGGTCAATTATCCGGGAGAATATGCCCTCGATATCGTCACAATGAGAATCTCAGACCTTGTAAAGCGAGCCGGAGGTTTGAATCAATTTGCTTATGCTAAGGGGGCAACGCTTCTGAGGAGGACAGAATATTATGAGCCCAAACCAGAAGAAGAAATTAGGTTGGAGAAATTGACGGATTTGCAGGCAAACACCCTTAGAAAGGATGCCGAAAATATCGAATCTGAAAAGAAAATGCTCGAAAGAGTGGATGCAAATGTTACCAAGGGCAAGGAAGCGCTTTTAATGAGTGAATTAAATCGATCCGACGACGAGCTTCTTGAGCAGGCCAGGACGGAGAGACTTATTCGTACAGGTGCCGTCAAGGAGAAGGAAATGAAAGCAAAAGAGGCAGAATTGGTGGGGATAAATCTTGGGGAGATTATTAGAAACCCGGGTTCTTCTTATGATTTGATACTGAAAGATGGCGATCTGTTAACTATTCCAAAAGAGTTACAGACTGTGAGACTAAGAGGTGAAGTACTTTACCCGACAACGACTCGCTATGAAACAGGAAAAGGATTAAAAGGATATATTGGAAACGCAGGCGGCTTCTCGGAGGTAGCTAGTAGAAAAAGATCTTATGTTGTTTATGCTAATGGAGAAGTAAAGCGAACAAAACGGTTTTTCGGGTTTAGATTTTACCCTCAAATTGAACCCGGAGCAGAGATTATAGTCCCACTTGCACCAGCACGTAGACCCATTTCGATCCAGGAAATTGTAGGCCTGTCTACAAGCTTCCTGACGCTTTATTTATTGGTAAATTCTCAGGTGCTTCGCAATTGATGAGCTTTTTTATGAGGAACAAAAAAATAAGTGTTAGAGAAACGTTTTCTGGGGAAGAAATTGCCCTGCTTGATATTTTCTGGCTGTTTTATAGCAGAAAAATTTACCTGGCAGTTTCAATAGTTCTTTTTCTTATAATAGGCGTGATTGTCGCAAATACCACACCTGTAGAATACGAGGCTACAGTTGAGATTTTATCGGAAGGAGGTGACGATGGATCTGCCGGTGGTCTTAGTGACCTTATCGGCCTGGCGGGTGTTAGAACAAACCGAAAATCCAGCGGCGGCGGCTCTGGTGGTTTAGACTCCGACATGTACCCGCAGATTCTCCGAAGTAGTCCCTTCCTGCTTGAATTAATGGATGAGGAGTTCCAATTTGGAAGAAAAAGGAAAATGTCTCTTTACGAATTTTTCCTTCAGCCAGAACCTAAGCACTTCTTTGCGGCAGCAGCAGACTATTTGAAGGACTTCCCCTTAAATGTCAAAATTCTTCTGGGACTTGCTAAAAAGAAAAAGCAAGTAACCCCTAAACATGTCAGAAAGAAAATGGAAGACTATCCTTCCGTGCTCATTTTGTCTGGGGAAGAAAAAAAGGTGATGTCTCAGCTTAAAAGGCGGATAAGTATCGCTAGCGATGGAAGAATTATATCGCTTACAGTTAAAATGCCCGATAGAAATGTTGCCGCACAGTTGAACACTATAGTAATTGAAAAACTCATAACTTACCTTTCCAACTACAAAACAGAAAAACTGAGGCTAGACTTGGATTTCATTAGTGAAAGAAAAGCAGAGGCTGAAATCGAATATTTAAAGGCACAAAAAGAGTTGGCAACGTTTCGGGATTCCAATCAGGGCAGGATGACCAAATTGGCTGAATCAAGAGAGCAATACCTTACTTTTGAATATAACCTGGCCTTTAATATTTACAGTACTTTGTCTAATCAACTTGAACAGGCTCAAATCCAAGTCAAAAAAGAAACCCCTCTTTTTTCAGAGTTTGAACCTGTTTCAATTCCTGGAAGCCCTTCGGAACCTAAGGCGAGCAAAATAATTATTCTTTACACAGGAGTTGGCGCTGTGGTTGGCTTTTTTATGCTAGTATTGATGTTATTTGTTTCCTACTTCAAAGAGCTGACAATCTCGAAGACAAATTGATTCATGATGCGAAAAGCTCGATATAATTGGATTGTTTTAACAATCGAGTAATTTTGTTACTCAAAAGCTCTTGTGTCATGGTCTCATATTACTTCGAAAACCAAATTTCGCCCTTTGATTAAGTTTTTCAGCAATTTCGACTCAGAAGAACATATTCAAATCTTAGCAGAAGAGTTTGGTAAGTCTGACTCTTCGGTTAGTGCAATGTCAAATCTTCCGAATGAAGCTACTGTTTCTAAAAACAAGCTCAACTACGATTCCATTGATTCTGAAAGAGGAAGCTTTTGCACTAATTTTGGACAATAAAGGAGCGGTGTAAAACGACTCTGAATTTCGGTTCCAGCTTAATATTCATGATGATAAGAAAATAGTTAGTTGATGAAAAAGGCATTAATTACAGGAATTACCGGACAGGATGGCGCCTATCTTGCTGAACTGTTGCTCAAAAAAGGGTATGAGGTTCATGGCATAAAAAGGAGAGCTTCGCTGTTCAACACGGACAGGATAGATCATCTGTATCAAGACCCCCATGTCGACCATCCAAAGCTTATTTTGCACTATGGTGATATGACAGATTCGATGAATCTGACAAGAATCATACAAGAGACGCAGCCAGATGAAATTTATAATTTGGCGGCAATGAGCCATGTGAAAGTGAGTTTTGATACACCAGAATATACTGCAAATGCAGACGGCATTGGGACGCTGAGGATTCTTGAGGCCGTAAGGCTTCTTGGTCTTGAGGGCAAAACAAGAATATATCAAGCGTCCACTTCTGAATTGTACGGATTGGTGCAACAAGTGCCTCAGTCAGAGACGACACCTTTCTACCCAAGGTCTCCGTATGCAGTTGCCAAACTTTATGCCTACTGGATAACTGTGAACTATCGGGAAGCATACAATATGTTTGCGTGCAATGGAATTCTATTCAATCATGAATCCCCCCTTCGTGGAGAAACCTTCGTAACTCGCAAGATCACAAGAGCCGTTGCAAAGATCGTTCTTGGTTTACAGCAAGACCTATTCGTTGGGAACCTTGATGCGAAAAGAGACTGGGGACATGCGAAAGACTATGTTGAAGCTATGTGGCGAATTCTTCAACAGGAAGTTGCCGAGGACTATGTGATTGCCACCGGAGTTACTACCAGTGTAAGAGATTTTATTAAAATGTCGTTTGCTCACGTTGGGCTCAATCTGCATTTTCAGGGGAATGGCTTAAATGAGGTTGGAGTTCTTGAATCAATTGATTCTGATACGATGATGAAGAAAGTTGGGAATTCAGACCTCCCTGAAGGATTAAAATTAGGGGACACTCTGGTAAAAGTAGATCCACGATATTTTAGGCCAACTGAAGTTGACCTTCTCATTGGAGACCCTGCAAAGGCTCATAGCAAGTTGGGGTGGAAGCCGAAATATCAATTGAAAGGTCTTGTGGAAGAAATGATGGATTCGGATGTTAAGCTTTTTCAAAGAGACATCCATTTGATTAGTGCAGGACACAAGGTTTTAAAACAGGCAGAGTAAGTGAAAGAGACCGAAGAAAACTGGGACTTAGTAATCAGGCCGACATCTGGCTTACTTGACTTAAAGCTAAAGCAGGTTTGGAAATATAGAGATTTGCTCTGGATGTTTGTAAAGAGGGACTTTATATCTTTCTATAAACAGACAATTCTCGGGCCAGTTTGGTTTTTTATACAGCCACTATTCACAATGGGAGTTTATATGTTTGTATTTGGCTCATTGGCTGGAATATCGACAGACGAACTTCCTCAGCCACTCTTTTATTTAGCTGGCATAACAGCTTGGACATATTTCTCCGAATGCCTTACTAAAACATCACGTGTATTTATTGATAATGTACACATATTCGGCAAGGTATATTTCCCAAGGATAGTTATGCCTTTGAGTATAATCATTTCGAGTTTAATAAAACTGTCGGTACAATTGAGTCTGCTTGTTGTGATGATGGCCTATTATTTTATTCAGGGAGCAACTTTCAGTCCTTCAATTTATATACTATTATTTCCTATTCTTTTGTTCTTAATGGCTAGCCTGGCCCTTGGTCTTGGCATGATTGTTTCCTCTCTTACAACAAAGTACAGAGATTTAGTTTTTTTGATCACTTTTGGCGTCCAACTATTGATGTATTCAACTACAGTTGTATACCCACTATCTAGCTTGTACGGGGTTTATCGACTCGCCATTCTTGCTAACCCAATGACTACTATTATAGAAGGTGTGAGACTAGGCTTTCTAGGGCAGGGCTCCTTTACATGGCTTGGCTTTTTATATACCTGCGGTATCACAGCGCTAATCTTGTTCATAGGTACATTGGTGTTCAATAAGGTTGAGAAAAATTTTGTAGATACGGTTTAATGAGCAAAGCAATTAAAGTAGAAAACATATCTAAGGCATACCAACTCGGGCAATTCAGCACAGGTACTCTTTCAAGAGATTTGGAGCGCTGGTGGGCGCTAGCAAGGGGGAAAGAGGATCCCTATTTGAAGCTTGGAGAAACCAATGTTCGATCCACGAAGGGCGTATCCAACGTCGTTTGGAGCCTCAGGGACATTTCTTTCGAAGTTGAAGAGGGAATGGCGATAGGAATAATTGGGAAAAATGGAGCTGGAAAGAGCACCTTGTTGAAACTTCTATCCCAGGTCACCACCCCTACAACCGGCCAAATTAAGGTTAGGGGACGAATCGCCAGCTTGCTGGAGGTTGGGACAGGGTTTCATCCAGACTTGACTGGTAGAGAAAATATTTTCCTTAACGGTGCCATACTTGGCATGCGCACAAAGGAAATACAAAAAAAATTCGATGAAATTGTGGATTTCTCAGGGGTTGAAAGATACATAGATACTCCAGTAAAAAGATACTCATCTGGCATGTACGTAAGGCTTGCCTTTGCTGTAGCGGCTCATTTGGAATCTGAAATTCTAATTGTTGATGAAGTTTTAGCAGTTGGAGATGCTGATTTCCAGAGAAAATGTTTAGGTAAAATGGGTGAGGTGAGCAAAGGAGAAGGCAGAACTGTTCTCTTTGTCAGCCACAATATGGAATCGGTTTCCAAGCTTTGTAGTGAAGGGATATTGTTGGAAAACGGCACTTTAAAATACCGAGGTGCCATGGGAGATATTGTTAATGAGTACCTATTGTCCGGTTTAGATGGAAAAGAGGCAATAGTGAACTTAATGCCCTATAATCGGACCGCGTCTTACAATGCTGGAACTGTTGAATTAATAGATTTAGCTTTTGAGAACTCTGTAGAATTGTCTAATGTGTTTTATTGGAACAAGCCAATTGAGATTCTGGTTAGGTTCAAAGTATTGAAAAAAGTTGAAAAACTTTTAGTTGGGTTTACTGTGGCAACGGCAACCGGCGTCAATGTTTTTACGGCAAACAATTCAGGTAACGAGTTTTCATTTGAAGCCCAAACTGAGGTGGTAGTCCGAATAAATATAGAGCACAACTTGAGGCATGGGTTATATACTTTGCATCTGGGTGCCATGGAAGGGAGTCAGGATATATGGTGGCATACAGATGTCGCAAATATTGAAATTACCAATCTGACTCCTGGTATAGTTTACCCCTCAAATAATTCAGGTGTAGTTTTGTGCGACTCCACGTGGACAATCAATTAGCCTTGGATGAGCAGTCTTAAAACTATTATATGGGGCTTTGAAGGCCAGTCTGGTTTGAGCATTGTAAAAGCGATTTCCGCTGATCCAGATTTTCAAGTAGTTCACACTGTCAATGACTTTGGAGGTTCGGAAAATATATTCGATTACCTCCGTTGTGACGAAAATTTACACACCAAAAGTTTTGATGAAAAAATTTATAAGTCCGTATATAATAGCGGCCTTAATAAATTTACCAATATGTTTTCAAGACATTACCAGGACTACTCATGGACTTACCACGATTTCGTCGATGCATTTAATATCTTTTTTAATAGACTATTTAACGTTTTATGTGAGAGGAAACCGGATTTAGTGATCTTTTCGAATATTCCTCACGAAGGTCCAGACTTTATTTTATACCTTCTTGCTAAAGAATTAGGAATTAAAACACTTTTATTTTATCAATCTTTGTTCAAAGAGAAGTTTTTCATTGTAACAAAGCTTGACGATTTTGGACAATTTAAATCCGTTAATAACGTCTCGGTTGAACAGAAGATCAAGATTAAAAAACGGCATGAGGACGAATATTTTTACATGAGTAATGTGGCTCCAATTGCTTTTAGAAGGCCTCGTTACCTTAGACTTGCTAAGCTTGTAGTATCGAAGAAATTGTTTACTGTAGGAATAGAACTAGTTAAAAATTATAGATTCAACCGATTTGTCGACGCCATAAGAAGGAACGAAAAAGATTTGAATCTGCATTTAACCAAATATGTCTATTTTCCTTTGGCAATGCAGCCCGAGTTGACAACTTCTGCTATTGGCAAGTTGTACAACGATCAACTTTTGGCAATTGAACGTCTTGTGCATATTTTGCCAGCTGATTGGAAGGTGGTCGTGAAGGAGAATCCGAAGCAGACAGATTTTCAACGGGGGCACCTATTCTTTCAAAGATTAAAGATGCTTAAGAATGTTGTACTAGCTCCAGTTTCATATAATACTCATGAGCTAACCAGACATTCGGAATTTGTTGCAGTTGTAACCGGCACAGCAGGATGGGAGGCAATAAAGGGAGGTAAGAAAGCTCTGATATTTGGGAATGCCTGGTACCAAAAGTTGCCAGGAGCCATCACATATGAAGACGGTTTGAAAATCGAGGATGTTTTGGGGTATTCTTTTGAACACAGCAGCTTAGAGAACGAATTTTCAGCGCTGATGACTAAATGTGGCATCGGATTGGTTGACGACGCATACAGCGTAGAGATTGAAACTTTTGATGTTGACAGTAATTCAACCAAAGTGCTAAATTCAATTAAGAAAGTTGTTAGTAGTGAAGATACCATTTGGGAATAATTAAAGGAAATATGTTAAACAATAAAAGTGTTTTAATTACTGGAGGTACGGGCTCACTTGGGAAAGCGCTAACAAGGGAAATTTTCGCCAAATGGCCTGAAGTTAAGAAAGTAATAGTTTTTTCTCGTGACGAGCAAAAGCAATTTCAAATGGCACAGGAGTACCCTGAAGACAAATTCCCACAAATTCGGTTCTTTATTGGCGATGTCAGAGATGAAAAAAGGCTAGTTAGGGCATTTAATGGCGTGGACTACGTGATTCATGCAGCGGCAATGAAGCACGTCCCTATTGCTGAGTACAACCCGGATGAATGTATAAAAACAAATATTGGCGGAGCTCAAAATGTCATACACGCAGCTTTTGAGGCTGGAGTAAAAAGAGTGGTAGCCCTCTCAACAGACAAGGCCTGTGCACCTATTAACCTTTATGGGGCTACTAAACTTACGTCTGATAAGTTGTTTATCGCTGCAAATAATATTAGCGGTAGCAATCCAATAAAATTTTCAGTGGTTAGATACGGCAATGTAATGGGTTCAAATGGTTCCGTTATTCCTTTTTTCCTTAGTCGAAGGACTGAGGGAGTATTGCCAATAACGGATCCAGACATGACTCGGTTCAATATATCACTAAAAGGAGGGGTTAACATGGTGATGTATGCTCTGGAGCATGCATGGGGAGGAGAATTATTTGTTCCCAAAATCCCTTCGTATCGTATCATGGACGTAGCCGAAGCGATCGGACCGGATTGTGAGAAGCCGATTATTGGAATAAGACCTGGGGAGAAGGTGCATGAAGAAATGATCACCGCATCAGACTCTTATAACACTTATGACTTGGGTAAATACTACGTTATACTTCCGAGCACTCCTAAGTGGAAAATTAGCGACTTTGTTAACCAATTTAGCGCAAAAAAGGTTAAAGCTGGGTTCAATTACAATTCGGGCGAGAATCACGATTGGGAGACAGTAGACAGCCTGAGGAAGTTGATCAGTGAACATGTAGATTCAACTTTCAAATACTAGAATGAAACAAATCCCTTACGGCCGGCAGCACATAACTGAGGAGGATATTCAGGCAGTAGTTCACACTCTTCAATCCGATTTTCTAACTCAGGGGCCGAAAATTACGGAATTTGAAGAAGCATTCGCAGCTTATGTCGGTAGTAAGTATGCGGTTGCCGTTTCAAATGGTACGGCAGCGCTTCATCTTTCAGCCCTGGCGTTGGACGTAAAAAACGGAGACAATGTAATAACAACCCCGATAACTTTTGCGGCGAGCGCCAACTGCATAAGATACTGTGGCGGAAATGTGGTTTTCTCTGACATCGATCCAGAAAGTTATCTATTGGATGTTGATAAGGTAAGGAGTTTGTTGGAGAGCTCCCCTAAAGGGACCTACAAGGGAATTGTTCCGGTTGACTTTGCAGGAAGGGCCATTAACATGCAGGAAATAGCCGATTTGGCAAAAGAACATGGACTGTGGATAATTGAGGATGCTTGTCATGCTCCGGGCGGATATTTTACTGATCAGAATGGTTCCCAACGTAAATGTGGTAGTGGACAGTTTGCTGACCTGGCCATTTTTTCATTCCATCCAGTCAAGCATATTGCTTCCGGAGAAGGTGGGATGATCACAACTAATGATTATTCTCTGTACAAAAGACTTCTCATGCTTCGTACTCATGGCATTACCAGGGAAAGTGCACTCTTTAAAAATACGAAAGCCCTTGCCTTGGGTGAGATTGAGCATATGAGCTTCGCCGTTAACAGTGATTGGCCGGGCTGGTATATGGAAATGCAGGAATTGGGATACAATTGCCGTTTGACAGACTTTCAAGCTGCTTTAGGGCTTAGCCAATTGAAACGTGCGGACGGTGGTCTCCAAAGACGGCGGGAGATTGCCGGGAGGTACTATGAATCTTTCATTGATACGGCATTTATAAAAGGGCAGTCAAGGGCAGTTGAGGGGCATGCATATCACCTTTATATCATCGAGATTGAAGATAGAATTGGGCTGTATAATCATCTACGTACTAAGAATATTTTCCCTCAGGTACATTATATTCCATGTCACCTAATGCCATATTATCAGTCACAAGGGTGGACTGTTGGAGATTTCCCAAATGCAGAAAGATACTATACTCGCTGCCTCAGCTTGCCCATGTACCCGACGCTGACAGATCAGGAACAAGATTTTGTGATCAAAGAAATTAAGAGCTACTTCTCATGAACAAGCAAGAACAAAAGTCTGCTTTCCTGTCGTACGAAGCCAATGCTTGGTTCAGTAGGAACAAATCCAAGCTTGGGAACTATAATCCAGAAGAGGATAGAATCATCACACTACTTAAAAATTACAAAATCAATCCACAAAGCGTACTTGAGATTGGTTCGAGTGCCGGATATAGATTAAATGCTATAAAAAACTATTTTGGCTCCGAGTCTGTGATTGGGGTGGAGCCCTCAAAAGACGCTATAAATTTTGGCAAAAAGGAATATCCAGAAGTGAGTTTCATTCATGGAACGATGGATAATATTGATGATGTTCCTGATTCCTCTTGTGATTTGGTAATTGTGGGATTCGTGTTTTATGTTGTCGATAGAGCCCTACTCTTGAAAAGCGTGGCGGAAATCGATAGAGTTTTGAAAAACAGTGGGATGTTAGTTATTACCGATTTTTATTCTGAAAAGGCACTAAAAAACAACTACCACCACATTAGTGAATTTAATGCGTATTCTTATAAACAAGACTATTACAAGATATTTGAGTCCACCCACATGTATCATTTGCTTGATAAATCCACCTACAATCACGCCACAATGGAATTAAATGGCCAGGATGATTTTCATGACCTTATTTCTATCACGGTTTTAAGGAAAGACGTAGATGCCTCTTATCAATAAGCTAATACTGGGAACTGTTCAAATGGGCATTCCCTATGGTGTTAATAATAAAGCAGGGCAAATTCCCGAGAGCGAAAGCCTGAATATTCTAAGACTGGCCCGAGAATCGGGAATTGACACCTTGGACTCTGCTGAAGCCTACGGGTCTGCTCATCAGATTATTGGAGGCTATAATAGAGAAAACCAAAAAAAGCCTTTCAATGTAATAACCAAAATTTCAGGCGGCATTAACAACCATACTGTGGAGGAAAAGCTCCAAACTTTTCTCAGGGAATTGCATCTTGAAAAACTTGATGGTCTTATGTTTCACTCATTTGGAGCATACCAAGAATATCTTCATCTGATGGATCGGCTAAGCTTGATCAAAGAAAAAGGGGTCTTTCGCCAATTGGGAGTGTCGGTCTACAATAATGAGGAAATTGCTACTCTCATTGATGATGATAGGGTTGACTTTGTGCAACTTCCTTTCAATTTACTTGATAACATTTCGCAACGAGGCGAAATGATTGAGCGGGCAAAAGAGAAACGTAAGGCTATCCACACAAGATCCACTTTTTTGCAAGGCTTATTTTTTATGGAAACAACCTCGAAGCATCGAATAACAGAGGCATTGGCCCCACAATTGCTCAGGATTCAGGAACTGGCATTGGAAGAGAGTGTTTCTATAAATACCCTTGCTCTTGGCTATTGTCTCGCACAGGAGAATATTGACAATGTACTAATAGGTGTTGATTCGGTAACTCAATTGAAAAAGAACCTGGAAGCGGCTAGCTTTGTCCTAAGTAAGGATACCATGAATTCTATAAATAGTTTGATAGTCAAAAATAAAGCCCTCCTAAATCCATCTTTATGGGGTTAAACACTCTCCTAATTACACAGGCAAGAACCGGCAGCACAAGGCTTCCTGGAAAAGTTTTGAAAATTATTTTAGGCAAGACGCTTTTACAAATTCATTTGGAAAGATTAAGTAAATGCAAGCTTGTTGATGCTATACTTGTCGCCACTACAAGTTCGCCTGACGATAACGTAATATACAAGAACGCCATAGAGTGGGGATATTACTCCTTCGCAGGATCAGAAGATGACGTCTTGGACAGATTTTACCAGGCTGCTTTGCCACATTCACCGACCTGGGTAGTTCGGGTAACTTCAGATTGTCCTTTGATTGATCCAGCATTGGTAGATAAAGTTGTGAGATTTTCTATTGAAAAAAATGCGGACTATTGTTCTAACACCCTTTTGGAGCACTATCCTGATGGGCAGGACATAGAAGTGTTTAAGTTTGAGGCACTGTCAAAAGCTTGGAAACTTGCAGACAAGAAATCAGAAAGAGAACACGTAACGCCCTTTATTAGAAATAACTCCAACTTTAAGGGAGGTCAGAATTTTGCCGCCGTGAATTTCCCATGCGAAAAGAACTATTCACACATAAGAATGACGGTTGATGAGCAAAAGGATTTGGATTTGATAACGAGACTTACCGAAGCCAAAGGCTTAGATAAGTCCTGGCTTGACTACACAAATTATATTATTGACCACGATCTGCTGGCCATAAATAAGGACATCACTCGGAATGAAGGTTTATTAAAATCACTATCTAAAGAAGATTGAAATGGGAAAAGGGCAGGAGTTGTACAAAAAAGCAAAGACCCTAATACCTGGGGGAACTATGCTGCTGTCGAAAAGACCTGAAATGTTTTTGCCGGAAAAATGGCCCTCCTATTTTTCCAAAGCAAAAGGGTGTAAAGTGTGGGATTTGGACGGGAAAGAATTTACTGATGTTTCAATTATGGGAATTGGAACAAATATTTTAGGGTATGGGCACGACGAAGTAGATGACGCCGTGATGGCTACAGTCAGAAATGGAAATATGTCAACTCTAAACTGCCCTGAGGAAGTATACCTTGCCGAACGCTTGATCGAGCTTCACCCGTGGGCGGACATGGTGCGATTTGCCAGAAGTGGGGGCGAGGCGAATGCCATAGCCATTAGAATTGCAAGGGCTGCTTCCGGTAGAGACAAAGTAGCCATTTGTGGCTACCATGGCTGGCATGATTGGTACCTTTCAGCCAATCTCGGGGACGATAAGAACCTGGCCGGGCACCTCCTTCCAGGTCTTGACCCGTTAGGGGTCCCTCAGAACCTAAAAAACACGGTTCTCCCTTTCAATTACAATGATATAGAGGAGCTACAGAAACTTATCAAGACAAACGAAGTTGGGGTGATAAAGATGGAAGTCTCCAGAAACAAAGGCCCAGAGGATAATTTCCTTCATAAGGTCAGGAAACTGGCAACTGATAATAATATCGTCCTTATTTTTGATGAGTGTACTTCAGGCTTTCGCCAGACATTTGGCGGCCTTCATAAGCTTTATGGAGTAGAGCCGGATATGGCAATGTTCGGAAAGGCATTGGGAAATGGGTATGCGATTACTGCAACAATTGGGAAAAAATCAGTGATGGAGGCCGCCCAAAAGTCATTTATCAGCAGTACGTTTTGGACTGAAAGAATAGGCCCAACAGCTGGATTGAAAACCCTGGAGGTTATGGAGCGTGAACGGTCTTGGGAGACGATTACCAGCACGGGAACTGAAATAAGCACTCGCTGGAAGGCCCTTGCTAGGCACCACAACCTTAAGATAGGCGTGTCTGGGCTGCCAGCACTTATTTCTTTCGCTTTTGATAGCCCCAATGCGTTGGCTTATAAAACCCTCATAACCCAGGAGATGCTCAAAAAAGGATATCTCGCTGGAACAAGCGTGTATGTCAGTACCACTCATGTGCAATCAGTTCTCAATCCCTATTTTGAAGAGCTTGACAAGATTTTTGGACTGATAAAAAAATGTGAAGAGGGCCTTCCAGTCGGCACCCTTTTGGAGGGGCCAGTTTGCCATGGAGGATTCAAAAGACTTAATTAATAATTGAAACCTCAAGTTTATATAAGAGTCGACGGGAATTCTGAAATTGGACTGGGCCATTTGATTAGGTGTATGGCCCTTGCCAGAAACATTTCTGAGGAGTTTTTGACGACATTTTGCTGCCGCTTTATTCCGGAGGCTCTGAAGCAGGAATTAGCTTCTTTTGATCTGAATCTAAAAGAAATCCAACACGAAGAACAGTTTTTCAGCGCAGTCGAAAAAGGCTGTACCGTGGTCGTTGATGGTTATAATTTTGACTCTGTTTATCAGAAAAAACTGGCAGACAAAGGAGCCCTTATCGTCGTCGTAGATGACCTTTATCAGGGTAAGTTTAATGTGGACGCAATCATTAATCATGCGCTGGGGGTTTTACCAGAAAATTACAATGCAATGCCTTTCACACAATTGTGTTTGGGTACTGAATATGCCTTGTTGAGGCCAGAATTTCTGCAATTACATGAAAGGGAATCAGAGAAAAATGTGGGCCTGTCATTGCTGATTTGCTTTGGTGGAGCAGATCCATTGAATTTGACTTTACAAGCCTTGGAGGTGGCGGGCGAATTTCCTCAAATTGAAACGATTCGAGTTGTAATAGGTGCGGCCTACCAGATGCGAGAAGATTTGTTTCAGAAAATTCCTAGGATGAGCAGAAAAATTCAATTGCTTGAAAACCTGAATCCGTCCGATATGGCAAAGGTAATGTCTCTATCCACACATGCGATCGTTCCATGCAGTGGCACACTGTTAGAGGCTCTTTCTGCTAAGTTAGTAGTGATATCAGGTTACTATGCTGACAATCAGAGGCAATTTTATACCGGCTTTCGGCACGCCAAGGCATTTGTGGACGCCGAACAGTTTGAATCAGATCAATTGCGACGTGCTTTGACGTCGGCTTTATCCCGCAGGACAACCTTGTTTAAAGGCATAGATACAAAGATACCGGGCAGATTAAAAAAGCTTTTTAGCTCTCTGGAGATGCAAAAAAGAGTTAGCCTGAGGCAAGCTGGCCAAGTCGACGATAAGTTAACCTACAGATGGGGAAATGACCGGCTAGTAAGGAAGTACTCATTTACTAAGAATCATATCCCGTTTGAAGAGCACAAGAAATGGTTTAAGGAAAAAATAACCTCCCCGGCTTGCATCTACCTGATCGCAGAATTTCAACAGGAGCCTGTTGGCTCTGTCAGATTTGATTTGAACGAAGGAAATGTCGCAGTTATTAGTTATTTAATAGATTCACACTTTCATGGTAAGGGTTTAGGACTTGCGGTATTAAGGTCTGCCATTAAGCACCTGGCGCAAAATTTTTCAGAATTGAGCGCTATTATTGGTTATGTGATGAAAGAGAACTTAGCTTCGTTGGTGATTTTTCGAAAGCTTGGTTTTAATGAAGAGATATTGAGCGACCGTATAAAATTTACGAGGAATTGGAAAAATGAAAAATAGAGAAGTGATAGACATCGGGGGCTTTCAAATAGGCAAAGAGAACAGCGTTTTTATTATTGCAGAGTTATCAGCAAATCACAACGGGTCTCTTCAAAACGCCCTCGATACAATTGATGCTGCCAAGGAAGCCGGAGCTGATGCCATAAAGCTTCAAACATATACTGCTGACACTATAACCCTCAATGCCAGGACTGACGACTTTAAATTAAAGCAGGGGACTATCTGGGACGGCAAGTACTTATACGACCTATATAGGGAAGCCTATACTCCATGGGAGTGGCACAAACAGCTGTTTGATCGGGCACGTGCCAGAGGGTTGGTTTGTTTTTCCTCTCCGTTTGATAATACTGCGGTCGATTTACTGGAGTCATTGGATGCTCCCGCTTATAAAATTGCGTCTTTCGAAATCACAGACATTCCTTTGATAGAATATGTGGCATCAAAAAATAAGCCGGTTATTATTTCTACTGGCATTGCCGAAAGAGAAGACATTGAGTTGGCAATTGAAGCATGCAAGCGAATGGGAAACAATCGCATTATCCTGCTTAAATGCACATCCAGTTATCCAGCACCAATCGAAGAAGCAAACATGAGTATGATTCCTGACCTGGCAGCCAGATACGGGGTATTGAGCGGTTTGTCAGACCACACCATGGGTATTACTGTTCCAGTTGTGGCCACCACTCTGGGAGCAAGAGTTATAGAAAAACACTTCATTTTGGATCGTGCTATTGGTGGACCGGATGCGTCATTTTCGTTGAACAAGGAAGAGTTTGCCCAAATGGTGAGGGCCGTGAGGGAAGCTGAGGTTGCAGTCGGTAGGGTGGATTATTCCCTTACAGACAAGCAAAAAAAGGGCAAGGACTTTAGCAGATCACTATACGCAATTGGCGATATTAAACCGGGAGATGTTTTTTCAGCCGAGAATATCAGGTCAGTAAGACCTGGTTTTGGCCTTCATCCAAAGTACTATAAGGAAATAATTGGAACAACTGCGAAGCGGTCAATTTTATTCGGTGAGCCGCTAAAGACTGAAGATCTTGACTGATGAAAATAACCGGAGCCGATGACAGCGCTACAAAAGTAGCTTTTTTTAGCTCGCACAATCTTTGGCCTTCTCACTACGAAACAGAGCTGGAGCTGATGCAGAAGCACCTTGATCACGGGCACGACATTGTTCAGATGTCGTGCTTTTCTGAACTGAGGGCATGCGATCAGAACTTAACCAATGCTGTTGATACTTGCTTTTTATGTTGCAAGAAAAGAAAACTTGGGGTTGACTTGCTAGACTCGAAGGTTAGGAATGTCGGCATCAAAGAATATTTGAGATGGGAAGACAAAAAAGTAGTCGAAGCTCTACAGAAAAATTTTAAAGACATCAATGATCTCAAAGCCTATTCTATTGACGAGAAATATGACATAGGTCAATCTGTGGCATCATCTCTCATTTCTCTGTTGAGAGTTTCTTCTCCCGATCTTGACAGACACAGGGAGCTTGTTGAGAATTATCTGGTTGGTTCTGCCGAGATCTATTACGCATTCAAGAGATTTTTGACCGTCGAGCAGCCAGCGTTCGTGTACTTATTTAATGGCAGATGGGCGCATACCCGAGCAGCATTTAGAGCATGCCAGAAAATTGGCATCAAGTGTCTTCTGCACGAAAGGGGTCAGGATATACAGCACTACGGCCTTTTTACTAATCATTTCCCTCATTCTATTGCAAATTTCACAATAAGGGCTATGGAATTGTGGGAAAGGGCCGATACAGACGAAAAAGTGGGGATTGGAGAGTCATTTTACATCTCTAGGCGTGGAGGCTCAAATGTGGATTGGTATTCTTTCGTAGCGAAACAAGATAACAACCAATTACCAGAAGATTGGGACGACAACAAGGAGAATATAGTTATTTTTCACTCCTCTGAAGATGAAGTAGCTGCCATTGATGAGGAATGGAAAAATCAGCTGTATGACAATCAGCTCGAAGGTATTAGAGCGATTTGCAAAGATCTTCTGTCCAGTAGCAATATCAAATTATATCTTAGGCTGCATCCAAATTTGGCGAACGCAGCTTCCACTGAAATAAACGCATACTCCAGCTTCTCGTTTGCTAACCTTACGGTAATAAGCCCCGAATCGAAAATTAGTAGCTACCTGCTAATAGAAAAAGCCGATAAAGTGGTCACCTTTGGTTCGACGGTTGGGATCGAAGCGACTTTCTGGAATAAACCTTCAATCTTGGCAGGTAAAGCCTTCTACGAGAAGCTGGAAAGCACCTACAATCCAAATTCGCACAGTCAGCTGATAGCCTACTGTAAACAGAAGGACTTGGCTTCACTGGAAAAGAGAGGGGCCTTGATCTATGGCTACTACTTTAGAAGCTTTGGCTCAAAATACAAATATGTGAAGGCGAATAGCTTTTCAAGTGTTGAGTTTAAGGGAACAAACCTTGACCAGGTCGTTCAGCAGGATAGCGTAAAAATCAAACGCTTTTTCAGAATCAGAACCTTTGCCAGAATCCTTAAACGGTCTTTCCTAAAAGTCAATTTGCTAAAGTTACTCTATAAATAATTGAGCCTCCCTACACCGAAAGTTTCCGTGGTCATACCTGCATTTAACGCAGAGGCGTACATACGTGCAACTATTCAAAGTGTTCTGAACCAAACTTTTGACGATTTTGAGATTGTCATCGTTGACGATTGCTCGACGGATAATACTGCAAATGTGATTAGCTCCTTTGACGATAAGAGGATACGGCTTCACACAAACGAAAAAAATAAAGGAATAGCGTATACTAGGAACAGGTTAATTAGCCTCGCCAGAGCAAAGTACCTTGCGATCCTGGATGCAGATGACTTGGCATATCCTTCCAGGCTCCAGGTACAGTATGACTTTTTGAGTGAAAATCCAGACTTTGCCTTTGCTGGTTCAGACATAGAGCTTATCGACACCGCTGGCAAAACTATTGGTTATAATCAATACACGTATCCTCCTGAGAACTATCCCTCGCTGTTATTCTTTCACAATATCATAGCTCAATCAAGTGTAATGATTAATAGGGACTACATAGAAAGTTTGCCCCATATTTACAGCCTCGATTTCCCTCCTGCGGAAGACTATCATTTGTGGGTGAGGCTTGCCTTAATGGGCAAGGCTTACAATCTTCCGCAGGTTCTCGTCAAATATAGAATACATAGCCAAAGTGTGTCCATAGCCAAAGCCTCACTAATGGAGCAAATGGTAGAAAAAATTATCCTTTGGCAGGCCCAAAGGTTGGGTTTGTCGCCAACGAAAGATGAATTAAATATTCAAAAGGCATTGGCTTATAGTGACTATTCAAGATTAGGCGAAATTTCCCATCTTGATATAGACCGCTGGTTAGGAAAAGTGTATGCCGCAAATGTAGAAAAACAGATATATTCGCAGCAATCTTTTGGTGAAGTCATTAAGGACAAGTGGATTGATTTGGTTCACTCTCGAATCTTGGAGCATAGTCCAAGAGTATTTTTTGAACTAAGCAAGGGCTTTGGCTTTAGTAAACTTACCTTTGCGGCTAGGGTACGGTTTTTTCTGAAATGTTTTTTGTTTTACAAGTCGTCGTGACCCCAGAGAATGCATGAGTGAGATTGTTGACTTTCCTTTGATAACCATCATTGTGCCTTGCTACAATCAGGGAGAATATTTAAATGAGTCTCTGAGCTCGATTGAATCCCAGACTTACGAAAACTGGGAGTGTTTGATAATTAATGACGGATCAACTGACAACTCAGCCAATATCGCTGAGGCTTGGTGTAAAAAGGATCAAAGATTTATTTGCTGTGAAAAGAAAAACGGCGGCTTAAGCTCTGCAAGAAACGTGGGTCTGGACAGGGCAAGGGGAAAATATATCCAGTTTCTGGATGCAGACGACGTCATAGAAAGAGGCAAGCTCGAATTGTCAGTTCAAGAGTTAGCTAAGGACGATAACCTGAGAGTTGTGATATCTAACTTCGAAGGAGCACTAAAAGTAATGTCGCAGAGAATACCCCCCTACTGCGATTTGTCAGTCGTGAAGTTCTCACTTAGAACAATTGTGCTCAATTGGGATAGAGGCTTTACTATTCCCATTCATTGCGGTGTATTTCGTTTCGACTTCTTTAAATCATTTAGGTTCAACGAAACTCTTATGGCCCTGGAAGATTGGGACTTTTGGATACGTCTTTTTAAGGAGTCTCAGAGTTATGCTTTTATTGATATGCCATTGGCCATCTATCGGCAGCATAATGCTGGAATGAGTAAAAATGCTGGAAAAATGTACAGGGCGAAGCGTGCCTTTTTGCAGCACATAAAGTCTCAAAAGGTAATTGAAGGTGATTTACTTTCAGAATTTGAAGCAACAATGAAGAACTATTGGCTGCCAAGTCTGAGAATAAAGCACCTTGAAGAAAGGTATCCAAAAATCAAGCATTATTTTGAGCTAAAAAAAAGTATTCGCCGTATGTTTAATCTATATCGGAAGGAGAGCTAATGAAGTGCAGGATTTGCAGAGAAAGCCAACTTAAACCCTACCATGTGAGGGAAATGATGTTCGGTTTAAAGGATTCGTTTGAATACCTGGAATGCACAAATTGTGGATGCCTTCAGATAAAGGAATATCCAAAAAACATTGGTAAGTACTATCCGGAGAATTACTACTCATTTAACGAAGTCAGCCTGCGTGAAGTTAGCAAGTACCAGAGGTTTAAGAACCAGGTGAAGTTTGTACTAAACCCCATTTTGCGGCTAACTAATATATCGAAACTTAACCTTGATGGCGACTTAGCACGGCTGAAGAAAATTGGACTAAGTCTCAGTTCGGCTATTCACGATGTTGGCTGTGGATCTGGGCATTATCTCCGGAGGCTACATAATTATGGTTTTAGCAGCTTGTCAGGGTCCGACTTGTTCATTGAGAAGGACTCTTCAATATTTGGAAAGGTGCCAATATTTAAAAGTGGCTTACGGGAATTGAACGGTACCTATGATTTGATTATGCTGCATCACGTGTTTGAGCATATGCCAGATCAGAAAGAGACGCTGGAAATACTGAAGACTAAACTCAACCCGGCTGGTGTTGTTATGATGCGTATCCCAGTGCTCAGCTACGCATGGGAAAAGTATGGAACCAACTGGGTGCAGCTTGACGCACCAAGACACTATTATCTGCACACGCTGAAAAGTGCTGAGATTTTAGCAAAGAGTGTTGGGCTCCAACTTTTAAAAGTGGAGTGGGATTCTTACGCATTACAGTTTTGGGGAAGTGAACAATACTTGCTGGACATACCGCTAAGGGCAGCTAACTCATATGCAGAGTCGATCCAAAACAGCCCGTTTAGTAAGGAGCAAATTGAACTGTGGGAAAGGGAATCCCAAAAGTTGAATGAGGAGGGAAGAGGAGATCAGGTAATACTTTATCTGAGAGCTGAGTAAACCCCTTGTATATGGCATCATTGATCGGAATCATTATTCTCAACTACTTTTCTGGGAAAGAGACGCTCAGGCTGTATCAGAAAATTGAATCCTTTCAGGATGAATCTCTCAGAAAGCTTGTTGTTGACAACTCCGCTGACGCAACCGAGAACGAACTGCTTCGGAGGTCAATACCTTCCGAAGATTTGGTACTAGCGGGGAAAAACCTAGGATACGCCGGTGGAAATAATCTAGGTATTAGACTTCTTGTTACCGATTCGGAGATAAGAACAATCGTTTTAATTAATCCGGACGTCGAGCTGAAAGAGAATATATTCCATGCTTTAGGGCAAAAGCTCCTTCAAAATAATGATTTGGCAGCAATCGGCCCTCGACTTTGTTTGAAAGGAGAAAGAAATAAAATCTTTTCAGACGGGGGACTGCTTCATTTCAAAAGATTCTTTTACCCTGGGCATTTACATGCCAAAATGAACCCTTCTCAAGTGGTTTCCAAAAATTTGAATAGAGACATTGGCTATGTAAATGGCTCGTTTTTTATGATCCGTGTTTCGGCTCTGGAAGCAATTGGACTACTGAATGAGAAGTTCTTTCTTTATTTTGAGGAAACAGAATGGTGCCACAGGGCTAAGACATTGGGTTGGCAGGTGGCTTCCGACACAACAGTTACTGCATATCAGGATATCAGTAATAATGGTGTTGTATATGAATACTATATGACTAGAAATCATTTCCTTTTTCACTATCTATACTATAAAAAAGGGTTGCCCCGGCTTGCGTTGCACTATCTTAAGCATATTTTAATATACGTTTTCAGCCAAGAGATCAATTCAAGTAAAAAGTGGCCATTTCTATTGGCAAGGATAAAGGGAATTGTAAAAGGCCTAATGAATAGTTGAGGCTGTTCAACCCCGAGAAAAGCAGTATGCAATCAAGACCACTTGTACACGTAAATCTAAAGTTTGGACATCACGGGCATAACTCCGGTTATGATGTTCTTTCTTCTTTTTTCCCTTATGCAAAAGTATTAAGCTTGAACAGGAGCCGAGAGAGGATCAAGCACCTCGAAAGATTCAAGGATGAAAAACCTGGCATGTACTTATACAATTACTCCTTCAAAATGCTACGCTTGCTTTTTAATTTCCAAGTAAGAAGGAGCCTCCAGGAAAATAGTATTGTTCATTATTTGTACCCTGAGAATACACTGGCCTTCACGCCCTTCAATTTCCCAAGAACAACATCTATCGTATCAACCTTTCATCAACCTGAAGAATGGTTTGACGGGCTCTCCAAAACAGGCTCAGGCAGAAAAATGATGGATAATTTTAGAAAATCTCAGGTTGCAATAGGTTTGGGGTCAAACCAAATTCCAGTGTTGACAAAAATATTTTCTTCCGAGAACGTGGAGTTCATTCCTCACGGTGTGGACACTGAATATTTCAGCCCATCTTTTGTTGAAAAAGAAGCAAGGAATATTCTCATCTTGGGCAGTTGGTTGAGAGATTTTGATATGGCAGCCAAGGTCGTCGCTGCGTTCAAATCGATAGATGACAAGGTTAAATTCACTGTGATCTCGTCGCCCGAAAACGAAAGATACTTCCGAAATTGCGACAATGTACTTTTTAAAAAAAACATCTCTGATTTTGAATTGTTGGCAGAAATTCAAAAATCAGATCTGCTTTTCCTACCCCTAAACGGAGCAATTGCCAACAATGCGTTATTGGAATGTATGTCATGTGGATTGCCAACAGTAATCACGAAACTAGACTCAATTAGAGACTACGTTACAGAAAAGGAGGCTATTTTTGTAAACAAAAATGTTGATGATAGTATAAATGCTTTGGAGTTTTTGTTGAAGAATGAAACTATAAGAAAGGAAAAAAGTACCGCTGCCAGAGCAAAAGCATTGAGCTTTGATTGGCATGTTATAGCCGAAAAGACTAAGAATGTTTACCAAAAGTTAGACTAATGTCCGTGACAAGGAATGTTTTATGGATTGCCCCCTACCCCGCCGACCCTAAGGCCCACGCTGCACCTTGGATAACATCTTTGGCCAAGGCATTGTCTTTGTCAGGCCAGATCAAACTTACTATCCTGTCAACGAGCTCATCAATCAGTTCATCTACTTTAGAGTTTGAAAAGGATGGATACCGGGTTATTCTTCTAAAGGTGCTTCCGCCTAAGTGGGAGATAGTGACACTTTATCTGTTCCGTATACTCGCTTTAAGGAGGTGGCTGAAAAACAATCAGATGTCTTATGACCTGGTTCACGTTCATGGAACAGAGCATCAATTTGAGCTTGCTTCGGTTGGTCTTAAAAGACCAACGGTTGTAAGTATTCAAGGAATTCTTTTCAGATATCTTAAGGCCTTGCCAGAAACATTCTCAAGCAAAAAACTAATATGGTTGCTTGGGTCGGTCTATGAAAGGTGGGGTATCCGCAAACATAAGCACTTTGTTTGCAGGACTCATTGGGATTCTGCTGCCATAAGATCGCTTAATCCAACTGCTAGAATATTTGTCGGATGGGAAATGATACGTACCGACTTTTTTGTTGAGGAAGGGAACAATTTTGAGGAAAAAAGTAATGTCCTCTTTTTAGGAGGGCTTAATTCAATAAAAGGGATAGCTGAAGCGTTGTACGTTTTCGATGCAGTGGTTCAGAATGACGATCTCACATTAGTAATATTTGGAGATGGCAGTGTTAAAGATCTAAATGCGTTGATTCAAAGAAAACAGCTCGCCAACCTTAAAGTTGGCGTGAATGTCTTTCACAAAGGCAGAGCCTCCGCTGATCAGATAGTGAAAGAGATGTTGAATAGTAAGATGTTGCTGCACCCATCGTACGTTGACAATAGTCCAAATAGTATTTGCGAGGCACAAGTGGTTGGGTTACCAGTGGTAGCCTCAGATGTAGGGGGTGTTTCCTCACTTATTGAGCATTCCGAAACCGGTATCCTGGTATCTTTGGAGGTTGAGAGTATTATTCGGGGGATACGAATGTTATTGGAAGACAAACTTCTTTCGAGAAGTATCTCTGTTCAAAGCAGAAAAATGGCAAGGGAACGACATGATACCCAAAAAGTTCTGGGAGAGTACCTCAATATATATAATAACCTAATCGAAGATGCTGAGACTTCTTTTTAGATCGATACTTTTCCTCTACCGGGTGATCGTTTATGTGATTGCGGCCAAAATTTGGAATCGGTTTACCCTGGCGGCCAACGGTGTAAAGATTGGAGATCATTGGACAATCAATGGGTTCATTTCTATAGAATGTTTACCTGGATCCAGCATTGTGATTTCGCAAGGATTTAGAGCCAATAGTGGATCTTTTTTTAATAATATTGGCAGGCAGCAGAAAACATCGCTCATATGCAGAGAGGGAGGCCGTCTTTCAATCGGCGACAATGTCGGGATAAGTGCCTCAACAATCGTTTGCCATGAAAGAATAACCATTGGTAGCAACGTCAGGTTTGGAGGCAATTGTGTTGTCTATGATACAGATTTCCATTCACTCAAGGCTGTGGAGCGAACAGCTATTCCAGAGGTAAAAACCAACATTGGCAAATCGGAGGTGATCATAGGGGATAATGTTTTCATAGGAGGGCATTGCACAATTCTGAAGGGAAGCGTCATCGGAGATAACTCTATCATTGGCGCAGGAGCTGTTGTTAGGGGATGTAAAATTCCAGCCAATCAAATTTGGGGAGGGAACCCTGCGGTGTTTATTAAAGAGGTCAGAAACGAATGAGTTCGCAAAAAGTAAGTGTAATAACAGTAGTTTTTAATGCAGCCCAACTTCTAAAGGAAACGATAGAGAGTATTAGGAGTCAGTCCTACCAAAACATTGAGTATTTTGTGATAGACGGAGGTTCAACTGATGGAACCTTACAGGTAATAGAAGCCAATAGTGATATCATATCATCGTACGTCAGTGAAAAAGACGCAGGCATATACGATGCTATGAATAAAGGTATAGCATATGCGACGGGGGACTGGACAATTTTTCTGAACGCCGGTGACAAGTTTGTCGATGAGGAGACGCTTTCAAAAGTAATGTGCAATGTCGCCAACGACCCCAAGCTAGTTTATGGTTCAGTGCTTTTAAGCGGCAATGGAAATACCAATAGGCTTGAGCCAAAGAGGCTTACTTTTTTTAGCCTTCTATTTTGGGGCACCCGAACTCTCTGCCATCAATCGCTTTTAGTTCACCGTGATATTTTAATCAACTACAATTCTAACTACATTTTAAAAGGAGAGTTGGACTGGTACTTTAGGCTAATAGGTCACGAAAATTATACATATGCTCAGCAACTCGATTTCCCGGTTGCGGAATATTTATTGGGAGGTGTAGGTCAGAAAAAATTTGTCAGGAATTTAGTTGAAACGATTATTGTCCTAACCAGGCATGGCGGCCCGCTTGCAATCATATCGCTCCCCGTTCTTATTTATCGACTTTTAAAATACTAAAAATCCTATTAATGATAAGCTTTATAATGCCTGCAAAGAACGCAGCCTCCTATATAAGAGAATCCATTCTTTCCCTGCAAAAGGAGAAAACTGTTAAATGGGAGCTTATTGTGGTAAATGATAGTTCGGAGGATGATACGTATAAAATTGTGCATGGAGTTTCCTTAGAGGATCCAAGGGTTAAGATTTATAACAACACAGGTACGGGCAAAGTACAGGGCCTCAATTACGGTTTCAGTCTTTCTGAGGGACAGATAATCAAATGCATAGATGCCGATGATGTTTTGCTCCCAGCTTTTTTTGCAAAGTATGATGATTTGAAAAATTTTGACGCCCATTGCCATGACAGCTTCGTGGTTGATAAAAAGCTAAAGACAATAGGCAATTACTACGTTAACAAATCTATCATTTCGGCAACCTATGAAGATGTTCTGAAATACATGATCAGCATTCCGAGGTGGGCTTGGTCAATGAAAAGAGAAATAGCAGAACAGGTATTCCCGATGCCAGAAGACCTGCCTTTTGAGGATGTTTGGTTCTCGTTCATGATAAAGAGGCGTGCAAAAGACATACTACACATCAAAGAAAAGCTTTACCTATACCGACAGCATACTAATCAGACCTTTGGAGGAATACTGAATTATGGCAAGGCAAAAGTAAACTTTAGAGCTCGCAGGATGCTTCAACTTGTTGATTGTCTTCTGAAAAATAGGGAGAGATTAGATATGCATCAATCGGATATTTTTGATTATTCAGTGGAATACAACTCGCTACTTACGGGAGACTTTAAAACTGGAAATATATTACGATCCAAGCTAAAGACTCTTCACAAAGGTAAACTCCTGCTAATTTGTTTTTTTCCATCCGCAGCGTCAATCGTAACCCGAATCAAGTGGAAGTTTGATGATTTAAAACATTAGTTTTGCCTAACTTTACAAGTTAACGTTTTTGAATCTCAAGATGAAGTTTACCTATCGATGATATTTACGATTAACATCCTTCAGAGGGAGATCAAAATTGAGCCGGCATATGTTTTTCTATGTCTAGCAATAATTTCATTGCCAATTAATAAGGAGTTAGCTGGTCCTTTCAGGTTCACAGACATTTTTTTGGTTTTATCACTTTTGTCTGTGGTCGGAAAAATAAAAATATCACAGTCGCTGTTTCAGATAACATTGGCTTTGCTAATTATTATATCAATCAGTAGTGCGATTGGGTTCTGGGCTTTTGGAGTAAAGAACATTCAAAACATTGGATTTATCTATAAGTTTCTAGTCCCCATTTTTCCAATTTTCATACTTAATTCAATTAGGCTTAGTCCTGGCCGGCTGAAAACGCTTAACAAATTACTTTTATGGACGTTCTTCTTCCTTAGTGCCTGGGTGTACATCTACTTGTTTCTCAGGATAACTGGCAAAATTCACGGAGTTTTTAGGCCAAGTTTTCCCTTCTCTGGTAACTTATATCAATCTGACGCTCACCTTTATTCTTGTTACTTGGCAATGGGCCTTGTCATGTACAATTTTCACTGGAAAATAATCTTTAGGCACAATGTTTTTTTGGTAGTATTTATCAATTTAGCGTCGGTGCCAGCCATGGTTTTGACAGGTTCAAAGACAGGCATAGCGGTATTGCTGTTCTCTCAATTGTTGCACGTCCTTATTAGCTTCAGAAGTTTTCGCACTGTTAGAAAGCAAACGGTTTACCTGGCCGCTATCATTTTGATTGGAGGCATTTACCTTATTTCAAAGATCGATTTCGACAGAGGTTTGATAGCGCTTGCGGAAAGAGCGGTGGATTTCAACAGTGGGGATGATAGCTCAATGAGTCGCATAAGAAAGCTTTTTTTGTCTTTTGAACAGACGTCGGCCACGTTTTTCTTGTTTGGTGTCGGGCTTATTTCTAATTACGTAACATGGTATGATGGCCTTATTGGCTCAACCAATGGATTTCTTGGGGTTTTCGGACTGGTTCTAATGGTTTTTATTATTGTTGGGCTAGTTAGAAGTAACTTTTTTCTGGCAAAGAAGAATAATCGAATTATGTACTTTGCTCCTTTCTTGATAGTACTTTGCACATATATTTTGGCTAATTTAATCACCGAATATTATCTGGTGACGAGAGGTGTGCTTCCTACTTCGGTGTTTTTGATGTTGCTCCATCTGCAAATTTCTGAGCCGGATAAAAATGCCGTAATTCCATTGAGCAAAAGCAGCACATTATGAAAATCAGCATAATAACGGTTGTTTATAACAACTCACAGTTTATTGAGGGTTGTATCCTCTCTGTGCTGAACCAATCCTACGAAGATATCGAATATATTATCATAGATGGCTGCTCAACTGACGGTACTCTTGAAAAGATAAACAGGTATTCGGATAGAATTTCAAAGATCGTTAGCGAACGTGATCAAGGAATATACGATGCAATGAATAAGGGAATCGGGCTGGCGACGGGCGAAATAGTTGGTATTTTGAACGCCGATGATTTTTATGTTGATGGTGATGTAATTACAAAGATAGCAGCGGTATTTGAAGACGAGTCAGTTGACGTGTCTTATGCAGACGTAAAATATGTTAAAAGAGATAATGTCGGTGAAGTCGTGAGGTCGTGGCGCAGCGGCGCATTTGATAAGGACAGGTTTTACTACGGGTGGTCACCTCCCCACCCAACTTTCTTTGTTCGAAGGACTATTTACCAAAAGCACGGCCTATACGATCCAACCCTTAATATTTCGGCAGACTACGAGATGATGTTGAGACTCCTATTTGTACAAGAGATTAAATGTATCTACCTGCCTCAGGTTATCATAAAAATGAGGGATGGAGGAGTAAGCAACAGATCTATTAAAAATAGAGTTCAAGCGAATAGGGAAGACAGAAAAGCGTGGGAAATAAATAAAATAAAACCAAAGCTCTATACCCTTAGTCTAAAGCCTTTGAGAAAACTTGGTCAGTTTTTTTAGAGGATTCATTATTAGAGATTACAAGAATAAAGGTCGACTTGGACGTACAACACAACTCAATAGATTTGAAGATGTTCATTTTGCACTATTTTATTTCATCAAAAAAATGAATTCAAAAGAAGTAACAGAGCCCAAAAAAAGGAGCTCATTTCTCATGTTTTTTACCAGTGCGCTATTCTCAATGCTCCTTTCAGGATGTATTCCAAATGGGAAATTGATTTATTTTCAAGGGACTCGCTCAGCGGAAAACCACGGACCATTTTCACCTTCCTCGACAGGAGGTTATAGGCTGGAGCACGGTGATATAATCAGTGTTGAAATAAGGTCAATTGATCCCGCTGTCACCGAAATATTTGAGTCAAAAAGTAATTCAATTAGGACTACGCAACTTGATGCCGCAGCAAATGCGAACTACTTTTCTGGTTACGAAGTAAAAGAGAGTGGTGAAGTGGAGATTCCACTTATCGGAAATATATATGTTAAGGGAAAAACATTGCAAGAGTCTAAAACCCTAATCGAAGAAGCTCTTCGACTTTATATGATAGATCCATTCGTTTTAGTTAGAATGGGTGGAATAACTTATACTGCATTTGGTGAATTTAATAAACCGGGCAGATACAATGTTTTGAAAGATCGGGTAACAATCTTTGAAGCTATTGCTAATGCCGGGGATTTAACCAATGAAGGAAACCGACAGAAAGTGACTTTTATTAGACAGACCACAGACGGCCAAGTTGTTCAATTCGTAGACCTTACTGAGATCGAGATAATTGATAGCCCATTTTACTATATAAAACAGGGAGATCAAATATATGTTGAACCACTAAAAATAAAGGAGTTTAAATCTGTTATCGGCTCTTTAAAGGACATAGCCATTATTGTCGGGGCTGTTTCTTCGATTGCGCTATTTTTTATTTTGGTAAACAACTAATTGGTATGTCAACTCTAAGCAAGAAAAACTATCTTAAGTACCTTGGCAGGAGTACAAATAAAGATACAATTGATATACATTCCTATTTATTGCGTTTGTGGGACTATAAAGTTTGGTTTTTTCTGTCTCTAATTTCATTTTTCTTTTTAGCTCTTGTTATAAATGAGTATTCTTCGCCTCGATATTTAGTTAAGGCTAGTTTGGATATTGTCGATCAGAAGAAGAGTGCATCCCAAACATTTATGAAGGAACTTGAGTTCTTTAGTCCAACTACCAATATCGAAAATGAAATAGAAGTCCTTAGCTCCTATGACTTAATCAAAAAGGTTACAGAATCTCTAAACCTCAATATTGATTTAGAAGAAGTAAGCCCTATGTCTGAGGCCTATGAAGATGTGGACTTTTTTACTTGCAGACTTATTGAAACAAATGGCGATGGGCACCGCAAAACATTCCTATTTAAGATAGTGGATGAAAATGGAGGGTACATTTCTTCGCAAGGGAACGGGAGCTTGGGCGTTGATAGCGTAAGAATTGTCTTAGGTGTGCCAATTCAGTTTCACGGATTCATTATTCAAATTGAGAAAAAAGAAGACATAGAATTATCGCATTTGGGAAGGACATTCAGAATTAACTATTCTCATCCTGGTCAGTATGCATTAGTTTTAAAAGAGAGGATTCAAATTAAACCAATCAGTAATAAGACGAGCATTGTTGAATTGAGCCTTAGTTCCACTGAGCCCGAACTGGATATCGAAATTTTGGATGAGCTCATGTCTTCTTACTTGAGCAGGGAATTAGAGTTGAAAAACAAATCGGCCAATGAAGCAATAGATTTCATTGACAATCAATTAAAAAGCGTTAAAGAGAATCTTTTGATTGCGGAGGCAAAACTGGAGGATTTTAGGTCAGAGAACAAAATCATAAATATCAACCAAGAGGGAATCACAACATTGAACAAACTGCACGAACTTGAAAAGGACTACGCCCGATATCAAGTGCAACTCAAGTATTGTTCATACACTCTTGACTACCTTAGTAAGACTGATGCGGGAATTTTAATAAGTCCTTCGACGGCCGGAATTACAGATCCAGTTTTAAATGATTTAGTTTCCAGCCTAAATAGTTTAATCAACCAATACTCAAGGTTGCGGACTGCCGTTTCAGAAATCAATCCGCAACTACTGTCTCTGGCATCACAAATTGCAGTTAAGTTGCGAGCGGTAACAGAAAATATTCGTAATCAACGTAACACCTTAGAAATTCAAATTGGCAGCATTGAAAAACTCATTAAAGAGGTTGAGTTGAATTTAGATAGAGTACCCAATGATGAAAGAAGGCTAATTAATATTCAGAGGGAATTTGACTTAAATGAGGAGGTCTATATTTATTTGCTGAAGCAGAAGTCTGAAGCAGAAATCGCTAAGGAAGGCAATGAAACTTCTTCGAGATTAGTCGATCCAGCATATGTTTCCAGCCGAATTTACCCAAGGAGCAACTTTAATGTTTCCGTTGCTATAATTTTTGGTTTTTTCATGCCGATACTGGGAATAGGGTTTTACGATTTTTTTCGAACAACCATTCATTCGCCACTTGATATTACGAGAGTAACAGATATTCCTATTATTGGGTGTCTACCAGCTGTATCAATGAACAAAGCAAAGTTTCCGAACTTACAATTTGAACAAATTTCTGAAGACTTGAAGGACTTTTGGGTTAGCATGAGCTTTTTACTGCCGTCCAAGGAATATCCGAAGACCATTTTGTATTTATCCTATTTACAAGGCGAAGGGAAATCTTTTTCTTCGTTAAATACGGCTATTCTTGCTGCAAACTCTGGTTATTCTACTTTGATAGTTGATTTAGACAATGGAAATAAAAATTTATCCTCACTTTTTGGCTACACAGGTTTTGAAGGATTGGAAGAGTTTTTTATCGAGAATATGAATTTGGATAACCTTGCAAGAAAAACTGACATTAGGGGCCTTGAAATTATTCAACTTGGCGCAGCTAAGGATTATTCCACTATTCTGATGAATAAGCCTAAACTTGAGATGCTTTTGGAAAGGTTAAAAAAGAAGTATGACTGCGTTGTTTTCGATAGCACATCCTTAGAGTTGACGCCGGACGCACTAATGCTGAGCACTTTTGTCGATTTTTCGGTATTTGTCGTCTCGCATAAAAAAACACAGCTTCGAACCGTGGAGATTTTGAATCAATTAAAGACGAAAATTATCAGTTCGGAAATAGGAATTCTATACAACAATCTGAATTAGATGGATGACTGATGTCAAACTATTTATTTCGAGAAGCGATCTGATTTTGATAGAAGCCTGTGCTAAACTAAAGCATTTATTTTAGATGGCTAGTGAACAACCCATTCTGATTTTAGGTTTCGGCAGGTCAGGTACGACCTGGATGTCGGATATTATTTCAAAATCTCTTGGTGGGTTGATACTCTTTGAACCGATGCATCCCGAGGTTTTATCATTTGCAAAACACGCCTGCTATTCTAGCGGGTTAAATGATGAAATGAATAACCAATTATCGAAACACCTTAAAAGTTGTCTCTGCAAAGAAGTCGATAACCGTTGGCTAATTCGAAATCATTTATCCGCTAATTTACAGGAGGTGAATGAAAAGTATGTGGAAATGATTTGGCGAGAATCTGATATTATTGGAATGAAATTGATTAGAGGAAACTTTATGATTCCCTGGCTATATCAGAATGTTTCGAAAAGGATCATATACTTAGAACGAGAAGTTAAGTCCGTTGTTGCCTCTATTCTTAAAAGGCCGCAGTTTTGGATGGAGTTTGGCTTTGATTTCCACTACCATAAATTTACTGCCGAAGTTATCAACGGTAAGTATCGCTTTTTATGGAATGAAAAGGAAATGAAAAGTCTGTTGGAAGGATTGGAATTCGAATATGAAAAGATCACTGTGATGTGGGCTTTAACGAGCATAGTTGCAAACTATGAGTTAGGCAAACTGGGTATTCCGGTTTATAGCTACGAAGAACTTTATAAAGATCCGTATAAAGTTACCAGAGAAATACTAACTAATCTTTCAGGTCGAAATGTGGCAATACACCCCTCCTATATTTTCACCCCTTCGATGCTGACACACAAGACGAGCCATGACCTTAGAATAGAAGATAGTTTTTTCCACGAAGCAGATGTGTCGGTATTTTGGAGAGAAAGGATAACTAATGCTCAATCAACTAGAATAGATTATATTATGAACAGAATTGGCCGAGCGGCCGTTTGAATTAAACCCTACCTTTTTCAGCGATGAGGCAACCTCCCGTCAACCTGGTTTTTTTAGGCACGAAAACATTTAAGGCAAATAATATTACGTTTCTTGAAAATTTTATTCAGCTTCTACAGGAACGAGTTGCTGTATCGCTGATTATTGGCTCCTCCGTCGATCGGTCGTTAATTAATTCGAGCTGTGAGGTCTACGTATATAAGAAGAATTTTTTTTTCAATTTCAAAGGACTGGTCTTTGGCGCCTTTGCCCTAAAAAGCTACCTTAAAACGCACCGCAAGCCTGACGTGCTTGTTAATCTCTCCGATCCGTTTCCATCTGGAGTATTGGTTAACTTATTCAGTCTCTTTTATGGCATTCCCTCAATAACACGTGTAACCGGAGATATTCTTGGTGAAAAGGACAGGGCCTCTGGTGTTTTACGAAGGGCAGTGAAGTATGTCATCTACAATCTCCTTATTTTGTCCCTTTTTAAAACAACAAATAAGCTTGTCGTCTTAGGGCAGGATTCAAAAAATAAATTTGCGAGAAGGGGGTTCAGCCAAGACAGACTGGTTGTTTTGCCTCAACCTTTTAAGGCGGATCTTTTTCCGCAATCATCTTTCAGAAAAAAGGGTGCGCTAAAAAAATTATTGGGCTTTAAACCGGAGCGCAAACTTATTTTGTACGTGGGAACCCTGTCATACGGAAAAGGAGCGGATCGGCTAATTGAAATAATAAAGCGTGTTACCTTGCAAAGTGATGAATACCAGTTTTGTATCATTGGGCTTGGCCCTTATCAGGAAAATTTTGAAGCTAATTCCGACACCAGGATCAGGTATGAGGGTTTTGTATCAAGGGAAAACATTTCAAATTACTACCAAGCCAGTGATCTATTTATTTATCCCACTAGAAGTGATTCATTGCCTAATGTAATTATCGAGGCTATATCTAGCGGTTTACCCATTGCAGCCTCTCCTGTTGCTGAAATACCTTATTTGGTAATGAATACGATGGATAGTGTTGATGAATTTGTAAAATATATATTGAATGGAAAATTTGTTCTCGAACAAAGGCCGGATTGGTTTAATTGGGTCAGGCAGCGAGAAATGTATCTCGACCTACTAGATAGCGTTTCGAAGGGCAAGCAAGCCAAGATCGGATAGACGATGAGAATGGACCCTTTGAAGAGGATTAGTCAATCAATTATTTTTAGAAAGCTCACCGGTGTGACACTTGTGCAAGTAGCGGGGGCATTCCTGGGCTTATTGAGTCAAACCGTTCTGGCAAGAATATTGGGCGTCAGTGGTTTTGGGTTGATTACTTATATTTTTTCATGGATAGTTTTGATTTCATTATTTGCTCGTCTTGGTTTTGACAACTCTTTGATAGTTAAAATTTCGAATACGATTGAAAGCCGCAAGTGGTCATTGCTTGGCTGGTATTTGTCCATTCCGCCACTATTTATTATGGCGTCAAGTTTACTGATCGGTTCTTTGGTGCTATTATTTCTCTATATATTCCAGATACCTAATTTTTCTGTATGGGCAATTTCTTTGCTAGTCTTGCTGCCAATCATTTCTTATTCAAATTTGAACCAAAGCATATTAATTGCCTTTAAAAAGACAGTTATTTCTAACATTCCAGTTTTAATAATTAGGCATTTCGTTCTTATTTTAGTGATGGTCCTTACGGTCGTTATCAACGATGCCTTGATAAGCCCGTTTTATGCTCAAGTTGCGAATGCTTTTGCATTCTTTACTGGGGCTTTGGTTTCTGGCTACTGGATTAACAAGGAAAAAGCAACTTTAGAGTTACACTTGCACAAAAGCGAAAAAGCTAACCCATTTAGACTCGTTGCAGAATCGTTTCCTTTTTTGATTTTTAGCGGCACAAGTATCTTAAACCAGCACGCAGATGTATTAATTCTGGGGGTTTTTAGAGCACCTGAAGAGGTGGGAATTTATGGTGCAGTGTCCAAGGTCATTATGCTAATCTCCTTTTCGTCCATAGTCGCAAACATAACGATTAAGCCATATATCACTCGGTCAAGAAACCAGGACGGCAATAAAGAGCTGGAGAGACAACTTTTTTTTCTCAATTTATTTGTGAATGCTTCGTCGTTTGTTCTTTTCATGCTAATAGTTGTTTTCGGGGAAAGGTTGCTAGGGATATTTGGAAATGACTTTATCCCTGGATACAACGTTTTATTGATACTCTCATTTGGGAAACTTTTCGCTGTGAGCACAGGGCCTGTTGGAATTCTTTTAATGCTTTCAGGTAGCGATAAAATAGGATCTCGTCTGGAGCTTCTGTTTGCAATGGTCAACATTGTCTTAAATTTTGCGCTGATTCCGTTTTATGGAATAACTGGTGCGGCTATTGCCACAGTGATATCATGGATCATGAGGAATTTGGTGATGTTGATTATTGTGAGAAAGAAACTGAAGATCAACCCAACTGTATTTAACTATACACAGATAAAAGGTCTAGTAAATGGATTTAAAAAATAAGCAAAAGGTTTTCCTTATTGGTGCCCCAAAATCCGGAACTACCTCATTGCACTACCTTATTAATTATCATCCAAACATTTGCCTCTCGAAGTATAAAGAGACCAGATTCTTTCTGGATGACGAATTGTTTTCAGAAGGTGTTAATTTCTTTTACAACAAGTATTTTGATAAGTCTGCGTTGAGCGAGAAAATTCAATATATCGGTGAATCAACACCTGCATACTTGGGAAACGCCCACATCGTAGCTAAAAGGATTCAAGAAACCTTCAAAAATGATGATTTAAAGTTTATTGTTATCTTGAGAAATCCAACCGACAGGGCTTGGTCGAATTACCTTCATAGGAAAGTTAATCTTGTAGAGTTGAAGTCATTTCGTGAGGCTGTTGATGAAGATATCAATGGTTTAAGAGATGGTAAACCCATTTTCCATAGGTATTTTTCTTGTGGCTTGTATTCCATTCAACTTAAGGCATGGTTCAAATGTTTTAGCCCTTCAAAGTTCCTTATACTATTTTATGATGAACTGAAAGATGAGACAAAACTGCTTGAAAAAATTTTCGACTTCCTGAAAATTCCTCCAATAGGCCGACTGGAGTTCACAAAGAAACTAAATGTATCAAGCCAGCCAAGATCACTATATTTATCATCCCTTGTCAGAAATAGTGGGCTTGGCAAATTATTTCGTAAAATCGTTCCTAAGCATAAGCAACATATGGTTAGGACTTTTGTAAGAAAACTAATTAAAAAGAAAGCAAGGTTCAGGGAGGAGATGCCAAAAGAGTTGAGGGACTATATGGTTAGATTATACAAATCAGAAATTTTGAACCTTGAAGAACTGCTTTCCAGAGACTTATCTGAATGGAAATGATCACTTCTAAATCAAAACGGGGGATTTCACAATTGCCTATGCAGGATTGTCGGGAACGGCTACACTTTATGGCATGCATGGGCTTCACCTGGAAATTTGGAGCAAAAATATTTCTAATTTTAGGGCATCCAGTTAAGCGCCTTTATCCTCAATACTGACAAGAGGTTAAGTCAGGTTCGATTGGCTCACCGTTTGCGGCCCTTTTGGAAATAATGATGAAAGGTTTTGGAGGTGCTTTGAAAATAGCTCCTACAAAATATTGAGCGCTTCCTTCGATCTAAGAATTTCTTGTAATTAGAAAAGTTCTATTTTAGTGAGCACATATCAAAGTCTCCAAAAAGCAAAAGCCCAAACAAGTGGTGTTTTTTTAGAAGTTCAAATGAATTACAAATTTGCCATTACAGTCTTCTTAAGAAAATTAATATACTTGGTTATAAATTTGAATAGAAAGCTGGCTAAATACGAGCCTTTACCCGCCAACATTCAATTTATCGAAAGGATCAGAATTCGTGGAAAACTTATTATACTTAAAATTTCACAATGTGGGGAATTGGATTAAAAGTTAGCAAAGAAGACTTGCATCTCGCCATTATCTTTTTGGTTCCAATTTCTGAGGTTTTCAGAAAATTCTATATTGATGGGCCTATTCATATATCGCTTCCCATAGTTATAGATCTTTTTGCATTTCTTCTTTTTCTTTATTCATTGGCTAAAGGCGAGCATATAAAAATATATGTTAAACTTGTTTTAATTGTGGCGTTCGTAGTATTGTCTACATCCATTTACCATTCATTGGTAAATATCAATACAGCACATTCATCAAGTCTTACTTCTATATTTGGAGCCTATATTTTATTGATTGCACTCACCTATATTTTATCAGCCGATGAGCAAGGTGGCTTTTTAGGTTTGTTGTCAAAATCTTTTATAATTTCTGGCATTTTGCTTGTACTAATGCTAGTTATATTTGAAGCGTTCGATTTTCAAAAGGAATTTTTCGACAAAGAGTTAAAAGTGTCAGCAAGATCAAGGTTGAATTCGGAGGGAATTGGATCCGATATTAGAAGGAGTTCAGGGCTTTCAGGGTTAGGTATGGGTGCTTTTGGCTCATTTATGGAAGTGTCAATTTTTATGGTCCTGTCATTAACCGTTAAAAACATCAAGTACAGAAATACTTTGTTATTCCTAAAGATTCTATTTTCGTTTATTTTGATCTACGTAACATTCATTTTTCTTCAATCCAGAAGCTTTCTTTTGGCAGTTGCTGCTGGATTAATTGTATTCTATTTTTTAGACTTTTTTACTCGTAGTGATAGAAACAGACTCATTTTGTTGAGCGGCTTTCTTTTGGTTTTTCTGATATCTTTGCTGGTAGCGCCGTATGTTTTTGACTGGATGGCCTCAATGGGGTCGGAAGCCCTTGGAAAAAGGCTTGATCTTTTACGTTTAGGTTATATAACCGCAAGCAGAAATCCATTCTTTGGCAGTGGGTTCGATGCAGAGGTTTATTATTACCACGCAGCTAACATTGTTCATAACCATTATATGGCGTACATTATGAGCATTGGACTACTACCCTCTCTCCTCTATTTTTCTTTATATTTCTATGCGTTTATAAACGGGATAAAATATGTTGCTGCACAGAGAAATGATAATAGGTTAATAGTCATCGGATTTTTAGCAGCACTCACAGCAATAGTCGTGGAAAATAACCTTTATCAAGGGCTTACAACGCCGATCGTTTATATTGTCTTACCGGTCTTATTTACTCTGAGGAATAAAGAAAGTAGCAGTCTCGTAAGCTAACCTGGAATTCGTCTGTTTAAAAGTTGAAAAGATAATCAGCTTTTAATAGTATATATAAAAAAGTCACTGCTCTGAAAGACACAGATTACAAATTCCATCAGAGCTCACGAGGCTTGTCATCTTGTTATATAAAAATGGTGCAAGGTTCAGTTGTAAATCTTAGTTACCTTTACTTTGCAAATGGGCTGTTTGAATGAGATGAAACCAACGCTTTCATGAATAGTATCAAGTTAGATTTCCTGGTAATAGGAGTGCAAAAATCAGCCAGTTCGTGGTTGTATTATTGTTTAAAGGAACATCCCGAATTAATATTACCTGCTTACAAGAAGGAGAGGGAATATATTGGCGGGCCTTTGTACAATGAGAAGGGTGGAATAAAATGGTACTACACCTTATTTGATATCGAAAACAGGAATAATAAGAAAGCCGGAGATGTGTCGGTTGAGTACTTTTTTGATAATACTTCCCCAATCGAAATCCAAAAAAATTTACCTCATTGTAATTTTATTCTTCTTTTAAGAAACCCCGTAGATCGGTTTAAATCAGCGTACTTTTGGTACCTAAGAAAAGGGCTGATTGACAGGGACGTTGACATCAATGCTCAAATTATAAAAGCCATTGATCAGAATCGATCTAACGAAATTGAGCCAATCGTTTTAGACCTTTTGTCTCGGGGATACTATGAAGAGCAACTGGATTGCTTTTTGGCAGAATTTAGCCCAGGGCAATTCTATGTTGCTTTCTACGAAGAAATCGAGGCAGATTCACAAAAAGTATTGGCGGATATTTATTCATTTCTTAACGTGAAATCTGACTTTGTTCCAACATCCATAAACTCTAGACCAAAAAAAAATTCCTACAATTCTTTTCTAATACACGCCGAAAGACTGGGAAGTAAAAATCGGGTCATTTCTAAATTTGCAAACTTTAGCAACCAGGTATTTGCAAACTTTTTTAACAAGAACTTAAAGCAAAACATTTTTGACCCAAAAGTAATGAGTTTGTTAAATGACCACTACAAGCAAAAAAACATTGGGCTGTCGAAAAAATTGAAAAGTTTAAGTAATGGAAAAAGGCATCTCAACAGTGTTAACATCTTTTGGAAATGGTAACCTCCATTATAAAGTTTTTTAAAAAAAGCGCTAAATACTCACAAGGTTTCCTTGGTTTAAATAAAAAAGACATAATTCTGGTTTCATACCCAAAATCTGGGAGTACATGGATTAGGTTTATCTTATGTAATTATATTTTTATCAGTGAAAATAACCCGAATACAGTTTCTTTCAGGGAAGTTGATGATTTAATGCCCGAATTTGGCATAAGCAATCTTACACGAAGGTGGCCATTCGACTTTATCCCTCGTTTCGTCAAAACTCATTGGAAATGGAATCCTTTATTTGCAGGAAAAATGAGCCTCCTCATCGTGAGAGATCCTCGTGATACCATGGTTTCTTACTATAACTACAGAAACAAGCAGGTGTCAAAAGTGACTCAAGAGGATTTCCAGACGTTTATAAGAAGCAAAAAATTTGGTCTGGAAGCCTGGTTCAAACATTTAAAATCTTGGGAGAAAAAGGCAACATGCGTTATAAGCTACGAAGATTTGAAGAGAGAAGGGATAAAGGAAATTTCTGAGTCCTTCCTGAAATTACGTCTTGATATAAACTCCGAAATCTTATCAACGGCATTTGAAAATGCCGCTTTTGACAAGTTAAAAGCAAATGAAAGGGCTCATGGTATGTCGAAAAAGAACTTCTTTTCCGAGGGTCAAATGTTTTTCAATAAAGGGAAAACTAATCAGTGGGTTGAATACTTTTCAGAAAAGGATTTACAGTACTATCAAGAACTGAAAAGTAAGTATGAGGTAAATGAATACTAAAAAAGCACAAGGGGTGTCGGTATTATTCTTCACTAATTTTCCTCCGCCATACACAGGACACACCCTGAACAACGAGTTGGTGTTTGAATGGCTTAACGATACACAAAAGAAGAAGATTAATATTTCACATCGTGAGGGGCGACTTCAGTCGACTGGTTTGCTTCGAATAGGCGGTATTGTCACTCACTTTCAAAAACTAATCGAGTTGCGAAAGGAGCTCAGGCAAAGGAGATATAGTTGCTTGTACATGACTTTCTCTCATTCGACGCTCGGTTTCTTTAAAAATTACTTAACTATATTGACCGCTAAGGGAAAGGTGGACTTTATTGTTGGGCACATCCATACAGGAAGCTACTCCTCTTTATTTCAAAAAAAGTTGCTGAGACCTTTTACTTTATCCTTTGTGACTGATGTTGATCGTTTTATATTTTTGAGTGAGAGAATGTACGCACAGTGTGCGTCTTATATCCCGTTAAACAAAAAGTTTGTTCTGGAGAATACGTTAAGTAAAGTACTGCTGGTCACAGAAGAAGAAGTAGAGTTAAAGTTTCGTAGCCGGAAAAAGAAAGATACATTTCAACTGATCTATATTTCGAATATGATCCCTTCTAAAGGATACAAGGATCTGGCAAAGGCCCTCGTCTTCCTTTCCAGTAATTCGGATATCGATTTCCATGCAACTTTTATCGGCGGTTGGGTGGCAAAATCCGATGAATTGGAATTTTTGAGTTTTCTGTCTGAGAATAATCTTGAGAAATCCGTCACTGTGCTTGGCGCCATCTCCGACCGGCAAGTACTTCGACGGGCGCTTTTGGAGGCTCATGTTTTTATATTGCCAACCTACTATCCGACGGAGTGCCAACCAGTCAGTATAATTGAAGCGATGAATGCTGGCAACGCTATTATTTCTACGTTTCACGCAGCAATTCCCGAGTATGTAAAGACGGATGTGAATGGCGTCTTGGTGGAAAAAATGTCACCACTGCAAATACATAATGCAATAGTCCGTTTATACGATTTTCAGTATTGGATAGAATGTGCCACCAATTCAAGGAGAATATTTGAAGAGAAGTTTCATCCAGACATTGTTAAATTGAAGTTTATGGATTTTTTAGAAACTTTGAAGTAGAAACGTATTCTCGCAATCAACCAAAAACAGACACGAATTGATCAAACTTTATAACACCTTCGAAATAGCAGTTCCTCTTTGGGATTGGATAATTGAGAAATTTGAATCTCGGGGTTTGACAACGTGGGCTGTAATAAGCAAAGGGGTTTATAGAGCTAAACCAAGTAATATTACTCAACACATTCAATATGTTTGGACGATACCATTTCTGAGGAAGTATAAGTTGATTTCCCATTTTACTTACTTCTTGCTGACACCCATCAAAATTTTGTGGAGCAGGCCTAAAGTCAATATTTTTTACACGCAACCCCCTCTATTTTACATTTTGGGGGCTTTTTGTTCAAGATTGGTTAGAATTCCCTATGTTGTTCACGTAATGGACTTTCAACCTGAATTACTGGCGGTCATGGGAAAGCTTAGACGCACGGGACCGGTTTATAAGCTGCTTAATTTTCTTGGCCTAAGAGCACTTAAGAAAGCTGAAGAGGTAATCGTAATTGGTCGGTGTATGCAAAGCCTATTAGTCAGGAAGGGTGTGGATGAGAAAAGAATCCAACTGATTCACAACGTTTCAACCTACCGCCCCGATAGAGTAGTAAGTACGGGCATTAAGTCTGGTATTGGGCTGGAGGGGAAATTGATAATACTCTATTCGGGCAACATGGGTGTAGCCCATGAGTTCGAGACAATTCTCGGTGTTTCGAAAAGGCTGACGAGGTTATCAAGTCTACATTTTTTGTTTGTAGGAAATGGAGTCCACAGAAGTCTGATAGAAAACTTTATTGCTGACCAGTCTCCTGTAAACGTTTCGCTGATTGATTATCTACCTGACGACGAGTTTCAAGAAGTTTCGCAGGGGTCTTTGGCGCACTTTATTTCTTTAAAAAGTGGCTACGAGGGCCTAATGGTGCCGAGTAAGTTTTATAGTTCCATCGCAGCAGGCAAGCCTGTAATTTATGAAGGAGGCGTCAGCTCGGAGATAGCACTACTGATCGCAGAATATGGATTGGGCAAAAGCGTTTTGAACGGGGATGTTGATGAAATGGAGCGCTGTATACTATCGCTTATAGAGGATCCAAGCTTAGTAAGGCAAATATCAAAAAATTGCCAAACTGCATACAATGACAACTTTAGACCATCAATTATTGCTCAGAATTATTTACAATGTATAGATGAAGTTATCAAAAGAAGGGAGTAATCTTGTTTTCCTTATCGGTGCTGCCCGCTCAGGCACAAAAATGTTGAGGGACGTATTAGCCCAGCATCCAGGTGTTAGTAAAGTCCCATATGACATTAACTTTGTCTGGAGGTGGGGAAACGAGTCGTTAGAGCATGACGAATTGACTCCTCTTAACTATTCTGATAAGAATAAGCATCTGATACACAAATATTTGGAGAGGTATGTCAAGAAAGGAGACTACTTGATCGAGAAATCAGTTTCGAATACCATCAGGATCCCATTCCTGCAGAGGAATTACCCAGACGCAAAATATATTTTTTTGTATCGAAACGGAATTGATGTCTGCGAATCAGTAATACGACAATGGAAGGCCCCCCTTGACAGCAAATACCTTCTTCAAAAGATGAGAAGTACGCCTCCTTCTTTGTTAATTAACTACGGAATGAAGTTTTTGAAGAGAAATCTCATAAAAAGGAAAAATGATTTTTTTTGGGGCGTCAACTTTCCAGGGATGTCGAAGGATCTTCAATTTAAATCAATATATCAAGTAGTTGCACAACAATGGACGTATTGTGTTGGTAAAATGCTCGAAGCCCGGGAATCAATAGACTCCGGTCGGCTCATCGAAATTAAATATGAGGACCTTGTACACAACTCTGACGCTGTGCTTGAGCGTATCTTTAAATTTATAGACCCGCAATTCTCTTTTATGCGAACTGACAAAGATTTGATAACAAGTAACCACGTGGGGAGAGGCAAATCCAATTTTCTCGAAGAACAGTTAATTGTAATTTTACCAATTGTTGAGTCGACGATGAAAAAAATAGACAGTTTATGATGAATATTCCCTTTTCCCCACCATTTATTGATGAAGACACAATAGTTGAAGTAACTGATACGCTAAGATCAGGTTGGATAACTACTGGCCCCAAAGTAAAGGAATTAGAAGACCTCATCGCAAAGTTCAATCAGTGTGACTATGCCGTAGCTGTCAATTCAGCAACTTCAGCACTAATGCTGGCTCTTCATTGGTTCGGAGTGGGACGAGGTGATGAAGTTATTATTCCTGCATATACTTACTGTGCTACGGCTTTGGCAGTGAAGCATATTGGAGCGACCCCCGTCATGGTAGACGTTAAAAGTGACTTCACCCTCAATCCTGAAAAGATTGGTGCTGCCATCACCAACAAAACCAAAGCGATCATACCTGTGGACATAGCCGGCTGGCCATGTGATTACGAGCAAATAATCGAAATAGTTAGAAGTGCTTCCTCAAGACATTTTGACCCCACATCAACCCCACAAAAGAAGTTGGGTCGAGTCCTTATTTTAAGCGACTCAGCACATTCTCTTGGGGCAGTTTACAAAGGAAAGCCTGTTGGAGCGTTGCCCGATATCAGTGTTTTTTCATTTCATGCCGTAAAGAACATCACCACGGCTGAAGGCGGAGCGTTGTGCTTAAATCTTCCTCCGCCATTTGACAACGGTGACGTCTATAAAACATTAAGGCTCTGGAGCCTCAATGGGCAAACGAAAGACGCATTTACTAAGTTGCAAGCCGGGGGATGGAAGTACGACATTGTGTATCCTGGCTTCAAAATGAACATGCCAGATATATGTGCAGCTATTGGAGTTGCTCAACTAAGAAAGTATGCAAATGCTCTATTACCTCGTAGAAGAAGCATAGCAAATATGTATCAGGAAAACTTCTCCAACCATAGTTGGGCAATTCTTCCTCCCCTGAGACTTGAAGACACCGAGTCAAGTTATCATTTGTACCCGATTCGCATAAATGGAGCAAATGAATCTCAAAGAGATTTAATTATTGAAGAGATGACGCAAGCTGGAATTGGGGTGAATGTTCATTTTATCCCTCTGCCTTTGCTTAGTATCTTTAAAGAGCAGGCTTATGATATTTGTGACTTTGAAGTGAGCTACAATCTCTACGCCAATGAGATTTCACTCCCGATTTACCCTCAACTTCTTGATGAGCAGATCGAGTATGTAACCAATTGTTTAGTTGCTGCTGTTTCAAAGATTCTGCACCGAAATGATTAGGTTGCTCGATTTGACTATAGCTATTTTGGGAATGGTCTTATTCTTTCCCTTTCTTTTACTTTTTGCCTTACTCATAGTTACCGACTCTTGGGGGCCCGTTTTTTACCTTCAAAAAAGAGTGGGTAGGGGGGGGCAGGATTTTACTTTATATAAATTCAGAACTATGAGGAGTGACGCCGACAAAAATGGCCTTTTAACGATTGGCGCAAATGACAGTAGGATAACAAAATTTGGGTTATTTTTAAGGAGATATAAAATAGATGAGGTTCCTCAATTGATCAATGTTTTCAAAGGAGATATGAGCCTCGTTGGGCCGAGACCGGAAGTTCGGAGATATGTTGACCATTACTCAGAAGAGCAGAAGAAAATTCTTCTCGTCAGGCCAGGAGTTACCGATATGGCTTCAATATTCTATAAAGACGAAAATGAGCTTTTAAATCAGGCTTCTGACCCTGACTCGCTTTATATAAAAGAAATTTTACCACATAAAATCAGCCTCAATCAATTCTATATAGAGAATCCGTCACTAAAAAATTACTTTTATATAATCTATTTAACATTGAGGAAAGTGATATCAGGGTCAGGTGGAAAGGATACCAGCCGGGAGCCAACTATTCGTTGATTTTTTGTTTCAATTTAGTACTATTTACACCAGGAAGACTTTGGTAACGAAAAGGCATCAGCGAAGGAGGTCAGACATTTGGGAAAGCTAATCGAGATGACAAGTAATCATAGTTTCATAATAGGCAACAAATCGATAATCAAATTCTTGATTGATGTTTTGCTTTGGACAACGCTCACCCTAGTTAGTTTTGTTTTGCGCCTTGAGGGAGATATCCAAAGGTTGGCTGAGTCCCTATTCGTTTACACTTCATTGCTATTTTTCGTAAAGGCTGCATCAATTTGGCATTTCAAATTGTACAAGCAATCGTGGCAAAATGTAGGCCTATCAGATTTTTATTCCCTTGTAAAAGCGGATGTAATAGTTGGATTATTTGCTTGGGTACTTGTATTTGTTTTACGACCAAGCTTTGTTGTTCCATACTCCATCCCATTTATTGAGTCGGCGCTGATGCTTTTGAGCCTTGGAGGCATAAGGATTCTCTTTAGGTATTACTTCAAAAACTTCGTTTCCAAAAGAAATTTTCCCCGAAGGAAAAGAGTGCTGATTGCGGGTGCAGGGGACGTGGGAACAATGGTTGCGAGAGAAATGCTAAGAAACCCGAAAGAAGGGTTTCTTCCTGTAGCGTTTCTGGATGATGATCCGACCAAAAGTAACCAACGTTTTTTGGGCGTCCCAGTTCTAGGCCAGATTGAGGAGATGAGTGAAATTATTAACGAGGAAAACATTGACGAGCTGATTATCGCCATGCCTAATGCCACCGGAGATACAATACGAAACATCGTCGAGTACGCTCAATTGGCAAACATACCCCACAGAACAATCCCCAGATTAAATGACCTTATAAGTGGGAAGGTAAATATCAATTTTCTTAGAAATGTCGAATTGGAAGATCTGCTGAGAAGAGAACCTGTGCAACTAGACAGCACCAAAATATCGGCCTATTTGAAACAAAAACGGGTAATGGTTACGGGTGCGGGTGGCTCGATCGGCTCTGAGATTGTTCGGCAGCTTACCAGATTTGATCCCGAAACTATCATATTGGTAGGTAGAGGCGAAAGCAGCTTGCATTTGATAAGTATAGAGTTACGGGATAAAACCGGGTTCCAAAAATTCGAAGTTAGAATTGCGGATGTGCGTGACAGGGATACTCTGGAAAAGTTGTTCGTACAATATAAGCCAGAGGTGATTTTTCACGCAGCGGCTCATAAACATGTCCCTTTTATGGAGGACAACCCCGCTCAATCTGTCTTCAACAACGTTATCGGAACCAAGAACCTGACTGAACTTGCACTCAGGTATAATGTTAAACATTTCGTCAATATTTCGACAGATAAGGCTGTAAATCCAACCTCAGTTATGGGAGCGTCAAAAAGGGTGAGTGAGCATCTTGTTTCGCTTGCGTCTTCAAAAGCCGAAAAGGAGCAATATTTTGTATCTGTCAGGTTTGGAAATGTGCTTGGAAGCAGGGGAAGTGTGATCCCGATATTCAAGGAGCAAATAAAAAACGGAGGGCCTATTACTATCACTCACCCCGAAATGGTAAGATACTTTATGACTATACCCGAAGCCAGCCAGCTAGTTTTGCAGGCGGGCGCAATGAATAAGAATGGATCACTATTTATTTTGGACATGGGCAAGCCGGTGAAAATTTTGGATATGGCGAGAGATTTGATATCGCTTTCTGGCTTAATTCCTGATCAGGATATAAAAATTGTATTTTCAGGAGTTAGACCCGGGGAAAAGATGTTTGAGGAATTGCTTACATCGCAGGAAACACTTGAAGCTACAGTGCATGGAAAAATATTTTCGGCTAAGAAAAATGTTCACCCTCAAGGCATCGAATCCATGGTTTCAATGCTTGAAAAAGTTGCTCAAACTGGAGATATCGTCAAAATAAAAGAAGCGTACAAAGAAATAATCCCTTCGTATACACCCTAATGCTCTGACAGACGACCGCTCGGCTTTCCAGGTTGCCATTCTGTTTCTGGGAGCTTGTTGCCTTAAAGTTTTAATTATTCTTTTAGCCCAGGCTTTTTCAAGCCGTGGAAAGCTCGTAGTTCTTTGCTATTGCATACGCTATTGAGCGGGTTTTCCTTTTTCGTGTTGTTTTGCTAATTTGCTTTACAAAATATAAGCATATACTTTTGTAAGTATATGAGCAAAGAATACATAGGCGAGTTCGAGGAGCTGATCCTGACACTTGTTGCTGCTTTGAAAGACGATGCTTACGGAGCGGCTATCACAGAAGAGATAGAATCGAAGCTAAGCCGGGAAGTCAACCTGAGTGCGGTGCATGTCACACTTTACAGGTTGGAGGACAAGGGCTTTATTAAATCGGAGCTTGGCGGTGGCACCAACATGCGAGGCGGCCGCAAAAAGAGAATTTTTACCATCACCAGCGCCGGCATGGCTATGCTGAAAAACATAAAAGACAGCAGACTGAAGCTTTGGAACATGGTGCCAGAACTCAAAATTGCGGTAGAGTGAACGAACAGCACCAAATAATCCCTCGCTGGGTTGGTATATTCCTTCAATTCATCTGCCCTGAGCACCTCCATGAAGAAATAGAGGGAGATCTTATTTACCGTTACAACAAAGACTTACTCAAGCACAACAACAATAAAGCTAAGAGAAGACTGGTTTGGAATGCTATTCGCTTTTTCCGGCCGGGCATCCTGATGCGCAATAATTTCACAAAGGGACTAAACTATCAAATCATGCTCAAGTATCACTTACTAGTGGCTTGGAGAGTGCTATTGAAAAACAAGCTCTTCAGCCTTACCAACATTTCGGGCCTGGCCATTGGCTTTGCCTGCTGCATATTCATTACCATGTATGTGCTCGACGAGCTTTCATACGACAGGTATCACACAAAGGTAGACCGCACTTACAGGCTGCTCCACAACAGCGGAAACCTGGCCGACACAGCCTCCACCAGCAACAACCCTAAAGACTACGACGTGTGGGGCAATGCTCCTGTGGGGGTTGCCCTCCAGGCGGAGTTTCCCGAAGTTGAGCAGGTGGTCAGGTTCTCCGGACGAGCGAGAACAGTTTTAAGGAAAGATGACAAAGTCTTCAACGAGGAAAACATTTTCATTGTCGATTCTACTGTGTTTGATGTCTTCAGCTGGAAGTTTGTAGCGGGCGATCCGCAGAAAGCGCTGGCCCAGCCCAATAGTATTGTGCTTACCCAGTCTACGGCAAAAAAATATTTTGGCAACGAAAACCCCGAGGGCCAAACCATCGAAGTGGATGCTATTCCCGGCCGGATCAATGAAGCATCCACCTGCATGGTAACGGCTGTTCTGGAGGACATCCCTCACAACTCACATTTTACTTTTGATGTGCTCATGCCCATGAGCATGTTCAAGCGGTCGAGGCCTGGTGTGTTTACCGCCTGGGGCTATGTGGACACCTACACCTACTTTACCGTGACCGAAGGGTTTGATATCAATGTCCTTCAGGCTAAAATGCACGACTTCACACGGCGGCATGTAACCGACTGGAGCTATAATGTACTTATTGAGCCCATGGGTGACGCCTACCTCCACTCCGAAGCCAAAAGGCAGCCTGGGGTGACTGGCAATCTCTCCAACATCTATTTGTTTTCAGCGATTGCTGTTTTCATTCTCATCATAGCAAGCATTAACTTCATGAACCTCAGCAGTGCCCGGTCAATGACACGGGCGAAAGAGGTGGGTGTGAGAAAAGTATCCGGTGCACGCCAGTGGGCTTTGATGTCCCAATTCCTGACCGAAGCGGTGCTGCTGTCGCTGATCAGTGCATGTATTGCTTACCTGATTGTGCTGGCAGCCATGCCGGGCTTCAGAACGCTTACCGGCAAAGCCCTCGGGCTTGAGCTGCTTTTCATGCCAGGCACCATTGTCATTTTGCTTGGTTCCGCTGTGTTAGTTGGGCTTTTTGCAGGAATATATCCTGCTGCTGTACTATCGAGTTTTCTTCCTTCTCAGGTTATCAAAGGTATCATCAAAGCTTCTTTTCAGGGAGCTGTGCTTCGTAAGGGGTTGGTAATTTTCCAGTTCACGTTGTCGATAGCCTTGATTGCCGGTACAACGATTGTATACAATCAGCTGGAGCATATGAGGTCGGTTGATATGGGCTTTGAGCAGAATCAAATGCTGGTGATCGATTATGGCTACGATGGCGGGGTGCAGTCAAAAATCGACCTCATAAAAGACGAATACGAAAAAATGTCGTTCGTTACTTCCGTTTCTGCTACCAGAACAGTGCCGGGAGGGCATTTTCCCAAGGCTGGCACCAGTGTAGAGACCGCCTCTGGCGAAATGATAAATCATGCACCAAACCTCTACGAGGTAGACTTTGATTTTATCGAGCACTTTGACATTGAGGTAGTGGCTGGCCGTGGTTACTCCAGAGAGTTCCCGGCAGATACCGCAAAATCCATGGTGATCAACCAAGCAGCCGCCAGGTTGTGGGGATACCCAAATCCGGAGGATATTATCGGTAAAAAGTTTTCGCAATGGGGGAGAGACGGCCGCATCATCGGCGTGGTAAAGGACTTCAACTATGTGTCGCTGCACGATCAGGTGGAGCCGCTCACACTAAGGCTGGAACCGAAGTGGAGCACCAGCTTTCTGGCTCTGGAGCTAAAAACGACCGACTTCCCGGCAGCCCTGAACCAAATCGAGGATACCTGGAAGCAGGTGGCCCCGCATCGGCCTTTTCTTTACAGCTTCCTCGATGATTCGTTCAACCGTCAATACCAGGCCGACGTCAGGTTCGGTAAAGTATTTGGCGTGTTTGCGGTATTGGCCATTTTTATTGCATGCCTGGGGTTGTTTGGCCTCGCCGCCTGGACGGCGGAGCGCAGAATCAAAGAAATCGGCATAAGAAGGGTGTTGGGAGCTTCTTTTGCTCAGATTATTTCTCTCCTTTCCGCTGACTTCATGAAGCTCGTCGCTGTGGCGATTGTGATTGCCACTCCTCTGGCGTGGTATGTGATGAGCCGCTGGCTGGAAGGTTTCGCCTTTCAAACTGAAATCCGCTGGTGGGTATTTGCGTTGGCTGGGTTATTGGCGACCGTAATAGCGCTAATCACTGTAAGCTTTCAGTCGGCAAAGGCAGCCTCTATGAACCCGGCCAAGTCGTTGAGGAGTGAGTAAGTTTTGATTGTCTAATAAACGGAGAAGGGGCTCAGGTGGCCCCTTCTCCGTTTAGATACATGATGCAGCTGACTGCTGATCTACCTCTTATCATACACAACCGTAGAAACATTCTCACCTCTCGGCGATTTTGACGCCTGCTGAATAACAAGCTTTTTGCCTCTTCTTTGGAGCGTCCAAACATCCAAACCTGTAATCGTGGATGAATTACCGCCAAAGTTGAACGTCACCTTCGAGTCTATCGACAGCGTGTCTTTCATTGGTGACCAATTGGCGTGTTGGATCCTTGGCGAATTGAACATTTTAGACTCAATATCAGACCCATCCAACGGCAACGTTTGCTCACTTACTTCATCATCGGCCCATTCTACCACGGAGGTCGACTTAACCATGAGCTTGTTGTCCTTTTGCACAATGCTCAGCTTTACTGCCGGCCCGCCAAACCCCTGGTATTTTGTCTCATCCTCATTGAGCACCCACTCGCCTGTGAAGTCCGCCGGAACTGAGGACGGGAGGGGCTCAAAGCCCTCAGCCTTTCTGAGTCCTTTAGTGCCCTCGGTGTATGCCTTGTCTTCCATAAAAACGATGCGTGAGTCAGCAACAAGTGGCTCATACTCGCTTTTCGGCGTTCCCCTTACCATGCCCGACCACACTACCCAGTAGGTCCAGTTGGGTTGCTTTTCGAGTATTTCCAGCGATGGAGGGTTTCCCACTTCACCCAACGCCAACGGTTTGCCTTGCGACAGTTCCATCAGGCCATCATAATAACTTTGGTTGAAGTCACGACCATACACGTCCAGCGAAAGAATGTCCAGATATTCATTGCCTGGGTAGTACTTGATAAACTCCCGGCCTGGTGCGCTGGGCCTGTCTACACTCCACACCCAAATCAGGTTGTTGAGCTTGTGATAGTTCACCATTCTGTCGAATATCTGACGGTACAAGGCCGCTGTGCCATATTTTGGGTCGGTACGGCCACCCCACCAAAACCAGTCACCGTTCATCTCGTGGTAGGGCCTCCACAATACAGGTACGCCTGCGTCCTGCAATTGCTTCAGGTAGCCCGCAATTTCGTCTACCTGAGTCAGCCACTTCTTGTTGATTTTTGTACCCTTTTTCAGCAGGTCTTTGAATTGCTTGTCCAGTAAATCTCCCTGCACGCTGGCCAAAGCCATAGAATCAAAACCGGGCAAAGGCTGAAAGGTGACCGGTTCATCAGCTGTCGGCGGCACAGCGTGCCAACATAAGGTGACAATGGCACCGAGTTGATGCTGGCGAATAGCTTCCTCTACGATAGAGGGCCGGGCCAGGTACGAATCCTTGTCCCCGTCTTTGGCAAAGCCAAAGTCCTGGCTCCAAACTGGGGGCGTCTTGCCTATGTAATCAGCAGCGAACTGCGAATTCCTGTCCCTTGAAATAGGAAAGTTGTGTTGACCCACCAGCGTATGCTTGCCACTCAAGCTTTGAATGTACTCAAGCAACGCCCGTGCCTCAGGAGAGGCGTTCGGCGTAACAGGGGCTATTTGTGCAAAGGCAGCAACATTGAACAGACACAAAAGTGTCGGTGAAAACAAGGCTCTTCTCATGGCTGCCTACTTCTTTTTCTTGCCTTTCTTCGTCTTTAGCGATGCCAGGTAGTCAAGGCTTTGCGGCACCTGCTCAAGGGCTCTCGAAGATTCATCTTCGATGAAATAGTGTTTGATGCCAATTTCCATCGCAGCTTCCATCGCCTCGGCAATGCCAACATCGCCCTGACCGAGTACCACGTTGGTTTCAGGATCCTGGCGGCCTTGCAGGTTGTCTTTGCTTCCTGGCTTCCTGTCCTTCAAATGCAGCGAAGTAAAGCGAGTCGGGTATTTTCTCAGCAAGGCAGCTGGATTTTGTCCAGGGTTGCGCATCCAAAACACGTCCATTTGAACTGTGACATAGTCCGGGTTGGTATTGTCCATAAAATACTCGTACAAGGTGCCATTGCCTCCTTCGTAGTCAACGAACTCATAACCATGGGCATGATAGGCGAAAGTCAGACCGTTTTCCTTCAGGGTTTTTCCCGCCGCATTGAACACCTCCACCCCTTTCTTCATCTCCTCAAGGGTCATCTTTTCCTCAGTATGGGGAATCCAGTAGCAGAGTACAAATTTGGCATTGTAAAACTTCGCATTATCGATGATTGCCTGAAGCTCATCTGGTTTTTGCAGTGCATCGAAGTTGCTACCAACTGCTACTACTTTGAGTCCGTATTTTTCGAGCAGCTTTTTATACGCCTCCTTGTCAATTCCACGTGGTGTGCCTCCTTCAAGCTCTTTGACGCCCAGCTCTTGTAGACGAGCCAGCGTCTTTTCCACATCTACTTTCATGAGTTCTCTCATGCTACCCATCTGAATGCCAATTTCCTGGGCCATTGTCGCAGGAGATCCCGCCAAAAGGGCCAGCAGCAGCAACAAAATCGTTCTTTTTGAGAAACGGGTTAGAGTCTTATTCATATTTTTCTATTTAGGGTGATTCACATGTTCATATTAGCCCTAATTTAAGGAATGTACAACACGTTTTCCACCAGTAATTGCACCAAACGGTCTTACCGGGAACTCCATTTGTATCAAAATGGGGTGGCATTATGTGAGAAAACCAACCAGTGAAAACTAAGTCAATGGGAATGCGCCGTGATAATGGTTAAATTCCAACCTTATACATACCACATTCTATTTTTACCCTATGAGAACTACATCAAGTGACTGGCTCCGTGCGGGGGCTGCTTTTTTTATATCCCTTTCGATTTTCTCCTGCTCTCCGTCAGAAAAGCAGTTCGATAAAACTCCTCAGCTGAGCACTCCTCAGGATACAATCAACCTCCCCGTTGTGCAGTTACCAGAGGGAGCCGACACCACCAACGCCTATTGGCAAGGCATTGACCTTGAGCCAAAGAAACCAGTGATACCATTGCCGGTGAATGAAGAAAAGGCCAGATTCCTGCTTCAGCCCGGCTACAGCCTTGACCCGATTTTAACAGAGCCGCAAATACAGCAACCGGGTGCCATCACATTTGACGGCAACGGCAGAATGTACGTGCTGGAACTACGCACCTACATGCTCACAGCAGACTCTGAAGGCACGCTGGAGCCAGTAAGTGCCATTTCCCGCTGGGAAGACAAAGACAATGATGGCATTTATGAGACAGGTGGAACGTTTGTCGACAGCCTCGTTTTCCCAAGATTTGTTCTGGCCTTTGGCCCCAACAGTGTGCTGACCATGGAGTCGAACACCGACAATGTGTATATGTTTACCGACACCGACAATGACGGCAAGGCAGACAAAAAGGAGTTTTTTACAGATAATTTCGGCCGCCCGGGCAACGTGGAGCACCAGCAGGCCTTTTTGTACTGGGGCATGGACAACTGGCTGTACAGCACTGTCAACCCTTTCAGGGTCAGGTGGACTCCGAATGGTGTCATAAGAGAGGCTACCGGCTCCAACCACGCCCAGTGGGGAATTTCGCATGACGATGATGGCAAGCTCTGGTTTCAGGGCGGGTCTAACGGTTTACCCATGTCCTTTCAATTCCCGATTCATTATGGCGACTATATTGTAAAAGACGTGAACTACGCAGAGGGCTTCGATGTGCCCTGGGGAGCACCCGTAAAGATAGCCGACATGCAGGGCGGTATGGGAGCGGTAAGAATGCCCGAGGGAACCTTGAACAGAGTGACAGGTGCAGCTGGCAACGATGTGTACCGGGGCGACAGGCTGCCAAAAGAGCTCTACGGCCAATACTTCTACGGCGAACCTGTAGCAAGAATCGTCAGGCAAATCAATCCTGTAGTTAACGAAGGTTTGACGACGCTACACAACGTCTTTCAGGATCAAAAATCAGAGTTCATTCGCTCCACTGATCCTCTTTTCCGTCCGGTTGACATGACGACAGCGCCAGACGGCACCATGTACATTACGGACATGTATCACGGCATTATTCAGGAGGGAGAATGGACACCTGTGGGCTCTTACCTGAGAGCGAAAATTGAGCAGTATCAGCTCGACAAAGTGGTCGGGCTGGGAAGAATATGGAGGTTAAGCCATAAGGATTTTCAAAGAGACAAGACAAAGCCAAAGATGTACGACCAAAAATCGTCAGAGCTTCTGGCATACCTTAGTCACCCGAATGGTTGGTGGAGAGACATGGCTCAGCAGGTGCTGGTGCAACGCCAGGATAAGTCGGTAGCTCCTGAGTTAGTTAAGATGGCAAAGACAAGTGACAACCTTTTGGCTCGTTTTCACGCTTTGTGGGTGCTCGAAGGTATCGGCGCACTCGACGCTGGTCTTGTCAGGGAAATGATGAAAGATTCCAATCCACGTATGCGCATTCAAGCCATGTGGGTGGGCGAAACACTTTATAAGGCTGGTGAAATGTCGCTTGGGGCTGACTACGTGCGTATGATGAACGATGAGGACACCATGGTGAAAATGCGTGCCATGATGACCGGGCGCCTCCTCAAAATTCCGGGAACGGAGGGGGCTGTGAAGACAGTAATGGCCGCCGACCAAACAGCCGGTGTGCAACTGGTGGCGCAGCAGGTGCTGGAACCTGTGGTTGTCAATTCGTTCTTTGGCCGGAGCAACCCCAACTATTCGGAAAAAGAGCAGGCCTTGCTTGAAAAAGGCGCCGACATCTTCAACAGCCTGTGCTCTACTTGCCATGGTACGCTGGGTCTCGGTGCTCCGGGCGGCCAAGGCAAGCTAATGGCGCCCTCTTTAGCTGCTTCAAAGCGGATAAAAGGGCACCCGGACTATGTGATTAAGACCCTGCTCCATGGAATGACAGGAGACATTGAAGGCACTTCATACACTGGCGTCATGATGGCCCCAATGGGCAACAATGACGATGAGTGGATTGCTGCGGCGGCTTCGTTTATCAGGGCCAATTTTGAAAACGAATCGTCGCTAGTAACTGCCGAAGACGTGGCCAGAGTCAGGGCCAACACGGCTGGCCAAACAAAGTCGTATACATACCCTGAGCTGTTGGCTTCAGTTCCGAAGGTGCTAACACCCACCGACAACTGGAAAATGACGGCCAGCCACACTGCCAATACCAGAAAGGGAAGTACAGCATCGGCAAGGGGTGCTTTTAACTTCGAAGGCTGGACAACCGGCATTACCCAGCAGGCGGGCATGTGGTACCAAGTGCAGTTGCCTAAGCCTGCCACCATTACCGAAATTCATTTCACCTCACCACCCATTAGCAGGGGCTGGCGGCCAGGATCACCTCCTCCTATCCATACCTATCCAAAAGAGTATGACCTGGAAGTGTCAATGGATGGCAAGCAGTGGACAAAATTGCTGGAGAAGGCGAAGGGTGACTACGCTTCAATGGCTATTAGAATAGCTTCTGTGGAAACGAAATTCCTGCGCATGACTTTGACAAAATCCGATTCGATGGTGCATGGTGAATTCCGTGGGCGCCCCGTCGACTTTGAGGTCACCTGGACCATGCGGGAGATGAAACTTTATGGGTTTATGGAGTAGATAGATCAACGTATCTTCTCCTTACCAAAAAGTTTTTCGGATTTGACAGTTGGGGGAGGCAATCAAATTGCTTCCCTCAACTTTTATATGGTGCCTGTTGATGCCTCAAATCAGCGCTCTTTAACTGTCTTTTGCTACCAAAACACTTTTTTCTGATGTAACTTTGCGCCACCAAAAAATATGTGGTCTGAAGTAAAATATCTGTTCCTCAAAGAGGTCACCCTTGAATGGCGGCAAAAGTATGCTTTCAACGGCCTCCTGTTGTTTACTGTCAGCACCATTTTTATCATCTACCTGAGTCTGCGAGTTAAAAATCAGGCCGGCCTTCCCGACCATTTGTGGAATGCCCTCTTCTGGATCATTATCCTTTTCTCCGCCATCAATGCCATTGCCAAAAGCTTCCTTCAGGAGTCTCCCGGCAGACAGCTTTACTACTATATTTCAGTGCACCCGATAAGCCTGATAATGGCAAAAATGGTTTACAACAGCTTGCTGATGGTAGTGCTGGCGGTTATTGCCGTGGTGGTGTACGGAACGGTTTTGGGCTATCCGGTCATCAACACACTGATGTTCGCCTCAGTGGTGGCACTTGCCTCCATAGGTATCTCGTCGGTGCTGACAATGATGTCAGCCATTGCTTCAAAGGCTGGTAACAATACCGTGCTGATGGCCATTTTGAGTTTGCCCTTGCTCATACCCATTCTCCTGCTGTCAATTAAAGCTGTAAAGAATGCTATTGATGACCTAACTTGGGCCGACACATCAGACGAACTAATTACGCTGGCGGCCGTAGATTGCATTGGAATTGCGTTGGGCTATGTGTTGTTTCCTTTTCTCTGGAAAAGCTGATATGGATAAATTGATAAGAAAATGGTGGTGGAAAATCCTGGCAGTTGTGCTCATGCTATATGTAGTGTGCGCAGGCCTTCTTTTTGATGTTCCCCGGCTGGTGATTCTGAATGAAACCATCAGGGTGCTGCACTTTCACGTGCCCATGTGGTTCGGCATGATCTTGCTTTTGCTGGCCTCGGTAGTTTACGCCATCAAAAACCTTTCTAACCCCAGCCCCAAAAACGATATCTATAGTTTGGAGTTTGCCAACGTTGGCGTTGCCTTTGGGGTGATGGGCATTGTAACTGGCATGATTTGGGCCAACTTTACCTGGGGAGAGCCCTGGAGCAACGACCCCAAGCAAAACGCTTCCGCTATCGGCATCCTGATCTATTTCGCCTATTTTATTTTGAGAGGATCCATCGAAGACGAAAACACAAAGGCAAGGATAAGTGCGGTGTATAACATATTTGCCTTTGCCATTTTAATCCCTCTTTTGTTTATCCTTCCAAGGCTTACCGACTCACTGCACCCAGGCAACGGAGGCAACCCCGGCTTCAATGCCTATGACCTGGATAGTAAACTGAGGAAGGTGTTTTACACCGCAGTTATTGGCTGGTCGCTTATAGGTTTTTGGATCGCCACCATCAGGATCAGAATGAGATTAGTTCAACATGTTACAGAGCAATAAAATGAAGCATACACTTTCCATCCCACTGCTTGCCATAGGCATGTTTTTGTCAACCAGTCTCTGGGCACAGGAAAAACATAAAATAGATGAAAACGATTATGCCAATCAATCTGTTGAAATGGCAGACGGCTTCCGGGCCGAGGGAAAAATCTATGTGGTAGTAGCAGTAATGGTGGCCCTCTTGGGAGGGTTTACCTTCTACGTGGTAAGGATGGACATGAAAGTGACAGGCCTGGAAAAAAAGGTGGAGGAATTTCTGCAAGGAAAATAAGGTTTAGGTAGTTGAAATATAAAAAGAGAGTCAATGAAAAAGTCGCACATATTCGGAATCATCATCATAGCTGTGGCTGTCATGGTTATTGTTTCCACAGCGGGTGACGCAAGCACCTATGTGAGCTTTGGAGAAGCCCAGGAGTTAGCCGAAAAAGGCAACGCAAACATGATCCATGTGGTGGGAGCCCTAAAGAAAGACGAGCAGGGTCAGCCAGTTGGTATTCAAACCAGCCCCGATATGCTCTCCTTCTCCTTCATCATGGTTGATCAAAACAACCTTGAACAAGAAGTGATTTACAACCAGCCCATGCCCATGGACTTTCTAAGGTCGGAGCAGGTAGTGGTGGTGGGCTCTTACAAGAAAAATAAATTCATTGCCGACAAAATCCTGATGAAGTGCCCTTCAAAATATCAGGAGAATGAAATAAAAGTTGGAGAGGTCAGATAAGCCCGAAAAGTAGATGATACATACCTTTGTTGGTAATTTAGGTCACTTTTTAGTGATCACAGCGTTTGTTTCTGTTCTCATCAGCGCATTTTCATATTGGAAAGCCCAGCGTTCCGATGAAATTTCCAAGCCTTCCTGGCTTAACTACGCACGCATCGCCTTTTACATTCATGGCGCTTCCGTATTTGGTGTTGTTGCATCGCTCTTTTACATCATCAACAGCCACTATTTCGAGTACCACTATGCCTGGAGCCACTCCTCTGCTGAGCTTCCGGTCTACTATCAGATAGCCACATTTTGGAACGGCCAGGAAGGCTCCTTCCTGCTGTGGGCATTCTGGCATGTCATTCTTGGGGCGATCCTGATCAATACCAACAAGTTTTGGGAAGCACCCATCATGGCCGTTTTCGCTGCTGTGCAAGCCTTCCTCCTGTCAATGATCCTTGGGGTCGTTATTTTCAATGTAAAGTTTGGAAGCTCGCCGTTCATTTTGCTGCGTGAGGCAATGAATGCGCCGATTTTCCAGCTCAACCCAGACTTCGTTCCCAAGGATGGCTCAGGCCTCAATCCCCTGCTTCAGAACTACTGGATGGTCATTCACCCCCCAACTTTGTTCCTGGGCTTTGCCACCACTATTATCCCATTTGTGTATTGCATGGCTGGGCTTTGGATAGGAAAATACAAAGAATGGGTCAGGCCGGCACTGCCGTGGGCACTGTTTTCGGCAGTCACACTCGGCATTGGCATATTGATGGGCGCCTACTGGGCCTACGAAACGCTAAATTTTGGAGGCTACTGGAACTGGGATCCCGTGGAAAACGCCATTTACGTGCCGTGGTTGGTGTTGGTGGCGGCCATCCACACCATGATCACCTTCAAGAAAAGTAACAACGCACTGAAGGCTTCCATGGTGCTGTCCATTGCTACGTTCATCTTGGTGCTTTATGCCACATTCCTTACTCGTTCCGGTATACTAGGCGATTCATCAGTCCATTCGTTTACTGATCTCGGGCTTTCCGGCCAACTCCTGGTTTATTTGTTAACTTTTGCAGTGCTATCTGTTTGGCTTTTGGCCAAAACCTGGAGCAAGATTCCCACCTCCGATGAGGAAGTTTCCACCTACTCCAGAGAGTTCTGGATTTTCATGGGTGCCGCCACGCTTTGTGTGATGGCCTTTCAGGTGATCATACCTACTTCCATCCCTGTATGGAATGCCATTGTTGAGCTGTTTGGCGGCATCTCCAATGTAGCGCCCCCGGCTGATCAGGTCGCTTTCTACAGCAAGTGGCAAATCTGGCTGGCAGTTATCCTGGCCCTGCTCTCAGGAACAGGGCAGTTTTTCTGGTGGAAAAAAGTAGACAAACAAAAGCTGAAAGAATCTCTCTTTTATCCCGCAGTTATTTCTTTGCTGGCTTCCGGAATAATTATTGTCGTGGCTAAAGTCACAGAGCCAGCCTACATCCTTTTGCTCACCGCAGGCATCTATTCCATCGTTGCCAATGGAAAGATTCTTTTTTCGTTGCTGAAAACGAGCCCCAAACTAGCAGGTGGAGCCGTGGCACACATTGGCATCGCCATGATGCTGGTGGGTGTTCTTTTTTCTTCTGGCTATTCCAGGATTATTTCCCTCAACAACACCGGAATGATTTGGAATAAGGACTTTCCGGAGGAAATGAACACGAAAAATCTCCTGCTGTTTCAGCATGAAACCGTGCAAATGGGGGACTATTCTCTAAATTATAAGGGTCTCAGAAAAGAAATAGATGGGTTTCCTGGCTATGTGAGCACCAGTGCAATCGAAGCCTTTGGCGACTCTTACAAAGTAGTGGCACGTAAAGACATTGAATGGAAGGGAAAGAAGTATTTTTCCGAAGGAGATACACTGGTTCTTGACAACCCTGAAAACAGTTTCTTCGAAATTGAATATTCGAAAAGCGACGGCAAGAAATTTACCCTATACCCCAGGTTCCAAATCAACGAGTCGATGGGGATGCAGGTCTATTCTCCGGATATCAAAAGGACTCTTACCTCCGATTTATATACCCACGTAAGAACCTTTCCGGATCCTGAATCAGAGACAGAATGGGGCGAAATGGAAGAAGTGACGGTAAAGGTCGGCGAAACTTTCTTTGTGAACGACTTCGTTGCCAGGGTGCAGGGCATTGAAAGAATAACGGAAATTCCGCAAGTGACGTTGGGGCTGGAAGACGTGGCAATCAAGGCGAGAATTGTTATTAGTGGAGCCGATGAAGACTATATTGTGGAGCCTATTTACCTGATCAAAGACAGAATGATCGGTCTGATACCTGAGGAGGTGAAGGATGTCGCTTCAAAAATCACTTTCCTTAACGTTCATCCTGAATCAAACAGTTTCACTTTTGGTGTCAACACCACACAAAAAGAGTGGGTCATTCTGGAGGCCGTAGTTAAGCCTTATATCAACGTCCTTTGGACTGGCACCCTAATTATGGTACTTGGATTTACCATGGCCATTCGCAGGCGCTACGTCGAGTTCATCAAAATGAGAGACAAGGGCCAGGAGGAATAAGCCACTCAAGTAAAGTCGTTTAACAATCAAGTCAATTTTACTACCTTCATAGGCGAACAATCAATCGACCTATGAAGGCTTCCAGAAGATCGTTTTTCAGGCAAATGAGTGCCGCAGCCGGTGCCTTGTCTTTGTCAGGTATGGCGGCAAAAGCTGCCTCTTTCGAGGTGGCAGATGGATTGAAGTCCCTGCAATCGCTTGACCCCATTACGGCCGCAGAAGACGAGCTTTCATGGGCGGCAGTCCGCCAGGCATACACTGTATCCCCATCCATCATCAATCTCAACAATGGTGGTGTAAGCCCCCAGCCCAAAGTGGTGCAGGAAGCCAACGACCGCTATTATCACCTCAGCAACGAAGCGCCGTCTTACTATATGTGGGGCATTCTCGACCAGGGTCGTGAGCCCTTGCGTGAAAAGCTGGCTAATTTAGCAGGTTGCAGTCCTGAAGAAGTCGCTATCAACCGGAATGCCACCGAAGCCCTGGATACAGTGATCTATGGCATGGACCTGAAAAAAGGCGACGAAGTAATCCTAACAAAGCAGGACTATCCCAACATGATCAATGCCTGGAAGCAGCGGGAAATGAGAGACGGTATCAAGCTAGTCTGGCTCAACCTGGACATGCCCACGGAAAATGCTGACTACGTAGTAAAGGCTTTCACAGATGCTGTGACCCCTAAAACCAAAGTCTTTCACATCACTCACATGATCAACTGGAACGGGCAGATCATGCCAGTGAAGAGACTCTGCGAAGAGGCAAAAAAAAGAAACATCTTTTCGCTGGTGGACGGCGCCCACACATTTGCCCATATGGACTTCAAAGTACCCGATTTTGGCTGCGATGCCTACGGCACCAGCCTCCACAAATGGCTTTGTGCTCCGTTTGGCACCGGCATGCTCTACCTGAGAAAAGAGCGCATCACTGAAATCTGGCCTATTTTTACTAACGATAACCCCAGGGGTGATAATATTCGCAAGTTCGAGTCCCTTGGCACCCGCTCCTTTGCGCCAGAGCAGGCCATTGGCCAGGCAATCGATTTTCACAATGCCATAGGCCCAAAAAGAAAAGAAGAAAGGCTGCGGTACCTCAAAAATTACTGGTGCGAAAAGGTAAAAGACCACCCGAAAGTCAAACTCAACATTTCCCTCAAACCCGATTTTAGCTGCGCCCTTGGCAACTTCGCCATTGAGAGCAAGGAGCCTGGGGAAATCGCCACCCGGTTGTTCAATGACTACAAAATCCACGTGGTGGGAATTGTGTGGGAAAACATCAAAGGAGTAAGAGTAACGCCACACGTGTATACACTTACCAGTGAATTAGATAAATTAGCTGCCGCAATACACAAAATAGCGGACAGTTAATGGCAGAACGATTTTCCTTCAGAGTAGCTCTTATCGGTTCGGGCAGGCTGGGCACGCAACTGGCAATGGCCCTGGAAAAAGGCGGTCATCGGATTGCCGAAATTTTCAACCCTTCTCAGAAATCAGCGGAGAAGCTGGCCTATAACCTCTACTCCAGCCAGCTGGTCAATAGCCTCGATTTTTCTGACAGCGACTGCAATTTCTTCATTATTGCCGTGCCCGACGAAGCCATAGAGCAGGTGGCCACAGAAATTGTGCTCCCCGACGAGGCCATCATAGTCCACACGTCCGGAGCCACTCCCATGAGCATACTCGAGGTGACTGCCGCTGAAAACTTCGGCGTGTTGTGGCCGCTTCAGAGCTTTAGCCGTGGTGCAACTATCAGCTTTTCACAGCTTCCAGTGATTATTGAAGGCGCCAACGACTACACCCTGGAAATTCTCAATCGTGTGGTGGCGTCCATAGGGGCAGAGCCGGTTTTCATGGAGGAAGAAGAAAGGAAGAACCTGCATGTAGCAGCAGTGTTTGCCAGCAACTTTACCAACTTTATGCTGAGGTCGGCCGAGCGGGTGCTTGAGAAAGACGACATTTCTCTGGACATACTGAAACCTCTTGTGGTGGAGACTATTCGCAAAGCTTTTGAAATAGGGCCTGAAAATGCTCAAACAGGCCCGGCGGCAAGAGAAGATTTTACCACTATCGATGCTCAGACCTTACTTCTAGCCGATGATGAATCGCTGCAAAGAATGTACCGCATGATTTCTCAGGAAATCATCGACAGCAAATATGAGTCGGACGTGTAGTTTGAAATCCAGCGGTTCTGCACTTTCTTTGAACCTTAATTGGAGAAAATGGCAAAGTCGTCCCGGCCCAGGAATTTCTCATTCACCGGTCTTTTTAGGCTGACAAGGTTTCCTAACCTGCTAATTATTGCCCTCACTCAATACATGACGGCCCTCTTTCTTACGACCTCCACACACGGATTATGGGCCATTTTCACCCACCCAGGCTTGTTTTGGCTCACCAGCTCCACACTCATGCTTGCTGCGGCTGGTTACATCATCAACGACTATTACGACGTTAAAATAGACTACATCAACAAACCCGAGCGGGTGATCGTAGGCCGGATTCTAAAGCGCAGAATTGCCATGATTTGGCAGCTGGGGCTTAACCTGGCAGGTATACTCATCGGTTTTTTTCTTTCTCCCTGGATAGGGCTCATCCACTGTTTCTCTGCGTTCACATTGTGGCTCTATTCTAACCAGCTCAAGCGACTCCCCTTTGTTGGCAACTTTAGCATTGCCCTGCTCACGGGCGTGTCGGTTCTCGTGGTAGCGGTTCTCTTTGTAGAAAAAAACTGGCTGATTTTCACCTATGCTTACTTTGCCTTTGGCATCACGCTGGTAAGGGAAATCATCAAAGACATGGAAGACCTGAAAGGTGACGAAACATTCGGCTGCAAAACACTCCCTATTGTGTGGGGCATTCGAAAAACAAAGCAGTTCGTTTTCCTCCTCCTTATCGTCTTCGTTGCAAGCATATTCTACTTCGTTTTCAAAGCAAAAAACGAAGTGCTCAATACCTACTTCATGGTGATGATTATTCCGGCCGCTCTCTTTATCCTATATTTCTTGCGAGCCGACACCAAAGACAAATTTGCCAACCTGAGTACCTTTTGTAAGCTGTTTATACTGAGTGGTATCATCAGTATGGCTTTCTTTGCCGCCAATTAAAAATCATGAAAAAGAACCTGGCCATATTTGCCTCCGGAAGTGGAACAAACGCAGAAAACATCGTCAAACACTTCAAAGGAAACAGCGACGTAGGCGTTAAGCTTATCCTGTCAAATAAAAAGGATGCGGGAGTACTTGAACGAGCCAAAAAACTGGGAATTCCTTCTCATGTTTTTTCGAGACCTGACTTTTACGAAAACAATAATGTGCTTGATGTACTAAAAGCGCACAACGTTGACTGGGTGGTTCTCGCCGGGTTCCTTTGGCTTATTCCTGGCAATCTCATTAAAGCTTTCCCTGACAAAATTATCAACATACACCCGGCACTGCTGCCCAAGTTCGGTGGCAAAGGCATGTATGGCGACAGAGTTCACCAGGCCGTAATTCAGGCAGGTGAAAAGGACAGCGGCATTACTATCCATTTGGTGAATGAAAAATATGATGAAGGGAAAATCCTTTTCCAGGCATCATGCGACATTGAAAAGGACGAAACGCCGCAAAGCCTGGCCGCCAAAATTCATCAGCTTGAATACACCTATTTTCCTCAAGTAATACACGATCAGATGGTTCAGTAAAAAACGCAGGGTTTTTTTCAAGCCAACAATGCCTCACGCAGGCAAATTTTATTAGCTTTGCACCTTAATTTTCCTAGCCGTAAATGAGTCAAAAAAAAATCACTTCTGCTTTAATATCAGTTTATTACAAGGATGGCCTTGAGCCAATTATCCGTCAACTTCACTCGCTGGGTGTAAAGTTATACTCCACCGGAGGCACCCAATCATTCATTGAAAAGCTCGGCATAAAAGTGACACCTGTTGAGTCGCTCACAGCCTACCCGTCAATCTTCGGGGGCAGGGTAAAAACGCTCCATCCAAAAATATTTGGCGGCATTCTCTACCGCCGAGGCAACTATTCTGATATTGAAGAGGCCGGGAAATTTGAAATTCCATCCATCGATTTGGTCATTGTTGACCTGTATCCATTTGAAGAAACAGTGGCAGCAGGCGGAACCTCAGAGGAAATCATAGAAAAAATTGATATTGGAGGCATTTCGCTCATCAGGGCGGCGGCCAAAAACTTCCACGACGTTACCATAGTGGCGTCGAGAGACCTTTATCCAAACTTAAGCGCCCTGCTTGAAGAGAAGAAGGGTGAGACCTCCGAAGCTGACAGAAAGAAATTTGCGGCCCATGCCTTCAGAATAAGCTCGGGTTATGATACGGCCATATTCAACTACTTCAATCAGGACGACGAAATTCCATCGCTGCGAATAGCGGAAGATGAAGCCACTACCCTGAGATACGGCGAAAACCCTCACCAAAAGGGCGTTTTCTATGGCGATATGGCCAAAATGTTTGATCAGCTCAACGGCAAAGAGCTTTCATACAACAACCTCGTGGACATTGATGCAGCTGTTTCGCTTGTGGAAGAATTCCCGAAAGAAACGGCTTTTATTATCATCAAGCATACCAATGCTTGTGGCGTGGCTGTGGCTTCAACCGTGAAAGAGGCCTATCTCAAAGCATTTGAAGCCGACACTGTTTCTGCCTTTGGCGGCGTGCTGGCAACCAATAAAAAAATTGACCTGGAAACGGCCGAGGAGCTAAACAAGTTGTTTTTTGAGGTGCTGATTGCTCCCGCCTTTGATGAGGCTGCTTTAGAGCTGCTTAAATCAAAGAAGAACAGAATCATCATGAAGCAAAAGGCTGGCATCGACACAACCAAGCAGGCGAAAACCATTTTGAATGGCGTGCTTGTGCAGGACCGTGACCTGCATACCGATGGCAAAAAAGACCTTAAGGTGGTGACAAAGGCCGAGCCCACCGGTGAGCAAATAGATGCGTTGCTGTTTGCCAGCAAGCTTGCCAAGCACACCAAATCCAATACTATTGTGCTCGCCAAAGGCAACCAACTATTGGCGAGTGGTGTTGGACAAACATCCAGAGTTGACTCACTTAATCAGGCCATTGAAAAGGCAAAAAGTTTTGGCTTTGACCTAAAGGGTGCAGTTATGGCGTCGGATGCTTTCTTTCCTTTTCCCGACTGTGTAGAGATTGCGGACAAGGCAGGCATTGTGTCGGTTATTCAGCCAGGTGGTTCTATCAAAGACCAGGCGTCGATCGATTATTGCGACCAACATGGCCTATCTATGGTGTTTACCGGGTATCGCCATTTCAAACATTGATTAATATTAAAACACAACGAGATTATTAGTCTCAAATTTGTATTTTCGACACGTTTTCAGCGTAATTGAGCGAATTAAAATAAACAATGGGATTCTTAGATTTTTTCTCCAGCGATATAGCCATAGACTTGGGCACGGCCAACACCCTTATCATTCATAAGGATAAAATTGTAGTTGACGAGCCTTCGATTATTGCCATTGACAAAAACACCAACAAGGTATTAGCGATAGGTCGTGAAGCCATGCAAATGCATGAAAAAACTCACGAAAACATCAAGACTATCCGTCCGCTAAAAGACGGCGTGATCGCCGACTTCCATGCTGCTGAGCACATGATAAGGGGCATGATCAAAATGATCCATCAGGGCGGCAAGTCGTTTTTCCCAAGCTCCCACAGGATGGTCATCTGTATTCCTTCGGGCATTACTGAAGTAGAAAAAAGAGCTGTGCGTGACTCCGCTGAGCACGCAGGTGCCAAAGAGGTGTACATGATCCCTGAGCCAATAGCTGCGGCCATCGGCATCGGCATTGATATTGAAAGGCCCGTTGGTTCAATGATTGTTGATATCGGAGGTGGTACCACAGAAATTGCCGTCATAGCACTTTCTGGCATTGTGTGCGACCAGTCGATCCGGGTTGCCGGTGACACCTTCAACAAAGACATTCTCGACTACATGCGCCGTCAGCACAACCTGCTGATTGGCGAGCGTACGGCAGAAAGAGTAAAGATAGAAGTCGGTTCTGCATTGACAGAGCTTGACGAAGGACCGGAAGACTTTGAAATCAGAGGCCGTGACCTCATGACGGGCATTCCAAAAGTGATCAAGATCTCTTACTCTGAAATCGCTTTCGCCATCGACAAGTCCGTATCTAAAATTGAAGAAGCAGTGCTTAAAGCATTGGAGATTTCTCCGCCGGAACTTTCTGCTGACATTTACGACAATGGTATTCACCTCACTGGTGGCGGTGCTTTGCTGAGAGGTCTCGACAAGCGCCTGGCCATGAAAACCAAACTTCCTATTCACATTGCAGATGATCCATTAAGAGCTGTTGTGAGAGGAACCGGCCTTGCCTTGAAAAATCTTAATGCATACAAAGCGGTTTTGATGACCTAACCATTGAATGTATTCATTATTCCAATTTCTCTACCGAAATAGGGCTTTTCTAACCTTTCTGTTTTTAGAGGTAATAAGTTTTTGGCTGGTCGTAAACGACAGAAGCTATCTGGGGGCAAAGTTTTTCAACTCGTCCAACCGGCTGGCTGCCAATGTGCTTAACATTTCATCCAACGTATCGGATTACTTCTCCCTGGGTAAGGTAAACGCCCAACTGGCCGAGGAAAACCGTCAATTGCACGAAACCCTGCTGAATCAAACCCCTAAAGGAATAGACCCAATCAGGATTGACTCTGTATCAATAGACTCAGTCAATCATGTGTATGAAATGATAGCAGCCAAGGTCATCAATAATTCCACCAGAAGGGTCAACAACTACCTGACCATCAACAAAGGCTCGGATGACGGAATACTCCCTGGTATGGGGGTGGTGGGCCCTCAGGGAATTGTAGGCAAAGTAAAATATTCCTCGAAGCATTTTTCATCGGTGATTTCGCTGTTGCATACCGAGTTTTTGATATCTACAGCTGTCAAAAGAAATCAGGTGTATGGCACTTTGCGCTGGACATCAGGAGATGCTCTTTACGCTGATCTGCAATACATCCCCCGACATGTGAGCCTCCAGGTGGGCGACACCATTGTTACTTCCGGGTTCAATACCATTTTCCCGGAAGGCTATCAGGCCGGCACTATCTCAGAATTTACGATTTCTGATGACGCCACTTTTTACACCGTTAAGGTGAAGCTCGCTACCGACTTTTACAGTCTTAGGTATGTGTATGTGGTGAAAAACCTGTTGGCAGAAGAAAAAGACTCACTAGAACAAGTAACTATTCCAGATTATGAATAGAAGCAATTACATAAGTCTGGCCGCTTCATTTATCTTTCTTGGATTGCTTCAGGTAACTGTGCTCAAAAACCTGGTTTTGGGCAACTATTCGTCTTGCTTCATCTATATCCTACCCTTACTTCTTATACCTCTCGAGGTATCTGCCATCGCTTTAATGGCTACTGGTTTTCTATACGGAATCTCAATTGACACTTTTTATGACACGCCCGGAATTCATGCGGCCAGTGCTGTGTTAATAATGTACCTCCGGCCAGGGCTCATCAGAATACTGACTCCAGGTGGAGGATATGATGCCGGAACGCAGATATCGGCCGCCGAGCTGGGTTGGGGATGGGTGCTATCCTACTTTATTCCCCTGATCTTTATCCATCATGTGGCGCTTTTCTTTATCGAAGCAGGAAATCTGGGAATGTTTTGGGTAACTTTAGGTAAAGCTACAATGAGTTCAATATTCACACTTGTGGTGAGCTTGATCATACTATATATAAGAATGCCTCAAAAAGGTAGTCGGCTATGAACGACAGCAGAAAACTATATATTCAAACTGGAATGGTGCTGGTGGGCGTTATACTGCTGGTCAGGCTTTTCATTATTCAAATAGTAGACACCAGCTACAAAAGCGCCGCCGATAGTAATATCATTCAGAAGGTAATTGAATACCCCTACAGAGGTGAAGTGTATGACCGCAATGGCAAACTGCTGGTGTACAACAGCCCCGTGTACGATATTTTGGGTGTGCCCAAGGAAATCGAAAACCTGGATACCGCAAAGTTCTGCCGCCTGTTCAACATATCTAAAGCTGATTTGATAGACCGCCTTAATGCGGCGAGAAAATACAGCCCGATCAAAGCGTCAAAAATTGTGAACCTTCTGTCGCCGGAAGAATTTGCCAAAACACAGGACTACCTCATCGACTTTCCAGGATTTTACGTGTCGGCTAGAACAGTGCGGGGCTACACCACAAAAAGTGCCGCCAACGCTCTGGGTTATACTGGTGAGATAAGCAAGAGGCAACTGGAGGCAGATCGCACTGGTTACTACAGCCAGGGAGACCACATCGGCATTAGTGGCCTTGAGCTGTCCTATGAAAGAGAGCTACGAGGCAAAAGAGGGGTGAAATACAAACTTGTCAACGTTCGTGGAGTTGACAAGGGCAGCTTCAAGAACGGGTTGTACGACACATTAAGTATCCCTGGCGAAAACATCACAACAACGTTAGACATTGAGCTTCAGCAATATGCAGAAAAGCTTCTAGCCGGAAAAGTGGGAAGCATTGTGGCCATTGAACCAGCGACTGGAGAAATCCTTGTTTTTGTGTCTGGTCCATCGTACGATCCGGCGGTACTGAGTGGCAGGGATTTTGGAATTAATTTCACAAAGCTTTCCCAAGACAGCCTGGTTCCTCTTTTTAACCGGCCCCTGATGGCCATGTACCGACCAGGTTCGGTATTTAAGATCATGCAGGCCATGATTGGCTTGCAGGAAGGAGTGATTACTCCCAATACGGTAATTGCCTGTAACCAGAGCGTGATTGGGTGCCATTATCATGGCCCATCCGAGAACTTGCTGGGCGCCATTACTATGTCCTGCAATCCTTATTTTCACCAGGTGTTGAAAAGAGTGGTGAATCAGGATGTGTCCAGGGATACTTATGAAGATACCCGAATTGGCCTTGAAAAATGGCGGGGCAGGGTAGCCAACTTTGGTTTTGGCAGCACCCTGGGAATAGATTTGCCTAATGAAAAAGGTGGCATGGTACCCAACGTGGCCTACTACGACAGGGCTTACAATAATCAACCATGGAAGTACTCTAACATTTATTCCATTGCGATAGGCGAGGGCGAGAACCTGGTCGTTCCACTGCAAATGGCAAATTTTACAGCCACTGTGGCCAATCGTGGTTACTACTACACCCCCCACCTCGTAAAAGCAATAAGCGACACAGGCAAGCCAAGGCCGGAATACGAAGTGCAGCACCACACCGGCATCAACCCCGAGTATTTTGACATTGCTGTTGAAGCCATGCACAATGTGGTAGAACATGGTACGGGCCAATACAGAGCAAAACTTGATGATATTGTAGTCTGCGGCAAAACCGGCACAGTGCAAAATGCCAATAGCCCCGATCACTCGGCCTTCATTGCTTTTGCTCCAATGGATAACCCACGAATTGCGGTATCGGTTTATGTGGAAAATGCTGGCCAGGGCGCAAGAGCGGCGGCAGCTATCTCCGGCCTTATTATCGAAAAATACCTCAAGGGAGAAAAGGCAAAATTGAGAATGGAACCCTACGTACTAAAAGGAGATTTTCTAGATGCGGACGAGAAGGCTAAGTTTAACCTCTAACCAGTTTGACTGGCTGGCAGTCTCTCTGTATTTCCTCCTTGTACTTCTGGGGTGGTTGAACATATATGCAGCCGTTTACGACGACGAACTCGGTGCCAGCATCTTTGATTTCAGCATTAACTCAGGCCGACAACTTATTTGGATCAGCACCAGCATCCTTATCATACTCGTCATTAGTATTGTTGACTTCAGGTTCTATGACTCATTCGCCTTCATTGTGCTAGGGGTCATTTTGTTGATGCTTGTCAGTGTGCTTATTTTTGGATCCGAGGTAAAAGGCTCAAAATCATGGTTCGGTATCGGGAATTTTGGCATCCAGCCGTCGGAGTTTGCAAAATTTGCGACTGGCCTGGCACTGGCAAAGTTCCTCAGTCAGCCAACCATCAAGTTTGAGAAAATTAGCACGCAACTAATGAGCCTGGGTATTATTGCTGTGCCAGCGGCCCTGATTTTGTTGCAGGGCGACACCGGAACTGCCATGGTGTTTGCCTGCTTTATCATTGTGCTTTACCGAGAAGGGTTAAGCCCTGTCTTCTTCATGATAGGCTTTGCCTTCGTGCTCCTGTTCATTCTCACGCTGCTGGTAAACAAGCTGGTGCTCATCATCGGACTCCTAACGCTTGGCTTGCTGGCTGCAGCACTGTCAGGCAGAAATATCAAAAAAATTGGCGTCGTCATCGTGTCGACTGTTTTCATGTTTGGCTTTGTTCAGAGTGTCGACTTTATCATGAACAAAGTGCTGAAGCCCCACCAGCAAAAGCGGGTGATGCAGCTCATCGACCCCAATGCCGACCCACTTGGCGCTGGCTGGCAGGTGACTCAGTCCAAGATCGCCATCGGTTCGGGTGGCCTGTTCGGCAAGGGCTACCTGCAAGGCACACAGACCAAGTTTGACTTTGTGCCAGATCAGAGTACTGACAATATTTTTTGCACTGTTGGGGAAGAGCACGGCTGGTTTGGTGGGCTTATTCTGATCGCCGCTTTTCTAGCGCTTCTTTTGCGAATTACCCAGCTGGCTGAGCGCCAAAAATCCAAATTTGCCAGGGTATATGGTTATGGGGTAGCTTCTATTTTGTTCTTTCACTTTGCCTTTAACATTGCCATGACCATTGGCCTGTTTCCTGTGATTGGTATTCCTCTACCGTTTTTCAGCTATGGCGGCTCCTCGCTGTGGGCTTTCACCATCTTGCTGTTTATCTTTTTGAAGCTGGATGCGCACCGTATGCAGATCTTCACGAGATCCTAAAACGACTGTTAACGAAACTTTTTGAAAACGATTTTAAGGAGCTCCTTCACCTCAGGAGCATTCATGTCCCACTCCAGCTTTTTGGAATAGGTTTGGATAAGGAGTTCAACAGCATCGTCGAAACTGTCGCAGCCCTCCACTTTCTTCATTGCAGCCAGAAAAACGTCGCTGTCGCCATCAAACAATTCGTTAACAAACATATAGCGTTGATTAACGGTGATGCTTCCTGCAATGCTGTCAATTTTTTGACTTTGATGCACTTCAGCCAAAGAAGGTCTCTGCTCGGCTTTTAGCTGCTCATGGAGCGGTGTTTTTTCAGAAGAGAACTGCTTATTTAACGGCGCAGCATCCGGCTCGGCGTCATCGTCACTTTCTTCATCTCCCAAAAACTCGAAAGATCCCTTATTCGTGACCTCCTCGGGCTGACTTTGCTGCACCTCTTCCAGAGCATCGTAAGCGGGTTTCTCTTCTTCCTCATCATCATCAACAAACCGTATCAGCTCATCATCATCGTCCTCAGTAACTTCCGCCGAACTGCTGTCTTCAACAATTGTAGAGCTGTCATCGTCCTCATCTTCTGAGTCTTCTCCCTCGTCCTCCTCCTCTTCAATGTTTTCATCAAAATCATCGTCGGTATCATCATCCTCATCTTGCTCTGGAAAGTCCTCCTCCTCCACAAACGTTGAGAAATCAACCTGAGCTACTTCGCTAAACCTCTCCTCGTATTCCTGGCGGTTTTCTATGGAGAGGTCTCCGGCAGCAAAAAGCTCATCAAGCAAAGCGACGGCGGCGTCATGCGACAACTCACCCTCCGCTTTTTCCTCAAAAAGCGCTACATAGCTTTCGAAAACTTCCTGATTGACCTTGATGTATTTTGAACTGTTTTTCAGGTACTTGTCATTGAGCTTGCCGCTTTCGTGCCCGGTCAACTCCTCTCTGAAGAAATCGTAGGGAGAAACTATCAGTAAAATTGCTTCTCGGGTAGCTTGCTGTAGCAACGGCTCAAAGTTCACCCTATTAACTTTTATCTGCTGGGAAAGCGCATTCATAAAAGATAGAAGGGCCTTTCGAACATCTTCATTTTTGTAGTTGAAATAGGGGCTCTGCAGGCGCAACGTCTCTTTTTGCCATTTGCGAAAAAGAATTTTCAGCACAAAGTAATTCACCTGCTTTATAGGAGTTAGATCCACTATTTCCTTTCCCGAAATAGTGTCGGTGCCTTCAAAGAAAGAATCACAAGCTCTCTTTGTAAACAATTCAGCAAACGCTTCTATAGCCTCATGATTCAGTTTGCTCTCCCGCATATATTTTGTTTCTTTTGCAAAGCTAGTTTTATGCCCAAGATCGTTATACAAAACCTGAATAACAAACGCCTATTCAGCGAAAATAGTGGCCGAACCCTCCTTTCTATTTTACAGGAAAACTACATTGACTGGATGCACGCCTGCGGCGGCAAAGGCCGATGTACAACCTGTAAGGCCATTGTCCATGAAGGACTGGCCCAGCTTGGCGAGTTGACCGAAGCGGAAAAGAGGTATGTGGAAATGGGCAGGCTCGAAAGCAATGAGCGCCTTGCCTGCCAGTGCCTGGTGTCGAACGATATTGAAATAAGTGTGGCGGATGAAAATAAATTCCCGCATATTGACTACTCAGGATAACAAAAAATGCTAATAGAGCCACATTTGGAAGGGTCTGGAAGGGAAAGCCGCAGGTCGGGCTGGATTGAAGTAATCTGCGGTTCCATGTTTTCGGGCAAAACAGAAGAGCTTATCCGGCGGCTGAACCGAGCCGTAATTGCAGGGCAAAAAGTCGAAATATTTAAGCCAGCAATCGAAAAAAGATACCATGATAAAAATGTGGTGTCGCACAACGACCGAAGCATCCGGTCAACCCCTGTTCAGTTTGCTGACGATGTGGTTCTGCTAGCTGGAGAGAGCCAGGTGGTAGGCATCGATGAAGCTCAATTTTTTGACAGCGAAATCGTTAATGTGAGTATTGCGCTGGCAAATAAGGGTAAGCGGGTGATACTGGCAGGACTGGATATGGATTTTATGGGCAAGCCATTTGGCTCCATGCCGCAACTAATGGCTGTTGCTGAGTTTGTGACAAAAATCCATGCAATATGCATGAACTGTGGGGACGTTGCTTCCTATTCTTATCGTACTTCGCTTGGTAAAGAAAAAATAATGCTCGGTGAAAAAGAAACGTACGAAGCGAGGTGCCGCAAATGCTTTTGGGAGGCCATGGGTAATGATAAAAAATAGAAAAAGTCCGCTTATCTCTTTTGTGCTTCTCCTGCTGGCTACCGTCGTTCAAGCGCAAAACGACATCCCGGTAGGGCAGTGGCGAACGCACTTTAATTATAACCAGGGATATGGAGTAGTCAAGTTAAAGGAACAAATCTACTGCAACGCTTTTCATAGTTTGATAGAGGTCGACCCTGGAAGTACGGCCATTAGAAAAATCACCAAAGCCAATGGTTTAAGCGATGTGGGTATCACAGCGCTGGCGGCCCATGAGTCAAGCGCCTCTCTTCTCATTGGTTATTCCAACGGCAATATCGATATCCTCAGAGGGTCTGAGACGATCAATGTCAACGACCTGCTGCGTGCCAACGTTACTTCCAGTAAAGTCATTAACAGTATCTTCGTCGGGGAACATGCCTTTTTCGCCACTACCAGCTTTGGCATGCTGGAAATTGACCTGCACTCATTTCAAATTGTGAATGACTATCGGGAGCTGGGAAGAAATGGAACAACCGTAGGCATTCTGGACGGAGGCACTAAAGGAGACAGCATTGTGCTTGCCACCACAGCCGGCGTTATTTCCGGCCACCGAACCAATGCTAACCTGCTTGACTTCCGCAATTGGAAGCGATCGCTTGAGGGGGTGGGCCAAATCGATTTCATTGAAGTTTCCGAGGAAATTTCCTACGCCGCCAGCACACAGGGGCGGCTCTGGGTGAATGAAGGAGATGGCTGGGAGGAAATCACGTTTGCTACTAAACCCGAGTTTCTCACGCTGCAAAATGGAGAGTTGCTATACGGAAAAGGAAATCAATTGTCCAAACGATCTGTAAACGGACAAACCTCCGCCTTTACCCTTGGAAACAGCTCCGTGGTGGCAGACGCCTTTGTCGACGGTGGAACCACCTGGTTTGCAGATGAAAAAAATGGTTTGGGCCAGTCTACTGCAGAGGGAATCGCCTACTATTTGTTGAATGGCCCGTTCGAAAGTACCATTGCCGATGTTTCGGCGATCGGCAGTACAGTTTTTAGTCTTGGCGGCGGCTTTGAGTACAATGGGCTAATCCCTTTTAACCGAAACGCATCTGTGTCGGCTTTCACAAAGGTGGGCTGGGAGCCCATTCAGCCAGGAAGTCTTTCCCTTTTTAAGGATGCTGCCTCAATTGCCTCGACGGGTGGCTCCGATGATTTTTATGTCCTGGCCTATGGAAAAGGCATCATTCAAAACAGCTCTGGCAAACTCATCGACCACCAAACACCAGGCAGCCTCATTCAGGCGAGCAATGGGTTTGTGCCAGTTACTGCCATGGCCGTAGATCAAAATAACAACCTGATTATCTGCTCCAATCAGGCCAGCAACAAGTACATGATGATGCTTGCCGACGGAAGCTGGGAGCCTCTTAGCTTTATCCCGGATACAGCACCGCCTGCCGTTTCTCTTCAGCAAAACAGCTACGGCGATTTCTGGGGAATTTTACCACATTCCTTAAATAGCGGTGTAATTGTTTTCAACACCGACTCGAAAGAATACCGAATCATCAATACTGGATCAGGCCTCCCCTCGTCGACAGTGGCTGACCTCGCCTTTGACAGAGACGACTATACCTGGCTGGCAACTTCTGGGGGATTGGCCATCGTAGCTAACACCTACGAGGTGTTCGACCCAGTCGATCTTTTGATCTCCTACCCGGTGGCGGAAAATGCCTTTGTGTTGAACGAAGAACCCATTCAGGCGATAGAAGTAGATGGAGCGAACAGAAAATGGATTGGCACAGACAAAGGCTTGTTCCTTCTCGATGAATATGGAGCAGGAACGCTGACCTCTTTTACGAGAGAAAGCAGCCCATTGGCCAGCAACAATGTGCAGCGCCTGGCAATCAACAGCAGCTCTGGTGAACTATTCGTGCTTACTTCTGGCGGCTTGCTATCCTACAGAACAACGGCGACAGCTGCGAGCAAGGTCATGCAAAAGGCAAAAATCTTCCCAAACCCTGTGAGGCCTGGCTTCAATGGCGTGGTGGCTATCGAGGGCCTTGCTTACGATACCGTTGTGAAAATCACCAACGAAGCAGGTCGCCTGGTCAGAGAAATGGTCAGCACAGGCGGAACAGCGACCTGGAACCTGGCCGACTACAACGGAGCCAGGGTTGCTTCGGGCATTTACATTGTGTTTGCTGCCACCAGAGATGGCAGTCAGTCGGTAGTTGGCAAAATTGCTGTAATCAACTAGAGCCATGCTACAGAAAACCCGGGGCATCGCTATCAACTACATCAAATACCGGGACACATCCATTATCTCCCGCATTTACACTGAGGATTTTGGTTTGCAGTCCTACTTCGTCAATGGTGTAAGGTCGGCCAAATCAAAAGGAAAGATGGCGCTATACCAGCCACTCACGTTATTGGATTTGGTCATCTATCATAAAGACGGAGCGCAACTCAATCGCATTTCAGAGATAAAGTGTTTTTATCCGTATCAACATATTCCCTTTGAAATACGAAAAACCACTATCGGTATCTTTTTGGGTGAGGTACTGAGCAAGATCGTAGGGGAAAACGAGCATGATCACGCCGGTCAGTTTGATTTCGTAGCGAAATCCCTCCAAGAGTTCGATACGCTGACTGCCAATTTTGAAAGTTTTCATTTACAGTTTCTTGTCAAGTTTACGCAATACCTGGGCTTCGACCTGGTCAACTCCGAAGACCTGTACCAGCAGGTGTATCACCTGACGAAAAGTGATCTACTCTCGAAAGAGGTGTTGGAGTTTATTGAGTTTCTGTACAACGCTCCCTACGCTCACGAAATGAAAACCACCATGGAAATTAAAAGAGAGGCTCTAAAGAATGTTATTAGCTTTTACGATCACCACCTTGGCACCCTGGGCTCACTCAAGTCGGTGGAGGTCTTACGTCAAATCCTTCATTAAGCGTTTCCTCACGAATCTATTTGCAGCTATGATGGTTATTTCGTGGTAAGAGTTATAATTTTACACGAACCAACAAAAATTGTCAATTATGAGAAAAATTCTTTTAGGAGCTATGGTAGCATTTGGTGTATATGCATGCTCTAGTCCAAAAACGGAAAACACAGAAGAAACAGCCAGCACTCCGGAAGCAACAGAAACTGTTGCCGAAGCAGTTAAGCCCCGGGTGTTTTTCAAATCTCCTGCCGACGGAGCTACGGTAAGCAACCCAGTATTTGTGGAAATGGGTGTGGAAGGCATGCAGATTGAACCAGCAGGACAGGTTAAAGAAGGTTTTGGCCATCATCATATACTTATCAATCAGGAGTTTTGGCCAAAAGGCGAAGTAATTCCTGCCAGCGACACCACTATTCACTTTGGCAAAGGCCAGACTGACACGCAGCTTGAGCTTGCTCCGGGCGACTACACTATATCGCTACAATTCGCTGACGGTGTTCACACATCGTATGGCCCTGAAATGGCCACCAGCATTAAGATTACCGTGAAGTAATTTCAAAAAAATAGCTAAAAAGCCACCATACTTAGTCAACGTGACTTGGAAGTTAGTATGGTGGCTTTTTTTTTCGTTTTTCACTATCATTATACAAAATACAAGCAACTATGGCCCAGGTCCTATTTGATGCGGTTCCCTCTCTCGATTTGGCTGATTTCACTTCCGGAGACGCTGAAAAAAAGAAAAAATTTGTTGAGAAACTCGGGGAAGCATACAACAACATAGGCTTTGTTTCTATTAAAAATCATGGCTTAACAGATGAATTACAGCAAAAGCTCTACAGCATCATTAAGAAGTTTTTTGACGAACCTGATGCAATAAAACAAAAGTATGAAAGGCCGGAGCTGGCCGGTCAAAGGGGGTATATTTCCAAGGGAAAAGAGCATGCGAAAGGACGGTCGACCGGTGATTTAAAAGAATTTTATCATATCGGCCAGGAAGTAACCGACAACGACCCTATTAAAGAGGAGTATCCAGATAATATTTGGCCTGAAGAAATTCCTGAATTCGAAGGAATCGCCCTGGCGGCTTACAGAACTATAGAAAATGCAGGAAGAGCGATGCTGCGAGCGATTGCACTATACCTTGAGCTCGATGAAGACTATTTTGAATCAAAGGTAAAAAATGGAAACAGCATCCTAAGACCCATCCATTACTTTCCTATTGAAAACCCCGACGCCATTCCTGCCGATGCAGTAAGGGCCGCCGAACATGGTGACATCAACCTTATCACGCTGCTGATGGGAGCAAGCGCCGATGGCCTCCAGGTTTTGAGGCGTGACGGAAAGTGGATCCCAATTACGGCACTACCTGAGCAGTTGGTAGTAAACGTGGGTGATATGCTCGCCAGGTTAACCAACGACAAGCTCAAAAGCACTATCCACAGGGTAGTAAACCCTCCAAGAGAGCTCATGCATACCTCAAGGTATTCGATTCCGTTTTTTATGCATCCCCGGTCTGACATGGATCTCACCTGCCTGGAAAGCTGTGTTGATAGCGAACATCCAAAAAAATACGATGACATGACAGCCGGAGCATTCCTCCACCAGAGGTTGGCTGAAATAGGCCTCAAGAAATAGTATTGCCATGCGCAATATTCGCAATTTCATCTTTCTCAAAGACGTTTTCATTCTCGCCATAACCTCGTTTGGTGGAGCACAAGCACACTTTGCCATCATTCTCGACAGGATGGTGAAGCTCAGGGCTTATTTAACAGAAGAGGAGTTGATTGAGCTGCATGCGCTGTGCAACCTGCTGCCGGGCCCCACCTCCACCCAAACAATCACCGCCATAGGCTTCAAAAGAGGCGGGCCGCCTTTGGCCTATCTGACGTTGCTGGTTTGGATTTTGCCAGCTGTGACTATTATGACAGCGGCCGCCATCCTGATCAATAGCCTGCAGGTGAAAGAACTCAGCCTCCATTTTACCCGGTTCATCCAGCCCATGGCGATTGCCTTCGTTGCTTATTCTGCTGTGCTTATCTGGGGCAAGGTGGTAAAAAGCCGGACGAGCATCTTTTTAGCGATTGGGTCGGCGGTAATCTCCTATTTTATCAGCTCCCCCTATTTGTTCCCTGTACTTCTGCTTGCAGGTGGGGTGATTTCCTCCACCAAATACAAAAGGCACGAAAAAGAAGAGCGTCAAAAGATAAACATCGTATGGGCCAACTTTTTCCTTTGGGGAGGGGTGCTGATATTTGCAGCCCTACTTGGCGCAGCCACAAAATACCAGGCCATTACGCTGCCTATAAGGCTATTTGAGAACTTTTACCGGAACGGAAGCCTCATCTTTGGCGGCGGCCAGGTGCTTGTCCCTTTTCTTTACACAGAATTTGTTGAGTTTAAGAGATACCTAAGTTCCGAGGAATTTCTTTCAGGCTACGCCCTGGTGCAAGCCATTCCAGGCCCTACCTTTTCCTTCAGTGCCTTTATTGGTGCGCTAACGATGCGGGAATGGGGGACAAGCGGTGAAATAATGGGTGCGGTCATTGCCTCCGTAGGTGTGTTTCTTCCAGGCACGTTCCTGATCTTCTTCGTATCCAGGTTTTGGGATCAGCTTAAAAAGTACCGGCCTGTGAAAGCTTCGCTAGAGGGGATCAACGCCGCCAGTGCGGGGATGGTAGTGGCTGCGGCTTTTTTGCTCTACCAGCCTCTTGAGCAAAACCTCCTCAACATTCTGGTGATCATCATTACCTTTCTGGTGCTTCAGTTCACCAAAATGCCCAGACCGATTATAATTCTTATTGGCTTTGTACTGGGTTTTGTATTCAAAGGCCAATAAAAAAACCCTGAGTGCTTGTACCCAGGGTCTTCATGCCAAATAGCCTTCTATATTGCGCTACTCGTGAAAGGTGAGCAAAGGCACCTTGACACCCATGGCCACTTTTTTTGTAACACTGCTTTTGAAAATCTTTTCAAAAAGAGAATGCTTTCTAGGCATCATGGCAATCATGTCAGTTGAGTTTTTTTCGGCAAATTCAAAAAGCCCGGCTCTCACGTCATCATTCTTTGTAGTCTCGAAAGAGTGCTTAATGTTCTTAAGAAATTTGTCGACTTTGAAGCTCTCCACCAGGCGGCTAAATGGAAATTTGTCATCCTCAGTAACATTGACGATTGCGATTTCAGCTTCGAAAAGCTCGGCAATATCCTTCAGCGGACTTAGCCGTCCTATTGACTCTATCTTATTGAAGTCAGCAGCAAATACTATCTTCTTCGGGTTGAATTTTTTTATAGCTTCGGGCACTACCAGCACCGGCACGTCGGCAATTCTAATCACTTCACTGCTTACCCCGCCGAGCAGCTTCTCAAGTGTATCATGACTGCCTTTTGTGCCCATCACAATCATATCTATTTTCTTGGTTTCCATCGCCGTATAAATAGCGTCAATGGTGAAAGATACATAGGCTCTATGATCGTGCTTAACATCCTTCAACCCTGGAATTTCTTCATCCAAAGCGTCGAATTTCTTGTCAATTTCCTCCTCGTACTCTTCCAGCATTGGTTCAATCATGGCCTGGCCGCCAATGTCCATATGCGGCGTTGGCACATGAATGGCGTTAATAAGGTGGATTTTAGCACCCAGCTTCTTGCTAAGGTCTACCGCAATTCTAACAGCGTTCTTTGAACACGGAGAGAAGTCTGTCGGTACAAGTATGTTTTTGATGTTCATGTCTTTGTCGGATTACAAGGTTGCTAATCAAAAGTAAACTTAATGCTTCTCCATTCCGCCTGACATGACCTCAATACTCAGAAAACCTGATTTTAGTCAGAATTGAACTAGATGCTACTTAATCAGCTGTTTCCTGCGGTAGAAGTAGATGTGTTGCGGGCCGTTAAAGTTTTTTCCCTCACTGAGCGTAACATAGCCCTGGCCGTTTGCTGTAAACGCCACGGCCTCCCCTTGCGGTTCCGGTTGGTAAGGAAGCCGGTGCGGATTCGTCTTGATCGCTTCCAGCCAGGGAACGCCTGGCTCTTTCTTCCAGTAAAATATCGACTCGTAATTTTTAAGTAAAAGCTCCTGCCCATCAGGCGATATGTCTCCTGAGACTATCATCCAGAACGGGATGCCACCCACCTTGTGCAGTACATAGGGTTCTGGCGTCTGTTCCGCAAAAGGCCAATGATAGACAATAACATTGTCCCCTCTTTTAGATATAATGATGATGTCACGGTTGGTGGGGTCGACCAGCAAGGTTTCTGCATCCCGTGCGCCATCCGGGTATTGAAATTGATACGTTGAAAAGTCGCTGATGCTGTGAGATTGAATCTCTCCCGCCAGATTCAAATCTGGTTCGGGAAACGAATAGATGGAGTAATTGCCATAAACAGCTCTATTGTCCCCTATTTCACCTACGTAAACCAAGTAGCCCCCGTCCAGTCCTGGACCAATAGCGATATCCTCCCAGTCACGGTTGATCACTCCCTCCAATCTTATTTCAGCTTTGAGCCGAGCAAGGCTGTCGATCAGGTAAACGGAAGGACTGCCGCCACTATCGTTGTGCACCCAATAAAAGCCGGGGTATTTCTGACTGGCCACTATCCCTGAAATTTCATCGAGGCTATTTTCTTTTATGATTCCCATCGAAGTAGCCGCCTCGAAGGGTGCTCTCGCTTTTTCCTCAGCATAATCATTCTTGTCGCTTTTGCCATGGCAGGCTACCAAAACAATAAAGCAAAGGGTGTAAAAAGCAATTCTAATTGACATCAAAAGCCTTGTTTTGAGGGGCGGGGTAGAAACTATGTATTCAGGAAGGCCGGGTTGTTACCGGCTGCATTGGTGGGAAGTACAGGACTCGAACCTGCGACCCCCGCCCTGTCAAGGCGGTGCTCTAAACCAACTGAGCTAACTTCCCAAAATGAACCATCGAAGCAGCAACGTGCGACTTGCTAGCCAGCAAAGTTTGAGAAACAATTCGAAATAAACAAAGGCTTAAATGGGGAGGTAAGCTTAGCAAGTGCTAAAAAAGTCGGTGGCTGCTTTGATGATGGGCTTCTCGAAAATGGCAGCAATACCCACCGCCACACCTACCATTACGGCCGCAATAGTCAGTGCATTGCGAGTTCCTGCGGGTAGTTCTTTGGGGTTGGTAAAATACTTCATGGTCCTCTTGCTCAACATCTTCTTTCCCAGGTAAGGTTAAAAAATGGGAAGGGTTTAGGGCTGAAACATAAATCAGCCCCACCACCCTTATATCACTATTCTACTACTTCTCCTTTAATGGTCAGCACAATAGGAGCTTCGGAGCCACTGTGATAAACGCTCACAGTCTTACTAAAAGCCCCTGTCTTTGCAGCATTATAAGTAGCTTTCACAAACCCTTCACTACCCTCGCCAATACTACCTTTCGTGTAGTCCGTTACAGTGCACCCACAAGATGCCGTCACCTTGGTGATGGTAATTGACTCGCTGGATGGGTTCGTAAAATCAAAGTTGTGGCTTGCGGGCGCACCCTTCGCAATCTTGCCAAAGTCGTAAGTCATTGCCTTGAATGACAATGACTCGGCGGCAGGACGAAAGCTTGAAAGAGCGATAAAGGCGACGAAGAGCCCTGCTAGTGCAACAATGTTCTTTTTCATAATTAATGTGTTTTAGTGAAAAAATAAATAACGATTCAAATGTCCGTACTGAAACTTTAAAAGGCTGTTAATGAAAGCATAACAAGTGTTAATGAAATGTTAATGGCACACTGTTCATCAATGGATTGTTTAATTTTGAATCATGAGGACTCGTTCAATCAGGCTTATCACCTCACTCGGAGCACTGTCAGTAGCCGGAGTTCTGCTGATTCAATTTCTTTGGATCAGGCAGGCCTACATTGCTGAGTCCAGAACTTTCGACCATAATCTTCATCTCGCACTACGCAATGTTGTGGAGTCGCTGTGCCAAACTGATGGCTTGGACGTGCCAGCCTACAATCCCATTGAGCAGATATCGGCTAATTATTATATCGTACGAACTTCACAGGTATTACAGCCCCAAACCCTGGAATACTTCCTGACCGCCGAATTGAACAAGCGGAATATTTTCACCGATTTTGAGTATGGTATATACGATTGCCAGTCGCAACTCATGGTTTATGGAAATCAGGTTTCAGAAAACAAAGGGAAGTTGGTCAAGGCGAGCTTCCCGTCGCTAAAAGAAGACCAGTATTATTTTGGGGTGCTGTTCCCCTCAAGGCAAGGATACCTCCTGGGCAGAATGGACTTTCTGGTGTACTCTTCGGGAGGGCTACTGCTTGTGATAGGGTTCTTTGCCTACGCCATGGTGGTGATGGCAAGGCAAAAAAGACTCTCAGAAATTCAGCGGGACTTTATCAACAACATGACGCATGAGTTCAAGACTCCCTTGTCGACCATTAAGCTGTCGGCAGAAGTAATCCGGTCGGCCAATGAAAAGGACTCGAAAGAACGGCTTCACAAATATGCTTCTTTGATCGAAAAAGAGGCCGACAGATTGCAAAGCCACGTGGAAGAGGTGTTGCAGATAGCGCTGGTAGAAAAAAACAAACTACAATTACACATGCAGCTACAGTCAGTGGCTGACCTGCTAGAGGAGTTTGACCAGACTGCCCGGGAAAAAGTGCAGGTTGCTGGCGGGAAATGGCAACTGGAATGCCATTGCAAGGGCAGCAAAATAAAAACTGACACCCTCCACTTTCAAAATGTGCTGGGCAATTTGCTCGACAACTCCATCAAATATTCGGAGGGTGCCCCCGTCATCAGCCTGGATGTTACCGACACTGGCCACGAGGTTCTCCTTACATTTAAGGACGAGGGGAGGGGTATCCCTGCTCAATCGCTGAAACACGTTTTCAAGAAATTTTACCGGGTGCCATCCGGAGATGTGCAGGATGTTTCAGGTTTTGGACTGGGCTTGTTTTATGTAAAGCAAATCGTCAAAGCTCATAACGGTGACATCACAGTAAGTTCAACACCCGGAAGGGGAACAACTTTTCGAATCAAAATCCCAGTGGTTCATGAAAAATAGGCCAAAACTGCTACTGGTAGAAGATGACCCAAGCCTGGGCTTCGTGCTAAAGGACAACCTGGAGCAGGGTGGCTATGAGGTGGTTCATGCCACAAACGGACAGGATGCTCAGGAATTTTTTAAAACCAACACCTTCGACCTGTGCCTTCTGGACATTATGCTGCCAAAAGTAGACGGGTTCACATTGGCTAAAAGCATCCGGGCAACCAATTCATCTGTTCCAATCCTTTTCATCACAGCCCGCTCGCTTCAGGAAGACAAGCTGAAGGGTTTTTCAATTGGAGCAGACGACTACATCACGAAGCCATTTAGTATGGAGGAGTTGCTTTTTCGTGTAGCGGTGTTTGTTAAAAGAACCACGCCTACAGAAGAAAAACCAACTTCTCAGCAGCTGGCCATTGGCGAGTATACACTCAACACCGACACGCTCCGCTTGCATTTCAAAGGTGGCGAAACCAAGCTGACAAGAAGAGAAAACGACTTGCTTTTCATGCTGGTGTGTCGCAAAAATCAGCTTGTGAAAAGAGATGACATTCTTTTGCAGCTCTGGGGCGACGACGACTATTTTGCCGGAAGAAGCCTTGATGTGTTTGTGTCACGTCTCAGAAAGTATCTCAGGCACGATCCGAATGTTCAAATTGAAAACCATCATAGCGTCGGTTTTCAGCTTAGAGTAAAATAAAAGCGCAGTCACTACTTTTTCACTGTTGGCAGGATCAATTTCGAGGCATTCTTACCACCCACATGGACATTATTGACAGCCGGAATCAGGTTTGCTTCCGTGGCAATGTTCGTTCCTGTGTTCGGGTTCGGGTCGTAGTGCGGAAAGCTGCTACTGGTAATGTAAAGCCTGATGCGATGCCCGGCTTTAAACAAATTAGCGGTAGCCATATTATCGATAGATATCGGATAAACCTTCTCCGGCTCCATCAACACCTGCTTCTCAAACCCTTCCCGGTAGCGCATCCTTAAATAGCCAGCATCCAGTCCGCTCAGGTTAATTGACTTGCCGTCGGGATAGACATCGCAAAGCACAATATGAAAATCTGTGTCCTTCGCTGAGGAGCTTACTTCCAAAGCCGCCTCTACCAAGCCAATTACTTCAATGTCCTCCTCCAAAACTTCGGAAGTAAAGACCAACACATCCTCCCGGGCTTCGATTTCTCTTTGGTCGAAGGGATAGCTTTTTTCGAAACTCTTGTCATACACGGGATTATTTGGATCAAAGGTGTAAGACATGGCTTTCGCCTTTTTTAACGGCTGCATTACAAGTTCCCCACTTTTGTTGTTGGCACCAGCTGCCAAATAAAACGTGGTGCTTTCGATATCAGGCACGGGCCAGTCACTAAATGTTTTCCACTCGTTGGCACCCATCACGAAAACGCTGACAGGGTCAGGCTTGCGTGCGTCCTCTTCTTTTAAATGAAGGGTGAACCAGTCAATCAAAACCCTGTCGAAGTCAAAGCCTGCTGATGATCCAAAGTCTATTTCTCCAAAATTTGTCTTCCTCACTGTAATCGATGTATGATTCCATGGGCCAAGAATCAATGTGGTATTTTCTCTCGCCACGGCGGTAGCGGCTTTTGTTTTCATCTCCTGAAAAGCCTGAATAGCGCCCAGGGGCCCATAGGCAGCATCGTACCAGCCACTAAGTAGCAAAGCAGGCGCCTGCATTTTCTCAAAGTCTTTTTCTACCGAGGCAAAGTCCCACCAGTCTGATTTGTCAGGGTGCGAGAGCCAGTCGTAGTAATAAGGCGCATATTTTTTCAGCAGCGGCATGTCGGACAACGGCCTGTGCTTGTACCAACTTTCTCTTTCTTTCACCCAGTTGTCATATGCCTCCCCGTCAAGCCACGGGCCAGAGGTGTCATTGGCTCTTTTACGAAGGTCAGGGACTATGAACGGCATAAACCAGTCGAGCCAAAGAAAGGAAAAAGCACCGCCGAAATAGTAAAAATAGTGGCTATTGATCGGTGTCATGTCGGGCGCTGCCGCTTTGAGTGCCTCCGGCGCTTCGGACAGGGCCAACCACTGAACAATGCCTGGATAGGAGCCTCCATAGGTTCCCACTCTTCCGTTTACATAGGGCTGCTTACCCACCCATTCTATTAAGTCGTAGCCGTCGGGCCGCTCCTGATGATACGCTTTGAATTCTCCCTCGCTCCCGAAGCGACCTCTGACATCCACCAGAAAAACGGCAAACCCTTCTTTTGCTGCAGCAAGGGGAAACATGGCGTAACCATCATACTCATCTTTGCCATAGGGCGTTCTGTACACAATAGCGGGAAACCTGCCTTCTCCTGCTGGCTTATACAGAATAGCCTCCAGGTTGACGCCGTCTCTCATGGGAATTTTTACCACTTCCCGTTGAATGTTCCATGCTTGCGGCTGAGCCACCAGTGGGATTGCCAAAAAACTGAGGAGAAAAGAAAAGATTAATGTTTTCATCGCACAACGGGTTAAGGTCATGTCAAGTAAATCATTGAAACTGGAAAGGAAAAATGATACTTAACTCATTAGGAAAAAATGGGGCATAAAAAAAGCCCTCACTGAGGGCTTCTTCATTTCACAAGGGTGGAAGACCGGGTTCGAACCGGCGACCTCCTGAACCACAATCAGGCGCTCTAACCAGCTGAGCTACAACCACCATGTAATTTTGGGACTGCAAAGTTAATGGCATTCATCAATTTTGCAAAGCACTTAGTCCCTTGTAAATAATAATCTTTCACCTTTTTTAGTTTCATCCAATTGGCCTTTGTGATAAGCCCTGTGCCCCGAAACAAGGACAGTGTCAATTTTTGAATGAAAGATTTGCCCTTCAAAAGGCGACCACCCACATTTCGCCAGGATATTTGATTTCTCCACCATCCAGGTTGAGCTTGTGTCGGCAATCACCAAATCAGCAAAATAACCTTCTCTGATAAAGCCCCGTTTTTCAATTTGAAACAGAATCGCTGGGTTGTGGCACATTTTTTCCACCAGCCGCTCCATACTTATTTTACCCTCCCGGTGCTTTTCAAGCATCGCCACGAGCGAATGTTGAATCAACGGCCCCCCGGAAGGCGCCTTGAAATAGCTATTTTGTTTCTCCTCCCAGGTGTGGGGCGCATGATCAGTAGCCACCACGTCGATTCTGTCTTCCAGCAAAGCTTTCCATATCTGCTCCCTGTCGCTTGCTTTTTTCACGGCCGGGTTCCACTTAATAAGTGTCCCTTTGCTCGCATAATCCTCATCCGAAAACCAAAGGTGGTGAACACATGCCTCAGCAGTTATCCGTTTTTTTGCCAGAGGAATTGAATTGTCGAACAGCGCCGTTTCTTTTCCGGTTGAAATATGCAGAATGTGTAGCTTGGTGCCGTGCTTCTTTGCCAACCCCACTGCCAAGGACGAAGAGAGATAGCAAGCTTCTTCACTTCGAATGAGAGGGTGGCACTCGATAGGCACATCTTCGCCATACTTATTCCTGAATATTTCGGTGTTAGCTCTGATAGTGGCTTCGTCTTCGCAGTGAGTTGCTATGAGCATGTCTACCTTGCTAAAAAGCCCTTCCAGCACCTGCGCATTGTCTACCAACATATTACCTGTGGAAGAACCCATAAACACCTTGATGCCACACACATTCCGGTGATTCGTTTTTAGTACTTCCTCCAGGTTGTCGTTGCTGGCCCCCATGAAAAAAGAGTAGTTGGCCAGAGATGTTTGCCGGGCAATTTCATATTTGTCCTCCAGCAGCTGCTGAGTTAATGCGTTGGGCACTGTGTTGGGCATTTCCATAAATGATGTGACTCCCCCGGCCACAGCCGCCCTGGCCTCTGTATAAATGGTAGCCTTATGTGTGAGGCCCGGCTCACGAAAATGCACCTGGTCATCGATTACCCCAGGCAATAGGTATTTGCCGTCGACATCTATCACCTCGTCAGCGTCATCAGTCAAGTGCGAACCTATCTTTTCGATATACTGCCCCTTCACCAACACATCTGCGGCACGTACCTTACCTTCGTTCACTATATTTGCATTTACAATCAGCTTCGTCTTCATAGGATGGACTATTTGATATGCAAATTTACATTTATATACCCAAACAGGGGGCTCTGGCATGATAGATAACAAAAATTTTATGGAGGAGTCGGCCGGCTTCGAGTCGTTCAAGCTAAACAAGCAGCTCCTGAACGCTATCGCCGATTTGGGTTATAAATCGCCCACTCCTATTCAGGCCAAGGCTATTCCTGTGGCGAACGCTGGCCACGACCTGTTCGGCATAGCGCAAACCGGCACGGGCAAAACAGCGGCCTACCTGATTCCCATTCTTTTGAAGATTAAATATGCACAAGGCAACGACCCGAGAGCGCTCATTCTGGCACCCACCCGGGAGCTTGTGATGCAGATCGAAGAGAATGCCCGAAAGCTGGCTACCTACACCGACCTTCGTGTAGTAGGCCTCTACGGGGGAAAAGGGCCAAAGCTTCAGATTGAAGAGTTGAAAAAAGGCGTGGACTTGATCGTGGCCACCCCCGGTCGGTTCACCGAGCTCTATCACGCAGAGGCTATCCATCCACGCCAAATTAAGACGCTCGTGCTGGATGAAGCAGACCGCATGATGGACATGGGTTTTATGCCGCAGATAAGGAAGATACTCGAGGTGATTCCCGTCAAGAGGCAAAACATGTTGTTTTCTGCCACCATGCCCGAAAAAGTAGTGAAGCTCTCAGAGGAGTTTCTGGAATTTCCTCAAACAGTTGAAGTGGCTCCTCAGTCCAGTACGCTCGAAACCATTGAACAGCGGGTGTACCACATACCTAACTTCAAGACGAAGATTCATATGCTCAACTGGTTTCTGCATCAAACCGAAGCCATTGACAAAGTCATCATATTCACCAAAACGAAAGACACTGCCAACAACCTTTATAAATTTATACACCGGAAAATCAATCCTTCTGTAAAGGTGATCCACGGCAATAAAGACCAGAATGCCAGAATCAACGCCTTTGAAGCCTTTAAAGCTGGCGACAGCAAAATCCTGGTTGCTACGGATGTGAGCTCAAGAGGCCTCGACGTGAGCATGGTAAGCCACGTCATTAATTTTGATGTGCCAGTGTTGTATGAAGACTATGTGCACAGGATAGGACGAACAGGGCGAATTTACAAAGCAGGCTCAGCCTGGACTTTTGTTAACCCGGCTGAGGAATATCACCTTCGCAAAATAGAGGAGCTTATCCGAAAACAAATTCCCGTACACCGTTTGCCGAAAGATTTGATCATTGAGGAGACCCCGTTTGAAGAACAGCAGGACATGGCCAGGGAAGTGGATCATCAAAAGAGAAAAGATGACCCGGATTTCAAAGGTGCCTTCCATGACAAGAAGCATCCGAAAGGTCAATTTAAGAAGCCTGCTCCCAAAAAGAACAAAAGGAAAAAACGTTGATCTTCGTATCGGCAGAATTCATCGAAGAATTTGGGTGGTTCATCTAATCGAAAATTTTGTTTGAAGTGAAAAGCATACATTTGATACAGAAAGATGGATAAGTCTTTCTTTCCATAGCTGGTTGAAAAGATCTTGGGGGATGTGGCTTTGCCGATCCCTCAAGTTGTTTCTAACCCACACTAAAAAGGCCCTTGAACTGAAGTTCAAGGGCCTTTTGCATTCCTTTCGAACCGTTTGCTTGTGACTCCGCTAGTCTAGTTTAATCCGCTCTTCTCTGTTAGCCACTCCCCAGGCTGTAAAGAAAACCAGCTTAGTGATGGCGGTCATCTTGTCGAACGCAATTTTCTCGATCGTATCGGTGGGGCGGTGGTAATCGGCGTGGACACCATTAAAGTAGAAGATAATGGGCACGTTGTTCTTTGCGAAGTTGTAGTGGTCAGAGCGATAATAGAACCGGTTTGGGTCGTTCTCGTCATTATAAGTATAGTCCAGCGCAAGGTTGGTGTAGTCTTTATTTGCCTTCTCCGAAAGCTGATGAAGGTCCTGCGACAACTTGTCCGAACCAATCACATAGATATAGTTCTCATTGTCCAAATGGGCGTCATCTATCCTGCCTATCATGTCAATGTTCAAATTGGCAACGGTTTTACTAAGCGGCAGCACCGGATGATCGGTGTAGTACTCCGACCCGAGGAGGCCCTTTTCCTCACCTGTCACCGTCATGAATAATATGCTTCTGCGGGGGCCGTTGCCCTTCTTTTTTGCTTCGCTAAAAGCCTGGGCTATTTCCAACACTGCACTCGTGCCCGATCCGTCATCGTCTGCACCATGGTAAATAACATCGTCTCTTTTGCCAAGGTGGTCGTAGTGGGCCGTCACTACCAGTACCTCGTCTTTCTTGTCAGTCCCTTCCAGAAACCCAAGCACATTCTCAGTTATTACCTCCTCGGAGGTTCTTTCTGCCTTAAAGCTGATACTAGCCATCGGTTGCTCTGCGCCTGAAGCACCCTCCATCAACTCTTCAATAGATAAGCCAAAGAAACCGTTTGCAGCATCGGGCGAAACAATGAAAACAAAAGGGCCTTCGTTGCTGCTATCGCCCTCACTACTAAGGCTTAGACGTGAGGCTGTTATATAGTTCTTGTATCGACCGACCACAGTTTTAAATTGACCATCCGATTCGCCACCAAATACAAGGAGGCCCCTGATGTCAGCCTCAGCAAACTGCCTCCTGATGGATGTCCACGATCTGCTATCCTGGCTTCTCACACCAACAATTTTATTATTGAAAGCCCCATTTTTGACAATGCCAGAGGCCTGCCCCAAATCACCAATAAAAACAACCTCAGCGGTCACTTCGTCGGAAGTACTGGCAGAGCCAAAATACAGCAGGTCGGTTCCGTTCTCCAGCTTTGTCGCACCTGCTTTTACATAAACATCGGTCCATTGAGATTTTTGCAGCGGGAAACGCTGAAAGTAGGATTTTGAGTTGGCCTCTGGAACAATTGGTTGTAGTCCGTATTGCTTAAACTGTGCCGCTATAAAAGCCGCCGCCTTTCGCTGACCTTCGGTGGCTGTTTCCCTACCCTCCAGGCTATCGGAAGTTAACACTTCGAGCCGGGCATAGAGGTCTTCTTTGGTAATGGTCTTCGAGATTTTTATCGCCTTTTTATCCTGGGCAAATGCAGCTAAGCTAATTACCAGGGCAAGCGCAAATAATGAAAATTTTTGAATCATGATTGCTTTGGGTTAACCAGGGCAATTTTATTCTTTTCGGGTAAACCTTCCATACCAATTCCACATTTTATTTGAAAACCGGAACAAAATATCTTCACATTAAATTATACCTTTGCAGTCAGAAATAAGGTTCATATCACTACACATTTTCAGAGGGTAACTTAATGAAGATCAACGTTAACCAAAGGGTTAGTTTTGAGAGTCGCCATCACGGCAAAGATGATCAAGAGCTGGCCACAATGCTTCAAACTGTTGGAGTGTCGTCTATTGATGAATTAATCGACCAAACTGTTCCAAAAAAAATTAGACTGGAGCGGCCGCTGCAACTTCCGGCGCCAAGAAATGAGTATCAATTCCTGAACGAATTCAAGCAACTGGCTGCCGGCAACAAGGTATTCAAGAGCTATATCGGCATGGGGTATTATAATTGCGTGGTGCCTGCCGTTATTCAGAGAAATATATTGGAAAACCCAGGGTGGTACACAGCCTACACTCCTTATCAGGCAGAGATCGCCCAGGGACGTTTGGAAGCACTTATCAACTTCCAAACTGCGGTATCTGATTTGACGGGCATGGAGATCGCCAACGCCTCCTTACTCGACGAAGGTACCGCAGCGGCTGAAGCCATGACCATGCTGCATGAGCTAAGGAAAAAATCGAGAAAAGACGCCCATAAATTCTTTATCGATGAGAATACCTTCCCACAAACGATCGACTTGCTCGTTACCAGGGCCCAACCGTTGAACATTGAGCTGGTAGTTGCTCCGTTTTCTTCGTTCGATGTTAGTGACACTTCCTTCTATGGGGCCTTGCTTCAGTATCCGGATGCTAACGGCGAGGTGAAAGACCTGACATCTTTTATCGCCGCAGCGAAGGAAAACGATTTAATGATTGCGGTAGCTGCAGACCTTCTGAGCCTCACGCTTCTGACATCTCCGGGAGAAATGGGCGCCGATGTAGTTATCGGCAGCAGCCAGCGCTTTGGCGTGCCAATGGGCTACGGCGGGCCGCATGCTGCTTTTTTTGCTACAAAAGACGAATACAAAAGGCAGATCCCTGGCAGAATCATTGGTGTGTCCGTAGACAAGGAAGGCAACAAAGCTTACCGGATGGCTCTCCAAACACGAGAGCAGCACATCAGAAGAGAAAAGGCCACTTCCAATATTTGCACTGCCCAGGTTCTATTAGCCGTTATGGCTGGCATGTACGCCGTATATCATGGCCCGCATGGCCTGAAAGAAATCGCCGCAAGAGTCAATGGCTTGGCGAGACTGCTAAATGCTGGTTTGGCTCACCTTGGTTTCAAGCAACTGAATGCTGAGTTTTTTGACACCCTTAAAGTAGAGGCCGCCGGGAAAAAAGATGCGATCAAGACCCTTGCTGAATCCAAGGGGGTAAACCTTAGGTACTTCTCCTCTGATCATGTTGGCATCTCGCTGGACGAAACCACTCAGCTCGAAGACCTGAAAGTCGTTTTCTCCATCTTTAGCGAAATAGCAGGCAAGCCAACTTCCGGATTTGATCTTGAGGGCCAGTCGAGCAATGTGGATGTGAGCTTCTCTTCGGCTTTGGAACGCAAAAGCGACTATCTTACCCACCAGATTTTCAATGTGCACCACACGGAGCACGAGCTGCTTCGCTACATGAAATGGCTTGAAAACAAGGATCTTTCTCTTGTGCATTCCATGATTTCCCTTGGCTCGTGCACAATGAAGCTCAATGCCACATCAGAAATGATTCCGGTAACGTGGGCCGAGTTTGGGAACATTCACCCATTTGCGCCGGCAAGTCAGGTAAAAGGCTATCAGCAGTTGGTAAACGAGCTTTCGGACTGGCTAAAAGAGATCACTGGCTTTGCGGCAGTTTCTTTGCAGCCAAATTCCGGCGCACAGGGCGAGTATGCCGGTCTAATGGTAATTAGGGCTTATCATCAGAACAGGGGCGACAACCACCGCAACGTGGCCCTTATTCCCTCCTCTGCCCATGGCACCAACCCAGCCAGTGCAGTAATGGCAGGTATGCAGGTGGTGATAGTAGCTTGCGATGAAAAAGGAAATATCGACCTGAATGACCTTCAAACCAAAGCTGAAAAACACAAAGACAATCTGTCGGCGCTGATGGTGACTTATCCATCCACTCACGGTGTGTTTGAAGAAGAAATCATAGATATCTGTGACATTATCCATCAAAATGGTGGACAGGTGTACATGGACGGCGCCAACATGAATGCTCAGGTTGGTCTGACTAGTCCGGCACGGATTGGCGCTGACGTTTGCCATCTCAACCTCCACAAAACATTCTGCATCCCTCATGGCGGTGGCGGACCCGGCATGGGCCCAATTGGTGTTGGAGCTCACCTGGCTCCCTTCCTTCCTGGCAACCCAGTGGTAAAGGCAGGTGGAGACAAGGCTATTACGTCCATTTCATCTGCACCATACGGCAGTGCCAGCATCCTCACTATATCGTACGCTTACATAGCTATGATGGGAAGTGAAGGATTGACGAATGCGACGAAAATGGCGATTCTTAACGCCAACTATATCAAGGAGCGATTGAAGGGCGATTACAAAATTCTTTACACCGGAAAAAATGGCCGGTGCGCTCACGAAATGATTGTGGATTGCAGAGAGTTTAAGCAGTTTGGAGTGGAAGTGGAAGACCTCGCAAAAAGGCTGATGGATTACGGCTTCCATGCGCCTACCATGTCGTTCCCGGTGCCCGGCACCATGATGATTGAACCAACAGAGAGTGAGTCAATTATTGAGCTGGACAGGTTCTGCAATGCAATGCTCAGCATAAGGGAAGAAGTGAGGGAAGTAGAAAAAGGTCTGGCGGATCGTGAAGTCAATGTGCTGAAAAATGCCCCGCACACGCAGAAAGTAGCCCTTGCCGAAACATGGGAGCTGCCATACAGCAGAGAAAAGGCAGTATTCCCTCTTGAATACGTGAAAAACAGCAAATTCTGGCCAAGCGTGAGCAGGATTGACAACGCCTATGGCGATAGAAACCTTTTCTGCAGCTGCATTCCAATTTCAGAGTTTTCGGAAACTCTGGCAGAGGCCTAAGGAACGGAAAAGGGAGTTAATCGCTCCCTTTTTTCATTTGGCAGGTCAATTGAAAACAAGGAGCAGTTGCCGAAAAAAGCTAAAAATTGTGTAATCTTGTTAGCCTGTTAATGTCAAGCATATTTTTTATAGTGCCTTCATTGAAGGGTAACATATTGTTGAAATACTAATCGCAGTAAAGATTATGGCGTCTCAAAAGGATCTTTTAGAAAAATGGTCCAGCCGCATAAAGGCAGAAAAACTTGATGAAACAATTGCAGTAGTTAAGAACGCCCTGGCTGGCTATAAAAGATTCCCAAAATCTGTCAGAGTAGCCTACTACCTCCATGGCTCTCACCTCAATGGCACCAATATTCTGTACAATACGCCGGTTGACGTAGCGATTGAGCTAACCTCGGTAACAGGCTCCAGCAAAAGCAATGAAGACCCATTTGAGGGAAAAGGCCTCACCTACAAAAGCTTCAGAGAAAACATCCTTGAAAGCATGCAAAATGCTTTTGGCGAAGGGTCGGTACAGGACGGAGACAACGCCATTCATATCATTGGCTCTCCTAATCGCCTCCCTGTGAATGTGCTCGTGTGCTTCAAATACAAACTGTTTATCAAGCATGGAAGAGATGAAGTGGAAAAACTGGGTGTGGCATTCTACCCTAAAAAAGGGAAGGAACTCATCATCAATTTTCCAAAGCAGCACAACTCCTATGAGGCAGTAAAAGAAAGTGGCTCCCAAGGTCAGTTTCTTGCTACTGTGAGGGTTTTCAAAAATATCAGAGACCGGCTGGTGCAGATGGGACATATGGATGAGAACAGGACGCCTTCCTATTTTCTCGAAAGCTTTATCTGCAATGCTCCTACGGGAATGTTCACCAAAGACTATATTTCTTCTATCGCCAACCTGCTCGACTTCTGGAAGAAAAATGCGTGGAGGAATTATATCACCATTGACGGCTTCAGGTCTCTTTGGGGCGACTCACCACAATCGTGGAATGTTGAGGATGCAAAATTCTTTTTGGAGGCTATTAGTAAAGTGGGAAAAGATCCTGCTTTCTGGCAAGCGGGCACTGATGCCTGATTCTCTCTTACTTGAAGTAATTCTCCCACCATTTCTGAAAAACATACAGAGCCCACGTGGTAGCATGCGCATCGCCCGGGTTGTTGCTGTGCAGTTGTTGCCTGAGCAAAGCCAACTGCTGAGCGCTGAAAATTCCCTGCTCGTTTAACTTGTCGTCATTAAAAACAACACCGTCCAGCGTGCTTTTCATCTCATTTTGCATCCACTTTAGCAGGGGCACTTCAAAGCCCTTTTTGGGGCGATTGTAAAGCTTCTGAGGAAGAAATTCTTTAAATGCATCCTGCAAAATTCTTTTCCTGGTTCCATTGTGAATCTTAAAACTTTCGGGCAGCGCAAAAGCAAAACCCACAACTCTGTGGTCTAAAAATGGCACTCTTACCTCCAGCGCATTCGCCATCGACATCCTGTCTACTTTGGTTAGCATGTCGTCGGGCAACACCAGCTGGGTATCCGCCAAAAGAAAGCTGTTTAGTGAAGAGGATGCGTGCAGCGGAAGCAACCAACCTCCCTTGTGTCCAAGGTAAGTCTCCATAACAAGTTCTTCCTTTGCCGATGGGCTCAGGTAGTCCAGCGCCTGGTCTTCCGCCATATAGCTGGCCCATCTCCAATAACGATCTTCAGCAGAAAGTTTAAGCCCTTCTCCGTACTTACTCAACTGCCTTACCTTGTTTCCAAAAGCAGACGATCTTGATGCAGGGAGGCTTTTCCAGAGTGGGAGCAGGCCCTTTGCTACCGCATTCGAAATACTGGGCTCAACGCTTTTTTGCCAGGCCAGGTGCTTGTTATAGCCCCCGAAGAGCTCATCAGCTCCATCGCCGGAAAGAGCCACAGTTACGTGCCTTCTGGTCTCTTCACTAAGTATGTACACCGGCAGCGCTGAGGAATCCGCAAACGGCTCATCAATATTGCTAATCATCCCCTCCAGATGATTCAGTAGGTCGTCGTTCGACAACTTGAAAACATGGTGCTGTGTATTGAAATGACGAGCAACCAATTCAGCATACTCGGTTTCATCAAAAAAAGGATCATCTCTGTAACCAATTGAAAATGAATGAATACCCGGGTGCAGCTTCGAGGCAATACCCGCTATGATTGAAGAGTCGGTACCTCCGCTAAGAAATGTGCCAAGGGGAACGTCCGCAACCAATCTATTTTTTACTGCGCTGGTGAGAAGCTCTCTCAACTCCTTTTGCTTGTCGGAATAGCTTTGACGCCCAACAGTTCCATTTGCATCAAATGGAACCTTGTACCACTGTTCAACCGTCACCTCATTCTTTTTGCTCACAATCAGGTGGCCCGGAGGCAGCTTATGGACGCCTTTGAGGATCGTCAACGGAGCAGGGATATAATTGAGCTGCAGGTAAGTAAGCAACGATTCGAATGACAGCTCTTTCTGAATACCATAGCGCATAATGGCCTTCATTTCTGAGGCAAAAATCAGCTTGTCCTCGTCGTAGTAGTAATAAAGCGGCTTGATCCCCAGGCGGTCTCTGGCGATAAATAGCGAACCGTCAGCTGCGTCAAATACGGCGAAAGCAAAGAATCCGTTGAGATGACTCAGCGCCTTTTTGCCAAATAATATATACAACTGAAGAAGCACTTCGGTGTCACTTTCGGTTTGGAACGACACTCCCTTTTCCTGCAGGCCCTTCCTCAACTGCTTGTAGTTAAATATCTCGCCGTTAAATATAATTTGATACCGGCCGGAAGCATCTGACATTGGCTGGTGTGCGCTTTCAGAGACATCGATAATACTCAAACGACGGTGCCCCAGGCCGACAAAATGGTCGTAAAAGAGCCCCTGATTGTCTGGCCCTCTTTTGGCGAGCGATTCAGTTGCGGCGGCCAGGTGAATCATGTTGATCCGCCCGACCTCATTAAATGCCTTAATTCCTGTTATCCCGCACATTATTTGAGCCTCTTTTCAAATGTTTGTGTAATTTTAAAGTAATTCAACGGTTCTGAAAATTCGTCAGATAAATATGTCCAAGTTAAGACCCTCTTTTGTTCTTTTCATTTTTTCCATTCTTATTCTCTCGGGCTGTGCCGGCTCCAAAAAATCCAGGGCAAAAAAGGTCGACGTCATTATTCAATCTGCCAGGTCATACACCGGAACCCCTTATAAATACGGCGGCACTACCCGGAGCGGCATCGACTGCTCGGGGCTAATACTCCGCTCATTCGAGTCGGCGAGCATCCAGGTGCCAAGAACTTCCAACGCACAAAGCAAAATGGGCCGAAAGGTTTCGCTGAATGACCTGGAAGAAGGAGATCTCATTTTCTTTGCGATGGGCAAGAAGAAAAGAAAAATCACCCACGTTGGTATGGTAACCGACGTCAGGGGCAAAACCGACATCCGCTTTATTCACGCCTCAACAAAACTTGGTGTGATGGAAACGAACCTAAAATCCGACTATTATTGGAAAAGGATAGTGCAAGCCCGCCGACCTTTTTGAGAATACAATTTCTTTCCTATTTTTGCAGTCCCCAATTCAAGACTTCAATGTGAGCTTGCTCGTTGCGGTTCGACGTTTCTTCTTTGGTGTTTTAATGGGGCATTAGCTCAGCTGGCTAGAGCGCTTGCATGGCATGCAAGAGGTCATCGGTTCGACTCCGATATGCTCCACTTCGATATTTAACTCAAAAGGAAGGCGCAAGTCTTCCTTTTTTTGTCCATCTTCCTTTCTAATTGTGTTCACAATTACGCCAGCTATTACTTCTGTTCATTTTTTAGAACAAGAATTCACTTCTTTTAGTAGTTTTTAGCGACTACACTGCTAATTAAATTGAAGCTTATAGCTAAACAATTGAAAAATGGGTATTTTAATTTCCAGAAACACGTAAGAGATGGCAAAGCTCAAGAACATTATCAAACAACTCTCCGATAAAGACTATCAGGCTATTTATAACAGCCTCAATGAAAGTGCGGCCGAAAAATCGGCCTCGTTGCTCAAGGGCATTAGAGAACGAAGCCTTGGCGACAATAAGATCATGGAGGAGTTGGGAGTCAACCCCAATGCGTACTATACGCTGCGGTCACGACTCAACCAGAAAATTGAAGAATATCTGGTGGAGCAAATGGAAAACCCCCGTACTGATATTCTAAAAAAGGTAGCCAACGTGAACGACGTCGTGTTCACCAAGAAACGAGCCATTGCCCTTGCCACGCTAAAAAAATTGGAGAAAGAGCTAATAGACTACGATTTGTCGTCAGAGCTAACGGTAGTTTACAAATATCTCAAGCGCTTACACATGCACTCGCCAGAGCAGTTTAGCTACTCTCAGCTCTATAACAAACATGTGGCCTTTATGCTTGCCACCGACAAGGCTGAAGACATTCTGGCCGACTATTTTAAAAATTATGGCGACTACTACCTGACCGGAGATGAGACGTCAAAGCTGGGACTTAGTTACCTGCTCAGGGAGCTTACCAATGTGAGTGCACTTCATGATTCGCACAGGCTATATGTGTACAAGTCGGCGGTAAATATCTTTCACAGACTTTTTGTGGACGACAAGGAAAGTGAACTTAATCAGGATGAAGAGGCCATTGAGGACGTTCTCAAAAAAGTAGAAAGCTACTTCTCAGTATATACCCTTGATTCTATCTACCACCACTTATCGCTTTTGTTCGACTACCTAAAACTGGAATATTATACTCACTATCAGCTTTATAAAAAGTCAGAAGAATTTTTCGATGAGGTGAACGATGCAGTGGCAACGCTTCTGATGAACTATCCCACGTTCACTTTTTCTTCCCAGCTGCTTATCACAAAGCTGCGAAGAAGCATCCGCCTGAAAATAGAGGACACATTGGAAGAGGAGAACCAGCTTCAGTTTTCAGAATATGAGCCAAATCCTCTCAACGTACCCGCCTACATTACCTATGTCACTTACCGGGCCCTGAGTTGCTATTATGCCGGCAACTATGACGAGGCGGCTAAATGGATCAATAACTTCCTTAACGAGGTAAGCCTTAAAAAATACCCGCTTGCCCAGCTTGAAATCAAATCGGTGCTGGCCCTGCAGTACTGTATGATGGGCGACTATGACTTATTCAGTCAGCTGATGAATAGTGTTCAAAGACAGGTGAGATTAATGGGCAAAGAAAACATTGACCACGTCGTTATCTTCAACAAGATTCTGAAAGTAGCTACAAGCGAAGCAAAAAAACAGAAGGCAGATAAGATTTCGGTATTGGCGAGGAAATTCAATTCCTCCAACATTTCAGTTTATGCGCCAACCACGCTAATTAGAATGGATGAAAAATTCATAAACGACCTCAGTTCTGTGTCGGTGGTTTAGAACTTTATCTTCTCGAGCGTATCCTGTGTTAGGGGTTTGTTGATGTATTTTTTTACGTAGTTATACTTCTTCGATTTGTTAACGTCCTGAGGATTAATTGAAGAAGTAAGCATAACGATATTGCAAATATCCTTCGTCTCCACTCTGAACTTTTCAAACTCATCCAAAAATTGGAATCCGTCCATCAGCGGCATATCGATGTCGAGAAAAATGATTTGGGGGAGAATGGAATGTCCTGCCGCACCAAGCTTTTCTATATTTCTTAAAAACTCAATGGCGCTCTTGGCACCGGTGTGCACATAAATATTTTCAGATAACGTTGATGCCTCAATCATCTTCTGATTGATCAAATTATCGATCTCATTGTCGTCAATAAGCATCACTGCTTTGAATCTTGGTGCTACAGTCACTGCCATATTAAGTTATTAGTTGGTGTCATAGCCTGAGGTAAAAGGGCTAAGACACCAAATGTTACTAATTTTTTGGTAAAATACACTGCTAAAGATCAAATTTTATCCCCTGAGCCAAAGGTAATTTTGCGCTGTAGTTGATTGTATTGGTCTGACGGCGCATATAAGCTTTCCATGCGTCGGAGCCCGACTCCCTGCCACCACCTGTTTCTTTCTCCCCACCAAAGGCACCTCCTATTTCGGCTCCAGAGGTTCCAATGTTGACATTGGCAATGCCGCAATCACTTCCTGCCTGTGACAAAAACTGCTCTGCTTCCAGCAGATTATCTGTGAGAATGGCAGAAGAAAGACCCTGAGGTACACCATTCTGAAGAGCGATGGCATCAGCTACATCACCTGAGTATTTGATCAAATACAAAATTGGGGCAAAGGTTTCGTGCTGAACAATTTTGAAAGTATTCTTTACTTCGAAAATAGCTGGCTTCACATAACATCCCGATTCATAACCGGCGCCCGAAAGCACGCCACCAGCAACGATAGTTTTGCCTCCTTCTTTTTCCACTTCCTTAATGGCGTTGAGGTAATTTTCAACCGCCAGTTTATCTATAAGCGGGCCGACATGGTTTTTCTCACTCAGCGGATTCCCTATTTTCAGTTGAGAGTACGCTTTAGTCAACCGAGCCTTCATTTCATCAAAAATGCTGTCGTGCACAATAAGTCTTCTGGTAGTGGTGCATCTTTGCCCTGCGGTGCCCACAGCACCAAACACTGCTGCAATAATTGCCACATCCAAATTAGCATGCTGCGAAACAATGATGGCATTATTACCACCCAGCTCCAGCAGAGACCTTCCCAGCCTTTTGCCCACAGCTTCACTCACCTTCTTGCCCATGCGGGTAGAGCCGGTGGCAGAAACCAATGGCACTCTGGTGTCGTTGGAGAGAAGCTCACCAATTTTATAGTCGCCGATTACGAGGCCGCTGATGCCTTCTGGTAAATTATTCCTTTCGAACACTTTCGCAGCTATCTTCTGGCAGGCTACGGCTGTGATCGGTGTTTTCTCTGAGGGTTTCCAAACACAAACATCGCCACATACCCAGGCCAGCATAGTGTTCCAGCTCCAAACGGCAACAGGAAAGTTAAAAGCAGAAATGATACCCACAATGCCCATGGGATGCCACTGCTCATACATGCGGTGGCCGGGTCTTTCGGAATGCATACTCAAGCCATAGAGCTGACGAGAAAGGCCCACAGCAAAATCGCAGATGTCAATCATTTCCTGCACTTCACCATAACCCTCTTGCAAGGACTTACCCATTTCGTAGGAAACCAGTTTGCCAAGGTGCTCTTTATTCTTCCTCAGTTCGTCACCGATTTGTCGTATGATTTCGCCACGCTGAGGTGCCGGCACAAGTCTCCAACTCTTGAAAGCCTCCTCAGCCTTTTTTATCAACTGCTCATATGTAGCTGCCGTCGCAGACTCTACAGAGGCAATCAACATTCCGTCCGCCGGAGAAAAGCTTTCTATCACCTCTCCACCGGAGGCAATCCAATTTTTGCCGGTTGAGGATCCGGCATTTTTATTTTCAATACCGAGCTTTTCAATCGCTTCGGCAATTCCGTAAGTATCTTCAATCGTGACCATTCTATAATTATTAGGGGGTTAATGCAACCGCAAAATTGCTAACATTTAAAGCGTTTTCAAAATAATACTACGTAGGAAACTGCACACTAACAGTACCCGGCCTTCTGTTTCCCACGGCATAAGTCTTTTCCGTGTACTCAACCCCGCCACCATGATCAATAGTGATGACTGTGGTGCAGCAGGTGCCGTAGTTTTCAGTCTGAATGCACATAGCCGACAGCTGTTTTTCCCAGTCAGCTGAAACCCCGGTAGCGGGCAACTGCTCATCCGGAGCCAGCTCTCCATCGCCCATCCATTCGATCATTTCGGTAGCGCTGGGATGATCCTTTTTCAAAGTGGCTTCAAAGTAGCGCTTTGCCTTTTGCACTTTTGGCCACGGTGTATCGAGGAAAGCATTGGAAAGCCCATATATACCAGGCTTTACCTGTAGTAGTTCCTTCTGAATATTATTGAAATAGTATAGCTCATTATTTTCAAGAGTCAGCAAGTTGAATCCGTTGAAAAGATCAAGCTGCCCTTTTACACCCTCATAAAACGACGGCGAGGATTGGCTGCCAGCAAGAAAGTCCTTTGTGAGATTCCCTCTCGACGGGGCCGAGGCTTTGATATTTGTCAGGTCTCGGTGGTTGGTAATCGCCGTCATTCGCCCCGACCGGTGCATGCCCATCCATGTACCCCCTTCTTTCAAATCACGCCCGCCAAGGATATCGGGGTTGTCGTTCCAATACCCAAGAGGCGCAGTGGGCCGCTCGTAAAATTCGTCCCTGTTGGCAACAAGAATCAGCTGATAGTTGGGGTGGTGTTTCCAGGCAAAGGTGATCAGGCACATATTAAAGATATTGCTTTCATAGCCACAATACTAAAACAACTCCTCCAATCAATGATGAATTTGACAAATAGGTTCCGTTACTTAGTTTGCGTTGCAAGAAAACAGCCATGAACAAGAAGTGGAAGATTTGGGTGGATACAGGAGGCACATTTACCGACTGCCTGGCAGAAACACCCGAAGGCGAGATAAAAAGAGTAAAAGTGCTCAGCAGCAGCAAGCTGAGGGGAAAAGCCATTGAGCAGGTGGCGGAAAATGCTTTTCGTGTTGATGCATCGTTTGCTGTCGATAAAGATATTTTAAAGGGCTACAAAATAAGGGTTCTTGGTCAAAACTTCCCCGGCAACTCCATCGCCCAATTCGACCCCAACAACTTTACGTTTACTCTGGTCAATTCTTTGCCGAACAGGCTGATTTTTCCCTGCGACTTCGAGCTGGACGGCGGTGAAGAAGCCCCCGTGCTGGCAGCCCGGTTAATCACCGAAACAGCATTAGACCACGCACTGCCTCCCATGGACATGCGGCTGGGCACCACCAGGGGCACCAACGCTCTGCTGGAAAGAAAGGGAGCAAACACTGCCTGGCTGGTAACAAAAGGCCTCAAAGACCTGATTCGTATCGGCACACAACAGCGGCCCGATATCTTTGCCTTGAAAATCGAAAAACCTGAACCGCTTAATTCAATTGTTTTTGAGGTAGACGAAAGAATAGATGCGCATGGAAACGTGTTGGTCGCTTTAAATTCTGCAGAGGTTGAACGTGCTGTCGAAAAAATAAAAGCGCAGGGAATTCAGGCGGTGGCCGTCTCTTTGCTCAATTCGTTCAAGAACCAAGCACATGAATTGGAGGTGCTCGACTTGTGTAAAAAAGCCGGCTTAAAGTATGTATCCGTTTCGTCGCAGCTTTTCCCTACCATCAAGTTGCTGCCCCGGGCCGAAACAGCAGTGGCTGACGCCTACCTGAACCCTATCCTTACTTCCTATTTGACTGGTGTTTCCAATAAGCTCTCCAGGGGCAGCTCACTGAAAGTGATGACCAGTGCGGGTGGCCTCATCAGCGCCAACGATTTTCACGCAAAAGACAGCTTGCTCAGTGGCCCGGCCGGAGGAGTGGTGGGTGCTGCTGAAATTGCAAAAGTATGTGGTGAGAAAAACATCCTGACCCTGGACATGGGTGGTACCAGCACCGATGTGAGCCGGTACTCCGGCAAACCCGACTATCGTTTCGAATGTGAAGTAGGCCAGGCAAAAATAGCCTCTCCTTCGGTAGCTGTGGAAACTGTAGCGGCGGGCGGCGGCTCCATTTGCTCGTTCGATGGGCATAAGCTAAAGGTGGGCCCCGAAAGTGCCGGTGCACAGCCCGGGCCAGCCTGCTATGGTGCCGGCGGCCCACTGACCGTAACTGACGCCAATCTATTGTTGGGCAGAGTGGATGAAGAAAAGTTTGGCATTCCTGTACAAAAAGGGGAATCGGCGAAAAGGTTGGAAGAGCAGCTCAACGAAATAAAAAACCAAACCGGGGAGCTGCCGGAAGCCAATAGCTTGCTGGAAGGCTACTTGCAAATTGCTAACGAACGGATGGCAGAAGCCATTAGAAACATCTCCACCAGAAAAGGATACGACCCTGCTGAGCATGCACTCCTGGCTTTTGGTGGGGCCGGTGGGCAGCATGCCTGCGCCATTGCTGAACTACTGGGCATGAAAAAAATTATTGTCCCGTTTGACGCCGGACTGCTGAGTGCCTACGGCATTGGCAAGGCCGTTGAGGAGCGCATGATCACGCAACAAGTGCTGAAACCCCTCAACGACCTGAAGCATCATTTTGAAAAGATCGCAGCCACGGCAGCTGAAGAAGCAGCGTTGATGCTCAATATCGAGGGAATTCTGGAAACAGAGACCACATTTGTAGCTGCCTATCTGCGCTTTTCAGGGCAAGATGCTGTGATAGAAGTTGAATCTGGAAAATATAGTGGCCTACATGCCGCCTTCAAAAGTAAGTATGAGGAGCTATTTGGTCATTGGGTAGAGAACCGTGCTATCGAGGTGGAGTCGATAAAGGTGAAGGTTTCTGCACTGAAAATAAGCAAAGAGCCTGGCCCTGAGCATGTCAAAGCACATACCGCACTATCGCAACGAACCAAAGAAATAACGCACCAGGGCAAGCAGCTAATGGCTCAACTCTACGACTGGGAAACCTTGTCGCCCGGAGCAAAAATTGACGGCCCTGCTCTGCTGGCTTCAAAAACTTCCACTACCTGGGTCGCCCCGGGCTGGCAAGCGAACCTGGGGCACGAACTCAATGTCATCTTAGATTTGAAAAAAGCCTCTTCCGTCGTCAACGAGATACACGAAACCATAGCCCTCGAGCTGTTTACCAACAGGTTTCGGGGTATTGCCGAAGAAATGGGTGCGCTGCTCATGCGCACGGCCTTTTCAGTAAACATCAAAGAACGCCTCGATTTCTCCTGCGCCTTGCTTGATCCGAAAGGCGAGCTGGTGGTCAATGCGCCTCACATCCCAGTGCATTTGGGTGGGCTGGGGCTCTGTGTACGCAAGGTGCTGGAAGTGCTGCCTCTTGGCCCAGGCGATGTGGCAGTCACCAATCATCCCGGCTTTGGCGGCTCACACCTGCCCGACATCACACTCATTGCCCCAGTGTTTCACGGAAGGCAACTATTGGGCTATGTAGCCAACCGGGCCCACCACGCCGAGCTGGGAGGTAAAAGACCTGGCTCTATGCCGCCGGATGCAAAAAATCTGGCCGAAGAAGGGGTGGTCATCAGCCCCATGCTATTGATCCAAAAGGGAGTGGCTCAATGGGAGCAAATAGAAAAAGTGCTTACCGGCCATAGCTACCCCACCAGGGCGGTGGCAGAGAACATGGCTGACCTGAATGCGGCGCTTTCGTCAATTAAGGCTGGCCAAAATGCCTTGCTTTTGCTCTGCCAGAAAGAAGGGGCTGAAAAAGTGCTGCATTATATGCAGCGGCTCAAAGACTATTCCAACGAAAAACTCTGGGTGCAATTACAAAGGCTTCCGGGGAATGAATTTGAGGCCGCTGAAAAACTGGACGACGGAAGCCCGTTGAGAGTAAAACTACAGCGAGCAAATGACAAGCTGACGGTGGACTTCACGGGCTCCTCAAAGGTGCATCCGGGTAACCTGAATGCAACGCCCGCCATTGTGCGAAGCGCTGTCATTTATGTGCTCAGGCTGTTGATCTCGGAAGACATCCCACTGAACGAAGGCATTATGAAGCAGGTAGAAATCGTTCTTCCCGAAGGCTTGCTCAATCCGCCTTTTCCAGCCGATTCTTTGCAATGCCCCGCCGTTGTGGGAGGTAACACCGAGGTCAGCCAGCGCCTGGTCGACACTTTGATCAAAGCATTGAAGCTCTCTGCTTGCAGCCAGGGAACGATGAACAACCTCCTGTTTGGCAACAAAAGCTTCGGCTACTACGAAACCATCTGCGGCGGTACTGGTGCCGGGCCAGGTTTCAACGGCGCCGACGCCATCCACCACCACATGACCAATACCCGCATTACCGACCCCGAGATCATGGAGTGGAGGTATCCGGTGAGGGTAGAGGAATTTTCTATCAGAAAAGGCTCGGGCGGGCAGGGAAAGTGGAAAGGCGGTGACGGCATTGTAAGAAAGCTTCGTTTCACTGAGGCTGTAGAGCTCACCCTCCTCACGCAGCACAGGGTAGAAGCCCCTTATGGTATGAAGGGAGGAAACCCTGGCGCAACGGGAAAGCAATATGTCGAAAAGTCAACCGGAGAAGTCATCGGGTTAAAAGGCGTTGACGAAATGGATTTGCAAGCTGGCGATGCCATTGTCATTGAAACGCCGGGCGGAGGCGGGTGGGGTTCATAGGCAGCGACTGCTGCTTGAGTAGCATTGACAGTCTATCGCTTTTGTACTATTTTTATGGAAAATAATGCAAAACACCATTTCCCATGCAACTACTCAAATCATTTTTCGCAGTTAGCCTTCTTATTTTTTCTCAACAGGCATTTAGTCAGTGCAATCCCTATTTCAACTACAATGAGGGGGCGGTGATAGAAAGAGCCTATTTCAATAAAAAAGGAAAGGAAGTCTCTCAGGACAAAACAGAAATTCTATCCGTGACCGGCTCTGGCAACAACCAAACTATCAAAGCCAGAGTGACCATGTACGATAAAAAAAAGGAGTTGAGCAACAATGAAATCGAGATGATTTGCGAAGACGGCGTTTTCAAAATGGACATGAGGAACTTTATGCCGCAGGGAATGGAGGGCATGGAAGATGTTCAGGTCGTATTCGAGGGTGACCAACTAACCATCCCATCTGACCTGAAAGCCGGGCAGTCGCTGAAGGATCTCACCTTTGTGGTGAAAATTGTTTCTGACAATCCAGCCATGAAAGCCATGGCCACCAACACCACCGTGTCCATTAAGAACCGCAAAGTGGTGGGCAAAGAGAAAATAACCACAGCAGCTGGCACGTACGATTGCTTCAAAATGACCTACGACTCAGAGTCTACCATGTCGATCATGGGCATGAAAAGAACGATGAACTCTTCGAGCGTTGAGTACTTGAGCGAGGGTGCAGGAATGGTGAAAAGCGAGTCCTACGATGAAAAAGGTAATTTGAATAGCTATGTGGAGTTGAGTGCTTTTAAGAAGTAGGCAACTCCCGTATCACATCAATAGCGTTCATAAATAGATCAGTATGCCATATATTGGGGCTTATCTATTTACACTTCTCTTTTGAAAAAGAAGCTCCTTAACATTCTCTTCTGGTCGGTTATTTCGGCGGCCTTCATAGGGCCGGGAACTATCACGACCGCTTCCCTGGCAGGAGCATCCCACGGCGTTTCCCTTCTTTGGGCCTTGCTTTTTTCTACTTTGGCCTGCATGGTGCTTCAGGAAGGAGCCGCCCGCATTACCATCGCATCGGGGCTTACCATCGGGGAGGCTGTCACGCTGACTTTTGGCAACCAACCCTGGATGAAGTGGCTCCTAGGAGGAGCCGTGATTTTTGGCTGTGCTGCCTACGAAGCCGGCAATATCGTCGGTGCCATTTCGGGAGCGGGCCTGTTGTATCCTCTGCCGCCATGGGTTTTTACCGTGGCCATTACCATTATTGCCGCCGTTCTTTTGTGGGGTGGCTCAGCAGGTTCGATTGCACAGTCGGTGGGTGTGCTGGTCGCAGTAATGGGAGTGGCCTTTCTTTATACTTCCTTTTTCATTGATGAAGCTCCAGTAGCTATCGTCAAAGGTCTTTTTATCCCACAAATTCCTTCAGATGACATTTTGCTGGTCATTGGGTTGGTAGGCACCACTATCGTGCCCTACAACTTATTTTTGGGCTCTGGTCTTGGCAAAGGTCAGCAATTGGGTGAAATGAGATTGGGCCTCATCATTGCCATTGGCCTGGGTGGTATTGTCTCCATGGCGGTGCTGCTCTCCGGCACGCTGTCGTCCCTTCCTTTTTCCTTCGAAGGCATGGCAACTGTGTTGGAAAAAGCTGTGGGCCTTCCCGGCAAATACCTGTTTGCCATCGGCTTGTTCGCTGCTGGTTTCACCAGTACCATTACGGCACCGCTGGCCTCCGCTATTACAGCACAAAGCATTTGGGGGAAGGGAGAAAAAAAGTGGGAAGCCACCGGAATAAATTACAGACTTGTGTGGGGCGGAATACTCATCGTTGGGCTGGTGTTTGGACTGCTCGGCTTACGACCTGTACCGGTTATCCTGCTAGCCCAGGCCATTAATGGCGTATTGCTTCCGGTAGCAGCCACCGGCCTTCTGCTGGTGCTCAACAATACCAGGCTCATGGCCAATCATATCAATGAGGCCATTTCCAATATGGCAGGGCTGCTCATCGTTGGCGTTACACTTTTCCTTGGCATTCACCAGGTGGCCCGGGCAATTTTTATGGCCATTGGCTACGAGAGCAGCTTCGATAGTCTTTACTTTGCAACGATTTCCCTGCTGGCACTTTTGCCCTTGATTTGGCTGGGAATTCGTATTTTCAGACGATAGAATTTCTAAACAAAGTTGTCACAATGCGCTACTTAGTCCAATGAAAATTCACAACTCTTCAGGGGAACTGGTTTAGGAAATAAAGGAGTACCCGCCATGGGTACTCTGCTCTGAACGATATTGGAGCGCAGCACCTATTTTTCCACCACTACTTTCCCTCCCTGAACCACAAGCTTCACTTTTCTTAAGTCACTGATATTTTTAGACGGATCACCTTCCACAACAACAAGGTCTGCCACAAGGCCTTTATCTATTTTTCCGACCTTATCGTCAATTCCAAACACTTTTGCATTCAAGGAAGTGGCTGACTGCAAACAAGCCAGACTGCTCATGCCATATTCGTTCATCAGCTCAAGCTCATACACATTGTTGCCATGTGAGAAAACACCCACATCACCACCAAAAAGTATATCGATACCTGATGTAAGCGCCAAAGTCATTGAAGCCTTCTTCTTCTCGATTCTGTCGGTATCTGTATCCATTCCTTTCTTCCAGCCACCATAGGAGGCAATGGCCTCAACGGCCCCTAAAGTAGGGCAAAGAGCCACGCCATGTTCCTTCATCAGCTTCGCAATTTCCTCGTCAAGGTCATCCCCGTGTTCTATCGTTTTTACACCCGCCAGAATCGCTCTCCTCATGCCTTCTTTGGTCAAAGCATGTGCTACCACCTGTCTGCCGCTGCTTTCGGCTACTTCTACTATCAGCTTCAACTCACCTAAAGTAAAAGTAGGGGCCGCTGTTTTGTTCAATCCCCATCTGTAGTCGGCGTACACTTTGATCAGGTCAGCGCCCTTGCCAATCTGATCCCGCACCACCTTTATCAAATCGTCGTGGCCATCAGCGGTTTCTGCACCCAGTGGCAAAGTTACTCCATCGTGAAAGCCTTTGGGGCCATAACTACCCGTGGCTACAATCGCCGGGCCAGCCACCAATAACGTGGGTCCCTGAATAACGCCTTTTTCCAGGGCCGTTCTCAAGCCAACGTCGGCATAGCCCGCCCCTTCGCTACCCAAGTCCCGCATGGTGGTGATGCCAGCCTCCAGCGATTTTTGCAGGTGCACTGTAGCTCTGGCTACCCTTTCGGCTATTGATTCTTTCAGCACCTGGTCGTTCCAGGAAACTTCATTGTATGGATGCAACAAAACATGGGAATGTCCCTCTATCAAACCCGGAAGCAAGGTTTGGCCTGGTAGTGTCATGGTTTTTGTGTTCTTTCCTACTTTTGCGCCACTTTCCGGCCCTACGTAGGCGACCTTGCCGTCTTCCACAACCACTACCGTTCCGGTTGCCAGCATTTTTTCACCGTCAAAAACCCGGTCTGGCTTGAGCAGCAAAGACTGAGCATGCGAAATACCTGCGTTGAGGCAAAGGACTGCCAACAAACAAAAAAAGACTTTGAAGTATTTTTGGAGCAACATCTGAGATTGGGCTTAGTAAGTTTTTCGTCCAATATTGCAATCCGTTTGGTAAAAAGGAAAGATTAGGAGCCGACAATAATGAGTATAATTACCACCATGGAGAAAACAGTGATTATCGGTAGCCGAAACCCGGTGAAAGTGCAGTGCGTAAAAAACGCCTTCGAAAAAGTATTCCCCGGAGAGGTTTTTAGCTTTGAGGGAGTAGATGCGGCCTCAAATGTTTCTGACCAACCCATGACAGATGAAGAAACCTATCGGGGAGCATTTAACAGAGCTACGAATGCAAAGACCGGCCGCCCCGACGGACAATATTGGGTGGGCATAGAAGGCGGTATTTCAGATACTGATGGCCTAATGGAGGCTTTCGCCTGGATGGTCATTCTTTCGCCTGACCATATATCGAGGGCACGAACGGCTACCTTTTTGCTGCCCGGCAAGGTAGCGCAGCTTGTTCGGCAAGGGGTAGAACTCGGGGTGGCCGACGACCAGGTTTTTGGCAGAAACAATTCAAAGCAAAAAGATGGAGCAGTGGGCTTGCTTACCCATGGGCAAATCGACAGAACGCAGTACTATGCGCACGCCATGACTTTGGCTCTGGTGCCATTTATCAACGAGGAGCTCTTCCGCTAGTCGAAGGCTTCCTCACTCAACAGCTTCATTATCAAAGCCACGTTTTTTTGATTCCCTGCCTTTTCCAGCAGCTTTTTCAACTCTGCCTCTTTTTTCTCCACGCCTGCCAACGCAACGATTTGCTTTACCTCTGCTTCCAAGTAGACTTCGCCTAGCAGCTTGCGGAGGTCTTTTTGCTCGGGCAAGCCAAATAGCTCGATTTCATCGATAGCTGAAAGCACTACCTCTCTCCCAAGGTTCTTGCATGACTCTAACGGATGATAGGTGGAAGGCGCATCCCTGAGTGCCCAGCTGCTGTAGTCAATTTTGAGGTCTTGGATTTGCTTGATTTTTGGATCACTGGCCCCAAATGTTCTCGAAAACAAGGAAACGGCGGAGGCCTTCCATGCTTCCAAATCGAACTCCTTCTCGTTGAGCTTGCCTTCCAATTTTTTGAAGACGGCTATCAGCTTCTTTTTATCCATACATTAAGGTACAACCAATTACCCATAAATCTCATTCAGCAGGCCCGCTAATCGCACGCCCGCCTGCACCAGCCTCAATTTTACTGCATCAATATTATCAAAGTTGTATCTATAAGAAAGTGACAAGTCCTCCGGCAAATTATAAACCTGCTTTCTCAGACCCATCGATTCATAAGCCCAATCCGTCGTTACATTTTTTTGCCACGCAGCCACCGTTGCCTTGTCTTCAGTATCTACCCAGTCGGCAAATTCAGTATAGCTCAACTGCTGACCATCAATCATGTCGCTGTCCCACACCCTGTGCAAATTGGAGCTTTCCCAAAAGTACTTCAGCTTCAAATCGTTGCCGCCCCGGTCGTTTCCATTGCCCACGTGCAGTGGCTGGTGAATATCGCCCACCAGATGTGCCAGCATTTTTATGGCAAAAGCCTCGTCCCCATCTGTAAATTGCTTGTTTTTCAACTCTAACTTAAGCCTTTCTATTGTGGCGATCACGTCGCCCTCCGACGGAGTGCCAGCCTGCTCATAGGTTTGACCATCGGGAATCGTGCAGTAATGCCAGGGGTCCATGTGCTTATAAGTTGGATCGGATTTAATAAAATCCATGTAGTTGCTCACCATGGCCAGGCTCTCGCCGCCAAGTATTTTTTCGATGTTAGCTTTTGCTTTTTTGGTGAGGTGACGCTCCGCCACCAGCCCAACTACTCTGTGCCCTGTTTGGCCCCAAAATCTTGAGTGGGTTCGGTGTTCCGCATCTGCATTAGAGGCAAATAATGCAACGAGCAGCAGGATGATACTGGCTTTTTTCATGGCGACTAGTTAATGAATGAAGCAAAAATAGAAACATGCTTCGATTGGCTGTCAAGGGCAAGAACAAATTACTGTTA